>Ga0209489_100011_pt1 | contig 244710 bp, 233 predicted proteins | sample SiratrowhiteBW_FD_187527 | JGI IMG/M metagenome (GOLD analysis project Ga0209489, IMG submission 187527) | Root nodule microbial communities of legume samples collected from California, USA - Siratro white BW (SPAdes) (version 2) | ecosystem: Host-associated > Plants > Roots > Nodule | place...
CCGAGCGCATGCAAAGCCAACAGACCGGTGAGCGGACGGGGTCAAGGCCGTCAGCCGCCGCAGGCGGGGGCGCGCCAGCGCCAGCCTTGAGGCCGGCCGATCGCCGGGCTACTTCGCCACAGTTGCTCTTTCTTCGAAAAGAGGCGATCGAATGAAGCAAAGCTCGGGCTAGATGAGCCGCGAGGCTGCGAAAGTGTGTCTGCGATTCAATGCGCGACTAAAATGGCGAAGCTGTTGCCACATGCGCGAACATCGTAGGGTGGGCAAAGCGAAGCGTGCCCACGATCTGCGTCCATCACGGAGGAATGGTGGGCACGGCGCTTTGCGCCTTTGCCCACCCTACGGCACCGCGCCCTACACTTCCCGTCGGCTCAAGAACGCCAGCCGCTCGAACAGGTGCACGTCCTGCTCGTTCTTCAAGAGCGCGCCGTGCAGCGGCGGGATCAGTTTGCGCGGGTCGCGTTCGCGCAGCTGCTCGACGCTCATGTCCTCGTTGAGCAGCAGCTTGAGCCAGTCGAGCAGCTCCGAGGTCGACGGCTTCTTCTTCAGGCCCGGCACCTCGCGGACCTCGAAGAAGATGCGGAGCGCCTCCTCGACGAGGCGCTTCTTGATGCCGGGGAAGTGGACGTCGACGATGCGGCCCATCGTGTCGGCGTCGGGGAACTTGATGTAGTGGAAGAAGCAGCGGCGCAGGAACGCGTCCGGCAGCTCCTTCTCGTTGTTGGAGGTGATCATCATGATCGGGCGCTGCTTGGCCTTGATCGTCTCGCCGGTCTCGTAGACATGGAATTCCATGCGGTCGAGCTCGAGCAGGAGATCGTTCGGGAATTCGATGTCGGCCTTGTCGATCTCGTCGATCAAGAGCACCGGGCGCTGCTCGCTGGTGAAGGCTTCCCACAGCTTGCCGCGCTTGATGTAGTTCCTGATGTCGGAGACGCGGGCATCGCCGAGCTGGCTGTCGCGCAGACGCGACACCGCGTCGTACTCGTACAGGCCCTGCTGCGCCTTGGTGGTGGACTTGATGTGCCAGGTCAGCAGCGGGGCGTTCAGCGCCTTCGCCACTTCCTCCGCCAGCACCGTCTTGCCGGTGCCGGGCTCGCCCTTCACCAGGAGCGGGCGCTCGAGCACGATCGAGGCATTGACGGCGACCTTGAGATCGTCGGTCGCAACATAGTCCTTGGTCCCGGTAAATTTCATCGCGCGTCCTTGTTGGTCGTCGTTCGAGGCATCGCCACTTTCATCGCCCCGGTCGCGACATGGGAACGGCCGCGTAGCGCGGCCGTTCCTGGTTCGGTCAGGCTTTCAGACCCGTCTTATCAGCGAAAGGATCACCAGCACAATCACCGCGCCGATCGTGGCGTCCACGATGGCGCCAACCGTGCCGGTGGCGAGCGCGATATGCAGCTGCGGCAGCACCCAGCTCGCGACCAGCGCGCCGATGATGCCGACGACGATGTTGCCGATCAGCCCAAATCCCGCCCCGTGGACAATCTTGCCCGCGAGCCAGCCTGCGATCGCGCCGATGATCAGCGCCGCGACAATTCCCATTGCAAACGTCCCCAAAACAACCCCTTGAGGCCGGCAATTCTAGAGCAAAAAGCCCTTGGGTCCACGCTGAATCACCGCGGTCGTGATCCTGCTTCGTCTCTCCCTATGGGCCCCTATGGGAGAGGTGAAGCGCCGCCCCTTGACGCCAGCCACCCGACGGGCAATCTGTCCCCCATGTTCCTGCAATTCTTCACCTCTCTGCGCGATGCGCAGGTCCCCGTAACGCTGCGCGAATACCTCACGCTGATGGAGGCGCTCGACGCTGACCTCGCGGACTACACGGTCGAGAATTTCTACTATCTGTCGCGCGCTTCGCTCGTGAAGGACGAGCGAAATCTCGACAAGTTCGACCGCGTCTTCGGCACCGTTTTCAAGGGGCTGGAAAGCCTGCTCGACGCCATGGAGAAGGCCGAGATCCCCGAGGAATGGCTGAAGAAGCTCGCCGAGAAATACCTCACCGAGGAAGAGAAGAAGCAGATCGAGGCCATGGGCTGGGACAAGCTCATGGAGACGCTGAAAAAGCGCCTCGAGGAGCAGAAGGGCCGCCACCAGGGCGGCTCGAAGTGGATCGGCACCGCCGGCACTTCACCCTTTGGGGCCTACGGCTACAACCCCGAGGGCGTCCGCATCGGCCAGGAGAAGAACCGCAACAATCGCGCCGTGAAGGTGTGGGACAGGCGCGAGTTCAAGGATCTCGACGGCAATGTCGAGCTCGGCATCCGCAACATCAAGGTGGCGCTGCGGCGCCTGCGCAAATTCGCGCGCACCGGCGCGCCCGACGAGCTCGATCTCGACACCACCATTCGCGAGACCGCCAATCACGGCTATCTCGACGTGCACATGCGCCCCGAGCGCCGCAATGCGGTGAAGCTCTTGGTGTTCTTCGACATCGGCGGCTCCATGGACGCACATATCGAGCAGGTCGAGGAGCTGTTTTCGGCGGCCAAGAGCGAGTTCAAGCACATGGAGTATTTCTACTTCCACAACTGCCTCTATGAAGGCGTGTGGAAGCAGAACAAGCGCCGCTTCACCGACCGCACGCCGACCTGGGATGTGCTGCACAAATACCCGCACGACTACAAGGTCGTGTTCGTCGGCGACGCCTCGATGTCGCCTTACGAGATCATGGTGCCGGGCGGCTCGGTCGAGCACGTCAACGAGGAGCCGGGCTCGGTCTGGCTCGACCGCATCATCCGCACCTATCCGCACGCGGTGTGGCTGAACCCGGTGCAGCAGAAGCACTGGGACTATTCGGAATCCACCACCATCATCAAACGCATCTTCGCGGGCCGCATGTACCCGATCACGATCGAAGGCCTGGAAAGTGCGATGAAGGAATTGACGCATTAGCGCTGCCGTCATTCCGGGGCGCGCGCAGCGCGAATTCCGGAATCTCGAGGTTCCGGGTTCGCTCGCTTCGCGATCGCCCCGGAACGACGGAAGAAGAAGGGAAGACCCCATGCCCCAGACCATTACCCGCGGCATCAAGGCGCTGATCGACGAGGCCAATGCCGAGATCGAGACGCTGACCGCCAAGGACGCCATCGAGATCTCCAAGAACGGCGATGTCGTCATCGTCGACATCCGCGACCCCCGCGAGATCGAACGCGACGGCCGCATCCCCGGCGCCTTCGCCTGCACCCGCGGTATGCTCGAATTCTGGATTGACCCGCAGAGCCCCTACGCCAAGCCGATCTTCCAGGAGGACAAGAAGTTCGTCTTCCACTGCGCTGGCGGCCTGCGCTCCGCGCTCGCGGCCAAGACCGCGCAGGATATGGGGTTGAAGCCCGTCGCCCACATCGCCGGCGGCTACGCCGCCTGGCGTGACGCAGGTGGCCCGACCGAGCAATGGGAGCCGAAGAAGAAGGGGTGAGAAGTGCTGCGCTGTTGCGCCATTCTCCGCTGTTATTCCCCGCGAAAGCGGGGAATCGAGTACGCCGCGGCCTCTCGGCTCAATCACAACCGCCTCTGGAATACTGGATCGCCCGGTCAAGCCGGGCGATGACAGCGGAGTTCGATGCGCATTGCCTCAACTTCGGAACGACAAGAAAGACATCATATGACCGCCACCGACCCCCTCGTCTCCACCGAATGGCTCGCCGCCCACATGGGCGATGCCAACATCAAGATTCTCGATGCCAGCTTCAAGCTGCCGGGCGTGCTGCCGCTGCCGAAGGACGACTATCTCGCCGCGCATCTGCCGGGCGCGGTGTTCTTCGACGTCGATGCGGTGTCGGATCATTCCAACCCGCTGCCGCACATGTATCCGAGCGCCGAGCAGTTCGGCCGCGACGTCGGCAATCTCGGCATCGGAAACAGCGACACGGTCGTGCTCTACGATGCCGGCGGCTGGGTTGCAGCGCCCCGCGCGTGGTGGATGTTCCTGGCCTTCGGCCACGGCAATGTGCGCATCCTCAATGGCGGCCTGAAGAAGTGGCGCGCCGAAGGGCGTCCGGTCGAGAGCGGCGAGGTGAAGCCCAAGCCTACGACGTTCAAGGCGAGTTATGATTCAAAACGCGTGCGCAGCATGCAGCAGCTCATCGCCAATCTCGAAAGCAGCAAGGAGCAGGTGATCGACGCGCGCGCCGCCGACCGGTTCGAGGGGCGCGCGCCGGAGCCGCGGCCGGGCATCCGCTCCGGCCACATCCCGGGCGCACGCAACGTGCCCTACAATCTGCTGTTCGATGCCGCGACCGGTGAGATGAAGCCGCTCGACGATCTCCGCGCCGCCTTCACGAATGCCGGCGTCAAGCTCGACGCGCCCATCGTGACGAGCTGCGGCTCCGGTGTGTCCGCGGGCGTGCTCACGCTCGCCCTCTATCGCCTGGGGATCACCGACACCGCGCTCTATGACGGCTCCTGGTCGGAATGGGGTCAGGCCGACGGCCCGCCGATCGCGACCGGGCCGGCGTAGTCGCCACGATGACAGTGCGCTCCCTCGCCCCCTTCTTACGGGGAGAGGTGAAGATCAGCGCGTGCGCGCCGTCGCCGTCGCGGTGAACGCCTGCGGCTGACCGAATGGATCGAGCTGCTGCTGCACCTGCTGAGGCGGTGGGCGGCGCACCACGCGGTGCCGCTTCTTCGCCTTCGCCTTGCGCTTGGCCGCCTTGCTGTCCGATGCGCTGCTGTCCGGCTTCTTGCTCTCGGCTTTGGCCTTCGCCGGCGCAGCCTTCACCGCCGTCGTCGCCGGATCGTTCAGCACGGCCGGCTTCGCGGAGGCGGTATCAACCGCCGGGGAGGCGAGGGCGGCAGTGGGCTCGGGCGGCGCCGGCTCGCTGTTCGTTGCGGCGGGCTGGGCCGCTGCAATCGACTCCGTGGTGTCGGCCGGGGTGAGCGTGTCGGTGGCCGTTGGCGGTGCAGCCTCTACCGTCGCTTCGGGCTCGGCTGGTTCGACAGCCGGGACTTCAGCCAGAGGCGCGGTGGCCTGCGGCTGAACGGCGGTCTCGGTGGCCAACGCGGCCACCTGTTCGGGCTCGCTCGCCGGCAATCCAATGGTCGGCACCTGGTCACGCAGCGATAGCGTGGTCTCGGCGGGCACCTCCGGCTCGGCCCGCAATACCGCGAGCACCGGCTGGGCCGGTTCGGGGCTCTGCGCAAACACCTGCTCCTGCGGGCCGTTCCGCCAGGAGGGGTTGCTGACATACTGCTGATGGGTCGCCCGCAGCAGCGCGGCGGCCCCTAGGCCGAACACCAGGATGGAGGTTGACAGCAGGATCGCGGCAAACAGGAAGCGAAAGCCGGGAAGCATCGAGCGATTGCGAATTTCCGCCCCGGCGGCGAGGTGGCCGGGGCCAAAGAGCCATCTGAACGCGGTGACGGTACTGCTTGCCGCGTTCGCCACGCGGATCCGAGCTCAAAAGGTGGCGAATCAGGCTGATTCGACCATATCGCAACGCTTCGGCATCGTTCTGTTAAAATCGCGACCGAACATCGCGGCAATTGATGCCGCGATACGATTTCAGCCCCGTGATGCAACGGGGCAACGGTAGTCTTGCGGATCACAAATCGGCCAATCCGGCGCAAATAAGCCTGATATGTCTTGAATGTGCCGCTATCTTCCGTCATCTGGCCGTTAACGGTCCGATCGGGCTTGGGGACTATACAAGAGCGATGATGATCAAACACTTTCTGACGATATGCGCTGCCGCGACAGTCGCTGCGGCGGGGACCTCGCTCGCTCAGGCTCAGAGCTATCCGGTCCAGCAGGCGCCAGGTTATGGTACCCCGGCCGAATATCGGCCCGGCGACCGCATGCCGAATTTCGACGCGCTGGACGAAGACGACGAGGCGATGCCGCAGGCTTCGCTGCCGCCGCCCGGTCCGGCTGACGATCCGCGCTACGGCCGCCCGGCCGGCGCGCCTCCGGTCTATTCGGCCGCCCCGCCGCAGGGGCCGGTGATGTCGCCGGATGATCCGCGTTATGGCCGTCCGGCTGGCGCTCCGCCGGTCTATTCGGCGGCGCCGCCCCAGGGCCCCGTGATGTCGCCCGACGATCCCCGCTATGGCCGGCCCGCCGGTCCGCCGCCGGTGATCTACGCCGACCACCCGGCTCAGGCGCCGGCCAACGATGGCCTGCGTCCGCCGGAGGCAGTCGGTGGTCCGGCCGCGACCGGAGCGGTGCAGTCCGGCCAGCCGCCTGTTGGCGCCGACGGCCGGCCGATGACGGTTGCCTCGCTGCCACCCGAGGAGCAGCCGGATGCTGCGCCGGCGCAGCTGCCGCCGAATCTGCGCCGCCAGGAAGTTGCGTTCCAGACCAAGGAGCCGGCCGGCACCATCGTGGTCGATACGCCCAACACCTACCTCTATTACGTGCTCGGCAACGGCCGCGCGGTCCGCTACGGCGTCCGCGTCGGGCGCGACGGCTTCACCTGGACTGGCGTGCAGAAGATCACCCGCAAGGCCGAGTGGCCGGATTGGCATCCGCCGACCGAGATGATTGAGCGTCAGCCCTACCTGCCGCGCTTCATGGCCGGCGGCCCCGGCAATCCGCTTGGCGCCCGCGCGATGTATCTCGGCTCGACCGTCTATCGCATCCACGGCACCAACCAGCCTTCGACGATCGGCAAATTCGTGTCCTCCGGCTGCATCGGCATGCTGAACGAGGACGTCTCGGACCTGTTCGACCGCGTCAAGGTCGGCACCCGCGTGGTGGTGCTGCCGGGCGGCCCGTCGCCGGGAACGGCGACCGCCTCCGCTGCGCCGACCCCCGGCGCCGCCGGTCCGGCTCCGATGGCCGCTCAGGCCGGTCCGGTGCCCGGCACCCAGCCGACGGTGGTGCCGCCGCTCCCCGCGCCGGTGACGGTGCGCTAAACCGGCTCGCAGAGCCGACCAATCGGCGGCGCGTGTGCTTTGGCCACGCGCCGCACTCATTTGACGCATGCTCGTTCGCGCCTCCGCTCGCTTGAATCCACGTCCGGCCCGACTACGTCCCGGCTGATTGCAGCGAATGCGAGGAGCACAGGATGCGAATCTTTGTTGCGGGCGCCACTGGCGCCGTGGGCCGTCAGCTCGTCCCTCTCCTTCTTGCCAGCGGCCACTCGGTCGTCGCTTCGAAGCGGAGCGCGGCGAAAACGGGCATGCTCGAGAATTTCGGCGCCGAACCCGTCATTGCCGACGGCCTCGACGCGGCGGACATGCGCGCGGCCGTAATCGCGGCAAGGCCTGATGTGGTCATCCATCAGATGACCGATCTAGCCGCCGCCACGGATCTGCGGCATTTCGATCGCGCGTTCGCGCGGACCAACGAGTTGCGGACCCGCGGAACCGACATTCTGCTCGCGGCCGCGCGAGAGGCCGGTGCCAAGCGCTTCATTGCACAGAGCTTCTGTGGCTGGACCTTCAGCCGCGATGGCGGAGCGATCAAGACGGAAGCGGACGAACTTGAGCCGAATCCTCCGGAAGAATTGCGGCGTACACTCGAGGCGATCCGGTATCTGGAGCGAACGGTTACGGCATCGTCTGCACCCGAAGGCATCGTGTTGCGCTACGGATTCTTCTATGGCCCGGAAACCGGCACGCTGTCGCCGGCGATGCAAGATCAGCTTCGCCGGCGGCGAGTGCCGGTTATCGGCGATGGCGGCGGACATTGGTCGTTCATTCACACCGAAGACGCTGCGTCAGCGACCGTGGCTGCGGTCGAGCGCGGACGCGCCGGCAACATCTACAACATTGTCGACGACCATCCGGCACTGGTCAGGGATTGGCTGCCGGCGCTCGCCGAGTTCCTTGACGCCAAACCCCCGCTTCACGTTCCGGCGTGGCTCGGACGACTGCTTGCGGGCGAACACATGGTTGCGATGATGACCGAGGTGCGCGGGGCCTCCAATGCCAAGGCCAAGCGCGAGCTCCGTTGGCTGCCGGCCCATCCCTCCTGGCGAGACGGCTTCGTCGACGCTGCGAGGCATTCCGCGGTCCATCGCACGGCGGCTTGAGCTTCTATGTGAGGGAGCGATGACGGTTGATCCCCGGCCTCATCGTTTTCAGGCAAGCCGCCGCGGCAGCTCGCCGCCCCTGGTCCAGGCGTCGATCGCCTCGACCATCTGGCCGTAATGGATGCGCAATCCATCGGTGGTGGCGTAGCCGAGATGCGGCGTCAGCACGAGATTGTCGAGCTTGCGAAAGGGATGGCCGGCCGGCAGCGGTTCGATCGAGAACACGTCCAAGCCGGCGCCCGCGATCTGGCGCTGCTGCAGCGCCTCGAGCAGCGCTTGCTCGTCCACGATCGGCCCACGCGCGGTGTTGACGAGGAAGGCCGTCGGCTTCATCCGCGCGAGATCGGCGCGGCTGACGAGGCCACGCGAACGCTCGCTCAGCACCACGTGGATGGTGACGATGTCGGCCTTGGCGAACAGCTCCTCCTTGGTAGCGTAGCCGACGCCGACTTCCCTGCACTTCTCGGGCGTGAGATTCGGGCTCCAGGCGATCACGTTCATGCCGAACGCCTTCGCGATCCCAGCCATCTTGCTGCCGAGCTTGCCAAGCCCGACGATGCCGAGCGTCATCCCCTCGATCTCGACGCCGGCAAAGCTCTGCCAGGGCTCGCCGGCATGCATGCGTGCATTCTCGCGGCCGATGCCGCGGGTCAGCTCCAGGATCAGGCCCATGGCGAGCGGCGCGGTCGGATCGCGGGAATATTGGGTGCCGCCCACGGCCACATTGCGCGCTTTCGCAGCCTCCATATCGATGGAAGCGTTGCGCATGCCTGAGGTCAGCAGCAGCTTCAGCTTCGGCAGGCTCTCAAACAGGCTCTTGGAAAACGCGGTGCGCTCGCGCATCGCGCAGACGATCTCGAAATCGGCGAGTGCGCTGGCTGCCGCCTGCTCGGAGGCGAAGGGATGGCTGAACACGGTGACGTCAAGGCGGTCGGATAGTTTCGGCCAGTCGGCGACATCGAGAGCGAGGTTGAAATAGTCGTCGAGAATTGCACAGCGCAGCCGCGTCATCAGCGTTCATCCATGGCGAGAGGTGACGGCGCGAGCGGGGCGCCTTCGTCGGAACCGGACCATGGTTGCGCGTAATGAGGACGGCGCGCAAGCCGCCGAGGTCTTCAAAAGTCCGACAGGAAAGAGGGGATCAACGGTCGCGGGGCTTCAGGCGGAACGGCGCATCCATGCCGTGCTTGGCGCGCCAGGCCGGGCCGGGGCCGCGCATGTAGTGCAGCTCGGGCCGATACGGGTTGAAGGCGGTGGTGACGAAACGCTTCCAGAAGGCCTTGATCTCCGAGGCGAACCCGGAGACGTGCCCGGCTGCCGCCGGAACAGGAAGAGAGTTGGTCTCGATCAGAGCCATGATGCGGCCTCGCTGTGCTGCCCGTTCGTTCTGAGCGGGTGGCGCTGTTTCCGCGCGAAACCGAGCTTTGGCCTGCTTTATTAAAAAATGGTTTCAATTGTCCGGATCGGTGGCCGGATGGTGTCCGTCCCGTATTCAACCGTGGTGAACGGACGGAAAACGTTGCCCTTTGGGGGCGGGATCGTTACATCGCTGGCGAAGCAAATTTCCTCAAATCGAAGGTTTCGCGGGACCGATGGCGCGCCAGTTCATCTATTTCATGCAGGGCCTGACCAAGAGCTACCCGACCCGGAAGGTGCTCGACAATATTCACCTGAGCTTCTATCCGGACGCCAAGATCGGCGTGCTCGGCGTCAACGGGTCGGGTAAGTCGACCCTGCTCAAGATCATGGCTGGCCTCGACAAGGAATACACCGGCGAGGCCTGGGTCGCCGAGGGTGCCCGCGTCGGCTATCTCGAGCAGGAGCCGCAGCTCGATCCCAAGCTGACCGTGCGCGAGAATGTCATGCAGGGTGTCGCCAAGCAGAAGGCGATCCTCGACCGCTATAACGAGCTCGCCGTCAACTATTCGGACGAGACCGCCGAGGAGATGACCAAGCTTCAGGACGAGATCGAGGCGCAGGGCCTGTGGGATCTCGACAGCAAGGTCGACCAGGCCATGGACGCGCTGCGCTGTCCACCCGACGACGCCGACGTGACCAAACTCTCCGGCGGTGAGCGCCGCCGCGTCGCGCTGTGCCGCCTCTTGCTCGACCAGCCCGAGCTCCTGCTGCTGGACGAGCCGACCAACCATCTCGACGCGGAATCCGTATCGTGGCTGGAAGGGCACCTGCGCAACTATCCCGGTGCGATCCTGATCGTCACCCACGATCGCTACTTCCTCGACAACGTCACGGGCTGGATCCTCGAGCTCGACCGCGGTCGCGGCATCCCCTATGAGGGCAACTACTCCTCCTGGCTGGTGCAGAAGCAGAAGCGGCTTGAACAGGAGGGCCGCGAGGACGCTGCGCACCAGAAGACGCTGGCCCGCGAGCAGGAATGGGTGGCGTCCTCGCCGAAGGCGCGCCAAGCCAAGTCGAAGGCGCGTTATCAGCGCTATGAGGAGCTGCTCAAGAAGGCGAGCGAGAAGCAGACCCAGACCGCGCAGATCATCATCCCGGTCGCCGAGCGGCTCGGCACCAACGTGGTGGACTTCGAAGGGCTCAGCAAAGGTTTTGGCGATCGTCTCCTGATCGACAATCTCACGTTCAAGCTGCCGCCGGGCGGCATCGTCGGCGTGATCGGTGCCAACGGTGCCGGCAAGACCACGCTGTTCAGGATGATCACCGGCCAGGAGCAGCCGGACTCCGGCACAATCACGATCGGTGAGACCGTGCATCTCGGCTATGTCGACCAGTCGCGCGACGCACTCGACGGCAAGAAGACCGTGTGGGAAGAAATCTCCGGCGGCAACGAGCTGATCCTGCTCGGCAAGAAGGAAGTGAACTCGCGCGGCTATTGCTCGGCGTTCAACTTCAAGGGCGCGGACCAGCAGAAGAAGGTCGGCGCGCTCTCCGGCGGTGAACGCAACCGCGTGCATCTCGCCAAGATGCTGAAGTCCGGTGCCAACGTGCTGCTGCTCGACGAGCCGACGAACGATCTCGACGTCGACACGCTGCGCGCGCTCGAGGAGGCACTGGAGGACTTCGCCGGCTGCGCCGTCATCATCAGCCACGATCGCTGGTTCCTCGACCGCATCGCGACCCACATTCTGGCCTTCGAAGGCGACAGCCATGTCGAATGGTTCGAGGGCAACTTCCAGGACTACGAGAAGGACAAGATGCGCCGGCTCGGCCAGGACAGCGTCATCCCGCATCGCGTGAAGTACAAAAAGCTGACGCGGTGATCCCGGCATGATGCGGCGGGCGCTCATCGCGGCCGCGATCGTCGTCACCTGCGGCTGGTCGTCCGCCCACGCTGCCGACGCGGCCTTCACGCAGTTCGTTGATTCGCTCTGGCCGGAGGCGCAGGCGGCCGGCGTCTCGCGCGCGACATTCGAGCGTGAGACGCGCGGGCTCGAGCCCGACTACAAGCTGCCCGATCTGATCCTGCCCGGACGGCCCGCGACCGGCGCGCCCTCGCAGGCCGAGTTCGTGCAGGTCCCGGCCGACTACGTCAAGGAAGCTTCGATCGCGCGGCTGGCCGGCGAGGGACAGCGACTGCTGCAGAAATATGGCACGGCACTGACCGGGATCGAGAGAAGCTCCGGCGTGCCTGCCACCGTCATGCTCGCGATCTGGGGCCGTGAGACCGATTATGGCCGCTACACGCTGCCCTACGATCTCGTCCGCGTGCTGGCGACGCAGGCTTATGTCGGCCGCCGCAAGGACCAGTATCGCAACGAATTCGTCCTCGCGCTGAAGATCCTGGGAGAAGGCGTGGTGACGCGCAAGGACATGCGTTCGTCCTGGGCCGGCGCCACCGGGCTGACGCAGTTCCTGCCCTCGGAATACTACAAGCATGGCGTCGACTTCGACGGTGACGGGCGTATCGATATCTGGCACTCCGTGCCGGATGCGCTGGCCTCGGCCGCGCAGCAGCTCGTCAACAAAGGCTGGCAAAGCGGCTTGCGCTGGGCCTACGAGGTGCAGGCGCCGGCGAACGTCGATTGCACGGTTGGCGTGCCGGAGGTGACGAAGCCGATCGGCCAATGGCTGCGCGAAGGTTTTGTGCCGGTGCGTGGGCAAAAGCTCAGCGCGGCCGAGCAGGCTCAGCCAGCCTCGCTGCTCCAGCCGGAGGGCATCTACGGCCCGTCGTTCCTGACCACGAAGAACTACTTCGTCATCAAGGAATACAATTTCTCCGATCTCTACGTGCTGTTCGTCGGTCATCTCAGCGACCGCATGATGAGCCCGCTGCCGTTTGCAACGCCCTGGTCGGCCTCCAAGCAGTTGCGCACGAAGGATGTCGAGACCATGCAGCGCGGGCTGACGCGTATCGGGCTCTACAGGGACAAGATCGACGGCAAGGCCGGCATGCAGACACGCGCAGCGCTCGGCGCCTATCAGAAGTCGGCGGGTTTGAAGGTCGATTGCTGGCCCAGCGAAGAGGTGCTGCGCTCGATCCAGGCTGCGCGATAGCAGAGCAGCAAAAGAAAAAGCCCGGCCGAGATGCTCGGCCGGGCTTCGATCGCGGCGCGCGCGTAACGATCAGGTCAGTAGCAAACGCGGACCGGGCGGACGACCCAGCCGTAACCGTCCCAATACCGCTCACGACGCCAGTAGCAGGGCGGGGGCGGCGGGCCGGGCTCGGCGACATAGACGGGGCCGCCATAGGCGGGACGGCTCGACGCAATGGCGCCGCCGACGATCGCGCCGCCGATCAGGCCAGCCGCGATGCCGGCACCGACGTCACCGGCTTTGGCAGGCGGGGTGGCGGTCACCAGCGAACCGGCGACCGTCGCAACCGTGAGGGCGGCAACTAAAGTCTTCTTCATGCTCAGGGCTCTCCTGGGAGATGGGCTCCCCTTGTTAGAGGTGCCCGGGTTTCAAAGGTTCACGCACACTCTGATGGAATTGGCCGTTGGGCTAGCAAGCGCGCAAATGGTCAATCCACGGTAAACGCACACGGAGCTGTGACGAGAAAAAGCGGTCTTTTTCGGGCTCCGAGATGAACGGCCAATCCGTAGTGAGCCGGTCCTGGCGACTTAGCCACAGACTCTGACACGGCGGACGCGCCAGGCATAGCCGTCCCAGAAGCGCTGCTTCTGCCAGACGCAGCCGCCGTAATAGTCGTCGGCAACATAGCCCGGGCCCGGTGCGTAGTAGCGCGGCGGGTAGTAGCCGGGTTCATAATAGCCATAGCCGGGTCCGTAGTAATACGGAGAGGCAAGCGCGCCACCGACAATCGCGCCGCCGATGATCCCGGCGGCCACGCCAGCGGCGACGCCGCGCTGGGCATGGGCGGGTGTTCCGGCCGTCAGCGCCAGGGTGGCGACGGCGGCAACTGCCAGGAGCGACTTCTTCATCGGCTTGACCTTTTCGCACAATCACGCGGGAACTCTTTGGGAGCAGAGTTCCACAATTGGGAGCAGAGTTCCACAATTCGCTTGAATGATCAATGAACGGCGCCTTCGCCGGCGACGACCAATTGACATGGACGCAACTCCGCCAAGGAGACGATGATGGGCAACGCGATGGTCAATGCATTGATTGCTGCCGGAATCGTCTTCGCGATCGGCTACGGCTGGTTCATCCACCTCCAGAATCGCGGACGGCGCTCCCGCGCAGCGGCCGGTAGCGATGGAGGGAGCAGCGGCAGCGACAGTTATTCCGGGACGAGTGACGGCTTCTCGCTGGGAAGCTGGTTCTCCAGCGATAAATTGGGGAGCGCGACTGACGGCGGCAGTTGTTCCAGCAGCGATGGCGGCAGCAGCGGCGGGGATTGCGGAGGTGGCGGCGATGGTGGAGGAGGCGGAGGTGGCGATTAGAACCCCCGCAATCTTGATCCAGCGCAACAGCTTGTTTTAGAGCCGTTCTAGGCTGTCGACCGGGCCAGTTTGGAATAGCTTCAAATACCAGTTTTTCCTTTTGCATCCGGCCAGCCTGTTAAATATCGATGATGGCGCATCACCGAAGGGCCTTCCGCTTCCATGATCGTTTGTTCCTGTAACGTGCTGAGCGATGATGATATCCGCGCCGCCGTCGCCGAGTCCGAGGACGCCGTGCGCCATGCCAAGCAGGTCTACGGATGCCTCGGCTGTAGCGCCGAATGCGGTCGCTGTGCCCGGACCATCAAGACGATCATCGACGAAGCCCTCGGCCCCTGCGCCCAGTCCTGCTGCGCCGGCTGTCCTCATAGCCACACCGTGCCTGCCAATGACGAGACGGCCGAACCCGCGCAGTTCGCCCTCGCAGCCTGCTAAAAACTTCCACAACACCGCTGAGCTTTCCCCCGGCTGCGTCCGCGTGGCTGGTTGCTCTCGTCCGCGAAGTCATTTAGAAGCGTTCTAAATTCGGTTAGGGCCGATTTGGACGCGAAAGCTGGAGTGAACCATGCAGGGCGACGCAAAGGTCATCGACTATCTCAACAAGGCGCTGCGTCACGAGTTGACTGCGATCAATCAGTACTGGCTGCACTACCGCTTCCTCGACAATTGGGGCCTGCTCGACATGGCCAAGGTCTGGCGCAAGGAGTCCATCGAGGAGATGGAGCACGCCGACAAGCTCACTGAGCGTATCCTGTTCTTCGACGGCTTTCCGAACATGCAGGTGCTCGATCCCCTGCGCATCGGCCAGAATGTGAAGGAGATCATCGAGTGCGACCTCGCCGCCGAGATGAGCGCCCGGGCGCTCTATCAAGAAGCGGCGACCTACTGCCACAGCGTCAAGGACTACGTCACGCGCGACCTGTTCGAGAAGCTGATGAGCGACGAGGAGCACCACATCGACTTCCTCGAAACCCAGCTCGATCTGATCGGTCGCATCGGCCTCGAGCTCTACACCCAGAAGCACGTCGGCGGGCTCGAGGGCGACGGGCATTAAGCTCCGGCCCGGCTCCCTCCATTCGTCATGGCCGGGCCTTGACCCGGCCATCCACGTATTGCCGCACGACGAAGACGTGGATGCCCGGGACAAGCCCGGGAATGACGGACCTCTAGCTACAGCTGCGTCTTGTAGATTTCTTCAACGGTCTCCTGGCTCGCCGGTTCGCCGAGGCCGGTCTGATCATGAATGACCGTGACGATGCTCGGCATCACCGAGCGCTGCACCTTCTCCGACGACCACAGCTTCGAGCGCATCAGCGCCTTGCCGCAATGAAAATAGACCTCGCTGACCGCGACATTCAACACCGCGCGCGGAGGCTTGCCGAATTCCACCATCGAGGCGAGCAGATCCGGGTCAGCCGACAGCGTGCCGCGTCCGCCGACGCGCAGCGTCTCGTCGATGCCCGGCACGAAGAACAAGAGGTGCACGAAGCCCGAGCCTTCGACCACGTTGCGGAAACTGTCGATGCGGTTGTTGCCGGAGCGGTCGGGCATCAGCAGCTGGTTGGGGCCGGCGACGCGCACGAAGCCGATGCCGCCGCCGCGCGGCGAAGCGTCGACACTCCCGTCCGCTCCCGATGTCGCGAGCACGCAGAACGGCGACATCTCGATGAATTTCTTCGCATGCGCATCGATCGCGGGCCGTGCCTTCGCGATCACGCGCGGGCTCGGCTTGGCGTAGATGGTGGCGAGGTCTTCGGCGCTCAGATCGTTCAACGGCGTGCCTCCGCTTCAGTTTGGCCGAAGCTATCCGATCAGGCGCGTTCAGCCAACGAAATCAAACGCGCTAAACTGCGTCCGCCGGCACGAAGCAGCTGATAATGACGGCACCGCGGTGATGGACGTACCACACCACGGCCTGCCCGACTGGGTTGCCGCGATCGCGAATGATGGCGCGCTCAGGCACCTCGATCCATTGTCCATCGATCGGTACCCAATAGGCGCCGCCGCGCACGTCGTAGTCGGTGCGATGGCCGTCGGAGATGTCGCAGCAGGGCACGCCATTCGGCGCGATCACGCTCTTGAACCAGGCGCGGATATCCGGCGGAACGTGATCATATTGCCCGTTGTCGAATGCGAACGCGGCGCTCGTCAGCGCCGTCATTGCAGCCAGCCAAATGCACAGTGCCAGCCTGTGCATGATCCTCCTCGTCGCGTCTTGCCATTCGCGCATGATTCGTCCGCGCGTCGATTCGACTGTTAAGACGATTAAGCCCGAGCTGTCAGCGCATTGCATGCTCAAATAATATGCGGCGGCGGAGCGCCGCATATGATGCATTGCGATATGGGCGTGTTCTTGGTGATCCCTACATCGCGCGCTGCGGCGCGGATTGCAGCAATTGCCTGACATGCTCGGCGTAGAATTTGGCGTTGCTCGTGGTGCCGTGGCCGCGCGTCTCGGTGCTCGCCGGGATCAGGTACAGGCGCCCGTTCTTGACCCGCTTCATGGCGGCATCCGTGATTCCGGTCTCCGGCGGGTTGCGTTCGTCGTCGGCGGAATTGATCAGCAGCAGCGACGCTTCGATTGCCTCCAGCTTCTCTGAGGCATTGTAGTCGTGCGAGGACTCCCACTGATAGACGAAGTCGTTGGCATCCGCCGTGATCGGCGCTGCAAGACGCTCGTCGACCATCTTGTCGGCCTTGGCCGCGGTCGGCGCCTGCGATTGATAGGCGAGCGTCCCCCCGATGCTCGCGATGCCGTACGCCGTGATGGCGTATTTCATCATGCGCGGCTGGCTGGTGTAATTGCCGCCATTGTAGTCGGGATCGTTGCGGATGGTGTCGAGCATGATCCGCCGCAGCATCCAGTTGCGCGACGCCATCTCGGTCGGCTGCGAGGCCATCGGGATCAGTGCGTCCATCGCGTCCGGATATTTCTCGCCCCACAGCCAGGTGTGCATGCCGCCCATCGAATTGCCGATCACGAGCCGCAAATGCTTGATGCCGAGGCCTTCCGTCACCAGGCGATATTGCGCCTCGACCATGTCGTCGTAGTTGTATTTCGGGAAGCTCGTCTTCAGTCCGTCGGACGGCTTCGACGATTTGCCGTGGCCGACATTGTCGGGAATGATGATGTAATATTTGGAAGCGTCGAGCGGCTGCCCCGCGCCGAACAGCTCGCCGGCAAAGGAGGGAGTCAGCATGCCCGCACCCGAGCCGCCTGTTCCGTGCAGCACCAGCACCGGTTGGCCTGAGGGCTCGCCGACAGTGGTGTAGTGCAGCTTCAGTTCCGGCATGGTCTCGCCGGTGTGGAACTTGAAATCCCTGGCGATCCAGTCTCCCTGCTTTGGGGGCGGGTAATCGGCGGACAAGACCGGTGTGGAGATAGCCAGCGTCGAAAGGGACAGCAGGATGGCAGACAGCGCCGCGCGACAAGCTCTCATGTTCATTTCCCCCATGCGGCTCATGGTCGGCGGCCGCGTTGCGGTGGAATTTAGCAGAAGTCTGGGAGGGATGTAGGATTTCGGCTCGGCCGATCGTCTTTCAGGCTGACACCGGGAGATCCTGCATGTGCCGCAACATCAAGACACTATTCAACTTCGAGCCGCCCGCGACGGAGGATGAGATCCATGCCAGCGCGCTGCAGTTCGTGCGAAAGCTGTCGGGTTTCAACAAGCCGTCGCAGGTGAACGAGGCGGCGTTCGAGCGTGCGGTGGCCGAGGTCTCTGAGGCCGCACGAAAACTCCTGACGTCGCTGCATACGCATGCGCCAGCGCGCGACCGCGAGGTTGAGGCGGAAAAGGCGAAGGAGCGCTCGCGGCTGCGCTTCGGCTCGTGAGCGCGAGCAACGTGTTCCGTGATCTGGCTCACGGTATCTGCTGCGTCAACTTGCGATGCTGGCGGCCGGGGTTTTGATCGCCCGGAGCACGACCATGAGCCGCCCCCTTCTTCCTTTGAAAGCAGGTGCCATCGTCTTCACGATGCTATGGACCGCGTGGATGATGTGGTGGAGCGGCTCGTTCTCGAGCGCACACGTGATCATCCTCGGCCTGTGCGGCGCTGCGGTGGGCTATCTCTGGTATCGCGCCATGCGCTGGCAGTTCGAGCGCATGGGCATGCTGCCGCGGCCTGAGAACCGGTCGAAATAGCCTCGCCCGCTAGCCCTTGGGAGCGTGCTTCTTCTTTTTCTTCTTCTTCGTCTTCTTGTGATCTTCGCCGTCATCGCTCTCGTCATCGACGATTGCCTCGCCGGTTTCCTGGACGGCGGCCTCGAGCGCATCGCGCTCGGCGGCTTCGCGTTCGCGCTGGCGGCGGCGTTCGTCCCAGGCGTCGAAGAGCTGGTCGAGCCACGGCAGCACTTGCTCGATCGATGGCAATTGGCCGGGCGGACCCGGCTCGCCGCGCGCGCCTTGCGGCCCCGCCGGCCCCTGCGGTCCGAGAGGTCCCTGTGGTCCGGCGGCTCCGCGTGGGCCGGCTTCGCCCTGCTTGCCTTGCGGACCGGGCTTGCCAGGCGGGCCGGCCTTGCCGATCGGTCCCGGCTTGCCCTGCGGCCCCGGCTTGCCGCGCGCCCCGTCGGGGCCGCGCCGGCCCGGATGACCCTGCGGTCCAGGCCGTCCCGGCTCGCCTTGCCGTCCGCGCGGGCCCGGAGGTCCCTGCCGTCGTCCCTGATCGTCTGCCACGCCACTGCTCCCTGCACCCGAAGCAAGCTACTTAGCGACGTTTGACGACAGCAGCAATTCTGCGCGCGTGAGATCGGTCAACATCAATCGGCACGCCGTCGCACGTGCTAGTCTTGATAGGCTGGCACGTCGATGCCGGAGGCGGCATAGAGCCTGATCTTGTTGCGCAGCGTGCGCACCGACAGGCCGAGCACGCGCGAGGCGCGCGTGCGGTTGCCGTCGCAGCGCGCCAGCGTCTGGCGCACGAGCTCACGTTCGACCTCGTCGACGGTGGCGCCGATCAGAAGCGGAACGATCTGGTTTGGAGCAAGGAACTGTGCGTCCGGCTCGGACGCAGCGACGTGAACAGTGGTCATCAACACCTCCCGACCAACGCCCGCTTCCATCGTTGGAAGCGGATCGAGAACCAACGACCCCCAAGCCGTAGATCCACGGTGGTCGGGTTTGGTTAATGAAGGGTTAACCGGGGACGATCGCACCAATTGACCTCAGGAATGCCGCGAAGCCGCCGCGATTGGTGGGAGATGCATCGCGATGCGGACCTATCTCGTGCCGATCACGCGTGTGATGCCCGCGCAAACGTGCATCACAGCAGATGCCTCACACCGTGCGATACCCGCCGTCCACCATCACGATCGTTCCGGTGACATAGGCCGACATATCCGAGGCGAGGAAGATCGCAGGTCCCACGATGTCCTCCGCCTTGCCGGTGCGCGCCAGCGGGGTGTGATCGATGAAGGCCTGCACCAGCGCCGGATTGGTCGCGCGCACATTGGCGTTGATGTTGGTCTCGATGAAGCCCGGCCCGATCGCGTTGACGCGCACGCCCTCCTTGCCGAGCTCGACCGCGAGCGCCTTGGTGAAGCCGAGCACGCCGTGTTTCGAGGTGGTGTAGGCCGCCGAGCTCGGCGTGCGCAGATGCACGAAGGACTGGATCGAGCCGATATTGACGATGCGGCCCTTGCTGGCGCGCAAGGGGGCGAGGAACGCCTGCGTCATGTTGAAGACGCCGTTGAGGTTGAGCGAGATGATGTCGTTCCAGTCCTTCGCCACCGTCTCGGTCTCCGCGGTGAAGGCGTTGCGGCGGGTGATGCCGGCATTGTTGACGAGGATCGACACCTGTCCGACCTTGCCTTCGACCTGCTTCGCCAGCGCGAAGCAATCCTCGCGCCGGGTCACGTCGAGCGCAAAGCTTTCGGCCTTGCCGCCCGATGTTCGGATCTCCTGCGCGGCCTCTGCCACCGTCTCGGCGTTGACGTCGAGCAGCACGACCTCGGCGCCCTCGCGCGCATAACCGGCGGCGATCGCCCGGCCGATGCCGGAGCCGGCACCCGTGACGACGGCAATGTGGTTTGCGAGCAAGGCCATGACATATTCCTCCCGATTTCTTTTCGAAGTTTCACGAAAAGCTAACTCGAAATTAAGGGGTCGGAAACGGCGGCCTTGGCATACTGATCTTCATTGCTACACGTTGCGCGCATGATGGAACGGCTCGACTCCTGGAAACTCGCTCTGGAACGCCTTCGGTCGGCGCACTCGCCCGATTGGGCCGAGGCCGGCCGGCTGCTGGCGGAGATCGCGCGGATGAGCGGCGACCTCACGCTGCGCCAGGCCGCCGAGCAGGCGCTTCCGGTGCTGCGCCAGGCCGTGGACAATGACGAGCACGGCGTGATGCTGGCGGCCCAGCGCCGTCTCGGTGTGGTGCTCGATGTCGTGCACGATCTGAGTGTCCCGCGCTTCGGCCGCCGCAACGCCATGCCGAAACAGCTGTCCAGCGAGGATCGCGCCCGCAAGATGCTCGGCCTGCCGCTCGCCGTGCAGCTCACCTGCGAGGAAATCAACCGGGCCTATCGCCGCGCCGCCAAGGGCCTGCATCCCGACCAGGGCGGCAGCGCGGACGCCTTCATCGACCTCGCCGACGCGCGCGACATCCTGATTCATCCCGGCGCGCACAAGGACGCGTGAGCGCGCGTCAGCTCCCGGTTGCGCAACACAAAAACAACCGGGCAAGGATGCGAGTCCTTGCCCGGCTCTTCGTCCGCCGATCGAATGGTTACCAGCTGCAGTGGCCGTTCTTCAGCGCGGAATCCTTCACCGCGAGCGCGTCGATGAAGGTCGGCACGGTCGCGCTGGCGCGGTGATAGCCGGCCGGCCACGGCGTGGTCGGGATGCTCTCGTCCCAGATCTGGCAGAAGCCGGTGTCGTGCCAGCGGATCAGATGATAGCTGGCTTCGGCAGGGCTCGCAGCGACGAACGCAGTGACGGCAAGACCGGCGGCAGCGCACAGCATGGAAAGACGACGCATGATCAGCTCCTCAAAATGAATGATGTGATGCGCCTCCCGACAATGACGGGAGGAGGGTGCGGGACGCCTTTGGGGGATGCGCCCCGGACAAGATGTGAGTAGCGGCTCGCGCTGATCGGGTTCAAACAAGGCGGGCAGGAAAAGACGAGGGCGGATCGCTCGCGCGACCCGCCCTTGAAATGCGATCTCCTGCCTGAGTTCAGAGCGTGCAGCGGCGCTCGGTGCGCATCTGGATCTGGAGGTCGGAGGCCTGCTGGAAGGTCGGGAGCGGCTTGCTGACGACCTTGTAGGTCGACACCCCAATCTGGAACGGCTTGTACTGCAGGTCCTCGTTCCAGACCTGGCAGATGCCGGTGTTGTCCCAGCGGATCACGTAATAGCCGACCTTCGCGGATGCGGGCACGGCGAACACGGAACTAGCAATGCCGGCAACGGCACAGAGCGCGAAAACGCGACGCATGAAGTATCTCCTTGTGGGGGAAGTGGGATCTGAAAATTCGTGCGGTAAAAGCAGGTCCTTTGCAAGCCGGGGAGCCGCCGTTCACGGACATGTCAGCTGCTCCCCAAGCATTTGGTTTGGCCGCGTGCCCGACAAGCAACACGCTCACCGCGCCAGTGACGCGACTGCCTCGATCTCGATCAGCATCTTCGGATCGGGCAGCGCGTGCACCACGCACGTTGTCCGCGCCGGGTAGGGCGGCGGGCCGAAGGCGCCGGCATAGAGCGCGTTCATGGCGGCGACATCCGAGGCGCGGGTCAGGAGCACGTTGACCTTGACGAGATCGTGCGTGCCGGCGCCGGCCTCGCCCAGCACACGCTTGATGTTGACCACGACGTTGGCGAACTGCGCCTCGAAACCGTCGGGCAGCGCGCCATTGGCATCGAAGCCGGGAATGCCGGAGACGAACAGGAGGTCGCCGACGCGCGTCGCAAACGACAGCGGCGGCGCCTTGACGTGCGGCGGGGGCGCGAAATGCTGGATCGGCATGGGCTCACCTCAGGAAGGGCTAAGACCCACGAGCGTAACGGCAGGAGCGGCGCGCTCCAAACAAAAAGTACGAAAACAACCCCATGCACAGTAGCGATCGTGGGGGAGATCATTAGGATTTTTAGAATTCGGGAAGAGCGAAATAATCAACTTTCTCCGTCGGGCAAAACAGGAGCAAGATGGCATCGTGGCGGTTGGCGTGCTGTGCAGTGCTTCGCCTCTCCCCGCGCGGCCCGCCCGCGGTGAGAAGGACGGGCCATTGACCCCGTCATTGCGAGGAGCTCTTGCGACGAAGCAATCCAGGCTGGCTCCGCGGCGAACATTCTGGATGGCTTCGCTGCGCTCGCAGTGACGGAGAACGAGGCTATCCGGGGCGCGCAGCCGCACCCCATCATGTTGCCGCCGCGATCGATCGGATAGATTCGCTGCGTCTGATTCGATTCCCCCTTGAAAAACAGCCCCCGGAGACCCCATGAAGCTCGCATCCACCTTTCGCGCCGCATGCCTCGCCATTGCCGCGCTGGCCGGCCTCTCGACCGCGGCACAGGCCGACAGCGGCTTCGTGACGCTGACGATCTACAAGGCGGGCTGGATCATCGGCGGGTCGGGCGGCTCGGGCGTGCTCAACTTCCGCGGCCGCACCTACGGGCTTTCCACCGGCGGCCTCGACTACGGCCTCGTGTTCGGGGGATCCAAGACCGTGCTGCGCGGCCGCGTCTCCAACATCAACCGCCCCTCCGACGTCGCCGGCGTCTACGGCGCCGCCGGTGCGGGCCTTGCGGTCGGCTCCGGCGCCCGCGCCATCGTGCTGACCAACCAGAAGGGCGCGGTGCTGGAGCTGACGGGCACGCAGGTCGGGCTGATGGCGAATGCGGATCTCAGCGGGCTTGCGATCACGATGCGGTAGGGCACGGTGCGGTAGGATGGCAAAGGCGCGCAAGCGCCGTGCCCACCATTCCTCTCCTGTGGTCGCGGTGACGAAGTTGGTGGGCACGCTCCGCTTTGCCCACCCTGCGAGAGCGTGGACTACGCACTCACCATCGCATGAATCCGATCGCAATGCCGAACGAGATTCTCACGCGCATCGACGAAGGCCTTCAGCGGCGTCGGGATCGGAAAGAAATAAATGTTGGCGATGAAGCCGTAGATGCCGGCATCAACGCTCGTCGGCGCCGCGCCGTGCACGAAGCCTTGCGTCGGCACGATCTCCGCCAGCACCTGCAGATCGGCGAGCCCCCGCGCATAGGCCTGCTCGGGCGTATAGCGGCCGATGCCCTGGAAATGATAGCGCTGCGCGTTGTAGGCCTTGGCCTTCTCGAAGCCTTCGACGCTCACTTGCGGATGCTGCGCGATGAAGGCGTCGCGGAACGCCGGGTAGAAGCGCTCGTCCTTCCAGCGCGAATAGGACATCACCCAGTAGAGATCGTCCAGCATGCGCGTCACGAAATGGTTGGTGCGGCGTGCGGCCTGCGACAGGCCGGCATCGATCGTCAGGCGATATTTCGCGGTCGCATGCGCGATGATGGTCTCGCTGTCGCCGATGGTCTCACCGTCGTCAACGACGTAAGGCAGCTGCCCGCGCGGCGCAGCGGAGGCATCGAACACGTGCTCATGCACGAACGGCACGCCCGCAAGCTTGAGGAAGGCGTAAACCTTGAGGCCGTAGCCGTTGTTGTCGGCGACACCGAAGAGGTCTGGGTAGGAGTAGAGGGTCAGCATGGGCGGGCTCCTCTGGCGGGCCTAGAATGCAGGGGCGCCGCGATGGACGCAATGGGTGCGGCGTTTGTAGGGTGGGTTAGCCGCTCACGAGTGCGGTGATTGAACACGCGAAGGCGCAAGGCGTAACCCACCAATTCAGGAAGCGCGGCGACGGATGTGGTGGGTTGCGCCGCACGGCCTGCGCTTTCGCGCAGCCGCGCGTCTAACCCACCCTACGAATCACGGACGCGACGCCGCGTTGAACACCGCCAGCTGCGCCTCGAAGGCCCGCCTGAACGCCGGCCGCGCCTCGCCGCGGGCGACATAGGCGGCGATATCAGGGAATTCGTCGAGCAGGCCCGACGTGTTCAATCGCCGCAACACGGTCACCATCATGAGATCGCCGGCGCTGAAGGCGCCGTCGAGCCAATCGGCCTCACTGATGTGGCGGGACAATTCGCCGAGCCGGACACGGACGCGGTCGTGCAACATCGGCAGGCGCTCGGCGTACCAGCCTTTGTCGCGCTCGAACAGCATGGCCATGGTGAGCTCGACGATCGGCGGCTCCACCGTGGCAAGCGCGGCGAACATCCACGCGATCGCACGAGCGCGCGCGTTGGCATCCTTCGGCAGCAAACCGTCATGGTGTTCGGCGATGTGGAGCACGATCGCCCCGGACTCGAACAGGGCGAGATCGCTGTCCTGATAGGTCGGGATCTGCCCGAACGGATGCAGCGCGCGATGCGCGGGTTGTTTCATGGCCGCGAACGAGACGAGGCGAATGTCGTAGGGTTGGCCGACCTCTTCGAATGCCCAGCGGACGCGCATGTCGCGGGCGTGGCCCTTGACGTGGTCGGGGGAGTTTTCGAAGGCGGTGATGGTGGGAGGCATGGGGAGCTCCGGGGGTGATCATTTCCAGAGGACGAGCGACGATGCGGTTTTCCGACAGGCTCTGTGCGAAATATCGATGGCGGCGTGCCCCGGACGCAGCGCAGCGCGCCCCTGCCGATGCGAAGCATCGTCCAGTGCGGCGTGATGCGCTGCAGAGCCGGGGCCATGACGAACGCGAGCCGGAGCTTCTGGGTTCTGCGCTACGCTTGCCCGGGACACGAGAGTAAATGCAATCCGCCAGCGCCGTAGGGTGGGCAAAGGCGCGCTCTTCGCGCGCCGTGCCCACGTCCTGCCGGACCCACGGAAAGATCGTGGGCACGGCGCAAGAGCGCCTTTGCCCACCCTACGCAGCGATCCACTTGGCTAACTCCCGCCACGGCTCCAGCGTCCAATGCCCGGACGCAGCACCCGACGGCGAGGGCAGCACGAACGTCTCCGGCCAACTTCCATCGCGCGGCTGCCGCCCCAGCACAATCGCAGCCGACGGCCTGCCGTAAAACAAGCTCGCCGCCTTCTTGCTCGTGAACGCAATCGTCCGCGGCCGATACTTTTCCATCTTCGCCCTGAAGCCTGATACGTCGATCGTCTCCGCCGCGATCTGGTGATCCATCCCCGCGCCCGTCTTGGAGAGGTCGGTGAAGCCGATCCCGAGCTCGATCAGCGATGCGAACTCGCCCGGCCGATAGCGCCGCGGCGTGATCCCGGCCTCATGGATCGCGCGCCAGAAGCGGTTGCCGGGATGGGCGTAATAGTGCCCGAGCTCGGCCGATCGCGTCGAGGCGGCGGTGCCGACGAAGACGAGGTGGAGGTTTTCGCCGAACTGGTCGGGGAGGCGGTGGAGCTTGCTATCGGACAAAATCAGTTATCCGTGGAGTTGTAGCCCGCATGAGCGTCAGCGAATGCGAGGCGACAAAGACCCCGAATGTCGCTACGCTCATCCGGGCTACGCTTGTTTCATCTGAGGAGAAAATGCAAGATCAGTTCGAATCGCCCGAGCCCGAGCACGAAGCCGACAAGATAATCTTGCGTAACGTCCGCAATCACGGCTGCCATATCACGGGCATACCAGATGCGAATCCACCGTTTTCATTTTCGATCGGTCTGCATCTGAACTATGGGCATCCCGAACTCATCATTTTCGGACAGAGAGCCGAAACGGCGCAGGCCATCATCAACCTTATCCGCGACCGCGTTGCAGCAGGGCATCAATTCGTCGATGGCGATGTCGCCGACGACATGCTGGAGAACGGCTACAAGCTCGGCTTCTGGCAGGTGCCGCTCGGTGTCTATCGCGAATATCTTGGCACGGCGATCTGGTTTTACCAGAAGTCGCGGTTCGCGTTCCCGTGTCTCCAAGTCATCTGGCAAGACGCCAATAGGCGTTTCCCCTGGGAAAAGGAATGCTCACCCACTGTCAAAAAGGATCAGCCGCTGTTGAAGAAAATGGTTTCTTGAAGGGATGCTTCGCAAAAAAGCCGGGCTTTTTGCCCGGCCTCTCAATTTTCAGATGGATGCCCGGGTCAAGCCCGGGCATGACGAGCTGAGCACCGGCCCCTCACAACACCCGGTTGCTCTCCTTCACCTTCTCCGCATCCAGATACAGGCTCTCGCCCATCTCCTTGAACTTCGCGCTCATCTTTGCCATGCCGTCCTCGGCGGTGCCGGCCATCGACATGCCCACGCTGTTCGGATCATTCAGCGTCGCGGCGTAGTCCCGGACGTCCTGGGTGATCTTCATCGAGCAGAATTTTGGGCCGCACATCGAGCAGAAATGGGCGACCTTGTGGGCTTCCTTCGGCAGGGTCTCGTCGTGGAAGCTTTTGGCCGTATCAGGATCGAGGCCGAGGTTGAACTGATCGGTCCAGCGGAATTCGAACCGCGCGCGGGAGAGGGCGTCGTCGCGCAGTTGCGCGGCGGGGTGGCCCTTGGCGAGGTCGGCGGCGTGGGCGGCGATCTTGTAGGTGATGACGCCGGTCTTGACGTCGTTGCGATCGGGCAGGCCGAGATGCTCCTTCGGCGTGACGTAGCAGAGCATGGCGCAGCCGAACCAGCCGATCATGGCGGCACCGATGCCCGAGGTGATGTGGTCATAGCCCGGCGCGATGTCGGTGGTCAGCGGCCCGAGCGTGTAGAACGGCGCCTCGCCGCATTCCCTAAGCTGCTTGTCCATGTTGATCTTGATCTTGTGCATCGGCACGTGGCCGGGGCCCTCGATCATGACCTGGCAGCCCTTGTCCCACGCGATCTTGGTGAGCTCGCCGAGCGTCTCCAGCTCCGCGAACTGCGCGCGGTCGTTGGCGTCCGCGATCGAGCCCGGGCGCAGGCCGTCGCCGAGCGAGAACGAGACGTCGTACTTGCGCATGAGGTCGCAGATCTCGTCGAAATGCGTGTAGAGGAAGCTTTCCTTGTGATGCGCCAGGCACCACTTCGCCATGATCGAGCCGCCGCGGCTGACGATGCCGGTGACGCGATTGGCGGTGAGGTGGATGTATTGCAGGCGCACGCCGGCGTGGATGGTGAAATAGTCGACGCCCTGCTCGCACTGCTCGATCAAGGTGTCCTTGTAGAGCTCCCAGGTGAGCTTGACCGGATCGCCGTTGCACTTCTCCAGCGCCTGGTAGATCGGCACGGTGCCGATCGGCACCGGCGAGTTGCGCAGGATCCACTCACGCGTGGTGTGGATGTTGCGCCCCGTCGAGAGGTCCATCACGGTGTCGGCACCCCAGCGGATCGCCCACACCATCTTCTCGACCTCTTCCTCGACCGACGAGGTCACCGCCGAGTTGCCGATATTGGCATTGATCTTGGTCAGGAAGTTGCGGCCGATGATCATCGGCTCGAGCTCGCTGTGGTTGATGTTGGAGGGGATGATGGCGCGGCCGCGCGCGATCTCCGAGCGCACGAACTCCGGAGTGATGAAGGCGGGCACCGATGCGCCGAAGCTTTCGCCGTCGGCAAGCGCCGCTTCCGCGCGTTCGAGCTGGGCCTTGCGGCCGAGGTTCTCACGCTCGGCGACGTAGATCATCTCCTTGGTGATGATGCCGGCGCGGGCGAATTCGAGCTGGGTCACCTTGTGGCCGTCGAGGCCGCGCAGCGGCTTGTGATAGGCCGAGAAGGCGCGAGCGGCCTTGTCGGTGGCGACGCTGCCATTGTCCTCCGGCTTGATCTGGCGGCCCTCATATTCCTCGACGCCGCCGCGCTCCAGCACCCATTGCTTGCGGTTGCGGGGCAGGCCGGCGTTGACGTCGATGGTGACATCAGGATCGGTGTAGGGGCCGGAGGTGTCGTACACCGGCAGGTTCGGCTCGCCGGCGCCTTCGGAGAGGATGATCTCGCGCAAGGGAACGCGCAGATCGGGCGCGGCGTCCGGTGTCGCGAAGATCTTGCGCGAGGAGGGCAGCGGGCCGGTGGTGACGGCGGGGACGGTCTTCTCGGGGTTGGAGCGGATGTTCATGGGATCCTCCGGTTTAATTCTGGTGTGCGTGCGTTTGAGCGACGGCGGTGAATTCTTGCTCCATCATTGCGAGGAGCTCTTGCGACGAAGCAAATCCAGACTGTCTCCGCGGAGGGATTCTGGATTGCTTCGGTTCGCTCGCAATGACGAGCGGAGAGAGTTTCGGTCATGCCGCCTCCTTTGACAGGCCGAGCCACTGCCGCACACGCGCATCGGGGTCGGCATTCTGGGTGACGTCGCTGACGACGGCGATGGAATCCGCCCCCGCCGCAAAGATCTCCGCGGCGTGCTCGAACTTGATGCCGCCGATCGCGACCAGCGGGATGGTGCCGATGCGCTTTTTCCATTCCGTGATCTTGGGAATGCCCTGCGGCTCGAAACGCATCGACTTCAAGGTGGTGAAGAAGATCGGGCCGAGCGCGACGTAGTCGGGTTTTGCCGCGAGCGCGGTCGCAAGCTCCTCGTCGTCATGGGTGGAGATGCCGAGATTGAGGCCCGCCTCGCGGATGGCCTTGAGGTCGGCCTCGGCGAGGTCCTCCTGGCCAAGATGCAAGTACTTCGCGCCGGCGACGATCGCGGCGCGCCAGTAGTCGTTCACCACCAGCTTGGCTTGCGTGCCCTCGGTGATCGCCAGCGCGTCGGTGACGATCTGCAGCGCGTCGGCGTCGTTCAGCTCTTTGGCGCGCAGCTGGATGGTGCCGACGCCGAGCTTGGTCAGGCGCTCGACCCATTTGAGGCTGTCGACGACGGGATAAAAGCGATCAGGATACGCGTGGCGATCAGGATACGCGTGGCGATCAGGATGCGGCATGCCAGAACGGGGTCCCAACGACAGGGGTGGAGGGGGAGGCGAAGTCGCGGGCGTTCATCAGCCCGGCCTCATAGGCGGTGCGGCCGGCATCACAGCCGAGGCGGAAGGCATTCGCCATCGCGACGGGATCGGCGGCCTTGGCGATGGCGGTGTTGAGCAGCACGGCGTCATAGCCGAGCTCGAGCGCCTGCGCCGCATGGCTCGGCGCCCCTAAGCCGGCGTCGACCACCAGAGTGATGTCGGGAAGACGCTCGCGCAGCAGCTTCAGCGCATCGCGGTTGGTGATGCCTTTCGCGCTGCCGATCGGCGCGGCCCATGGCATCACCACCTTGCAGCCGGCGTCGACCAGGCGATTGGCGACCGAGAGGTCTTCGGTGCAATAGGGGAAGACTTCAAAACCGTCCTTGATCAGGAGGCCTGCTGCTTCGACCAGGCCGACGACATCGGGCTGCAGCGTGTCGTTGTCGGCGATGACCTCCAGCTTGATCCAGCTGGTGCCGAACAACTCGCGAGCGAGCTTGGCCGTCGTCACCGCCTCGCGCACGGTGCGGCAGCCGGCGGTGTTCGGCAGCACGGTGACGTCGAGCTCGCGGATCAGCTTCCAGAACGCATCGCCGGTCTTGCCGCCGGCGGATTCGCGCCGCAGCGACACCGTGACGATGTTGGCGCCGGAGGCGCGGATCGCGCTTTGCATGATCGCCGGCGAGGGATAGAGCGCGCTGCCGATCAGGAGGCGGGAAGGGAAGGTCTTGCCGTAGAAGGTCACCATGTTGAAGGTGTCTCCTTGAATGACGGTGTCATCCCCGCGAAAGCGGGGGTCCAGTATTCCCGAGGCCGTGCCGCAATGCGGAGAAGCCGCGGCGTACTGGATCGCGCGGTCAAGCCGGGCGATGACAGCGGAGTGTTTGGTGCGCGCCGGGGCGACGAATGGACAGCCACCATCCTCACCCTCCCTGCCGCGGCGTGATGATCTCGATCTCGTCGCCGGCCTTCAGCGCGGTCTCGGCCCAGCGGCTTTTCGGCACGACGTCGTAGTTGAGTGCGATGGCGAAATGGGTGCCTTCGTAGTCGAGCTCGGTGAGCAACGCGCCGACGCTGGCCGCGCTCACCTCGCGCTGCTCGCCGTTGACGATCACAAGCACTGCATCACCTCGTTGTCGATCTGGCCGCGATGGACATAGGCGAGCGTCAGCTCGGCGAGGGCCGGCGCGAGCAGGAAGCCGTGGCGGTAGAGCCCGTTGACGCTGATCCTGCTGTCGCGAATGCCGATGCGCGGCAGGTTGTCGGGAAAAGCAGGCCGAAGCCCTGAGCCGAACTCGACGATGCGCGCCTCGCCGAAGGCCGGATGCACCGTATAGGCCGCGCCCAAAAGCTCCAGCGCCGAGCGCACGCTGACGCCGGTGTCCTCCGCCTCGATCGAGGTCGCGCCCAGCATGAACAGGCCGTTCTCGCGCGGGATCACGTAGAGCGGCCAGCGCGGATGGATCAGCCGCACCGGGCGCGCCAGCTGCACCTCACGGGTCTCGATCAGGATCATCTCGCCCTTGACGCCGCGAAGCTCGCCCTGCTCGTCGCGCGCACTGATCCCGCGGCAGTCGATCACGATGCCGTCGAGGTCGTTTGCGCTGACGTCGCTGCAAAACTTGATGGTGCCGCCGGCGGCGCGGATGCGCTCGTGCAGCTTCGGCAGCACGCGCCGCGGCTCGACATGGCCCTCGGCGGGGAAGAACAGCGCGTCGCGGAAGCGGCCCTCCAGCGACGGCTCGAGCTCGGCAAGGCCCGCGGCATCGAGCCGGCGGTGATCCTCGGTCATGCGCGCAAAGCGCTCGAAATCGTTGCGCTCGCGCGGATGGGCGACCACGAGCGAGCCGTTGAAAGGCGTGTCGGGCAGCTCGCGCCGCCAGATGTCCAGGGAGCGAAGCCCCAATCGGCTGATGATGGGTTCTGCGACCTCGGCTTCGCAATAGGGCGCGAGCATGCCGCCGGCCCAATGGCTGGTCGAGTCCGTCATCGCCTCGTCACCGCGCTCGTGCAAGGTGACGGCGTGACCGGCCTGTGCGAACAGCAGGGCGTGCCAGGCGCCCGCAATGCCTGCGCCGATGATGGATACCGGTGAATCCGGCCGCTTGGTGGTCTGGTACATCCCTGTCCCTTCGCCGGCATGACCCGGATCAGGTTCAAAGGGTCACCGCGGTCTTGAGCAGCCGGTGTTGGCCGAATTGCCCATTTAGCGGTATCTCAGCTCCTCCTCGGAGCACCCCTCGGAACGGCGTCAATGTATGCCAGTGGGGCGGAGTGGTCAACGCGTGTTGGCAACGGAACTGCAGTGCAGCCGTGCCCCGGACGCACGCGCCTTTTGCGGCCGTGGTGCGCTGCTGAGCGGGGGCCCATCTTCGTGGAGATGCTGGGTCCCGGCTCTGCGCAGCAACGCTACACGTTGCAGCGCGTCCGGGACACGGAAGTTACTTCGGCGCCTGCGCCCGCGCGTTACGAACGCCCTGTGCCAGCTTGCGATGTGGCGGCGTGCCGAACATCGGCTGCGGATTGCCGTTCGGCTCGAGCAAGGTCTCGCCGGCATTGGCGACCTGCATCGCCTCCTGGCGCTGGCGCTTTGCAGCGTAGTAATAGCCGCCCGCGAAATAACGCACGGCTCGGGCGTGGTCGCCGTTGGCGGCGCGATAGGCGCCGGCGAGGTACTTGACCGCATAAGTGAGGTTGGTGTTGGGATCGCGCAGGCCGGCGGCATCGCCGGTGTAGCCGACCCCGCGGGCGGTCGCGAGCTTGATCTGCATCAGCCCGATGGTGCCGCCACGGCCGACGAGGTGCGGCTGATAGCGGCTTTCGCGCATGATGACACGATGCACCAGCGCCTCCGGCACGCCATTGGCGCGGGCATGGGCTGCAACCATCTCGGCGTATTCGGCTTCGCCGGCGAATGCAGCCTGCGGCATCATCAGCCCTGCCGCTGCAAGCACGGCAATACGCAAAATTTTCATCGAAATATTCCTCGGCAGAACGGACCTGCACCCTCGCGCGTTAGGCCGTGGGAACACGGCGATGATGTGGCGAAACGTCACCCGCGGCGATTTTCGCCGGCTCGTCGCTTTTACGACTTAAACCTGGGTTAAGCTTGGAGCTGGCGGCGCGCCCTTACGCGACAGCGGGTCTGTCCATTGGCGCATTCGCCCAAAATCGCTGATCAAAACCAGCACTCGGGAGGACGTCCATGACCCCAGCAGACATCGACGACATTCCCAGGCAGAACCCTTGTGCACAATGTGGCACACCGATCCCGTTCCCGGACTGGATCGAGCCGGGCGAGGGGCGCGTTTCCTATCTCTGGAAGTGCCAGGCCTGCGGCTACCGCTTCGAGGCGGTCGCGATCTTCGATGAGCACGCGATCGAGCATCCGCCGCTCGCCGCCTGAGGCTTTGCCACACATCGCGATCTCTTCACCTCGCCCATGGGGATAGGTCGGCGCGTAGCGCCGGGTGAGGGGTGGTGCGTTCTCTCGTGGGATCTGCACCCCCTCACCCGATTTGCTACGCAAGTCGACGTCTCCCCGCTTGGGAGAGGTGAAAAAAGAAGTGCCTCAACCGCCAGCCGCGGCTCCCGACAGACCGGCAATTGCATGCGCACGATCAAGCCGTGCGGCTTGCGGTCGTGCAGCGACAGCTTCCAGGTCGGCGCGGTCCTCGCAGCGGTCATGCTTCACCCAGGGCGCATGATCGTCGGCGGGGAACCGTGCGTCGCAAAATGTTCCTGAGTGACGCAGGAACAAGTCTCGTGAATTCTCCGCTCGCGCATTGCGCAACGAAATTGCGGTGCGCACGGAACTGCGCGTGATCAGCGCTGTTCTCTCCACACAAGGTTTTCGTTGAAGGAGAGGACAACATGATGAAATCGATCGTTGCCGGCCTTGCCGGCACAGCACTGCTGGCGACCGCTGCGTTCGCGCAAGCGCCGACCGCGACCACCGACAAGGCGGCACCGGCGGCCACCGCCACGACGACGAGCGCGTCCGACCAGTGGCGCGTGTCCAAAATGTCGGGCGTGAAGGTCTATAACGAGGCCAACGAGAACATCGGCTCGATCAACGACCTCTTGATGGACAAGAGCGGTAACGTCAAGATGGCCGTGATCGGCGTCGGCGGCTTCCTCGGCATGGGCGAGCACCTCGTTGCGGTGCCTTACGAGAAACTGAAGTTCGTCAACGAGCCCGTCGCCTACACCGGCACGGCCGCAACCAACCCGCCCGGCCGGCCGGCCTCGACCACGACGACCGGCGCAGCGACCGGAACCGACAAGACCGCGACGACCACGACGTCCGCGTCGAAGTGGTACCCCGACCACGCCATGTTCAATGCGAGCAAGGACGAACTGAAGAACATGCCCGAGTTCAAGTACTCGGAGTAATGGACTTCTAGTCGGCTGAACGAAGCGCGCCTGGTTTCCACCGGGCGCGCTGTCGTGTCTCCGTCATTGCGAGGAGTTCTAGCGACGAAGCATGACGGAAGTTGCGGAGGCTAATGCGTCACCAGCGAGCAGCCGCCCTTGTCGAGCGGGCGGAAGGCCTCGTCGCCGGGCACGGTGGCGATCAGCTTGTAGAGGTCCCACTCGCCCTTGGATTCCTCGGGCTTCTTGACCTCGAACAAATACATCTCGTGGACCATGCGGCCGTCGATGCGGATCTTGCCGTTCTTCGCAAAGAAGTCGTTGACCGGAGTCGCGCGCATTTGCTCCATCACCTTCGGCGCCGCGTCGGTCTTGATCGCGTCGATCGCCTTCAAATAGTGCATCGTTGCCGAATAAAGGCCGGCCTGGATCATGGTCGGCATGTGCCCGACCTTCTCGTTGAAGCGCTTCGAGAACGCGCGCGTCTCCTCGTTCATGTCCCAGTAGAAGGCGTCGGTGACGATCAGGCCTTGCGTCGACTTGATGCCTAGCGAATGCGTGTCGGTGATCTCCTGCAAGAGCGCGATCATCTTCTGGCCGCCCTGGGTCAGACCGAATTCGGAAGCCTGCTTTAGGGCATTGGTGGTATCGCCGCCGGCATTCGCCAGCGCGACAACCTTGGCCTTGGAGGCCTGGGCCTGCAGTAAGAATGAGGAGAAGTCCGACGAGTTGAGCGGATGGCGGACGTCGCCGAGCACCTTGCCGCCACTCTCCTTGACCACGTTGGCGGCGTCGCGCTCCAGCGCCATGCCGAAGGCGTAGTCGGCGGTGACGAAGAACCAGGTGTCCTCGCCGCGCTTGACCATTGCCTTGCCGGCGACGTTCGACAGCGCATAGGTGTCGTAGGTCCAGTGCACGGTATTGGGTGAGCAGGCGGTGCCGGTGATGTCGGACGAGCCACCGCCGGAATTGATGTGGATCCTGTTCTTCTCGCGCGTCAGCGCCGAGACCGGCAGCGCTACCGATGACGTCGGCACGTCGAAGATCGCGTCGACCTTGTCGTTGTCGTACCAGTTGCGGGCAATGTTGACGCCGACGTCGGGCTTGTTCTGGTGATCGGCAGCGACCACCTGCACCGGTTTGCCCGCGACCTTGGCGCCGTAATCGGCGACCGCCATTTCGACCGCGGCGAGCGAGCCCTTGCCGGTCGCGTCCGCATAGAGGCTCGACATGTCCGTGAGCACGCCGATCTTGACGACGTCGTCGGAGATCTGGGCGTGCGCGGCGCCGGAAGTCGCGGCGAGCGCGAGGCCGGCCGCGACGGCGGCGAATAGCTTTTGCATCGTGTTTCTCCCTGTATGTTGTTGTTCGGGCGTTGTTGCGGGGACGGTTGTAGCGGCAATCGGTCGCGGCAGCTAAGCGGCGCGCGTCATAGCGGAATGCAAAATCAGAAGGGGCGGGGTGTTCCCTTCGCCTCTCCGCGCCTGCGGCAGGATAATCACATATGGGAGAGAGTCCCCTGTGGCATCCTTCGAGACGCCCGCCGTTGGCGGGCCCTGAGGATGAGGACCGAGTGTGCGGCAGTCGTTTCAACAAGCACCGATGCCGCTTAGCCTCATCCTGAGGAGACCGCGGAGCGGTCGTCAAGGACGAGGCGCGCGCTTAGGTTGCGCAGAATGCCATATGTGATTGCCATTCCGCGCGCGGGGAGAAGGAGGAGCGCCGCCTTTCAGCCGCCGCCCTTGAGCCGTTCGTTACGCCGGCGCAAGCCTTCCAGGGTGGCGAGGAGGATGACCGAGACCGTCGTCAAGATCACCGCCGCTGCCGTGATGGTCGGGCTGATGTTCTCGCGGATGCCGCTGAACATCTCGCGCGGCAGGGTGCGCTGCTCGGGACCTGCCATGAACAGCACGATCACCACCTCGTCGAAGCTGGTCGCGAAGGCGTACAGCGCGCCTGAAGCGAGGCCAGGCAGGATCAGCGGCAGGATCACGCGGCGGAACGCGTAGATTGGCGAAGCGCCGAGCGAGGCGGCGGCGCGGGACAGATTGGTGTCGAAGCTTTGCAGCGTCGCGCCGACCGTGATCACCACGAACGGCGTCGCCAGCGCGGTGTGGGCCAGGATCAGGCCGAGATAACTGCCGGTCAGTCCGATCGGCGCGAAGAAGAAATACAGGCCCACCGCGGTGATGACCCCGGGCACGACCACCGGCGACAGCACGAAAGCCAGCACGAGCGGCTTGAACCGGCTCTTCCACTGCGCCAGCCCCAGCGCGGCCAGCGTGCCAAGCACCATCGACAGCGCCGTCGAGGCGACGCCGATGATCATGCTGTTCTTCAACGAATGCATCCAGCGCGGCGAAGTGATGAAGTCGTCGTACCAACGCAAGGACAGGCCCGGTAACGGATAGGTCAGGTACGAGCCCGAGCTGAAGGACAGCGGCATGATCGCAAGGATGGGCGCGATCAGGAAGATGAACACCAGCGTCGAGACGACGATGGTCGCGGTCCACGCGATGCGCTGGCTGGGCGTGCGGAGGGAGGAATTGTCGCTCAATTCTTCATGCCTCCCGTGACCTGCTGTCCCTGCACCAGCTTGCCGTAGACGAGAGCGAGCACAACGGTGCTCAAGAGCAGCACCGCCCCCAATGCCGAAGCAAGGCCCCAATTGGCCGTCTCGGTGGTGTAGAGTGCGATGAAGTAGCTGATCATCTGGTCGGCGGCGCCGCCGACCAGGGCCGGCGTGATGTAATAGCCGAGCGCAAGGATGAAGACGAGCAGACTTCCCGCGCCGATGCCGGGCAAGGTCTGAGGCAGGTAAATCCGCAGAAAGGCGGTGAGGGGAGGCGCGCCGAGCGAGGCGGCGGCACGCATGTATGCAGGCGAGATCGCCTTCATGCTGCTGTACAGCGGCAGGATCATGAACGGCAGGAGAACGTGGGTCATGGCCACGCAGACGCCGAAGCGATTGTAGATCAGGCGCAACGGTTCGTCGATGATGCCAAGCCAGTGCAGGCTGTCGTTCACGATTCCCTTGCTCTGCAACAGCACGATCCAGGCGCAGGTGCGGACCAGCAGAGACGTCCAGAACGGCAGCAGGACGAAGATCATCAAGAGGTTCGACCGGACCGGCGGCAGCGTCGCCAGCAAGTAGGCGACCGGGAAGCCGAGGATCAGGCAGAGTGCCGTGACACCGAGGCTGATGAGGAAGGTGCGGGCGAAAACCTCGCGGTAGATGGCCTGATCCTTCGGGGCTGCGACGATCGCGCCGTCCGCGTTCCGCGTCAGGTCGAGCGCGGCGAAAAGGTAGAATCCGGTGATGGGACCACCGGCGTCCTTGATCGTCGCCCAGGTGGCGCGTTCGCGCCAGGCCGGGTTGATCTTGCCCAACGTCTCCTTGGCCGTGCCCGGCTCCGGAGCCGCCTTCAGATTGCGCGCCGTGCTGGTCAGGATCGTGCGGAAGCCGTTGAGTGCGTAGTTCAGCCGCTTGGCCGCGATGGCGATGCTGCCGGCACCACGCGCCGCCATGATGTCGCTTGCCAGCGCGGCATAGGCCTTTTCGTTGGGGAGGTCCTTGCCGTCCCAGTCCGCGAGAACAGCAATGGTTTGCGGCAGAACCTGGCGCACCTCGCGGTCATCGACCGCGCGCCAGAGCATGCCGGCGATGGGGCCTGCGAAGGTGAAGAGCAGGAAGACAAGAAGCGGCAGGACCAGCGCCAATGCCTTGACTTGGCGTGCCCGCTCCGCTCGCCTCAACCGGCGCTTGAGCGGCACTTCGGTCTCGGTCAGGGACGCCGCTGTCATGGCGCGAACCTTTTTGACCGGACGTCCCCCGCCATTTCCGGGCGGGCAATTGCATATGGCATTTCGGGCCGGTCTGAGCGCGCGCCTCGTCCTTCGAGACGACCGCTTCGCGGCCTCCTCAGGATGAGGCTCCTCGACATCGGTGTCTGTAAAGTCGCTGCCACAGACTCAGACCTCATCCTGAGGGCCCGCCATGGGCGGGCGTCTCGAAGGATGCACCGCGGGCGAGCTATCCGCCACGTTTTTCCCTCCGCCTGCGCCGCACGCCGGTGCTGTCGGGACCTACTTCGCTGCCCATTTGTTGAAGCGCTCGGTCAGGCGGTCGATGTTCTCGAGCCAGAAGCCAACGTTGATCTCGACCGCGTTCTTGATGTTGTCAGGCGCTGTCGGCAGGTCCTTCAGGACGGCGGGCGCGAGCCGGCCCGCGGCGTCCTTGTTCGAAGTTCCATAGGCGATGTTCTCCGAGAGCTTGGACTGGTTCTCCGCCTTGCCGACGAAGTCCAGGAATTTGTAGGCCGCCTCCTTGTTCGGGCTGCCCTTCAGGATCACCCAGCTGTCGAGGGTGAACAGCGCGCCGTCCCACACCATGCCGAAGTTCTTCTTCTCGTTCTTGTTCGCGGTGTCGATGCGGCCATTATAGACCGAGGTCATCGCCACCTCCCCGGAGGCGAGCAATTGCGGCGGCTGGGCGCCGGCCTTCCACCACACGATGTCGCCCTTGATGGTATCCAGCTTCTTGAAGGCGCGATCGACGCCTTCGTCGGTCGCCAGCACCTTGTAGACGTCCATTGGTGCGACGCCGTCGGCCATGAGGGCGATCTCCAGCGTGGTCTTCGGGCCCTGGCGCAAGGCGCGCTTGCCGGGAATCTTCTTGGTATCGAAGAAGTCGGCCCAGCCTTGGGGTGTCTCCTTCAGCTTGTCCTTGTCGTAGCCGAGAACGAAATCGTAGAGGATGGCGCCGACGCCGCAAGGATTGACCGCCGGCGGGATGTAGGCGGCCTCGCCGCCGATCTTGGAATAGTCCAGCTTCTCGAACAGGCCTTCCTCGCAGCCGACTGCGAGCTCGTCGCTTTCGACCTGGACGACGTCCCAGGTGGCGGCACCACCCTGCACCTTGGCGCGCAATACGCCGACGCCGCCGTCCCAGGCCTCGTCGTTCATCGCAACGCCTGTTACCTTCTTGAACGGCTCGAAATAGACTTTCTTCTGAGCATCCTGATACGCGCCGCCCCACGATACGACGGTGAGGTCGCGCGCTTGCGCAACTGTCGCCAGCGCAGCACTGGCGCTCAGTGCCACGGCGAACCCCAGAGCGATCTTGCGATTCAGCATGGTCTTCGTTCCTTCTTGTGTGAGTTGCGTCGAGATTGATTGTTTCATGTCCGCTTTGCGTTGGATCAGACGGGGTCGAGAGCCAGGCAATCCTCGGGGCGGAAGGTGATGAAGACGCTTTCCCCTTGTGTGAGGCTGTGATGCGCTCCCGGTTGAAGCTTGACCATGAACTCGCCGTTGCCGGCGACCTCGAGTACGGCCAGCGCGTGGTCGCCGAGATAGATCGTGTTCTGGACTTTTGCCGGCAGGCGATTGACCCCGTCGCTGGTGCTGCCGTCCGGGACGATGGCGATCCGCTCCGGCCGCACTGACAGCGAGGTCGACGCACCCGCGCCTGAGATGTTGACAGCCCGCGCGGTCACGGCGCCGCCTCCGGCCAGGACAACCCGGCAAAACTCCTTGTCGATCGTCTCGACGGTGCCGGCCAGCACATTGTTCTCGCCGATGAAGTGAGCGACGAAGCTGTTCACCGGATGCTCATACAGCGCGTCGGGCCTGTCGATCTGCTGCACGATGCCGTCGTTGAACACGGCGATCCGATCCGACATCGTGAGCGCTTCACTCTGATCGTGGGTGACGTAGACGATGGTGATGCCCATCGTCTCGTGCAGCTGCTTGATCTCCAGCTGCATCTGCTCCCGCAGGCGCTTGTCCAGGGCACCGAGCGGCTCGTCCATCAGCACGAGCTGCGGATTGAAGACCAGCGCGCGGGCCAGCGCCACGCGCTGTTGCTGGCCGCCGGACAACTGCCCGGGCCGCCGCTGCGCCAGGCTTTCCATCTTGATCATGCGCAGCGCCGCGCTGACGCGCTCCTGCACGTCCGCCTTGCTCGTGTTGCGAACGGATAGTGGAAAGGCGATGTTCTCTGCGATGGTCAGGTGCGGAAACAGGGCGTAGTTCTGAAACACCATGCCGATGTCGCGCTTGTGCGGCGGCACGTTCTTGATCGGGCGGTCCGCGAGGTAGATCTCGCCATGGGTCGGCACCTCGAAGCCGGCCAGCATCATCAGCGTGGTGGTCTTGCCCGAGCCCGACGGGCCGAGCAGGGTGATGAACTCGCCCTTCCTGATGTCGAGATCGAGGTTCTTCACCACGAGATGCTCGCCATCATAGGTCTTCTGAATGCCGGAAAAGCGCACCAGCGCCGGCGCGGGTGTGACCATGCCGGCTTCCATGTTGTCCTCGCGTTGTCCCCTACCGTGCCGTGCGAGATTAGCATCCTCCAGCGAGAATGCCAGCGGCGCAAGCGACGAAGAGGCGTGCGAGGCCTGGTGAGTGGGCAAGGCATCGCATACGACTCGTCGCGGAGGCCTGCGCGCACGCCTCGTCCTTCGAGACGGCGCTTACGCGCCGCCTCAGGATGAGGCAAATCGGCGGCAGGGCTCGTTGAGACTGCAGCCGCGCACTCCGTCCTCATCCTGAGGAGCCCGCCTAAAGCGGGCGTCTCGTAGGATGGCCGCAGGGAGAAGCTCTCAAATGCGATAGCCTCGCGGTGAGTGGGGGCGCGCTACATTCCGGGCAGCTTCGTCACATACACATTCAGCGAGCCGCCGGCTTCCGCGACCACGCGCAGGGTCTTGGAATCGAACGCGATGTCGGCGAGAGTGAGGCTTTCGATCCTGGCCTCGACCTTGAGGCCGTCCTCGCTCTTCTGGTAGTCGGCGATGGCGGCCGCGATCTTCTCGCGCGCGTTGGCGGCGATCGGCTTCAGATCGAGGGTTGCCTTCTGGAGCAGCGCCTGCTGCATCTGCGGCACCACCGCGCGCGCGGCGGCGCCCAGAAGGCCGAAGGCGGCCTCGGACTCCACCGCGAGCTGGATGTCGGCGAGGCGCAGCGTCTGCCGCGTCTGGTCGAGCACCGGCCGGCCCCAGATGTGCACCGTCGCCTCGGCACCGAAGCCGAACCAGCTCTTCTTCTCCTTGGCGCGCACCAAGAGCGAGATCAGCAGCCGCTCACCCGAGGGGATGACGTTGGCGCTCTTGACGGTGACGTCGACCGGGCCGGAGCCGTCCTCGGGATAGGTGTGGCCGACCATCTGCGCTGCGATCAGCTTGTTGATCTCGGTGAAGGGCACGTCGATCGGCACGCCGATGTTCACGCCGGTGCCGGTCGGCGGCACGATCGAGATCTTGTCGGGGAACGGACACTCCGGCTTGGTCTGCGTCGAGGTGACGCGCGTCTCGGCCTCGAGGCCGAGCAGCAGCGTCACGGCCTGCGCATCGACGCGCGGCTGCGCCGCGATCGCCCGCACCGGCTTCATCTCGAGCCAGAGCGGCGGCAGCGCGGCCGATGAACTCGAGCCTTGCAGCGGGATCGAGCGGCAGGCCTTGACCCATTGCGCCTTCGCGTTCTCGCGCAGCGATGGATCGTTGCGGATGCGCTCGGAGACGGCGTTGATCTGCTCGCCGACATTCTTGTCGATCAGCGGCTTCACCTGCGCCGGCACGTTGACCTTCGCGCCGGCGACGTTGAGGTTGGTGTCGCCGAGATTGACCTGGGCGCCGAGATTGGGCTCGAGATGCCAGGCAGCGGCGAGCTTCGGGCGCGAGGTGACGACGACGTTGCCCTTGATCTCGGCGCTGGCGTTCAGGTTCTTGATGTTGACCGCGCCGATCCGCTTCGCTGCGTCACCGCCGAGTACGCTGCCGAGTGCGTCGCCAAGCGCGCCTGTGGCTTTCGACGACAGCGAGCCCGTCACGTTGAGCTTTCCGGTGAGCGGCGTCGAGATCGTCAGCACGTCCTTGTCGCCGCTCGCTGCCATCGGCCCGCGCGCGGCGGACCAGCCGATATCGGCGTTCTCCAGGATCTGCGAGATCGGGTTGTCGGCCTTACCGGCGAAATTGCGCGGCGCGGCCTTCTCGGCCTGCTCGCGGATCGCAGATATCGCGATGGCGACCGGCGCGACGACGATGGAGCTCTTCGAGGCGGGCGGCAGCGGCGGCAGCTGCGCGACGACCGGCGGCGCCGAATTCGTCGCGCGCGGCGACAGGACGTCCATCACCTTCAGGCTGATGAAGAACGATCCCGCGAGCACTGCGACGCCGATCAGGATGGTCTTCAAATTCAACGTGAGTCGCATCGATCCCCCAAGCCGCCGCGGCGGAGATTTTACAGGGCGGGCGAGGAGGGCGCTAGAGCGCACCGGTTGGGTGGAATTGGGGCGAACAGGTTAACGGCTGCGAACGCGCCGTCGCCCGCTTCAAGTCATCACGACGGGGCTAGCTGCGCCGAGGACGGCGGACCGCTCTCACGTTGCCGCTACCACCGCCGCCGCAGAAGAAGCGATCGCCGCCATCTGACTCCAACCCTGACACGATTGCCCCGGCGGGCAGGTCGAGTTGCTCGATCACTTTGCCCGTTTCAGGGTCGATCCGCCGCAAATCGCTCTCCTCGCCCTCCCAGGTGCCATGCCAGAGCTCGCCGTCGACCCAGGTCACGCCGGTGACGAAGCGCTTGCTCTCTATGGTGCGGAGAACCTTTCCCGTTTCGGGGTCGACCTGATGGATCTTGCGCTCACGATATTGTCCGACCCAAAGCGACCCTTCGGCCCAGGCCAGGCCGGAATCGCCGCCGCCGCCGGGCGCCGGGATGGTACCGAGCACCTTGCCCGAGGCCGCATCGATCTTCTGGATGCGATCTTCGGCGATCTGGAACAGGTGCCGGCCGTCGAACGCCGTTCCCGCATGCGCCGCGACGTCGATGGAGCGCACGATTTTGCCGCTGGCCGGATCGACAGCGTTCAACTTGTCGCCGGATGCGAACCAGACATGCTTGCCGTCATAAGTCACGCCGTGCACGGCCTCGACACCCGGAAACGGTCCATACTCCGTGACGATCTCGGCGGCTGAACGTTTCATGTGCTCGATCCCTGTGAACTGGTGCACACCTTATGTCTTCAGGAGCGGCGTGGGGAGTAACAAGCCTGTCGGGAAACCCGGAACGGGAGGCGTCATCCAGCGGCGCGCGCGTCCGTGTCCGAAGGACTGCACCTTGCCCGAGCGCGCCAGCTCCTCGAGGGCGCGCTGCACGGTGCGCGGACTGATCCCAAGCGCAAGTGCGAGCGCCGAGCTCGACCACGGCTCGCCGTCGGCGAGAAAAGCGAGGACAGCGGCGTGCTTCTCCTCATTGGGCCGCGCCAGCACGAGGACGTCGCGAATCTTCCGCGGCGCCAGCACAAAGCCCTGCTTGGTCGCGCTGACATCGGCCAAAGGCCTGAGCTGGGTGCGGAGCCGTCCGATCTCGACGCGCAATCGCGCGCGGTGCGACTCGTCCGCGTGCTTGGCTTGAAACGCGCCTGATATCAACGTCTCTCGCGAGACATCCGCCGGCCATGCCTGCGCCAGCAGACGAGCGAGCGCGAACAGCACGGGGCGCGTTCCCAGCGACACCACGACGCCTTGCCTGCGCACCACATGATGGAAGGTGTCCACGACGAGCGCCGTCGAGGTCGCCAGTCGTTCGATTTCTCCAAGCAACAACGGGTGTTCGCTGCCGCGCGCGATCAGGCGCGCTGCCGGCGTGTCGAGTATGATGTTCGCGCTCTCGACCTCGGCCACGAGCGCCGGGATTCTCGCAAGGCGCGCCGCGTGAGCCGCGCGGCTGAGGGCCGCGCGTGCCTCTTTCGTCCTGAGCCGCCTGATTGCGATGCCGGTGACCACGAGCTCGCGGACGACCTGGGAGGCAGGCGGGAGCGGCGCAGGGCGGACTTCGGCCAGCGTGCGCTCGGCCTCATCAAGGCGCCCGACCAGAAGCAAGCGACGCGCCTCGACATGGCCTGCATGGGCGGCATTGACGAGATCGCCGTGGTTTTCGAGCGTCGCGCGCGCCGCCGCGAGCGTCTTCACCGGCCAGCTCAGATCGCGCGAGACCAGCGCGATCTCGGCTTCGGCGACGATGCACCTCGCGCGTGCCACGGCCTCGCGCGGACCGAAGGCGCGCGCGGCAGTGCGCAGCAGCGACTTGGCTTTGGCGAGCTCGCCGAGCTGTGCCATCGCGATGCCGCGCAACGCCAGCGACGGCGCATCGTTGCGCAGCGCAACGCGGTTCAGGGCACCGAGCGGATCGCCGGCTTCGAGCGCGCGCGCGGCGGCGGTGATCAGCGACTCCATGTCAATCCCGCCACACTTGTTACTCCCACCGCCCAGCCGCTTGGTGCCAGACATCGCTGACGGCCGACAATGTGCGGCGAGGGACGATCGGTTCCGCGAGACGCGGGAAGGTCGCCCGGACGAGACGTCAGGCAAGGAGTTTGGAGAACCATGATGACTTCAGCAGACAAAGCAGGGACGAACGGGCAGACCGCCATGCAGACCCCACCGGTGGTGTCGCCGCAGGATTGGGAGGCCGCCCGCCAGCAACTGCTCGTGAAGGAAAAGGCCCATACCCGTGCCCGCGACGCCCTGGCCGCCGAGCGCCGGCGCATGCCGTGGATGGAAGTCAGCAAAACCTATGCGTTCGAGGGCCCCGGCGGCAAGCTCAGTCTGCTCGACCTGTTCCAGGGCCGGCGGCAGCTGATCGTCTACCGCGCCTTCTTCGAGCCAGGCGTGTTCGGCTGGCCCGATCACGCCTGCCGCGGCTGCTCCATGGTCGCGGACCAGGTCGCCCATGTCGCCCACCTCAACGCACGCGACACCACGCTCGTGTTCGCCTCGCGCGCGCCGCAGGCCGACATCATCAGGCTGAAGAAGCGGATGGGCTGGATCATGCCATGGGTCACCATCACCGACAGTTTCGACGCCGATTTCGGCGTCGGCGAATGGCATGGCACCAACGTGTTCTACCGTGACGGAACGCGCATCTTCCGCACCTATTTCGTCAAGAGCCGCGGCGACGAGCAGATGGGCGGCACCTGGAACTATCTCGACATCACCCCGCTCGGCCGCCAGGAGGTGTGGGAGGATTCGCCGGCAGGCTATCCGCAGACGCCGACCTACAAATGGTGGAACTGGCACGACAGCTACACGGAAGGCGCGGCGCCCGATCAGAAGTGGGTCGAGATCTCGGATGCCGGCGAGAAGGCGTTTCGCAAGGAGGCCGCGGAAGGTCGTGACTAGTCCGCTGAGCCCAACCGCGCCCGCCCGTCGCGACGGCATGGTGGCCGCGCGCCACCTCGCCAGATGGCTTGGCCTTGCGGCCACGCCCACCTTCGCGGTCATGGCGCTGCTGACGGCCGTGCTCGGCGACGGAGCGGCAAACATGCTGTGCGGCGCCGGGCAGGGATCGCTGCTCGGCGGGATGGTGCCGATGTATCTCTTGATGAGCGCGTTTCATTCGGCGGCGTGGCTGAGGTTGATCTCGAACCGGTCGACTTCCGCCGGTGTGAACGCCTCGTCCTTCGAGAGGCGCGCAAGAGCGCGCTCCTCAGGATGAGGCTGACTGGCAGCGGCCCGGCGGCGAAAATGCAGCCGCACACTCAACCCTCATCCTGAGGGCCGCCGCCGGCGGGCGTCTGGAAGGATGCGCCGCGATTTTCGATGCAAGCCTCAACACGCGGCGCCTGCGCCGCTATTGCGCTCCCGCCGCCTGCAGATAAGCAACGATCTTGCCCGCTTCATCCACCGAGATGCCGCCATAGGGCTGCATCTTGTTGCCGGAGACGACCTCGTCCGGCTTGACGATGAAGCGGGTCAGCTTGTCCTGATCCCAGACGAATCCGGCTTCCTTCATCGACGAGGAGTAATCGTAGTTCGTCAGCGAGCCGGCCTTGCGTCCGACGATCTTGTTGAGGTTGGGACCGAGGCGGTTGTCGCCTTCCTTCACGGAGTGGCAGGTGCGGCAGGAATTGTTGAAGGCCTGCTGGCCGCTGTCATCGCTCGCCGGCTGCTGCGCCAGCGAGGAGGGTGCCGACAGGAGCAGCGTCAATGCGCCCGCGCCTGCAATCGAGCGCAGCCGCGTGCCTGACGATGGTTGCTGGCGTGATTGCATCTGCGCCTCCGTCGGAGACCGCACCGCAGCGAGCGCGCGTCGGGATCTCGAGGGCAAACGAAAACGGCCCCGGTGGGTTCCGGGGCCGTTTGCGTCACAATGTCCGGTCGCTTTAGCGCGTCGCGGTGCCGAGATCCGCGCGCCGCTCGGTCATCGGCAGCACGATCACCTTGGTGCCGACATTGACGCGGGAATAGAGGTCGGTGACGTCGTCGTTGGTCATGCGGATGCAGCCGGAGGAGACGTGCTTTCCGATGGTCTCGGGCGCGTTGGTGCCGTGGATGCGGTAGATGGTGCTGCCGAGATACATGGCGCGCGCGCCGAGCGGATTGCCGGGGCCGCCGGCCATGTGGCGCGGCAGATAGGGCTGGCGGGCGATCATCTCCGGCGGCGGGGTCCAATCCGGCCACTCGGCCTTCTTGCTCACCGACTGGATGCCGGACCAGGTGAAGCCGTCGCGGCCGACACCGATGCCGTAGCGCAGCGCCTGGCCGTTACCGAGCACGTAATAGAGATAGGTGTTGGGCGTATCGATGATGATCGTGCCCGGCGCCTCGCGCGTCGCGTAGGAAACCGTCTGGCGGCGGAAGCGGGCCGGCATCTCGACGGTGTCCTGATCCTCGGACGGTGCGGCCTGGTAAGGCGCTGCCTGATAGGGCTGATAAGGCTGGATCGGCTGCGGCGCGGCCATTGGCGGCAGCGGCTGGAAGAAGGGGAAGAGCTGCACCGGCGCGGCCTTGGCTGCACCAGCGAATGCGATTGCGGAGACCGCGACTGCGCCGAATGCAACGGCGCGCGAAAACGTCTTGAACGTGTCCAGATTGAACATGTGATCGCCCCTGTTTGCTCGGTGTTCTGCTCACCGCGGCACCGTTTCGGTGCTCCGTTGCGTGGATCATTAACTGCAAAACGTTTCGGGACATTTGCGCGGAAAACCGAAAACGGTTTCATGGCGGCAAGGATTGTTTCATGACAGTTTCATGGCTCCGCGAGGCCATTAACGAACAAAACAGTGGGCCGACACTTCTGTGACGTCACACGCCTGAAATATCCTTCGTTGATGGTCGGTACCTGAGAATCATCAAACTCTCGGGACTTTCCCATGCGGGTATTAATCGTGACCGACGCCTGGCATCCGCAGGTCAACGGTGTGGTCCGCACCCTGACCTCGCTGGCGAATGCGGCCAAGGCCCTCGATGTCGAGATCGACTTCCTCACCCCCGACGGCTTTCCGTCCTGGCCGCTGCCGACCTATCCGGGCCTGCGCATTGCGCTGCCGAGCGGGAAGGAGATCGCACGGCGGATCGAGAGGGCGACGCCCGAGGCGCTGCACATCGCGACCGAGGGCCCGATTGGCTGGGCCGCGCGGGCCTATTGCCGCCGCAACCGGCTCGCCTTCACCACCTCCTACACCACGCGCTTTCCGGAATATGTCTCGGTGCGGACCGGCATTCCGGCCGCGGTCGGCTATGCCGTGCTGCGCCATTTCCACGATGCCGCCGCCATGACCATGGTGGCGACACCCTCGCTGCGGCAGGAGCTGTCCGAGCGCGGCTTCAAGCGGCTCGGCTTCTGGACGCGCGGCGTCGACACCGAGCTGTTCCATCCCGACGCTCCCGCGAGCCTCGATCTGCCGCGCCCGATCTTCATGACCATGGGGCGCGTGGCCGTGGAGAAGAACCTCGAAGCGTTCCTCTCACTCGACCTGCCCGGCACCAAGGTCGTCGTCGGCGACGGCCCGCAGAAGGCTGCGCTCGAAAAGAAGTATCCGGACGCGGTTTTCCTCGGCGAGAAGAAGGGGGCGGATCTCACCGCGCATCTCGCCGCGGCCGACGTCTTCGTGTTTCCGAGCCTGACCGACACCTTCGGCGTGGTGCAGCTCGAGGCGCTCGCCTGCGGCACGCCGGTTGCGGCCTTTCCGGTCACGGGTCCGAAGGACGTCATCGCCGATCACCCGATCGGCGCGATCGACCACGATCTGCGCACCGCGTGCCTGCGCGCACTCACCATGTCGCGCGAGACCTGCCGCAATTTCGCGCTGGAGCGCTCCTGGGAGAACAGCGCGCGCCAGTTCGTCGGCAATCTCACCTCACTTCAGCCCAGCCGCGTCCTGCGCGCCTCGCCTCGCATGGCGCGGCGGCCGGTGCGCAGCTGATCGTCAATTCGAACCCACAGCGAGAACCTCATCGATGGCCAAGATCATGAACCTTGACGGCACCCAGCAGCTCGACCTCACCCGCGGCACGGTCGAGCAGGCCTATGACCGCTGGGCGCCGGTCTACGATCTCGTGTTCGGCGGCGTGTTCGCCAAGGGTCGACAGGCCGCGATCGCGGCAACCAACAAGATCGGCGGCCGCGTGCTCGAGGTCGGCGTCGGCACCGGCATCTCGCTGCCGCTCTACGCGCCGAACCTGCGCATCTTCGGCACCGACATCTCGGAAGCGATGCTCGACAAGGCGCGGCGGCGCGTGAAAGAGCAGAAGCTGAAGAACGTCGAGGGCCTCGCGGTGATGGACGCCGAGAAGCTCGAATTCCCCGACAATTCCTTCGACGTCGTGATGGCGCAATACGTCGTCACCGCCGTGCCGAACCCGGAGAAGGCGCTCGACGAATTCGCCCGCGTGCTGCGTCCCGGCGGCGAGCTGATCATCCTCACCCGCGTCAGCGCCGACACCGGCATGCGCCGCTTCATCGAGCAGAAGCTGCAGCCGGTGGTGCGTCCGCTCGGCTTCCGCACGGCGGAGTTCGCCTGGTCGCGCTACGCGAAGTGGCTGGCTGGTGCGCATGGCATGGAGCTCGCCGAGCGGCGTTTGATTCCGCCGCTCGGCCATTTCTCGCTGGTGCGCTTCCGCAAGGTCGACGTCGCCAAGGCGGCTTGAGAAGGCGGCGTGAGCTCACGCGTCGCGTGCGTCATCGCGCCGCTGCATATCGTCACATGACGAAATGATGATGTCACACGGCCTACATCGAATCCCTGTAATCCCGGACCCGAAAGCATTTTGGGGGAGAGCATGATCAAGAACTATCTCGAGCAGCTGCGGATCCAGCGCTGGGACGACCATCGCTACTATCACCACAGCCGCATCAATCAGAGCCTGCATTTCGTCAGCGCGCTGAGCTTCCTCTTCGCCTATGTCTGGCTGTTCATCGATCCCGTGGTCTCCGCGCTGGTCGGTTGGCTGGTCTCGATGACCTCGCGCCAGGCCGGTCACTTCTTCTTCGAGCCGCACACTTACGACCACATCAACCAGGCGACGCACGAGTACAAGGAAGAGATCAAGGTCGGCTACAACCTGCAGCGCAAGGTGGTGCTGATGGCGATCTGGGCGCTCTCGCCGCTGGTGCTGGTTGCCGATCCCACCCTGTTCGGCCTGTTCACGCCGTGGCAAAGCGCGACCGACTTCATGCGTCAGGTCGCCAAGATCTGGCTCGTGGTCGGCGGCGGAGGCCTGCTGTTCCGCACCGTGCACCTGTTCTTCATCCGCGACGTCGAGACCGGTCTCGTCTGGATGACCAAGATCCTGACCGATCCGTTCCACGACCTGATGCTCTATCGCAAGGCGCCGCTGGCCCTGATGCGCGGCGAGCTCATGGACCCCGGCCTGCATCTCAACCCCGAGCACACCCTCGGCCTGATCGGCGAGCCCACGCTCGAAGAGCAGCACGCCTGAGCGCGCGGCGGACACAACGCACTCCTATGTCTGCTGGTTACGTCATGCCCGGCCTCGTGCCGGGCATCCACGTCTTGGGGGCTGCATCTTCGCCTCTCTCCGCGCGCGGTGGGGCAATCGCACATGGTGCACACAATGCAGCGGCATTGAAAGTAGGCTCCCTCTCCCGCTTGCGGGGGAGGGCTGGGGTGGGGGTGTCTCCGCGTCGGGATTGTCGGGGATTGCTGACGGCGTCCCCGTGTGGCGAGAACCCTCACCCGCCGCGCTCTGCGAGCGCGGCGGCCTCTCCCGCAAGCGGGAGAGGCGGAGCAAGCCCGCGCGATAAAGCCTCAGCGCCCGAACCGCTTGGCCAGCATCTCTTTCAGGATCTGCCGCTTGATCTGCTTGTTGGTAAGGGCGCCATCGTGCCACCAGAAGCCGTCGGCCTTCATCTTCTGCGCGGCGCGGACGAAGCGTTCGGCGACCTCGGTGAAGTCGGCGTCGGTGTAGTTGAGGCTGAAGATCAGCCTTCCGGTGCCGACCCAGCTCAGCGCCAGGCCCTCGGCGCGCAGGTAATATTGCAGCATCCAGTTGTAGCGGGACGGGGTGGTGTATTTCACCGTCCAGATCGAGGAGAAGTTGGCGAAGCGCACCGGCAGGTCGGCATCGCTCATCATTTGGTTGAGCTTTTGGACACGGCCATTCCAGGTCTCTTCCAGCCCGTCATAGACGGCGCGGAAGTTGGGGCTGGCGAGCCGGCTCAAGAACTCGTCCATCGCCGTCATGACGTAGGGGTGCGAGTTGAAGGTGCCGCGGGCGAAGCAGATGTCGGCGGGGCGATCATCGCGGAAGCGGCGCATCAATTCGCGCTTGCCGCAGACGACGCCGACCGGCAGGCCGCCGGCAAGGCTCTTGCCGTAGGTCACCATGTCGGCCTTGACGCCAAAATATTCCTGGGCACCGCCGGCGGCGAGACGGAAGCCCACGAAGACCTCGTCGAAGATCAAGACGATGCCGCGTTGGTCGCAGACCTCGCGCAGCTTCTTCAGCCATTCTGTATAGGCCGCGCGATCAAAGTCGCCGCCGCGGGAGGAATCGACCAGCGAGGAGTCGCCGGGCGCGTTGACGTTGGGATGCAGGCCCTGAAGCGGATTGACCAGCACACAGGCGATGTCTTTGCGCGTCTTCAGCACATGCAGCGTCCTCTTCGACATCTCGGCGAGGGTGTAGGTCTCGTGCGCAGGAATGGGGTTGCCGACGCCGGGCTGCACGTCGCCCCACCAGCCGTGATAGGCGCCGGCGAAGCGGACCAGATGCGTGCGCTTGGTGTGATAGCGCGCCAGCCGCACCGCCTGCATCACGGCCTCGGTGCCGGACATGTGGAACGAGACTTCGTCGAGGCCGGAGATCTGGCGGAGCCGGCTCACGTTCTCGAGGATGACCGGGTGGTAGGGGCCGAGCACGGGACCCAGCGCATGCGCGCGCTTCTCGGCGCCCTCGATGCACTCCTTGTAGAAGTCGTTGCCGAAGATGTTGACGCCGTAGGATCCGGTGAGGTCGTAGGAAGCGTTACCGTCGACATCGGTGACGGTGACGCCGCGCGAGGATTCCATGAAGGTCGAGGTGCCCAGGTGCTCGCGCACGAGACGCGAGAACTGGAATGGCACACGGTAGCTCTCGGTGAAGTTCAGGTCGGAGATCGCCTCCGCCGCCTCCTTCGTCAGGGCGCGGCCCTTCGGGTAGCGCTCGGCGTAAAGCCTGGCGAGGCGGAAGAAGGCGTCCTTGCGCCGGGCCACGATGTTCGCGGGCGCACGGTCGCATCCGAAGTACCTGTCACCCTCGAACTCGTAGAATGGGAGCAGCCGCGCCACCCGCCGCGACATCTTGGAGTGCCCGGCGAGCGAGCGGTGCTTGGCGCGGGACAGTTCGACCCGCGCCTTGATCTTCGGGAGGACGGCGGCAGCGGAGGCTGCGGCGGCCACGGACATCGAGAGAATCGGGAGTGTCGTTTCCATGACAACAAGCGCTAAACCTGCGAGCTGACAGATTCATGACAGTCAAAGCCCTCATCGCCTCTTTCACCCAGCAGGAAGACCTCAACTTCCTGTTGACCAACCGCATCCCCCGCGCGGCGCTGACCCGCTTCATGGGCTGGTTCTCCAAGATCGAGAATCCCTTCGTGCGGGACTTCTCGATCGCGCTGTGGAAGCTGTTCTCCGACCTCGACCTGTCGGAGGCGCGCAAGACCCACTTCAACAGCCTGCACGACTGCTTCACCCGCGAGCTGAAGCCGGGCCTGCGGCCGTTCGATCCGGACCCCTCGATTGTTGCCAGCCCTTCGGACGGCATTGTCGGCGCTCACGGCAAGATCGCGGACACCGAGCTGTTCCAGGTCAAGGGCGCGCCCTATTCGCTACTCGATCTCCTCGGCGATTCCGCGCTGGTCGATCAGCACCGCAACGGCTCCTTCGTCACGCTGCGGCTGACCTCGAGCATGTATCACCGCTTCCACGCGCCCTATGACGCCCATATCGAACGCGTCACGCTGATTCATGGCGATGTCTGGAACGTCAACCCGATCGCGCTCAAGCGCGTCGAGCGTCTCTTCTGCAAGAACGAGCGCGCGGTGATCCGGACGCACCTAGCGACCGGCGAAGCGGTGACGCTGGTGCCCGTTGCGGCGATCCTGGTCGCGAGCATCCGCCTGCACTTCCTCGACATGGTGCTGAACGCGCAGACCCGCGGCCCGGTCAATTTCCCCTGCGACGTCAATGTGGCGAAGGGGGAGGAACTCGGCTGGTTCGAGCACGGCTCGACCATCATCATCCTGGCGCCCGGCGATTTCATCTTCTGCGACGGCATTGCCGAGGGTACGCGCATTCGCGCCGGTCAAGCGCTGCTCAGAAAAAAGTAGCCTTCAATCCGCCGTCCCCGCTGCCTATATCGTCGTTCGGGGACGATTCGATCGACACGGATTTGAGCGATGGCGCGGGCGCCGGTGATGGCAGCGGGTGGAATTGTGCTGCGGCGTGGACCTGCGCCACGGATCGCGGTCGTGCGCCAGCGCAAGCGCAACGAATGGGTCCTGCCCAAGGGCAAGCTCGATGACGGCGAGACGCCGAAGCAAGCCGCGCACCGTGAGGTGCTGGAGGAGACCGGCCACGACGTTGCCGTGCACGAATTTCTGGGCACGCTCGCTTATCAGTCCGGCGGGCGCTCCAAGATCGTGCATTTCTGGCGGATGCAGGCTGACGGAGCGCCGGTCCGCAAGCTGATGAACGACATCAAGGCGGTCGACTGGCTGACGCTGGACGATGCGATCGCCCGCCTTTCGCGCGAATATGAGCGTGCGTTCCTCAACGAAGTTGGCCCGATCGCGCTCGCGGCGGCGGGGTTGGCGCCTCTGTCCGCGCCGGAGTCGAAGCAGGATTCCGAGCCGGTATCGCCATTGGCCACCGACGATATCGAGTCAGCCCTGCAAACGCTGACACCGGCGGAAGCTGCGTCCGTGGATGAACTGCGGCACGGCCTGTTGCAGAAGGTGAAGGCCTGGTTGCGCGGCGAAGCGTGAAGTCTCGAGCCGCGCTGCTCGCAGTTGAGACGGCATCCGCAGGTCGATGCGATCAGGTGAGCGTCAACTTCCTCCACATCGTCATTGCTTCGTCGTTTCGCTCCTCGCAATGACGTGGAGATGGCGGAGTGCGCCTCTCTCGCACTCTTTGCTCAGAGGCCACCGCCGGGCCGAAGATGCACATGCGGGCGCGACGGGCGAAAGTGAAATGTCACCGCCGCTCCTTCTCTTTGGGAGCCGGCTTGCGCGGCGCGGCGGGGCGTTGAGCGCCCGGCAGGCGTTGCTGGACTCCGCCGGAACGCTGCATGCCCGGCTGTTGGATCGCCGGCGGCTGGCCTGGCTGCAATCCTGTGCGCGGCATTTGCGGCTGCGGGGTGAGCCCCGGCTGTGGCGGCGCGATGACTCCGGGCTGCACCGGAGTTTGTCCACTGCGCTGCGGCTGGGCTCGCGGCGTGCCGCCCGGCTGGATGCCTTTCTGAGCGCCTTGTCCGGCGCGAGGCGCGCCCATCGGGCGACCAGCGCCCTGTTGCGGCTGCCCTTGCTGCTGCCCTTGTTGCGGCCCTTGGCCGGTGCGCGGCGTACCCGGCTGCACCGCGCCACCTTGTTGTCCTTGTCCCTGTCGCTGCGGCGGTTGCGCGCCTTGCTGCGTTCCTTGCCGGCCCGGCGTGCCCGGCTGTTGCTGACCTGGACGATTGTTCTGACCGGGCTGTCCGTTCGGCCGTTGCGGTTGCTGGCCCGGCGCCGTGGTTGGCCGCAATTGTTGCTGCTGCGGCGGTTGCGCCGGCCGCGGAATGCGGCTGATCGCGGCCGGATTGGCGCGGCGGAAGTCGCGCTGCTCGATGACGATTTGCCGGCCCGCGGTCTGGGCGAGATGTACCCGGCTGACGAAGCTACGGTCGCGCGCGATCTGCTGCGCGGGAATCGTGATCGGTACCGCGGTAAAGCGCATGACGCCGGTGCCGCTCGCGCCAGGCCGGATCGCAAAGCCGCTCGCGGCCTGCGTCAGCGCGCCGAGCCGCGCCCCGCTGCTGCGGTCGTCGACATCGATGTGGCCGACCCGGCCGTCGGCGTCAGGATAGAGCTTGATGTTGACGTTGCTCGCCCTGTTCGCCGGCGCACCTTCGGGAACATCGATAACCCCCGTTGTGCCGCGGATGCCGAGCGTTGCCGTCGGCGTCGTGATCTTCATGTCGCCGGTCTTCGCCACGGCCGCTGCGACGAAGGCCACCGTGCCCTTACCGACGTCGAAGATCGCCGAATTCTGCTTGCCGCTATCTTCATAGACGTAATTGTCGATGGTGATCTTCGCGCTGGCCGAAAGGTTGAACGTCGTCGCATCGTTGAAGGTGATGCCGAGTGAGGAGTTCGACGAGGTCTGCACGACGTCGTTGAGATAGATATCGTCGCGCACCCGCAGCGGATAGGAATTCCTGTCGCGGATCACGGTCGCGATCCCCGTCACCGTCGCGACGTTGCCGATCGGCTCGACGGCGGCGGGCTGTGCGTCCGGAGACGGTGTCGGCGAGGCTGATGGCGTCGGTGAAGGCCCGGGCGTCGGCTGCACTTGTGGCTGTGCCTGCGCAAGCTCGATGGCATCGGACGCGAACGCCACACCTGTGCCTGCCAGCGGCAAGGCCAGCAGGGCGAGCGCGAACATGGAGCGGCGCCAAGCTACCAACGAAGTCACGAGGAGGTCCCGGAGAGAAGGCGAGGCGAGAGCCGCGGATTTCAGCCGGGCGCATCTGAATGGCGGATGAACGTCTGCCGCACGGGAAGGGACGAGCGTTCGAGCGGTGCGCGGCTCCGGCGTGGGTTGGCTCTCTCGACAACGTCATGGCCGGGCTTGTCCCGGCCATCCACGCCTTGTTTGGCGACACCAAGAACGTGGATGCCCGGGACAAGCCCGGGCATGACGAAGATCGCGAATCTCTCAGGGACCACGCGCTCCGCGCATCAGCTCACGCGCTTCCAGGTCTGACCGCCGCAGAACATGCCGCCGAAGGCGCAGCCCTGCACGCGCATCGCATTCGGGCTCTTCATCGAGATCGTCGAGTCGTAGTTGCGGCCGGAGTTCGGATCGCGAATGCGGCCGCTCCACTTCGAGCCCTCGGGCTTCATGTTGATCAGGATGCGCTCGTTGGTCTTCTCGGCATAGCCGCAGAGATTGGGGCCACATTGTTCGACGCGGACATTACCTTTGTTCTCTTCGGTCGCCCACACGCCGATCGGCGAATTCGGTACCGCGACGGGCGCGGCGGCAACCGGAGCCGGCACGGGAGCAGCAGCGACGGCCGCGGGCGCGGCAACGGGAGCAGGAGCCGCAACAGGTGCGGGCTGCGTGTTGTCGAAGCTGGCGGACGGGGCGGAAGCTGCAGGCGTGGTGACGGCCGACGCGGTGGGCGCGGTCGCCTGCACTGGCGACTGCGGCACCGGCTGCTGCGGCGCCGGAGCCGGCGCGGGCTGCGCCGTTGTGGTCGCGGGAGCCGGCGTTGTGTCGACGTCATCGTCCTTGGAGCCGCCAAGGCCCTTGAGGTTGATGCTGTCCAGCTTGATCGGCTTGTCCGACAGGCCCGGCGCAATGATGGTCACGCAATTCAGTGAGGCGCAGTTGCGCGGCGTCTCGATGCGGATGTGCTGGCCCTCGATCTGAAACGAGATCGAATTGCCGGCATGCGCGGCGGCGGTCGAAACGAGGAAGAGCGCGGCAGCGGCGATGGTGAGCTTGTTCATGACAATCTCCGAAATTGCGCGGTCCCGAGATGGACTGAAGTCGCTGGCGGTTGAAGCGTGGCTCGACCCTACGCCGAGGTGGTCAGGCGTTCTGTGATGGACGTCACAACGGCGCCTGGCCGGGGCTCTCGCTGGAAGCCCGCGCAGCCGACCGTTCCTGTCTCCACGAGGCCGGCGCGCGAGGATAGAACCCTCATCCGTCGCGCTTCGCGCGCCACCTTCTCCACAAGGGGAGAAGGGAAGAGAGATACCGTGTGCTGAGCCTCTAAATCATGCCGAGCACGATGGCGCCGACGAAGGCCATGGCGAGGTAGGCGGTGATAACGCTCAGTCTTCCGGCGAACGTCATGTCGCTCCCTCCATGCGCGCCGCTTGGCGCGCAGCCTTATGGTTAACAGAAAGTTCCTTCTCGAAAAAGTCAGGCTCGCTGTCGCTCATCGGCGGCAGCGTTCGAGCCAGCGCAGGCCGTCATGGTTAAGGAAGGCTGAAGTCAACACGTTGAAGAGTCCTTAAGTAAATTCATCGAACGTGCGTGCATGACGCGCGGAGTTCGTTTGTATCTCGTCGGCTCCATCGTCCTTGTTTCGCTAGCGGGTTGCGGTCGCGGCTTCTTCCAGGCCGAACGTGAGCCATGGCGGGCCGAGGCGGAAGCGGCGTGCCTGAAATCGGGCGCGGTCAAGGAGAGCGCCGACATCGTCCGCATCGATCCGATCTCGGGGCCCGGCATGTGCGGCGCCGAGTATCCGCTGAAGGTTGCCGCGATCGGCGAGGCCTCGAGCACCTATGGCTTTACCGACGAGACGTTGCGCCCGCCCGGCAACATCGGCAACCAGCCGCGCTGGCCGGTGCAGCCACAATCTAACTATCCGCAGGGCCAGAATTATCCGGCATCGTCCTATCCGCAACGCTCGACCTATCCCGAGAGCGCGGTACACCAGCCCGCGGGCTATGGCGCCTCGACCGGGCCGATGTCGCTGAACGCACCGGGCGTAGCGCCGCAGGAGGACGAGATCGATCTGCCCCCCGAGGGCACCGATGCCGCGGGCGCGGCGCGCTACATGAATGCACCGAGCTATCCGGCTCGTCCTGCGCCTTACTCGCAGGCGCCTGCGCAGCAGCCGCTGCCGCGTCTTGGCCCGGCGCAGGGCAATTCCGTCACGGCCGTCGGTCCTGTCGCGATCAAGCCGACCGCGACGCTCGCCTGTCCGATCGTATCCGAGCTCGACCGCTGGCTCGCCGACACGGTGCAGCCTTCGGCGATGCGCTGGTTCGGCGTCCGCGTCGCCGAGATCAAGCAGATCTCCGCCTATTCCTGCCGCGGCATGAACGGCAATCCCCATGCTCATATTTCCGAACACGCCTTCGGCAATGCACTGGACATCTCCGCCTTCGTGCTGGCCGACGGCCGCCGCATCACCGTGAAGGACGGCTGGCGCGGCATGCCGGAAGAGCAGGGATTCTTGCGCGATGTGCAGTTGGGTGCGTGCGCGCATTTCACCACCGTGCTCGCGCCGGGCTCGAACGTCTATCACTACGATCACATCCACGTCGATCTGATGCGTCGCGCCAGCCGCCGCCTGATCTGCCAGCCCGCCGCCGTCTCCGGCGAAGAGGTCGCCGCGCGCGCGCAATCGCGCAGTCCCTATGCGAATGCGCGCGAACCGTCAGTGACCGGCTCGCTCGGTGCACGCAAGAGCGCGACACGCAAGCGGGAAGAAGACGAGTACGCCGACGATTAGCGGCGCTCTTGCCTGTCGCCCGGATGACGCTGCGCGCAATCCGGGAAAGTCCCCGCATTCCGCTTCGCCCCATGCGGGCTACGATCTCGCCGGCTTCGACGGCGCCACCCCCATGCATAGCTGCACCTCGCCCGGAACGTTGTAGGTGCGCATGATATGGCGGCTGTCGCGCAAGCCGGACGCCTCACGTTGCACCACGAACATCCAAAGCGCGTAGCCGGCTTCCATCACCAGCTTGCGCCTGGCCGGTTGCATCGAGGTCGGCACCTCCGAGGCTGCGTGGGCAGCGTCGAACTCACGCAAGCGCGCCAGCGCCTGTTCGAGTGCGCGGCCCATCCGTCCAAGTGCCGAGGCCTGTTCCTGGACGATCTCGTAGTGGAGGATATCGACCGGCGGGCGAAGATCACGAGACATGGCCGCAATATAGTGCTGCCCGGCCCGCAGGTGCAACGCGCAGCTACGTCGTCTTGTATGCCGCCAGGAACATCCGTGTTGCGCTGTCGACCACCGTGGTCATGCGCTCTTCCGACGGCGCGGGTGCGGCCTGGAACACGAAGGGCAGGAAGAGCGAGGCTTTGCACAGCTCCATGAATTGCGAGGCGGCGAGATTGCAATCGTCGATCTCGAGATCGCCGGAGGCGACCTGGGCTTTGAGATAGTCGGAGAGGCGATTGATGCTCTTGTCCAGCACGCGCGCATAATAGCGGCGGCCGACATCGGGCATGCGCTCGGCGATTGCCATCACGGTGCGGATCGCCGATCCGCCGCCGGGCCGGCAGAGCAGATGGATATAGGCCCGACCGAACTCCTTCAGCGTGGTCTCGGCATCGCGCGCGGGATCGAAATTGAACACGACCTGGCCGTGCTGGAGCGCTTCCTGCTCGAGGATGGCTTCGAACAGCGCGAATTTGTCGGCGAAGTAGACGTAGAGCGTGCCCTTGGAGACCTGCGCGGCGCGCGCGATCTCGCCCATGCTGGCGCCGTCGAAACCAAGATCCATGAACACCTTGCGGGCACCGTCGAGGATCTGGCGGCGCTTGGAGCCGTCGTCCTCCTGGATGACGTGCAGATGTTCGCTGGCAGTTACAACCATTGGTTCAGCGTCTCGAAAGGTTTTTGGGCCGGCTCAGGGCCATGAAACCCCGAATAAAGGATTCGCGGCGGTACAGTCTTGGCCGGGAATATTATTGTATATTGACCGAACCGTTCGGTCAATGATATCTGGGATCGGCGAGAGGAAACCGGCTGCGCAGCGGCCGCCCTCGGTCGCGCTTATTGGGGAGGCCTTTATGGCCGTATCGAGAGACCAGGCTGCTCGCGTCCTTCGCCAGGAAGCGGCGGAGGACCGGGCCGGCGGTGATGCTGCGTCCGAGACATCGGCACCCCCTGCCGAGCAGTTGCGCGCTCATGTAGCCGAGGAAACGAAGCGTCCGACCCGCGAGGCGCCAGAGAAGCCCCTGATCGACAAGCCGGCCGCACCCGCTGCCGCTGCGCCCAGGTCCGGCAAGCGCAAATTCGTCCTGATGGGCGTCGGCCTCGTCCTCGCACTCGCTGTTGCAGGTTATGCAGGCTACTACACGCTGGTCGGCCGCTTCTACATCTCCACCGACGACGCCTATGTCCGCGCCAACAACACCATGCTCGGCGCGCGCGTTGCCGGCCATATCTCCTCGATCCTCGCCGGCGACAACACGGCGGTGCGTGCCGGCGACATCGTCTTCCGCATCGACGACGGCGACTACAAGATCGCGGTCGAAGCCGCCGCGACCAAGATCGCGACCCAGCAGGCCACCATCGATCGCATCGGCCGCCAGGTCGCCGCGCTCGACAGCCAGGTCGCGCAGGCCAAGGCGCAGCTCGTCTCCGCCGAAGCGGGCCTCAAGCGCGCCGACCTCGATTATGAGCGCCAGCAGGCGCTGAGCAGCAAGGGCTTCGCCTCGCGCGCCACCTTCGAGAGCTCGGAAGCCGGACGCGATCAGGGCGCCGCCGCGGTCAAGGCCGCGCAGGCTGCCTACGACGTCGCGGTCAGCAATGTGGACGTCGCCAAGGCGCAGCAGGCCGAAGCACAGGCTCAGCTTGCCGAGCTCAAGACCACGCTGGCCAAGGCCGAGCGCGACCTCGGCTTCACCGCGGTGCGCGCGCCGGTCAACGGCACGTTCTCGAACCGCCTGGTCAACACCGGCGACTTCGTCGCGGTCGGCCAGCGCCTCGGCAACGTCGTGCCGCTGGACGACGTCTATATCGACGCGAACTTCAAGGAGACGCAGCTCAAGCGCATCCGTCCCGGCCAGCCGGTGACGATCAAGGTCGACGCCTACGGCATGCGCAAGTTCTCCGGCGTGGTCGACAGCATCGCGGCGGGCGCGGGCTCGGTGTTCACGCTGCTGCCGCCGGACAACGCCACCGGCAATTTCACCAAAATCGTGCAGCGCGTGCCGGTGCGCATCCGCGTGCCGAAGTCGGTGGCGAAGCAGAACCTGCTCCGCGCCGGCATGTCGGTCTACGCGACCGTCGACACCAACAAGGGCGCCGCCGACGCCGACAGCGAGGTCGATCTCGACGATCCCACCGCGATTCATCCGCAGTAGGGGCGCTATGATGTTCGAGACGAGCGCCGCTTCGTCTTCCACCTCCCCCGAAGGGAGAGGTGGATCGTGCCGCCTCGCGCGAGCCGAGTGAGAGAATGGCCACCGCCACCACCGCTTCGCCTGCCATGATGGCAGCTTCCGCTTCGGAGCGCATCGCGCCGAAGCGGCTGTTTGCGTTCATCATCATGGTGTTCGGGATGTTTATGTCGATCCTGGACATCCAGATCGTCTCGGCGTCGCTCAGCGAGATCCAGGCCGGATTGTCGGCGAGCTCCAGCGAGGTCTCCTGGGTTCAGACCGCCTATCTGATCGCCGAGGTGATCGCGATCCCGCTGTCGGGATTTTTGTCGCGCGCCTTCGGCACGCGGCTGTTGTTCGCGATCTCGGCGGCCGGCTTCACCTTCTCGAGCCTGCTCTGCGGTTTCGCAACGACGATCGAGGAGATGATCCTCTGGCGCGCGCTGCAGGGTTTTCTCGGCGCCGGCATGATCCCGACGGTGTTCGCCTCGGCCTACACCGTGTTCCCGCGCACGAAGTTCCACATCGTCGGTCCCATCATCGGCCTCGTCGCGACGCTGGCTCCGACGGTCGGGCCGACGGTCGGCGGCTACATCACCGACCTGATGTCGTGGAACTGGCTGTTCTTCATCAACGTCGTGCCCGGGATCGGCATCACCCTCGGCGTGCTGGCGCTGGTCGATTTCGACGAGCCGCATTTCGAGCTGCTCGACCGCTTCGACTGGTGGGGCCTGCTGTTCATGGCCGGCTTCCTCGGCACGCTGGAATATGTGCTGGAGGAGGGCCCGCAATATGAATGGATGCAGGACCCCTCGGTCGCGATCTGCGCCTGGATCTGCGCGATCTCGGCGATCGCCTTCTTCTGGCGCGTGTTCACGGCGGCCGAGCCGATCGTCAATCTGCGCACCTTCTCCAATCGCAATTTCGCCGTCGGGTGCACGCTGCAATTCTGCATTGGCATCGGCCTCTACGGCCTGACCTACATCTATCCGCGCTATCTCGCCGAAGTGCGCGGCTACAGCGCGCTGATGATCGGCGAGACCATGTTCGTCTCCGGCATCACCATGTTCCTGGTCGCCCCGCTGGTCGGACGGCTCATGGCGAAGCTCGACATGCGCTACATGATCGCGTTCGGCCTCATCGTGTTCGCGATCGGCTCCTACCAGATGACCTGGATCACCCGCGATTACGATTTCTACGAGCTGCTGGTGCCGCAGATCCTGCGCGGAATCGGCATGATGTTCGCGATGGTGCCGACCAACAACATCGCGCTCGGCACGCTGGCGCCTGACCGGGTGAAGAATGCGAGCGGCCTGTTCAATCTGATGCGCAATCTCGGCGGCGCGGTCGGTCTTGCCGTCATCAACACCGTGCTCAACGACCGCACCGACCTGCACATCACCCGCCTGCAGGAGCGCGTGACCTGGGGCAACGCCACTGCGACCGAAACCCTGACCATGTTCATGCAGAAGTTCCAGGGTCTCGGCGATTCCACGCTGATGGCGATGAAGCAGCTCTCCCAACTCGTGCATCGCCAGGCCGTGGTGATGAGTTTTGGCGACGCCTTCCTCATGCTGACGCTGTTCTATCTCGGTCTCAGCCTGCTGGTCGCGCTGCTGAACAAGCCGGCTTCGCCGTTCGGCGCCGGCGGCGATGCGCACTAATTTGCAACACTCGTGCGTGATCTCGCGCGAGCCCCGTTGCAATTCACGAGCGACACATCTATAAAGCGCACCTCATTCAATCGAACCGGGAGGGATTTGCATGATTTCGTCGCAATCGCAGATCGTACGCCCGCGCTCGATGATCTCCTGGCTCGGTATGTACGCGGCCCGTTAGAGGCCTCTTCCGCCAGCTTCGATTGGGCCAAGGTTTTGGCCAAGCGTCCCGATCGCTTCGCTTCCCAAGTCAAAATCAGTTCTACGTGACGCCGTTGCGGCCTTCGGGCCGACTTGCGTCCATTCGATGGAGCCGGCCCGCGCGAAAGCGGCCGGATGATGCCATGACCGCTCTGTCAAAGAAGCCCGCGGCGATTCGCGTCGTGCTGCCCTTCGTGTTCCGGCACTGGCTGAAGCAGCCGGGGCGCGGCCTCGTCGTGGCCGGCGGCCTGCTCGGCGCGACCGTCGCCGATTTGTTCATGCCGGTGTTCTCCGGACACCTGATCGATGCGCTGACCCGCGGTCCGTCCGATCCCGATGCGCGCCACGCGGCATTGGTCGCGTTCGGCGCCATCGTGGCGCTCGGCGCGGCCTCGATGGTGCTGCGGCTCGCAGGGCTCCAGGCGATCGTGCCGTTCACGCTCAAGATCATGTCGGACGTCGCGCAGGACGCGTTCACGCGCGTGCAGCGCTTCTCGACCGACTGGCATGCGAACTCTTTTGCCGGCTCCACGGTACGCAAGATCACCCGCGGCATGTGGGCGCTCGACCTGCTCAACGACACACTTCTGTTGGCGCTCTTGCCCTCGTTTGTCGTTCTGATCGGGTCGATGATCCTGCTCGGCGTGCACTGGGCCTCGCTCGGCGCGGTGATTGCGCTCGGCGCGCTGGCCTATGTCACGATGACGGTGCTGTTCTCGACCCGCTACATCGCGCCGGCCGCGCGCGTCTCCAATGCCTGGGACACCAAGGTCGGAGGCACCTTGGCGGATGCGCTGACCTGCAACGCGGTGGTGAAATCCTTCGGCGCGGAGCTGCGCGAAGACGCGCGGCTCGCCCGCGTCATCAAACGCTGGCGCGTGCGCGTGCGGCGGACCTGGTTCCGCTACAACTACACCGCCATGGCGCAGCTCTCGCTGCTGCTGGCCTTGCGTGCCTCAGTGATCGGCGGCTCCGTGCTGCTGTGGATCTCGGGATATGCCTCGCCGGGCGACGTCACCTACGTGCTGACGAGCTACTACGTCATCCACGCCTATCTGCGTGACGTCGGCATGCACATCAACAACCTCCAGCGCTCGGTCAACGACATGGAGGAATTGGTGGCGATCCATGACGAGCCGATCGGGATTGCGGATGCGGTCTATGCGCGGCCGATCGCGATCGAGGGCGGCGAGATCGTGTTCGACGACGTCACCTTCCACTATGGCGGCCATCGCGCGCCGCTATACGACGGCTTGTCGGTCAGGATCCGCGCCGGCGAACGCGTCGGTCTCGTCGGCCGCTCCGGCTCCGGCAAGACGACCTTCGTCAAGCTGGTGCAACGGCTCTACGACGTCACCGGCGGTCGCGTGCTGATCGACGGGCAGGACATCGCGCTCGCCACGCAGCAATCGCTGCGCAGCCAGATCGCGATCGTGCAGCAGGAGCCGATCCTGTTTCACCGCTCGCTCGCCGAGAACATCGTCTATGGCCGGCCCGGCGCCAGCTTTGATGCGATCGAGCAGGCGGCGCGGCTCGCGAATGCGCACGATTTCATCCTACGTCTGCCGAAGGGTTACGGCACGCTGGTCGGCGAGCGCGGCGTCAAACTGTCGGGCGGCGAGCGGCAGCGCGTGGCGCTGGCGCGCGCGTTCCTGGCGGATGCGCCGGTGCTGATCCTGGACGAGGCGACCTCGAGCCTCGATTCGGAATCGGAGGCGCTGATCCAGGAGGCGATGGAGCGGCTGATGAAGGGCCGCACGTCGATCGTGATCGCGCACCGGCTGTCGACGGTGAGGAGCCTCGATCGCATCCTGGTGTTCGACCGCGGCGAGATCGTCGAGCAAGGCACGCATGCTCTGCTCGCGGCCAAACCGGCGGGCATTTATCGCGGCCTGTTCGAGCGCCAGGTGGTGGAGCTCGGGCAGATCGCAGCAGCGGAATGAGGCGCGGCCTGCGGACGGAGGAGAACGTCCGCAAGCCGCGAAGGATCAGGGCAGGGATGGATTGACATGAAAGACCTGACGCACGGCTCCATTGTGAGCCACATCCTGCACATGGCGCCACCGATCGTGGTCGGCATGATCACGATCATGATCTGCCAGCTCGTCGACCTCTACTTCGTCTCGAGCCTCGGCGAGGCCGCGATCGCGGGCGTCGCCGCGGCCGGCAACGCCGGCTTTCTCGTCAACGCCTTGATGCAGGTGCTCGGCGTCGGCACGGTTGCGTTGATGGCGCATGCCGTTGGCCGCAAGGACCGTGACGATGCCAATCTGGTGTTCAACCAATCGGTCGTCCTGTCGGTGCTGTTCGGGCTGCTGACGCTGGTTGCGGGTTTCGCGCTGTCGCGTCCCTATATGCGCGCGGTCGCGGCTGACGACGCAACGATCGAAGCCGGCACCGTCTATCTGCTCTGGTTCATGCCGGCGCTGGCGCTGCAATTCGCGACGCAAGTGATGGCGTCCGCATTGCGCGCGACCGGCATCGTGCGGCCGAGCATGCTGGTGCAGGCGCTCGCGGTGGGCATCAACATCGCGCTGGCGCCGGTCCTGATCTCGGGCTGGGGCACCGGGCATCCGCTCGGTGTCGCTGGAGCTGGCCTCGCAAGCTCGATCGCCGTCTGTATCGGCGTGCTGATGCTGCTCGCTTATTTCCTGAAGCTGGAGCGCTACGTCGCCTTTCATCCTGCGCAATGGCGGCCTCAGCTTTGGCAGTGGAAGAGAATCCTCAATGTTGGCCTGCCTGCCGGCGGTGAGTTCGTGATGGTCTTCATCATCATGGCCGTGGGCTATTATGTGCTGAGCGTTTTCGGCCCGGCGGCGCAGGCCGGATTTGGTATCGGCACGCGTCTCCTCGGCCTCATCCAGATGCCGGCGCTCGCCATTGCGCTGGCTGCGGGGCCCATCGCCGGCCAGAACTTCGGCGCCGGCAACGGCGCGCGCGTGCGGGAGACCTTTGTCAAGGCGGCGCTTGTCGCGACCGCCGTGATGATCGTGTTCCTGGCCCTCGCGCAACTCGCGCCGGGTCTGTTGCTTGCCGGCTTCTCGAGTGATCGGGAAACGTTGGCGGTTGCGTCGCTCTTCCTGCGGATCATCTCGTTCAACATGGTGGCGCAGGGGCTGATCTTCACCACCTCCAGCATGTTCCAGGGACTCGGCAACACCAAGCCCGTGCTGGTGAGCTCGGCAATGCGGGTCCTCACCTATTCCCTGCCGTCGATCTGGCTCTCGACGTGGCCGGGCTTTCGGATGGAGCACGTCTGGTATTTGTCGATTGTGACAACGACGCTTCAGGCTGCGTTGAGCGTGTGGTTGCTGTACCGCGAATTCGGCAAGCGCCTGGCTCCGCTGCGGCACGCCGAGGTTCCGGAGGAGGTGGAGACTGAGCCTGAAGCGCCTCCTGCGCGCGCGCCGGCATAGCGACAGCCTGGTCGTGTCGCGACAAGGACGCATCTTCGTTGGCGCACACGTCAGTGCGCGCCAACGCTATTCCAGACCAGGGTGAGGCCCGACAGGAACAAGAGGCCGAGCACGACATCGCCGAAATGCTTGTCGTTCAGCGCGTGATAGACGCGCGCGCCCGCCCATGCGCCGATCAGCGTGCCGGGAAAGGCGACAGCCGCGAGCCAGACCACCTTGAAGGCGACGAGGCCCGATGCCGTCTGCAGCACCAGCGCGGTGGCGAGCACCGTGAAGTTGAAGAGCTGGAAGATGCCGCGCCGCTCGTGCTTGTTCCAGCCGCGGATGTTGGCCCACAGGATCGGCAGCGGCCCCGAGAGTCCGGCGAGGCCGCCGAGAATGCCGCCGGCAAAGCCGATCGCGCCGTCGGCAATCCGGCCGCCGGCCTTGAAGGCGAGCGGCCTCTTGTTGAGGTACAGCGCGCTCGAGAAGATCAGGATCAGCACGCCGACGCTCAGCTTGAACACTTTTGGATCGGCCGACGCGACCATCATGGTCCCGAGCGGTACGCCGATCAGCCCGCCGATCAGGAACGGCCAGACCAGCGAGAGATCAAAACTCTTCCACATCGAGGGCAGCGTCGAGGTCTGCGCGATCACCGAGCAGATCAGCACCAGCGGGACCGCGAGCGTGGGCGGCAGGACGTAGAGCCAGATGCCGAGCGCCATCAGCGCCGTGCCGAATCCGGCCAGTCCCGAGACGAAGCCGCCGGCCAGCGCGCCGAACAGCAGCAGCGCGTAAGTGGACGTTTCCACCTGTCATTTCCTGTCGTTAGCGGCGATGCCGAACTTCGATCGCTGCTTTTGAACGTCATCTGGCGCATAGCACAGATGCGGCCGGGAAGGTCAATTTCAAAACCGCACGCAAGCGTGATGCCGGAGGGCGGGCATTCGCGGAAGACGCGCCTACATGATGCTCGCACTTTAATCTTGGGGCCTGCCGGGCGTCACGCCGCACCGTCCCTGATGAGATGATGGAGCATGATCATGACCCGCATGAACATTGCCGTTGCGGCCGCGCTGTTATCGGTCGCCGGCCTGACGCCGACATTGGCGCAGGCGCAGTTTTCCGAGCCTGCAGCCTATCAGGCCGCACATCCCGACCGCGATGTGCTCAATGGCGGCCAGCTCACGCCCGCGGGGCGCGCAGCCCGCGGCGAGGCGTTGGCCCCGAGCGAGGCCTATGCGGCCTATCCTGCAGCCGTTGCGCCAGTCGTTCGCCCACGCCACCGTCGTCATCATCGATAAGAAGAGTCTAGACGATCTGTCTGGTGGCGGCGGGCTCGTGTAGCGCGCCGATCAGGATGCGCAGCGCTTGCGTCAATTCCGCCCTGTTGCGTGCCGCCCCCAGCGAGACACGCGCCGCATGCGGCGGTGTTCCATCCACGGTGAAGGCATCGCCTCCCACGATCGCGAGTCCATTGCGCAGCAGATGTGCCGCGACATCGCGCCGGCCCTCCGGCAGCCGCAGCCAGAGATGATGAGCGGCAGGCTTGGCCAGGAACTGAAAACCCTTTAGGGCGCGTTGCGCAATCTGTTGGCGCCCGACTGCCTCGTTGCGGATGGCCGTGATGATGCGGTCGGCGATACCGGCCTCGATCCAGTGCGTCACCAGAGCGACCATCAGTGGCGCCGGCATCTGGACGGTGGCCTGCAAGTGGCCGCGCATCTGAAGCTGCGCGTCGGCATCGGGCGTCACCAGATAGGCAACGCGCAGCGCCGGCGCAATGCATTTTGACAGCGTGGTTGCGAGATAAGTCCGCTCCGGAATGAGGTTCGCGATCGGCGACGCCGAGCGATCAAGCAGCCCGTAGGCGTCGTCCTCGATCAGGATCGTGCCGGCATCGCGAACGATCTTTGCGACGGCGCTGCGCCGCTCAGCCGAAAGCGTTGCGGTGGTCGGATTGTGCAGCGTCGGAATGAGATAAACGGCCTTTGGCCGGTGCACGCGGCACGCCTTTACCAGCGCATCGGGCAGGATGCCGTCCTCGTCCATCGGGACGCCGACGAGCTTGACGCCGAGCTGTGCTGCGGCGGCCTTGATGCCGGGGAAGGTGAGGGCTTCGGTCAGCACGGTTTCGCCGGGCCGCGCAAGATGAGCGAGCAGGTTGAAGAGGATCGTCTGTGCGCCCGGAAAGATCACGAGCCTTTCGGCCTGCGCATGCGGAGCGCGTGCGCGCATCCAGCGCGCGGCGACCTCGCGTTCATGCGCGCTGCCGCCGGGCGGCTGATAATTGAGATACGCCGTCAGGCCCGATTGCGTGCGGATGGCTTCCATTCCGGCGACGATGCGCTCGTCGAGCTGCGCCTCGAGCGGATGCGGCGGCACGTTCATCGAGAGGTCGATCGCGACCGGATGCGGCAGGTCGACCGCGCGCCGCGCGCTGGTCTCCGACACGAACGAGCCCTGTCCGACGCGGGCTTCCATGATGCCGCGGCGCCGGGCTTCAGTGTAGGCGCGCGTCACCGTGGTGAGGTCGATGCCGAGTGCTTTTGCCAGCGCCCGCTGCGTCGGCAATTGCTGGCCGCGCACCAACCTCCCGGCGGCGATATCGGCCTCCATGGCCTCGACGATGCGCTGGTAGCGCGGCCCCGAGAGCTCCGAGATTGTAGGAATCCAGCCCATGCAATTTAGGCCATAAGCTTTGAATGTATGGATGCATGATATTATTGTATGGATCGTCGAAAAGGAAGAGGTGTGGTCATGGCGACGGTCTCTCTGGCAAAGGCGATGTGGCGCGGTTTCAGCGGCAAATGTCCCAATTGCGGGGAGGGGCATATGTTCGGCCGTTTCCTGAAAGTGACCGAGGCTTGCGATCATTGTGGCGAGGAGCTGTTTCACCAGCGCGCCGACGACTTTCCCGCCTATCTCGTGATGGTCGTGGTCGGCCATCTCGTGGTGCCGGCAATTCTTGCGATCGAGACCGCTTACGCGCCGCCCGAGTGGCTGCAGCTTGCGGTGTGGCTGCCCGTGACGCTGTTCGCTTCGCTCGCGCTGCTGCAACCAACCAAGGGCGCCATCGTCGGGCTGCAATGGCAGCTTGGCATGCACGGCTTCGAGGCGAGCAAGCTGCGGCGGGAGACGGGCGGCCTTGCGCCGGTGCTGGTGAAAGCGGACACGCGCGCCGCCTGAATCGAGCGCGCCGATGGCGGTGTTGCGAGAGATCGTCGTTCCGGGGCTCGCGCAGCGAGAGCCCGGAATCCATTCATTCACCAACACTGCGGCCCGATGGATTCCGGACTCGTGCTGCGCACGCCCCGGAATCACGATGGTGATCCAAATTCCAAATGGTGAGGGGTCCGATGCGCTAGCATCGAACCCCTCGTTGCTTCCTCAGCAGGACGCGTTTTCTTCACGCGAACCGGAAAACCACTTCGCTCGAAAACGCTTCAGAGTATCAGCCGGCCTGTAAGCCGGGTTCTGTAGGGCACCGCCCGCTTGCGCGAACGATACGCGACGGCCATTCCTCTGGAACCATGTTTGCACATGGCCTCGAGCAACCTACCCGGACTGCGGGCCTGACATCGCCCCGCGGCGTTATCGCTTTCGCGAACAGCCCGCTATGCCGTCCCTATTCGGTTTTGCTCCCGGTGGGGTTTGCCATGCCGGCTCCGTTGCCGGAACCGCGGTGCGCTCTTACCGCACCTTTTCACCCTTACCCGCCTACGCTGCTTGCGCAGCTTCGGCGCGGCGAGCCTTGAGGGCTTGTCGCGCCATAGCCCCGAAGGGGCGACGGCGGGCGGTTCGTTCTCTGTGGCACTTTCCCTGGGGTCACCCCCGCCGGACGTTATCCGGCACCGCATGTCAAGGGAGCCCGGACTTTCCTCCCCGGCGGCCTTTCGGCACCTGCCGGAGCGGCCGTCCGGCCGACTGACGGGACTACGCATGGGCATTTGTGACGGTTCCGTCAAGCCGATATCGCGACGTACGATCCGCCCGAAATAATTTATCCTGAAGATGTCGTTTGGACCGTACCCCGTTCGACTGGATGTCGGCGAGTGAGCCGAACAACAGGAGTGAAGCCATGCAATATCTGCTGATGATCTATCAGAACGAGGTCGAGTACGCGAAGAACGACGCGGCGACCAGCCAGAAGATGCTGTCCGAATACCAGGCCTTCACGCAATCCATCATCCAGAGCGGCAACTTCAAGGCCGGCGACCGCCTGCAGCCGACCACGACTGCAACGACCGTGCGTGTGCGCGAGGGCAAGACGCTGACGACCGATGGTCCGTTCGCGGAAACACGCGAGCAGCTCGGCGGTTACTACCTGGTCGAGGCGAAGGATCTCAACGCGGCGATCGAGATCGCGGCGCGGATTCCCAGCGCGCGCATCGGCTCGATCGAGGTGCGGCCGATCTGGGTCTACGACAAGTGACGGCCGAGCCGCGCGTCGCCGCATGACCCCTCGCGAGATCGACAGGATATTCCGTGACGAGGCGGGGCGGGCGCTGGCCACGCTGATCCGCCTCGTCGGCGATTTCGATCTCGCCGAGGACGCGCTCCAGGATGCTTTCGCCGTTGCCCTGGAACGCTGGGCGGGGTGTGAGGCCCCTGACAATCCGCACGCCTGGCTGGTCAACGTCGCCAAGCACAAGGTGATCGACCGCATCCGCCGCCAGGCCGTCTTCCGCGGCAAGCAGCAGGCGCTGGTGCATGAGCTCGAGCTCAACGCGCTGGGCCCCGACGAGCCGCCGGCAACGCTCGATGACGACATGCTGCGGCTGATCTTCACCTGCTGCCATCCCGCCTTCGCGCCCGAGGTGCAGGTCGCGCTGACGCTGCGTACGGTCTGTGGGCTGTCGACGGCGCAGGTGGCGCGCGCCTTTCTCGTCAGCGAGGAGGCGATGGCGCAGCGGCTCGTCCGCGCCAAGCAGAAGATCAGGCTTGCCGGCATCCCCTACGAGGTGCCGGAGCGCGAGGCGCTGGCGCCGCGGCTCGATGGCGTGCTGGCCGTGATCTATCTCGTCTTCACCGAGGGCTATGTCGCGACCGAGGGCACGGACCTGATGCGGCCCGATCTCGCCGTCGAGGCCATCAGGCTTGGTCGCCTGCTGGACCGCTTGCTGCCCGATCGCGCCGGGATCAAGGGCCTGCTGGCGTTGATGCTGCTGCACGACGCGCGCCGCGCCGGGCGCGAGACGCCGGCCGGCGACATCGTGCTGCTCGAAGAGCAGGACCGCGCGCTGTGGGACCGCGCGCAGATCGATGAGGGCCTGCGGCTGGTGGAGGACGCGCTGCGCGTGCCGGGCCGGCCGCAGCCCTATGCGGTGCAGGCCGCGATCGCCGCGCTGCATGCGCGTGCGCCGAGCTTCGAGGAGACCGATTGGCCGCAGATTGCGGGGCTCTACCAGGTGCTGCTGCGCATCAGTCCTTCGCCGGTGATCGAGTTGAACCATGCGGCGGCGGTGTCGATGGTCGATGGGCCGGCACGAGCGCTCGATCTCGTCGATGCCATCACCGCGCGCGGCGGGCTTCGCGGCTATGAGCTGTTGCCCGCGGTGCGCGCGGATTTGTTGCGGCGGCTCGGCAGGACGGAGGAGGCGCGCGAGGCGTATCGTGCGGCGACCGAGGCAACGCAACTCGAGCCGTTGCGGCGGCTCTATGCGCGAAGGGTGAGGGAGATGGGGTAGGGCTGTATCAACGTCATCATGCGAGCCAACGGGTCCCCGCGAAGCGCGGCCCGATGACAGGCTCCGCGAAGCAACCCAGACTGCCTCGGGGGAAACAGTCTGGATTGCTTCGTCGCATCAGCGCGAAATTGCTTCGCAATTTTGTCGCGAGCTCCTCGCAATGACGGAGGATGTAGCTGTCGCCCTCACTTCGCAACCGTCGTCGCGTCCGACGGCAAGCTCGCCAGCAGCGCCTGCAATGTCGAGAGCGTCGAATGATCCGCGACACCGTCGAGCCGGGCCGGACGGAAATGGCGCTGGAAGGCGGTGACGACCTCCATGGTCGCGGCGTCGTATTTGCCGTTCAGGGGCACGCCATAGCCGTACCGTGCGAGTGCCTGCTGCATGCTCAGTACCGCGTCGCTGATGGTGCCGAGCATCAGCTTCTCGCCCCGAACGATCGGCGCGGGTGTTATCCAGTGACCGACGCCGGAATTAGCCAGCGAATGCCACGGAAATTTTTCGCCGGGGTCCTTCTTGCGGGCGGGCGCGACGTCGGAATGGCCGAGCACCCGGTGCGCCGGCACCTTGCGGCGGAGCATGATACCGCGGCACAGCGCGATCACGGCGGCGATCTGGCGCAGCGGATACTCCGGATAGCCCCAGTCATGGCCGCGATTGATGATCTCGATGCCGATCGAGCAGGAGTTGATATCGTCCTCGCCGGCCCAGGAAGAGACGCCCGCGTGCCAGGCGCGCTTGGTCTCGGGCACACATTGCACGATGCGGCCGTCCTCCAGCACGACATAATGCGCCGAGACCTCGGTGCCGGCCGTGCAGAGCCGCGCCAGCGCGCCCTCGACATCGGGCATGCCGGTGTAGTGCAGCACGATCATGTCCGGCTGCCGTCCCTTGTTGCGCTCGCCATAATTGGGCGAGGGGATGATGTCCGACACGATCGAGGAATCGGGCTCGAACGTCCGCAGGCCCGCCACGGTCTTGGGAACCGGGAGAACACGTTGTCGCTTCGAATCGGATCCAGACGGCGTGGACGAACCGGAGGGCATGAGCAGCTCAAACGGACTGAGAGTGGGGCAAGCCCTTCTCTTTACTATTCCTTTACCCTGCACCGTGCGCAATCACGCGACGCGGTTAACGGATGCATTTTGGCGATGTGTGTGGATGAAGCATCACCCCCACGTCACCTTTTCCACTTGTCACGAGCCGAGCAACGCTTTCTTAACGCTAAGGGCCGTTACTGAGAGATGAAGAGCCGACCCGCGTCCGGAGGCGGCCAAAGCGTATTTTGGCTCGAAATCCCATGGCTGCCCGACAAATTCCACTGGGAACACTGGGTTGGTGGCCCGGGACGACCGGGCTCGGTTACCATGCAGGTCGGGGGCTTTGTCGTGGAACCGCCGCGACGCGCAATGATTCGAGGCGTTATGGGCTTGTTCGACCCCGATCTCGCTTGGTCAGGCTGGATGGTCGGCAGGCGTCGCGCATGAGCTCGGCGCCGCATATCCCTGTTCTTGGCCGTGAGGCCATCGCGCAACTCGCTCCGCGCGAGGGCGGCGTCTATGTCGACGCCACTTTCGGTGCCGGCGGCTATAGCCGCGCGATCCTGGAGGTGCCGGGAACCCGACTGATCGCCATTGATCGCGACCGCACCGCGATTGCCGGCGGTGCCGAGCTGGTCGAACGCTCCGCGGGCCGGCTGACGCTGGTCGAGGACCGCTTCTCCAACCTTGCCGAGGTCTGCGCCGCGCAAGGCGTCGAGGCGATCGACGGCGTCGTGATGGACGTCGGCGTGTCCTCGATGCAGCTCGACCAGGCCGGCCGCGGCTTCTCCTTCCGCCTCGAAGGTCCGCTCGACATGCGGATGGGGCAGACAGGCCCGACCGCGGCCGACGTCGTCGCGCGCGCCTCCGAAGGCGATCTTGCCGACATCATCTATCTCTTCGGCGAGGAGCGGCATTCCCGCCGCATCGCCCGCGCCATCGTGGCGGACCGGCAAGAAACGCCGTTCACCACCACGCGCGCGCTCGCCGATCTCGTCGGCAGGGTGGTGCGATCGAAGCCCGGAGACATTCACCCGGCGACGCGGACGTTCCAGGCGCTGCGCATCTTCGTCAACGAAGAGCTCGAGGAACTCCAGAGCGCGCTCGCTGCGGCCGAGCGCATGCTCAAGCCCGGCGGCCGCCTCATCGTCGTCTCGTTCCATTCGCTGGAAGACCGTATCGTCAAGAATTTCCTCTCCGAGCGTTCCAAGACGGGCGGCGGTTCGCGGCATCTGCCGGAAGTCGCGCAAAGTGCGCCGAGCTTCCAGCTGCTGACGCGGCGGCCGGTCGTCGCCGGCGAGGACGAAGTCGCGCATAATCCGCGCGCGCGCTCGGCAAAGCTGCGCGCCGCCGAGCGCACCTCGGCGCCGGCGCACGAGACCGACGAGGCATCGTCCTGGCCAAAGCTCTCGGACGTGATGAGGGGCGGCTAGCGCATGCGCATCATCCACCTCCTCGTCATCGGTGCGCTGATCTTCGCAGCCGCCCATGTCTACCGGATCAAGATGGACTCCACGGCGCGCACCGAGAAGGTGCTGCGGCTGCATGCGGAGATCCGCGAACAGCGCGATGCGATCGCCTCGCTGCGCGCAGAATGGGCCAAGCTCGATGCGCCCTTGCGCCTGCAAGGCCTGTCCGACCGGCATCTGTCGCTGAAGCCGATCAACGGCACGCAATATGATTCGCTGAAGAACCTGCCGGAACGTCCGCCGCGGATGTTCAGGCCGGGCGAGCCCGATCCGATCGGGGCCATGCTCAAGACCATCGAAGCCGCGAGCGACCCTGACACGGTGACGGGTTCCGTGCCTCAGCACGAGGACAAGCAATGAGCCCGGCAACGCCTGCAAGACCAACCGAAAAGTCGGCCGAGCCTTGGCGGCAGCGGCTGATCCGAAGCCTGCTCTACGGGCGCAATGTCGATCGCGCCGCGAAGGCGCGCGCGCGCGTGGGCCTCGCAATGCTCGCCTTCGCCTCGGTCTACGCTTTGATCGGCGGCCGGCTCGTGATGTTCGCGATCGGCGCCGACGCCCACAGCGCGCGCCGCGCTGCGGCGCAGGAGGTGGTTGCGACCGCACGGCCCGACATCGTCGACCGCAACGGCGCAATCCTTGCGACCGACGTCAAGGCGGCGAGCCTGTTCGGCGAGCCGCGCCGCATCATCGACAAGGACGAGGCGATCGAGCTCTTGACCGCGACCATTCCCGACCTCGACGAGGTCGAGGTGCGCGAGCGCCTCAGGACGCGCAAGGGTTTCGTCTGGCTCAAGCGCGAGGTCACGCCGGCGCAGCAGCAGGCCGTCCACAAGCTCGGAATTCCCGGCATCGGCTTCCTGCGCGAGAACAAGCGCGTCTATCCCACCGGCAACGAGGTCGCCCATCTCATCGGTCTCGTCAACATCGACAACCAGGGCATCGCTGGCCTCGAGAAGTGGCTCGACAACCAGGGGCTGGCCGATCTCCACCGCGCCGGCTTTGCCACCGACCGGCTGCAGAAGCCGATCGAGCTCTCGGTCGACCTGCGCGTGGAGCATGCGCTGCGCGACGAGCTGTTGAAGGCCAAGGACAAGTTCCACGCCAAGGCCGCCTCCGGCATCGTCTCCAACGTCAAGACCGGCGAGATCGTGGCGATGGTCTCGCTGCCGGACTTCGATCCCAACAATCCGAAGGAAGCGCATGACCCCGACCGCATCAACCGCCTGACCACCGGTGTCTACGAGATGGGCTCGACCTTCAAGGCGTTCACGCTGGCGATGGCGCTCGATTCCGGCAAGATCAACTTGAACTCGATGTGGGATGCGCGCGGAAACCTGCACTACGGCAAGTTCACGATCCACGACAGCCATCCGCTCGGACGTTTCATCAACACCAAGGAAGTGTTCACCTACTCGTCCAACATCGGTGCCGCACGGATCGCACTCGGCCAGGGCGTCGAGGCGCACAAGGCCTTCCTCGCCAAGATGGGGCAGTTGACGCGCCTGCGCACCGAATTGCCGGAGAGCGCGGCGCCGCTGATCCCGCGGCGCTGGAGCGAGCTGAACACGGTGACTGCCGCGTTCGGCCAGGGCCTCTCCGTGGCGCCGCTGCAAGCGGTGATGGGTATCAACGCGCTGGTGAACGGCGGCTACCTGATTCCGCCGACATTCATGAAACGAAGCGAATCCGAAGCCATGGCGATGGCCAAGCGCGTCATCAAGCCGGAGACCAGCGACAAGATGCGGTTCCTGATGCGGCTCAACGCCGAAATCGGCACCGCCAAGACCGCCGACATCAAGGGCTACTATGTCGGCGGCAAGACCGGAACGTCGGAAAAGGTCATCAACGGCCGCTACGCCAAGAAGCGCGTGCTCAACTCGTTCACCGCCATCATGCCCTGCGACGATCCGAAATATCAGATCCTGGTGATGCTGGACGAGCCGCAGGCGATTCCCGAGACGAAGGGTTTCATCACCTCCGGCTGGAACGCGGTGCCGACCGGCGGCAAGGTGATCGAGCGGATCGCGCCGCTTCTGGGCGTCGAGCCGCGGTTTGACCTGCCGCCGTCCGAGCGCCTTATTCTTGCAGCATCCAGGACAACCCAGTAATCAACCGGGTGGGCCGTCGCCGGTGCTGAGTCGGGATTTTCCCAAGGATTCGGCTTTCCGGCCGGGCATGTCGACTGGAAGACCATGAAGCTGCGCGACCTCTTAGGTCAAGACGTTCTGGGCAATGATGCCGCGATCGAGCCCGCCGTTGCGGCGCTCGACGTGAGCGGGGTTGCGCTCGACAGCCGCGTGGTCAAGCCGGGCGATCTGTTCTTCGCGCTCGCGGGCAGCAAGACCGATGGCGCTCGCTTCATCGATGCTGCGGTTGCTGCGGGCGCGATCGCAATCGTCGGCGACCATGCGCCGGCAGCATGCAAAGTGCCGTTCATCGCCGCCACCAATCCGCGCCGCGCGCTGGCGCTCGCCGCCGCAAGATTCTTCCCCGCGCAGCCCGCAACGATTGCGGCGGTGACCGGAACCAGCGGCAAGACCTCGGTTGCCGCCTTCACGCGTCAGATCTGGGAGCGGCTCGGACATGCCTCCGCCAGCATCGGCACCATTGGTCTCGTTTCGCCGAAGCGCACGGTCTACGGCTCGCTGACGACGCCGGATCCGATCGCGCTGCACCGGCAGTTGGACGAGATCGCGCGCGAAGGCGTCACGCATCTCGCCTTCGAGGCGTCCTCGCACGGGCTCGACCAGTACCGCCTCGATGGCGTGCATATCTCGGCCGGCGGATTCACCAATCTCTCGCGCGACCATATGGATTACCATCCGACGGTCGCGCATTATCTCGCGGCAAAGCTTCGCCTGTTCCGCGAGCTGATTCCGCCGGGCGGCGCCGCCGTGATCTCGGCCGATCATGATTGCTCGGCGGAAGCGATCGATGCGGCGAAGGCGCGCGGCCTGCGCATCATGGCGGTGGGCCGCAACGGTGATGGCGCAGGCGAGGGCATCCGTCTCACCGAGGCCGTGGTCGAAGGCTTTGCGCAGAAGCTCACGGTCGAACATCGCGGCAGGGGCTACGCGATCCGGCTGCCGCTGGTCGGCGAATTCCAGATCGAGAACGCGCTGGTGTCGGCCGGCCTTGCCATCGGCACCGGCAGCGACGCTGCAAACGTGTTCGCAAGCCTCGAACATCTCGAAGGCGCCAAGGGCCGGCTCGAGCGCGTCGGCGAGCGCAACGGCGCGCCGATCTTCGTCGACTATGCGCACAAGCCCGACGCGCTGGCGAAAGCGCTGCAGGCGCTGCGGCCCTATGCCAAGCGCAGGCTGGTCGTCGTGTTCGGTGCCGGCGGCGACCGCGATGCCGGCAAGCGTCCGATCATGGGCGCGATCGCGGCGGAGAATGCCGACGGCGTCATCATCACCGACGACAATCCGCGCAGCGAGAAGCCAGATGCCATCCGCGCCGCGATTCTCGCCGCTGCGAAGGGCGCACGCGAGATCGGCGACCGCGCTGCCGCGATCCGCGCCGCGATCGAGGAGCTGGAAGACGGCGATGCACTGCTCATCGCCGGCAAGGGCCACGAGACCGGGCAGATCGTCGGTGGAGAGGTGCTGCCCTTCAGTGATCACGAGGCGGTTGCCGCCGCACTAGCGTCGAGGATTGCATGAGCGCGCCGATATGGACGGTTGCCGAGGTCGCGCGTGCGCTGGGCGCCGCCGGATCTTTCCCGGATACGCCGATCGATTTCGTCACCCAGGACAGCCGACTGGTGAAGCCGGGCAGCCTGTTCGTCGCGCTCAGCGGCACGCCGAGCGGCGGCTTCATCTCGGCCTTCGCCAGCGCGCGCGACGGCTGGGAGTTCGCGGACAAGGCGGAAGCCGCAGGCGCGGTCGCGATGATCGTGCCGCACGAGATCGCGGGCATCCGCATTCCCCAGATCGTCGTGAACGATACGCTGATCGACGGTCTCTGGGGCCTCGCGCGCGCCGCCCGCGCCCGCTTCCACGGGCCGGTGATCGGGCTCACCGGCAGCGCCGGCAAGACCAGCACCAAGGAGTTTCTGGCGGCTTATCCGAACGCCTATGCCAGCCCCTCGAGCTTCAACAATTTCTGGGGCGTGCCGCTGACGCTGTGCAATGCCAAGCCGGACGCCAGCCTCTGGGTCGTCGAGATGGGCATGAACCAGCAAGGCGAGATCGCGCGGCTCAGCGAATTGACGCGGCCGACCGTCGCGCTCGTCGTCAACGTCCAGCCGGTGCATCTGGAGAAGCTCGGCTCGCTCGACGCTATCCGGCGCGAAAAGGTGTCGATCGCGCTCGGCCTGCCCGAAGATGGCGTGCTGGTGCTGCCCGCCGGGATCAAGGCGCCCGAGTGGAAAGGCAGGGTCGTGCGCTTCGGAGGCGAGCACACCGAGGTGCACGAGGTCGCGCATGCGCCTCACGGCGAGAGCTGGCAGGTCGTGGCCGCGATCGGCAAGAAGGAGATCGCCTTCAGCCTCACCCCCGGCGCGCCGCACCGGGTGCACAATGCGCTGGCTGCGCTGGCCTCGATTCATGCTGCGCATCTCGACGTCGCGACGCTCGCGATCAAGCTCGACCGCGTCGGCATCATGACCGGCCGCGGCGTCGAGCAGGCAATCGGCGACATCACCGTGATCGACGACAGCTTCAACGGCAATCCGGCCAGCGTGGCGGCTGCGCTGCAAAGCCTTGAGGCGCGCAACATCAGCGGCGGTCGCCGCATCGCGGTGCTCGGCGACATGCTCGAGCTGGGCGAGGACGCAGCGAGCTATCACACCGGCCTCGCCAGGCATCTCGAAGGCATCGACGCGGTCTACTGCGTCGGCCCGCTGATGCGTCATCTCTACGACGTGCTGCCAGCGGGCAAGGGCCTCGGCTGGCACGACGATCCCGCCACGCTGAAGCCGAGCGAGGTTGCGCGCCTGCTGAAGGCAGGCGACGTCGTGGTTGTCAAGGGCAGCAAGAAGATGTTCTGGGTCAACAAGTTTGTGCCGGGGCTGGTGGCCGCCTTGCAGGCAAAGGCGTAAACTGCTTGGAAGGCGCTGTTCCCGAATCCCTCTTTTGCGGCACGAAGCCGTCCGTTTCCCCTGAGGTCGCGTCCGACCCGATGATGAAGACCAGCGAATGCGCGTGAGGCACGTTGAGGCCAAAATGAAGGCCGAGAACCAGGCCAAAGCTGCGCGTGCGAAGGCGCCATAGGACCGTCTGAATGTTTTACTGGCTGATCGAGCTCTCCAATACATTTCCGGGCTTCGGTGCAATCCGCACGGTCCTGAACGTCTTCCGCTACATCACCTTCCGCACCGGCGGCGCCGTCGTCACCGGCGCGCTGTTCGTGTTCCTGTTCGGACCCTGGATCATCGATCATTTGCGCATCCGCCAGGGCAAGGGCCAGCCGATCCGCACCGACGGTCCGCAATCGCATCTCGCCAAGAAGGGCACGCCCACCATGGGCGGGCTGATGATCCTGTCCGGGCTCACGGTCGGCACGGTGCTGTGGGCCAATCCGCTCAACCCCTATGTCTGGATCGTGCTCGCAGTGACGCTCGGCTTCGGCTTCGTCGGCTTCTACGACGATTACCTCAAGGTCACCAAGCAGACCACGACCGGGTTCGGCAGCAAGCTTCGCCTGCTGATCGAGGCGGCGATCGCGCTGGTCGCCTGCTACGCGCTGGTGCGGCTGAACCGCGATCCCGCGTCGACTGCGCTGACGATTCCCTTCCTGAAGGACACGGTGCTGCATTTCGGCTGGTTCTTCGTCATCTTCGGCGCCTTCGTCATCGTCGGCTCCGGCAACGCGGTGAACCTCACCGACGGTCTCGACGGCCTCGCCATCGTGCCGGTGATGATTGCGACCGCGAGCTTTGCGATGATCGCTTATCTCGCCGGCAACGCCGTGTTCGCCGAATATCTCCAGATCAAATATGTCGCGGGCACCGGCGAACTCGCCGTGCTCTGCGGCGCGCTGCTAGGGGCGGGCCTCGGCTTCCTCTGGTTCAACGCGCCGCCGGCCTCGATCTTCATGGGCGACACCGGCTCGCTCGCGCTCGGCGGAATGCTCGGTGCCATCGCGGTCGCGGTGAAGCACGAGATCGTGCTTGCGGTGATCGGCGGCCTGTTCGTGCTGGAGGCGGTCTCCGTCATCGTGCAGGTGGTGTCGTTCAAGCTCACCGGAAAGCGCATCTTCCGGATGGCACCGATCCATCATCATTTCGAGCAGCTCGGCTGGACCGAGCCGCAGATCGTGATCCGCTTCTGGATCATCTCGGTGATGCTGGCGCTCGCCGGTCTCTCGACGCTGAAGCTGCGCTGACGGTCCCCCGCGATGATCCCGGTCACATCCTTCGCCGGCAAGACCGTCGCGGTGTTCGGCCTCGGCGGCTCGGGGCTCGCCTCGTGCCACGCGCTGAAGGCCGGCGGCGCCGAGGTGGTCGCCGCCGACGATAGTGCCGAGAATGTCGCCAAGGCCGCGCAGGCCGGCTTCATCACTGCGGACCTGCGCAACGTCTCCTGGGCGAAGTTTGCAGCGCTCGTGCTCGCGCCCGGCGTGCCGCTGACCCATCCGGTGCCGCACTGGAGCGTGCTGAAGGCGCGCGAAGCCGGCGTCGAGGTGATCGGCGATATCGAGCTGTTCTGCCGCGAACGGCGCCGGCATGCGCCGAACGCGCCGTTCGTTGCCATCACCGGCACCAACGGCAAGTCGACCACGACGGCGCTGATCGCGCATCTGACAAAGGTTGCCGGCTACGACACCCAGATGGGCGGCAATATCGGCACCGCGATCCTGTCGCTGGAGCCGCCACGCATGGGCCGCGTCCACGTCATCGAGATGTCGTCCTATCAGATCGACCTCACGCCCTCGCTCGATCCCTCCGTCGGCATTTTGCTCAACGTCAGCGAGGACCATATCGATCGCCACGGCACGCTCGCGCACTACGCCGCGGTGAAGGAGCGCCTCGTCGCGGCCGTGCAAGAAGGCGGCACCGCGATCGTCGGTGTCGACGACGGTTATTGCCGCGATGTCGCCGACCGGCTCGATCGCGCCGGCAAGAACGTGGTGCGGATCTCGGTCAAGAATCCGCTCGCGTCAGGCCTTTACGTCGAGCACGGCAACATCGTGCGCGCGTCGGGCGGCGCCCGCAGCGAAGTCGCCGCGCTCGGCGGTATCGGCTCGCTGCGCGGCCTGCACAACGCACAGAATGCGGCCTGCGCGGCGGCGGCCGCGCTCGCGATGGGCATCAGCCTGGACGTGCTGCAGAACGGCCTGCGCAGCTTTCCGGGCCTTGCGCATCGCATGGAGCAGGTCGGGCGCCGCGGCAATGTGCTGTTCGTCAACGATTCCAAGGGCACCAACGCGGATGCCACCGCACATGCGCTCTCGTCCTTCGCCGACATCTTCTGGATCGCCGGCGGCAAGCCGAAGGCGGGCGGCATCACCAGCTTGACGGGCTTCTTCCCGCGCATCCGAAAAGCCTATCTGATCGGCGAGGCCGCGCAGGAGTTTTCGGGCACGCTGGGACAAGTGCCGCACGAGATCAGCCAAACCCTCGATGTCGCGGTCGAGCACGCCGCGCGCGACGCGGAAGCGTCAGGCCTCACCGACGCCGTCGTGCTGCTCTCGCCAGCCTGCGCATCCTTCGACCAGTACCGCAACTTCGAGATCCGCGGCACCAAGTTCCGCGAACTGGTGCAGGCCCTGCCGGGTGTGAAGCCGGTGGTCTGAGGCATCCCCTCTCCACAATCTCCGTTGTCGTCGCCCGGCGTGACCGGGCGACCCAGTATCCCAGAGGCGGCGCTTGAGCCGAGAGGCCGCGGCGTACTGGATGCGCCGGTCGAGCCGGGGCATGACAGTTAGTTGTGTGGCGGCGGCGGAGATCATCTCCACACATCCGGATTTCCTTAACCCTGCGGTAACCAACCTCGGCGACCAATGGACGGACCTCTGTCCGAAAGCGGCCGCCCATGCTCTCCCGTGAAGAACGCACCCCCTTTTCCGAGTGGTGGTGGACCGTCGACAAGCCGCTGCTCGGGGCGATTCTGGTGCTGATGCTGACCGGCGTCATCCTGTCGCTGGCGGCGAGTCCGCCAGTGGCGACCCGCATCGGGCTTGATCCCTTCCATTTTTTCAGCCGGCACGTGCTGTTCCTCCTGCCGTCCTGCCTGGTGCTGCTCGGCGTGTCCTTCCTGTCGCCGCGATCGATCCGGCGCAGCGCGCTGATCATCTTTGCGATGAGCATCGTCCTGATCGCGGTGACGCTCGCCATCGGTCCCGAAGTGAAAGGCTCGCGGCGCTGGATCACGCTGCTCGGCGTCAACATCCAGGCCTCCGAAATCGCAAAACCGTCGTTCGTCGTCATCGCGGCATGGCTGTTTGCGGAATCGACCAGGCGGCCGGAGATGCCGGCGACGTCGATGGCGCTGGTTCTGCTCTTGATGCTGGTGTCGCTGCTGGTGATGGAGCCGGATTTCGGCCAGACCATGCTGATCCTGATGGTGTGGGGCTCGCTGTTCTTCATCGCGGGCATGCGCATGATCTGGGTGTTCGGTCTTGCCGGCGCCGCCGCCGCGGGCCTGTTCAGCGCCTATCTGTTCGTCCCGCATGTCGCCGGCCGTATCAAGCGTTTCATGAACCCGGCGTCGGGCGACACCTTCCAGGTCGATACCGCCATGGAGGCTTTCTACAACGGCGGCTGGTTCGGCCTCGGACCAGGCGAGGGAATTGCAAAACGCAGCCTGCCGGACAGCCATACCGACTTCGTGTTCGCGGTCGCCGCCGAAGAGTTCGGCATCATCCTGTGCCTCGCCATGCTGGCGCTGTTCGCTTTCGTCGTCATCCGCACGCTGTCGCGCGCCTATGCCAACGAGGACATGTTCTCGCGCTTCGCGGCCTCTGGGCTGGCGATCCTGTTCGGCGTGCAGGCGGCGATCAACATGTCGGTGAACCTGCAGCTCATCCCCGCCAAGGGCATGACGCTGCCGTTCATCTCCTATGGCGGCTCCTCGATCGTCTCGCTTGCCTACGGCGTCGGCATGATGCTGGCGCTGACGCGGCTGCGCCCGCGCACCGAAGTCGAGGCGAGCGGCCACGCCGAAGCGATGCGCAGTTACGCGTAAGCCGTCATTGCGAGGAGCGAAGCGACGAAGCAATCCAGGCTGTGTCCGCGGAGGTAGTCTGGATTGCTTCGCTTCGCTCGCAATGACGTGAGGGACCCTGTAAAAGGGCGCTTATGGACACATCTTCCCCCTTGATTCTCCTCGCCGCGGGCGGCACTGGCGGCCATCTGTTCCCGGCCGAGGCGCTTGGCGTCGAGCTGATCCGGCGCGGCTTTCGCGTTCGCCTCGTCACCGACGAGCGCGCGCTGCGCTATAGCGGGCTGTTCAGCAAGGACATGATCGACGTCGTCAGAAGCGAGACTGCGCGCGGCCGCAATCCGTTCCAGCTCGCCTATGCCGGCCTCACGCTCGTCGTCGGCACGCTCTCCGCCTTCGGCCTGATCAAGCGATTGAAGCCGGCTGCCGTCGTCGGCTTTGGCGGCTATCCGACGCTGCCGCCGCTGGTCGCGGCGAAATTCGCCGGCGTTCCCAGCATCATCCATGATGCCAACGCGGTACTCGGCCGCGCCAACCGGTTCCTGTCGAGCCGCGTGCGCGCGATCGCGACGTCCTTGCCCGGCGTGCTCGATCGCGATCCGGCGCTGGCAGGCAAGACCACGACCGTCGGCACGCCGATGCGTCCGGCGATCCTCGCGGCGGCTGCGGTGAAATATGTCGCGCCCGAGGTGAACGGGCCGCTGCGCGTGCTCGTCGTCGGCGGCAGCCAGGGTGCCCGCATCATGGCCGATATCGTGCCGGGCGCGATCGAGCGGCTCGAGCCTGCGCTATGGAGCCGCCTCGCCCTCACCCAGCAGGTGCGCGAAGAGGATATGGCCCGCGTGCGCGCGGTCTATGACAAGCTCAGGATCAAGGTGGAGCTCGCGCCGTTCTTCACCGATTTGCCGGCGCGACTCGCCTCCAATCATCTGGTCGTGTCGCGCTCCGGCGCGGGCACCGTCGCCGAGCTCGCGGCGATCGGCCGGCCGTCGATCCTGGTGCCGCTGCCCGGCTCGATCGACCAGGATCAGTTCGCCAATGCCGGCGTGCTGGCCAAGGTCGACGGTGCCGTCCGGATCCCGCAGACCGAGTTCACCTCGGATCGTCTCGCCGCCGAGATCTCCGCCTTCGCTGCCGAACCCGCGCGCCTTGCCGCCATGGCCGCCGCCGCGAAGGGGGCAGGGCGGCTCGATGCCGCCGAGCGGCTGGCCGATCTGGTGGTCAAGGTCGCGGGAATCTGACGCGAAAAAGCCCTTGTCTTCGCGTTCCAAAGCGGGGCATCCAGTGGGAAGGGCGCGCGGCTGATTTGGCCGTGACCTCCGCAGATGCCGCCGTTCCGGCGGCAAGGTCAGGGAACTGAGCATGAGACTGCCGCGCGAGATCGGACCCATCCACTTCGTCGGGATCGGCGGGATCGGGATGAGCGGCATCGCCGAGGTGCTGGTCAATCTCGGCTATGCCGTGCAGGGCTCGGACGCCGCCGACAATTACAATCTCGACCGTCTGCGCAAGAAGGGTGCGGAAGTCTCGGTCGGTCATAAGGCCGAGAATATCGACGGTGCCGAGGTCGTGGTCGTGTCCTCCGCGATCAAGCGCGACAATCCGGAACTGATGGCGGCGCGCGAGAAACGCATTCCCGTGGTGCGCCGCGCCGAAATGCTGGCCGAGCTGATGCGCCTGAAGAGTTGCGTCGCCATCGCCGGCACGCACGGCAAGACCACGACGACGACGATGGTCGCAACACTGCTCGATGCCGGCGGGCTCGATCCCACCGTGATCAATGGCGGCATCATCAACGCCTACGGCTCCAACGCGCGGCTGGGGGCCGGCGATTGGATGGTGGTGGAGGCCGATGAGAGCGACGGTACCTTCCTGAAGCTGCCGACCGATGTCGCGATCGTCACCAATGTCGACCCTGAGCATCTCGACCATTTCAAGACCTTCGAGGCCGTGCAGGACGCCTTCCGTCATTTCGTCGAGAACCTGCCATTCTACGGCTTTGCCGTGATGTGCATCGATCATCCCGTGGTGCAGAGCCTCGTCGGCAAGATCGAGGATCGCCGCATCATCACCTATGGCGAGAATCCGCAGGCCGATGCGCGGCTGGTCGACCTGACGCCGATGGGCGGCGGATCGAAATTCAAGGTCGCGTTCCGCGATCGCAAGACCGGCAGCGTGCACGAGATCGCCGATCTCATGCTGCCGATGCCGGGCCGTCACAACGCCTCCAATGCGACGGCCGCGATCGCGGTCGCGCGCGAGCTCGGCGTCTCCGACGAGGCGATCGGCAAGGCGATCGCCGGCTTCGGCGGCGTCAAGCGCCGCTTCACCAGGACCGGAGAGTGGAACGGCGTCACCGTGATCGACGACTATGGCCACCACCCCGTCGAGATCGCTGCCGTGCTGAAAGCTGCGCGCGAATCCACCAACGGCAAGATCATCGCCGTGGTGCAGCCGCATCGCTACACCCGCCTGCAATCGCTGTTCGAGGAATTCTGCACCTGCTTCAACGATGCCGATGCCGTTGTCGTCGCCGACGTCTATGCCGCCGGCGAGGCGCCGATCAACGGCATCGACCGTGACCATTTCGTCGTTGGCCTGCGCGCGCACGGCCATCGCGAGGTGATCCCGCTGCCGGCAGCAACGGAGCTCGCCGGCATCATCAGGGGATTGGCGAAGTCCGGCGATCTCGTGGTGTGCCTTGGGGCCGGCAACATCACGCAATGGGCGTATGCGCTGCCCGGCGAATTGAAGGCATTGGGGTAGGGCGGTGAGCTTCCCCGACATCACATCCTCGCTCAAAGCCGCAATGCCGGAGCTGCGCGGCCGGCTGCTGGCGAACCAGTCGCTGGCCGAGCTCACCTGGTTTCGCGTCGGCGGTCCGGCGCAGGCGCTGTTCACGCCGGCGGATGAGGACGATCTCGCTTATTTCCTCGCGCATCTTGCCTCCGACATTCCCGTCTATGTCATCGGCGTCGGCTCCAACCTGATCGTGCGCGACGGCGGCATTGCCGGCGTGGTGATCCGTCTCGCGCCGCGCGCCTTCGGCGAGGCGACCGCGAGTGGCGACATCGTCACCGCAGGCACGGCTGCGCTCGACAAGCGCGTGGCGGAAGTGGCGGCTTCCGCCAATATCGGCGGACTCGAATTCTTTTTCGGCATTCCCGGCACCATCGGAGGCGCGCTGCGCATGAATGCCGGCGCCAATGGCGGCGAGACCAAGGATGTGCTGATCGAGGCGAGGGGTGTCGCGCGCGACGGCACGAAGCATGTCTTCTCCAACGCCGACATGAAGTTCGTCTACCGCAACAGCGGCGTCGATCCTTCCATCATCTTCACCTCCGCCCGGTTTCGCGGTGAGATCAGGGCTGCGGAGGCAATCCGCGCGCGCATGGCGGAGGTGCAGAGCCATCGCGAGACCGCGCAGCCGATTCGCGAGAAGACCGGCGGTTCGACCTTCAAGAACCCGCCGGGCCACTCCGCCTGGAAGCTGGTGGATGCCGCCGGCTGCCGCGGCTTGCGTGTCGGCGGCGCGCAGGTCTCGGAGATGCACTGCAACTTCCTGATCAACACGGGCGATGCCACCGCGCGCGATATCGAGACACTCGGCGAGACCGTGCGCGAGCGCGTGAAGGCGAATTCCGGAATTGAGCTACACTGGGAAATCAAGCGGATCGGGGTTTCATGATTTCCGTCATTCCGGGGCGATGCGTTAGCATCGAACCCGGAATCTCGAGCTTCTCTGGTGGGCAATTGCGCACCATGGTTCGCGCCTCGCGCGCCCCGGAATGACCAATATGAGGACACGAATGCGCATCACCATCCTCTTCGGCGGCTCCAACCGCGAGCGTCTTGTCTCGGTCGCCTCGGCCCAGGCGCTGCATCAGGCATTGCCGGAGGCCGACCTGTGGTGGTGGGACGTCGAGGACAAGGTGCATGTGGTGCAGTCGAAGCAACTGCTCGAACACGCCCGTCCGTTCGAGGACGAGTTCAAGCCGGGCACATCAGGCATTCCGCTGGACCGGGCGCTCGACCAGGCCAAGGCCGAAGGCCGCGTGCTGGTGCTTGGCCTGCATGGCGGGCGTGCCGAGAACGGCGAATTGCAGGTGATGTGCGAGGCGCGCGGCGTGCCCTTCACCGGGTCGGGCTCGGCGTCGTCGCATCTTGCCTTCGACAAGATCGCCGCCAAGCGCTTCGCCGCGCTCGGCGGCGTGACGCCGCCTGCGAACGTTGCGCTTGATGACATCGACGAGGCCTTTGCCGAATACGGCCGGTTGATCGCAAAGCCGGCCCGGGATGGGTCGAGCTATGGCCTGATCTTCGTCAACGCCAAGCAGGATCTCGTCGCCGTCCGTAACGCGGCAAAGCACGAGGAATACGTGATCGAGCCCTATATCGCCGGCGTGGAAGCGACCTGCGGTGTGCTGGAGCGCACCGATGGCTCGATCATCTCGCTGCCGCCGATCGAGATCATTCCGGGCGAGGGCAATTTCGACTACGCGGCGAAATATCTGCTGAAGTCGACCCAGGAGATATGCCCCGGCCGCTTCGCACCGGAGATCACCGCCGCGCTCAAGGAGCAGGCGATGCTGGCCCATCGCGCGATGTCCTGCACCGGCTACTCGCGCTCGGACTTCATCGTCTCGGACAAGGGCCTCGTCTATCTCGAGACCAACACGCTCCCCGGGCTGACAAAGTCCTCGCTCTATCCCAAGGCGCTGAAGGCGGAAGGTATCGCGTTCGTCGATTTCCTGCACGGGCTGGTCGAGCTCGCCGGGCGCGGCGTACGGAAATAATTAGGACTGGTTAACGGCCGGATGGGCGAAACGGCCGGGTTTAGCGACCAAAACCGGTAAAATGCCGGATATCGCGGCACAAAGGCCGGATATCGCGGGGCAAAATGCGCAAATCGTTAACGAATTTTACCTTTTGTTTACCAGGACGTCCGAAGGTTAACGCTGGCGGCGCATATGGCGCTTTGGCTGCCGGCGCGTGAGCTGTCGCGGGTGATGTCACCTCCAGCGAACGCTTTGAAGGGGAGAGGCTTCTTCTGCTGAAGACCAGCACCCGGCCCGGCACCGAGACGTCATGTTCGCCAGGATCCGCGCGATGTCGCGGGCAAACTGTTGACGAGCTCGTGCAATGGATGGAGCAGGAAGCCTCTCCCGATCGGTTTTCAGATCGCTGAGGCCCCAAGCTGACCTGAAGGCGGCCGCTATCGGAGCGGTCGTGCTTTTGCGCGAGTGGGTGCAGGACAAGCACGCAGAGGCGCGCGCTGCCGCCAAGGACAAGGCCAAAGCCAGGGCCAAGGCCGCCGTCGAGCGTGAGCCGCCGCCGCGCGTGGTTGCACTGGTCGAGCGCTATCTGCCGCGCCGGGTCGGCCTCACCATGACCGTGCTGCTCCTGATCGGAAGCTGCGGCTTTGGCATCGTCAAGGGCGGCCATCTCCAGGATTTCATCACTGCGGTCAGTGATGCCCGCAACGCGCTGGCCAATTCCGCCGGCTTCCGCATCACCTCCGTCGTGATCAACGGCCGCAAGCAGCTGACCCAGGACGAGATCCTCGCGATCGGCGGCGTCAGCGGCCGCTCCTCGCTGCTGTTCCTCGATGCCGATGCGGTACGCGACAAGCTGAAGGCCAATCCCTGGATCGCGGATGCGACCGTGCTGAAGCTCTATCCGGGCCAACTCATGATCGAGCTCACCGAGCGCAAGGCGTTCGCGCTGTGGCAGGAGGCCGGCCGCCTCTCGGTCATCGCCGACGACGGCGCCGTGCTCGAACCCTACGTCTCGCGGCGCTTCCTGACGCTGCCGCTCGTGGTCGGCAAGGGCGCCGAGACGCAGGCCCGCGATTTCCTGGCGCTCCTGGCGCGCTATCCGCAGGTCAATTCGATCACCAAAGCCGCGATCTTCGTCGGCGAGCGACGCTGGAACCTGAGGCTCAAGGACGGCCTCGACATCCGCCTGCCCGAGCAGGACGTCGGCAATGCGCTTGCGATGCTTTCGAAGCTCGACAAGGAAGACAGGCTGTTCTCCCGCGATATCGTCGCCGTCGACATGCGCCTGCCCGATCGGCTGGTGGTGCAGCTGTCCGAGGACGCCGCCAAGGCGCGCGAGGAGCAGTTCAAGGACAAGAAGAAAAAGAAGGCCGGGGATTCCGCATGACCGGTCTCGATCGCACCCAGACGCCGAAGACGCGCCCGATGCCGCACAAGCGCGGTGGCCTCGTCGCCTGCCTCGACATCGGCACCAGCAAGATCGCCTGCATGATCGCACGGCTGAAGCCGTCGCCGCCGAGCGATGCGTTGCGCGGCCGCACCCATGCGGTGGAATTGATCGGATACAGCCAGATCCAGGCGCGCGGCATGAAGGCCGGCGCGGTGATCGATCTCGGCGAATGCGAGCAGGCGGTGCGTCACGCCGTCGGGCTTGCCGAGAAGATGGCCAAGGTACGGGTCGAGTCGGTGCTGCTGTCGGTCTCCGGCGGCCGGCCCGCCGGCCAGCTGGTCGAAGCCGCCGCCGACATCCGTGGCGGCGCCGTGACGCCGGCCGATGTCAGCCGCGTCACCTCCACCGGCATGCGCCATGCCACCGGCGAAGGTCGCACCGTGCTGCACGCGCTGCCGGTGGGCTACACGCTCGACGGCGTCAAGGGCATCCGCGATCCCCGCGGCATGGTCGCGCACCAGTTCGGCGTCGACATGAACGTCGTCACCTGCGACGCCACCGTGGCGCGGAACCTGATGCTGGCGGTGGAACGCTGCCACATCAATGTCGAAGCCATGGCGGCGAGCCCCTATGTCGCCGGCCTGTCGGTGCTGACCGACGACGAGGCCGATCTCGGCGCTGCCGTCGTCGAGATGGGCGCGGGCACCACCACGATTGCCGTTTATTCAGGCGGCCGCTTCGTGCATGCGGCGGGTTTTGCGGTTGGCGGGCAACACATCACGATGGATCTTGCGCGCGGACTCTCGGCCACCATTGCCGATGCCGAGCGAATCAAGACCTTATACGGGACCGTCATCACCGGCGGATCGGACTCGCGTGAGCTGATGTCTGTGCCGACAGCCGGTGACGAGCAGGATCTGCCGCAGATCGTTTCTCGCGCCACCATCGCGAATATCGTCAAGCACCGTGCCGAGGAAGTCTTCGAAATGGTTCGGGACAAGCTGAAGGATTCGCCCTTCGCCTCAGAGCCAAACGGCCGCGTCGTGCTCTCGGGCGGTGCCTCGCAGCTGACCGGTCTCGTCGAGCTCGGCACCCGGATTCTCGGCCGGCCCGTGCGGGTCGGCCGTCCGCTTGGTTTCGGCCGGCTGCCCGTTGAGGCGAAGAACGCCGCGTTCGCGGTGCCGACCGGACTTCTCGTCTACCCGCAATATGTTCACCTCGAACATGTCGAACCGCGGCATACGCGGCAGCAGGTCAAGACAGGGACCGGCGGATATCTCGGAAAGGTCGGACGATGGCTACGCGAGGGCTTCTGATGACCGCTTTCCGCAATCTTCGATTTTCACCAACTCCCGCGGCCGCCGGCCGGGGCGAACCCACGCGCGCGTGATCGAGAGGCAACCATGACCATCAGCATCAATGTTCCTGATATTCACGAACTGAAGCCCCGGATCACCGTGTTCGGCGTCGGCGGTGCCGGTGGCAACGCCGTCAACAACATGATCACGGCGGGGCTGCAGGGTGTCGACTTCGTGGTCGCCAATACCGACGCGCAGGCGCTGACGATGTCGAAGGCGCAGCGCATCGTGCAGATGGGCACGGCGGTCACGCAAGGCCTCGGCGCCGGTTCGCAGCCGAACGTCGGCGCCGCGGCGGCGGAAGAGGTGATCGACGAGCTGCGCGACCATCTCTCCGGCGCCAACATGGTGTTCGTCACCGCCGGCATGGGCGGCGGCACCGGCACCGGCGCTGCACCCGTCATCGCCAAGACCGCGCGCGACATGGGCATCCTCACCGTCGGTGTCGTGACCAAGCCGTTCCACTTCGAGGGCGGTCGCCGCATGCGCACGGCCGAAGCCGGCATCGCCGAGCTGCACAAGGTCGTGGACACGCTCCTGATCATCCCGAACCAGAACCTGTTCCGGGTCGCCAACGAGAAGACCACCTTCGCCGACGCCTTCGCGATGGCCGACCAGGTGCTCTACTCGGGCGTCGCCTGCATCACCGACCTCATGGTCAAGGAAGGCCTCATCAACCTCGACTTCGCCGATGTCCGCGCCGTCATGCGCGAGATGGGCAAGGCGATGATGGGCACCGGCGAAGCCTCCGGCGACAAGCGTGCGTTGACCGCCGCTGAAGCCGCGATCGCCAACCCGCTGATCGATGACAGCTCGATGAAGGGCGCCAAGGGCCTCCTCATCTCCATCACCGGCGGCAAGGACCTCACGCTGTTCGAGGTCGACGAGGCCGCGACCCGCATCCGCGAGGAAGTCGACCAGGACGCCAACATCATCGTCGGCGCGACCTTCGACGAGGCGCTCGACGGCCTGATCCGCGTCTCGGTGGTCGCAACCGGCATCGAGCAGGCCGCGATCGCCCGCAACAGCCAGGCGACCTCCGCTCCCGTCGCAAACCCGGCCCCGCAGGTGCAGCAGGCCGCGGCACCGGCCGCCGCTGCCGAGAGCCGTCTCGCCGACCTCACCGCGCGGCTCCGTGCCGATAACCAGCGTCTGGCCGAACGCGCCCAGAAGCTGGAAGCCCAGACCCCGGCCGGCGCGCCGGCTCCGGCTGCTGCCGCGCCCCGTCCGAACGTCGAGCGTGCTGCGCTCGCCGCCATCGCCGCTGCCGTGGCTGAAGCCCCGCAGGCGCCCGCGCCGCAGACCTATGGCGATGTCACGGTGCGACCGATCGCGCAGAAGCCGACCCTGTTCCCGGAGCCGGACATGGCGCCGGTCGCAATGCAGGAGCCGATGACGCCCGAAACCTTCATCCCGCCGCAGGCGGAGCGTCCGGTGCGCGCGCCGCGGATGCCGCGCATCGAGGAACTGCCGATTCCGGCCCAGGCCGAGATTCGTCAGGCCCGCGGCGAGGTCGAAGAGGAGGCCCCGCAGAAGACCCGCCTGTCGCTGCTGCAGCGCCTCGCCAATGTCGGGCTTGGCCGTCGCGACGAGGAAAGTGAGCCGCCGGTCGCGGCCCGCACCGCCGGTCCCGCTATGCCGCCACTGCCCGAGCGCCGGCAGCAGAAGACCGTGGCGCAGCAAATCGCATCCAATGAGCCGGTATCAGAGTATGCCCGCCGTCCCGCGCCGCAGGGTCTGGACATGCATGGCCGCCCCGCGCCTGTTGCGCCGGCGCCACAGGGTGACGACCATCTTGATATCCCGGCCTTCCTGCGCCGGCAGGCGACCTGAGGATTGTTACAATAAGGCAGACGAAAAGAGGTCCCGGCGAGAGGCTCGCCGGGACCTTTCCTTTTGCCCCGTACATGCCCGGATGATGCTTCCAAGCAACTGATTTTAAATGATTAATTACGCATTTGGTGGTTCATTCAAGCCGCCGGCGGCGGCCTCAAACCTCGGTGCAATTTGGTTAAGCCTTGGCGCGAATACGGCAGGTTTGGGGTAACAATCGGTAAAAAAGCGTGAGTTGGCGCTGTTTGAGGCAGCAACTATGGTTCGCCGTGACTTGGGGATACGGAGATTCGCAACTGTCGGCACTCGCCGGCCAAGCGGGTCTCGTATAAGTCGCAGTGGGTCGTAGTGGGGCGGATTCCTGATGAAGTTTAGCCGGCAAACAACGCTTCGTGCGCAAGCCTCTGTGGCAGGCGTGGGCGTTCATTCCGGTCTTCCCGTCACTCTCACGCTTGGGCCTGCGCCCGTGGACGCGGGTTTTATTTTTGTCCGCACTGGCCTTGACGGAAGTGACCGCGAAGTTCAGGCGACCGCCGAGCAGGTGATCGCGACCGACTTTGCCACTGTTCTCGGGGACCACGATGGCCCGCTGGTGTCCACTGCCGAGCACGTGCTCGCAGCGCTGCGGGGCATGGGAGTCGACAACGCCACCATCGAGATCGACGGTCCCGAAGTACCGATCATGGACGGCAGCGCTGCGGCCTTCATTGCGGCAATCGACCAGGCCGGCATCGTCACCCAACCCGCGCAGCGCCGCTTCATTCAGGTTTTGAAGCCGATCTCGGTCAAGATCGGCGACTCCTTCGGCGAGATCAGGCCCCACGCCAGCGGTTTCCGCGTCGAGGTCGAGATCGACTTCACCAATCCCGTCATCGGCCAGCAGGCTTACGCCTTCGACCTCAATCCGGAAGGCTTCCGCCGCGAAGTCGGGAGGGCCCGGACTTTCGGCCTGATGGGCGATGTCGCGCGGCTCTGGAGCGCCGGCTATGCCCTCGGCGCCTCCTTCGATAACACCGTCGTGTTCGATGACGAGCGGCTGCTCAATACCGAGGGCTTGCGCTACGCCGATGAATGCGCCCGTCACAAGGTGCTGGATGTGATCGGCGACCTCTCGCTGGCCGGGCTGCCGCTGCTTGGTGCCTATCGCTCGGTGCGTGGCGGCCACAAGCTCAACCACGCAGTCCTGACCGCGCTGCTCGCCGACCGGACCGCCTGGCGGGTGGTCGAGGGCGAGGCTGCCCGCCGCACCACGCGTCCCGTCGGCGAAGTCGGTCGCGGCATCGTCGGTGGCCGGATCGCCGCGGCATTCGGACCGGATGTGTCCTGAAGCGACCTGTCGCCCCCGCGTATGGCTGGCGGCTTCCCTGGGAAACTCCTGGTAAGCATGATCGGCTAGCATTGGGGCAGGTTCGCCTTAATCCGGGCGAAATGCCTGCCTATCCGGTTCGTTACGATCGTTTTTCGGATACATCGGCGTGGTCGCATGGCAGGCACCACGGCACATTTCGCGCCCATGACGGGGGTCGTGGGCTGGCGGACACCGCATCACAGGGCGTCAGGTCTTAAACTCATGTCGGCACAGCGTATGACGCGCGGATATTTCTCGGTCTCGTCGCGAGCCCGTGGGCTGCTTCAGGCCGTCACTTTCATCATGCTCGCGCTGCCGCTCGCCGGCTGCGGCACCGGCTCGCTCTGGGACAAATTCACCGCCAAGGACGACACCTTCGTCGAGGAGCCCGCTGACAAGATCTACAATGAGGGCCTGTACCTCATGAACGAGAAGAAGGACATGAAGGCGGCGAACAAGAAGTTCGAGGAGGTCGACCGCCAGCATCCTTATTCCGACTGGGCCCGTAAATCGCTGCTGATGTCGGCCTATGCGTCCTACCAGGGCGGCGACTATGACGGCTGCATCGGCGCCGCCACGCGCTATGTCACGCTGCATCCCGGCAGTCCGGACGCGGCCTATGCGCAATACCTGATCGCCGCCTCCCATTACGACCAGATTCCGGATATCAGCCGCGACCAGTCCCGTACCGAAAAGGCGATCGCCGCGCTGGAAGAGGTGGTGCGCAAATATCCGAACTCGGAATATGCGACTTCGGCCAAGGCCAAGATCGAGGGTGCGCGCGACCAACTCGCCGGCAAGGAGATGAATGTCGGCCGCTACTACGCCCAGAAGCGCGACTACACGGCCGCGATCAACCGCTACAAGGCCGTCGTCACGCAGTACCAGACCACCCGCCATGTCGAGGAGGCGCTGTACCGGTTGACCGAAGCCTATATGGCGATCGGCATCGTCGGCGAGGCACAGACCGCGGCGGCCGTGCTTGGTCACAATTTTCCTGACAGCCGCTGGTACAAGGACGCCTATAATCTTGTAAAATCCGGCGGTCTCGAGCCGAGCGAGAATCAGGGGTCCTGGATCAGCAAGACCTTCAAGAAAATGGGTCTCGGCTAGGAAATTGGGGTTCCATGCTGGCGCGTCTGTCGATCCGTGACATCGTCCTGATCGAACGGCTCGATATCGAATTCGCCTCCGGCCTCGCGGTTTTGACCGGCGAGACCGGTGCAGGCAAATCCATCCTGCTCGATGCTTTTGCGCTGGCGCTCGGCGGCCGCGGCGATGCCGGCCTCGTGCGCCACGGTGCGGAGCAGGGGCAGGTCACCGCCGTGTTCGATGTCCCGAAAAATCATCCGGCGGCCAAGCTTCTGGCCGAGAACGGCCTCGACGATACCGGCGAGATGATCTTGCGCCGCGTGCAGCTTGCCGACGGCCGCACCCGCGCCTTCATCAACGATCAGTCGATCAGCGTGCAGACGCTGAAGGCGGTCGGCACCGCCCTGGTCGAGATCCACGGTCAGCACGACGAGCGCGCGCTGGTCGATGCCGCCACCCACCGCCGCCTGCTCGACGCCTTTGCCGGCCTCGAAAAGGACGTCGCGGCGGTTGAAGCGCTCTGGGACGAGCGCCGCAGCGCCAACACCGCGCTGGAGGAGCATCGCGCTGCCATGGAGCGTGCCGCACGCGAGGCCGATTATCTGCGCCACGCCTCCGACGAGCTGAAGCAGCTTGCGCCCAAGGAGGGCGAGGAGACCGCGCTGGCCTCGCGCCGCACCACCATGATGCAGGGCGAGAAGATCGCCTCTGACCTGCGCGAGGCGCAGGAAGCGGTCGGCGGCAATCATTCGCCAGTCGCCGCCCTGTCGGCGGCGGTACGCCGGCTGGAGCGCCGCGGCGTCAACTCGCCGGCGCTGGTCGAGCCCGCGGTGAAGGCGATCGACGCGGCGATCAACGCGCTGGAGGAAGCCGACCAGCATCTCCAGGCAGCGCTGGCCGCAACCGATTTCGATCCAGCCGAGCTCGAGCGCATCGAGGAGCGGCTGTTCGCGCTCCGCGCCGCCTCGCGCAAATATTCGACGCCGGTCGACGGGCTCGCCGCGCTGGCCGCCAAATATGCCGCGGACGTCGTTCTGATCGACGCCGGCGCCTCGCGCCTGAAGAAGCTGGAGCAGGCGGCGATCGAGGCAGATGGCCGTTATGCGGCCGCCGCCAGGAAGCTGTCGCTGGCGCGGCAGAAATCGGCGGAGAAGCTCAACAAGGCCGTCAATGCCGAGCTCGCGCCGCTCAAGCTCGAACGCGCAAAATTCATAACCCAGGTCGAGACGGACGAAGCCGCACCGGGGCCGCAAGGTTTCGATCGCGTCGAGTTCTGGGTGCAGACCAACCCGGGCACCAAGCCGGGTCCGCTGATGAAGGTCGCCTCCGGCGGCGAGCTGTCGCGCTTCCTGTTGGCGCTCAAGGTCGTGCTGTCCGACCGCGGTTCGGCGCCGACCCTGGTGTTCGACGAGATCGACACCGGCGTCGGCGGTGCGGTCGCGGACGCCATCGGCGGGCGCCTGGCGCGGCTCGCCGGTAAGGTCCAGGTCATGGCCGTGACCCACGCCCCACAGGTCGCCGCCCGCGCCGACCAGCACCTCCTGATCTCCAAGGACGCCCTCGACAAGGGCAAGCGCGTCGCCACCCGCGTCAATGCGCTCGCCGCCGACCACCGCCGCGAGGAAATCGCCCGCATGCTCGCCGGTGCCGAGATCACCGCCGAGGCGAGGGCAGCGGCGGAACGATTGCTGAAGGCGGCGACGGCTTAGAGTCGTTTCCCGGACGCGGCGCAGCGCGTAGCGCTGCTTCGCAGAGCCGGGACTCAGAGCTCCCGCCGCATGGGCCCCGGCTCAGCAGCGCATCGCTGAAGAGGCGCTGCGCTGCATCCGGGGCACGAGATTTCCACAAGCCTTTACCCTCCCGCCCGCTCCGTCGTATCCAAGCACCATGGCCAGAGCAGCAAAATCGAAACCGCTTCGCGACCTCGCCGACCTCACCAAGGCGCAGGCCAAGGTCGAGCATATGCGGCTGTCGCTCGAGATCGAGGGGCACAACGAGCGATACTATCAGGAGGACGCGCCCAGCGTCACCGACGCCGAATACGACGCGCTGCGTCAGCGCCTCAATGCCATCGAGAAGCGCTTCCCCGAATTCGTCACCGCGGATTCGCCCTCGCAGAAGGTCGGCGCCGCGCCGTCAGGCCGCTTCAAGAAAGTCCGGCATTCCCTGCCCATGCTGTCGCTCGACAACGCCTTTGCGGAAGAGGACGTGCGCGATTTCGTTGGGCGCATCGTCCGGTTCCTGAAGCTCGACGAAGACAAGGTCGATTTCTCCGCCGAGCCGAAGATCGATGGTCTCTCGATGTCGCTGCGCTACGAGGGCGGCGAGCTCGTCACCGCCGCGACGCGCGGCGACGGCGCGGTCGGCGAGGACGTCACCGCCAACATCCGCACGCTCGAAGACGTTCCGCAGAAGCTGAAGGGCCGCAACGTCCCCGACATCTGCGAGGTACGCGGCGAGGTCTACATGACCAAGAAGGCGTTCCTCGCGCTCAACGAGCGGCAGAAGGCGGAAGGCGGCACCATCTTCGCCAATCCGCGCAATTCGGCCGCCGGCTCGCTCCGGCAGAAGGACGCGACCATCACCGCCTCCCGTCCCCTCGGCTTCTTCGCCTATGCCTGGGGGCAGATGAGTGCGATGCCGGAAGATACGCAGAGCGGCATGATCGGCTGGTTCGAGCGCTGCGGCTTCAAGACCAATCCGCTGACCAAGCTCTGTCACTCCGTCGAGGAGCTGCTCGCGTTTCATCATGCGATCGAGGAGCAGCGCGCACGGCTCGACTACGACATCGACGGCGTCGTCTACAAGGTCGACCGCATCGACTGGCAGGAGCGGCTCGGCTTCGTCTCGCGCACGCCGCGCTGGGGCATCGCGCACAAATTCCCGGCCGAGCGCGCCATGACGGTGCTGCGCGACATCGAGATCCAGGTCGGCCGCACCGGCTCGTTCACGCCGGTCGGCAAGCTCGAACCGGTCGGCGTCGGCGGCGTGATCGTGCAGAACGTCACGCTGCACAACGAGGACTACATCAAGGGCATCGGCAACAAGGGCGAGGTGCTGCGCGAGGGACGCGACATCCGCATTGGCGATACCGTCGTGATCCAGCGTGCCGGCGACGTCATCCCGCAGGTGGTCGACGTCGTTCTCGACAAGCGGCCGAAGACCGCCAAGGAATTCCACTTCCCGAAGAAATGCCCGTGCCCGCTGCATACCGACGTCGTGCGCGAGGAGACCGCGACGGGCGAGGAGGGCTCGCGCGCCCGCTGCACCGGCGAGTTCGCCTGTCCCTACCAGAAGATCGAGCACCTCAAGCTGTTCGTGTCGCGGCGGGCCTTCGACATCGACGGCCTTGGCGAGAAGCAGCTCCAGTATTTCTTCGACGAGGGGTGGGTGAAGGAGCCCGCCGACATCTTCACGCTGGAGCAGCGCAACGCGAAGCTCAAGCTCGAGGAGGTCGAGGGCTACGGCGCGACCTCGGTGCGCAACCTGTTCGGCGCCATCGAGAACCGGCGAAAAATCGCGCTGGAGCGCTTCATCTATGCGCTCGGCATGCGCCATGTCGGCGAGACCACGGCGCTGGCGCTGGCGCGCGGCTACGGCTCGTGGGACGCCTTCCACGACGCTTGCCTCAAGGTCGCTCGCGGCGACGAGGAGGCGATCGCGGACATGGACGCGCTCGACCAGATCGGTGACACCGTGATCAAGAGCATCGCCGATTATTTCGGCGAGAGCCACAACCGCGGCATCGTCGAACGGCTGACCAGTGAGGTCGAGATCGTCGACGCCGAGAAGCCGAAGAGCAACTCGGCCGTCGCCGGCAAGACCGTGGTGTTCACGGGCTCGCTGGAGAAGATGACGCGGGATGAAGCCAAAGCGACAGCTGAGCGGTTAGGGGCCAAGGTGTCGGGCTCGGTCTCGAAGAAGACCGATCTGGTGGTCGCCGGCCCCGGCGCGGGCTCGAAGCTCGCCGAAGCCAACAAGCACGGCGTCAAGGTGCTGACCGAGGACGACTGGCTGAAGCTGATCGGGGAGTGAAGGTTTTCTTTCCTCATTGCGAGCGCAGCGAAGCAATCCAGAATCTTTCCGCGACGACATTCTGGATTTGCTTCGCTGCGCTCGCAATGACGGAAGAGGGCGGCGGCCGCTCGTCACATCATCCCCGTCTCTTCCTCCTCCGCCTGCTCGATCAATTCCTCACTCACCACGACCTCGCGGCGCGGCACGACGAAGATCATTGTGCACGCACAGAGCAGCGAGATTGCGAGGACCGCGGAGGTGAGGGGCAGCGTCGTTGCGGAGTGGCCGCCGAGATAGGCGCCGAATTGCGACATCAGCGCGCCAATGCCCTGCTGCAGGAAGCCCATCGCGCCTGAGGCGGTGCCCGCCGCTTCGGGGCGGATGCTGATCGCGCCGGCTGCGGAATTCGCCATCACGAAGGCATTGCCGACCATCACGATCATCTGCGTGCCGAAAAGCCAGCTTGGGGCCTCGTTCGAGCCAGTCACGCTCCAGAGCAGGTTCAGGAGGCTGCCGCAAAGCTGCAGGCCAAGCCCGAGCCAAATGAGCCTTTCCAGCGAGTGCCTGGGCGCAAATCGCACGCAGAGCAGGTTGCCGACGAGATACGCAAAACCGGTCGTGGCGAACCACGCGCCGTATTCGGCGCTGCTCCGTCCCATCTGCGTCACGACGATGTAGGGCCCGCCGCCGGCGAAGGTGAAAATGATCTGCGAGGCCAGCACCTGGCACATCATGTAGCCGACGAAGGCGCGGTTCGTGATCAGCATGCCGACGTCGCGGCGAAAGCTGCTGCCAACGGCGCGGATGCGGCGCGTCTCGGGCAGCGCCACCCCAATCCCGACGGCCACAATAATCGCACCGATCGTGATGGCGTAGAAGATCGCGCGCCAGCCGAACGCGGTCTCGATCAGGCCGCCGGTGAGCGGCGAGACCATCTGTCCGATCATCAGCGCCGCGACCACGAGGCTGATCATCGAGGCGACGCGATCGCGCTCATAGATGTCGCGGATGATGGCGCGGCTCACCACCATGCCGGCGGCGCCGCCCAGCGCCTGGAAGAAGCGTGCTGCGACCAGCTGCGGCAGGTTTTGCGCGAGGATGCAGCCGATGCTGGCCGCCACCATCAGCGCCAGTCCTCCGAGCAGCACCGGACGCCGTCCCAACCGGTCCGACAGCGGACCCATGATCAGCTGTGACAGCGCGATGCCGACCATGTAGAGCGAGACCGTCATCTGCGCGATCGAGATGTCGCTGCCGAAATTCGTCGCCAGCACCGGCAGCGCCGGAACCAGCATGTAGAGCGAGATCGGCGCGATCCCGGTCATGACGACCAGCAGCAGCAGCACCGCGCGCGAGGTCGCGATGGTCTTCGTGGCCGCTTCCGGCGGCCCGCTGATCATGCCGTGCATAAGTGTCCGTCTCGTCGAAATCCGAATCGGACTGTAGCGTCGCTACACAAGACGGATATCGGCGTTTCGGAATGCGGCTATACGGATTTTGGGATGGTTACAATAATAGCGCGATGGCGACCGATTGGGCGCGTTGCTTGCGCCGCAAATGCGATGTCATTCGCCGCGAAAGCGGGGAATCCAGTACGCCGCGGCTTCTCCGCGTGCGTTTGCTGTCTCTGGAATACTGGATGCCCCGCCCCAGTGCGCAACTGCGCACAAGGCGGGGCATGACACCTGTGGTGAGGAAGCAGCGTTGCGCAAATCAGGTAGCGCCATGCGCACTACGCCTTCAACTCCGCCGTCGCCTGATCGAGCCAGGCCTTCGTCGCATCGTCCAGCGCCGGCCGCACCTCGGCCTTCACGCGCGCATGGTAGGCATTGAGCCAGTCGAGTTCGTCCTTGCTCAGCATCGCCACGTCGACCAGCCGGCGGTCGATCGGCGCCAAGGTCAGCGTCTCGAACGCGTTCATCGGCTTTTCGGCGCCCTTGATGTCGGCCGCGACCACCAGCTCCAGGTTCTCGATGCGGATGCCGAAGCCGTCGGTCTTGTAGTAGCCGGGCTCGTTGGAGAGGATCATGCCGCGCTTCAGCGGCGTGGTGCCGAGCTTCGAAATTCGCGCTGGCCCTTCGTGCACCGAGAGATAGCTGCCGACGCCGTGGCCGGTGCCGTGCTCGAAATCAAGGCCCGCGGACCAGAGATATTGCCGCGCCAGCGTGTCGAGTTGCGCGCCCGTGGTGCCGTCCGGAAAGACGGCGCGCGCGATCGCGATGTGGCCGCGCAACACGCGGGTGAAGCGGTCGCGCATCTCGTCCGTCGGCTCGCCCACCGCCATGGTGCGCGTGACGTCGGTGGTGCCGTCCTCATATTGCGCGCCGGAATCGATCAGCAGGAGATCGCCGGGTGCGATCCGCCGGTTGCTCTTGCGGGTGACGCGGTAGTGCACGATGGCGCCGTTCGGACCGGTGCCGGAGATGGTCGGGAACGACACGTCCTTGAGCGCGCCGGTGTCGCGGCGGAAGGTTTCCAGCGCCTCGACCGCGTCGATCTCGGTGAGCTTGCCGCTCGGCGCCTCGCGATCGATCCATGCGAGGAAGCGCGCCAGCGCTGCGGCGTCGCGCACATGGGCCGTCTTGGTGCCATTGATCTCGGTCGCGTTCTTGACCGCTTTGAGCAGTGCAACCGGATCGTTGCCACGCACCGGCTTGCCGCCGGCGCTTGCGATCAGGCGGCTGAGTGCGTCGGCCGCGGTGGCGTTGTCCAGCGCGATCGCCGCGCCGCTTTTGGCCAGCGCCATCAGCGTCGGCGCCATAGCGTCCGGTTCGCGCACGTCGGCGGCTTGCTCGAGATGGTCGCGTGTGAGGTTGGAGAGCTTGCGGTGGTCGATGAAGATGGTGGGGCGGCCGTCCTTCGGCACCAGCGCGTACGACAACGGCAGCGGCGTATGGGCGACGTCGGCGCCGCGGATGTTGAAGGTCCAGGCCACCGCATGACTGTCCGACAGCACCAGCGCATCGGTGCCGAGCTTGGCGATCTCGGCCCTGATCTGCGTCAGCTTTTCCGCTTCAGTGACACCGGCATGTTGGAGGCTGTGCACGGCGATGGGGGCGAGCGGCGGCCGCGGCCGGTCCTGCCAGATCGCGTCGATCGGATTGCTGTCGACGGCCACCAGCTCGGCGCCGGCCTTGGCGCAGGCTGCGGACAGGCGTTCCGCTGCCGAAAAAGTGTGCAGCCACGGATCAAATCCAAGGCGGTCACCGGCTTTCAGATGCGCCGACACCCAGCTCTCCGGCGGTGGGTCGATCAGCGATTCCACGGCCCAGGCCTTGGCGTCGACCTGCTTGGCGGCCTGAAGCGTGTAGCGGCCGTCGACGAACACCGCGGCTTCCTGCGTCAGCACCACCGCCAGGCCCGCCGAGCCCGTAAAGCCGGTCAGCCAGGCCAGCCGCTCTTCCGATGGCGGCACATATTCGTTCTGCTGCTGGTCGGCGCGCGGAACGACGAAGCCGGTCAGCTTGCGACGGGCGAGTTCTTCGCGAAGTGCAGCCAGCCGTGCCGTCAATGCGACGCCGGCCTCCGGCTCCTCGAATGTCTGGAAGTGTGCTTCGAACATGGTGGATCACTTTAGGATCATGGGCATCGGTCCGCAATGTAGACGCATTTGCGGCGCATCTGGCATGGACTGTGCTTGAAATAGTTCCATTCGAATTGAGTGGAGCAAAGGATGCGGCAGTTGCGCTTCGTCCGGATAACAGGGAAATTCGAGCAGGTGGTTCATCTCAACGGCGAGGGGACACACGATGCCAGCGTTCACGTTTGAGAAGATTTCGCCGCCGGTGCGCCGGGCCCCGACTGCGGCGGTACCGAAGAAGCCGCGCGGCCTCATCAGCCAGATGATCGACCGTTTCGCCGAGCGGCGCGCGCGGCGCACTTTGCAGGACGATCGCGCGATACGCCGCGACGAGAAGCCGGCGGAGTAGCGCGGCGTCGCTCGTTACCTCTCCCCGCAAGCGGGGCACGGGAGCGCACCGGCGCCGCGGAGGCGTTTTACCCCAGCTTCCGCAGCAACAGGCTGCTCCATCCCTCGATCCTCACATGCCGCAGTGGCACCAGGCCGCGCGCGCGGTAGGCGGCGATTACGGCCGGGGCCTGATGCGTCAGCAGGCCGGAGAGGATGACGCGGGCGCCAGGCGCGAGGTGCCGCGCCATCGGGCTCGCCAATTGCCGCAGCGGATTGGCTAGGATGTTGGCGAGCACCAGGTCGAACGGACCCGCGCGCGCAAAATCCGGCGCGGCAAAGCCGGTGGCACGGATCACCCGCACATGATTGCCAACTTCATTCAGCGAGGCGTTCTCAGCCGCCACCCGCACCGAGGGCGGATCGATGTCGGAGGCCAGCACTGCGCGATGCAGCGCCTTCGCGGCTGCGATCGCCAGCACGCCGGTCCCGGTGCCGAGGTCGAGCACGTTGCGCGGCCGGGAACTCTTCAGGACATGGTCAAGCAGAAGTAAACAGCCGCGCGTGGTGCCATGATGGCCGGTGCCGAAGGCGAGCGCCGCCTCGATCTCGATGGCGAGCTTGTTCGGCGCCACACGGTCACGGTCATGGCTGCCGTGCACGACGAAGCGCCCGGCCGGGACCGGGACGAGATCCTCCAGGCTGGCCTTGACCCAGTCCTTGGCCTCGATCGTGTCGAAGGCGAGCGTCGCGGCGATCTCATTTCCTGCGGACGTTGCAACGAGCTCGCGCAGCCATGCCTGATCCGGCGCCTCAGCGAAGTGGAGCGTGACGTCCCATTGTCCGTCCGGCCGCTCGAAGGCGGCGACCGCCGCATCGCCATCGAAAAACACCTCGGTGAGCACGTCGACGACGCGTCTGGCGTCGGCCTCACTGCCGATCGAAAAGCTGGCGCGATGGGTGGGGGAAGGCTGCATTCAGGGTTCCGTTGAGCTCAATTTTTGCAACTTTTGCTGCCAATTTTCCGGACAAATTGCGGTTCGCCGGTTAATCCGCCCCTAGCTTGTCCCCCGTACATTTCCGGATGTTGAAGAAACCCAACACAGCTTGGGATTGAAACGGGAGCGAGTCTTGAAGCGCATGATTCAGAAGTTCTGGTCGGACGAGTCCGGTGCAACCGCGATCGAATACGGCTTGATCGCCGCGGGTATCGCCCTGGCGATCATCACCGTGGTGAACGGCCTGGGCACCACCATGAACGACAAGTTCACTTCGATTAACACCTCCTTGAAGTAATTTCCGCCGGCATTTCAGAGCGGGAGCTATTTTCTTCCAAGGCTGCTCTGATCACCGCCCGCCAGGGGAATTCCCATGGTGGGCGAGGCCGTTTGGGCTCGCAGGAATGCCCGGCAACGCCTGAATTGGGCGGCCTAAAGCCAGAGACCAGTTGGATGTGAATGTCTTGGCCGACTATTTGGCGCGCCCATTCGGCCTGATCTTCCGCAATCAGTTTCGCGACCAGCAATTCATCCACGATCGAGGCGGCAATTTGCTCGCTCCAGCGGAAATCTTCTGCGTTTCTCTTCTCGTCGATCATGCGAGCGCTACCCGACGTCCACAGCCTCTCCGCTCGTCATTCGGAGGCCATCCACTGCCTTATACCTTACTTGTCCCGCGGCTTTTCCACAGCCTGTTCCGGGCTTGTACTGAGAAGCCGTCCAGTTTCGCCACAGACCTTTCGACAGCCTGTCCACAACCAATCCGCAGTCCTATCCACGGCTTCCGAACAGGGACCGGTGATCCCGCAGGATCACCTGGGCGGCGTTGTGCCCGGGGGCGCCGGTGACGCCACCGCCGGGGTGGGCGCCGGAGCCGCAATGGTAGAGGCCCCTCAACGGCCCGCGATAGTCGGCGTGGCCCAGCATCGGCCGCGCCGAGAACAGCTGGTTCAGCGTCAGCGCGCCGTGGAAGATGTCGCCTCCCAGCAGACCGAATTGCCGCTCGAGATCGAGCGGTGACAGGATCTGACGGCCGAGCACGCTCGCCGCAAAACCCGGCGCGTATTGATCCACCGTCGCGATCATGAGATCGGCGACCTCTTCACGATGGTCGTCCCACGACTTCCCACCGGGGAGCGTTGGTGCGACATGCTGACAGAACAGGCTCGCGACGTGTTTGCCGGCGGGCGCCAGCGAGTCGTCGAGCGTTGAGGGGATCAGCATCTCGACGACGGGCTCACGGCTCCAGCCCTGCGCCCGCGCATCGAGATAGGCGCGGTCCATGTAGTCGAGGCTCGGCGCCAGGATGATGCCGGAAGAGAGATGATCGCCTTCGCCCGGCAGCGCCGTGAAGGAGGGCAGGCGGTCCAGCGCCACGTTCATGCGGAAGGTGCCGGAGCCGTTCTTCCAGTGCCGGATGCGAGCGAGGAAATCCGCAGGGAGAGCGTCGGCCGCGATCAGTCGCGTGTAGAGCAGCTTCGGATTGACGTTGGCCGCGATATATTTCGCGCGGATGCTAGCGCCGTTCTCCAGCGCGACGCCGACGGCGCGGTCGCGTTCGACGATGATCTCACGGACGCCGGCATCCGTTTCGATCACGACGCCGCGCTCGCGTGCCGCGCGCGCCATCGCCTGCGTGATCGCGCCCATGCCGCCGATGGCGTGGCCCCAGACACCCTTCTTGCCGTTCACCTCGCCGAAGGCGTGATGCAGCATCACATAGGCCGAGCCGGCGGCGTAGGGGCTGGCATAGTTGCCGACGATGGCATCGAAGCCGAACAGCGCCTTGACCAGATCATGTTCGAAACGTTCGTCCAGCATTTCGCCGGCCGAACGGGTGAACAGATCGAGCAGGCTGCGGCTCTGTTCCAGCGTGAGGCCGCGCAGGATATTGGCGCTCTGCAGCGCGTTCACGGCCTCGCGGATCGCATTCGTGCCGAAGCCCTCGAGCAGGTTCGGCGGCGCACGCAACACGAATTGTCTGAGCACGTCGGCGATGTCTTCCAGCTCGCGCGCGAAGCCGTCGAGAGCCTCCGCATCATGCGCGCTGAGCCGCGCGACCGACGCTTTCGTCCGCCCCTCGCCGGTGAGGAGATGGCTGGCATCCGGCGCCGGCAGAAAATTCTGCGCGCGCCGTTCGACGATGCGCAGGCCTTGTTCCGCAAGATTCAAATCGCGGATCACCCGCGGATTGAGCAGGCTCACGGTATAAGCCGCGACCGAATTGCGAAAACCGGGGTGAAACTCCTCCGTGACCGCTGCGCCACCGACCACCTTGCGACGCTCGACCACGCGCACCCGCAGGCCTGCCATCGCGAGATAGGCCGCACAGGTGAGGCCGTTATGGCCAGCGCCGATGATGATGACGTCGGTTTCGGTCATGATTTCCTTGGCGTCATTCCGGGACCATGCGCAGCATCGAACTATGGTGCGGGCTCCGCACCGGAGAATCTCGAGGTTCCGTGTTCGCCTCTTCGAGGCGCCCCGGAACGACATCTCTACATCAAGCATTTCCCGCTGCAACATCACGACACCCTTTGTTGCCCGTTCAGGCGCCTTGTGCTCCATTGCGCGCGTCCGGCGCCCGCCGGGTTTTGAGCCGGAGCTCCCATGGATTCGATCGTGCAACCCGCGGCCACGGAGCAGTCGTCTCCTTCGCGCAACCGGCTGCTGCTGGCGGTCTACACCGCCGCGATCTTCGTCAGCGCGCTGCTGCTGTTCTCGGTGCAGCCGCTGTTCACGAAGATGGTGCTGCCGCGGCTCGGCGGCTCGCCTGCGGTGTGGTCGGTGGCCATGGTGTTCTTCCAGTCGCTGTTGCTCGCCGGCTACGCCTATGCACATCTGCTGATGCAGGTGAGGAACCGCATCGTTCCGGTGGCGGTGCATCTGGTGCTGCTGATCGCGGCCTTCGCCACGCTGCCGCTCGGCATCGCCTCCGCCTATGGCGAGCCGCCCGCTTCGGGCTACGCGTTCTGGCTGCTCGGCCTGTTCGCGGTCTCGATCGGGCTGCCGTTCTTCGCGCTCGCGGCCAACAATCCGCTGCTGCAGGCCTGGTTCGTCCGCACCGGCCATCCCGCGGCCCACGATCCCTATTTCCTCTATGCCTCCTCGAACATCGGCAGCTTCCTCGCGCTGCTGTCCTATCCGTTCGTGCTGGAGCCGATGTTCACGCTGCAGATGCAGAACCGGTTCTGGACCGGCGGCTATGGCCTGTTGATCCTTCTCATCGGCGCCTGCGGCGCGCTGTTGCTGCGTTCGCCCAAGTTGGCGGTGGCCGACGCGCTGGCCGAGGACGTGAATGCGCCCGCGCCCGGGCTCTTGACGCGGCTGCGCTGGATATTCCTCGCCGCAGTGCCGTCGGGCCTGCTCATCGCCGTCACCGCGCACATTTCGACCGACGTCGCGGCGGCGCCGCTGCTGTGGGTGCTGCCGCTCTCGCTGTACCTTTTGACCTGGGTCGTGGTGTTCCAGTCGCGGCCGTTATTGCCGCACAAATGGATGCTGATGCTCCAGCCGGTCGCGATCGCGGGCGTCGTCGTCCTGCTGGCCTTTGGCGGAGAGCAGAACCTGCTGCTGACGCTCGGCGGACATCAATTGTGCTTCTTCGTCATTGCCATGGCCTGTCACGGCGAATTGGCGCGGACGCGGCCGGCGGCCAGATATCTCACCGGGTTTTATGTGGCGCTGTCGTTCGGCGGCATGGTCGGCGGCCTGTTCGCTGGGCTCGTTGCGCCCTTCACGTTCACATGGATCGCCGAATATCCGATCCTGATCGCGCTCGCCGCGCTGTGCCGTCCGCCTGCGACCGAGCGGCTGGCGGGCATTGTGAGATGGTACTGGTTGGCGCTCGCCGCGCTCGCGGTAGCGCTCGTCGCGCCGTCATACACCACGGGCGACCTCTCGACCTGGTTCGGGGATCATCGCGTCTGGGTCGCCGGCGCCGTCGGCGTGCTCGCCGCGCTGCTCGCGCTGATCCTCAATGCCGGTCGCTGGAAGATCTTTGCCACCGTCGCGCTCGCGCTGGCGTTGATCCGGGTTTATCCCGCAGACGAGGGCCGCGTCACGACGGTGCGCAGCTTCTTCGGCGTGCACAAGATCGTGGTGACGCCGGGCGGCTATTTCCACGTGCTCATGCACGGCACCACCATTCATGGCGCCGAGCGCTTTCGCAACGATGACGGCACGCCGGTCATCGGCCGGCCCGAGCCGATCACCTACTATCATCGGGACGGTGGCATCGGTCAGGCCGTCAGCGCGATCCGCGAGCGCAAGGGCGCGCCGCTCAAGGTCGCCGCGATCGGGGTTGGCTCGGGCACGCTCGCCTGCGCTGCCGAGCGGGGGGAGAGCTGGACTTTCTTCGAGATCGACCAGTCCATGGTCGACGCCGCGCGTGACCCCAGGAATTTCCGCTACATATCGAGCTGCATGCCGGACATGAAGCCCGTGATCGGCGATGCGCGCCTCACCTTCGCCAAGGAGCCCGATGGCGCCTATGATCTCATCATCGTCGATGCCTATTCGTCCGATGCGATTCCGATCCATCTTGCGACCGAAGAGGCGATGAAGATCTACAAGGACAAGCTCGCGCCGCACGGCGCCGTGGTGATGCACGTCTCCAACCGGCATCTGGATCTCGAGACCGTCGTGGTCGGCATTGCCGACGCCAACGATCTCAAGAGCTGGGTCTTCAACGAGGATTCGGGCCGCGATTCCGACTACATCTTCTCGACCGACGTCGTCATCTCCGCCCGAGAGGAGGCCGACATCGGCAGGCTCGCATCCTCCAAGCAATGGGAGCAGACCGAAGCCGATGACAGGGTGCGGGTCTGGACCGACGACTATTCGAACATCCTGGGCGCGCTGTATCGGCGTTTAAGGGATGGGGAGTAGAGCTCGCGGCTCGAGTGATCTCGTGCCCCCGCTCTTCGTCGCGTCATTTCATGCCGCGCCGCGCCCGGGACACGAGACCGGTTCTAAGGCGCCACCGGCGTCCCCGCCGGCAATGCGATTCCCCTCTCGCCGGCAACCTGCCGCAGCAGGTCCGGCCTGTCCGAGATGATCCCATCGACGCCGAGCTCGATCATGCGCGCCATGTCGTCTCGCTTGTTCACCGTCCAGACCACGACGCGCAGCCCGAGCGCGTGAGCCTCCGAGACGAGCGCGGCGGTCACATCGCCGAAATAGGGCGACCAGATCGCGCCGCCCGCAGCCTTGATCGTCCGTGGCAGCGAGCGGCCGTGATCGGCCGGATTGAAGCCGGCCGTCCAGTTCGTCGCCTTGTCGAGCGCCACCGTCTGGCCCGTGCCGCGCTGGAGCGTCAGGTACACGGTTGGAATCGTGGGCGCCTGCCGCTGGACGAGCTGCAGGGTCCTCCAGTCGAACGACTGGACCATGACGCGATCGGAAAATCCTTCGGTCTCGATCACCCCGAGCAGCTTTGCGACGAAGGCCGCCGGATCTGGCGCTTCGTCCGGATGGTTCGGATCGATCTTGGTCTCGATGTTGAAGCGGACCTGCGTGTTGCCGGACTTGCGCACCAGCAAGAACAGCTCGCGCAGGGTGGGAATGCGCGTTCCCGACACCGCACGCTGGTCGGGGAATTGTTTCGCATAGGCGCTGTCCGGCCGGATCTGGCCGACGTCATAGGTCCTGACCTCGTCGAGCCGCAGTCTTACGAAAGGCGTGCCGGGCGGACTGATGTAGGCTCCATCGGAGCTGCGTGCGAGATCCGGATTGAGCCCGCGCTCATGCGAGATGACGATTTCGCCATCGGCAGTGACGCCGACGTCGAGCTCCAGCGTGTCGACGCCCATCGACAGCGCGTTGGCGAAGGCGGGCAGGGTGTTTTCCGGCAACAGCGCCCGCCCGCCGCGATGCGCCTCGAGGTCGAAGGCCACATCAGCTCCCATGGCCGGTCCCGCTATCAGAATCCAGAGCACAGTCGGAACGATCGTGGCACGTGACGGCATGGTGCCTCGGCCGGCGAGGGCGGTTGATGGCAGTCGCGTCAGTTCTGATAGTAATAGCCGCGCGGCTGATAATATTGCCGGGGCTGCGGCTGATAGTAGCCCTGCTGGCCGTAGCCTTGATTGTAATATGGCTGCGGCTGCTGCTGATAGATCTGCGCGTCATAAAGCGGGCGGCTTGCCGAGCGCGGCGCGGGATAGCGGGCGCCGGTGTCGCTACCGTCGGCCGGATAGATGTAGTTGTCGTCCTGCGGCATGTAGCGGCGCGCGGGCTGCGCCGGCGGCGCCAGGTTCACAGGATCGCCCGTGGTCGCGTATTGCTCTTCGGCCGGTTGCGGTGCGCGGGCCACGGCATTGCGGCCGCGCGGATTGCGCGCCAGCGCCACCTGCGCCGAGCCGGTCAGCGTCACCGTGGTGTTGAGCACGCCCTGCTGCTGCACCAGGGCATAGAGCGTCGAGGCGTTCTGCCGCGACAGCCGCACGCAGCCATGGGAGGCGGGCGTGCCGAGACGGCTGACCGAATCCGTGCCGTGGATGGCGTGCCCGACCTTGGTGAAGAAGATCGAATGCGGCATCGGCGCGTCGTCGAATTCCTTGGAGAAATGATCCTCCTCCATGCGGAAGGCGCGGAAGGCACCGTTCGGCGTTTCGCGCGAGGGGATGCCGGTCGATACCGGCCAGTGATAGCGCGCCACGCCGTCCACGGCGACGGTCATCTGCTGATTGTCCTTGTCGATGGTGATCTCGACCTTGGCCTGCGCGGTGCCGGCGCTCAAAAGCATCAGGGAAGTGAAAGCGATAAAAAATGAACGCATCTGACTCTCGGCCTCCGGCCTGTTCACGCTAGCGCCGCGGCTCTCCGTCCCCGGCGTGCAATATGCCTGCAATCCGGCTTTCGTTCCAGCGGCCTGCCCGCCATCGTTAACGTGATGTCCGACGTAAGCAAGGCCGCTTTGTGCCGCGCCGCCAGCTGCGATGCTGACATTTTCGAGAGCGGACATGCGTTCACATCGCCGACAATTCGTCACAAAGGCGCAACCATTTGGCCGCCCGGTGCGTTGATAATGACCTGCCGATTGGCGGCTTTCGCCGCCGCTTTTGCCATTGGACTGAAGATGAACAAAGCCCGTGTCAATGCCGCCGTCCTGCCGGCCGGCTTCCCCGTCCGCATGCTGTTCGCAGCTGCCGCCCTTCTCGCGCTATCGTGCTTGCCGCAAGCCGGTCACGCGCAGGGCATCGTGCGCGGTGCCCAGGAAGGATCCTATGAGGGCAACCGGATCGCCGGTCCCGTGGGGGGCGTGGTGGGTGGCGCCGTCGGCGCCGGTGTCGGCGGCGCCGTGGGTGCGGTGGAGGGCGTGTTCGGCATCCCGCACCGTCACTATCGCCACTGCCGTGGCTATTATGACGGCTACCATCGCTTCCACTGTTACCGGTGACGACCTCGTAGCCCGGATTACGCGGAGCTCTATCCGGGCTACGCGGGTCAATTCTTCAGCCGATACCCCGTGCGGAAAATCCACCAGATCACGATCAGGCAGATCACCAGGAACGCCAGCGTCATGCCGACGCTGACGGAGACGCTGACGTCGGCGATCTCGTAGAAGCTCCAGCGGAAGCCCGAGACCAGATAGACGACCGGATTGAGCAGCGCGACCGTGCGCCAGCCCGTCGGCAGCATGTCGATGGAATAGAAGCTTCCGCCGAGGAAGGTCAGCGGCGTCACCACCAGCATCGGGATCATCTGCAGCTTCTCGAATCCGTCGGCCCAGATGCCGATGATGAACCCGAACAGGCTGAACGTCACCGCCGTCAGCACCAGGAAGGTCAGCATCCAGACCGGATGATGGATGTGCAGCGGCACGAACAGCCCGGCCGTCGCCAGGATGATCAGGCCCAAGATGATCGACTTGGTCGCGGCCGCGCCGACATAGCCGAGCACGATCTCGAAATAGGAGATCGGTGCCGACAGGATCTCGTAGATCGTGCCGGTGAATTTCGGGAAGTAGATGCCGAACGAGGCGTTGGCGATGCTCTGCGTCAGCACCGAGAGCATGATCAGGCCCGGCACGATGAAGGTGCCGTAGCTGACGCCCTCGACCTGGCTGATGCGCGAGCCGATCGCGGCGCCGAACACCACGAAATAGAGCGAGGTGGAGACCACAGGCGAGACGATGCTTTGCAGCAGCGTGCGCCAGGTGCGCGCCATTTCGAACAGATAGATGGCGCGGATGGCGCGGTGATTCATGACGTCCTCACGAGGTCGACGAAGATGTCCTCGAGCGACGACTGCGTCGTGTCGAGATCGTTGAAGCGGATGCCGGCGTTGCGCAAGTCGCTGAGCAGGCTGGTGATGCCGGTGCGCTCGCCCTTGGTGTCGTAGTCGTAGACCAGCGTCGCGCCGGAATCGCAGAGGTCGAGCTCGTAGTGTGCGAGGCTCTCCGGCAGCGACGAGATCTTGTTCTGCAGGTGCAGCGTCAGCCGCTTCTTGCCGAGCTTCTGCATCAAGGTCGTCTTGTCCTCGACCAGCACGATCTCGCCCTTGTTGATGACGCCGATGCGATCGGCCATCTCCTCGGCTTCCTCGATGTAGTGCGTGGTGAGGATGATGGTGACCCCGGATTGCTGCAGGCCGCGCACCACCTCCCACATGCCCTTGCGCAGCTCGACGTCGACGCCGGCGGTCGGCTCGTCCAGGAACAGGATTTGCGGTTCGTGCGACAGTGCTTTGGCGATCATCACGCGGCGCTTCATGCCGCCGGACAGCGTGATGATCTTGTTGTCCTTCTTGTCCCACAGCGAGAGGTCTTTCAGCACCTTCTCGATATGCGCGGGGTTCTTCGGCTTACCGAACAGGCCGCGGGAGAAGCTCACGGTCGCCCACACGCTTTCGAAAGCGTCGGTGTGCAATTCCTGCGGCACGAGGCCGATCAGCGAGCGCGCCTTGCGGTAGGAGGCCTGGATGTCCTCGCCGCCGACCAGAACCTTGCCTTCGCTGGGATTGGCGATGCCGCAGATGATGGAGATCAGCGTGGTCTTGCCCGCGCCGTTCGGGCCAAGCAGCGCGAAGATTTCGCCGCGCTTGATATCGAGATTGACGTTCTTGAGCGCCTTGAAGCCGGACCCGTAGGTCTTCGACAGATTGGCGACGGAGATGATGGAGGACATGATGGCCGCAAGGCTAAAGAAGGAAAGGCTGGGGAGGGGAGGCTGGAACCTGCCGGGAAGGGCCGGTCAGCGGAGCCCTGAGATAGGAATGTCCTTGCCGCGTCGCAATTGGCCGGAGAAAAATGGTCTCAAAACGGGCCGTTGAGTGGCAGGTTTCGGGCAAGTGTTGCGCAACCGCCACGGGCTGCCGCTAAGATTGTCGCTCACGCGGCTCTTTGTTGCGTCTGCGAGCAGGCCATGGCTACGATTCCGGCCTATCGCAAAGCGTATCCTCTCCAAGGAAAACACCGATGAGACCGAACGGCCGTCACACCGTCGGCGCCAGCCAGTTGTCCGCCCTCCGTGTTTGGGCGGTAGGCCTGCTCCTGCTGTCAGCTGTTGCCATCAGCCCGACCACCGCCAAGGCCGCGCCGAGCCAGGCCGCGGTGGCGACCACGCATGTCTACCTGCTCCGTGGCGTGCTCAACATTTTCTCGCTCGGGCTCGACACGATCGGCGCGCGGCTTCAGGCGCAGGGTATCCCGGTGACCGTCGCCAACTTCGTTTCCTGGTCCTCGCTCGCCGATGAAGCGGCAGCTGCCTACAAGGCCGGCCGGCTCAAGACGATTATCCTGGTCGGCCATTCCTCCGGTGCGACCGCGCTGCCGGACATGATCGCCAAGCTCAACCAGCTCGGCGTGCCCGTGAAGCTCGCGATCGGCCTCGATTCCGTCTTCAAGACCAAGCTCTCGAGCGGCGCCGAGCGCTACATCAACATCTATATCGGCGACGGTCCGGGCGAGCCGGTGCGGGCTGCAGCGGGTTTCCGCGGCAAGCTCGACAATGTCGACGTCCGCGGCACCGGCGTTGGCCATATCTCGATCGACAAGAACGAGGCGATCCAGCGCCGCGTCATCGCCGAGATCGACGCCGCGATCATGCGCTCGCGCGCCCCGGCTGCTCCCGTCGCCGAACCCGGCGCGCCGCGGCAGGCCCGGTCGGCGGCGGCCGCTGCGCCGGCGAGGAACTAGTCTCGCACGACAAGACTTCGGCGCCGCAAAATCCGCCAATTTTGCGGTCATGAAGTACCGCAGGGGAGGCAATCGTCTCCGGTGGTGGGACTTCTCGACTGATGGCTGATTCAAGGCGACTAGTCGTGCTGGCAGCAGTCGTGCTGCTTGCCTTGAGCGGCGGCATGGCCGCTGCTTCTCCGGCCAAGTCCAAGACCGCCGTGGCCGTCCCCGCCGCGCCGCCGCCTCCGCCGTTCGAGCCTTTGCCGCCGCCGAAAATCTACCTGTTTCGCGGCGCCATGGGCCCGATCTTCTCGACCGGCATGGATCGGCTCAGCGAGAAGCTGACGCAGGCCGGCTTCTCGGCCGACGTCTATGAATTCACCCTGTGCCGGCTGATCGGCAACCGCGTCGTCGCCGGCTACAAGGAGAAGGCGGCGCCAATCGTGCTGATCGGCCACTCCATGGGCGGGCTGTGCTCGATCGTCATCTCGGAGATGGCGGCCAAAGAGAACATCCCGATCAGCCTCGTCATCGCCATCGATCCCGCACATGCGACCGGCGACGTGCCGCTCAACGTCGAGCGCTTCATCAACATCTTCCTGTCCGACAGCGTGCTCGGCGGCGGCGACGTCGTGGCCGTGCCCGGCTTTCGCGGCCATTATGCCAGCTATGACCTCAAGGAAAACGCGCGCGTCAGCCACATCAACATCGAGAAGTCCGACGACATCCACCGCCAGATCGTCGAGATGGTGACGCAGCTCCCGCGCATTCCACCGCAGACCCAGGCCGATGCCGTGCCGCTGCGCTATCTCGTGCCCGCGGATACGCTGGTCGAATTGTGGGACAGCGGCGTGCGGGTGCCGGTGCGCCGCGGCGACACCATGGAGAGCATCGCCGCAGCCAACCGCGTGCCGCTGTGGACGCTCGCGCAGAGCAACTCGCTGCCCGAGAACGCGCAGCTCACCCCGGGCCAGACCATCATCGTCCCCCGCCATCTGACACCGCCCGAGCCGGCCGCCGCGATGGCGGCGCCGCCGCCGGCTCCGGCGGGGCGGAGATAGGGACATTCTTCGCCTCTCCCCGCGTGCGGGGGGTGGAAGAGAGCTACACATTCGACCCCTGGATCGCGTCGATCACGGCGTCCGTCACTTCCTTCGTGGTCGCCTTGCCGCCGACATCCGGCGTCAGCACGCCGGCCGCGCAGACGCGCTCGACGGCCGCCATCAACCGGCTCGCCGCATCCTTCTCACCGAGATGCTCGAGCATCTGCACACCGGTCCAGAACGTTGCGACCGGATTGGCGATGCCCTTGCCGGTGATGTCGAAGGCGGAGCCGTGAATCGGCTCGAACATCGAGGGAAAGCGCCGCTGCGGATCGATGTTGCCGGTCGGCGCGACGCCGAGGCTTCCCGCCAGCGCACCGGCAAGATCCGAGAGGATGTCGGCATGGAGGTTGGTCGCGACGATGGTGTCGAGGCTCTTCGGTTGCAGCGTCATGCGCACCGTCATGGCGTCGACCAGCATCTTGTCCCAGGTGACGTCGGGGAACTCGGTCGCGACTTCCGCGGCAATCTCGTCCCACATCACCATGCCGTGGCGCTGCGCATTCGACTTGGTCACGACGGTCAGTAGCTTGCGTGGACGCGACTGCGCGAGCTGGAATGCATAGCGCGTGATTCGCGTGACGCCGACGCGTGTGAACACGGCAACCTCGGTGCCGACCTCTTCCGGCAGGCCCTTGTGGGCGCGGCCGCCCATGCCGGCATATTCGCCCTCCGAATTCTCGCGCACGATCACCCAGTCGAGATCGCCGACGCCGACATTGCGCAGCGGTGAGGCGACGCCCGGCAAAATCTTGGTCGGCCGCACATTGGCGTATTGGTCGAAGCCCTGGCAGATCGGCAGGCGCAGCCCCCACAGCGTGATGTGGTCGGGCACATCAGGCGCGCCGACCGCGCCGAAATAGATCGCGTCGAACTTCTTCAGTTCGCTGAGGCCGCCGGCCGGCATCATCACGCCGTGCTTCTTGTAATAGTCCGAGCCCCAGTCGAACGTTTTCACGTTGAATGCGAGGTCGCCGCTGCGTTTTGCGAGAGCCTCCAGCACGCGGATTCCGGCCGAGATGACCTCGGGGCCGATGCCGTCGGCGGGAATGGCTGCGATCGAATGGGTACGCATGGGAAGGCTCCGTTTGAGAAGTCAGCGAGATTGCGGGACGGGTTCGATGGGCGCGGTTTTCGCGCGCGACAATAGCAGGGTCAGGACCGCCGAGAGAACGAGCAGGCCGGCGACGAAATAGAGCCCGCCGACGAAGCTGCCGGTCTGGTCCTTGATCCAGCCGATCATGGCGGGACCAGCGAAGCCGCCGAGATTGCCGATCGAGTTGATGGTGGCGATGCCCGCTGCAGCCGCAGGGCCGGACAGGAACAGCGTCGGCATGCTCCACAGCGGCGGTTTTGCCGAGGAGATGCCGATGTTCACGAGCGTCAGCGCGACCAGCACCGCGATCACGCCAGCCGCAAGGCCGGCATAGGCGAGGCCCAAGGCGGCGATCAGGCAGGCCCAGACGACATGCCAGGTGCGCTCGCCGGTACGGTCCGAATGCCGCGCCCACAGGATCATGGCGATGACCGCGGCCGTTGCCGGCAGCGCATTGAGGAAGCCGACCTGGAGCGAGGACAGGCCGAACTGCTTGATGATCTGCGGCGCCCAGACGCCGAGCGTGTAGAGGCCGGCCGAGGTACCGAAATAGATCAGCGACAGTGCCAGCACGCGCGGATCGGCAAGGCCGCGCCAGATGCTGTGGCTGGCGCTGGCAGCCTTGCTGGTGGTTTCCACGTTCATGGTCTCGACCAGCCAGCGCCGCTCGGGATCACTGAGCCATTTCGCTTTCTCCGGGCGATCGGTGAGGAAGCCGAGCACGACGAAGCCGAGCAGCACGGCCGGCAGCGCCTCCAGCACGAACAACCATTGCCAGCCCTTGACGCCTAGCAGCCCGTCCATCTCCAGCAGCGCGCCGGAGATCGGTGAGCCCAGCACGGTCGAGAGCGGCGCGGCCGCCATGAACAGCGCCGTCACCGCCGCGCGTTGCCGTGCCGGGAACCAGTAGGAGAGATAGAGGATGATGCCGGGAAAGAAGCCGGCCTCGGCGACGCCGAGCAGGAAGCGCAGGATGTAGAAGCTGGTCGGCCCCTGCACGAACGCCATCGCGGCCGAGACCAGGCCCCAGGTGATCATCACCCGCGCGATCCAGATCCGCGCGCCGATCCTGTGCAGGATGATGTTGGAGGGCACCTCGAACAGGAAATAGCCCCAGAAGAAGATGCCGGCGCCAAAGCCGTAGACCGTGGGCGACAGGCCGACGTCCCTGTTCATCGTCAGCGAGGCAAAGCCGATATTGACGCGGTCGATGAAGGCGACGAAGTACAGCAGCATGATGAAGGGAACGATGCGCAAGGTGATCTTGCGCAGCACGCGGGTCTGAATCTCGCTTGCCACCCTGGCCTCCCGGTTGCCTTGTTGTCGTGTGGCGGACCGTGAGAGGTCCACGCGGGCAATGAGCCTAGGCGGGCGGAAGAGGCATACTCAATTGGCGCTAGTTTATACAAAAAAATGATATAATCCTCGAAAGGCCGCCACGACGTCATGGCCGGGCTTGACCCGGCCATCCACGGCTTGCGCCGCGGCAGGAGAACGTGGATGCCCGGCGCCTTCGCCTCGCCGAAGCGGCTTCGGCCGCGCAGGCGGGACCAGCCCGGGCATGACGATGAGGACGGCAGATGGAATTGCACCAACTCCGATGCTTCGTGGCGGCGGCCGAGCAATTGCATTTCGGCCGCGCGGCGCAGCAGCTCCAGATGCTGCCCTCCGCGCTCGGCCGGCAGATCCGGCTGCTGGAGGAGGATCTGGGGACGCGGCTGTTTGCGCGGACCACGCGCGCGGTGTCGCTCACCGAGGACGGCGCGACGCTGCTGCGCGATTCCCGCGCCATCCTCACCAAGGTCGAGGCGGTCGAGAGCAACTTGCGCAACCGCTCGCGCGCGGGGGCCGGGCGGCGGTTGCGGGTCGGTGCCATCGACAGCGCGGCGGCGGGATTGCTGCCGCCGCTCTTGCGCGATTTCCGTGTCAGGCATCCCGAGATTGCGGTGCAGCTGCTCGAAGACAAGACCGTCCGGCTGCTGCCGAAGATTCTGACCGGCGCGCTCGATCTCGCCTTCGTCCGTCCGCCTGACCGGCGGGACAAGCGGCTTGAATTCCGCGACCTGCTGCAGGAGAGCGCCATCGTGGCGTTCCCGCAGCGGCATGCGCTGGCCGGACGAAAGTCGATCACACTGGCCGACATCGCCGAAGAGGCGCTGCTGGTGCCGGACCGCCGCTCGCGGCCGCACAGCCACGACCTCACCATCAAACTGTTCGAGCAGGCCGGCCTGACGCCGCGCATCGTGCAGGTCGCCGACGAGAAGCAGACCATCATCAACCTCGTGGCAACGAAGCTCGGCGTCGCGATCGTGCCGCGCTGGACCGCGCGGATGGCGGTCTCGGGCGTGCGCTTCGTGCCGCTTCGGCCGAAGCAGAGCGGCCCCGTCGGCCGCCTGCCACTCGCCGCCGCGTGGCTGCGCGCCTCGCGCGATCCGGCCCGTGACGCCATGCTGGCGGTACTCGAGGCGCGTCTGCGCAGCTATGCGCGAGAGGCGTGAGCGGCTATGACCTAAGCTGGAGAGAAGGTGGATGCGATGGATGAACAGAATGCGTCGAATGGATTGCGGGTGGCCATTGCAGGGCTGGGCTCGATCGGCACCAAGATCGCGACGGCGCTCGACCAAGGCATCGAAGGGCTCGCGCTGTCGGCCGTCGCAGTGCGCGACCCCGCAAGGCATCAGGCCTTCATGAACGGCCTGCGCCGTTCGCCACAAATCCTGCCGATCGACCAACTCGGCGAAGCCGCCGACATCGTGGTCGAATGCGCTCCGAGCCAGCATCTGCGCTCCATCGTCGAGCCCGCGGTGAAGCGGGGCAAGTCGGCGGTCGTCGTCAGCGTCGGCGGCCTGCTCGACAATTTCGATCTGGTCGATCTCGCCCGCGCCAATGGCGGCCGCATTCTCGTGCCGACCGGCGCGCTGATCGGCCTCGACGCCGTCAACGCCGCCGCCATCGGCACCATCCATTCGGTGAAGATGGTCACGCGCAAGCCGATCGACGGGCTGAAGGGCGCCCCCTTCATCGTCCAGAACAACATCGACATCGATAATCTGCGCGAGCCGCTCAAGCTGTTCGAGGGCAGCGCGCGCGAAGCGGCGAAGGGCTTTCCGGCGAACGTCAATGTCGCCGTTGCGCTGTCGCTGGCGGGGATCGGGCCCGATCGCACCCGGATCCAGGTTTGGGCCGACCCGACCGTGACGCGCAACGTTCATCGCATCGAGGTCGAGGCGGATTCGGCGCGGTTCTCGATGGGCATCGAGAACATCCCGTCCGAGAATCCCAAGACCGGACTGATCACCGCACTCTCTGTGATCGCGCTGCTCCGCAAGCAGCGTGCCACGTTGTGCGTCGGGACCTAGCCCTTACGCCCCCGTCACGCGCCAGATCACGTTGCCGACGTCGTCGGCCATCAGCAGCGACTTCTTGTCGGGGCCGATCACGACGCCGACCGGACGGCCGTAGGATTCCTTCTCGTCCGGGGACAGGAAGCCCGACAGGATGTCGCGACCGGGCCCGGACGGCTTGCCGTTCTCGAACGGAATGAACACCAGCTTGTAGCCGGACAGCTTGCTGCGATTCCACGAGCCGTGCTGGCCGATCACCATGCCGTCGGGGAAGCCGGGCAGGGTGCCTGCGGGCATCCAGCACAGGCCGAGCGAGGCGGTGTGGCCGCCGAGCGCGTAGTCCGGTTGAATTGCCCTGGCGACCATCGCCGGATCCTGCGGCACGCGGTCGTCGACGGTCTTGCCCCAGTAGCAATAGGGCCAGCCATAGAATCCGCCCTCGCGCACCGAGGTGAGATAGTCCGGCGGCGTCTCGTCGCCGAGGCCGTCGCGTTCGTTGACGACGGTCCAGAGCACGCCCGTCGTCGGCTCCCAGGCAAGGCCGACCGGATTGCGCAGGCCGGCCGCAAAAATGCGATGCGTGCCGGCGACGAGATCGAGCTCATAGACCGCGGCGCGGCCTTCCTCGACCTCCATGCCCATTTCGGCGATGTTGCTGAGCGAGCCGACGCCGGCATAGAGCTTCCTGCCGTCGGGGCTGGCGAGCAGGCTGCGCGTCCAGTGTCCGCCTGGCTTGAACGTGGTGAGCCGCTTGCCGGGCGCGGTGATGCGATCGGCATTGGCGAGGTAAGGAAACGCCATCACGCCATCGGTGTTGCCGACATAGAAGGTGTCGCCGACCAGCGCCATCCCGAACGGCTGGTTGAGGTTCTCCATGAAGGCGCCGCGAACTTCGGCGACGCCATCGCCGTCCTTGTCGCGCAGCAGCGTGATGCGATTGGCGGAGACACCGAGCGCCGCGGCGCGCCGCATCGTCGCCTGCATCGCATAGTGAAATACTGTGCGCGGGGGACCTGCGATCTGCGTCGCCTCCGCGATCAGCACGTCGCCATTGGGCAGCACCTCGATCCAGCGCGGATGGTCGAGGCCGCTCGCGAACGCATTGACCTTGAGCCCGGACGCGGCGGTCGGCTTCTGGCCCTCGCGCCAGCCGCGCGCGGTCGGCATCTTCAGCGTCGGGATCGCGCCTTGCGGCTTCGCCTCGGGAATGGCCGGCCGCTCTCCCCACGCCGGCGCGGGCTCGGTGCCCGACAGTTTTCGCCATTGCAGCGCGATGCCGCCGATGAACGCGACGAACTGCGCGAAGATGCTGGAGAACGTCATGAGAAGCCCCTATTTGCGCGCGCATCCAACTGGCTGGCGGGGCACACGTCAACCTGTGCGACACGCCGGCGGGGCCTATTCCCGTGGAATGGCGGCCGATCGAATTTGCATGGGACGAACGCTACGCGTTGCAGCGCGTCCGGGAACACGAAAGTGGCGCGACTTGCTACGCCTTCACCGCGGCGACAGGAACGGAATGATCATCGGGACGCGGCGGCAATAGGCGCCGTAGGCGTCCTCGCCGAGCTCCTTCGACAGGAACACCTCTTCCATTCGGCCCTTCTGCCACATGCCGAGCGAGATCAGGATGGCGCCGAGGATCGCGGTCACCGTGCCGACCGCGATGCCGGTGGCCAGCATGCCGGCGATCAGGCCGGTGTAGATCGGATGACGGACGATGCCGTACGGGCCGGTGTCGATGACGCGATGGTCTTCCTTGTGAGTGATGGTGTTCGACCAGAACTTGCCGAGATGCAGCCGCCCCCACCAGGTGAAGGAGATGCCGGCGAGCACGATCAGCGCCGTGATGTAAACGGCCGTATTGCTGAACACCCAGAGCGGCTTTTCGTTCAGCACCTCGGCGGTCCACGGCGTGAACAGGATGCCGCCGACCAGGATCGGAATGCGATAGCGGCCGGACTCCAGAGTCATCACCTGCTTCTGCGTGCGCCCTTGCCAGAACGAGGCGCCGACCCAGCTCGCGAGCCAGGCGAGCCAGATCAAGGCGAGCAGTTGCGTCGGCCAGGTCGTGGTCCAACCGCCCCAGGCGACAGAGAGAAGTTTGCTGAAATCGAAGGACATGAATGTTCTTTGCGTTTGGGCGGCGGCTCAGCTCGCGCGCGAGGAGAGCGCGGGATGCTCGATGGCGCCGGAGGGCTGCTGGCCGTTGCGGGCGAGGAGATGGGTGATGGTTTCGCGCAGGACCGGCTCGATCGGGCGCGGCGAATAGCCGAGCTCGGTGCGCGCCTTGCCGATCGAGAGGTCGCTCGCGGCGAGCGCGATGCGCACGCCCTCGGCGGTGCCGTTGGGCGGCCGGCGGGTGACATGATCGGCGATGTATTCGAGCATGATGGCGGAGAGCTCGGCGATCTTTCCGGGCACGACGACCGGAAAATGCCGGCGGCCGCTCATCGCCGACATCATGCGCAGGATGTTGCCGAGCGGGACGCAGTCCCCGCCGAGGATGTAGCGATGGCCGAGGCGCCCGCGTTCCATGGTCAGAACGAGGCCCATGGCGACGTCGCGGACGTCGACGAGATTGACCAGGAAGTTGAGATGCGGCTGCACCTTCTTCTGCAGGAAGTACCAGAGCATCGCGGTCGGCGGCGTCAGATTGTGGTCGGCGGCGCCGATCGGCATGGTCGGCGTGCCGATCACGAGCGGGAAGCCCGCGGCCGCCGCCTTGGCGGCATGGTGCTCGGCGAGCGATTTCGATCGCGTATAGGCGCCGGGCATCGCGTCGGCCGGCTGCAGCGCTTCTTCGGCGGGAACGCCCTTGAGATCGGAATAGCGAAACAGGATCGATTCGGTCGAGCAGTGCAGGAAGCGCGACACGCCGCGCTTCATCGCCGCCGCCAGCACGATTTCAGTGCCGCGGCAATTCACGTCGTGAAAGTCCTGCTTGTTGGCGACCCACATGCCGGGCAGGCCGGCGAGGTGATAGACCTGATCGACACCGGCGATCGCAGCGTCGACCGCGGCGCCGTCCAGCACCGAGCCGTGGACGTGTTCAACGTCCGCGTTCGCCGCGGTCGGCGCACGGACATCGAGAACACGGACCCGCTGCCCACGGGCGCGGAGCGCTTCTACGAGGTGATGTCCGATGAAGCCACTGCCACCGGTAACCAGGACGAGAGCCATGCAGGAGGTTGCTGTTTCGCTTTTGGAGTTATCGGGTTGAAAGGGAATTGGCCGGAAGAGGCGCCAGAATCGCGGCAAGGTCGCGACGGAAGCCCAATGCAATGAATAATTTTGCCATCACGAACATCGGCCCCAGCAAAAGATGCGAGGGAAAAGTGAATAACGAGGCCTCACGGCCTTCGAAAACCTTGTGGCCGATGGCTTGCGCGGCGAGGCCGAGCACCACCAGCGTGGCGAAAATCGCCCACATCGACGCGGTGCTGACTTGCGCCGCAATGGTCGTCGCAACCGAAAACAGCACGACGGAGACGGCCAGAATACCGAGCCCGAGCGCCGCGTCGAGCAGCAGCCAATAGATCAATACCGGCAAGGCCAGGATCACAGCCAGGCTGACGTTGAACCCGAGCAGCGGAAGCTTGACCAGCGTCAGCGGCAGTACGGCGCCGGTGAACAGCAGCAGAATGCCGACCACATGCATCGCCGTATTCCGGGGATCACGATGGTACTCGACATACACGGCAAGTTGGCGCTGGAAAAAGCCACCCATTTCGGTCTCATGCAGCACAGGGTCGGGAAGGGCGAACATTGGCTATAGCACTGGACCGGGCGGTGCACAAACCGGCGCTTTTGTCGCGCGAAACCGCATTCGCGCGCCGGGGACAGGCTGCAAAATGGTCAGCACTTCAAGGGGTTCCTCAGCTGCGAGATCGCGTTCGCTCAGCGCTTCTTGGCGGGTTTTTTCGCCGCAGGCGCAGGAGCCGCAGCCGGACGCGGCGCCTCCTCGGGCAGCTTGGCATAGGTCAGGATCTGCAACTGGCCGTTGACGGCCGATGTCGGCTTGGCCCGGTCGAGAAATTGCTCCTCACCGAGACCGATCGGATGCAGCCGCTTGGTCGAGATCTTGAACGTGTTCACCAGGACGTCGCGGATCGCATCGGCCCGGCGCTGGCTCAGGATCGCATTGGCCTCGCGCGTCTTCGAATTGGATTCGACATGGCCGACGATCAGGAAGGTGTAGGGCAGCAGCGAGGAGTGAACCAGCGCGTCCGCGATGCGGCCGACGGTCTGGTAGGACGCCGGCTGGATGATCGGCGTATCGGCGTCGAACTGGATCTGCGCATTGAAGGCCGGCAGCTTGGCGAGATCAGGCGCGATCAGCGGCCGGTTCACCGGTCCCGGATCGTTCTTGATCCTGGTCTTGGCGCGCTCCATCACCTGCTGCTTCAGCGCGGGCAGATCGACCTCGGCGGCTTCTTCGAAATGGTTCAGCTTGCCGACGATGTCGTCGCGGGTCGGCGCCTCCGTTTGTGCGCCGGCGGTGCCCGCAAACAAAGCGAGCCCCAGCGCAACAATCGTTTCGGCAATGAAGAGCCTGTTCGCGCGCATCAACGATACCCCGCGTCGTCGACGGCCTTGAGGCAGTTGTTGCTGATGCCCTTGGGCGTCGAGACCAGGCAGGGGATCGACTTGCTGGTCTCCTTGGTCGAGCCGCCGCAGACCTTGACGATCTCGCGCTGGCAGGCATTGGCCACCGTGACGCGCGCGGCGATGCGCTTCTGGATGGCGTCGAAGACGCCGAGATAGTCGCTCGCGCATTGCGGGGAGAGTACGTCGCGGTTGCGCGACAGGCACTCCTTCAGCCGGGTCGAATCCGGGTTGACGCCGCGGCAATTGGCGACGATTTCCGCGCCGCAGCTTGTCGCCAGCTTCCCGATCGAATCGCCAAAGCTCATGGTCTCCGCCGCCGCAAGCGACGGCATAACCAATGCAAGCACGATCAATGTGATGGAGCCCCGGACCATGGGTTTATCTGATACGGGGAAGTTCGCGGTGGTCAAGGGGCGTTCGGGCGAGAACTGTCGAGAGTTCGACAGGTGCGGCGAACAGTCCTCACTCCGTGGTCTCGTTCACGGGAGGCCACTCGATCAGGACGGCCGTGTGGTTTCTGAGGTCGTCAGCCAATTCCGGATCGGCCTCGAGCTCAGCCAGCGTCCGCGGCGAAGGAAGCTGGCGGCCGTCCTCGATCAGGTCCTGCGCATAGAGCGCGAGCGCCTCGGGCGCATTCTCGAGGGCCTCATCGACATCGTCGCCGCCGGAGATGCAGCCGGGCAGGTCCGGAAACCACAGGCTGACGGCGTCCGGATCTGCTTCCTCGATGATGGCGACGTACTGAGCCATATCGGGCCTCACGCCCTTTGCACAAAGCTGTCCACGACCTTCTTCTCGCCGGCCTTGTCGAAGGCGATGGTGAGCTTGTTGCCGTCGATCTTGGTGACACGGCCGTAGCCGAATTTCTGGTGGAAGACGCGGTCGGACAACGAGAATTCCGAGGTGGTGCCGGTCGACTTGGCCACCAGCTCGCCCTCGATGGTCAGGGGCCCGCGGCGGCGCGAGGAGAAGCTGCCGAAATCGGGGCCGGCCGATGAAGAGGATGAGAACGTCGCAGCTTCTTCCTCGAAGCCGCCGCGTCCGCCACCGCGGTTGCGGTTGGCCTGCGCGCGCTGCCAGCCCGGCGTCGTGTAGCTGGAGCCGAACGCCTCCATGTCGTCGAAGCGCGAGGCGCCGTAGCCGCCGGTGCCGCCCCAGGCCGAGCCGCCCTTGGATTCCGTGATCTCGACATTGGCCGCGGGCAATTCATCGAGGAAGCGCGATGGAATCGTGGTCGACCAGGTGCCATGGATTCGGCGGTTGGTCGCAAAGTAGATCTTTGCGCGGCGGCGCGCCCGGGTCAGACCGACATGGCCGAGCCGTCGCTCTTCTTCCAGGCCGGCGCGGCCCTGTTCGTCCAGCGTGCGCTGGCTCGGGAATAGCCCTTCCTCCCAGCCCGGCAGGAACACGTTGTCGAATTCGAGCCCCTTGGCCGAATGCAGCGTCATCAGCGACACGGCATCGTCCTCGGCGCCGCCCTCGCGGTCCATCACCAGGGAGATGTGCTCCAGGAATCCTTGCAGGTTCTCGAACTCCTCCATCGAGCGCACGAGCTCTTTCAGGTTCTCCAGCCGGCCCGCGGCGTCCGCCGAACGGTCCTTCTGCCACATCTCGGTATAGCCGCTCTCGTCGAGCACGATCTGGGCGAGGTCGGTATGCGCGGTGACCTCGCGCTGGGCGCGCCAGCGGTCGAACTGGCTGATGAGATCGCGAAGCGAGCCGCGCGCCTTCGGCTTCAGCTCGTCGGTCTCGACCACCGCGCGCGCCGCCTCGAACAATGGGATGCGGCGCTTGCGGGCGTGGTCGTGCAGCATCTGCACGGTGGCATCGCCTAAGCCCCGCTTGGGCGTATTGACGATGCGCTCGAAGGCGAGATCGTCGGCCGGCGAATTGATGACGCGCAAATAGGCCAGCGCGTCGCGGATCTCGGCGCGCTCGTAGAAGCGGGGGCCGCCGATGACGCGGTAGGGCAGGCCGAGCGTGACGAAACGGTCTTCGAACTCGCGCATCTGGTAAGAGGCGCGCACCAGGATCGCGATCTCGTTGAGCTTCTCGCCCTGGCGCTGCAACTGCTCGATCTCCTCGCCAATGCCGCGCGCTTCCTCTTCCGAATCCCAGGAGCCCGTGACCGTGACCTTCTCGCCGTCCTGGTCCTCGGTGCGCAGCGTCTTGCCGAGCCGGCCTTCGTTGTGCGCGATCAGATGCGAGGCGGCGGCGAGGATGTGGCCGGTCGAGCGGTAATTGCGCTCGAGGCGAATGACCTTGGCGCCGGGGAAATCGTGCTCGAAGCGCAGGATGTTGTCGACCTCGGCACCGCGCCAGCCATAGATCGACTGGTCGTCGTCACCGACGCAGCAGATGTTCTTGGTGTGGGGCGCGGCAGCCACCGTCATTCCGGGATGCGCCGAAGGCGCAGACCCGGAATCTCGAACTGATGACTCATCTCCAGATTCCGCGTTCGGGCCTTCGGCCTGCCCCGGAATGACGGTATGTTGCGAAGGCCGTGCCGCCGGCGCCTGCGACAGCAGACGCAGCCACAAATATTGCGCGACGTTGGTGTCCTGGTACTCGTCGACCAGGATGAACTTGAAGCGCTGCTGGTAGTGCCTGAGAATGTCGGGGTGCTCGCGGAAGATACGGATGTTCTCCAGCAGGAGATCGCCGAAATCGGCCGCGTTCAAAATCTTCAGCCGCTCCTGGTAGCTCGCATAGAGCTTGCCGCCTTTGCCGTTGGCGAACATTGCGGCCTCGCCCGAGGGCACCTGCGACGGCATCAGGCCGCGGTTCTTCCAGCCGTCGATCAGGCCGGCCAGCATCCGCGTGGGCCAGCGTTTTTCGTCGATGTTCTCGGCCTGGAGCAGCTGCTTGAGCAGCCGGACCTGGTCGTCGACATCGAGCACGGTGAAGTTCGACTTGAGCTGCGCCAGCTCGGCATGGGTGCGCAGGATGCGGCCGCCGATGGAGTGGAAGGTGCCGAGCCACGGCATGCCCTCGACGGCGTGGCCGAGCATCTGGCCGAGCCGGTGCTTCATCTCGCGCGCGGCCTTGTTGGTGAAGGTCACCGACAGGATCTCGGAAGGGCGGGCGCGGCCCTGGCTCAGGATATGGGCGATGCGCGTGGTCAAGACGCGCGTCTTGCCGGTGCCGGCGCCGGCCAGCACCAGGACCGGGCCGTCCAGCGTCTCCACCGCCTCGCGCTGCTCCGGATTGAGCCCGGAAAGGTATTTCGGGCCCACCGAGGCGCGCGCACGCGCGGCGATGCCGCCGGCTGCGGGCTGGTGGTCGGGTACGCCTGTGATCTTGTTCGGCTCGGTCATGCGAATCATTGGCCCCACGATGGCACCGCGGGGTGACGGAAGGGAGCCTTCTTAACAGGGATTGGTGCCTATATGGGGGCGCCAGGCAGGGTTTTCCACGTGCGTGGCAGGCCGATTTGTTCCAGCGCCGGCGGCGAATTTCGCTCCCGCCTGGGCCGGAACTATCGTTCCGGCGTCGAGATTGTCAGGCAGGTGGCGCGGCGAGCCGCGTCGACGCAGACGACATCAAGACGAGGGTTTGACCATGCTTGGCTGGGTTGTGACGTTCCTGGTTATCGCACTGATCGCCGGCATCCTGGGCTTTGGCGGCATCGCCGGCGCTTCGATCGAGATCGCCAAGATCATTTTCTTCATCGCAGTTGTCCTGTTCCTGGTCTCGGCCGTGGTCGGCCTCGCCCGCGGCCGCAACAGGATATAGCGGCTATCTTCACCTCTCCCCGTCGGGGAGAGGTGAACTACGACGCGGGCTAGGTGTCACCGCTTCGACGGCATCGCCACGCTTCGGCCGATGCCCTCAGGCCGCGGCACGGCGCTGTGGGCCTTTGTGACCGCAGCGATGCGCTCGCGGATATCGGACGGAAATGGCGCAACACGTCGCGCGGTCATGTCCATGTGCAGCGACATGTTCTCGGATGTTGCCGACAGCCAGCCTTCGGTTGCGTGCCGCATCTCCTCGAACGTGTGCACCCGCTTGTCATCGGCCTCCAGCAGCCAGACGAAAATCTGTACGGGGTCGCCGAGGTGGATCTCGCGCAAGTACCGGACGTGGCATTCGGCGGTGAAGGTCGAGCCGCCTCGCTCCTTCATGTAAGTCGGCCCGATCCCGAGCTGGAGCCAGAGCTGGTCGATCGCGCGGTCGAACATCACATTGTAGTAGGCCATGTTGAGATGGCCGTTATAGTCGATCCACTGCGGCTCGATCTGCATGATCGAGGTGCGGAACGGCTCGGCTTTGGGTGCTGAGGCGGCGGTCTCCGGCATTGTTCCTTCCAGCTATGCGTCCGGTCGCTTGACTTGACCGGTTTTATGTCCTTTGCCACGGTTCTTCTGTCGGGAGGAATTCCGTGGGTACGACCATCACCAATAATCCGCCGCGGCCGGAGCCGAAAGCCCTCGCAAGCGCGCTGGAGCAGCTTGCCGCACGCTTCGGCAACCGCCTCATCACCTCGCAGGCCGTGCGCGAGCAGCACGGCCATACCACCACATGGATCCCCAACCAGCCGCCGGATGGCGTGGTGATGGCGCAGGAAACTGCCGACATCCAGGATGTGGTGCGGATCTGCGCGAAACATCGCGTGCCCGTCATTCCCTTCGGCACCGGCACCTCGCTCGAAGGCCAGGTCAACGCGCCCGCCGGCGGCATCTCGATCGACCTGCGCGACATGAACAAGGTGCTCGCGGTGCATGCCGAGGACCTCGACTGCGTGATCCAGCCCGGCGTCACTCGCAAGGCGCTGAACGAGCATCTGCGCGACCAGGGCCTGTTCTTCCCGATCGATCCCGGCGCGGATGCTTCGCTCGGCGGCATGGCCTCGACCCGCGCCTCCGGCACCAATGCGGTGCGCTACGGCACCATGCGCGACAGCGTGCTGGCACTGAAGGTGGTACGCGGCGATGGCGAGATCATCACCACAGGCACGCGCGCGAAGAAGTCTTCCGCCGGCTACGATCTGACCCATCTGTTCGTCGGCGCCGAGGGCACGCTCGGCATCATCTCGGAACTCACCATTCGCCTGCGCGGTATCCCCGAGACCATCGCAGCCGGCGCGGTGTCGTTCGAGACCGTGCACGGCGCCTGTCAGGCGGTGATCCTGGCGATCCAGACCGGCATTCCCGTGGCGCGCATCGAGCTGCTCAATGCCGCACAGGTGAAGGCCTGCAACGCGTACTCGAAGCTGACGCTGCCCGAGACGCCGCTGCTGCTGCTGGAATTCCACGGTAGCGAGATCGAGGTCGCCGAGCAGTCCAAGGCGTTCGGCGAGATCGCGAAGGAATGCGGCGGCGGCGATTTCTCCTGGACCACCAAGCCGGAGGACCGCACAAAACTGTGGCAGGCGCGGCACGACGCATACTGGTCAGTGAAGGCGCTGCGGCCCGGCGACAGCATCGGCGTGGTTGCGACCGACGTCTGCGTGCCGATCTCGCGGCTCGCCGATTGTGTCAGCGAGACCGAGGAGGATCTCAAGCGCCTCAATTTGCTGTCGCCGATCGTCGGCCATGTCGGTGACGGCAATTTCCACTGTTCGCTGGTTTGCGACACCAACGATGCCGCCGAGATGGCGCGCGGCGAGGAGTTCATGCATCGCCTGGTCGAACGCGCGCAGGCGATGGACGGCACCTGCACCGGCGAGCACGGCATTGGCCAGGGCAAGCAGAAATATCTCAAGGCCGAGCTCGGCCCCGAGGCGCTCGATGCGATGCGGGCGCTGAAGAAGGCGCTTGATCCGCTCAACATCTTCAACCCCGGCAAGATCGTGCCGGAGGCGTAGCACCGCGCCGCCCGACCCGGGAACTTTAGGCACTCTTCCCGGTTCCAATTCCCGCCAAGTTCCGATGCCTCAATGGCAGGGCTGTGCGCGGGAGGGTGCGATGGTGCGACCGGTCATTCGAATTGCCGCGGTGGCCTTTGCCTGCATGCTGGCGGGTGCGGCGCTGGCCAAGGGCGGACATGGTGGCGGACATGGCGGCGGACATGGCGGTGGCCATGGCGGCGGGCACGGCGGTGGGCACGGCGGTGGGCATCACGGCGGCGGCCATTTCCGTGGGCATGCCGGCGGGCATGCGCACGGCGGCGGGCATTATCGTGGAATGCGGTTCACAACCGGCGCCCGGCGTGGCGGCCCGAATTTCGGTCAGATCCGAAATGCCGCCGTACGGCCGGCGAACTTCCGCAAGGCCCTGAACGCCAGCGCATTCCGGAACGGGCGGCTGATCAGCAATCCGGCGGCCCGCGCACAGATCGCTGCGGCAGCCGCGCTCGCTGGCTGGAGCGGCGCGAGCAGTGGATGGTGGCAGCATGCGGGCGGCGGCTATGGCTGGGTCGGACCGCTGTTCTGGCCGTTCGCCTATAACGACCTCTACGATTACACGGTCTGGGGCGACGGGCTCGGCTTCTGGGGCTACGGCTATCCGGACATCTATGCCGGCATTTTCGGCCCCTACGGCTATGATCGCCTGTCGGCCTATCTGCCGCAGCAGCCGCAGGGACGACGGCGGGCGCGCAGCGCGCCGCTCGATCAGCTCTGCGGCAGCGATCGCCGTGCCATCGTCGGTGTGCCGATCGATCAGATTGCAGCCGCGGTGCAGCCGACGGATGCGCAGGGCGCCGCTCTCGATGCGCTCGGCAACGCCTCGATCGACGCGGCAGCGCTGATCCGTGCGTCCTGTCCGACCCAGGCCGCAGCGACTGCGCCGGGCCGGCTCGCGGCGATGCAGCAGCGTGTCGAGGCGATGGAGAAGGGGGTCGATCTGGTCCAGCCCGCGCTCGAGACGTTCTATGGTTCGCTTAACGACGAGCAGAAGGCACGTTTCAACGCGCTGGCCGAGGATCAGCGTCGTGCCACGGCATCGAACAATGCGAGCGGATCGCCGGTACAGAATTGCAGCGTGTCCGCCGCGTTCGATTGGCCCGGCGCCACGATCGAGGAAAGAGTTCGGCCCAACGATACTCAGCGCGCGGCGCTCCAGGTGCTCCAGGACACCAGCGCCAAAGTCAGCGCATCGCTCAAGGCGGCCTGCGAGCCCAATGATGTGATGACACCGCCCGCCCGCATGGCCGCGATCCGCAAGCGCCTCGATGTCATGCTGGACGGGATCAAGTCGGTGCGCGCGGCGCTCGACGATTTCTATGCCACGCTGAGCGACGAGCAGAAGGCGCAGTTCGAGGCGATCGGGTCGCGTCGCATGTCCTGAACGTCGCGAGCAATCAAATCAAGGGTGGGGCAATGAAGTGGTTCGCAGCGCGGCAGCCGGCCGACATCTGGGATGAGCCGGTCGAGGGACCTGTCGGCGACATCGACGCGGTCGCGCGAATTCGCAACATCTGCCAGGCGGCGGGGGCGAGCGCCGAAGCTGTCGCAGGTTCCGCGCAGACCAGCAAGCGCGAGCGCTACGAACGGGCGGCCCGTGTCGCGATGGAAATCGCGATGAAGATCGCCGACGATCTGATGCGCGACGATGCGGTCCGCCGCATCGTCGACCTCTGCATGAAGGCTGAGGACATCAAGACCGCACAGATCCTCTCACGTGCAATCCAGGCGGCCTGGATCCGGGAGGCGTTAGCGCGGGATCATCCGACATTGGTGCAGTGAAAGTGCAGGGCCACGAATAGCCTTTGGGATCCGTGTCCCGGACGCGCTGCAACGCGTGGCGTTACTGCGCTGCGTCCGGGGCACGAGAGTTCGTCGCCGGCCATCGACGGCAAGGTCCGCGCGGGTGGTACCCTCAGTACCGGCCGCGATCGTGATAGTCTCCGCCGCGGCCGCCCATTCCCATGCCGAGGCCGATACCAACACCGATGCCGATGCCTTGCATGACAGCCTCGGGCGGCGGACCGCGATCCGGCGGCGGCGCGCGCTCGTAGACCACCTGGTCGGACGGCGGTCGTCGCTTGGGTGGCGTCTCGACCACCTTGCGCTTCGGCGGCGTGTCGTCGACGCGCTTCTTGATGACGGGCGCGACCGCCGGGTTGATCGGCGTTGCCGGTGTCGTGGGCGCCGAGCACGGACAGGTCGGAGCCATCGCGACCGCGATAGGCGTCGCCGCGGCGGCAACCGGCAAGGCATAGTTGCGGTTCTGTACGCGCAGCAGCAGCCGGCGCGCGGTTGCCGCGAGATCGCTGTTGTCCCAGTTCGCGAGGTAAGCCTCGAACGAGGCGCGGGTGTTGATGGCGACCGCGCGCTCCCAGGCCAGCATCTGGCGCCGGCGCTCCAGCACCGTGCGCAGGCGCGGCGTGTAGGAAGCCTGCGCGTAGAGCTCGATATAGGCCTGATACGCTTCGACGGTGTCATCCGCGATCACGAGCTCATAGGCGGCTTTGGCATCCTTGCCCTGCAAATCCTTGCGCCAGTCCGCGACGCTGCGCGTGCCGCTGGCGAACGCCATCGCGGATGCGCCGGGAATAGCAGGCTGACTGCCGCTGCTGTCGCCGAAGAACTTGAAGTCGGTGGTCAGTGACGAACTCTCCCAGGGGATCTGCCGGCCATCGGTCGATTGCGCCACGGCGACGCGGATGCGCTTGAAGACTTCCTCGATCGGCAGATTGGGCTGCTTGGCGATGCTCAACGCAGCAGTGGTGTAGGGGCTGTCGATGCCGTTGCCGTCCTCGGCCTCGGCGCCGGGCGAGGTCGAATAGGAGATGAAGGAGCCGGGCGCGCCGGCCTTGGTGTCGACGATCGCAAGGCCGTGGCCGGCGCCGCTGAGTGCGGGGAACGGGTTGTTGCGGCAGGCATCGAGCATGAAGATGCGCGCCCGCGTCGGCAGTGCGCCGAGCGTGTTGAGCAGATCGTTCAGCCGCACGCCCTGGAGTGGAATGTCGGCCTCGCGCTTGGGGTCGAGGTCGACGGGCACCAGATAGTTCTCGCCGTCGATCTGCAGCCCGTGGCCGGCATAGAACACCAGCGCGACGGTGTCGGCACCGCTGGCGCCGACCTTGCCGGCGAAGTCCGAGATCGCCGCGCGCATCTCGGTCTGCGCCAGGTTGGCGGCCGTGGTGACGGTGAAGCCGGCACTGCCAAGCAGCTCCGTCATCGCCTTGGAGTCATTGGCGGCGTTGGGCAGTTCCGGCACGGTGCGATAGGCGGATTGGCCGATCACCAGTGCAAGCCGCGCTTCCGCGGCGGCCTCCGTTGGCGTCATCAATTGGGCGAGTGCGAGAAGACCGGAGGCAAGGAACAAATTGCAAAGGACTGGATGGCGCATGATGTCACCTCCATCGGCAATGCGCACGATGATGTCACTTTTTGTAGGTCTGCGCCATGAAGCCGTCTGTGCGCTGGATCACGCAGGGGCCCGCGGCAAAATGGGGCAGGGAGTCTGCCGAAGGCGCAGCATCGTTTCGGGGCAATCCATGTGAATTGCGCATCGATCCATGCTCCAATTGGATCGATACCCAACGTGCGCGACGGCGTCCTGCTCGGACATCGGCCGGCAAGCCGATCCTCAGCGATGATTTCCGGAAAAATCCCGTCGTTTCACCGTGTGGCCGCACTGCCGATGATCACCACGCACTGCTCCGCGACGGCTAGCCGCCACGCTTGCCTGTGCCGTCGCTTTGACCATACAGTCCCGCAACAGCCTGCGGCAACGACCGCAGCGAACAAAAAGAATCGGGGAGAGACCGCACCATGACCATCGTGCCCGTGAACCGTCGCGCGTTCATCAAGTCATCGGCGGCGGTCACCGCCGGCCTCGTGCTCTCTCCCGCCATCATCGGGCGCGCCGAAGCTGCGACCCTGAAGCTGAAATGCTCCTCGTCGCTGCCGAACGATCCCAAATATGCCAACGGCCGCGTCTACTATGACAATCTCGTCAAAAACCTGAAGGCGAACGGGCTGGGCGAGCAAGTCGAGGTCGCCTTCTTTCCCGACAACCAACTCGGCCAGGAGATCGACGTCATCAATTCGGTGAAGCTCGGTGTCATCGACCTCATGGTGTCGGGCTCGTCGATCTCGGCCAATCTGGTGCCGCTGGTCGGCACCTTCGATCTCGGCTTCCTGTTCTCGAACTTCCCGCAGCAGACCAAGGCGTTCGACGCCGGCGCCGCCAAGCCGATCGAGGACGCGCTGCTTAGGGGCGGCAACATCCGCATCATCGCCTGGGCGTATAATTTCGGCTCGCGCAGCGTGCTGGCGAAGAAGGCGGTGAAGACGCCGGAGGATCTCGCCGGGCTCAAGATCCGCACCCTGCCAAATCCCGTCATCACCGAATGTCTGCGCCTAATGGGCGCGGCCGCCACGCCGCTGGCGTTCGGCGAAATCTACACGGCGTTGCAGGCCGGCGTACTGGATGGCCTGGAGCACGATCCGCCGACGATCCTCGCCAGCAAGTTCTTCGAGACCGCGAAATTCTACGCGCTGACGCAGCACAATTTCTCGCCGCTCGCGATCTACTTCAGCGACATGACCTACAACCGCATGGATCCGAAGCTGCGCGAGGGCTTTCTCGATGCCGCAAAGAAGGCCGCAGCCGACACCCGTGCCCATGGACTCGCAGTCGAGAAGGAGGCGCTCGCGGCCTTGGCCGAGAAAGGCGTGACGGTGGCCGAATGCGACCGCGAGGCCTTCAAGAAGCGCGTCGCACCTCAGACCGAGAACTTCATCAAGGCGCGGCCGGAGTCCAAGGCCGTCATCGACATCATCCGCGCCACGCAAGCCTGAGATGACCAAATCCGACGTGGCAATGTCGGCCGCCGTGCCCGTCTCGGACGGCCACCACGGAAGCATCACCCTGCTGCTTCGCGTCAGCGATGCGATCGCGGCCGTCCTGCTGGCCGCCGATCTCGTCGTGGTGTGCGCCTCCGTGCTGCTGCGCTTCTTCTTCAACGCACCGGTCGAATGGTCCGACGACGTCGCGCGCGGATTGATGGTCGGCTCGGCCTTCTTCGGCGCGGCGAGCGCACTCGCGCGCGGCGAGAATGTCGGCGTCTCCTTCTTCCGTGATCTCTTGCCGCTGCGGCTGCAGACGCTGGTCGATGCCGCCAGCGCGCTGCTGATCGTGCTGATCTCCGGCTACGTCGCCTATAACGCCATCAAGCTGGGTTCGCTCACCGCCGGCCAGACCACCGGTTCCGGCCTGCCGCTGGAGCTGACCTTTTATCCGATGGGCATCGGCGCGCTGTTCATGACGGTGTTCGCAATCGATCATCTCTGCGCGCGGCCGTTCCCAGACATTTTCAGGGGCCTCGCTGCGATCATCGTCGTGACCGGCCTCTATCTCGCCTGGGACTATCTGTCGCCAGCCTCGGTGCCGTCGGCGGGCACATTGATGCTGATCGGCTTCTTTGCAACCCTGTTCGGCGGTTTGCCGATCGGCTTCGCGCTGGCGCTCGCCGCGCTGATCTTCATCTGGGTCGAGGGCGCGCTGCCCGGCGTCATCTTCGCCCAGCAGATGGCGCGCGGCATCGACAATTTCGTGCTGCTCGCGATTCCCTTCTTCATCCTCGTCGGCTATCTCATGGAAGCCAACGGCATGTCGTTGCGGCTGATCGAGCTGCTGCAGCGCGCGGTAGGGCGTATGCGCGGCGGCCTCAACGTCGTGATGGTGGCCTCGATGGTGCTGTTCTCGGGAATATCAGGCTCCAAGATGGCGGATGTCGCCGCGGTCGGCTCGGTGCTGATCCCGGCGGCGCGCCGTTCCAGGCAGAACCCCGGCGGCGCGGTGGCGCTGCTGGCGGCCTCCGCGGTGATGGCGGAGACCATCCCGCCCTGCATCAACCTGATCATTCTCGGCTTCGTGGCAAACCTGTCGATCGGCGGCCTGTTCGTCGCAGGCCTGCTGCCCTCGGCGCTGATGGCGCTGGTGCTGATCGCGGTGTCCATCATGTTCGGCAAGCGGCCGGTGGAGGCCGAGGACGTTGCGCCACAGGCGCCGGTGTCCGGGCTCTGGAGCGGTGCGATCGCCGCGTTCGGCCTGATCTTCATGATCTTCTTCGGCTTCAAGACCGGCTTCGCCACCGCGACCGAGATATCGGCCTTCGCCGTGGCCTATGCGCTGGTCGTCGGCAGCGCCGTGTTCCGCGAGCTCGGCTTCAAATCGGCCGCGCATAGCTTCGTCCAGGCGGCGACGCGCGCGGGTCTCGTGCTGTTCATCGTCGCTGCCGCGCAGTCGCTCGCGTTCACGCTGACCTTGCAGCAGGTGCCGCACGCGGTCGGCGATTTCATGCTGGGATTGTCGAAGACCTCGGGCGTCTGGCTGTTCATCCTGCTCGCGATCGCCGTGCTGATCGTGATGGGGTCGGTGCTGGAGGGCGCGGCCGCGCTGATCATCTTCGGGCCGCTGCTGCTGCCGGTCGCCGTGCAGCTCGGCGTCGATCCCCTGCATTTCGGCGTCGTTCTCGTCATCGCCATGGGCATCGGCCTGTTCGCGCCTCCTCTCGGGCTCGGCCTCTACGGCGCCTGCCTGATCGGCAACGTGCCGATCGAGCAGACGGTGAAGCCGATCATGGGCTATCTCGGCTTGCTGTTCCTCTGCCTGCTCGTCATCGCCTTCGTGCCATGGCTCTCGACCGCGCTGCCGCGGGCATTCGGCTACTGAAGGAGTTTTGTCGTGAAGGTCCTGCTCGCGCACACCCCGGAGATGCGGCGCAATTATTACGGCGATCGTAGCCTGAACGGCCTGCGCGCGGCCGCCGAGGTGGTCCTGCACGAGGGCGATGATCCGCTGGACGCAACCGGCCTCGTGCGAGCCGCCAAAGACGTCGACATCATCGTCGCCGATCGCATGACGGAAGGACGCGGCGAGATCTTTGCACAACTGCCGCGCCTACGCGCGTTCGTCCGCTGCGCCGTCGACATCCGCAACGTCGACGTGGACGCGGCTTCACAAGCTGGCGTGCTCGTGACCCGCGCCGGTCCCGGCTTCGTGCAAGCGGTGGCCGAGCTCGCGCTCGGCTTCATGGTCGACCTCTCCCGCGGCGTGTCGCGGACCACGGCGGACTATCGGGCCGGGCGAAAGCCCGAGGCGCGGATGGGCCGCCAGCTCGCCGGCAGCCGGATCGGCATCATCGGCTATGGCAGTATCGGGCGCTATCTCGCCGAGATCGCAAAGGTGCTGCGCATGGAGGTGCTGGTCTCCGATCCCTTTGCGGCCGTCCGCGACAGCGCAATCCGGCAAGTCGGCCTCGACGAGCTGCTCGCCGCATCGGACTATGTCGTCTGCCTCGCTATCGCCAACGAGCAGACCGAGAACCTGATCGGCGAAGCGGCGCTGGCACGCATGCAGAAGCATGCCGTCTTCATCAATCTCTCCCGTGGCAATCTCGTCGACGAAGCGGCGCTGGCCCGCGCTCTGCGCGAAAACCGCATCGCCGGCGCGGCGATGGATGTCGGCCGCGCTCCCGACCAGATGCCGACACCCGAGCTGGCGAGGCTTCCCAACGTCATCGCCACCCCGCATGTCGGCGGACTGACGCCGCAGGCCATCGAATACCAGTCGCTCGAAACCGTGCGGCAGGTGGAAGCGATCGTGCGGGGCGAGGTGCCGCAAGGCGCCGTCAACGCCGAGCGCTGGACGCGCCGGCCCTGAGCTGCCACCGCCTTGAACGTCCCGTCCTTCCGAACTGGATTGGCGACAAATTGACGCCAACGTTCTCTGTGCTGGGGCAAGGCGTGGATGGCCGGGTCAAGCCCGGCCATGACGTTGTGCAAGCTTTGGCGCCCAAACTTTGACGTCACGTCGCGCAGCGGGCATGCGCGAAAAGCGCTTGACCGCAATATCCCAAGATGGTCCGAGAGTACCGTCTAGGGATGAAATAAGCACACCATGCGGCTTCCGTTCTTCTACGGCTGGGTCGTGGTCGCCGTGACCTTCGTCACCATGGCCATCGGCGTCAACGCGCGCACCGCCTTTTCATTGTTCTTTCCGCCGATCATCTCCGAATTCGGCTGGGAGCGCGGCGTCACCGCGGGCGCCTTCTCCTTCGGCTTCGTGGTGTCGGGCGTGGTCAGCCCGCTGATCGGCCGCCTGATGGATCGCGCTGGTCCGCGCGCGGTGATGGAGCTCGGTGTCGTGCTGATGGGCGGCGGGCTGCTGCTCGCACCGCTGACCAGCCAGCCCTGGCATCTCTATGTGACCATCGGCGTCATGGTCGGCGCCGGCAGCGTCTGTCTCGGTTATTCCGGCCAGTCGCTGTTTCTGCCGAACTGGTTCATCCGCAAGCGCGGCTTCGCCATCGGTATCGCTTTCGCCGGCGTCGGCATCGGGTCGGTGACGCTGCTGCCGTGGGTGCAGCACATGATCGAACAGACCGGCTGGCGCACCGCCTGCACGGCGATGGGACTGCTCGTCCTGATCGCGCTGGCGCCGATCAATCTGCTGCTGCGCAAGCGCCCCGAGGACATCGGCCTTCAGCCGGACGGCGATGCCGCGCCGGCCGCAGGCGCGACGAAATCCGTCTCCAACATCGTCGATCCGGTCTGGGCCGGCACCGAATGGACGCTGCAACGCGCCGTCACGACCGCGCGTTTCTGGTGGATCGCGCTCGGCTATTTCTGCGGCCTTTACATCTGGTACGCGGTGCAGGTGCACCAGACCAAATTCCTGCTCGATATCGGCTTCAGTCCCAGCGTTGCGGTGTGGGCACTCGGCATCGTCAGCCTGCTCGGCATTCCCGGCCAGATCGCGCTGGGGCATGTCTCCGATCGCATTGGCCGGGAATGGGTCTGGGCGATCAGCTGCGCAGGCTTTGTCGTCTGCTTCGCTGCGCTGATCGCGCTGAAGTATCAATCTTCGTTCTGGCTGGTTTATCTCATGGTGTTCACGCAAGGCGCGCTCGGCTACGGCCTCACCTCGATCATGGGCGCGGTGGTGTTCGAGATTTTCCAGGGCAGGCATCAGGGCAGCATCTTCGGCACGATCATGCTGGCGGCGCTGGCGGGTGGTGCGGCCGGACCGTGGGTGACGGGCTTCCTCTATGATCGCGCCGGTGACTACACGCTGGCTTTCGCCGTCGCAATGGTCGTGAGCGGATTGTCGGCGTTCGCGATCTGGCAGGCCGCGCCGCGCAAGGTGCGGGCCGTGGCCGGCCGGCTGCACGAGCTCGAAGCAGGATCCGAATAGGTTGCGTGCGCATCAAGATGCAATGAAGTCATCGGCATAGCACCAGCAAGAAGTCCACGCTCACGGCGAACCCGGCGCTCGATGCTCACGCTCGGGCGTCGGGGAAATTCACCGCTGGCCGGCATTTGGTCCAAGTAGACGCCGACGCGCTTTCACAAACGCACGATCGACAGACGACGAGCTGTCGAAGCATTGAACGGAGATCCCACGAGATCCGTTGAAATCTCTTGTGAAAACGCCTTGTGACAAGGGATGCGGCAGCAGTCACTCGGCTACGGTTCCAACGCGCAGGTCTGGACCGTCGTTTGCCGATGTCGGATAATTGAATCTGATTTGGCGGTGGCGCTGCGCTCCCCAATCTCCTCACATAAGAGATGCATCCCATGGCACAGGGCGCCTTCGCGCAGAAGCTCGAACGATTTTTGCATTTGAAGGATGCGCCGCCGACGCTGGTCACGCGTTCGCTGCGCAGCGCCGAGCTCGCCGTCACCGAAACCCGCGATGATCATCCCATGACGCGTCTTTCCGAGTCGATGCCCGCGGAGGACGCCTATCTCGTCAGCCTCAAATTCCGCGATTTCGCCGATTGCGAGTGCTGGGAGCGCGGCCGATGCGTGGTCAAGAGCGATATCCGCGCCGGCGCCACCTATCTGTACGATCTGAAACGTGATCCGCGCTACGTGATCGACAAGCCCTTCCATTCCCTGTTCTTCCATCTGCCCCGGTCGGCGTTGGACGACATGGCGAGGCAAGCCGGCGCACCGCGCATCGGTGAGCTCGCCTATCAGCCCGGCGTCGGCCATGACGATGTGACGGTCCGCCATCTCGGCGCATCGTTCCTGGCGGCGTTGCGGCAGCCTGAAGAGGCCAACCAGCTCTTCATCGACCACATGATGCTTGCGCTCACCGCACATGTTGCGACGACCTATGGCGGTTTGCGGCGCGCCGCCGAGCCGGCGCGCGGCGGCCTTGCCGCCTGGCAGGTGAAGCGAGCTTGTGAAAGGCTGGAGTCCGATCTCCGCGGCAAGCTCTCGCTGGAGAAGATCGCAGCCGAGTTCGATCTCTCCGTCAGGCATTTTTCCCGCGCATTTCGCGTCTCGACCGGCCTGCCGCCGCACCAATGGCTGCTGCGTCAGCGCGTGGACACGGCCAAGCAATTGATGAGGGTGCGCGAGCTGTCGCTGGCGGAGATTGCGATATCGGCCGGGTTCGCCAATCAAAGCCACTTCACGCGCGTGTTTTCCTCGGTGGTCGGCATCAGCCCGGGAATGTGGCGCCGTGAGGCGCAGGGCGCGCTGGACAGCGAAACCTGAGCTTCCGCTCAGCGGCGCCCGGTCCGGGAGATGGCGTAGGCAGCGCGCCGCGCCGCAAACATCTCGTCCGCCCGCTGGGCCTCGACAAGCTATGTCGGCGTGGCTGCGCCGCTCGGGAACTCTGGCAGGACGGAACCCTGGCTTCGAACGATGGGATCTTGTTTGTGGCGCGGCGCGGATCGAAGCGTCTTTCCCAAAGCGAACATGCCTTGTCCGATCCTGCGACAAATCCCGCAGCCCGCCTGCTAGGCGGAAGCCAGCCCCGTCCTGCGCCTGAGATCCGTGATGGCGCGCAGAAAACTGTCGGCCGGCGTCGTCTCCGGATCGATCAGCCGGTGCAGGCGAAAGCCATCCTCCAGCGCGAGCACGACGGAGGCGATCCAGGGCGGATTCAGATTGTCGTTGCGCCCGTTGCTCTTCAATGTCGCCTCGACGATGTCGGCGACCAGCTTGCGTCGCGCCCGCAGGCGTTTGGCCAGTTCGGGCCGGCGCTTCTCGGCGCGCGCGACGAACAGGATCATCTCCATGTGGAGGAGGGGCGAGCGGCCGAGCGGATCCTGTCGGCTGCGGTCCATCGCCTTCAGCGCCGCGATGAAGTCGTCGAGATTGTCGTGCTGCGCGAGGATGTCCAGGTTGCGCCGGATCGACTGCTCGACGTGGTCCTCGAGCATGGCGATGATCAGTTCGTCCTTGCTCTTGAAGTTCGAATAGAACGCGCCGCGGGTAAAGCCCGCCGCCGCCGCGATCGCCTCGATGCTGGCGCCGCCGATGCCGTCTTCTTCAAACACGCGGGCGGCCGCTTCGAACAGCTTGTCGCGCGTGTCGTCCCTGGTCGGTCTGGTTCTCACCCTTGACATCGGCGCAGATTAGGGCAGACTGCAACTCGATACAACAATGTATCGAGTTGATAATTTCAGGGATGGTTACGCCGGGCGATTGAGGGCAGCCTTGCGTATTCGTGTCATGCGGCAACCGATCTGAGGTCACCATGAACGAGCACGTGCAACCCGCCGGCGGACCGCTGTTCAACCCGCTCGCGCCGGATTTCATCCGCGATCCTTATCCGCACTATGAACGGCTGCGCACGATCGATCCGATCCATGTGACGCCGTTCGGCCAGTTCGTCGCCAGCCGCCACGCCGAAGTGAGTCTCGTGTTGCGCGACAAGCGCTTCGGCAAGGATTTCGTCGAGCGCACCACGCGCCGCTACGGTCCTGAGATCATGAAGGAGCCGGTGTTTCGCAGCATGAGCTACTGGATGCTGCAAGCCGATCCGCCGGACCACACCCGCCTGCGCGGCCTCGTGGTCAAGGCCTTCACCGCCCGCCGCGTCGAGGACATGCGGCGGCGGATCCAGGAGATCGTCGACCAGGCCATCGATGCCGTGATTGACCGCGGCCACATGGACCTGATCGAGGATTTCGCCTTCCGCCTGCCTGTCACCATCATCTGCGACATGCTCGGCATCCCCGAGGAACATCGCGAGGTGTTCTACAAGAGCTCGCGCGACGGCGGGCGGCTGCTCGACCCTGTGCCCCTGTCTCCGGAGGAGATCAGCCAAGGCAACGCCGGCAACCTGATGGCCCAGATGTATTTCCAGCAGCTGTTCGAGCTGCGCCGCCGCAGTCCCGGCGACGATCTCATCACCCAGCTGGTGCAGGCCGAGGAGGACGGCCACAAGCTCACCAACGACGAGCTGACCGCCAACATCATCCTCCTGTTCGGCGCCGGCCATGAGACCACGGTCAACCTGATCGGCAACGGCCTGCTCGCGCTCCACCGCAATCCGGATCAGCTTGCGCTGCTCAAGGCGCGGCCGGAGCTGATCGAAGGTGCGATCGAGGAATTCCTGCGCTACGATTCCTCGGTGCAGATGACCGGGCGCGTCACGCTGGAGGACATCGACGATCTCGGCGGCGTGAAGATTCCCAAGGGCGAGACCGTGCTGTGCCTGCTCGGCTCGGCCAACCGCGATCCCGCGGTCTACCCTGATCGGCCCGACCGGCTGGATGTCACGCGGACGAACGTCAAGCCGCTGTCGTTCGGCGGCGGCATCCATTTCTGCCTGGGTGCCCAGCTGGCGCGCATCGAGGCCGAGATCGCCATCGCCACGCTGCTCCGGCGGCTTCCGGACTTGCGCATCGATGACGTCGAAAACCCGGAATGGCGGCCGACCTTCGTGCTGCGCGGGCTGAAGCGCCTGCCGGCGAGCTGGTGAGGGCCGCGCGTTAACCTCCGCGTGCAACAGTCGCTGTGACTTCGCCACACTTCCCCCTATATAAGGGGCTGTTCCGGCGCTCCTGAGGCCCTCAGGTTCGGCCCGGGCCGGTTTGGCCGAGGGGAGACCCGTGCAGACGACGCTGCTCGGATTGGCGATTGCCTTCATCATTGCGCTGCTGGCCGCGTTGATCGGGCCTTACTACATCGACTGGAACCAGTTCAGGCCCCAGTTCGAGGCGGAGGCTGGCAAGATCATCGGCGTGCCGGTGCGGGTGGGGGGTGAGCTCGACGCGCGGCTGTTGCCGACGCCGACGCTGCGGCTGCGCGCCGTCACCTTCGGCGGCAACAACGATCTCGGCCGCCTGCGCGCCGACAAGCTCGACGTCGAGTTCAGCCTGGGCTCCCTGATGCGCGGCGAATGGCGTGCCACCGAGCTTTCCGTGGGCGGCATGGCGGTCGATGTTGGCCTCGATGCGCGCGGGCGTGTCGATTTGCCGTCCACCGCGAGCGGCACCTTCAATCTGGCGTCCCTCGCCATCGAGCGGCTGAACCTCAGCGGCCGCATCGCCTTGCATGATGCCGCCAGCCGCTCGACGCTGGAATTGAACGACATCGCCTTCTCCGGCGACGTGCGCTCGCTCGCAGGCTCGGTGCGGGGCGACGGCAGTTTCACGACTCGCGGAGTGCGCTACCCGTTCCGCGTCTCCTCCGGCCCCAGCGCCGACGGCAGCGCGACCCGTCTCCACCTCAACATCGATCCCGGCGAGCGCGCCATCCTCGCCGATCTCGAAGGCGTGCTCGCCTTCGACAACCGCCAGCCGAAATTCGACGGCGCGCTGACGCTCGCGGTGCCCGCGACCAAGAAGGCGGGCGGGGTGGGGCCGACGCCCTGGAAGCTCGCGACCAGGCTCAAGGCCGATCCGGCCGGCGCGAAATTCGATCAGATCGACGCGAGCTTCGGCACGGAGGACACTGCGCTGAAGCTCGGCGGCGTCGGCGATCTCAGGTTCGGCGCCTCGCCGCTGCTGCGCGCGGTGCTGTCGGCGCGGCAGGTCGATGCCGATAGGCTGACCGCCAAGGACGATGCCGATCCGCAGCGCGTCGTGGCGGCGCTACGCGCTGGGCTCGCGGCGATCCCGCAGGTGCCGATCCCGGCGCAGATCGAGTTCAATGCCGATCAGATCATGCTCGGTGGCCGTCCGCTCCAGAACATCGCGACCGAGCTTGCGACCGACGGCAGGTCCTGGACCTTCCGGCGGCTCGAGCTGCGCGCGCCCGGCATGACGCAGCTCTCGCTCAACGGCGCAGCTCCCGGCGCCGACAGTTTCAGCGGCCGGCTCAGCGTCGAGTCCTCAGACCCCGACACGCTGGTGGCCTGGCTGCAGGGCCGCAGCGAGATCAACCGCCGCAGCACGCGGCCGCTGCGCCTCGCCGGCGACGTGACCATCGCCGCCAATCATTTCGCCATAGACAGGCTGAAGGCCGACATCGACGGCGGGGCGGTGGAAGGCCGCATCGCCTTCGTGCAGACAGGCGCGAGCAAGGGCTCGGGGATCGATGCGGCGCTCAGGGCCGACCGGCTCGATCTCGATGCCGCCGCGAGCTTCGTGCGCGCGCTCGCCGGCCCGCAGGGCGAATGGCCGGAGGAGGCAAAGCTCTCGCTCGATATCGGCCGCGCCGTCTCCGCCGGCCAGGAGCTGCGGCCGTTCGCAGCCAAGCTCGCTTACAGCCCAGCATCGCTGTCGCTGGAGCAGTTGCGCTTTGGCCAGCCCGGCGGCGTGACCACCGAGGCGAGCGGCAGCTTCGACCGCACCAACGCCACCGGCAAGCTGGCGCTGAAATCCTCGGCCAATTCGCTGCGTGAGCTCACCGCGCTGATCGAGCCGTTAGCGCCCGCGGTGCGCGCGCGCTTCGATGCCCTTCCGTCATTGCCTGGCGCGACCCGCATCAAGCTCGATCTCAGCCTCGACAAGAACTCCGAGCATACGGATCGCAGCAATGCCCGCGTCGCGCTCGAGCTCGACGCACCGCAGCTGAAGGCCACGGCGACGCTGGCGGCGCAGACACCGGCCGCCGCCATCGGCGGCCTCGACCTCGACCGCCTGCGCAACAGCGACTTCACGCTGGACTCGAAAGTTTCTGCGCCGCAGGCCGGCGTGCTGTTGGCGCTGCTCGGGCTCGATCGCATGGCGGCCGCGGGCGAGGGCGCTTCGCAATTCGAAGGCCGGCTGAGCGGCGCCTGGCACCGTCCAATGCAATTGAACGCAAAGCTCAGCGGCGGCGGGCTTGATGCGGACGCGCAGGGCAGCGTCGACCTGTCGGAGCCCAAAGGCAGCGTGAATTTGCGCGTGCGCAACGTCAACCTCGCGCCGCTGTTCGGGACCGGAACGACCGACAAGTCGATGCAGGGCGTCAGCCTGTCCTCGCGCCTCACGCTCTCCGGTAACCGCCTCACCTTCAACGATCTCGACGGCAGCGCGGCTGGCGCGCATCTGCGCGGGCGTTTCGCGGTGACGCTCGATCAGGACAAGAACGTCGACGGCGAGGTCGGTCTCGACTCGCTGGATCTGGCGCCGGCGCTCGCAATCGCCATCGGCGCGGCCGGACATGAGTCCGGCGAGCCGCTCAGTGCAGGACTCGTCAGCGGCTGGCGCGGCCGCATCGCCTTCCAGGCGTTGCGCGCAACGTTGCCCGGCGGCATCGAGCTGCGCCCCTTCGGCGGCGTGATCCGGAGCGATAGCCAGTCGCTCGCGCTCGATGCGCTCAAGGGCGGCCTCGGCGGCGGCGAGATGTCCGCGAGCCTTGACGCGCGCAATGGCGCGGCTGGTCTTGCGCTGAACGCGCGCATCGAGCTCAGCAATGTCGACGCGGCGGCGCTGCGCTATCGCGACCTCGCGCTGCCCAAGGGGCGCGCCTCGGTGCAGATGGCGCTGACCAGCCAGGGCCGCAGCGTCGCGGCCTTGACCGGTGCGCTCGCCGGCAACGGCACGGTGACGCTCGAGTCCGCCGAGATCACCGGCCTCAATCCCCGTGCCTTCGAGATCGCCATCCGCGCCAGCGACGGCGGCCAGGTCAGTGACGACAACCGGCTGCGGCAGCTGGTCGAGCCCGCGCTGTCGGCGGGTCCCATTGCGGTGCCCTCGGCGCAGATTCCGTTCACGATCCGCGACGGCCGCCTGCGCGTCGGCGCGACGCCGCTGGAAGCGAAGAACGCCCGCGCCATCGTCTCCGGCGGCTACGACATTCCCGCCGACCAGGCCGACATTCGCGCCAGCCTGACGCCGATCATGACCGGCCTCTCCGGCGCACCGCCCGAGATCCAGCTGTTCGCGGCAGGGCCTCCCGACAGGCTGAGCCGCACCATCGACCTCGCGCCGCTGTCGTCATGGCTTGCGGTGCGCACGATCGATCGGGAGACGCGGCGGCTCGATGCCATCGAGCGCGGCGAGCCGCCGCCGGCCACTGCCGCGCTGCCGACGCTGGTCTCGCCCGATCCGGAGCCCCCGCTGCTGGATGTGCCGCTGCCCGGCCGCGATCCCCGCCGCGCGCCGCCCAAGCCGAAGGCCGCACCGACGCCGAAGGCGCCGCAGGCCGCTCCCGCCGCGCCAAGCCATCAACTCACAAGCCCTCAACTCACAAGCCCTCCACTCACGAGCCCGCCGCTCGCAAGCCAGCAGGCCGCGCCGCTGCCGCCGCCGATCGACGTGAAGCCTGCCCCCGGCCCGCCACCTCCCAAGCCCAGGCCAAAGCCGCCGCTGGTGCTGACGCCGCAGAATCCGTGAGGCGACAGCGTTCGCGGCTGGGCTCGATTCACCTCTCGCTACGGGAGAGGTGAAGCACCTTGCCCGCCGGTTAACCCATTCCCTCGCATTTGAAGGAATTTTCGTCGGCAAAACTGATTTGCCGATTTTACTGAATTCTCGCGTTTCATCTCTAGCGTCGGTTCCCAGAGGAATTTGGCGTCTCGCCGCGAGCGGCGGGACGGCGTGCCAAAGGGCTACCAAGAACCGGGGTGATCGAGATGAACGGGGCGAAATCGCTTCTACAGGATCTGGACGACGCGATCGCGCGCGGCACCGACGAAAGCAGGGCGAAGGCGTTGTGGCATGCGACCGATATTCTGATCACCGGCCGCTACAGCGACGATGAGATCAGCATGTTCGGCGAGGTCATCGGCCGGCTCGCCGACGAGATCGAGGTTGCTGCGCGCGCGCAGCTCTCCGAAGTCATGTCGGCGTGCGATCACGCCCCGCTCAACGTCATCGAAAAGCTCGCCCTCGACGACGAGATCGAGGTCGCAGGCCCCGTGCTGCGCGACTCCACGCGTATCGACGAGAAGATGCTGGTCGAGAGCGCCATGACCAAGGGCCAGGCGCATCTGCTCGCGATTTCCCAGCGCCAGTCGCTCGGCGAGGCCGTGACCGACGTGCTGGTCAAGCGCGGCAACCAGGAGGTCGTGACGTCGGTTGCCAAGAACGAGGGGGCGCGTTTCTCCGGATCTGGCCTGCTGCACATGGTCCGCCGGGCCGAGGGCGATTCGATCCTTGCTGAACAGCTCGGCCTGCGCAAGGACGTGCCGCGCCACATCTTCCAGCAGCTGATCGCGAAGGCGTCGGAAGACGTCCGCCGCCGCCTCGAGACCGAGCGGCCCGAGATGATGGCGCAGATCCAGAGCTCGGTGACCGGGGTCACCGGCGATCTCCAGTCCAAGTTCGGCCCGTCCTCGCGCAGCTATTTCGTCGCCAAGCGCGTGGTCACGACCCAGTACCGGCAGGGCAACCTCAATCAGGACTCCATCTCGAACTATGCGCGTCAGCACCGTTTCGACGAGGTGCAGATCGGCCTGTCGCTGCTCTCGTCACTGCCTGTGGACGTGATCGAGCGCGCGCTGATGGACCGCAACCGCGAGATGATCCTGGTCTTGTGCAAGGCGCTCGACTTCTCCTGGGACACGACGATGTCGCTCCTGTTCCTCGGCGCCAAGGATCACCTGATCACGGCGCGCGACCTCCAGGACAACGAGCGCGAGTTCGGCCGGCTCAAGATCGAGACCTCGCGCAGCATCCTGAAGTTCTACCAGTCGCGCAAGACCGGCGCGGGTGCCGAAACCGCGACGGGCCGTCAGCCCGAGCTGCAAATACACTGAGCGGGTTCATTCAGCGGGAATCGAGAGGGGAGTATCTGCAATGTTGCCTCAATTCGGCACCGCCGTTCGCAAGAAGAATCTCGGCAATGCCGTCACCGCCGATCTCGGCGGCGCAGCTCCGGACAAGGCCTCGGTGGATGCCGCCTGGCTCGTGCTGGAAGCCGCCAACGACCTCGGCGACCACGCTGCGGTAGACGCCTGCCGGCGCGTCATCGACGCCGAGCTGAACGGCACGGCAGCGCGCAGCTCGGACGTCGATCTGGTGCTGGGGTATTTCAGGTAGGGCTCGAGTGAAACGAAGCAATCCAGTATCCTTACCTGGGACAGTCTGGATTTGCTTCGCCGCGCTCGCAATGACCGACGGTTGTCTCGCTCATCGCCGCTTTCGATAGATCACGACGTCCTCGCCTTTGCGGTTCGTGCTCCGCTCGAGGAGATAGTTTGATCTTTCCAGCACGCGGCGGGATGCAGCGTTGGCGACATTGACGATGCCGATGAGGGACGGCAGCTTCAGGTGGGACAGCCCGATGTCCGTCAGCGCGGTCGCCGTTTCGCTGGCAAATCCCCGGCCCCAGAACTCGCGCTTGAACGCGTAGAGGATCTCGATCTCGTCGATGTCGTCCACGAGGATGTGCCGGAGGCCCGCTCGTCCGGCGAAGGCTCCATCTTTCGTTTGCAGTGTCCAGAGTCCGAAGCCGTGCTGGTCCCAATGGGCCATGTTGTTGGCGAGATAGGCCTTCGTTGTCTCCGCCGAACGCACGCCGCCGAGATAGCGTGACACCTCGGGATCCAGATGGAGCGCGACGAGATCGGCAAGGTGACTTTCGTTCAGCCTCTCGGCGGTGAGTCGGTCGGTCCTGAAATGGTTCATGGAGACAGATCGCCGCTTCCGTTGGCGGGTCGTTCATGCCGCTATCGCTGCGGGCTGATCATGGCATCATGCCCCTGTTTTGCCCGACGGGTCAACGGGCGTAGTCCGTAGATGGGGTAACGGGCCGAGCAACCAAGCCGTTGCGTCCGACGCAAAACACAAAGAGGAAAACACAAAAAGGCCCCGCCGAAGCAGGGCCCCTTGTTCGATCGTGTGGCTCGCACTAATCGTCCCAATGATGATAACGACGGATCACGACGCCGCGGTCGTAGTCGCGGTCGTGATAGTACCAGCCACGATGCCAGCCGCGGTCATGCTCGTATACGCGCGCGCGGGGGCCGTCATAATAGTCCCTGTCGCCGCCGACATAGACGCCGAAGCCGCCCGCGTTGGCGATGGTGGGGGTACCGATTGCAAGCGTCGCTAGCGCTGCGAGAGCGTAAGTCAGCTTCTTCATCTGTTCCTCCTTGGTTTGCGTCCGTCGCGAGTCAACGATCGCCACCATCGTCTGTTGCAGGAACGGGCAGGAAACTTTCTTGAATGGCTGTTCAGGTGGGTTGCGTTCAAGAACTTCATCGAAGCAGCCCGATGGAACTGCGCTAGGCGAGTCCCGCTGTTCCAATTGGTCCCCAATGACACGAGACATTGAACGGGCTGTCGCATATGGGGCAGAATGTGTGAGAGCGGTTCGGCCTTCAACTGTGTCGCCATCCTACGATGCTAAGGTTGCTGCGTTCTCACCGTTTGATGCGATAGATCACGACGTCCTCGCTGTGATGAATCGTCGAGAACATAGTTCGCCTTCTCCAACACGCGGCGGGATGCGACATGGCCGACGAAGACGAGGCCGACGAGGGATGGCAGCTCGAGTTGCGCCAGCCCGATGTCGGTCAGCGCGGACGCGATCTCGCTTGCAAGTCCGGCCACCCAGAATTCGCGCTTGAACGTATAGGCGATCTCGATCTCGTCCACGTCATCCACGAGGCTGTGCCTGATGCCCGATCGCCCGGCGAACGCGCCGTCTTTCGTTCGGAGCGCCCACAGGCCAAAGCCGTGCTGGTCCCAATGGGCCATGTTGACGTCGAGAGGTCTTCGCCGCCTCCGCCGAGCGCACTCCGCCGAGATAGCGCGACACCTCGGCATCGAGATGCGTACGACGAGGTCCGGGAGATGATCTGCGTGGAGTCGCTCGGCGATCAGCCATTCCGTGCTGAAGCGATCCATGAATTCTGATGGCGATTGGGTTGGCTGCGATCCCGACTGCTTGAAGGCCGACGATGCCATCCCGCCAGTATTTTTCCCGACGGGTCAACCGGCCCAAGTATCGAGACCGGAGGCGGCTCAAGTTGCCTCCGGTTGATTGGATCGATTGTTGATGCGCTCGCGCGCGTCTCAATAGCAGGGCGGATAGGGGTAATATCCGCAAGCCCGGCGATAGCCATAGGCCCCATAGGCCGCAGCTCCCGCCGCTGCCGCGCCGTAATACGCCCGCCGATGGACCCTGCGGTTGACGCCTGCAACGCTCATCGGCGTCAGGGGACGCCCGACGCGGGCTTCGGCGGTATCGACGGATACGGCGAGTGCATCCGCCGGCGAGTAGCGGAGCGACAGGGGCGCTGCCGTGAACAGCGCGGCGGTGACGAACAATCCGATCAGCTTGGCATGTCCAGCCATGTACTCTCTCCCTTTGCAGGACGACGAGCTAGCCTGACAGGCCGATGACCTCCGCCATTGACTAAAATCAAAGGTCGCAGTTCCGACGGGATCGCGAGTATCGCCCCGCGACGTCGATTGCCGTCCTCACCCCAAATTCGACGAGCCGTTCGATTTGATCTGCATCAAGCGTGGCGGTCGCGCCCGCACCACAACGACAAGTCGGCCGCTTGTGCTGGATGGCTTCGCGCGGCGGCGAGTCCGCGCGCACCATCGCAAGTGCATTGGCAACCGCGGTTGTCTCCGCTCGAACGACCGGCAGCTCCGCAGGGGCGCGGGGTGCAGGCTCAGTGATCGAAGGCGCGGATGTCTCCGCAGCGACCACCGGCAAGGTCGTGTCGAGGATCACGCGCTCGGGCCATTTTCGGTCCGAGTGAATGCGTATGGCCGGCCGCTCCACGGCCGTCCTCTCGGTGACGGCGCCTTGGGCACACAAAAGTCCGCCCCGAAGAGGAGCGCGAGCAATGCTGCGCCGATCTTCCAGAAGTACGCCAGCAACGGCATCTCGGTCGCTCCGTGCCCCCACAATGGGCCCAGCATGCGACGACCTTGCGTCATCCTTGGATTTGCTGCGAGAGCCGGCTTGATTCAAATCAAGCGCGCGAAGAAATCTCCAGCACGGCGTGGGTCATTGTTCGACCATGCCATGGTGCCCGTGTTTCGCCCGACGGAGCAACAGGTACGTCGGGATCAAGTCATGTGAGCGCGGAGGGGGTCCAGCGACGCGTTACGCGAGGAAATGCCGGGTTTTGCGGCGCGCCATCCGGGCGACGTCCGGATGGTTCCTTGCACAGGCGTAAGCCCTTGATTTCACAATCCCCGTCTACTGTGCATGGGGTTGTTTTCGCAGTTTTTGTTTTCGGAGGGGGCTAGCCCGCCCCCAGCGCGACGGCGACGTTGTACGTCACGAGGCTCGCGGCATAGGCCAGCACCAGCATGTAGGTGAAGGTCACGCCCATCCATCCCCAGCTTCCGGTTTCGCGCCGGATCACGGCGAGCGTGGAGGCGCATTGCGGGGCGAAGATGTACCAGGCCAGCATCGACAGGGCGGTTGCGAGCGACCATTTGGTCGCCAGCACCTGGCCGATCTGCTCGGCCGCCTCCTTGCCGCCTTCGATCGCATAGACGGTGCCGAGGGCTGCGACCGCGACCTCGCGGGCCGCCATGCCGGGGATCAGCGCAACCGCGATCTGCCAGTTGAAGCCGACCGGCGCGAGCAGCGGCGCGAGCGCCTTGCCGATCATCGCCGCCAGGCTGAAATCGATGGCGGGCTCGGTGCTGCCTGCCGGCGGCTGCGGGAACGAGGCCAGGAACCAGATCAGCACCATCATCGAGAAGATCGTGGTGCCGGCGCGCACCAGGAACATCTTGGCGCGGGTGTAGATGCCGATCGCGATCGATTTCAGCCGCGGCATTTTGTAGTCCGGCAGCTCCAGCATGAACGGTGCCGGCGCAAAGTCGCGCAGCATGAAAAACTTGATCAGGAACGAGACGACGAGCGCGCTGGTGATGCCGGCCGCATAAAGGCCGAACATCACGAGGCCCTGGAGGTTGATGAAGCCCCAGACGTCCCTGGCCGGAATGAAGGCGGAGATGATCAGCGTGTAGACCGGAATGCGCGCCGAGCAGGTCATCAGCGGCGCGATCAGGATCGTGGTCAGCCGGTCGCGCTTGTTGTCGATCACGCGCGTCGCCATGATGCCGGGAATGGCGCAAGCAAAGCTCGACAAGAGCGGAATGAAGGCGCGGCCGTGCAGGCCGGCGCCGCCCATGATGCGGTCCATCAGGAACGCGGCGCGCGCCATGTAGCCGAAATCTTCCAGGAGCAGGATGAACAGGAAGATGATGATGATCTGCGGCAGGAACACGATGACGCTGCCGACGCCCGCTATCACGCCGTTCTGAAGGAAGCTCTGCAACAGACCGTCGGGGAGGGTGGCATGGACGAACTCGCCGAGTACATCGAAGCCGGACTGCAGCAGCTCCATCAGCGGCTTCGCCCAGGCGAACACCGCCTGGAACATCACGAACAGGATCAGCGCGAGCACGATGAGGCCGGCGACCGGATGCAGCACCACGGCGTCGATCCGCGCGGTCCAGGTGTCGGGGCTAGCAGGCAGGCTGACGCAGTCGGCGATGATGCGGTCGGCCTCGCGCTGGGTGGCGCGCAATTCGCTGACGCTGAGCGCGCGCCAGCTGTTCTCCTGTGGCTCGGCGGCAAGCTTGGCCGAGATCTCGTCGGTCAGCGCGAGCAGGTCGGCCGTGCCGCCCCTGCGCACCGCGATCGAGGTGACCACGGGCACGCCGAGCTCCTTGGCGAGCCGCTCGACGTCGACTGTGATGCCGCGGCGGCTCGCGATGTCGAACATGTTGAGCACGAGGATCATCGGCCGTCCGGTGCGCTTGAGCTCGAGCAGCAGGCGAATGGTCAGGCGCAGATTGGTGGAATCGGCGACGCACAGCACGAGATCGGGCACCGTCTCGCCGGTGGCCTTGCCGAGCACGAAGTCGCGGGTGATCTCCTCGTCCGGGCTGCGGCCGCGCAGCGAGTAGGTGCCGGGCAGGTCGACCACCGAGACCTGGCGTCCCAAGGGGGTGACGAAGAAGCCTTCCTTGCGCTCGACGGTGACGCCGGGATAATTCGCGACCTTCTGCCGGCTGCCGGTCAGGGCGTTGAACAGCGAGGTCTTGCCGCTGTTTGGCGTGCCCACCAGGGCGAGATGCAGCAGGGGTAATTCCATGTATCAAGTGCCCGGGATGAGGCGTCCCGTCGCTATCTAAGCGACGATGATGGCCATGGCTTCGCGACGGCGGACCGCGATGGTGATGCTGTCGACCCGCACGGCGATCGGGTCGCCCCCGACCAGCCCCTCATGCAAGATCTCGACCCGGGCGCCCTCGACGAAGCCGAGTTCGATCAGGCGGCTCTCGAGCTCGACATCCGAGAGCGCCGAGCCCGCCTGCTTGGCGGCAAGGTGCTGGATGACGCCGGTATAGCCACGCTGGGCCAGGCCCAGCGGCATATGCGAACGCGTGTCGGTGGTGTCGGTCATGCCCTGTATTTTCAACGCAGGGCATTGAGGTCAAGCGCGCGCGCCCGCCGAAGCTGCATCTTAGAGTGATTTTAAACTGCAGAGGCCGGGGCGCCGTCGAGGGCGCCCCCTGACGGGCTATTGCGCCGGGACCTTGTCCGGCTGGGCGGCCATGGCGCGGCTCTTGAAGTAATCCAGGACGAAGAGACGGATCGCCGACGACAGATTGCCCTGCTGGCGGTTGTTGTCGATCTCGCCGACCAGCTCGGACAACGTCATGTTGCGCAGGCCGGAGATTTCCTTCATGCCGTTCCAGAACGCCTCTTCCAGGCTGACGCTGGTCTTGTGACCGGCGACGACGATCGACCGTTTCACGACCGGCGACTTCATGGCTGCTCCTCGCGATCGATCCGGTGCTGGTCCAGATGCTGCTTGGCCTGGTCCCCCCGCTTCTCCTCCGCCGACCGTTCCGCCTTCGTGCGCCCGAATTTCGCCCGGTTGGCGTCCGCCTGTTTCGCCGAGGCTTCCCGCTCGGCGCGCTTCCTGAAACGATTCAGGTTGATGACGTTCCCCATGCCGCGTCTCCATCATCCGCTCCTCTTCAGGCAGGATGAAACATTCAGAAACAGGGTGCCGCGTTGCGCCCCACGAGAGTTGATCGCCATTCGCTCGTCCTCGTCAATCGGCCCCTCGGGCCACCAAACGATAAATTTCGCCCGGTCGAGGGGCGGAAGGGCTGCGTAGCACGCCGCCCCGCCGCGACATTGACGGTAATCAAATCCCGCCCGCAAAACCGCATATTTTTGAGCGCCGAGCGTCCGTATCATTACGGAGGACTATCGGAATCTATCCCGGGCTGGTCATCTTCTCCGGGCGCACCAGGCGGTCGAACTCCTCCGCCGAGACGAAGCCGAGCCGCAGCGCCTCCTCCTTCAGCGTGGTGCCGTTGGCATGCGCGGTCTTGGCCACCTTGGCGGCGTTGTCGTAGCCGATCTTCGGGGCCAGCGCCGTCACCAGCATCAGTGAGCGCTCCATGAGCTCTTTGATGCGCTTTTCGTCGGCGCGGATGCCGCTGATGCAATGCTCGGTGAAGGAGCGCGCGGCATCGGCCAGCAGGCGGATCGAGTGCAGCATGTTGTAGGCCAGCACGGGCTTGTAGACGTTGAGCTCGAAATGGCCCTGGCTGCCGGCGACGGTGATGGCGGTGTGATTGCCGAATACCTGGCAGCACACCATGGTCATCGCCTCGCACTGCGTCGGATTGACCTTACCCGGCATGATCGAGGAGCCCGGCTCGTTCTCCGGCAAGATCAATTCGCCGAGGCCCGAACGCGGGCCAGAGCCGAGCAGGCGGATGTCGTTGGCGATCTTGAACAGGCCGGTCGCGACCGAATTGATGGCGCCGTGCGCCAGCACATAGGCGTCGTTCGAGGCCAGTGCCTCGAATTTGTTGGCGGCGCTTGTGAAGGGGAGCTTCGTGATCCCGGCAACATGCTTTGCGAACAGTTTTGCAAAGCGCGGCTTCGAGTTGAGGCCGGTGCCGACGGCAGTGCCGCCCTGCGCCAGCGGATAGAGGTCCTTCACCGCGACCTTGAGCCGGGCGATGCCGCTTTCGACTTGCGCGGCATAGCCGGAAAATTCCTGGCCGAGCGTCAGGGGCGTCGCATCCTGCGTATGGGTGCGGCCGATCTTCACGATCTGCGAAAACTCCTTCTCCTTCTTGCGCAGCGCGCGCAGCAGCTCGCCGAGGGCGGGGACGAGATCGGCATTGATGCGGCTTGCGGCCGCGATGTGCATCGCGGTCGGGAAGGAGTCGTTCGACGACTGGCTCATGTTGACGTGGTCGTTGGGGTGCACCGGCTTCTTGGCGCCGAGGTCGCCGCCGAGCAGCTCATTGGCGCGGTTGGCGATCACCTCGTTGAGATTCATGTTGCTCTGCGTGCCCGAGCCGGTCTGCCACACCACAAGCGGGAAATGATCGTCGAGCTTGCCCTCGATCACCTCGCGCGCGGCGCGGATGATGGCATTGGCGCGGCGCTGGTCGAGCAGGCCGAGCTCGAGATTGGACTGCGCGGCGGCCAGTTTGACGATGCCGAGCGCATGCACCAGCGAGATCGGCATACGATCGGTGCCGATGCGAAAGTTCTGGCGCGAACGCTCGGTCTGCGCCCCCCAATAACGATCGGCGGGCACCTCGATGGGACCGAAGCTGTCGGTCTCGGTGCGGGTTGCGGGGCGTGAAGCGCGGGTCGTTTTGGCCATGAGCACATCCATTCTGCCGCGCGAAATGCCGCACGGCCTTTTCGTGTGCTTCTCTATATAGGCAGTTTGACCGTGTGCGACCGGCGCGGCCCCAACCTAGATCATTTCTTGCGGAAACGATCGAGCCGCACGACTTCGGCGCCGCCCTGGCTCGGCGGGGGCGGTTCATCGGCAGCTTCTGCTTTTTCTGTGGCAGGTGCCGGGACCGACACGGCCGATGGCGCGGGCGCTGCCGGCAAATTCTCGGGTGCGACCTCGGCGACGTCCGAGGTGTCGAACTGGAGGCCGAACTTCACGGATGGATCGAGGAAGCTCTTGATGGCACTGAACGGCACCACCAGCCGCTCCGGAATGCCGCCGAAGGACAAGCCGACCTCGAAACGGTCCTCGAGCACGGTCAGGTCCCAGAACTGGTGCTGGAGGATGATCGTCATCTCGTCCGGATATTGCGCGAGCAGCCGCGGCGACAACTTCACGCCTTCGGCCTTCGATACGAAGGTGATGAAGAAATGGTGCTCGCCCGGCAGGCCATGGGCCGCGGCATCGGTCAGCACCTTCCGCAGCACGCCGCGCAGCGCGTCGCGGGCCAGCACATCGTATCGGATATGATCGGTCGCCATGGTGGTCCTGTTGCATCCCCGAAGCCGGACCCTGCCGGCCCGACTCGCCAAGCCGCAATAGTACCGCGCCTGACGGATGAGCAGGAGTCCCCGCCGGGGAAGAAATCAAAAGAGTAAAGTGGAGGCTTCTGTTGCCAGGTGCCTCCGAACCCCGCCTAGCGGAGCTTAACCCACTAGGACTTTAGAGTGGTCTTTCAAACTGCGTTACGCAGCCTGAGCAACCGGAGCAAAGTTGTCGTTGGCAACTATTGCAGTAGCCCGATAACGGCGGAACAATACCGGGAAAAAGTACGCCCTTTACGCCCTCGTCGATCCTATTTCGCCCCCGCCAAAGCTCAGCTTCAGAACACGCCCGATACTGGGCTTTGGTGGAGGCGCCGGGTACCGCCCCCGGGTCCGAATGGTTTATTACGACGACCGTTTATTTCCATAGCCGGCGAACCGGCACCCCCAATATAGGGGGCAAAGGTCACAAAAAACAGAGGCTTGGAAGGGCGATCCTCTGGTTCCCTTTGGATAGGTTCCTGACCGTCCTGGCCTCGGATTCCGCACCGGCCGTCGAAGAGCCGGATCTTGCCGCCGCACCGGCCGGCCTAGTCGCCCTGTTCCTGGCCTTCGCCACGATGTCGCTGTTCGCCGTCGGCGGAGCCGCGGCGGCGGTGCCCGAGATGCACCGCATCGCGGTCGAGGTGAATCACTGGATGACCGACAAGCAGTTCACTGACGCCTATGCGATCGCGCGGCTCTCGCCAGGTCCAAACGTGCTTATCGTGACGTTAGTCGGCTATGCCGTCGCGGGCATCTCCGGCGCGCTGGCCGCAACGCTGGCGATGTGCCTGCCGACGGCGCTGCTTGCCTGTTATGTCAGTCGGCTCCTGAACCGCCCCAGCCAATCGCGCTGGCCCGGCCTGATCCAGGCTGCACTGGTTCCGCTCTCGATAGCTCTGATGGCAGCGAGCGCCTTGATCCTGGCCCAGTCGACCGATCGCTCAATTGCTGCATTGCTTCTGACCGCGATTGTTGCGGTGGTTGCGTCCATTTCGCGCATCAATCCACTCTGGCCCCTGCTGGAGGCGTGTTGGGTTTTGCTGGCATTGTGTGATGAAAATCGCTAGGCAGTGATCCGGGCGGGGTATCCAGTTCCAGCCGATTTAGAACAACAGTGCTCGTGACTTAAGGGTCGCGGAGGAGACAAGCATGGCCGACACGATGGGCCACTCAGCGACGGCCACCCGAAATACCAAGGTGGCGCTCGGCTTTTGTCTGCTGGCGATTGCGCCGCAGATATTTGAATTGATCTGGTCGATCGGGACGATCTTCGGCTGGGGCACCGGCCGCGGCCCGAGCGCTGTGGTGATCAGCCACGCCACGGCGTTGCTTGCCGGCGCGCCTGGAGCCTTGATTGGAGCGGCCAGCGGTGACACCAAGAAGGTATCGTCCGAGGTGCTGCTCGCGCTGATCTATTCCTACCCGCTGTTCGTGGTGGCGATCCTCACGTTTTTCATGACGATCCGGTCGGCTCAGGATTACGTCGGAGGCGTCGTCCTCATGGCGGTTGCGCTGTTCGCGCTGTGGGCAGGGAGCGACCTGCAGGGCATGCGGGGCTTCTCTTTCGGGGCGGGTACGGCGCCACGCATGTTCGGCGGACTCCTGGTCGCGTTATCGGCCGGAATCGCCTTGACCGGTCTTCTGACCGATGGGCCGCCAATGGCCCATTATTCCTGGCGCGGGCCGCTGTTCGTGATGGCCGGGATCCTGTTCTTCGCGCTGGCAATCCGGCCGCTCGGCCTCGTGGTCACGGGCTTTATCAGCTTCATGATCGCGGCGGCGGGCTCGCAGGAGACGCGCTGGCTTGAAGCGGCCATCGTCGGCGCCTGCCTGACGCTGGGGTGCGCAATCCTGTTTCCATACGTGCTCGGGCTGCCGATGCCGATGTTCCCGCGTTTCCTGGCTCAGTGAGGCTGTGATGGAGCTTTTTGCCAACCTCGCTCACGGTTTTGTCGTCGCCTTCTCTCCGATCAACCTGTTGATGTGCCTGATCGGTGCGCTGGTCGGCACGCTGGTCGGCGTGCTCCCGGGCATCGGCACCATCGCCACCGTCGCGATGCTGCTGCCGATCACCTTCGGCCTGCCGCCGGTCGGCGCGCTGATCATGCTCGCCGGCATCTATTACGGCGCGCAATATGGTGGCTCGACCACGTCGATCCTGGTCAACATACCCGGTGAGGCGACGTCGGTTGTCACTGCCATCGACGGCCACCAGATGGCCAGGCAGGGCCGCGCCGGCCCGGCGCTGGCGATCGCCGCGATCGGCTCGTTCTTCGCCGGCTGCGTCGCGACCGTGCTCATCGCCGTGCTCGGCGCGCCCTTGACCAAGCTCGCGCTGGCGTTCGGTCCGGCGGAGTATTTCTCGCTGATGGTGCTCGGCCTGATCTTTGCGGTCGTGTTGGCCAAGGGCTCGGTGCTCAAGGCGATCGCGATGATCGTGTTCGGCCTTTTGCTGTCGATGGTCGGCTCGGATATCGAGACCGGCGCCTCCCGCATGGCCTTCAACATTCCGGAACTCGCCGACGGCCTCGGCTTTGCGACGGTCGCGATGGGCGTATTCGGCTTTGCTGAGATCATCCGCAATCTCGACGCTGGCGCCGAGATGAGCCGCGATCTCGTGCAGCAGAAGATCACCGGTCTGATGCCGACCAGAAAGGATCTGGTCGATTCGACTCCCGCGATCCTGCGCGGCACCGTGCTCGGCTCGATCCTCGGCATCCTGCCCGGCGGCGGTGCGACGATTGCATCATTCGGGTCCTATACGCTCGAGAAGAAGCTCGCCAGGAATCCGTCGCGGTTCGGCCGCGGCGCGATCGAGGGCGTCGCGGGGCCGGAGAGCGCCAACAACGCCGCCGCGCAGACCTCCTTCATCCCGCTGCTCACGCTCGGCATCCCGCCGAACGCGGTGATGGCGCTGATGGTGGGCGCGATGACCATCCACGGCATCGTGCCGGGCCCGCAGGTGATGCAGAAGCAACCCGACCTCGTCTGGGGCATGATCGCCTCGATGTGGATCGGCAATCTGATGCTGATCATCATCAACCTGCCGCTGGTGGGAATCTGGGTCCGCCTCCTGCGCGTGCCGTACCGGCTGATGTTCCCCTCGATCGTGATCTTCTGCGCGATCGGCATCTATTCGGTGAACAACGCGCCGGTCGACGTCATCCTTGCCGGCGTGTTCGGTCTCGTCGGCTACTGGCTGATCAAGCACGATTTCGAGCCTGCCCCGCTGCTGCTCGGCATGGTGCTGGGACCGCTGATGGAGGAGAACCTGCGCCGTGCGCTGCTGATCTCGCGCGGCGACTGGAGCGTGTTCGTGATGCGTCCGTTGTCGGCGGTGCTGCTGGCGGTCGCGGCGGGCCTTCTCGTCCTTACGGTGCTGCCTGCGTTGCGATCGAAGCGCGACGAGGTGTTCACCGAATCCGAGAACTGAAACATGATCCGGAAAAGCGCGAAGCGGTTTTCCGGAAACATCATGCTCATATGAAAGCCGTGCTCGCCTGCGTCGACGCGCCGCATTCGGAAGTCGAATCGACTTGTGTGACGGCTTCGTGAAATGAAAATGCCGGCCTTTGGGCCGGCATCTTTGTTTGTGTTCAAGGGACCGATACCATGACCTTCATTCGCGCGCTCACGGGCGCATGTGCCGTAGCGCTCGCCTCGTTGGGCCTTGTTGCACCGGCTAAGGCGCAGACCTATCCGACGCGCAGCATCACCACGATCGTGCCGTTTGCGGCCGGTGGCCCGACCGATGTCGTCGCGCGCATCATCACCGCGCACATGGCGCAGACGCTGGGACAAAGCATCATCATCGAGAACGTCGTCGGTGCCGGCGGCACCACCGCGACGACGCGCGCTGCGCGCGCGGCCAATGATGGCTATACGCTGATCACCGGCCACATGGGCACCCATGCGGCATCGGTGCCGCTCTATCCGAAGCTCGCCTATCATCCCGAGAAGGATTTCGAGCCGATCGCGCTGCTCGCGGGCACACCGATCCTGATCCTCGCACGCAGGGACTTTCCGCCGAAGGATCTGAACGAGTTCGTTACCTATGTGAAGGCGAACACAGAGAAGTTGAATGCCGCGCATGCCGGTGTCGGATCGGTCTCGCACGTCTCATGCGAGCTTCTGCACTCGATTCTCGACATCAAGCCGGTCGGCGTGCCCTTCAACGGTACGGGCCCTGCGATGAATGCGCTGGTGGCGGGCCAGGTCGACTACATGTGCGACCAGATCGTCAACGCGGTGCCGCAGATCAATGCCGGCACCATCAAGGCCTATGCAATCGCAACACCGGAGCGCAATCCGTCGCTGCCGAACGTGCCGACGACGGTGGAAGCGGGCTTGCCGAAGTTCCAGGCCCAGGCTTGGAATGCGATGTTCGCCCCGAAGGGAACCTCGCCTGCGATCGTGGCGAGTCTGAACGCAGCGGCCGCCAAGGCGCTCGATGACGAGACCGTGCGCAAGCGCCTGCTCGAACTCGGCAGCGTCATCCCGGGTCCCGCCGAACGGACGCCGGAAGCGCTGGCCACCCTGGTCAAGAACGAGATCGCGAAGTGGACCCCGGTGCTCAAGCCGGCGACTTAGGCAACGCAATCAAGTTGATAGGCAGAAGGGCGGGACGTCAGTTCCGTCCTTGTCGTTTGTGCCGGGAACACTCATTTTTCCGGGTATAATCGATGGGAGTAGCGAATCGCCGCTGTCGCAGCACCGGGGTGGCCGTTAAGTTCGCCGCCTCCCCAAAGGCTGCCGTCTTCTTGAGGTTTTTGGCACATGCACCAGTATCAGGACCTGCTCGAGCGGATTCTTTCAGACGGCGCCGAGAAGACCGACCGAACGGGCACCGGCACGCTCTCGGTGTTCGGCCACCAGATGCGCTTCAATCTGTCCGCCGGCTTCCCGATGCTGACCACCAAGCGGCTGCCGCTGAAGGCGATCGTGCACGAGTTGCTCTGGTTCCTGAAGGGCGACACCAACATCAAGTATCTGCGCGACAACGGCGTCACCATCTGGGACGAATGGGCGGATGCCAATGGTGATCTCGGCCCGGTGTACGGTCATCAATGGCGCTCCTGGCCCACGGCCGACGGGCGCAGCATCGACCAGATCGCCAATGTCATCGATATGATCAAGCGCACTCCAGATTCCCGCCGGCTGATCGTCACCGCCTGGAATCCGGCCGACGTCGAGAAGATGGCGCTGCCGCCGTGCCACCTGCTGTTCCAGTTCTATGTCGCGAACGGCAAGCTGTCGTGCCAGCTCTATCAGCGCTCGGCCGACGTCTTCCTCGGCGTGCCCTTCAATATCGCCTCCTACGCGCTGCTCACCATGATGGTCGCGCAGGTCACCGGCCTGAAGCCGGGCGACTTCGTGCACTCGCTCGGCGACACCCACCTCTACTCCAACCATCTGGAGCAGGCGCGGCTTCAGCTCACCCGTGCGCCGCGCGCGCTGCCGGTGATGCGGATCAACCCCGATGTGAAGGACATCTTCTCGTTCCGCTACGAGGATTTCGAGCTCGTCGGCTACGACCCGCATCCGCATATCAAGGCGGACGTCGCGGTCTAGCGCAGATGTCGGTCAACATCCGCCGCGCGCGCGCCGGCGAAGCCGGGCTAGTTCTTGCTTTCATCCGCGAGCTCGCCGAGTACGAAAAGCTTTCGCACGAGGTCGAGGCGACCGAGGCTGACATCGCGGAGGCGCTGTTCGGCGAGAGGCCGCAGCTCTATTGCGCGATCGCGGAGTGGAACGGCGAGCCGGTCGGCTTCGCGGTGTGGTTTGCAAATTTCTCCACCTTCAGCGGCCGCCACGGCATCTATCTCGAAGATCTTTACGTGCGGCCGTCGCATCGGGGCAGGGGGCTCGGCAAGGCGCTGCTGGTCTATCTCGCGAGGGAGTGCGTCGAGAACGGCTGGTCGCGCCTGCAATGGGCGGTGCTGGACTGGAACGCACCGTCGATCGCGTTCTACAAATCGCTCGGTGCGGTCATGATGGACGACTGGACGCTGTGCCGCGTCACCGGGCCTGCGCTGACGCGGCTTGCCGGGAGCGCGCCCTGATGAAGATCGTCTTTGTCGTCGCCATCGCGGAGAACGGCGTCATCGGCGCGGGCAACGCCATTCCGTGGCGATTGAAATCCGACATGGCCCGCTTCAAGGCGCTCACGATCGGCAAGCCGGTGATCATGGGCCGCAAGACTTTCGAATCCCTGCGCCGGCCGCTGCCGGGCCGCACCAACATCGTGATCACGCGCGATGCGGCCTATCGCGCCAGTGGCGCCATTGTCACGACGTCGGGAGCGGCTGCGGCTGCGGTTGCGCTCGGCGATGCCCTGCGGCGTTCGGTCACTGAGATCGTGGTGATCGGCGGCGCCGAGATCTACCGGCAATGGCTCGATCGCGCCGATCGCCTCGAAATCACCGAAGTGCATGCGCGGCCGGAAGGCGACACGCATTTCGACATCGACAAGGCTGATTGGGACGAGATTGAGCGCATCCGCCATCCTGCCGGCCCCGACGACAGCGCTGACTTCTCCTATGTGACATATCGTCGGCGCCCCCGCCATTAACCGCATTCGTCAATGTTTACATTGACTTTTTCGTGCCCAAGCATAGCTCGGAGGACGGCCCAGGCCGCGTTGTAAGGGACCTGCCTGTCCCCTATAAAGCCGGACCGGACAAAGCGGGCGGGGGCAATTCCACCCTGCCGAGGAGAGCGTCGAATGCCGTGGAAGAATCAGGGCGGTGGCCCATGGGGCTCGGGTCCAAAGGGACCATGGGGCTCAGGTCCGCAACCGGTCGGGCCGAGACCGCCGGATCTGGAGGATCTTCTGCGGCGCGGCCAGGACCGCCTCCAGCAGATCATGCCGGGTGGTTATTTCTCCGGCATCGGTATCACGCTGATCATCCTGCTGATCGTCGCATTCTGGCTGCTGTCGGGCTTCTTCCGCGTGCAGTCCGAAGAACTCGGCGTCGTGCTGCGCTTCGGCAAGCATGTCCGCACCGTGCAGCCCGGCCTGAACTATCATCTGCCTTATCCGATCGAGACAGTGCTGCTGCCCAAGGCGCTCCGCGTCAACACCATCTCCATCGGTATGACGCTGATCGAAGATCCGGCGCGTCGCGGCCGCTCCATACGTGACGTCCCGGAAGAGAGCCTGATGCTGACAGGCGACGAAAACATCGTCGACGTGGACTTCACGGTGCTCTGGCGCATCAAGCCGGACGGCGTCGGCGACTTCCTCTTCAACATCCAGAATCCCGAAGGCACCGTGAAAGCGGTCGCCGAGAGCGCGATGCGCGAGGTGATCGGCCGCTCGCAGATCCAGCCGATCCTGACCGGAGCACGCAACGTCACCGAGCAGGGGGTGCAGGAACTGATCCAGAGAACCCTGGACAGCTACGGAGCGGGCATTCAGATCACCCAGGTGCAGATGCAGAAGGTCGATCCGCCCGCCCAAGTGATCGATGCCTTCCGCGACGTGCAGGCGGCGCGCGCCAATCAGGAGCAGTTGCAGAACGAAGCGCAGACCTACGCCAACCAAGTGGTGCCGCAGGCGCGCGGACGCGCGGCCAAGATCCTGCAGGATGCCGAAGGCTACAAGGAGCAGGCGGTTGCCGAGGCCAAGGGCCAGAGCGCGCGCTTCCTGAAGATTTACGACGAATACAAGAAGGCGCCCGACGTGACCCGACAACGGATTTATCTGGAGACGATGGAGCGCGTGCTCGGCGGCGCCGACAAGCTCGTCTATGACGGCGGCCCCTCAGGCCAAGGCGTCGTGCCCTATCTGCCGCTTCCCGAACTGGCGCCCAAGCGGACACCTATGACCGGTCCGCAGTCGAGCGGAGGCAGCCGATGAGGTCTCCGGTTACAGGTTTCGCCACGTTGCTCGGGCTGCTCCTGGTCCTGATCGTGGCCTACATGTCACTGTTCACGGTGCAGCAGACCGAGCAGACCATCGTGCTCCAGTTCGGCAGGCCCGTCGACGTCGTCACCGCTCCCGGCCTGCATTTCAAGGCACCGTGGAATTCGGTGATCAACATCGACAAGCGGATCCTCGACCTCGAGAACCCGTCGCAGGAAGCGATCGCGTCCGACCAGAAGCGGCTCGTGGTCGACGCCTTCGCGCGCTATCGCATCAAGGACGCGCTGCGCTTCTATCAGAGCGTCGGCTCGATCCAGGCCGCCAACATCCAGCTCACCACGCTCCTCAACGCGGCGCTGCGCCGCGTGCTCGGCGAGGTCACCTTCATCAACGTGGTTCGCGACGACCGCGAGAAGCTGATGCTGCGCATCCGCGACCAGCTCGACCACGAGGCCGACGGCTATGGCATTCAGGTGGTCGACGTCCGGATCCGCCGCGCCGACCTGCCGGAGCAGAACAGCCAGGCGGTCTACCAGCGCATGAAGACCGAGCGCGAGCGCGAGGCGGCCGAGTTCCGTGCACAGGGTGGACAGAAGGCTCAGGAGATCAAGTCCAAGGCCGACCGTGAGGCGACAGTCATCATCGCGGAAGCCAATTCGCAGGCCGAGCAGACCCGCGGCGCGGGCGATGCCGAGCGCAACCGCCTGTTTGCGGAAGCCTACGGCAAGGACGCCGACTTCTTCGCCTTTTACCGGTCGATGACGGCCTACGAGAACGGGCTGCGTGCGAGCGACACCCGCTTCCTGCTGCGGCCGGAATCGGATTTCTTCCGGTACTTCGGTCACCCGTCCGGCAAGACGGCAACCGAGACGCCGGCCAAGCCGTAAGCTAGACAAGGGCGGCGGATCTCGCCGCGCTTTGTCCAGACAAGAACAGCATAACGGGAGGTTCCATTCCGATGAGGTCCATTGCGTTCGCCGACTTCCTCATCGGCCTAGGCATCCTGTTCGTGCTGGAAGGCTTGATGTTCGCGGCCAGTCCCAACTGGATGCGCAAAGCCATGAAGAGCGCCATCGCCACGCCGGACAACATCCTGCGGGCGGTCGGGATCGGCTCGGCCGTGGCCGGCCTCGTCCTGATCTGGGTTATGCGGCGCCCAATTTAGCTATCAAGCCAACGCCAAAGTGAAGGCGCCGGACTGGTTTTCGCCCTATTATCGGGCTCTTGAAGCCCGTTAAGCTCCGCGCTTGCGCCGTGCCCCCGTTCGAGCGCAGTCTGGCGCCGAATCCCTTTGTCTGGAGATCACAATGACCGCTGCCACCACTGCCCCGTCCCACTCGCGCCGTCGCGTGCGACTTGGTGTGCGAATTGGGCTGGCCGCGCTCGCCGTCGGTGCTTTCAGCGCGTTCGGCACGCCAGCCCATGCGCGCGGACCGGATGGCATCGCCGACGTCGCCGAGAAGGTGATCGACGCGGTCGTCAACATCTCGACCTCGCAGACGGTCGACGCCAAGGGCGGCGGCAGCAACACCATGCCGCAATTGCCGCCCGGCTCGCCGTTCGAGGAGTTCTTCGACGACTTCTTCAAGAACCGTCGGGGCCCCGGTGGTGGCGGCAAGGGCGGTGACAACAACCCGCCGCGCAAAACCAACTCGCTCGGAAGCGGCTTCATCATCGACGCATCGGGCGTCGTCGTCACCAACAACCACGTCATTGCGGACGCCGATGAGATCCACGTCATCCTCAACGACGGCACCAAGATCAAGGCCGAGCTGGTCGGGGTCGACAAGAAGACCGATCTCGCCGTGCTCAAGATCAAGCCGCCGAAGCCGCTGGTCGCGGTGAAGTTCGGCGACTCCGACAAGCTGCGCCTCGGCGACTGGGTGATCGCGATCGGCAATCCCTTCAGCCTCGGGGGCACGGTGACCGCCGGCATCGTCTCGGCCAAGAACCGCGACATCTCCTCAGGGCCATATGACAGCTACATCCAGACCGACGCCTCCATCAACCGCGGCAATTCCGGCGGCCCGCTGTTCAACCTCGACGGCGACGTCATTGGCGTCAACACGCTGATCATTTCCCCCTCCGGCGGTTCCATCGGCATCGGCTTCGCCGTGCCGTCGAAGACGGTGGTGGGCGTCGTCGACCAGCTCCGCCAGTTCGGCGAGCTGCGCCGTGGCTGGCTTGGCGTGCGCATCCAGAGCGTCACCGACGAGATCGCCGAGAGTCTCAACATCAAGCCGGCGCGCGGTGCGCTGGTCGCCGGCGTCGACGATAAGGGCCCGGCCAAGCCCGCCGGCATCGAGCCCGGCGATGTGGTCGTCAAGTTCGACGGCAAGGACGTCAAGGACCCGAAGGACCTGTCCCGCGTCGTCGCGGACACCGCGGTCGGCAAGGAGGTCGATGTCGTCATCATCCGCAAAGGTCAGGAAGAGACCAAGAAGGTCACGCTGGGCCGCCTCCAGGATCCCGAAAAGGTGCAGGCTGCGGTGAAGACCGACGAGCCGGCGCCGGAGAAGCCCGTGACGCAGAAGGCGCTCGGCCTTGATCTCGCAACGCTGAACAAGGATCTGCGCACGCGCTACAAGATCAAGGACAGCGTCAAAGGCGTGGTCGTCACCAGCGTCGACGCCAATTCGGACGCGGCCGAGAAGCGCCTGTCCGCCGGCGATGTCATCGTCGAGGTGGCGCAGGAGGCAGTGTCGAGCGGGGCCGACATTCAGAAGCGGGTCGATCAGCTCAAGAAGGACGGCAAGAAATCGGTGCTGCTGCTGGTCTCCAACGCCGACGGCGAGCTGCGGTTTGTCGCGCTGAGCGTGCAGTAGTCGCAGTACGGTCTCGTACAGGGTGGGCAAAGCGCGTGCCCACCACCTTTCCAACATCGCGGCAAGAGTGGTGGGCACGGCGCAAGCGCGCCTTTGCCCATCCTACGGCTGCTGAGCCAGCAACAAGGGCTGACGACGGCGAGGCTACCCCTCCACGAACTCGTCGCGCCGATACCCCTGCGCATAGAGCAGCGCGGTGAGATCGCCATGATCGATCCGCGCGCCCGCGGCAGCGGCCACCGCAGGCTTGGCGTGATAGGCGACGCCGAGCCCCGCCGCCTGGATCATCCCGAGATCATTGGCACCGTCGCCGACCACGACCGAGTCGATGTCGTCGAGATCGAACGACTCCATCAGCTCCACCAGCGTCGCAAGCTTTGCGGCGCGGCCGAGGATCGGCTCCTTCACCTCGCCGGTGAACTTGCCGTCGCGCACGACGAGCTCGTTGGCGCGGTTCTCCTGAAAGCCGAGCTTGGCGGCGATCGCGGTCGTGAATAGCGTGAAACCGCCCGAGACGAGGCAGGTGTAGGCGCCATGGGCGCGCATGGTCGCGACCAGTGTCCTGCCACCCGGCGTCAGCGTGATGCGCTTGGCCAGCACCTCGTCGACCGCGCTGGCCGGCAGGTCCTTGAGCAGCGCGACGCGCTCGCGCAGCGCTGGCTCGAACTCGATCTCGCCGCGCATCGCACGCTCGGTGATGCCTGCGACATGCGCCTTCACCCCGACGAAATCGGCGAGCTCGTCGATACACTCCTGGCCGATCATGGTGGAATCCATGTCGGCGAGAAAAAGCTTCTTGCGCCGGAAGCCGACTGGCTGCACGACGATGTCGATGGGCAGGTCGCCGCGGAGCTCGCGCAACCGCTGCTCGATGGCGTGGCGGTCGCCTTCGAGGTTACTGTCGACGCCGAAGGGAATGTCGACCGCAACCCCGTCGAACAGCCAGTGCGCGGGAGCTGCCTGAGGCAGCACGGCGCGGGCGCCGTCGACGATGGTCGAGTCGAGCGCGGGATTGTCAGGGTTGCAGATCAGCGTGGCAACGAGGGACATTTGAGGTTTTCGTGAGCGAGGGGCATTCAGGCAAGGCCGTGCTTATCGCAGGCCCGACCGCCAGCGGCAAGTCGGCGCTGGCGCTCGAGCTTGCGCTCGCCACCGATGGCGTCGTCATCAATGCCGATTCCATGCAGGTCTACCGCGACCTGCGCATCATCACGGCGCGGCCGACAGCGGCGGATGAGGCGCTCGTGCCGCATCGCCTTTATGGCCATGTCGATGCCGCCGTGAACTTCTCGGCTGGTGCCTGGGTAAGCGACGCGGCGAAGGCGCTCGATGGAGCAAGGGCTCAGGGGCGTCTGCCGATCTTCATCGGCGGCACCGGGCTCTATTTCAAGGCGTTGACGGCCGGTCTCTCCGTGGTGCCGCCGATCCCTGCCGAGGTGCGCGACGATGTACGCGCGCGGTTGGAACGGAACGGCGTCGAGGCGCTGCACGCGGAACTCGCGCGCCGCGATCCGCCCGCGGCCGGGCGGTTGAACCTGCGCGACCGCACCCGGATTGCGCGCGCGCTTGAGGTGATCGAGGCAACCGGGCGTTCGCTGCTCGACTGGCAGCAGGAGGGGCAGCCACCGCTGCTGCCGAAAGACAGTTTTCGCGCGGTGTTTCTCGCCCCCGAACGCGACGAGCTGTATGCCCGCATCGATGCCCGCTTCGATGCTATGCTGGGTGCCGGTGCGCTCAGGGAAGTCGAGCGGCTCGCCGCCCGACACCTCGATCCGCTGCTGCCGGCGATGAAGGCCCATGGGGTGCCGGCCTTGATCCGGCATCTGCGCGGCGGGCTGAGCCTGGAGGAGGCCGCTGGGATCGGCCGGGCCGATACCCGCCATTATGCCAAGCGCCAGTTCACCTGGTTCCGGCACCAATTGCCGGAATTCGAGTGGGTGAGGCCGAATGAGGCGAGGGGGTGGCTGGCGACGATGGTGAGCGCGACTGAGGACCCTGGCTGACACGCGTTTGTGCCCGGGTTCCCGAATTTACCTCTCGCCGAACTCCGGGAACACCGCTACACTCCAGAAATCGCGCGGAAACGGCCGCATTGCCTTGACATCCAGGGTTTGGCCGCTATGTTTCGCGCAACCTTTGGGAAGCCGAGCGCCTGCCATGCGTAACATTATTACCAAGCTCCTTATCGCCGTCGTACCCAGGCACACCGCCGGGGGTGGCTAGCTGCCATCCACAAGACAGGCGGTGTGCGTGGGCCCTCTTCGGGGCCTTTTTTATTTCCCGAACCCGACACGAATGAAGCCGCTGGCAACAGCGCATCCGGAGCAAGCCAATGAGCGACAAGAGCCACGATCCGAACCAGATGACCGGCGCCGCAATGATCGTCCGTGCGCTCATCGATCACGGCGTGACCGACATTTTCGGCTATCCCGGCGGCGCGGTGCTTCCGATCTATGACGAGATCTTTCAGCAGAGCCAGATCCAGCACATCCTGGTCCGCCACGAGCAGGGCGCGGGCCATGCCGCCGAGGGCTATGCGCGTTCCACCGGCAAGCCCGGCGTTGCGCTGGTGACCTCCGGTCCCGGCGCCACCAACATGGTGACGCCGCTCACCGACGCGCTGATGGACTCGATCCCGCTGGTCTGCATCTCCGGCCAGGTGCCGACGCATCTGATCGGCAACGACGCGTTCCAGGAATGCGACACCGTCGGCATCACGCGGCCCTGCACCAAGCACAACTGGCTGGTGCGCGACGTCAATGATCTCGCCAAGGTGCTGCATGAGGCCTTCTATGTCGCAACCTCCGGCCGTCCGGGCCCGGTCCTGGTCGACGTTCCCAAGGATGTGCAGTTCGCGACCGGCACCTATCACCCGCCGCGCAAGTCCGATGTGCACCGCTCTTACGCGCCGCGCCTGAAGGGCGATGCGACGCAGATCCGCAAAGCCGTGGCGCTGCTGGCCAGTGCCAAGCGTCCTGTGATCTACAGCGGCGGTGGCGTGATCAATTCCGGTCCCGAGGCGACCAAGCTCTTGCGCGAGCTGGTCGAGGTCACCGGTTTTCCGATCACTTCGACGCTGATGGGTCTGGGCGCCTATCCGGCATCGGGCAAGAACTGGCTCGGCATGCTCGGCATGCACGGCACTTACGAAGCCAACATGACCATGCATGATTGCGACGTCATGCTGTGCGTCGGCGCGCGCTTCGACGACCGCATCACCGGCCGTGTCGATGCGTTCTCGCCGGGCTCGAAGAAGATCCACATCGACATCGACCCGTCCTCGATCAACAAGAACATCCGGGTCGACGTGCCGATCATCGGCGATTGTGGCAATATCCTCGGCGACATCCTCCAGGTGTTCAAGGCCGAGGCGAAGAAGCCCGACATCAAGTCGTGGTGGCAGCAGATCGCGCAATGGCGCGCCCGCAACTCGCTCTATTACAAGAAGAGCAACGACGTCATCCTGCCGCAGCACGCGATCCAGAGCCTGTTCGAACAGACGCGCGGCAAGGATACCTACATCACGACCGAGGTCGGTCAGCATCAGATGTGGGCGGCGCAGTTCTACGGTTTCGAGGAGCCGCATCGCTGGATGACCTCGGGCGGTCTCGGCACCATGGGCTACGGCCTGCCGGCTGCGGTCGGCGTGCAGGTCGCGCATCCGGACAGCCTCGTCATCGACATCGCGGGCGACGCCTCGGTGCAGATGACCATGCAGGAGATGTCGACGGCGGTTCAGTATGAGCTGCCGATCAAGATCTTCATCCTCAACAACCAGTACATGGGCATGGTGCGCCAGTGGCAGCAGCTGCTGCATGGCAACCGCCTGTCGCATTCCTACTCCGAAGCGCTGCCCGACTTCGTCAAGCTCGCGGAAGCCTATGGCGCCGTCGGCCTCCAGGTGCACAAGCCGGCCGATCTCGATGGCGCCATCAAGGAGATGATCTCGGTCAAGCGTCCGGTGCTGTTCGACTGCCGCGTCGCCGCGCTCGAAAACTGCTTCCCGATGATCCCCTCGGGCAAGGCGCATAACGAGATGCTGCTGCCGGAGCAGGCAAATGACGAGGCCACGGCCAAGGCGTTCGCCGGCGGCAAGGCGCTGGTGTGAGCGCGATGGTCACAAACTCCGCTGTCATCGCCGGGCTTGACCGGGCGATCCAGCACGCCGCGACAGATTTGGGGGCCTTGACGCTGGTGGTTACTGGATGCCCCTTCGCCTTCACGGGACATGACGACGAAGAATAGAGGGGACGACAATGAACCAGCCCGCATCCGCCTATTTCATCGAGGACCGTCACGATCCCAACGAGACACATACGCTCGCTGTGCTCGTGCAGAACGAGCCGGGCGTGCTCGCGCGCGTCATCGGCCTGTTCTCGGGCCGCGGCTACAACATCGAGAGCCTCACGGTTTCGGAGACCGAGGCTCAGAAGCATCTGTCGCGCATCACCATCGTCACCACGGGCACGCCGATGGTGATCGAGCAGATCAAGCACCAGCTCGACCGCATGATCCCGGTGTACCGCGTCGTCGACATGACCCTGACCAAGCGCTCGATCGAGCGCGAGCTGGCGATGGTGAAGGTGCGCGGCCAGGGCGAGCATCGGGTCGAGGCGCTCAGGCTGGCGGACGCGTTCCGCGCCCGGGTGATCGACGCCACCACCGAGAGCTTTGTGTTCGAGATCACAGGCAATACGGACAAGATCAACCAGTTTATCGACTTGATGCGCCCGCTCGGCCTCGTCGAAGTGTCGCGCACCGGTGTTGCCGCGATCGGCCGCGGGCCTGAAGGGATGTGAACCATGCTGGCGCGCGACTGGTACTATAACGAGCGGAATCGGATGGGGATCGAGCCCGCCGTGGCCTCGATCTACGACAATCATGACGATGCCGATCTGCGGGCGCGCGCCGCGCTGAAAATGCTCGGGGTCCAGCGCAGCTGGCGCATCGCCGATATCGGCTGCGGCAACGGCGTGCTGGCGACCGAAGCCGCGCTGATGGGCGCCGAGGTCGACGCCATCGACATATCGCCCGCGATGCTGGCGCTCGCTGAGATCTACGCGCGCGATCGCAAGGCGCCGGTTCGCACCCAGTCCGCAGGCCTGCTCAGCTTCGCCTACCGTCCGGAGTCCTACGACCTGATCGTCAGCGAGTTCACGCTGCACCATCTGCCCGATTTCTGGAAGGCGGTGGCGATGTCGCGGATCTATCGCGCCCTGAAGCCGGGTGCGAGCTTCTATCTTCGCGACATCGTCTATACCGCGATGCCCGACGCGGTCGAACGCGACGTCGAGCAATGGGCCGATTTCCAGATCAAGAATCACGATTTCGCGCGGGAGAGCGTGGTGACGCATATGCGCGACGAATATTCCACCTTCGGCTGGGTGATGGAGCGGATGCTGACCGACGTCGGCTTCGTGCTGGTCTCGGCCGACTACCACGCCCCCATGCATGGCACGTATCTGCTGCGGAAACCGAAAGCCGGCGAGCAAGGCTAGACCAGAACAATAGACAGGGCTGCACGGCAAGCAGAACCGGAAACAACAATGAAGCCGGCCGACATCCTCATCGCCGTCATGGTGGCGATCATCTGGGGGTTTGCGTTCGTGGCGAGCCGGATCGCGCTCGACGAGCTTTCGCCGGAGCTGATGACGGCATTGCGCTTTACGATCGCCGCGGTGCCGTGCCTGTTCATTCCCAAGCCGAAGGTCGCCTGGTCGCGGCTGATCGCGATCAGCTTCACGCTGTTCCTCGGCCAGTTCCTGTCTCAGGCCTACGGCATCGCTCACGGCGTGCCGGTGGGACTGACCAGCGTCGTCGTGCAGAGCCAGGCGCTGTTCACGATCGGCTTCGCAGCGCTCGCGTTCGGCGAGCGGCCGACGCCGGTGCAGACGCTGGGCATCGTCATTGCAGCGGCGGGCCTGCTGATGATCTGCGGCACAGTCGGCTATGATTTCAGCGTCGCGGCCTTCGCGGTGCTGATGATATCGCCGCTCAGCTTTGCCGTCGGCAATCTCCTGCTGCGCGGCGCGCGCGGCGTGCCGATGTTCGATCTGTTCGCGTGGCTGTGCCTCGCTTCGGCGGTGCCGCTGTTCGTGCTGGCACTGATCGCCAACGGGCCGGCGCCGACCTGGACTTCGCTGACGCACATATCGCTGACATCGATTCTCTGCATGCTGATGCTCGGCGGTATCTCCACCTGCATCGCCTATTGGCTGTGGGGCCGCCTGCTGCGCGACTATCCGGCCGCGCAAGTGGTGCCGTTCGCGCTGCTGGTGCCGTTCGTCGGCTCGGCTGCCTCCAGCATCGTATTCGGCGAGCGGTTCGGACCGTTGCGGCTCGCCGGCATGCTGACCGTGATCGGTGGCATCGCCGTGATGGTGCTGGCGAAGCGCCCGCAAGTTCTGCCGAAGACCGCGTGAGGTGAACATGGCCTTCTCGCTATTCTATGCGTTCCTGGCCTTCATGGTGGTGATGTACTTCACGCCCGGCCCGAACAACATCATGCTGCTGTCCTCCGGTCTGACCTATGGCTTCCGCCGCACCATTCCGCACATCGTCGGTATCGTCATCGGCTTTGCCTTCATGGTCGCGACCGTCGGTCTCGGGCTCGGCACCGTGTTCCTGGCCTATCCGATCCTCCAGACCGTCCTGAAATATGCCGGCGCCGCTTACCTGATCTACCTGGCCGCCGTGATCGCGATGTCCGGTCCGGCCAAGTCGGGCGAGGAGAAGGCCCGTGGCCCGATGACCTTCTGGGGCGCGGCCATGTTCCAGTGGATCAATGCCAAGGGCTGGGTCATCGTGATCGGTACCATCACCGCCTATGCTGCGATCGCCCAATTCCCGCTCAACATCGCTATCCAGACCGTAATCAGCCTCGTCGTCGGCACGGTCTCGACCGTGGTCTGGGCGTTGTTCGGCACCGCGTTGCGGCCGATCCTGACCTCTGAGCGGCTGGTCCGCGCCTTCAATATCCTGATGGCGATCCTGCTGCTCGCTTCCCTCTACCCCGTTTTCATGGATGCATGATGTCGCGGATTTCCATGCAGAAACGGGTTTCCCTCGGGGCTGAAAATGCTCTAGACAGCCCCCGAAATCCGCAAATTTCACCCTTCGGACACTGACCATTGGCCGATTTTTGGCCCTGAACGAGGAAACGACTATGCGTGTTTATTACGATCGCGACGCCGACCTGAACCTGATCAAGGGCAAGAAGGTCGCCATCGTCGGCTATGGCAGCCAGGGCCACGCCCATGCGCTCAACCTGAAGGATTCCGGCGTCAAGGAAGTCGCCATTGCGCTGCGCAAGGGCTCAGGCTCGGCCAAGAAGGCGGAAGCGGCCGGCTTTAAGGTGCTGGAAGTTGCGGAAGCTGCCAAATGGGCCGACCTCGTGATGATGCTGACCCCGGACGAGCTTCAGGGCGACATCTATCGCGAGCACCTGCACGACAACATGAAGAAGGGCGCTGCCCTCGTGTTCGCGCACGGCCTCAACGTCCACTTCAACCTGCTCGATCCTCGCGCCGACCTCGACGTGCTGATGATCGCGCCGAAGGGCCCCGGCCACACCGTGCGCTCGGAGTATCAGCGCGGCGGCGGCGTACCCTGCCTGATCGCGATCGCCAAGGACGTCTCGGGCAACGCCCATGACCTCGGCCTGTCCTACGCCTCCGCGATCGGCGGCGGCCGTGCCGGCATCATCGAGACCACCTTCAAGGAAGAGTGCGAGACCGACCTGTTCGGCGAGCAGGTCGTGCTCTGCGGCGGCCTGGTCGAGCTGATCAAGGGTGGCTACGAGACCCTGGTCGAAGCCGGCTACGCTCCGGAGATGGCCTATTTCGAGTGCCTGCACGAAGTGAAGCTGATCGTCGACCTGATCTATGAAGGCGGCATCGCCAACATGAACTACTCGATCTCCAACACCGCCGAGTACGGCGAGTATGTCACTGGTCCGCGCATCATCACCGAAGAGACCAAGAAGGAGATGAAGCGGGTTCTCAACGACATCCAGTCCGGCAAATTCTCGCGCGACTGGATGCTCGAGAACAAGGTCAACCAGACCTCGTTCAAGGCGACCCGCGCCAAGCTCGCCGCGCACCCGATCGAGGAAGTCGGCGCAAAGCTGCGCGACATGATGCCCTGGATCAAGAAGGGCGCGCTGGTCGACAAGAGCAAGAACTAAAGCATGATCCGGAAAAGTGCGAAGCGGTTTTCCGGAAAGATCATGCGTGAACAACAAGCTAAAGCGCGATGACGATTCATCCAAATCTCATCGCGCTTTAAGTCACCGTGCCCCGGACGCAGCGCATCACGCACGTGGTGCGCTGCCGAGCCGGGCCCATTGCGGCTTCCGGGTCCCAGCTCTGCGCTCTGCTTCGCTGCGCTTGTCCGGGACACGAGCCTCGCACGTCGAACCAAATCTTAAGCCTTCGCAATTAGTGTTGGCAAAGTCACAAAGAGCGTTCGCTCTTTCATTTCCCGCGCCAAGTATTGCTGCTTCATTCAAATTCTTCGCGAGCTGAAGTACAGCCTGAACGCGAAGAACTGACGCTTAAACCACTTTCTTGATCTCGCGTCGGTTCTCGGACTCTCGTCGCTGCCACTGCAGCGCCAAAACGTCTGCCTCTTCAGAGGCAAGCATTCGGCTCTTCATCTATAGTCTCATCACGCGTATCGCGAACCACGATTGCGTCCTGGCACCTTTCTCCGACATGATCGCCGGAACTGGAGGGCGGGGGACCATGCGATCTGTCGTCATCACCGGTGCGTCCACAGGCATCGGCTGGGCCGTCGCGAAGTTTCTGATCGGGCGCATCATCGCCAAGCGGCTCGGGCTGCTGGCGCAGTAAGGCGGCCGTTCAGCCCGCCACGACGGTTTGCCCGCGCGGGCGGCGGCCCATCGCGAGCGTGCGCAAGGCCATCTCCGCCGGGCCTTGGTCTACGGCTTTCGTTCGCCGGCCGCTAACATTAAGCCAAGGTTGGATCGCGCCGCACGTTGCCTGTCCGCGACAGTTCCACTACAGTTTTATGAAACGGTGCAGCCGGCTGCCCCGGACGCCCTGGCCGTTTTCAGGCCGGCCAGACGGCTTGGCATCACTGCGCCGGACCAGAGTTGCGTGTCGTCGATGGCGTCCGCGCCCAATCCAGGTCCTTCTGCCGCGACCACCGTGCTGGCGAGCGTCGCCGCGCTCGGCATCTGGCGGCTGCTCGCCGTTGCCGCGCCGCATCTGGCGGCGCTCGCGCTGATGTACGAGACCGAGACGGATTTCGGCTCGCGCCTGTCCTTCGCGCTGGCCTGGGGCATCCTCAACTTCTTCTGGATCACCCTCCTGCGCCGGCCGGCGCTGTCGGGGGCGCTGTCGCTGACCCTGGTCGTGGTGCTGGTGCTGCTGTCGCGGCTCAAGCACGACGTCGTGCAGATGACGGCCAACTTCATCGACCTGATGATGATCGATCGCGACACCGTCGCGTTCCTGTTCACGATCTTCCCGAATTTGCGCTGGTCGGTGATATCAGCCGGTCTCGTCACGCTGCCGCTGATGTATGCGCTGTGGTGGCTCGACCCGTTCCGCATCCGCCGCCTGCCGGCACTCGCTTGCAAGCTTGCCTGTCTTGCCGCCCTGGTCGCCTATTCGCTCTCTCACCCGGAGGAGGCCTGGCGCGGCTACTACGATGACGGCTATCTCTCGAAATTCTTCCGCTCCGCCGTCACCGCCGTCTCCGACTTCGCGCAGTACGGCTTCATGGAATCGGCTGCCTCGACCGACGAGCGGCTCAACATGCCGCTGGTCGATTCCTGCCATCCCGCCGGCCGGCGGCCGAACATCATCATAATCCATGATGAGTCGAGCTTCGACATCCGCGCCGCGCAGGGCGTCAAGGTGCCCCAGGGCTATGGCGGCCACTTCAAATCCTGGGACGGCAGGCAGCGCACGTTCCTCGCCGAGAGCAATGGCGGGCCGAGCTGGTTCACCGAATACAATGTGCTCGCGGGACTCTCCTCGCGCTCGTTCGGCCGCTTCGCCTATTTCGTGACGCGCATCGCCTCGAACCGGGTCGAGCGCGGCCTGCCGCTGGCGCTACGCCGTTGCGGCTATGATACGCTGTCGCTCTATCCCGCCCATGGCGGCTTCATGGGCGCGCGTAGCTTCCAGATGACGACCGGCATCGAGCGCTTCCTCGACTCCAAGGATCTCGGCGCCAAGGATGTGGAGCCCGACAGCTTCTTCTACGACAAGGCGCTTCAGCTGATGGGGCAGCAGCCGCCGAACAAGCCGCTGTTCACCTTCATCTATCTCGGTGCCAATCATTTTCCCTGGGAGACCCGTTTCCGTCCCGACCTGCTGCCGAACTGGCGCGCGCCGGGCAATGCGCCGTCCATCGACGAATATCTGCGTCGTCAGGCCATGAGCGCCGAGCAATACAAGGCATTCGTCGCTGGCCTGAAGAAGAGCTTTCCGGGTGAGCCCTTCCTGATCGTGCGCTATGGCGATCACCAGCCCGAGTTTGCGCCGCACCTGCTCGAGCCCGGGCTCGATGAGGGGGCGATCGGCAAGAAGCTCGATGTCTACGATCCGCGCCTCTACGCGACCTATTACGCCATCGACGCCGTCAACTTCGAGCCGGTCAGAAGCGCGGCCGTGATGGACACGATCGACGGCCCCTATCTGCCGCTGGTGATCCAGGAAGCTGCCGGCATCCCGCTCGATCCGTCCTTCGCCGAGCAGAAGGAGATCATGCTCCGCTGCAAGGGCATCTTCTACGGCTGCAAGGATGGCGCCGAGGCGCGGCGGCTCAATCGGCTGCTGATCGACGCCGGGATGATCAGAGGGCTTTAGCGGCACGATGTCCTTAGCATCATCGCCGCCCCGGGTCCGGCCGGGCGGCGATCCGTTGCACTGCGACATCGTCATCTCTCGCGCCTGCACGCCGACTTCGAACTAAAGTCTGAGGCAAAAATGCCTGCAATCACAGACTTGTAACTGGCAGGGCGCTTCGCTTCCAAAACTTCGTCACGATTGCTTCCATCATCCGACACGCCGCCAAATGGTCTTTCCGGCGGTGCGAAGCCCATCCCTGATCCATCCTTCCTTGCAGGAGTGTCGTCCATGCGAGCGCTTGATGCTGCGCGTCTTGCATTTGCCCTCGTGCTGCTGAGTCCGGCTGCCCATGCGGCCGAAGCTGCGCACGACATCAAGGGGCTCTATCTCATGACCGACTATCCGGCGGTCACGGTACGGCCGGGGACCACGACCAACATCTCCCTGCGTCTGCAGAACTATGGTCTCGCGCCGCAGCGCTACCAGCTTTCGGTGGCGGGCGTGCCGAGCGGCTGGACCGCGACGCTACTCGGCGGCGGTCAGCCGGTCGGCGCCGCGATGCCGGCCCCCGACGGCAGTGTCGCGCTGCAGCTCAGGCTGGACGTGCCCGCAGGCAACGATCTCGCCCCGCATACGCTCACGGTCAAGGCCGAAGGGCAGGGCACAACGGCCGAACTCCCGGTTGCGGTCTCGCTCGCCAAGGAGCTGCCGGCCAAGCTCAGCGTGAAGTCCAGCCTGCCGTCGCTGCGCGGCAGCCCGAAATCCAATTTCGATTACACGCTCTCGATCAAGAATGATTCCGGCCGCAATCTCGTCGCCAGTTTTGCAGCAGAGGCTCCCGTCAATTTCGAGACATCGTTCACCGAGGCTTACGGCACGCAGGAGCTCTCGTCGATTCCGATCGATGCGGGTCAGTCCAAAGACATCAAGCTGAAGGTGCGCCCGCCCACGACGATCGACGCCGGTCACTTCCCGGTCAAGGTGACCGTGAAGGCGGAGGATGCCTCTGCCTCCACCGAGCTTGCGCTCGACATCGTCGGCCAGCCGCAGCTCCAGATCTCGGGCCGCGACGGTCTGTTGAGTGCGCGTGCGCTCGCCGGCAAGCAGAGCTCGATCCCGATCGTCGTGACCAATTCCGGCACTGCTCCGGCGGAGAATATCACGCTGGCCGGAACGGCGCCGAGTGGATGGAAGGTGACATTCGAGCCGGCGACCATCGAGCGGCTCGTGCCGGGCAAGGACGGCGAGGTGCAGGCGTTGATCACGCCCAGCGACAAGTCGCTGGCCGGTGATTACCAAGCCACGATCCGCGCCACATCGCGCGGCGAGAACGCCTCCGGCCAGTTCCGCATCACCGTCGGCACTTCGACCGTATGGGGCATGGCAGGTGCCGGCGTCATCGGTGTCGCGCTCCTGCTGATGCTGGGTGCAGTCGCGAGGTTCGGACGGCGATGAGGAATCAATCAACGGACAGCCGAGGGACGGCACCGGATCCCGTCATCGCCGCGCGCGGACTGACGCGGCGCTACGGCGCTACGGCCGTCGTCGACGGCATCGACTTCGACATCGCGCGCGGCGAGGTGTTCGGCCTGCTCGGCCCGAACGGCGCGGGCAAGACCACGACCATCCTGATGATGCTGGGATTAACCGAGATATCATCGGGCGAGGTCAGCGTGCTCGGCTTCAATCCAGCCCGCGAGCCGCTGAAGGTCAAGCAGCGCGTCGGCTATCTGCCCGATGCGGTCGGCTTCTACGATCATCTCACCGCCGCGGAAAACCTCGCCTATACGGCGAAGCTGATGGGACTGGCGCGCGCTGAGCGCGCGCGTCGGATCGAGGCGGCGCTGGCGCGGGTGGGCCTCGCGGAAGTCGCCTCAAAGCGGGTCGCGACCTTCTCGCGCGGCATGCGGCAGCGGCTGGGTCTGGCCGAGATCATCGTGAAGCGGGCCGAGATCGCCATCCTGGACGAACCGACGTCGGGCCTCGACCCGCAGGCGACGCAGGAGTTCCTGGGATTGATCGGAGAATTGAAGGCCGAGGGCATCACGGTGCTGCTGTCGTCCCACATGCTCGACCAGGTGCAACGCATCTGCGACCGGGTCGCGCTGTTCCAGGGCGGACGCATCGTGTTGATGGGTGCGGTGCCGGAGCTCGCAGTCAAGGTGCTCGGTGCCGGCTTCGTCGTGGAAGTCGAGGCCGACGGACTCGGTATAGCCCGGCGGCTCGCAATGATCCCCGGTGTGATCCAGGTCGATACCCTGGGCGTCGATCGTTTCCGCATGACTGCCGAGCGCGACGTGCGGCCGGACGCGGCACGCGCCGTGGTCACGGTCGGTGGTGACTTGCGCAGATTGTCGATCGACGAGCCAAGTCTCGAGGCGATCTACGCGCGCCATTTCCAGATCAGGCCCAGGGGAGATGTTCGCCATGCGGCGTGAGGGTTCACCGTTCCGCGGGCTGTCCACCGTCTTCGTCAAGGAGCTCGCCGATCATCTCTCCAGCATCCGCATGCTGATGCTGGAGCTCCTGATCGTCTTCACGGCGCTCGCCGCGCTCTACGGGGCGATCAGCAGCCTCAGGCAGAACACGGCCGAAGATCCGTTCCTGCTGCTCCGCCTCTTCACCATCGACAAGGCGCCCCTGCCGTCCTTCGTCGCCATCCTCGGATTCCTCATCCCGCTGATGGCGATCGGGCTCGGCTTCGATGCCATCAACAGCGAGCACAACCGCCGGACGTTGTCGCGCATCCTGGCGCAGCCGATCTATCGCGATGCGCTGCTGATGGGAAAATTCCTCGCAGCCCTCGCCACCATCGGCATCAGCCTCGCTGCCTTGTGGTTGCTGGTGATCGGTCTCGGCCTGATCTTTCTCGGGGTGCCGCCCGGCGGCGAGGAGATCGCACGCTCGCTGGTGTTCCTGGTCGTGGCGATCTTCTATGCCGGTGTCTGGCTCTCGCTGGCCATGCTGTTATCGATCGTGTTCCGCTCGCCGGCGACTGCGGCGCTGGTTTCGCTTGGCATCTGGCTGTTCCTGGCCGTGCTCTGGCCGATGCTGGCCCCGGCGCTCGCGCAGGCAATCGCTCCGGCCGATCCGCGCTACGCGCTGCTCGGGCTCAATGATCCGGCCACCGCGATCTGGACGCAGGAGCTGCTGCGGCTGTCGCCCAACGACCTGTTCGGAGAGGCGATGCTCGCCGTGCTCTCGCCGACCACGCGCACGCTCGGCCCGGTGTTCCTCGACCAGCTTCGCGGCGCCGTCATGGGATCACCGCTCCCATTCGGCGAGAGCGTCATGATCGCCTGGCCGCAAACGGTCGGCCTGATCGCGGGCACCATCGTGCTGTTCGCTTTCGGCTACGTGCTGTTCCAGCGCCAGGAGGTGCGGGCGTGAACCGATCGCGGTCAGCTAGACGAATTCTGCCCTAGCGTCGCGCGATCTGCTCCCACAGCCATCGGGCGACCGCATCGGGCGAGGAGTTCGCATCATTGCCGCTGGCGCGCAAGTTCGCCTCGCGCATGATGGCGATGTCGATCTTGCCGAGCAGCGGCTGCAGCGCAGCCTTGAGCCGTTCGTCGCCGGCGCGTTTCGGCGCCAGCAGCAGGATCGCGTCGTAGGGTGGAATCGCGTGGCGGGGATCGTCGAGCGTGACGAGGTCGTATTTCGCGATCAAACCGTCGCTGGTGTAGCCGGCGATGACGTCGACCTCGCCGCTGGCGACGGCCGCATACATGAAATCCGGCTGCATCTGGCGCTGGGCGCGGAACGGGAGTCCATAGGCCTTTTGCAGCGCCGCCCATTCGGGGCGGGAAAAGAATTCGTAGTCGCCGGCAATCGACAGTGTCGAGGCATGTCCGCTGAGGTCGGCAATGGTGCGGATGCCGAGCGCCTCGGCGCGCCGTCTCGGCATCACCAGCGCATAGGCGTTCTCGAAGCCGAGCTCACCGAGCAGCGTGATGTTGTCCTTCGCGAGCGCCGTCTTCAGCTCGGCGACCAGCTCGGCGCGCGGCTTGATGTCGGTGCGGTGGAGCTGGTTGGCCCAGAGCGTGCCGGAATAGTCGACATAGAGATCGATGTCCCCCGCCTTCAGCGCCTGGAAGATCACGCTCGAGCCGAGGCCCGACCGCGCGGTGGCCGAGAGGCCTGCCGCCTGGAGGCGGTCCCTCATCAGCGCCGACAGCACATATTGCTCGGCGAAGGTTTTTGCGCCGACCACATAGCCTGACGACGAGCGTCCCATGGTCGGCACCAGCGTTGCGGCGACCAGCGCCGCGATTCCGATCGCGCCGAGACCGCTGCGCAAGCGGCTGCGGTGGCGCAAGCCGTTCTCGATCAGGCCAAGCAACTGATCGACGGCGAGCGCGAGCAGCGCCGAGGCCAGGCAGCCGAACAGCACGAACACCCAGTTCTGGGTCTGGAGCCCGGCAAAGATGTAATTGCCGAGGCTGGTCTGCCCGATCGGCGTGGACAGCGTGGCTGTGCCGATCACCCACACAGCGGCGGTGCGGATGCCCGCCATCATCACCGGCAGCGCCAGCGGCAGCTCGACGATGAGCAGCGATTGCCGTGCCGTCATGCCGACACCCTTTGCGGCTTCGATCAGCGCGGGATCGATGCCGTTGAGGCCGGTGATGCCGTTGCGCAGGACCGGCAGCATCGAATAGAGCGCCAGCGCCAGCATCGCCGGCAGGAAGCCGAACGCGGAGAAGGAAACGCCGAACCAGGCCAGCGTGACGGAAGCAGCCAGCAGCAGCAGCGGATAGAACAGCGCAAGCAGCGCCAGCCCCGGTACCGTCTGCACGATGCTGGCGAACGCGAGCAGGATGCCGCGCGGCGCCGGACGGTTGCGGGTCAGGATCGCCAACGGCAGGCTGACGGCGAGGCCAAGTGCGAGCGCGGCGAGGCTTACCCGCACATGGTTGCCGAGATAATCGGGCAGATGCCCCAGCGCCTCGCCCCAACGCGGATCGGTGAAGAGGCTCATGCCGCACCGCTCTGCGGCAGCAGCGCATTCAGCCGCCCGACCTGGCGCCGCGGCGTGCTCAACAGCTCCAGCACGTAGTCGTCGCTGCTGCTCGAGAGCTCCGCGGGCGTACCCTGGGCGAGCAATCGTCCGCCGCGCATCACTGCGATGCGGTCGGCGAGCAGGATCGCCTCGGTCATGTCATGCGTGATCATCACGGTGGTCAGGCCGAGCTTGCGGTGTAGCGCGCGATAGTCCTCGCCTAGCGCATCGCGGGTGAGGGGATCGAGTGCGCCAAACGGCTCGTCCATCAGCACGATGCGGGGCTTTGCGGCGAGCGCCCGCGCCACGCCGACACGCTGGCGCTGGCCGCCGGAGAGTGCCTCTGGCAGACGGTCGCGATGCGATGCGCCGTCGAGCTGCACGAGCTCCAGCAGTTCGTCGATGCGTCCCGCGATCGCCACTGCCGGCTCGCCCAGCAGCTTTGGCGTGATCCCGATATTGTCGGCGACGCTTAAGTGAGGAAACAGCCCGCCGCTCTGGAAGACGTAGCCGATCCGGCGCCGCAGCGCGACCGGATCGACGCTCCGCACGTCTTCCCCCTCAACCATGACCGTGCCGCCATCGGCCTCGATCAGCCGGTTGGTGAGCCGCAGCAGCGTGGTCTTGCCCGAGCCGGACCCGCCCACGATGGCCAGAAACTCGCCCTCGGCAATGTCGAGCGACACATCGTCGACGGCTGCGAGGAAGCCGAATCTCTTGGTGACCTCTTGGTAGCTGATCGCCAGCTTGGAAGGCATCGCGGATGGGCTCGCTTTTCTCTTACCCTGCCCCTCCAGGGGAGGGTAAGAGCACGGCAAGTCCCCATGCGTAGCACGCTTGGCGCCTTGATTGAACTTGGCCGCGCGAGCGGCTAAGGCATCGGCCTGAGTTCGGAGGAAGCACATGACGACGCCCACGGCAGTGGCGCTGGAAGATGCCAAGGTCGCGTTCCGGCTGGGGGACGGCCGGGTCTATACGGCGGTGGAGAAGGCGCATCTCGCGGTCGCGCAGGGCGAGTTCGTCGCCATCGTCGGCCCGACCGGCTGTGGGAAATCGACGCTGCTCAATGTCGCGGCCGGCCTGCTCAAGCCGGCGGCGGGCAGCGTCAGGATATTCGACCGGCAGCTGACGGGACTGAACCAGGATGCCGGCTACCTGTTCCAGGCCGACGCGCTGTTCCCTTGGAAGACCGCGCTCGACAATGTCGCGATCGGGCTCGAGATCAAGGGCACGGCGCGCGCAGAGGCGCTGCCGCGGGCGCAGAAATGGCTGACCTCCGTCGGTCTCGGCGCGTTTGCCAGCCGCTATCCGCACATGCTCTCCGGCGGCCAGCGTAAGCGCGTGGCGCTAGCGCAGGTGCTGATCCGCGATCCGAAAATCCTCCTCATGGACGAGCCGTTCGGGCCCCTGGACGCGCAGACGCGCCAGGTCATGGGCAATCTGCTGCTTGATCTCTGGAATGCCGACCGCAAGGCCGTGCTGTTCGTGACGCACGATCTGGAAGAGGCGATCGCGCTCGCCGACCGCGTGGTGATCATGTCCGCGGGGCCGTCCTCGCGCATCATCGGCGATTGGCGCGTCAGCTTGCCGCGCCCGCGCGACATCTTCGAGGTGCGCCTCGACAAGGAGTTCCATGCGCTCCATCGCGAGATCTGGAGCGTGCTGAAGGACGAGGTGATGAAGGGATACGTGCAATCCACTCAGGCAGTGGAGGCGGTCTGATGTCGCGCCCGACGCTGTTTGCGCTGCAGGTCCTGGTCGCGGTCGTCTGCATCGTGCTGTGGCAGGTGCTGTCGACCATCCCGGTGTTCGGCAAGATCCTGCTGCCGCCGTTCTTCTTCTCCAACCCTTTCGACGTGTTCAGCCAGATCGTGAAATGGTTCGCCTCCGGCGTCATCTGGAAGCATCTCGGCATTACACTGGCGGAATCGATCCTGGCTTTCGTGATCGGATCGCTCGGCGGCGTGCTGGTCGGCTTCTGGTTCGCGCGCCAACCGCTGGTCGCCGCGGTGTTCGACCCCTACGTCAAGATGGTCAATGCGCTGCCGCGCGTCGTGCTGGCACCGATCTTCGCGCTGTGGCTCGGCCTCGGCATCTGGTCGAAGGTCGCGCTAGGCGTCACGCTGGTGTTCTTCATCGTGTTCTTCAACGTCTATCAGGGCGTCAAGGAGGTCAGCCGCACCGTGCTCGACAACGGCCGCATGCTCGGCATGAGCGAGCGGCAGTTGATGCAGCACGTCTATTGGCCGTCGGCCCTGTCGTGGATGTTCTCCTCGCTGCACACCTCGGTCGGTTTCGCCGTGGTCGGCGCGGTCGTCGGGGAATATCTGGGATCGGCGGCGGGCCTCGGTTATCTCATTCAGCAGGCCGAAGGCGTGTTCGACGTTGCCGGTGTGTTCGCCGGCATGTTCGTGCTGTCGGCCTTCGTCATCCTGATCGACTTCGGCGTGACGCTGATGGAGCGGCGGCTGCTGGTGTGGCGGCCGATGGCGTCGGACGGGCGGGGGTAGGGGCCCAAGTTCACCTCTCCCGCTTGCTTGCGGGAGAGGCGTAGGCCGCCTCTGGAGGCCGTCATCTCAAAACACGCCGAGGCAAAGCCTCGGCTATGGCGTAGCGCCGGGTGAGGGTTTTCTCCTTCGGGCGATTCTCCCATCGCGGGGACACCCTCTCCCCAACCCTCTCCCGCTCGGCAAGCGGGGGAGGGAGCGCACAGCCATCAATCCAGCAGCTTGATGTCATCAGGGGCCTGCGGCGGCGTCTTGATCGCGATGGCCTTGACCTGGCCGCTGATCGGCTTGGTGCCGCCATGCGGCGTGCCCTTCGGAATGATGACGAGATCTCCTGGCTTCACCGTGACCTCCTTGTCGCCGAGCCAGATCGTCCCGGTCCCGTCCAGGATGTACTGGATCTCGTTGGTGTTGGGATGCAGGTGCTTGGGCACATTGCCGACCTGGATTGACACAGTGGCGCCGTCGGCGGTCATGAACGTCTTCGAGCGGTAGCCAACCTTGTTGGCGGGGCCTAGCGCGTCGCCTTCCATCTCGCCGGTATGGATGATCTGCGCGGTGATGCTCTCGGCGGCGAGTGCCGGCCCGAGCAGGTAAGTTGCGCCGCATCCGGCGGCAAAAGCGGCGGCGATCGACAGGCTGGCTGCAAGGCGATTCATGGACGATCCTCCCCATTAGGAATTGTTATTGTCCGCGCATGCTATTGCGCCGAAAGACCGATGGCCAGCCCACTTCGGCAGTGCTTCTCAATCCCGCCCCGCTGCTCTATGGTGCCGCCGGCCGAACGGAGGAAACCAATGAAGAACACGATTGCCAGGCTCGCCGGCGCGCTGCTTGCGCTGACGCTCACCACCGGATTTGCCGCGGCGCAAAGCAAGGTCACCATCGCGGTCGGCGGCGGCTCCTGCCTGTGCTATCTGCCGACGGTGCTGGCCAAGCAGCTCGGCGAATATGAGAAGGCCGGCCTCAATGTCGAGCTGGTCGACCTCAAGGGCGGCTCGGATGCGCTGAAAGCCGTGCTCGGCGGCAGTGCCGACGTCGTCTCCGGCTATTTCGACCATTGCGTCAATCTCGCGGCCAAGAAGCAGGAGCTGCAGTCCTTCGTGGTCTATGACCGCTATCCCGGCCTCGTGCTGGTCGTCGCGCCCTCGCGCACCAATGACATCAAGTCGGTCAAGGACCTTGCCGGCAAGAAGGTGGGTGTGAGTGCGCCCGGCTCCTCCACCGACTTCTTCCTCAAATATATGCTCAAGAAAAACGGGCTTGATCCCGCCAGCGCCGCCGTGATCGGCGTCGGCCTCGGCGCCACCGCGGTCGCCGCCATGGAGCAGGGGCAGATCGATGCTGCCGTGATGCTCGATCCTTCGGTGACCGTGCTTCAGGGCAACCACAAGGATCTGCGCATCCTCTCGGATACCCGCACCCAGAAGGATACACTCGAGACGTTCGGCGGCGAATATCCGGGCGGCGCGCTTTACTCGACGGCAGCCTGGGTCAACGGCCACGAGAAGGAAACGCAGGCGCTCACCAATGCGATCCTCGCCACGCTCGCCTGGATCCATTCGCATTCGCCCGAGGAGATCATGGCGAAGATGCCGGAGGAGACGGTCGGCAAGAACAAGGATCTCTATCTTGCCGCGCTGAAGAACACGATCCCGATGTACTCCGAAACCGGCAAGATGGACCCCAAGGGCGCCGATGCCGTGCTCGCCGTGTTCAGCGTCGGTTCGCCCGAGGTCGCGAACGCCAAGATCGACGTCAGCAAGACCTTCACCAACAAATTCGTCGACCAGGCCAAGAAGACGACGGGGACCGCCAAATAGCTGACGCGAAGGCGTAGTAACCAGGCGTCATGACGTCCCTAATAATTCATCGCGTCACGACGCTTGATCTTGCCGTGCGGCCGATCGTGTGGCCGTTCGCCGAGGAACGCCGCGCCGAGATCGCGGCGCATTTTGCGGAGAAGCAGCGCGAGCGGCCGAAGATCTGGAACGGTCGCGTCCTGCTCGGGCGCGATGCCGCGTTCACGGACGGCCATCTCGCTGCGACCTATTTCGAAACCGATTTCGCCAGCTTCCTCGCCTGGCGCGACTGGGGTTTTCCTGATCCTGCCGTATTCAACGGTTTCGGCATGGGCGCGCTGCGCACCTCCGATGGCGCCTTCGTGATGGGCGAGATGGCGCAGCACACGGCCAATGCGGGCCGCATCTATTTCCCTTCGGGCACGCCCGACCTTGACGACATCAGGGACGGCGCCCTCGACCTTCGCGGCAGCGTGGTCCGCGAGATCGCGGAGGAGACCGGGCTCACCGCCGACGATTACGCGCCGGAAGCCGACTGGCATTGCGTCGTCTCCGGCCGTGCGATTGCGATGATTCAGGTCCTCAATCTGGACATGCCGGGCGATGAAGCCCGCGCCCGGATCGAAGCCAATCTCGCGCGCGAGGCCGAGCCCGAGTTGTCGGCCATTCATCTCGTGCGCGGGATGAGCGATCTTACGCCGACCATGCCGCGATTTGTCACGGCCTTTATTGCGCAGCAGTTCGCCTCTCGCTGACGCGCGAGGCTTGACATCGCTTCGCGCAGCCCGTGTGATGGGCGAAAACAAGAACGACAAGAATGCAACGCACAATCGTCCGGGAGGTTTTGATGCGCGAGGCCGTGCTGCCACTGCCGAAGGGCACCACCGACAGCAACCAGTAGCGGCGGAGAACGGCGGTGCTGGAGGTGAACGGATTGGTGAAGCGGTTCGGCGGCTTCACCGCCGTGAACAACGTCTCGTTCAGGGTCGACCAGGGCGAGATCCTCGGCCTGATCGGGCCCAACGGCTCGGGCAAGAGCACGATCTTCAACATGCTCTCCGGCACGCTGGCGCCGACCTCCGGATCGATCCTGTTTGCCGGGCACGAGATCGCAGGCCTTGCGCCGCACCGGATCATCAACCGCGGCATCGGCCGCACCTTCCAGATTCCGCGACCCTTCCGCCGCCTGACCATCTTCGAGAACGTCGCGCTCGCCGGATTCTACGGCCAGGGCCGCCACAGTCGCATCAAGGCCGAGGAGGCAGCCGAGCGGTCGCTGGCGATGGTGGGCCTGCCGACCGATCGCCACGCCAGCGTCGACGGCCTGGGGGCGGCCGGCCTGAAGAAGCTCGAGCTGGCGAAGGCCCTTGCCACTTCGCCGAAGCTGCTGCTCGCCGACGAGAGCCTCGGCGGTCTCGACGAGGCCGAGATGGACCAGGCGGCCGACATGCTGCGCAATATCCGCGACGAGCTCGGCATCACCATCATCTGGGTCGAGCACATCATGGGCGTGCTGATGCGCGTCGTCGATCGCGTCATGGTGCTCGATCACGGCGAGAAGATCTCGGAAGGCCTGCCGAGCGCGGTCGCCGGCGATCCGCGCGTCATCGAAGTCTATCTCGGCACCGATGCAGAGACCACGCAGGCCGCGGCCGCCGAAGCGCGCCGCCGGGCGGGAGGTTAGTCCATGCTGGAGCTCCGCGGCGTCAATGCCGGCTATGGCACGTTCCAGGCGCTGTTCGACGTCAATCTCGACGTCAAGGCCGGCGAGGCCGTCGGCGTCATCGGCCCCAACGGCGCCGGCAAGACCACCTTAATGCGCGTCATTTCCGGCCTGATCCGTCCCTCGCGCGGATCGATCAAGATGGAAGGCGTCGATGTCGTGGCGACGCCGGCGCACAAGATCGTCAGCCTCGGCATTGCGCATGTGCCGGAGAACCGGCGGCTGTTTCCGCAGCTCACGGTCGACGACAATCTCAAGATGGGCGCGTTCATGAAGGAGGCGCGCGGACACTATGCCGAACGGCTGGACGTCGTGTTCGACCTGTTCCCGCGCCTGAAGGAACGGCGGCATCAGATGGCCGGCACCATGTCCGGCGGCGAGCAGCAGATGTGCGCGATCGGCCGCGCCCTGATGTCCAGGCCGAAGCTGCTGCTGCTCGACGAACCCTCGGCGGGGCTCGCGCCGGTCGTGGTGCAGCAGGTGTTCGAGCTGGTGAAGCGGATTCGCGCCAGCGGGCTGACGGTGCTGATCGTCGAGCAGAACGTGCAGCAGGTCCTGAAAGTGGTCGACCGTGCCTACCTGATCGAAGCGGGCACGATCCGCGCCTCCGGCACCTCGTCCGAGATGCTGGCAAGCGACACGGTCAAGGAAGCTTATCTCGGGGTGTGATGGGCATGCAGGCGTTCCTGGACATTTTCGACATCTATCTGCTGGAGGCCGTCATCAACGGCATCCTGCTCGGCGGCGTGCTGGCGCTGCTCGCGCTCGGCCTCAACCTGATCTTCGGCGTCATCGACGTGACCTGGATCTGTTACGCCGAGCTCGTGATGATCGGCATGTACGCCATGTATTTCATGGTGCAGTATTACGGCGTCAGCTATTTCATCGCTGCGCCATTCACCATCCTGCTGGTGGCGGCGCTCGGCGCCCTCTTGCATTACCTCGTGATCGCGCCGCTGTTGACCGCGCCGCCGATCAATCAGCTGCTCGCGACCGGCGGCGTGCTGTTCGTGCTGCAGAGCTTTGCCACTGTCGCCTTCGGCATCGACTTCCGCAATCTCGGCATCCGCCTGCCGGTGCTCGCCTTCGGCGACATGAATTTCAGCTACGCGCGGCTTTTGTCCTTCCTGGCAGCACTGGTCGGCATGGTCGCGGTCTATCTGTTCATGACGCGCACCTTCACCGGCACCGCGATCCGCGCCATCGCGCAGGACCGTCAGATCATGGCGCTGATGGGCGTCGATACGAAGCGGATCTATCTCATCACCTCCGCGCTCGGCGGTGCGCTGGCCGGGCTCGCGGCCTGCCTCCTGGTGCTGCAATATGACGTGCATCCGTTCGTCGGCCTCTCCTTCGGGCCGATCACCTTCCTGATCTGCGTGCTCGGGGGCCTCGGCAATTTCATCGGCGGCTTCATCGCCTCCTTCCTGTTCGCCGAGATCATCTCGCTTGGCGGCCTGTTCTCCGACCTCGAATGGGGCTATGTGCTCGCCTTCGCCTTCTTCATCGTCATGATGTTCATCCGGCCCGCGGGCCTGCTGGCGAGGCGGCGATGAAGGGGCAGGGGCGGCTTGCAGCATGGGGCGTGGGGCTGGCGGTGCTGGTCGCGCTGCCTTTCGTCTATCGCGATCCCTATCATCTGCACATCCTCGTGCTGATCCTGATCTGGTCGTTCGCCTATACCTCCTGGTCGATGATGGGGCGGTTCGGCCTGGTCTCGCTCGGACATGGCGGCTTCATGGGCATCGGTGCTTACGTCACCGCGCTCTTGTGGAATCACCTGGGCCTGTCGCCCTGGATCGGCATTCCCGTCAGCATGATCGCGGCCGGCGCGCTGGCGCTGATCGTCGGCTATCCCTGCTTCCGCTTCCGCATCACCGGGCATTATTTCGTGCTGGTGACGCTGGCGCTGTCGGGCATCGTGCTCCAGGTCATCACCGCGACGCGCGACTACACCGGCGGCTCGCTCGGCTATACCCCGAACCGCGCGTCCGGCAACAAGCTCCTGGCGCTGCAGTTCGACGACAAAACCACCTGGTATCTGATCGCGCTTGCGGTCTGGCTGTTCGGTATCGTGGCCTGGCACTGGGTCGACCGCAGCATGGCGCGCTATGCGCTGGAGGCGATCTCGGAGGACGAGGACGCCGCGGCTGCGGCCGGCGTCAACGTCACCGCCGAGAAGCTGAAGATCACGCTGCTCAGCGCGCTGATGACGGCACTGGCCGGCGCGATCTACTGCCAGTATCAGATGTTCATCACACCCGACACCGTCAGCGGCATCGCGGTTTCGCTGCAGATGGTGTTCGCGGCCATCGTGGGCGGCCTGTTCGTTTCGCTCGGCCCGACCTTTGGCGCCATCATCACCATTTTGCTGGCCGAGAGCTTGCGCATCGGCTTCGGCACCAAGGCGGTCGGCTGGGACAACCTCGTCTACGGCGTGCTGCTCGTGGTTTTCATCATATTCCTTCCCAAGGGCATCCTTGGTAGCGTCCTCGACCGACTGAAGCCGCAACGCAAGGTGCCCCGCGCTCATGAGCAAGAAGCCGTCCAGATCGCTCGCCCAGGAGCTTGACCGCTACATCACGCCATTCCGTTACGATGGCTCGGGCAAGTTTCATCTCAAGGACCATAAGACCGACGAGAAGGGCGACCTCGACAAGGAGAAAGCGCAGGCGCTTCTCGACGCCAACAAGAAGCGCCTCGTCGGGTTTCAGGAGAAGCTCTACGCCCAGGACCGCTGGTCCGTGCTGATCGTGCTCCAGGCAATGGACGCCGGCGGCAAGGACAGTGCGATCAAGGCGATCTTCGAGGGCATCAATCCGCAGGGCTGCGAAGTCACGGCCTTCAAGGCGCCAAGCAGCAAGGAGCTCGACCACGACTTCCTCTGGCGCCACGTGGTCGCGCTGCCGGAGCGCGGCCATATCGGCATCTTCAACCGCTCGCATTACGAAGAATGCCTGGTGACGCGCGTGCATCCGGAAATCCTCGCCAAGGAGAAGCTGCCGCCAAAGCTCGTCACCAAGCACATATGGAAGGAGCGGTTCGAGGACATTTCCGCCTTCGAACGCTATCTCTGCCGCAACGGAACCGTGGTGCTGAAGTTCTTCCTCAACGTCTCCAAGGAGGAGCAGCGCCAGCGCTTCCTCGACCGGTTGGGGGAGCCGGCCAAGCAGTGGAAGTTCTCCATGGACGACATCAAGGAGCGCTCGCTGTGGCCGCGCTACCAGGCGGTCTACCAGGACATCGTCCGCCACACGGCAACGCCTCATGCGCCGTGGTACGTCGTGCCCGCCGATCACAAATGGTTCGCCCGCGTCGTGATCGGCTCGGTGATCAATGCAGCGCTCGAAAAGCTGGACCTGCGCTTCCCCCGCGCCGACAAGGCCTCGCTGGAGGAGTTCGAGCAAGTGCGCAAGGCACTGGAGAAAGAGGGGACGGGAGGCAAGAAGCAGGCAAAGTGACAGCCAAGGAGATCGCCGATCGCAAGACCGTCAACTTCGCGCTCCAGGGCGGCGGCGCGCACGGCGCCTTCGTCTGGGGCGTGCTCGACCAGGTGCTCGAGGACGGCAGGCTCGCGATCGAGGCGGTCAGCGCCACCAGTGCCGGTGCCATGAATGCGGTGGCGATGGCCTCCGGCATGGCGAACGGAGGCGCGGAGGGTGCGCGGGAGAACCTGCACGCATTCTGGTACGAGGTGTCGCGCATGGACATGGCGTACGATTTGATGTCGCCGCTGAACCAGTGGATCCAGGCCCTGAAGCTGCCGCCGGAATATCATCCGGTGCACGCCGTCATCCACACGCTGACGCACACCCTGCCGCCGAACCTGCTCAATCCCTTTCATTTCAATCCGCTCCGCGCGCTGCTGCAGCGCGTGGTCGATTTCGACCGGCTCAATTCCTCGCCCGAGGCGCCGCAGCTGTTTCTCAACGCCACCAACGTCCGCACCGGCAAGATCAAGGTGTTCCAGAGCCCGCTTCTCACGGCGGAAACCGTGCTCGCCTCGGCCTGCCTGCCGCCCTATTTCCAGGCCGTCGAGGTCGACGGCGAGCATTATTGGGACGGCGGCTATCTCGGCAATCCCGCGATCTATCCGCTGATCTACCGCAAGGGCAGTCACGACGTCATCATCGTGCAAGTCACGGCGATCAGGCGCAACGAGCTGCCGACCAGTGCGGCCGATGTCCTCCACCGCATCAACGAGATCAGCTTCAATTCGTCCTTGATGCGCGAGATGCGCGCGGTCGCCTTCGCCACGCGGCTGATCGACGACGGCGAGCTCGACAGCGACAAGCATAGCCGCATGTACATGCATTGGATCGGCAACGATCAGTTGATGTCGCAGCTCGGCACGGCCACGCAGTTCCACCCCGAATGGAGCCTGTTGTGCCGCCTGCGCGATGAGGGCCGCGAGGCGGCGCGAAGCTGGCTGGCGCGAAACTTCGACCAGATCGGAAAGTCCTCGACCGTCGACCTGGCAGACATGTTTCTCTAGCCGGCTGAGCCGGCCATGCACAAAAACGCGAAAACAACCCCATGCACAGTAGCCGAGCGTAGCAGAATCAACCGCTTGCAGCTCCGTCATCGTTGCTGCGGATTTTACGAAACTCATTTGACTCGTCGGGCAAAACAGGGGCATGATGTCAACATGCCCGCTGCCCCTCGACAGCTGCGACCCGCGCGCAAGCGCTTGCATCGGCGGGCTGCTTCCAGGGAACTCGCGCCTTCAAATGTGATCTCTAGATCGTTGATCTTGCTTGACAGTTTTGTGTCCTAGGACGAGCATCGTAGCGGTCGCAAACAAGCGACGCGCAACGTCCACCTCATGAGCAAGGGGAGGTCTATGACGCCACCTCCGCAAATCCAGCCGCTGAGTGCGATGGAGCTCGTTCGGACTATCGCATAGCGGCGAAAACCGCGAACGGCACGCCGGGTCAAGGTTTAGCGGGCCGCATCAGTGAGGCAAGGCCCCTACCTTCCCGGCGCTGTAATTTGCATTACATCACATCGATCGTGTCGGATGGCCGTGACGGGCTGCCGCAACGAGCCTCTTTGACATCCCGCTGTTCCCATTCTCCCCGCCGTCGCTCCGCATTGGCGCAAGAGGTCTTTGGCGCATCACAGCACGTCGGTGATGCCGCGGCTTCCGATCCTGCATTGCGGCAAATGCCAAGAGAATGTCGCCTCAAAGGCCAACTTCCGACACAGGGCCGGGGCGAATAACGGCAATCCGACATGACGCATGTGCTTCGGCGATGACGGTCCCGACGCCGCCGGTGCATTCATTTTTTTCCAGGGAATCCTCGTGTCGCATAAGCTGGCCGCGGCGCTCCTCGCCGCTCTCTTCCTCACGATTCCATCTCTCTCCGGTGCCCGCGCCGAGCCGCCTCCGCCCGCGGCAAACAGCGCCGCCACACTCTCGCCTGACGAGGCGAAACGCGCGCTGGAAACCCTTCAAGACGACAAGAAGCGCGCGCAGATGATCGATACGCTCCGCGTGATCGCCAACGCGTCCGGTCCGCAGCAGGCGGCGCCGGAGCAAAAATCGCCGATCCCGCTCTCGGCCGACGGCCTCGGTGCGCAGCTCTTGCTCACGGTGTCGGAGGAGATCGGCGAGATCTCGAGCGAGATCGCCGGCATGGCACGGACGCTCACGCACTTTCCGGCGTTCTATTACTGGATCATGCGGACCGCGAACGATCCCGCGGCCTATCACCTCCTGATCGAGATCGCCTGGAAGCTGGCGCTGGTGCTCGGGTGCGCCCTCGCTGCCGAGTGGGTGATCTTTCGCCTGATCCGCCGTCCGGTCGCGTTCCTGGAAGGACGCGTGCCACAAACCGCGCACCTGCCGGCACAGGTGCTGCCCGTAGCCGACCCGCCGTCATCGGTGGCCGATGTCACTCCCGCACCCGAGTTGAACAAGCGCCGCCACAGTCTTGCGCGGGTCTGGCAGGTCCTGTCACGGCTGCCCTTCGTGCTGGGGCGCCTTGTGCTCGAACTGCTGCCGGTGGTGGTCTTCGTTGGTGTCGCCACGGCGCTGCTCGGGACGGTGATCGGCGAGCCCACGACCGTTCGCCTCGTGATCCTCGCGGTCGTCAACGCCTATGCGTTTTCGCGCGGGCTCATCTGCGTGGTCAGGGCGCTGGCGGGGCCGTTCGGCCTGTTTCCGCTGCGGGCCGAGACTGCGGCCTATATCGAGATCTGGGCGCGCCGCATCGTCGGTGTCGGCGTCACCGGCATCGCCTTTGCCAATGTGGCGCTATTGCTCGGCCTGCACCGCGCCGGCTACGCCGCCCTGCTGCGCATGGTGATGCTGGTCGTGCATCTCTTCATCGTCGTCATCATCCTGCAATGCCGCCGCCAGGTCGCCGAGGCCATCCGCGCGCCGGCCGAGCGGCAGGGGATTGCAGCCCGTTTGCGTAACCGCATCGCCGGCGGCTGGCATTATCTTGCCATCGCACTTGATCTGGCGCTGTGGGCCGTCTGGGCGCTGAACATCCGCAACGGTTATTCGCTGCTGCTGCAATATTTCGTGGGCACCATCGCGGTGGTGCTGGTCACGCGTGTCGCCATCATGGTGACGCTGAGCCTGATCGACCGTGGTTTCCGCATCAAGCCGGAAATCCTCCAGCGCTTTCCCGGCCTCGAGATCCGCGCCAACCGCTATCTACCGCTGTTGCGCCGGATCGTATCCAGCGTGATCGCCTTCATCGGCTTCGTGGCGGTGCTCGAAGTCTGGGGTGTGGACGCCATCGTCTGGTTCTATGGCGGCCAGATCGGCGGCCGGCTGATCTCCGCCGTGGTGACGGTCGGCATCGCCGTGTTTATCGCTGCGGCCATCTGGGAAATCAGCAATGCGTTGCTGGACCGCCAGATCAATGCACTGTCACGCGATGGGCATTATGCCCGTGCGGCGCGCCTGCGCACCTTCCAGCCGATGCTCCGCACCGCGCTGCTCTGCCTGATCGCAACCGTCGTCGGCCTCACGGCGCTGAGCGAGATCGGCGTCAATGTCGCGCCGCTGCTCGCGGGCGCCGGCATTGTCGGCATCGCGATCGGCTTCGGCTCGCAGAAGCTGGTGCAGGACCTCATCACCGGCCTGTTCCTGCTGCTGGAGAACACGGTCCAGGTCGGCGACAATGTCAGCTTGTCAGGGCTCGCGGGCGTGGTGGAGAACGTCTCGATCCGCACCATTCGCCTGCGCGCCGGCGACGGCGCCGTGCACATCGTGCCGTTCAGCGCGGTCACGACCATCACCAATGCCAGCCGCGGCGCCGGCAACGCCTCGGTCAGCGTCAACGTCGCCTACAAGGAAGACACCGACCGGGCCGGCCAGATCCTCAAGGACATCGTCGACGAGATGCGCCGCGAACCGGAATTCCGCGCACTGATCCGCGGCGACCTCGAACTGTGGGGCGTCGACAAGGTGGACGGCGCGATGGTGTCGATCGTCGGCCAGATCCGCTGCACCGAGGCCGGGCGCTGGCCGGTCCAGCGCGAGTTCAACCGGCGCATGAAGCTGCGCTTCCAGCAGAACGGCATCGAGGTCGCATCCGCCACCCAGACTATCCTGATGCACATCGCGCCACCGGCCGATAGCGCCGCCACTCCGACGCCGCGGCGAGTGACCGCATAAGCAATCCCAAAATTTCCGGCTTGCCTCTATCGATCCGGCCGCGTTCACTCTGGCCCCAGCCCGCGAACGACATGCGGGCGAAGAAAGAAGGGTGGGCGGGATGAACCGAGGACTCTGGGCCGGATTGCGCGGCCATGTGATGGTCGTTTGCGCATTGGTCGGATTTGCTGCGTTCGCCGGGTCGGCGGGCGCCCAATTGTCTCCGTCGCGTCCGGTCACCCTCGTCGTGCCCTTTGCGGCGGGTGGCCCGACCGATACGCTGGCGCGGATCCTGTCCGAGCGCATCGCGGGCGAACTGCACACGACGGTGGTTGTCGAGAACGTGGCGGGTGCGTCCGGCAGCATCGCCGGCGCCCGCGTCGCGCGCGCGACACCCGACGCTACCACGATCACGATCGGCCATTGGGGTACCCATGTGCTGAACGGTGCGATCCTCAAGCTGCCTTATGACGTGGTCGCCGATTTCGAGCCGGTGGCAATGATCGCGATGGGGACGCAGCTCATCGTCGGTCGCAAGTCGCTGGAGGCAAACAGTCTGAAAGAGCTGATCGCGTGGCTGAAGGCCAACCCCGGCAAGGCCACCGCCGGCACGGCCGGGGCCGGCACGGGCGCGCACGTCGCCGGTGTCTTCTTCAAGGACAAGACCGGCACCGACTTCCAGTTCGTGCCGTATCGCGGCGCAGGGCCCGCCATGATCGATCTCGTGGCCGGGCAGATCGACCTCATGTTCGACCAGGCGTCGAACTCGCTGCCGCACGTCAAGAGCGGTGCGATCAAGGCGTTCGCGGTGACGTCGCCGACAAGGCTTGCGTCTGCGCCCGACGTGCCGACCGTCGACGAGGCGGGTCTGCCCGGTCTCTACATTTCCTACTGGCACGGCATCTGGGCGCCAAAGAACACACCGAAGGACATTGTCACGAAGCTCAACGCGGCCATCATCGCCGTGCTGGCCGATGCGTCCGTCAAGCAGCGCTTCGCCGAGCTGGGGCAGGAGATTCCGCCACCGGAGCAGCAGAGCCCCGCAGCACTCGCCGCTTTCCAGAAGGCCGAGACCGCAAAATGGTGGCCGATCGTGAAGGCGGCCGATATCACGCCGGAATAGCGCCGTTAACCTTTTCTCGCGCGCCTGCCAGGCGTTCGCGAAAATCTCGCTGCGGTGCGAGATCACAATCGGTGCCCGAGTCTCTCCGTCCTTGATCTGGATGGCGCGCTGGCCGACAATGTGTGCGGTTCAATGTGAAGCTCCTTGGGGGAATTCGTGAATAGACCTGCCCGGGTCGTTGCCCAATCGACGTCGTCCAATTCGCAGCAAGGCATGACGCTGCTGCGCGATCCCTTGCTCAACAAGGGCACTGCTTTCACTGAAGCGGAGCGCGAGGCACTGGGCCTGCGAGGCCTCTTGCCGCCATGCGTGTTGACGATGGAGACACAGGCGCAGCGCGTGCTCACCAATCTGCGCACGCTACCGACGGACCTCGAAAAATACGTCGCGCTGAACGCGCTGCATGACCGCAACGAGGCGCTGTTCTTCCGCGTCGTCGTCGACAATGTCGACGAGATCCAGCCGATCATCTACACGCCGACCGTCGGGCTCGCCTGCCAGAAATACGGCCTGATCTTCCAGCGGCCGCGCGGCATGTTCATCTCCTCGCGCGATTGCGGCCAGATCGCGGAGATTCTGAAGAACTGGCCTTACCCGGCCAAGCTGATCGTCGTCACCGACGGCGAGCGCATTCTTGGTCTCGGCGATCTCGGCGCCAACGGCATGGGCATTCCGGTCGGAAAACTGTCGCTCTATTCGGCCTGCGCCGGCGTGCATCCGGAACTGTGCCTGCCGATCGTGCTCGATGTCGGCACCAACAACGAAGAGCTCTTGAACGATCCCTATTATATCGGCCTGCGCGAGCGGCGGCTCACGGGCGAGGCCTATGACAGCTTCGTCGACGAGTTCATGCAGGCCGCGCGAAAAACGTTCCCGGGCGTGCTGATCCAGTTCGAGGATTTCGCCAACCATTCGGCGTTCAAGCTGCTGCACAAGTACCGGGATGAAGCCTGCGTCTTCAACGACGACATCCAGGGCACGGCGGCCGTGGCGCTCGCCGGCCTGTTCTCGGCCCTGCGCGTCTCCGGCGGCAAGCTCAGGGATCAGCGCATCCTGTTCCTCGGCGCGGGCGAGGCGGCGACCGGCATCGCCGATCTCGTGGTCTCCGCCATGATGGCGGAGGGCGCTTCCGAGGCGGATGCGCTCCGGCGCAACTGGCTGGTGGATTCCCGCGGTCTCGTCGTCAGCGGTCGCGAAGGCCTCTCTGGCCACAAGCTCCGCTATGCCCACACCGGCCAGGCGCCGATCGCCGATTTCCTCACCGCGATCAAGACGCTGAAGCCCACGGCGATCATCGGCGTCGCCGCGGTCGGCGGCGCCTTCACGCCCGAAGTGCTCAAGACCATGGCCGAGCTCAACGAGAAGCCGATCGTGTTCGCGCTCTCCAACCCGACCTCGAAGGCGGAATGCTCGGCGGAGGACGCCTATCGCTACACCGAGGGCCGCGCGCTGTTCGCCTGCGGCAGTCCGTATGATCCAGTGACGCTCAACGGCCGCAGCTTCGTGCCGCGCCAGGGCAACAACTCCTACATCTTCCCCGGCGTCGGCCTCGGCGTCATCGCCAGCGGATCGAAGCTGGTGACCGACGAGATGTTCATGGCGGCGGCCCACACGCTCGCCGACTGCGTCGGCACGGAGGATCTCGCGCAAGGCAGTCTCTATCCGGCACTGCCGCGCATCCGCGAGGTCTCGGTCCGCATCGCGGCGGCCGTTGCGGACGTTGCCTACCAACGTGGGCTCGCCGACGGACCTGCACCCAACGACGTGAAGGCCCTGGTCCAATCCCAGATGTACGAGCCGCATTACTGAGCCACCGAGCCGACGGTTGATCGACGCCAGAACCAAAATCCGGTCAGGCGCTGGCTCGTTCACCTCTCCCGCCTGGGAAGTGGGAGAGGGGCCGCACCTCCGTCGTTGCGCGATCGAGCCTCATTTCATTGCGCCTTAGGGGCCGTCTGTCCCGATTCAGAACAGGTCACTGTGGTGGAATCGTCACAGCTGGCGCGAAACGGACGCGGCCCCAGGGCCGCTTTTGTTCCGACAAGGTTCTGCCCTCATTGCCCACCGAAAATCCGGGCTGTTCGGAGGGGCGTACCATGTCTCGCATTGCACGTGCCGAAACTGCCCGGATTTCCCTCGCAACCCCATGCCGGCTGCTGCTTGCCGTCGCCGGCGCCGCCTCGCTCGCCGCTTGCGCGCAGTCGCCGGTCGGTCGCCAGAAGGCCGATCTGGCTGTTCCCGGCCGGCAGGCCGTGGTGGAGCGCCCGCATAGGCTGGCGGCGCTGCATCCGCGTCCGACCAGCCGGGCGCGCGCTGTCGGCGGCGACGCGAAGCAGACGGCTTCGCACGGCGTCGCCAGCTTCTATTCGGATACGGAGACCGCGAGCGGCGAGAAGTTCGACAAGAACGAGTTGACCGCGGCGCATCCCACGCTGCCGTTCGGCACCAAGCTGCGCGTCACCGACACCTCCTCCGGCCGCGTCGTCACCGTCAGGGTCAACGATCGTGGGCCCTTCGTTCGCGGGCGCGTGGTCGACATCTCGCCTTCCGCGGCGGAGGCGCTCGGCATGGTCGACAAGGGCATCACCAATGTCAGGCTCGAGGTCGTGCAATAAAGCGCGCCTCGTCGAGACCGATGGGGTGCGCTTAACCGGCTGTTAGCGGCTTTTCAAGCATCATGGCTGCCCACAATTCCGGGCTTTGGGGGGAGGCGGCGCTTGAACACGATCCAGTATCTCGAAGATCAGGCTGCGCGCGCCGAGCGGCTCGCCAAACGGATCACGGATACGCTGACGATCGAGAAGCTCCTGACCTTTGCCGGCGAACGCCGTCGCGAGATCGAGGTCATCGCCGGCAAGCATCGCCGCGCCTAAAGCGCGATGAGATTTGGATGAATCGTCATCGCGCTTTAGCTTGTTGTTTACGCATGATCTTTCCGGAAAACCGCTTCGCACTTTTCCGGATCATGCTTTAGCTCTGACGAACCATGCGGCAAGCCCATCCGGGTTTGCTTCCCTGTCTGCGCAATTGAGACAATGCCCGCTCAGCTGTGGCTCTCGACGAAGTCGCTGAGGTAATCGGGTAGCTCTATGCCGTACATGTCGCAGCGCGCCTTTATCTCGCCGACGACATCGGTCGAGATGTCCTTCATCCAATGCTCGAGCGTGTTGAACGAGATCACCTTGACGGGATCGTTGAAGCAGCCGGCAACGAGTTCACCGATGGTGGCTTCAAGATCGCTGCGCTCGATAGGGATTTCGGTCGCCTCGTCGCGGCGGTCGATCACCACGAAGAGGGTCTGGTCTGCGCCGTAGGGCACGACGGAAGATACGCCAGCTTCAAGCATGTGAGGTGCTCACGTCTTTGCTTCCGATCTCTGACAACGGGAAAAACCGGAAGAAGGTTCCTGCTCGCGTGCTTGTGAAGGCCGTCAGAGAAATTCTCTCAAGCGCGACAGCTCGATCACGTGTTCGGGTGAGAGTATCTCCGTGACCAGCGGCGGCTGCGCCCCCGTGCGTATCTCGTAGAGATGCCTGGTCGTCACCGGTTTCTGCATGAACGCCGAAATGCAATCGTCGAGCGTGCCTTCGAGGACCTGGTAAGGCGCCCGGTCCGGCCGTCGCTGGTTTGCAAGCGATGGCCATTTATGCAGCACCGCGAGCGCGCCGAAATCGACCTTTGAATCCCGGACGTCCCCCATCGCCTGCCTCACGCAAAGGACGGCCCCAGCACACACATCCACGTGCTGGGGCCTACACACCTATCGCTGCATCTCAAAGCCACGACCACCCAACGCGACAGCCAGGAAAAGGTTCCCGGCCGCCCCGGCGCTCCTCAGCTTGCGGCGGCCGCGATCCTGCGTCCCGGGCTGTCGTGCTCCTGGTTGCTCTCGCCGCGGCTGATCTCCGGTGGCAGCCCGGCGAAGCGGCGCAAGGCCCCGGCCATCTGCACCCGGCCCGACACGCCCGTGATCACCACGTCGACCATGGTGAAGGACGAGTGGAAATGGCCGCGCGCCCTCAGCTGCTCGACCGGGACGCCGGCTGCGGCCATCGCCTCGGCATAGGCGACGCCCTCGTCCCGCAACGGATCGAACTCGCAGGTGACGACGAAGGCCGGTGGCAAGTTTTCGACCTTGCCGCGTAGCGGCGAGACCCGCGGGTCGGTGCGGTCCGCCGGCGAGCAGTAGAGGTCCCAGAACCAGTACATCAGCGAGCGCGTCAGGAAGTAGCCGGTCGCGTTGTCGTTGTAGGACGGGCGATCGAAGCTGCAGTCGGTGACGGGGCAGACCAGAAGCTGGCCGGCGATGTCGGGGCCGCCGCGATCGCGCGCCAGCTGGCAGGTGACGGCAGCGATGTTGCCGCCGGCGCTCCAGCCTGCCACCAGCACCGGGCCCGGTCTGCCGCCGAGCTCGGCAGCGTGCTCGGCGATCCAGCGGGTTGCTGCATACCCGTCTTCGGCAGCCGTCGGGAAACGATGCTCCGGCGCGTGGCGATAGCCGACGCTGACGAACATCATGCCGGTCCTGCGTACCATGTCGCGGCAGAACGGCTCGTCCGACTGCTCGTCGCCGAGCACCCAGCCGCCGCCGTGGAAATAGACCACGACCGGATGCGGTCCTGCCGTTGCGGGCTTGTAGACACGATACGGCAGCGGACCGTCGGCACCGGGCAGGGTGCCGTCGACGATCTCGCCGATGGGTCGTCCGGCGGGACGGCCCTTGTTGAACTCGTTCACGAAGGCGCGCGCGCCTTCTGCGCCCATCGACTCGATCGGCGGCAGGTTGAGGGTTGCGAGCAGGTTCAGCACCAGCCGCACGTCGGGCTGCAGGCGCACCACCTCCCCATCGTTGCATTGCGCGGCGCCATCAGGGCCGGTGAGCCTGAAGCCGAGCATGCCGCGACTGACGACCTCGTCGCAGATGCTGCGATAGGGGCCGACGCCGCCGGTATAGGGCATCAGCCCCTGCACCTTGCCGGGCACGTTGGCGCCCGTGTACCAGGTGTTGGCGAGCCGGTGCAGCGTCAGCATCGAGCAGTCGGCCATGTGCCGGCCCCAGCCGGCCTGCGCCGTCTCGGTCGGCTCGATCGTGGTGAAGCCGGCGTCGCGTAACGCGGCAAGCCGATCGACCACCCAGTCGACATGCTGCTCGATCGACACCGCCATGTTCGACAGCACCGACGGGCTGCCGGGGCCCGTGATCATGAAGAAGTTCGGGAAGCCGGCAACCGTGAGGCCGAGATAGGTCTGCGGCCCCTGCGCCCAGACGTCGGAGAGCGACTTGCCGTCGCGCCCGGTGATCGGATGCACGGCGCGGATCGCGCCGGTCATGGCATCGAAGCCGGTCGCGAACACGATGACGTCGAGGTCGAAGCTGCGGCCGTTGGTGGAGATGCCGCTCGCGGTGATCGCCTTGATCGGCTCCTGGCGCAGATTGACCAGCGTGACGTTCGGCCGGTTGTAGGTGGCGTAGTAATTGGTGTCGAGGCAGGGACGCTTGGCGCCGAAGGGATGATCATGCGGCGTGAGTGCCGCGGCGGTCTCGGGATCCTTGACGGCGGCGCGGATCTTCTCGCGGATCAGGTCCTGGACGATCTTGTTGCCGTCGACGTCCACGGCCTGGTCGGCCCAGAGCTGCGTCAGGATGTGGACGAGATCGCCGGCGGCCCAGGCGCGTTCGAACCGCTCGCGACGCTCGGCATCGCTCAATTGCCAGCTCACGACGGTCTGTTGCGGATAGGGCACCCCGGCCATCGACTGGCGCGCCTGTGCGCGATAGGTGGCGCGGTCGCTTTGCAGGAGGCTCATACGGTCCGACGGCGGCGGGCCGTTATGCGCGGGCAGCGCGAAATTCGGCGTGCGCTGGAACACGGTCAGATGTGCGGCCTGCTCGGCGATCAGCGGGATCGACTGGATCGCGGACGAGCCCGTCCCAATCACGGCGACGCGCTTTCCCGCGAGATTGACGCCGTCATGCGGCCAGCGTCCGGTGAAATAGACCTCGCCCTTGAAGTCCTTGACGCCGTCGATCTCCGGCGGCTTGGGCGCGGAGAGGCAACCGGTGGCCATGATGTAGTGACGGCAGGAGACCGGTGCGCCATTATCGGTGGTGATGAACCAGCGCTCGGACGCTTCGTCCCATCTGGCTTCGGTGACCCTGGTCTTGAAGCGAATGTCGCGCCTGAGGTCATAGCGGTCGGCGACGAAGCCGAGGTAGCGCAGGATCTCGGGTTGCGTCGCGTATTTCTCCGACCATGTCCACGCAGCCTCGAGCTCCGGATCGAAGGTGTAGCTGTAGTCGATCGTCTGGATGTCGCAGCGCGCGCCCGGATAGCGGTTCCAGTACCAGGTGCCGCCGACATCACCGGCCTCTTCGAGGCCGACCGCCGAGAACCCTGCCTTGCGCAGGCGATGGAGAAGATAGAGGCCGGCAAATCCGGCGCCGACCACGGCGACATCGACCTGCTGAGCGGTTCCGCGCTCGTCGGAGGCACGTGTGGCAACCATCGCGTCAGACATGGCATTCCTCCCGTGTGTTTTGTTTGCCGGCAGGCTATCGCCGCAGGTTCAGCTTGTCATTACAGCAAGTGCAATCCTAGGGTGGTCGTTTGCGGCGGCATCGTGACGCGCGAATGTTGCGGCACCACACGCACCGCGATGCACAATGGCCGTGATAGCACGGGGTAATCAGACCGCATCCTTGCGTGTATGCTTGCGCTTACAAGCCACGCGTACCGGCTGGGCGTCATGATTGAGTTGAGTGAGCGCACCAAAGCGAACATGGACGTCGTCCTCGAGGAGACGTGCCGGCAACTGCCGCATGGCGGCGATCACGACAGCCGCAGGTTCATCGCCGAGCGCCTGATCGAGGCGGCGCAGTCCGGCCATTCCACGCTCGGCGAGCTCGGCATCATCGCCCGCCGCGCGCTGGCGGAGCTAAAGGGCAAGGGCAGATAGGCGCGGGCGAGGCTTGCTTCGCTGACGGCTCTGGACATAACCTGCCGGGCCCCTCATCGAGATCTGGCGAAGATGCGGTCCTTGCTTGCACTTGTTGCGGCTTCCGCAGTCCTGTGTTGCGCACGGTCGGCCGCGGCTCAGCCGGTCGGACAATTTCCATTCGCGTTGACGCGTGAGGGGCAGATGCTCGGGGCCGTGGAAGGCGAGGTGGCGTCGTTCAAGGGACTGGCTTACGCGGCGCCGCCGGTCGGCGCGCTGCGCTGGCAAGCGCCGCAGCCGACGACCGAAAGTTCGGAGATGCGCACCGCCTACGACTACGGCGCGCCGTGCCTACAACCGTCCCTGCCTGAGGCGAGCGAGGATTGCCTGACGCTGAACGTGTTCCGTCCCTTCGGGGTCGACGGCCCTTTGCCGGTGATGGTGTTCGTCCATGGCGGCGGCTTCGTCACGGGCACCGCGAACGATCCGCTGTTCGACGGCGCCAAGCTGGCGCAGGCGGGCCTCATCGTGGTCACCGTGAATTATCGCCTCGGCGCACTCGGCTGGCTCACGCACCCCGCGCTGTCGGATGACGGCTCCGGAAATTACGGTCTGATGGACCAGATCGCCGCGCTGCATTGGGTGCGCGACAATATCGCGGCCTTCGGCGGCGATCCTGATAACGTCACCTTGTTTGGCAGCGATGCAGGCGCGACGTCGATCGCGCTGCTGATGCTGTCTGCGCAAGCGCGCGATCTCTTCCAGAAGGCCATCCTGCAATCGCTGCCCGGCCGCGCGCGCCTGCGCTCAGTGCAAGAGGCGGAGGCCGTGGGCCGGCAGTTCGTGGCCGCGCTCGGGCCGAAGACAGATTTGCGCGCAACCGAGCCGCGGCGCCTGCTTGCCGCCGAAAAGCATCTGCTCGGGAAAGCGCCGCGCAGCTTCGCGCCGATGATGGATGGACGTCTGGTGACCGAGGACCTTGCCACAGGCTTTGCGGCCGGACATCAAAGCCGCATTGCTCTGATCATCGGCTCGAATGAAGACGAGGCGGGTTTTGACAATGAGTCCGATATCAAGGAGGAGCTTGCATCGTCCGGCATTGCCAGCAGTGAACTGCGCCGGCTCTATCCCGATCTCGTCAGGCCCTCGGATCTCGCGGCGAGGTTCTACACCGATAAGGTCTTCTCGGAGCCGGTGCGACTGCTGGCCCGGCTGCACGCGGCAAGCGGCGCGCCGACCTTTCGCTACCGTTTCGCCTATGTGCCGGAGGCGCGGCGCGCGAATCCGGAAGTCGGCCACGGACGGGAGTTGCAGTTCATCTTCGGTGCGGAAGGCGTGCCCGGTGCAGGCATCTTGTCGCGACGCGATCGCGCGGTCGCAAGCCGCATCCGCGCCTACTGGATCAATTTCGCCAGGAGCGGCGATCCCAATGGTCCCGACCTGCCGCGCTGGGACGGCGCGAGCGGCGATCGCCTGCTGCTGATCACGAACGATGGCATCGCGAGCGGAGACGATCCGTTCGCGGAGCGTCTCGATCGGCTCGCAGGTGATGGCAGGAAATGAGCTGGATCTAAGCCGCCAGCTCGACGCGGGGCGCCGGGCTCAGCCGGTCTTCCTCCAGATAATCGATCGCGCCGTCCTTCTCGACGGCATAGAACTGCTGGCCGTCCCTGGACTTGAAGGCGGCCCGCACGACACCGCGGCGGCCCTTGTCACTGTTGACGACGTCCCCCAGCGCAAACTTCCTCATCTCACGTCTCACTTGTCTTCAGGCCGACTGCTTCGGCCATGTCGGGATTCTGGGCGGCAAATCGTTAACGACTTGCTAACCATGCTGCTTTGCCTATGCTCACCGCAGATCGTGCGGACAGCTCGCACGCGCCTGTTGTCAACGAGACGAGCCCCATGACGCGATTTCCGACCCTCTTCCTGTCGCATGGCGGTGGCCCCTGGCCCTTCATGGAGGACCGACGGGTGCAATATGCCAGGACCGCCGAGGCGTTCGGCCGTCTGCCGCAGCTTCTCCCGGAGAAGCCGAAGGCCGTGCTCGTCATCACCGGACATTGGGACGCCGATGCCTTCACCGTGTCCACATCGCCGCATCCGCCGATGGTCTACGACTATTACGGTTTCCCCGAGCATACCTACCACCTCAAATATCCTGCGCCGGGCAAGCCCGAGCTCGCCGCGCAAGTGAAGGCGCTGCTCAAGCACGCGGGCTTCGATTGCCGCGAAGATCCCAATCAGGGGTTCGATCACGGCACGTTCGTGCCGCTCGGCCTGATGTATCCGAATGCCGACATGCCGATCGTACTGCTGTCGCTGAAGTCGAGCTATGACGCGGCCGAGCACGTCGAGGTGGGGAAGGCGATCGCGCCCTTGCGCGACCAAGGCATTCTGATCATCGGCAGCGGGCTGACCTATCACAACATGCGCGGCTTCAACCGGCCGGAGTCCAGGCCGGTCTCGTATGATTTCGAGGCCTATCTGAACGAGGCGATCAGCAACCCGGATGCCGCGCGCCGCAACGCGATGCTGGTCGACTGGGAGAACGCTCCCAGCGCACGTCTGGCGCATCCGCGGGAGGACCATCTGCTGCCGCTGATGGTGGCGGCAGGTGCTGCGGGCAGCGACGTCGGACGCCGCGTCTTCGTCGACGAGGTCGCCAATGTGGCGATGGCATCGTATGTATTTGGCGGGTGACTCTTCCTTCTCCCACAAGGGGCGAGGGTATCAGTCCTCATCCATATCTTAGCTTCATCACCAGGATGCCGCCGGCGAGCAGCATGGTGATGGCGTTGGCGGCGACCAGCGGCGCATCGCCGGAGAGCAGGCCGTAGAGCAGCCAGAGCGCCAGGCCCAGCACCATGACCAGGAACATGCCGAGCGAGATGTCGCCGGTCGAGCGGGTCTTCCACACCTTGATGGCCTGCGGCGCGTAGGCCGCGGTGGTGCAGGTGGCGGCGGCAAAGCCGATGAGCTTGATCACGAGGGGTTCCATGCCGAGTTCTATAGCATGGATTCGATGATGGTCATGCCTTCAGGCGCGCCTCCATCAGCCCGCGATAGAGCGCGGCATAGTCGCCGGCGCGGTTGCGCCAGGAGACGTCGGTCGCAAGGCCGCTGCGTTGCAGCCGGCGCCAGGTCAGCTTGTCATGGAAGACGGTGTTGGCCTTGCGCAGCGTGCCGGCGAGGGCATCCGCCGTCACAGGGCCGAACTTGAATCCCGTGGCATCGCGGCCGGATGTGTCGGCCTCGCCGATGTCGACGATGGTGTCTTCGAGGCCGCCGACGCGCGAGACGATCGGCACGGCGCCATAGCGCAGTGCGCAGAGCTGGGTCAGGCCGCACGGCTCGAAGCGCGAAGGCACGATCAGCGCGTCCGAGCCCGCCTGGATCAGATGCGCCAGAATCTCGTCATAGCCGATCACGACGCCGATCCGGCCGGGATTGGCGCGGGCCACAGCCTGGTAGCCGTCCTGCAGATCGCGATCGCCGCTGCCGAGCAGTGCGAGCTGCATGCCTTCGCGCAGGATGGTCGGAATGGCCTCGAGCAGGAGATCGAGCCCCTTCTGCCACGACAGCCGGCTGATGACGCCCAGCAATGGCGCCTCGTCCGAGGAATCGAGGTTGAACTGCTGCTGCAGCACCGCTTTGTTCGCCGCCCGGAACGTCAGGTCCTCGGCGCCGAAGCGGTAGGCGATGTGCGGATCCTCCTGCGGATTCCATACCGATATGTCGATGCCATTGAGAATGCCGCTCAGCACGCCCGAACGTTCACGAAGCAGACCGCCGAGCCCCATGCCGCCCTCGTCGCTCTGGATCTCCTTCGCGTAGGTCGGCGACACCGTGGTGATACGATCGGCGAATCGCAGGCCGGCCTTCAAAAAGCTGATGCCGCCGAAATATTCCAGCGCCTGAACGTTGAACGAGTCCCAAGGCAGGCCGATTGATCCGATCAACTCGGGAGCGAACTTGCCCTGATAGGCCATGTTGTGAATGGTCATCACGGTGCCGGGCCGCGGACGATTGTCGTAGTGCAGATAGGCCGGCGCGAGCCCCGCCTGCCAGTCGTGGGCGTGCACGATGTCGGGCACGAAGGCCGGCACGAGGCCGTGGCCGATATCCGCGGCCACGCGCGACAGCGCGGCAAAGCGCACGCCGTTGTCCGGCCAGTCGATGCCCTCGGCAGTGACATAGGGGTTGCCCGGCCGCGCGTAGAGATGCGGCACGTCGAGCACGAACAGATCGAGCCCGTCATGGGAGCCCGCGAGCAGCCGCCCGGGGCCGCCGAAATAATCCGGCCAGCGCCGGAGTTCATCTGCGCCTGACACAAGGCGCATCACGTCGGGATAGCCGGGCATCAAGGTGCGCATCTCGATGCCATGCGTCTTCAGCGCAGCCGGCAGCGCACCGGCGACATCCGCAAGGCCACCGGTCTTGACGAGGGGATAGACTTCAGAGGCGACCGCGAGGACGCGAACAGGCATCATGTATTGAGCCTGTCGATCATCGGCTGGGTGATCAGCGAGATGCCCTGCTCGGTGGTGCGGAAGCGCTTTCCGTCGAACTCGGGATCCTCGCCGACGACAAGTCCCTCCGGGATCTCGACGCCGCGGTCGATCACGACGTTCCTCAAGCGAGCACCGCGACCGACATTCACGTAAGGCATGATCACGGCATTCTCGACATTGGCGTAGGAGTTGACGCGCACGCCGGTGAACAGCAACGAGCGTCGTAGCGAGGCGCCGGAGATGATGCAGCCGCCGGAGACCAGCGAGCTCACCGCCTGACCGCGCCGGCTCTCCTCGTCGTGAACGAATTTCGCCGGCGGCGTGATTTCGGCATAGGACCAGATCGGCCAGGCGCGGTCGAACAGGTCGAGCTCCGGCACGACGTCGGTGAGGTCGACATTGGCGGCCCAGTAGGCGTCGACGGTGCCGACGTCGCGCCAATAGGCGCGGAGATCGCTCCCCGAGCGGACGCAGGAGGTCGAGTACTGGTGCGCCATCGCGCGGCCGTTCTTGACGATGTAGGGGATGATGTCCTTGCCGAAATCGTGATTGGAGTTCGGGTCCTCGGCGTCGCGCTTGAGCTGGTCGAACAGGAATTTCGCGTCGAAGACGTAGATGCCCATGCTGGCGAGCGAGACGTCCGGCTTGCCGGGCATCGGCGGCGGATCTTTCGGCTTCTCCAGGAACGACTGGATCCAGCCGTTCTCGTCGATGTGCATGATGCCGAAGCCTGAGGATTCCGTCCGCGGCATCTCGAGGCAGCCGACGGTGACGTCGGCGCCGCTCTCGACGTGCTGGCGCAGCATCACCTCGTAGTCCATTTTATAGATGTGGTCGCCGGCCAGCACCACGATGAAGCGGCAGGCGTGGGATTCGATGATGTCGATGTTCTGGTACACCGCGTCCGCCGTGCCGACATACCACATGGTCTCGGAGACGCGCTGGCTGGCGGGCAGGATGTCAAAACTCTCATTGCGTTCGGGGCGGAAGAAGTTCCAGCCCATCTGCAGGTGCCGGATCAGGCTGTGCGCCTTGTATTGGGTTGCGACCGCGATACGGCGGATGCCCGAGTTCACCGCATTCGACAGCGCGAAATCGATGATGCGGGATTTGCCGCCGAAATAGACCGCCGGCTTGGCACGCCGGTCGGTCAGCTCCAGCAGCCGGCTGCCGCGTCCTCCGGCCAGGACGAACGCCAGAGCTTGGCGGGCAAGCGGCTCGGGTCTCGCGGCACTCATGTCATCCTCCCCACAGCTCTGGCGCTCGCGAAAAGCCTCCCGGCCGCGCACATGGAACCGATAGTAATGGCACGAATAGTAAATCGTGAAGGTGGTTGTTGGTTGCGAATGCACGGGAAGCTTAATGCTTTGCCGGGTGATCGGGCCTCAGGCGCCGTCATCCGGGTGTCACAGGCGGCGAAGTCGTCGATCCTCGCCGGGCACGGGTAAATCGAACGGAAGTGTGCGTCTTGTGCGGTGCACGCAAATTCCACGCTTTGACTTGGCGCAAGGATGACCGATCATGGCGCTGCGATCCTTTTCCAAGCGAAAGGTCAGACAGGGAGCAAGACGATGAGGATCTGGAAGACGGCAATTGCCTGTTCGCTGGCCGGCGTAGTCGTGGTGGGCCAAACCGCCCAGGCCACGGCGGCCCCGATGCCGACCAACGTCGCGACGATGAAGGCTGCAGCCGGCGACGACGTCGCGCAGGTGCATTGGCGTGGCGGCGGATGGGGCTGGGGTCTTGGTGGTCTCGCGGCCGGCGCGATCATTGGCAGCGCCATCGCGGCCGGCAGCCCTTACGGCTACTATGGCGGTCCCTATTACGGCTATGGATATCCGGGCTACGGTTATGGCTATGCCCCGGCCTACTACGGTTATGGCTACGGGCCGACCTATTATCCGCGATATTATCGACCCTATCGTCCGTATTACAGCTATGGCTATTACCGGCCGTACCGCGTCTATCACCGTCGCTACTACAGATATTGGTGAGCACTGCGCGGCTAAAGCGGAATGGATGGCCGCGGATCCTGCACCTCTCCCGCAAGCGGGAGAGGGAGCCCACCTTCGTTGGTGTCGCGATCAGGCCTCATTTCATCGCGCTTTAGAACGAAAGCCATACGATCAGGCTCATGCATGCAAAATGCATGAGCACGATCGCGGCGAGATGCAGTGGGCCGGGCTTGAGGCGAAGCGCGCGCATTCCGCCGCCTCCGCCTAATTCGATCCCGCGGCTGCAGCCGTGAAGCTGCGGTCGACGGCTTCGCTCACGTCGAGCTTCTTCGGCAGGATGCCGTAGCGTGTCGAGCGATCCGAGGCGGCCTGGATTTCCTTCACCACGTTCTCGTCGATCACGATCGGGCTGGTGCGCTGTGCCGTGTAGGCCGACAGCAACACGTCTTCCGGCAGCTTGGTCAGCTCGGCCGTGTTCTTCGCGTATTCACCGAGGTGATCCAGCGACCACAGTCGCGCCTTGTTCAGCCGGTGCACCAGGTCCTGCACCGCCGCGCGCTTGGCGGCGATGGCACTGTCGGAGGCGACGATGAAGGTGATGGTCGGTGTCAGGCCTTCGCCGTCGGCGATCACGCGGGCCTTGTCCTTCAGCGTCGCGAACGAGACGTAGGGCTCCCACACAGCCCAAGCGTCGACCGAGCCCGCTAGCAGGGCGATCTTGGCATCGACCGGGCCGAGCGGCGCGAAGGTCGCGTCCTCCAGCTTAATCCCTGTCTTCTCCAGCGTGGCGTCGATCAGGAACTGGCCCCAGCCGCCGCGCGTGCCGGCGAGCCGTTTGCCCTTGAGGTCTGCAGCCGATTTGATCTGTGAATCCTGACGCACCAGGATGGCCTGCGTCCTCGCGTCCGATCGCGTGCCGCCGATCGCCTTGATCGGCGCGCCCGTCGCATAGACCGAGAGGAAGGAGAGGTCGCCGGTGTAGCCGACGTCGAGCGCGCCGGCATTGAGCGCTTCGAGGATCGGCGCCGCCGCGGGAAATTCCGACCACTCGATCCTGTAGGGCAGGTCCTTCGCATAGCCGGAGATCTCCAGCAGTGAGCGGTTGCCGCCTTTCTGGTCGCCGACGCGCAGGACGACGGTGTCGGCCGCGAGCGATGCAGCAGCGGTCGACAATGTGATGGCGGCGGCCAGCAGCGAGGCCGCGAGCCGGCGGGTGATGGAATGGTCGTGGGCGTTGATGCTCATTGGATCCGTCTTGTTGCGTCGCTCACGAGGCGTGAGCGGACGATGCAGCGAGACGATCAAGTCTATGAGCGCGCGATACGCAGTCAATGAAATGGCCAACCGTATTGCATGCGCGATCGGCAAGGACGTTTCAACGAAGCGAGGCTTTCGAGAACGCGCGACTTGCGCAGCGGAAAGATGCGTACGGATGAAGCAAAGCGAGGAAGTCGCGGTGCGCTTTGCATGACGATGCGGCAGCGAAAATCCTTTCATCGTTCCCGCACGCGCCGATGGAGAGAATGACTTCGCTTCGCGTCACATTCGAAATTCCATTTCATTGACGATGTGGCGGCCGCGCCGCATGATTTGCGCATCGCATCAACGCGGCGCAAAAAGCGCCGGCGGGAAAACTTTCTCTCAACGCAGCTCCGCACGGAACATGCGCAACGCGAACCGTTGCGCAAGCGGCGGAGCCGTGCCAGCGCAGGAGCCAGGGGCCGATGAACAACGACAACAAGCGCAGCGGATCGACGCTCGACCGGCGCCATCTGCTTCGGGCAGGGCTTGCCGCCGCCTTCGCGGCGCCACTCGGTGCGCTCGGTGCACAGGCTTTTGCACCGCGCGCCATCGCGCCCGGCGTCGATTTCTCGGAGTTTCCGCTATGCCGCACGGCTTCTGATGTGCCCGCTCTCGCCGGCGCGCCGCGCAAGCTGAAACTATCGTGGAACGCGGGAGCAGTGTGCCTCGCGCCGGTGCCCGTTGCCATCGAGCACGGCTTCTTCCAGAAGCACAATCTCGACGTTGAGCTCGTCAATTATTCCGGCTCGACCGACCAGTTGCTCGAGGCGATCGCGACGGGCAAGAGCGACGCCGGCCTCGGCATGGCGCTGCGCTGGCTGAAGCCGCTGGAGCAGGGTTTTGACGTCAAGATCGCTGCCGGCACCCATGGCGGCTGCATGCGCGTGCTGTCGCGCGCCGACTCCGGGGTCAGCAAGCTTGCCGATCTCAAGGGCAAGATCGTCGCAGTCGGCGATCTCGCCGGTCCTGACAAGAACTTCTTCTCGATCCAGCTCGCCAAGCTCGGCATCGATCCGGTCAAGGACGTCGACTGGCGCGCCTATCCCGGCAATCTGCTCAACGTCGCCGTGGAGAAGGGCGAGGTGCAGGCGTTCCTGTCCTCCGACCCGCTCGCCTATCTCTGGCTCAAGGACACCCAGTACAAGGAAGTCGCGTCCAATCTCGATGGCGAATACCGCGAGAAGAGCTGCTGCATCCTTGGCCTGCGCGGCAGCCTGGTGCGCGAGGAGCCGCAGGTCGCGCGTGCCATCACGCAGGCGTTGCTCGATGCCGCGATGTTCAGCTCGCAGAATGCGGCACTCGCGGCAAAATCGTTCCAGCCTTATGCGCCAAAGGCGGCGACGCTCGCCGACATCGAGGGCATGGTGCGCTACCACACCCATCACCATCATCCCGTCGGCGACGTGCTCAAGCGCGAGCTCAAGGCCTATGCCGACGATCTCAAGAGCGTGCAGGTGTTCAAGCCGAGCACCGACACCGCCAAATTCGCGGAGCGCATCTATGTCGACGTATTCGCTGTCTGACGGTCTTGCCTCCGGCGCGCCGCGCACCTCGCGCGCGCCGCTGCTCGCGACCTGGATCCGGGAGTCCGGCGTCGGCGTTCTCGCCAGCATCACCTGGAGCGCGTTCGGCCTGTCCTGCCTGTGGTGGGAAGATGTCGGCGACTGGTCGCGCACGCACTCGCTCGGCATCGCCGCCTTCGTCATCGCGGCCGTGGCGCTGTTCGGAACCGTCGGCGCTGATTATCTCGGCTCGGCCGGAAAGGCTTTGCGCAAGCGGGCGCCATGGCTCGTCGCCCTCGGTGCTTTCCTGACGCTGTGGGAAGTCGCGACCGCAAAGCTCGCGTGGCTGCCGCTGCCGTTCTTTCCACCGCCGCAGGCGATCATCGAGGTCTACACCGACGATCTGCCGAAGCTGCTCGACAGCGTGTTCGCGTCGGTCAAGCTCCAGCTCGGCGGTTATCTGATCGGCGCCACGGTCGGCTTTTTGACTGGCGTGTCGATCGGCTGGTCGCGCGCGGTCGGCTATTGGGTGCATCCGGTGCTGCGCTTCATCGGTCCGCTGCCGGCGACCGCCTGGCTGCCGATTGCCTTCTTCACGTTCCCGTCGAGCTGGAGCGCTTCGACCTTCCTGATCGCGCTGGCGACGGGCTTTCCGGTGACCGTGCTGACCTGGTCGGGCGTCGCGAGCGTCAGCAAAGCCTATTACGACGTCGCGCGCACGCTGGGCGCCAAGCCATCCTTCCTGGTGCTGAAGGTCGCGATCCCCGCGGCGCTGCCGCACGTCTTCGTCGGCCTGTTCATGGGACTAGGCTCGTCATTCGCCGTGCTCGTCGTCGCCGAGATGATCGGCGTCAAGGCGGGGCTCGGTTGGTACCTGCAATGGGCGCAGGGCTGGGCTGCCTACGCCAACATGTATGCGGCGCTGATCGTGATGTCCTTGCTCTGCTCCGGCGCAATCACGCTGCTGTTTTCGATCCGCGATCGCCTCTTGGTCTGGCAGAAGGGGACCGTCAAATGGTAGCCACCGCTCTTGCCGAAGCCGTGACGCATCCGGCCGCCGGCGCTGCGCTCGACATCGAGCAGGTCAGCCACGCCTTCGATATCGACGGCATCGAGCTGCCGGTGCTGAGCGACGTCAGCATCTCGGTCGAGCCCGGCGAGTTCGTCGCGCTGCTCGGTCCGTCCGGCTGCGGCAAGTCGACCTTGCTGCGGCTCGTTGCCGGCCTCGACAAGCCCAAGGCAGGAAGGCTGCGGGAGGACGAGGAGCGCATCAAACATCCGCATCCTTCGCGCGTGGTCGTGTTCCAGGATCCGACCCTTTTTCCCTGGCGGTCGGTCTGGGACAACGTCGCCCTGGGCCTCGAGGCCCAGGGCATTCTCAAGAGCCAGCGGCAGCGCGTGGACGACGCGCTCGATCTCGTCGGGCTCTCGTCGTTCCGCAATGCCTATCCGCACCAGCTCTCCGGCGGCATGGCGCAGCGCGTCGCGCTGGCGCGGGCGCTGGTCAACGATCCCAAGATCCTGATCCTCGACGAGCCGTTGGGTAAACTCGACTCGCTGACCCGCATCACCATGCAGGCCGAGCTGGTCTCGCTCTGGCAGCGCAAGGCGTTTACCACGCTGCTGGTGACGCATGATGCCGAGGAGGCGCTGGTGCTCGCCAACCGGGTGATCGTCTTCAGCGAGCGGCCGGCGCACGTGAAGGCCGACATCCGCGTCGATCGTCCGTATCCGCGCCATCGTGGAGATCCGTATCTGGCTGACCTGCGTCGTCAGATCCTTGGCCTGTTGGGGCTCGACGCCACATGGTAACCTCCATAGCCAAGGGTCGTACGGCCCACAGCGAATCCGACTACATCGCCCGTGCCGAGACGCTTGCGGCCGGCTTTGCGGCGCGTGCGGCCGAGCACGACCGCACCGGCAGCTTTCCGTTCGAGAATTTCCGTGAACTGTTCGAGGCGGGCCTGTTGTCGCTGACGGTGCCGTCGGCCCATGGCGGCGGCGGAGCGGGCGCGCGCTACGCCGCGCGCGTCATCGGCATCTTCGGCAAGGCGGATCCGTCGACCGCGCTGGTGCTGTCGATGCACTACATCAATCATCTCGTCATGGCGCGCAGCCAGACCTGGCCGGCGCGGCTGTCGCGCAAGCTCGCGCGCGAGAGCGTCGAAGGTCTTGCGCTCGTCAACGCGCTGCGCGTCGAGCCCGAGCTCGGCTCGCCGGCGCGCGGCGGCCTGCCGGCGACGATCGCGCGCCGCACCGAAACCGGCTGGCGCCTCTCCGGCCACAAGATCTATTCGACGGGCTCGCCGATCCTGAAATGGTACCTGGTCTGGGCGCGGACCGACGAGGCCGAGCCGCGCGTCGGCCAGTTCCTGGTGCCGGCAGGCCTGCCGGGCACCCGCATCGTCGAGACCTGGGACCATCATGGCCTGCGCGCCAGCGGCAGCCACGATGTCATCTTCGAAGACGTCGTGATCCCGCTGGATGCCGAAGTCGACCTGCGCAAGCCGGCGGACTGGCGTGCGCCGGACGCCACACAGGCGACCGTCCACACCGTTTTCGTCGCCGCGATCTATGACGGCGTTGCCCGCGCGGCGCGGGACTGGCTGATCTCCTTCCTGAAACAGCGCGTGCCCGCCAGCCTCGGCGCGCCGCTCGCGACCTTGGCCCGCGCGCAGGAGATCCTCGGCGCCATCGAGGCGCGGCTCGCGGTCAATGCGCGGCTGATCGAGACGTTCGCCCGCGACTTCGATGATGGGATCCAACTGTCGTCCGGCGAATCCAACGCGATCAAGTTGACCGTGACCAACAATGCCGTCGCCGTGGTCGAGGACACGCTGTCATTGACCGGCAATCACGGCCTGTCCCGTAGCAATCCGCTGGAGCGGCACTATCGCGACGTGCTGTGCGGGCGCGTGCACACGCCGCAGGACGATTCCACCCGCATCGGCCTCGGCCGCACCGCACTGGGCCTTTAGGAAAAGCAACAGGGAGACGACATGTCGATCGAGTTCATCGGCTTCATCAGCAACAACAATTGGTCCGAGACCATCGTCCGCGAAGGTCCGGTCCTCAATCCCACCCACATCGAGACGGTGGCGAAGGCGCATGAGAATGCCGGCTTCGATCGTGCGCTGCTGGCGTTCCATTCGACATCGCCGGATGCGCTCCAGGTCGCGCAGCACGTGCTCAACCATACCGACCGCCTCAACGTGCTGATCGCCCAGCGGCCCGGCTTCACCGCGCCGACATTGCTGGCGCGGCAGTTCGCGGTGCTTGACCAGTTGTCCCGCGGCCGCGTTGCGCTCCACGTCATCACCGGCGGCAATGCCACCGAGCTCCGGCAGGACGGCAATACGATCGACGACAAGGACGAACGCTATGCCCGTACCTCCGAGTTTCTCGATGTGCTCAAGCTGGAATGGACCAGCGACAAGCCGTTCACCTACAAGGGCAAGTATTACCAGGTCGAGAACGCCTTCTCGCAGGTGAAGCCGTATCGTCCCGAAGGCATTCGCGTCTATTTCGGCGGCGCCTCCGACGCGGCGATCGACGTCGCCGGCAAGCACGCCGACACCTTTGCACTGTGGGGCGAGTCCTATGCGCAGGTGCGCGATGTCACTTCGCGTGTCCATAACGCGGCGGTGAGGCACGAGCGGCCGACGCCGCGCTTCAGCCTGTCGGTGCGGCCGATCATCGCCCCGACCGAAAAGCAGGCTTGGGAAAAGGCGGAGGAAATTCTGGCGCGCGCCACCGCGCTGCAGGACAAGACCGGTTATCGCAAGCCGGCCGACGGCCACGCCACATCAGGCGCGCGGCGTCTGCTCGCGCTCGCCGACCAGGGCAGCCGGATCGACAAGCGGCTCTGGACCGAGATCGCAAAGCTCACCGGTGCCAACAGCAACACCACCGCGCTGGTCGGAACGCCCGCGCAGGTGGCGGAGGTCTTCGGCGATTACTACGACCTCGGCATCAGCCATTTCCTGATCCGTGGCTTCGATCCGCTGATCGATGCGATCGAATACGGCCGCGAGCTGATCCCGCTGACGCGCGAGCTGATCGCCAAGCGACAGGCCGTTCGAGGCGAGGCGGCGGAATGATCCGCCTCATGCTGGCCGGCGCGCTGCTGTTCGGTTGGTTCGAATTGGCGGCAGCGCAAACCACTCTGCGCGTCGGCGATCAGAAGGGCAATTCGCAGGCCGTGATGGAAGCGGCCGGCGTGCTCAAGGACGTCCCCTACAAGATCGAGTGGAAGGAGTTTCCAGCGGCAGCCCCACTGCTGGAGGCGCTGAGCGCGGGAGCGATCGAGACCGGGCTCGTGGGTGATGCGCCCTTCACCTTCGCCGCCGCGTCGGGCGCCCCGGTGAAGGCGATCGCCGCGATCCGCCAGACGCGCGAGGGTCTCGCCATCCTCGTGCCGGAGAACTCGCCGATCAAGACCTTTGCCGACCTCCGTGGCAAGAAGATCGCCACCGGCCGCGGGTCGATCGGCCATCAGTTGATCCTCGCCGCGCTCGAGAAGAACGGCTGGAGTGCGAGCGACGTGCAGATCGCCTTCCTGGCGCCGTCCGACGCCAAGATCGCCTACATGCAAGGCTCAGTCGATGGTCGACCTGGGAGCCCTATGTCAGCCAGGAGGAGGTACTGTTCAAATCGCGCCGCATCATCTCCTCCGAAGGCCTGACACCGGGTCTCAGCTTCCAGGTGGCGCGGCCCGAGGCCATCCGCGACAAACGCGCCGAGCTGACCGATTTCGTCCGGCGCCTCACCGCGGCGCGGGCGTGGTCGCTGAACAATATCGACAGCTACGCCGCGACCTGGAGCAGGCTGATGAACATCCCGACCGCCGTGCCGCAGAACTGGCTGTCGCGCGCAAAGATTCGCATCGCGCCGATCGATGATGGCGTGGTCGCGGACGAGCAGAGCACGATCGAGCTCTATTTCCGCTGGGGCCTGATCAAGCAGAAGCTGGATGCAACCGAGATCGTCGACCGCTCGTTTGCGGACGCGATTGCGAAGGCGGGGTTGTAGTACACTCTCTCGTGTCCCGGACGCGCTGCAGCGTGAAGCGCTGCTGCGCCGCGTCCGGGGCACGAGGCCTCACGAACCGCTCAAGCATCTGTGAGACGAGAATGGCGTTTCCATAACACTCGCATTTCTCGACGTTTTCATTCTTCACTCCTCACTGCTGACAACACCCTCGTTGCTATTTGCATCGCACCTCTTGCGGCACGGTGCACTCCCGCAAAGATCGATTCGACGACCACATCGGGAGACCGGCCATGGGCCTGCAAGAAACAAGAATCGAATCGCTTCCCTTCGTCACTGCCGAACTCAACTATCTCGCGCCGACATCAGCCAAGCCGCGCACCTATGCGTTCGATCCGCCGCCGGGCGAGCCGAAGAGCACGTCGCTGCCGGAGCCGCATCAGGTCCCGATCTTCGACGCGCGGCTGATCGCGCAGAACTTCTCGCTTGATCGCGAGGGCTTTGCGCTGGTGCGCCATCCGACCCAGGTGAAGGATTTCTACGACGACGAGGAGGTGAGGACGGTGTACTATCCGGCCGTCGAAGCCTTCCTGCGTGCGACCCTGAAGGCCGATCGCGTCTTCATCTTCGACCACACCGTGCGCAAGCGCGTCGAGGGCGCCCCGGACATCCGGGGCGGCGGGCCGCGTCAGCCGGCGACGCGCGTTCATGTCGACCAGACCGCGGTTTCCGGGGCCAATCGCGTGCGCGAGCATCTGCCTGATGAAGCCGAGGAGCTGCTGAAGGGACGTGTGCAGGTGATCAATCTCTGGCGGCCGATCCGCGGCCCCTTGCGCGATTCACCGCTCGCCATGGCCGACGGCACCACGGTGGCGGCCGACGATCTCGTCGCCTCCGACCTGATCTATCCCAACCGCCGCGGCGAGATCTATTCGGTGAAGTACAATCCGAACCACCGCTGGTTCTATTTTCCCGAGATGACGCCCGACGAGGCGCTGCTGCTGAAGTGCTACGATTCCGCAACGGATGGTCGCACCCGCTTCGGGCCGCATACCGCATTCGTCGATCCAACCACGCCGGCCGATGCGGCGCCGCGCGAAAGCATCGAGGTCCGAACGCTGGTATTCCACAAGCAGTAACAAACTGTGATGGCCCTGCCGGGCATTCCCGGCAGGGTTCCCGGAACCTGCGGGAACAAGCGACGTTTGCAGCGCCGGGCAGGCCAACCCGGGAGCGGTGCCGTGCACGCGCAGACGACTCTATTGTTTGGTCTCGTGACTTTATCTCTTGCCTTGATGTCCGTTGCAAAAGCCGAAGGCGGCCTTGCCTCCTATTATGGATACGCAAAAGCCGGCAAAGGCGGCGAGCTGACCTGCGCCCACCGCACGCGCCCGTTCGGCAGTGTGCTCAGGGTGTCCTACAGCGGACGCACGATCCAGTGCCGCGTCAATGATCGCGGCCCCTTCATCCGCGGCCGCATCGTCGATCTCTCGGTGCCGGCTGCCCGCGCGCTCGGCATGATGAGCGCAGGCGTGGTGCGCGTGTCGGTGGATTAGGCATCCGAGCAAGGTATAGTGCCGCCCAAAGCAAGGGGGCGCCATGGCCAGGATCAGGGTGGGACTCGTCGGCTGCGGCTTCGTGTCGGAGCTGCACATGTATGCGTTCCGGCGTGTCTATGGCGTGGACGTCGAGGTCGCGGCCGTGGCTGCGCGCGGCGACAAGGTTGTCGCATTCGCCCAGCATCACAATATCCCGCGCGTTTACCGGAGTTTCGCCGATCTGATCGCGGACCGCGAGCTCGACGTCATCGACATCTGCACGCCACCCAACCTCCATGCCGGGATGATCGTCGCCAGCATGCAGGCCGGCAAGCACGTCATCTGCGAAAAACCGTTCGCCGGCTATTTCGGCCGCGAGGGCGACACGCAGCCGATCGGCAAGCGCGTGCCGAAGGCGCTGATGTATGAGCGCGTGATCGAAGAGATGAACCGCACGCGTGCTGCGATCGAGCGCACGGACAAGCTCTTCATGTATGCCGAGGACTGGATATACGCGCCTGCGGTGACCAAGATCGCCGAGATCCTCAAGGCGACCAAGGACAAGATCCTGTTCATGAAAGGCGAGGAGAGCCATTCCGGCTCGCACGCGGCACATGCCGCGCAATGGGCGATGACCGGCGGTGGCTCGCTGATCCGCATGGGCTGCCATCCGCTTTCGGCCGTGCTGTATCTGAAGCAGGTGGAAGCCAAGGCGCGCGGCGAGACCATCCGCGTCGCCAGCGTCACTTGCGACGTCGGCAACGTCACCGCCGGGCTGAAGCCCGAGGAACGCTCTTACATCAAGGCCAATCCCGTCGATGTCGAGGACTGGGGCACGCTCACCGCCACCTTCTCCGACGGCACCAAGGCCACCGTGTTCTCAGGCGACATGATCATGGGCGGCGTGCGCAACCTGATCGAGACCTACACAAGCGGGGGCTCGCTGTTCGCCAACATCACCCCGAACACGCATCTGATGAGCTATCAGACCTCCGAGGAAAAGCTCGCCAGCGTCTACATCACGGAGAAAGTCGACCGCAAGACCGGCTGGCAATATGTCTGCCTCGAGGAGGAATGGACGCGCGGATACTTGCAGGAGATCCAGGACTTCATGGAATGCGTCGCGACCGGACGACAGCCGCTGTCGAACCTGGCGCTCGCGTACGAGACGATCAAGGTGAACTACGCGGGGTACTGGGCGGCGGAGGAGGGGCGAAGGGTGGTGTTTTAGTGATGAGGCCGCTGAGCTGGCCGCTCGCATGGCTGAGCAGTGAGCGCGCAAACAAAGGAAGCCTAAAGCATGATCCGGAAAAGTGCGAAGCGGTTTTCCGGAAAGATCATGCGTAAACAAGAAGCTAAAGCGCGATGACGATTCATCCAAATCTCATCGCGCTTTAGGAAATCCACTTGAGGAAATCCACTTGGGAATCCCTTGGGCTATTTTTCGGCGAAGCTCGTATTTGAAAGCGTGCGAGATCTCTATCTGGACGCCCGCCCTCGATTCTTCTTCTCAGGCTGGTCGATCCATTGTGATCGCGCTTTCAGTCCTCACACTAGCTTCGTCAATTGCCCTGATAATTGCAGGACACGCACATATGACCATCTTTATCGAAGTTCTCTCTAGCATTGTAGCCTGAGTCGCGCAGATTCTGCCTATAAAGTGTCGAGGCAGATCGTTGGTCAACACCACCGCCTGTTGGAACGCCAACAGCCATCATAGCTGATCCAGTATGGTGTCTGTTATGGAGTGATGAACGATGACGCTGATCACTACCAGCATTAGCTGATACAATACCAACAGCCAAAATAGCTGCAACAAGAAGTGCCGTCTTCATGATACACCTCTCAGATATAGGCAACGTAGTTGCTGCCAAAGCAAGGCGACTGCTTCTGTCACCCGGTTCATTGTGAACTAGCTCGCATCTTGGCATCGTTCGAACGTCGAGAGCTTTGCTCGTCGAGAGAACTCCTCACCCGTCTCGCCGCCGTGCGGCGAGACACCCTCTCCCACAAGGCTGGTGCACCGTCAGCGCGGTGTGTGGTGCTTACGTCATTGCGGCACAGATTGATTAGCCGCGTGCTACCGCCGTGACCTTTCTTCGAAATGGCGCCAAGTGTTCCAGGCGATGGTGGCAATGCGATCACCGAGCTTGATGCCGTCGCGCTCCAGGCCGCCTGCCAAGCTCCGACAGTCATTAAGTCAAAAATGGTCCGGCACGAAACTCAAGCAATCGACGCAGTATGGAATTCGGCGCATTCAATGTTGCTTCCTGGGGGACGATCTTTCTTGATTGCTGTTGCGGCGAGGGGAGGCCTCCTGTTTCGTGGCGCGCTTCAACTCTGTGCGCCGTGCCGGACTTCGTGCTGTGTGTCCGCCGTGCCAAAGCTACTCTGATCAGCAGCATCGCAATCCGCTTTTAAAAGCTCAGGACGATTGCTCGTGAGCAGAAGCTGTTTCCGCATTTCTGTAAGGCGGGCGCGGCAATATTCGCGATAGAGCAGCTCGAACATGGCGGGCATCGTCACCCCCATCGTTGACTATCACTATTATGCGTATTCCCAATAAGGGTCGCCGCTGGATACGTGCCCGTTCGCCGACTGCGCCAGCCTTGCGACATGCGAAAAAAGGAACAGGGTCAATTACCTAAAGGCTATTATAGCAGGCTCGTGTTTCAGTAAAACTTCGTCCGACAACTTCAGGGCGTGGCCGCACGATCGAATATCCAACCACAGCGCGAAAATAACGACCACTGGATGCAAGCGCCATCGGCTGCAACGTCTCCAGCGCGGCGGGGGGTTCGTTGCAGCACCGATTGGTTGGCCGCGTGCATGGCTGCAGATCCTTCTCCTTTTGTGGGGAGAAGGTGGCAAGGCGGCCTTCCGCCGTTCTTAAGAATGCCGAAGCGAAGCTTCGGCTACGGCGCCGGATGAGGGGACCACTTTCTCCGAATTTCACATGTGAGAGGTTTACTCGCGGAGACAGATCCCTCACCCGGCGCGCCGCTCGCGCGGCGGGCCCCTCTCCCACAGCAAGACCACAACAAGGGGAGAGGTGCACCGTCAGCGCGGCGGCTACGCCCCGTAGGTCGAGCCTTTCGGAAGCGGGAACACCGGGTCCTGCGTTCTGATGTTGGTCGGCCACACCACCGAGATGTGCTCCCCGGCGTTCTGCATCACCACCGGTGTCGAGCGTTCGTTTTGGCCGGAGAGCGTGGTGCCCGGCGGAAAGAATTTCACGCCATAGCCCTGGATGGTGCCGCCGGCGGGAATGTCGACGTCGAGCGCCGCCTTGCGAATGGCTTCGGGGTCGAAGCTGCCATACTTCTCCTTGGCGACCGGCAGCACGTTGTTGAGCAGCACCCAGGTCTGGTTGAAGCCCATCGAGCAGTGCGGCGGCACGTCGGTGGCGCCGGTCTTGGCCTTGTAGCGCGTCACCATCGCGTTGATCAGATCGCCCATGCCGGGCGCGAGCTTGGCAGGATCGAGCAGCTGCGCCGGCACCGGATCGATGTTGCAGAAATTGTCGATGTCGGCGCCGAAGGTGGCGCGCAGCTTGTCGAGCTGGCTGTAGCCGGCGCCGGCCCCGAACAGCATCTTGAAGCGCAATCCGCTCTCGCGCGCCTGACGCAGGAACAAGGTGATGTCAGGGTTGTAGCCGGCATGCGAGATCACGTCGGCCTTGGCACGCTTGATCTTGGTGACGAGCACCGACAGGTCCGGCGCCGAGGCCGAATAGCCCTCGCGCAGCACGACCTGGATGCCGGCCTGCTTGGCATAGGCCTCATCGGCAGAGGCAACGCCGACGCCATAGGGGCCGTCCTCGTGGATCAACGCGACCTTGACCTCCTTCGGGTCCATGCCGAGCTTGGCTTTCGCATGTTCGGTGATGAAGCCTGCAAACGCCTGCCCGTACTGATCCGAATGGATCTGCGCGCGAAACACGTATTGCAGGTTCTTGTCCTTGAACACGGCGGTCGAGACCGCGGTCGTGATCCAGAGGATCTTCTTCTGCTGCTCGACCTTGGCCGCGAGTGGCACCGCATGCGAGCTCGCATAGACGCCGTTGAGAATGTCGATCTTCTCCTGGTTGATCAGACGTTCGGCCTCGTTGATCGCAACGTCGGGCTTGCTCTGGGAATCCGCGGCGACCGGAACAACCTTGGTCTTGCCGCCGATACCGCCCTTCTCGTTGACGAGATCGATCGCGATCTGCGCGCCGATTGACGAGGCGACCGAGCCGCCGGCGGCGAACGGGCCAGTGAGGTCGTAGATCAGGCCGATGCGCAAGGTCTCGGCTTGCGCCTGGGCCCTGGTCCAATCGAGGCTGAGTGCGGCGGCGGCAGCCGCCGATGTCTTCAGCAGCTGCCTGCGTGAAGTCGGCATCCTATCCTCCCTCAAAACCGTCTTATGATTGGTTGTTGTTTTTTGCGAAGTATGGGGAGCGCGACGATTGAAAGTCAACAGCGCCCAAGGTCGATAGGCGCCGGCGGCGGCACAACGCACCTGCGAAAGACAGCGAAAAGCCCACCGCTCCCGTCGGAGCGATGGGCCTGATGCGGCCGTGAGCCAATTACTGCGACAGCTTCACGAAGTTCGGAAACTTCATCTTGCCTTCGGCGATCTTGTCGGGCCAGACCACGACCTGCTTGCCGTCCTGCCACTGGAAGACCAGGCCCGTCACGAAGCCGGGGCCCGATTTGATGCCGTGGGTGAACTCGTCGTTCTTGCCGTAGAACTGGATCTTGCCGATCGTGCCTTCGTAATCGGTTTTCTCGAGCTCGGCGACCATCTTGTCGGGGTCGGTCGACCCGGCCCGCTTGATCGCGTCGGTGATGATGTAGACCTCGTCATAGGCGGTGTAGCCGGTATAGGCCGGTGGGGTGCCGAACTTGGCCTTGAAAGCCGCCGCGAACGGCTTCGTCTTGGAGGTCACGGCGACCTCGGGTGTCGCGACCGCCAGCGACGGCACGCCGTCGGCCGCGCCATTGGTGTCCTTCCAGAAGGTCGGGCTCAGGGCCTGCGCGCTGATGCCGAACATCGGGATCGGCACCTGCTGGTTCTTCCACTGCACCGTCGGTTGCACGCCGACATGGGAAATCCCGGTGACGATCACGTCCGGCTTCTTGCTCTCGATGTTGTTGAAGATCGGCGTGAAGTCGGTGGTGTCAGGGGAGAAGCGGACGTGCTCGACCACGTTGAGACCGGCCTTCGGCAGGCAGGCCTCGTAGCCGACGTCGAGCGGTTTGGTCCAGGCCGCGTCCTCGCTCATGATCGCGACGGTCTTGAACTTGAGCTTGTCGACCAAGAGATCCTTGGCCGCGTCGCAGACGAGCTGAGCTTGCGCCGCCGAGGTCAGATAGCCGTGGAAGGTGTACTTGTTCTTCTCGTAATCGTTGTGGATCGCCTTCGTGATCTCGTTCGACGCGGCGCCCGGTGTGATCAGCGGCATCTTCAGCCGCGCCGCCCAGGGCTCGAGCGCCAGCACGACCTCGCTGATGTAGCTTGCGATCACTGCTGACACCTTGTCCTCGCTCACCGCGCGCTGGAAGGCGCGCACCGAGTCCGCCGACGAGCTCTTGTTGTCGTAGGTGACGATCTCGACCTTGCGGCCGAGCACGCCACCCTTGGCGTTGATCTCGTCGGCGGCGATCTGTGCGCCGCCGGGAGTCGCCGCACCCGCGATCGCCTGCACCTCGGCGATGACGCCGATCTTGATCGGATCGTTCGACTGCGCGTAGGCGGGAGCAGCGAGGCACAACGCCAGCGCCGAGGCGAGCAGGCTGCGGTTCAAGATCGTCGAAGGTCGCATGGTCGTTTCCCTTTCTATGCTTCTTGTCGATGCTCGTGGACTTACAGAAAATCGGCGCCGGCTTCGCTGGCGAAACGGCCGGGATCGCCCTCCCAGACGATCCGCGCATGTTCGAGCACATAGACACGGTCGGCATGCGGAAGAGCGAACGTCACGTTCTGCTCGCCGAGCAGCACGGTGATAGAGGTGGTCTGACGCAGCTTTTCGAGTGCCCTGGACAATTGTTCGAGGATGACGGGGGCAAGGCCGAGCGTCGGTTCGTCCAGGATCAGGATCTGCGGCTGCATCATCAGCGCGCGGCCGATCGCCAGCATCTGCTGCTCGCCGCCCGACAGGGTCTGCGCGAGCTGGCCTTGACGCTCTTTCAGGATCGGGAACAGCTCGAACAGCCATGCGAGCTGCGCGGCGTGCTTGTCGTCGGACAGATGCTGGCCGCCGAGGTCGAGATTCTCCCGCACCGTCATCTCGCCGAACAGCTCGCGCGATTCCGGGCATTGCACGAGACCGCTGCGCGCGATTTTCGCCGGGCTCGTGCCGCGCAGCTTTTCGCCGCCGCGCAGGATCTCGCCGCCATAGGGCAAGAAGCCGGAGATGGTGTTGAACAGCGTCGTCTTGCCGGCACCATTGAGACCGACGATCGACACGAACTCGCCCTCGTGGACGTGGATCGAGACGTTCTCCAGCGCCTGTGCCTTGCCATAGAAAACGCTGACATTCTCGACCTGGAGCAGCGGGACCTTGTCCTTGAAGCTGGTCTCCGGCCGCGCATGGGTCTCGATGGCGCCGCCGAGATAGACCCGCCGCACGGTTTCGTTGCGCATCACATCGTCGGCCTTGCCGGTGACGATCTCCTCACCGAGATACATCGCGAGCACACGATCGACGAGGGCGGCGACGCTCTTGACGTTGTGATCGACCAGCATCACCGCGCGGCCCTCGTCGCGAAAGCTGCGGATCAGGTCGGAGAAGACGTCGACCTCGGCGCGCGTCAGACCGGCGAATGGCTCATCGACCAGCACCACCTTGGGGTCGCGGGCGATCGCCTTGGCAAGCTCGAGTCGGCGCAGATCGGCGAAGGGCAGTGTCGGCGGGCGACGGTTCATGACTGCGCCGAGTCCGACGCGGTCCGCGATCCACTTGGCGTGCTCGACCAGCGCCTTGTCGGGAAACAGCATGAAGAGGCTGTCCGGCAGCAGCGCTACCATGATGTTCTCCAGCACGGTTTGCCGGTTCAGCGGCCGCGAATGCTGAAACACCATGCCGAAGCCTTTGCGCGCGATCTTGTGCGCGGGCAGACCGGCGACGTTCTCGCCCTCGAAGATCACTTCGCCCGCGGTCGGACGCTCGATGCCCATCACGCTCTTCATCGCGGTCGATTTGCCCGAGCCGTTCGGCCCGATCAGGCCGAAGATCTCGCCGGCGTTGACCTCGAAGCCGAGATTCTTCACGGCGGTCAGGCCGCCGAAGCGCTTGGTCAGGCCGCGGACCTCGAGCACGGCCCTGTTTGATAGTCTCATATCCATCACGAACGTGCCTCACGCGAGAGGGCCGCTCCGAGGAAGCCGCCGGGGAAGAAAAGCACGACGAGGAGGGCAACCGCCGAGACGATGAAAGTCGCAAGCTCGCCTGTCGGTCTTAGGAATTCGCCGGCGACGATCAGGAAGATCGCGCCCAGCGCCGCGCCAAGCACGGTGCGCCGCCCACCGAGCACGGCCGAGACGATCACGTTGACGCCGACAGCGACGTCGACGACGGTGCCGACCGAGGCCGTGCCGAAGTAGAACACGAGCAGCGCGCCTGACAGACCGGAGAAGAAGGCGCTGACGACGAAGGCGAAGAGCTTGTGCTTGACGATGTTGAAGCCGAGCGCGCCGGCCTGCACCGGGTCCTGGCCGCTGGCTTGCAGCACGAGTCCAACAGGCGATTGCGACAGGCCATAGAGGATTGCCGCCGAGATCGTCATGAAGCCGAGCGCGATCCAATAGTTGGCGCCGGCATTGATGCTGATGACATCGGGGATGGTGAGCCCGATCTCGCCGCCGGTGAGATCGGCGAACACCACGATGAAGTTCTGCAGCATCAGCACTGCGACCAGCGTGGTCAGGCCGAAATACGGTCCGCGCACTCTGAGCGCCGGGAGTGCCAGCACGAGGCCGGCGATGACGGAGGCGAGGGCCCCCAGCACGATGCAGAGATAGACCGACCAGCCGAACTGGTTGTTGAGAATGCCGGCGGTGTAGGCGCCGACGCCGATCAGGAAGGTCGGCCCGAAATTGACTTCGCCGGCGAAGCCGAACAGGAGGTCCCAGGCCATCGCGAACACACCGAAATAGAAGGCGACGGTGAGAAGTCCGAGCACATAGCCGGAGACGTAGAGCGGCAGCGTTGCACCCATGATGACGAGCGCCAGCGAGACGAAGAACAGGCGCGAGGTGAAGAAAGTGGGCATCTCAGCGCCTCCCCAGCAGGCCCTGGGGCCGGATGTACATCACGATGACGAGCAGCAGCAGCGCCGGAATGGTGCGGTAGGCCGGCGAGACCAGATAGGCCGTGAAGGTTTCGAGATAGCCGACCACGAAGGCCGCGATCAGTGAGCCGGAGACGCTGCCGAGGCCGCCGAGCACGACGATCGAGAACGCGCTCGCCGTCAGCGGTCCGACGCTGTAGGAGCTGACGCCCAAGAACATCCCGAGCAGCACGCCGGCGATGCCGGCGAGGGTGCCGTAGATCGCCCACACCACGATGTAGATGTTGGTGAGCTCGAACCCGAGCAGGGTGACGCCGCGAGGGTTCATCGAGGCCGCCAGCACCGCCTTGCCGATCCGGGTACGGTTCACCAGGAGCCACAACAGCGCGATGACGAGGCAGCATACGATCGCGGTGAAGATCTCGTTCGTCGGCGTGCGGACGCCGAGAATCTCGACCACGCCCTCGACGATCGGCAGCACGGTTTTGGCGTTGTTGGTGAAGAAGTAGGCGATCAGCTCCTGGATCATGATGCCCCACAGCAGCGTGCCGGTGAGGACGAAGATCTCCTTTTCCTCGTTCGGGATGCGCCGGGAATCCTGGATCGGTTTCACCACCGCAAAGTAAGTAGCAAAGGCGGTCAGGAGCGCAACGCCCACCCCGATCAGCGCGCCGGCATAGGTGCCGACGCCGAGGATGCTCGCGGCAGCCCAGGCCGCCACCGCTGCCGCCACCATGATGGCGCCATGGGAGAGGTTGAGGACGCCGGAGACGCCGAAGATCAGCGTGAAGCCGGTGGCGCCGAGAGCGTAGAGAGCGCTGATGGCAAAGCCATCTATCAGAATCTGGAAAACTCGCATTGATGATTGGCCGCGTGGCAGTCAAACTGCCGCTTTGAGGGAAGGTGCTGCGAGGGTCGCAAATGGAAGCTCCCGGGAGGTGATCCCGGGAGCATGTCCCTGCCTAATTGCCGAGCTTGATGAAGCTCGGAAACTTGACGTCGGCTTTGGCGACCTCCTTGGGCCAGACCGCAACCTGCTTGCCGTCCTGCCACTGGAGCATCAGGCCGGTGATCAGGCCCTTGCCGTATTTGAGCGAGTGGGTGAACGGATCGTCCTTGCCGTAGAACTGGACCCGGCCGATCGTGCCTTCCCAGTCGGTCTTCTCCAGCGCGGTGACCAGCTTGTCGGCGTCGGTCGAGCCGGCGCGCTTCACTGCGTCTGCGATGTAGTAGACCTCGTCATAGGCGGTGTAGCCGGCATAGGACGGAAAGTTGCCGAACTTCTTCCTGAAGTTCTCCGCGAACGGCACCGACTTCGGTGTCACCGCCACGCCGGGACCGGAGACGCCCTGGTAGAGCACGCCTTCCGCGGCCTGGTTGGTGTCCTTGCCGAAGGTCTCGTTGGTCGCCTGCGAGGAGATGCCGAACATCGGGATCGGCACCTGCTGGTTCTTCCACTGCACCGTCGGCTGCACGCCCACGTGCGAGATGCCGGTGATGATCACGTCGGGCCTGGCGCCCTCGATCTTGTTGAAGATCGGCGTGAAGTCGGTGGTGTCAGGTGAGAAGCGAATGTGATCGAGCACCTTCAGCCCGATCTTGGGCAGGCATTCCTCGTAACCGACGTCGAGCGGCTTGGTCCACGCGGCATCTTCGCTCATGATGACAGCCGACTTCATGTGCATCTTGTCCACGAGCAGATCCTTGGCGGCGTCGCAGACCGACAGCGCCAGCGCCGCGGAGGTCAAGTAGCCGTGGAAGGTATATTTGTTCTTCTCGTAGTCGGCATGGACGCTCTTGCTGATCTCGTTGGACGCCGCGCCCGGTGTGACGAACGGCGTCTTCAGCCGTGAGGCCCAGGGCTCCAGCGCCAGGACCACCTCGCTGATATAGCTCGCGATGACCGCGTTGACCTTGTCCTCGTTCACCGCGCGCTGGAACGCGCGCACCGAGTCTGCCGAAGAGGAGTGGTTGTCGTAAGAGACGATCTCGATCTTGCGGCCGTCGACGCCGCCGCCTGCGTTGATCTCGTCCGCTGCAAGTTGCGCCGCCTGCGGGATCGATGCGCCCGCGATCGCCTGCGCTTCCGCGATCACGCCGATTCGGATCGGATCCGCTGCAAGCGCTGCGCCTGACACCGTGATCAGCGCACCGACCGCGGCCGCAGCGAGCGGTATTCGCAATGCAATAGAGAGTGGTTTTTTCATATGTTGTTCTCTCCCTTGAACAGGCCTCTTGTGAGCCATTGGGCCGCGACTATACCGGCCGAGACCTTCTCGGCAAGTGAAACTGCATTCAGGATCGTGGGAGAGGACTAAAGTCTAGCGCTGCGCAATTGCGGGCAGGATACCTGCGGGACCCTCATCGCACGCAGGCATGCAGATTCCGTCGAGGGGCATGCGTGAGCATCAGGTGGTGCATTCCGAGGCGGACGCCATCGGAAGCAACGAAGCCGGAGGCGGCGGCGACCTCGGTCCGCTCGACGACAACGACATCGATGTCGTGGCGGCCCAGGAACTCAGCGGTGCAAGCGCCGATCACGCCGCCACAGATCACGATGCGCATGGCTTGTTCCTCGAAATGCGCAGGCGCCGAAGGAACATCAAGTCAATTTGGCGCCGGCGAGGAACGCCGGCGCCTCGTCGCACTGGAGCTTGCATCGCTCAGCCCGGACCTGCGCCCTGCGTCGTCGTAAACACCGCATACAGTGACTGGCTCGCGGCCACGAACAGGCGGTTGCGCTTGGGTCCACCGAAGGTGATGTTGCCGCACACTTCCGGCAGGCGGATGCGGCCGAGCAGCTTGCCTTCCGGCGACCACACCGTCACGCCATTGTAGCCGACCGCGCGGCCGGCATTGCTGGAGATAGAGCTTTGCGGCCAGTTGCGAGGGCGGCGAGCCAATTCTTCGCGCGGTACAATGCGTGTCGCAGCGCCATACTTCTCAATTGTCGCCGGACGCGTGGTCCACCATCCGGGAGCCGTGGCGCGAGCCCATACTACGCTTGCTTCGATCACGAACGGACAGATCAGTCGAACTTCACCAGCCCCTGTTCGACCAGTTTCTTGAGAATGGGCGCGGCGCCGCAGTACTTGACGGCCGCTTCAGGATCGAAAACGTGATCGCCCACGAACTTTCCCTTGGTGTAGTGATTCGTGCATGCCCAGAGAAATGGTGAATTGATTTTATGTTTGCGGTAGCCGAGGCCGTTGCTTTTTTCCAACTGGTACAGCATTTCGCCCAGCCCCCAACTGGTCGACTTCGTGAATCCGCCCAGCTCAAGATGGTCAGTCGCACTTTCCTCCCATGAAAAAGGTGGATTGCCGCTGCGCGGGCGGCCCGCGGGCACATGTACCGTTCTCGCAGTCAGTGGATCTCCGTTGTGCAGGTGTCTTCCGAAATCGAAATTACTCTCAACACCATGCAAGATGCCTATAAAATACCAAGGCACGTTCAGCTTATTGCCGACATCTTCATATCGCTTGCGCCCAGCCAATAGCGTTTTAGTTGCGCTTTCGACCTGAGCCTCCATATCTGGCGGAATTGAGCTGGTCACGAAGAGCTGAAGCATTTCGAGCAGCACGGCATTTTGTGCCGCGAGGCGCTCCGCGATGATCCTTTGTTGGTCCGCAAGTGCCCTTGAGCGGCGGCTGTCGCAGGAGCGCTTCGTGTGCGACCTCGATCACTTCGACCTCGGCTCCCGCATCCGTCCGTCGATCCCTGATCAGCAAGCGGCGTTCTGCAAACCGATCGATGAGGGGCAACGTCCTGGGCGGAAGATCGTCACGTTCTGCCACGCGTCGGACGAACTGCCCCGCGTCGTTGACCTGCACCAGATGAGGTATGAAGGCCTCCCGCCACAGCATCAATTGATCGTTCTCGTCCTTCGGTAGTTCACCCCTTGCGACTCCGTCGGCAAAGGCTCCCTTCACAACCGTTGCTATGACGCCCCTGAGGTGGCCGAGCCTTTCGTAATCGACCAGATTGAGTTCGTTGTCGGCGCTGTAATTTTCGTAAAGGTGCGCAAGCGTGAAAGCGAGAAGCGGCAGCGCATCCTGGCCGGAGACGTCCCTCAGCAATTCATCGGTCAGCCTCGGATCAGCTTGAGGGGCTTTGGCTCGAGCAGCCTTGCCGGCCCTTCGATCACCGCGCGGTATGAGCTCTCCAACATGGCTTCCAGAGGAAAAGTGTCCTTCGGAAACTCGGCGAACTTCGCCTCCGCCTGCAGGCGGGGAAGTGCGTCCGAGCGCATGGCGACCAGCGCTAAGGCATGAGCGGAATCGGACGTCAGCGTTCGGGTCAGGATATCGATGAAGCGCTTGGCTTCCGCGCGGCCATCCTCTCCAAACAGCTCCTCACCTTGATCAATGGCGAGAATGATGGTCGGTGGTAACGCGTTCGTGCCATACAAATCAGGTTGATGCGCGATGTCCCGCAATGCGTCAAAAAGCTTGAGAAGACCGGCTTCGTCCGTCTCGATGAATTCCTGAATAGCGGCGCGGCTGCGCGGCAGGCCGCGCTTGCGGAATTCTCCGGCAAATCGTTCCTCGCTGATCTTGCTCAGGAGGGCCTGTGCAAGTCCGAAATCGCCCGAGATAGCGGCACGCTCCGGTCGGATCGTAGGAAGCGGCAACCAGGTCCGGTCGTCTCGATTGAGGCGCGGCAGAAGTCCAGCACGCAGAAACGACGACTTTCCTGATCCCGATGCTCCGAGAATCACGAGCATGCGATCGACACCGACCCGCGCAATGACACGCATTCTGTCGAGCGCGCGCACGATCTGCCCATCGCGCCCGAAGAAGATCGCCGCATCCTGCTCATCAAAATACGCAAACCCGGGATAAGGGCGGCGTCCGGGCTGAAGCTCGAAAGTCGATGGATCGAGCCCAGCAAGCTTTAGCCCTAGCGCCAGGCGCTTATATTCATGAGCACCAGCATTGAGATCGACCCATTGCTCATCGGTGAGGTCGAGCGGCACGTCCGACTTGTCGGCCCCGATCAGAGCGATGATGATCTTCTTACCCATCAGACGGGCGGTGTCGATCTCCGCCCGGCACCAACGCGAGGCAAGCCATTCGTTGGAGATGAGCGCAAGCACCACCTCGCACCTCTGCGCAGCCTTCTGAAGCGCATCTTTCCAACGCTGGCCAGCCCCGATGCCACGTTCTGGGTCAAGATCGAGAAAGACATCGTCCCAGCCATTCGCTGTCAGCCAGTCCAAAACCTCCCTGGCCCGGTCAACATCGCTGCTCGAGTGACTGATGAAGATATTGCCCATTCATCCCAGCCTTACGGTCCTCGTTCCGCGGAGGACTTTTCCAGGTCACCCGCGCATGCCCGGCCGCAGCGGAAGGTTAGTCTGGTCCGGTGTCGGTTGCGAGGGGAGGAATCAAAACCGCTGCGCGATCGTGGGTCGCAATTTCGTCACCTTCGAATGCGTTGGGGTTGGAGGGCGCTGAACGGGGATAAAGCCGGAGCTCATTGTGCAGGTTGTCGTCTTGGTCATCCTTCTCGCGATCGCATTTGCGGCGGGCTATTTCACGCGGGATCACGTCTCCCGGAAAAGGCGGGCGGAGGCGCGCCGCTGGCGCGAGTACACGGAGCCCGATTGGCTCTCAGCCAACGCACCGGCCAACACCAACGAGATCACGAACGCCAGGACGGCTGCACCCGCGGTCACCGGCGAGCTCGGTCAGATGCTGAACCGCTGGGAAAGCAGGGCCCGCGCCCGCCGCACCGGCACGGGATAGGCGTCTCCCTCGCAAATCTGGCAGCCTGGATGGAGCGGCAAGCAAAATCCAGGACAATGCTCCCGCATCGCGCTTCGCTCCCATGCGGGCGACGCCCTCAGTGCGGCTATCATCGACCCATTAGGTCACGTATGCTGACCATCTTTTGGCGTTGCAGTTGCAGCCATTTCTCGTCTAGAAACGGAACGCACTGAGCCCCCTGGCAACCAACCGTCAACGGTTTTGGCCGAGGATTTGTGGCTCAAAAGGGTCCGGCAATGCTGATTCGCGGCCAAATCGATGGGATTTCGGGGGAGGCGGCTCTGGCCGCCGCCACGATCCCGGCCGCGTCGCTGCCCACCCTCCTTATTGGCGGCCTTCTTCTTACTTGCCCCTGAGGGCCGGCTGGGCGCCACGCGCCTGGGCGCTCAGGGGTTGGTCGAGATCACCGGACACCTCAAGCGCCAAGGGACCAAACCGGTCTGAACGGCGCAAACGCTCAAAAGGAAATTTAGGAATGGCCACCCAGAACAAGTCCGAGAAGGACCGCGTCATCATTTTCGACACCACGCTGCGCGACGGCGAGCAGTGCCCCGGTGCCACCATGACCTTCGAGGAGAAGCTCGAAGTTGCCGAATTGCTGGACGATATGGGCGTCGACGTCATCGAGGCCGGCTTTCCGATCACCTCCGAAGGCGACTTCCAGGCGGTCAGCGAAATCGCCCGCCGCTCCAAGAATTCGGTGATCGCCGGCCTGTCGCGCGCGCATCCGGCCGATATCGACCGCTGCGCCGAGGCGGTGAAATTTGCAAAACGCGGCCGCGTCCACACCGTGATCGCGACCTCACCGTTGCATATGCGGGTGAAGCTGAACAAGACCCCGGAGCAGGTGATCGAGACCTCGGTCGCCATGGTCGCGCGCGCCCGCAACCAGATCGACGACGTCGAATGGTCCGCCGAGGACGGCACCCGCAGCGAGATGGACTTTTTGTGCCGCATCGTCGAGGCCGTGATCAAGGCCGGCGCCACCACGGTGAACATCCCCGACACCGTCGGCTACACGGTGCCGGAGGAATACACCCACTTCATGAAGACGCTGATCGAGCGCGTGCCGAATTCGGACAAGGCCGTGTTCTCCGTGCACTGCCATAACGACCTCGGCATGGCAGTGGCGAACTCGCTGGCCGGCATCGTCGGCGGTGCGCGCCAGGTCGAGTGCACCATCAACGGCATCGGCGAGCGCGCCGGCAACGCTGCGCTCGAAGAGATCGTGATGGCGATCAACGTCCGTAACGACAAATTCCCCTACTGGAACAAGATCGACACCACCCAGCTCACCCGCGCCTCGAAGCTGGTGTCGGCGGCGACCTCGTTTCCGGTCCAGTACAACAAGGCCATCGTGGGCCGGAATGCCTTCGCGCATGAGAGCGGCATCCATCAGGACGGCGTGCTGAAGGACGCTTCCACCTACGAGATCATGCGCCCCGAGATGGTCGGCCTGAAGCAGTCCTCGCTGGTGCTCGGCAAGCATTCCGGCCGCCATGCCTTCGTGCACAAGCTGGAGGAGATGGGCTACAAGCTCGGTCCGAACCAGCTGGAAGACGCGTTCAACAGGATGAAGGCGCTCGCCGATCGCAAGAAGGACATTTACGACGAGGACATCGAGGCGCTGGTGGACGAGGAGATGGCGGCATCGCACGACCGCATCAAGCTGACTTCGCTGACGGTGATCGCGGGCACCCATGGTCCGCAGCGCGCCACCATGAAGCTCGACGTCGATGGCCAGATCAGGATCGAGGAAGCCGAGGGCAACGGTCCGGTGGACGCGGTGTTCAACTGCATCAAGCGCCTGGTGCCGCACGAGGCCAAGCTCGAGCTGTACCAGGTCCACGCCGTCACCGAAGGCACCGACGCCCAGGCGGAAGTCTCGGTGCGGCTGTCGCAGGACGGTCGCTCGATGACGGCGCGCGCGGCGGATCCGGATACGCTGGTGGCCTCGGCCAAGGCCTATCTCGGCGCGCTCAACAAGATCGTCATGAAGCGCCAGCGCGATACGGTGACGACGGCCGCGGCGAGCTGAGGCGCGTCAGCGTGTCATTCCGGGGCGCCTCGAAGGCGACCCCGGAATCTCGAGATTCCGGGTCTGGTCCTTCGGACCATTCCGGAATGACGCCGATTGTGGTGGCGAATAGCTGCCCTGCTAAGGGCCAATAGCGGCTCCATCTCCCAGCCGCTATTGATGCAGCCGGAGCAAGATTGGCCGCCTATGCGCCGGGCGGCCCAAAAAACAACAGGGAGAGACTATGCGCACCTTCGCGATCGCCGCGTCCATCGCGGTCCTGGCCCTCGGTTTGACCGGGCCGGCACTGGCGCAATCGCCGATCATCATCAAATTCAGTCACGTCGTCGCCACCGACACGCCGAAGGGCAAGGGCGCGGAGAAATTCAAGGAGCTCGCCGAGAAATACACCGGCGGCAAGGTCAAGGTCGAGGTCTACCCGAACTCGACGCTCTACAAGGACAAGGAAGAGCTCGAGGCGCTGCAGCTCGGCAGTGTGCAGATGCTGGCACCGTCCAACTCCAAGTTCGGTCCGCTCGGCATCCGCGAGTTCGAGGTGTTCGATCTGCCCTACATCCTGCCCGACCTGAAGACGCTGCGGAAGGTGACGGAAGGGCCGCTCGGAGCAAAGCTGCTCAAGCTGCTCGAACCCAAGGGCATCACCGGCCTCGCCTATTGGGACAACGGCTTCAAGCAGATGAGCGCCAACAAGAAGCTGATCACGCCGGCCGACTACCAGGGCGTCAAATTCCGCATCCAGTCCTCGCGTGTGCTGCAGGCCCAGTTCAAGGCGCTCGGCTCTCTGCCGCAGGTGATGGCGTTCTCGGAAGTCTATCAGGCGCTCCAGACCGGCGTGGTCGACGGCCAGGAGAACACCTGGTCGAACATCTATACCCAGAAGATGCACGAGGTGCAGAAGTACATCACCGAGACCAATCACGGCTACATCGGCTACGTCGTGATCGTGAACAAGAAGTTCTGGGACGATCTGCCGGCCGACATCCGCGACCAGCTGTCCAAGGCGATGAAGGAAGCGACCGACTTCAACAACGCGCAGTCGCAGAAGGAGAACGACGGCGCGCTGGCCGAGATCAAGAAGAGCGGCAAGAGCGAGATCATCAAGCTCACCGCCGATCAGGACGAAGCGATGCGCAAGGCGATGGAGCCGGTCTATAAGGATGCCGCGGGCCGCGTCGGCCAGGGGCTGATCGACGAGTTCCTGAAGGAAGCCAAGAGCACGACGAACTGACCTGAACAGACGATCAACGAAGGGCTTCCGCGCACCGCACGGAAGCCCGTTCTGTTGCAAATCATTTCAGTTTGCATCTGAACGGACATTCACGGCCGTTGCATCTGCCTAGGAACGCGCTCCCTGTCCAAGTTGTAAGTTGCGCGTCAGCCTCCTCGCGCTCATCCTCGCGGGCATCCTTCCAGAGGAGGTCCGGATGAAGAAGTTCACCATCGCCGCCATCGCCGTGCTCAGCATTGCCGGCTCGGGCGCGGTCTATGCCCAATATCATCGCCCGTGGATGGAGCACGTCCGCCACATGCGCATGAACCCCGAGGACCGCGCCGCCTTCGTCGATGCGCGGATTGCCGCCGTCCATGCCGGCTTGAGGCTCAACGCCGACCAGGAGAAGCTGTGGCCGCCGGTCGAGGCCGCGGTGCGCGACTTCGCCAAACTGCGGATCGATCGCGCCAATGCGCGGATGAATGCCGGCCCAGGTGACACGTCGAGGGATACCGACAGGCCGGACGATCCGATTGCCCGTCTGCGCCAGCGCGCCGAGGACATGGGCGCCAGTTCCGCCGCCCTGAAGAAGATCGCCGATGCCGCCGATCCGCTCTACAAGACCCTGGACGAGGGCCAGAAACGGCGCCTCGCCGTGCTGACCCGTCACCGCGGCCCATTCGGCGGCGGGGAGGATGGCCCGCCCCGGCACTTCATGGAACGGGGCATGGACCGGATGATGGAAAGGGGCATGGAGCACTTCCATCGTGACCGGTTCGACCGCGACGGCGGCGAGGGGCGGGACCGCGAGGGCCGGCTCTGAGCGGGGCCGGTTTCTGTGTCCGTTACCCCTGGCGAAGCCGCTGGAATCCAGCGGCTTTTCGTATTTCCGGAGCTGCGGACGAAGCCTTGCTGAACCCCTTGGAAAACTTGTGCCCGATCGCTTGCCATCCCCGGATCGCTTTGCTAAACGACCGGCCTCGCAAGGCATTGACCGCCTTTCGGGCGCATAGCTCAGTTGGTAGAGCAGCTGACTCTTAATCAGCGGGTCCCAGGTTCGAGCCCTGGTGCGCCCACCAAACAAAATCAAGCGGTTGGCGATGTTCTGGGTGCAGAACGGATTGACCGGTTTGTAGGTCGGTTTGTCGATTCTGTTCGTCATCCGTACACAGCATTGAGCTTCTTGATCGCGGACTCGGCGAGTTCGACGCGACCGCCGAGGTAGTGGGCATCGAGGATTTGCTGCACCGTGTCCATCGAGTGTCCGATGATCGCTGCGATCTCCGGAACCGTGCAGTTGGCGAGCGCGAGACGTGTAACCGCCGTTCCGCGCAAGTCATGGAAATGCAGGTCACCCAAGCCGGCCTTCCTGAAGGCCTTGTCCCATGAGGTGCGGAAACCGTCCTCGGTCCAGGGCTTGCTGCGCGAGTTGGTTAGGATCGTCACCGCCGAGCGCTTCTCCTTCAGCGCTGCATCCAGCACGATCTTGAGTGGCTCACCTACCGGAATGGTGACATGCCGGCCCTTACCGGCCTTCTTACCTTTCGACTGCCGCAACCGGATGCTCTTGCCGTCATAGGCCTTCCACGTCAGCCGCAAGAGATCGCCTTGTCGCTGACCGGTCCAAAGCGCGAGCAGCAATGCCGCCTGCAACTCGACCGAGGCGACCGAGCAGAACGCCTTGATGTCGTCGGCGGTCCAGATGACCTCGGTACGGTCAGCAACGTAGAGCCGGCCGCCGCGTTCGCAGACGTTGATCGAGATCTTGCCGTGATCCTTGGCAACGGCAAGGACGCGGGTGATCGTTGTCCAGACGTAGTCCGCCTTCCGCGGCTTGTCGCGGAAGGTGTTGCGGAACGCCTTGAAGTCACCTCTAGCGCGCTTGTCTTCGAGCGCACCGATCGGCATGGTGCCGAAGTTGGCCTCAATGATCTTGAGGTAGGAGTCGTAGGCGCGCCTGCTATTGTCGCCCAGCGATTTGTATTCGTCCTGATCCTTGAAATAGTCGATTAGGCTCGTGAAGGTGGGCTCGGTCTTATTCTGCTTGGCCGTCTCGACCGCCTTGCCATAGAGGTAAACAAATTCGGGCGTGCCTGGTTCGGCATCGATGCGCGGCCCATTGCGCCACGCGAAGTAATAGATCTTCGTCGTGCCGTCAGCGAGCTTCTTGTGCGTGGTGTGAATGCCCTTAAGAGGAACGCGCATCTTGTGATGCCTTCCATTCATCATATGGCGATTTCTGAGGCGCGGCCGTGGGCTGAAGGCCGGAGTGACGATCAAGCGCGGCATCAAGCGCTCTACGATCCCACCTGTCGGTGCCTGGAATAGGGCCCGGCATGATACCGCGACGAACCCAATCGCCGAAGGCAGAACACGTCCTGCAACCGACATACGCAGCAGCATCTTCTTTCGACAGTCCGCGAGGACCGATCACCTCGCCTACTGTTTTCACGACGCCAGACATTCTTGTGTCCTTTGAACGTACATTCTTTGAAACGTAATGACGAATATTGGTATGCAGTGACGCAAGGTGCAAGCTTCAAAATTCTGGTAAGCCTTTGAAATCATGCACTTATCTGGTGCAAATCCCCAACTCGGCTAAGGCTATGCTTGAGATGATCGGAAGCGAACGCCTTGGAAGTGCTGCGATTTTCGCTTTAAAGTCGGATAGAATTTTGAGCGCTTTACGCGCACATTTCGGCTTTCAGAATAGAAATCACATGAGCGTGAAGATTTGGCACATTAAGATCAGCGTTCCTGGTACGTCTGACTACGAGATCGCGGAAACCGACTATAGACGTGAAGAGCCGACGCTAGGGCAGATCATTGACGTAGTGGTGCACCGAGACGGCGAGCGGCGGCTGATAAAGGCAAAAATTACAACCTTCCACGAGACGGCTAATGCCAGCAATTTCGAAATTCAAGCGGACCCGAGTTCCGAGGAATCCGAGCGAGCCACCATCAGTGAGCGAACCATCGTCCGAGAGCGGAGGCCGCTCCCGTGGGGAGCGGCCTCACTGCTGTCAGCAAGAGGAGGATGACGGGTATCAGCGCGCCGCGCGGCGACGCGCTCGGCGTCATTCTTTAGGACCTCGTCTAGCAGACCTTAACCGTCATGGGGTTGCGCCCGCGCAAGGGCGCATAAGATTCGCTCCGAGAGGGGACCCCTCTTTTTTATGGCGGCAAAATTGCGTCGGTGGAGCAGTCCGACCAAGTCCGAGAACAGGATCGTAAGAGCGCGGAAGACACCCGTGTTAAACACGATTGGACAACCCAGCGGCGCAATGAGGATCGCATGGGCATGGACCGGATGCGCCAGGAACACATGGGTCGCATGATGGAAGACATGGATCATCGCACCATGGGCGGTGGGTGGCGAATGCAGCGCGATGATGATGACAGATCTTGACCGAGCAGCCAGCCTCGCTTTTTGAGGGTTTCTTCCAGAAGCTTCGATCCGGGCCCCTCAGTAGTGAGCACACCGATTCGACGGACTTGGCTTTGAGCTCTCGTGGGAATAGCCATCGTACTGAGACCTGCAATAGTGCCCACAGCTCTCATGAAATCCCGTCGATTCATGGCAGGCCCCTCCAGCCTTCAACTTCCCCAATAGTATCTCGCGGCTGAGAAGGAGGACAACACCGTTTGTCCGAGTTGGGTCACGAGCGCCCGTCACCGCAACCATCGTACAACGTCCGTTCTCCCGCAGGCAGCCGGCATGGCGGCGGCTGGTGCGGTGTTCGGCTTAGGGCCCAATTGCGGCATCGGTCGCTCATCAGACGAGACTCGACGGCAACTCCTAGAGTTGGATTGGGTGGGCTGTCGAGACCCTCTGGCAGCGTGATCAAGCGCTGCTCCTCTTTGGGGTGACGTGAGACGTGACCCTTTCCTTGCGTATCCTCCACCATCATGAACCACCGGCCGAAACGTGCCGCACCTCTCCATCTGTCTCGAACTTCACGCCCGTCGGAGTCACACCGTGAGCACCCTTGCCGGTGGAGTGTGCCAACCGATTTCGCCCATGCCGGCCGGAACGTGCACGTAGCGGATACGTGACGCCGGATAGTGGGACGAAAGCCTCATCGCGACCTCCCGAATAACCGAGATCTCGAAAGAATCGGCCAAGGTAATGCTTTCCTTCCTCCATAATCATTTGGGGAGCCCGGCACGCCGCAATCCCTCTTCGTATCGCGAGATGTCTTCGGCACGCCGATAAGGTCCCAGCACGTTTTTGAGGTTGGAAACCCGCAGTGTAGGATTGAGTTTGCGCAGGCGCACGACCGCCTTCTGCGCTTGATCCAAGCGTCCCGCCATCGCATTGCTCGCAGCGCCAATACGAAGTAGAGGTTGAGAGTTTGGATTGTCCTGCAACGCCATTGCCGCCCACGATGCCGCTTCGTCATAGCGACTCAGGAAGAAATGTGCATGCGCAGTCCCAGCTCGCATCGGAGCGACCCACGGATCAAGCGGGCTCAGGCGTATGGCACGTGTGAAGCGCTCGATCGCTCGCTCGTACTCGCCGAGCCAATTCTTTACCCAGCCACCGCAATCCCACGCCTCGGCCACATTGGAATTGAGCGCAAGCGCGCGATCGATAAAAGTGGCGCCTCGATCGAGATCGCGAACAACATATGCCAATGCCCATCCGCTATCAGCGAGCGCGATCGCATCATCCCTACCTAGCTCAACCGCTCGCTGAGCGAGCCTCGATACCTCGGCAACCTTTTCCGGTGTGAGTGAAATCCAGCCAAAGGCCTTGGCATTGGCATAGCAAAAGGCGGCCCGAGCGTAGGCTGTCGCAAAGTCTGGGTCGAGCTTGATCGCGCTGTTGAATAGGTGCAGTGCCTCGTTGCACGCTTGCTGACTAGCATCTTGATAAGACTTAGCTAAACCGCGCAAGTAGTGATCATAGGCGTCGAGACGCTCGGTCGGCTTACATCTGGCGCGCTCGATCTCGGCTTTTTCAACCGCCGGCGCGATCGCTCCGACAATGCTCTCCGTCACCTGGTCCTGCAGATCGAAAATGTCGCCGAGCCCGCCATCAAACCGGTTCGCCCAAAGATGCACGCCAGTAGCAGTATCGACAAGCTGACCCGTGATGCGCACCCGGTTTGCGGCCTTGCGAACGCTTCCTTCCAACACATAGCGCACTCCAAGCTCACGCCCGACTAGCTTCACGTCGATGGCGCGCCCCTTGTATGTGAAGCTGGAGTTGCGGGCGATGACAAACAGCGCCTTGAAATGAGATAGCGCTGTGATGATGTCCTCGACCATTCCATCGGCAAAATAGTCCTGTTCTGGATCCCCGCTCATGTTGGTGAAAGGTAATACGGCAATCGACGGTTTGTCCGGTATCGCGAGTGTGGGGTTTGCCGATTGTATCCGCAGTCCGATATCCGGTGTTGCAATCCGGAAGACGCGGACCGGGCGGGCGATGTTTTTGAGCTGCCGCTCGCCCAGATCCTCGAAGCCAAGACCCAGCTTGTCGCGCACCTGATCGTGTACGACTCTGCTTACGCAGATCCCATTGGCTTCGGCGAGGCCTTCGAGCCGTGCCGCAACGTTAACGCCATCGCCATAAATATCGTCGCCGTCAATGATGATGTCACCGAGGTTGATGCCGACGCGGAACTCGATGCGATGGTCCGTCGGTACGTCCGAATTACGCTCCTGCATCGCGCGCTGGACCTCGACTGCACATTGGACGGCTTCGATCACGCTCGGGAATTCGATCAGAAGGCCGTCGCCGGTTGTCTTGACGATGCGGCCCTGGTGCTCGGCAATGTTCGGGTCGATCAAATCTCGTCGATGCGTCTTGAGCGCCGCCAATGTCTCTCCCTCATCGACACCCATCAGCCGGCTATAGCTGACGACGTCGGCAGCGAGGATGGCGGCGAGCTTCCGGGCCATGCGCATACCCGTTCCCGTTCGGGGGCTCAGGAAACCAGTCTACCCGAAGAGGCGCCAATGGTCATCCGGTCCGTAGCGCGGCTGCGGCAACGCGTTTGCCGCGCTCTGAAGTTGATGAGTTCATGGCTTACTCCCTGGGCAAACCACTCAAGCTGAGTTTCGAAAAATTAATCGGCAAATCACCCTATGTGGGTGAAATCACTCACACTCATAATCTTATTTTTACAATATCGATAAGGCTTCATCGCTGTCGAGAGGGAATGTTTGCTTTGGGGTCAAAGGCCGCCCTCGGGGAGCTTACCGGAGACGGTCGGCGGGGCACGCCACTGCAGAACGCGACGGACAGCAGCCAGGCTCAAGGCAATTGCTGGGAGGCCAAGCCAAAGGATTCGTCGCGACCGACTGCGATGGCACGCATGGATGGGGTAAGCCACTCGTCCGATCAGACTGGCAAGCAGTCGGTCCCGTTGGACTCGCCGATTGGATCCCGCCAGTCTTGCTGACAGAAATTCCATCGCCCTGCCCAACACCCCTGTCGTTCGCAGGTATTTAGGAAGTCGGTCGGTCTGGGTTGGGGACCCATTCCTCCGCGGTTGAGTCCCAATGATGGGTATCGTCGAAATGCTTCCAGAGTGGCTGCTTTTGCTTCCTTTCGCCGTTCAGCCGGTTTGCCTGACTGCGGACGACGAGCTCCACAGCCATCATTACCCATTCGCGAGCACTATGTCGGGAGTTCCATGTGATTTGCTGCGAGCATTGGAGGCCATCCGTCAAGGTAAGAACCTTTTCTTCACATTAGCGCGCGCCACGAGCCAAGGGGTGTAAGCTACTTCACAGGCAGTCGAGATCTTCGACGTAGCCGAGGACGACGGCGCGGCGAACGCGAGCAAATCGTCAGCTTGCCCTTTCCGTTAAGCCTCAAGGGCAGCGGTCGGCGGCCCCGGGGCGGGGATTCATCGTAAGGGAGCCGCAGGCGGCCCGAAAAGCCAGCCCACCTTCCATTGCAGAGGTGCAAATCGAAGCCGACAACCCGTTGGCGCGCGGGCGAGCGTCGGTTTGCTCGGCCCGGCACCTGCAAGTGTCCTTTCCGTCCCAAGATGGAATGGGCCCGGAATAGAAGCAGCAATCCCTGCAACAATGGGCGCGCCCAACGATGTCGCTGCCATCGTGATTGTCATCAAAGATATTGCGACTACAAGCACATCGATCACAATGCGCTTCGAAAAGTGTTTCGTCATGAGTTGAGCCCTCACAACCGAGATGAAGTACTGCGCAGTTACAATCTTAGTCCGTACGCAAATGGGCATCCCGAACCATCGCCGCTTGGTTAGTTACTGCGGCGAAGAGCCCACGTCTCGCGGCCGCTTCAATTCGGCGCGCCGTAACTGATTTCGTGCTGCGTGTCTGTCCTGCCAAGGCTACCCTGATCAGCACGATCATAATCGGCTTGTAGGCCTTCAGGACTCTGTCCCGCAATCAAAAGCTGCTTCCGCATTTCAGAGAGGCGGGCGCGGCAGTATTCGCGATAGAGCAGGTCGATTATGGCGGGCATGGGGCCCCCATCGTTTGAGCATCGCTATGAGATATTCCGATTTTCGGATAATCTAAGCCCCAGCGATGGCTGTCCGACGTGAGCCCATCCACAGGCTGCGGCCAATCTTCAAAGAATGATCAGCTGACTTGCTTGTTGGTGCAAAAACGGAACAGGGCTAGTTACCTTAGATATAGTATAGCAGCCTTCTGTTTCAGAAAAACTTCGTCAAACAACTCAAGATCGCTGCTGCGCGAATAAAAATCCAACCACAGCGCGAAATGAGTTACCACTGGATGCAAGCACCGTTGGCTACAACGCCGCCTGTTAGCCGCCGGACCGAAGCAAGAATGGATCAACCGAGGCAGCTAGTCGGTCTGCCACTTGCATGTGCGGCGTGGACGGCTTTTCGGTAGGCAGCGAACCGAGAGAATTGACGGCCAGCCCGGTACCAGCGGCAAGAACAGCTATTACAATCGCGGAGAGATATTTGATCCTCATGGCGATGATCCTCCCATCGCTGACGAAAAGACAATTGTGTTCGCTGAAAATTGTTCCGTTGGGGGTAAGCGCTAAGCCGGCACCCTCGGTTCGACGTTAGATTAGATGTGCGAAGAAGCCTCCGGGTTGAGCGGAGGTTTGGGATGGGATTGGACGGCAAAAAGGACGGCCATTTGGACAGCTCATCAGTT
>Ga0209489_100013_pt1 | contig 229831 bp, 198 predicted proteins | sample SiratrowhiteBW_FD_187527 | JGI IMG/M metagenome (GOLD analysis project Ga0209489, IMG submission 187527) | Root nodule microbial communities of legume samples collected from California, USA - Siratro white BW (SPAdes) (version 2) | ecosystem: Host-associated > Plants > Roots > Nodule | place...
TTCTTCGGCAAGCTGAAGGAATTCAAACGCATAGCAATGCGATGCGACAAGACAGACGGCAGCTTCGAAGCGATGATCTACCTCGCCACCGCTGTCATCCATTCCAGGTGAATCTCAACAGGCCCTAGCTTGTTGTTTACGCATGATCTTTCCGGAAAACCGCTTCGCACCTTTCCGGATCATGCTTTAGTGCGACGTCATCTGCCGGGGGAGGTCGTCGGGCTCGGCGAGCACGCTGTTGGCCGTCGAGGCCTCCAGCGCTGCCATCCGGAACAGATAGGCGAGCGTCGCCAATCCAGAATCGTCCGCCATCTGCGCCAGCTCGAGCGCCATGTCGGACATGTAGCAGAGGTTCTCGTCCTTCGTTTGCGCCATGATCTGGCTGTCCCGCATCATGTTCGACATCTCAGGCGCTCTTTCGTTGCGCGGCGAAGCCGCAGAGGTTGGCACGGGCGATGCAGTCGATACGCGGACCGTCCTGCTGGACGACGCTCGTCATCGCGATACGGTCACGCACGATATCAAGCGACTCCTGCCGGATATCGATCGTTGCGGCCATGGTCCAGGAATTCTCGACCAGCGCCGGTAATCCCAGCGGCGTCACGACGAATCCGATGTCATGGAAGCGCGGTAGCCACCAGGTCTCCATGACGAGACAGAGCCGCTCGAGGCCCTGATCGAGACAGAACTCCTGCGCTGCCGCCATCAATTGCAGATTGAACACGCCGTCGCGGCGCTCGCGCGAAACGAAGAAGCGCGACCACTCCCAGACCAGCGGGTCCGATGGGCAACCGCGCACCGCGGCGAGATGCGGGAAGACCTCGCCCATCATCGTCGGCTTGGTGGTCGGATACAGGCGGGAGCCGCCGAGCACCCGGCCACTTTCGAGAGCCAGCAGGTAGACCGCGTCCTCATTGTCGTAGGGATCGATCTCGCGACCGTCGGGCTTGCGCAGTGCCTCCCAATTCCGCTCCTCGACAAAGATCTCGTGATGGACCCGAAAATGCTGTTCCAGGACACTCTCGTAGAGGTGCCGATTGACGGCAGAAATCACATGAATCATGAACTCCCCCATGGCTCGAAATGGGGGAAGCCTCAGCGAAAAAGGCAAAGCCGACCATTGGGAAATTTCCCAGTAGGCGACGATTTCAAGGAGTGATGATTCTGTGGCGGATCGCGATTGCGACCGCATGCGTCCGGTTGACGGCGCCGAGCTTGCGCGCGGCAGTTGCAAGGTGCTCTTCCGCCGTGCGTTGCGTGATGTTGAGGATCTCGCCGATCTCCCAAGCGGACTTGCCTTGGGAGGCCCAGGCGAGCACCTCGCGCTCGCGGGGGGTGAGCCGGGTCGACGGATGCGGCGCCGGATCAAGCAGACGGCGAATGTGATCAAAGCCGTACATCGCGATCAGATGCAGCGCCGGCTTGCTGCGGGCGTTGAGATCGAGATGGACGCCACCGAGCGAGACGCCGGCCTCATATCCGGTCAAGCCGTGGATCGGCACCACGAAGCTGCGCGACATGCGGAAATCGGCGGCGCGCCGCATCACCTCCACCGCGCCCGGCTCTAGCTCCGGATCATACGGCGCTTCAGACCACTCGAAAGGGTTCACCGTCTGCCGGCATTTGCGGATCACGGGATCGACGCGATCGTAGCTTCTTTGGGTGTAGAGGCTGAACCACTCCGCCGGCCACTTCTTGGCGAGCACCATCTGGGAGAAGCGCTGATCGGGATTGGGCAGGCCCGTTACGATGATGTGTTCGAAGCCGTACCGAGCGAAGGCGGTCGAGAGCGCATCCACGGCGTCCGGAATCTTCGTGTAGGCGCTAAGCCCCTCGATGAAGTCGAGCGCCTCCCGGCCATAATCCACGGCATCTGCGGCAGACATCAGTGCGTTTCCTGACCCTGGCTTCCCATATAGCATGTACATGTATTTGGGGGCTGCCCCAATTTCGCTGCTCCGTAGTTTGCCGGTGTTCCGTCTGCTGCGAAGATTTAATCTACTTGTGGAGGAAGTGAGGTCCAGTTACACCTGAACGCGTCCGAAGCGGGAAAACCACGATGGAAGACGAGGACATCGCCCTCAACAGCGTGCTCGGCCTGGAATTGAACCGCGTGTTTTTTGCCGTCCGCGAAACGGCCAACAAGCAGAAGATCATCGAGTTTGCGCGCGAGGTGCTGCAAAGCGAGCGCGCGGAGCTAGCCGAGAGCGTGTTGCCGGAAGGGCCGGCGAGCTAGAGCGCCGTTGCAACAGAAAGAGCAACAGATCGCGCCAGGAGGACGCCTCTCCATCTGAACGCGCGGATTTCGGTCGAAACGCTTTGACCGGGAAATTACTCCGCCATCGTCAGCCACGAGTCAGCGTCGCTCTTACCCTTCCCTGGAGGGGGAGGGTCGGCTCATATTGAGCGCAGCGAAATATGAGACGGGGTGGGGTGACGGTCCCTCCGCGACGAACAGTGCCCGAGTGGAGAGATCACCCCACCCCGCTCGCGCTGCGCGCGATCGACCCTCCCCCTCCAGGGGAGGGTAGGGCAGCCCGCCAGCCTCCGTCCACATCGCACACACTTGCCGCTGGATGACATCGCATTTCTCGTGAGATGATCGCCGCCACGATCTCTTGTCGATGCCAGGGACATTTCAACGCCATGATGACGCTGCGCCAGGTTGAAGTGATCCGTGCCGTGATGGTGACGGGCACCATCGGCGGTGCGGCAAAGCTGCTCAACGTCTCGGCGCCCGGGATCAGCCGCCTCGTCAAATACACCGAGCGGTCGCTCGGCATCCGCTTCTTTCAGCGCCAGAACGGGCGCTACTTCCCGACGCCGGAAGCCGAGAACATCTTCGAGCAGATCAACGGCGTCTATAAGAAGGTCGACGACCTCTCCGAGATCATCTCCAAGATCGGCCGCGGCGGCCTCTCGGAGCTGCGCATCGGCTCGGTGCCGAGCATCTCACAGGTAATGGTGCCGCGCGCCATCGAGCGCGTCCGCCGCCGCTATCCCGATCTCGGCATCGACATCAACATCCTCAAGCTCGAGGAGGCCATCGACTACCTGATGCTCGGCCGCGGCGAGTGCGTGGCGATGAGCTACCGGCTGGAGCATTCCGGGCTCGACTTCATGCCGCTTGCCTCGGGCGAGCTCTATTGCATCGTGCCGGCGGGTCACGAGCTCGCCGGCCGCAAGAAGGTTTCCGCCGCCGAGATCACCCGCTATCCGCTGATCGGCATCGATCCCAACGACCCTTACGGCCGGATCATGGCCGAGATCTTCGCGCGCAACCGGCTCGACTACAACATCACCATCCGTGCGCGCTTCGGCACCACGGTCTGCGCGCTGGTGAAGGCGGGGCTCGGCATCGCCATCATCGACCAGTTCACGGTCGCCCATGGCGGCTATCCCGGGATCGAGCTTCTGAAGATCACCGAGCCGACGCGGTTCGACACCTACATCGCAGTCAAGCGCGGCACGCCGCTGTCGCTGCATGCGGAGTACTTCATCGAAGCCCTGCGCACCGAGATGCGCGCGGTCGAGCCGTCCCGTGGCAATGGCAAGGGCACCCTGGCACGCGGGCGAAAGAAATAACATCATGTTCGGTTTGTCGGATAAAAGGGTAATTGTGTTAGGCGGGGGAAAGACTATCGTCGCAGCTGGAATTGCGCAGGTTTCCCCGCTAATGGCCGGGACCGGACGCTCCCAACGAGACGATAGGGAACCATGTCGAAGCGCGGATACGCCGCCAGCAAGAAGCTTCTCACAGGCCTGATCGGCGCCCCGATCGCGCATTCCGCGTCCCCCGCCATGCACGAGCGCGCCGCCGAGGCGCTTGGCCTGCGCGGCCATTACCAGCTCATCGAGGTCGCCGGCGCCGACGCGGCCGAGCTGCGCCTGATGCTCGAAGGCGTAAGGCGGCTCGGCTTTGCCGGCGTCAACGTCACTTACCCTTACAAGGAAGCAGTGGTCCCGCTGCTCGACGCGCTGGCGCCGGGCGCGGCCAGCATGGGGGCGGTCAACACCGTCGTGGTCAGGGATGGCCGGCTGACCGGGCACAACACCGACACCACTGGCTTTGCGCGGGCCGTGGCGCCGTTGCTGGCCCCGTCCGGCAACGCCGTCGCCGTGATCGGCGCCGGCGGCGTCGGCAAGGCGATCGCCTTTGCGCTCGCGAGCCTGAAAGTGGCCGACATCCGCATTTTCGACAGCGAGCCGGCACGCGCGGAGAAACTCGCCTCGCTGCTTGCCAGACAGAGCGGCGCGAGGGTGGCTGGAAGCGTCGAGGATGCGCTCGATGGCGCAACCGGTCTCGTCAACGGCACGCCAGTCGGCATGTTGCCGAGCCGTGACATGCCGGTGCCGGCGGCACTGCTCAGGCCGGACCTGTGGGTCGCGGACGCCGTCTATTCGCCGCTGATCACGCCGCTGCTGGCCGCGGCGCGAGAGAAAAGCGCCCGGATCATGACCGGGCGCGAGCTTGCGATCTATCAGGCCGCCGACGCATTCGAACTGTTCACCGGCCTTGTCCCATCCACCGATGTCATGGGAGAAGCTTTTGACGCCGCAATGGCTGCGCGCAGCGCGGCCTATCAGGCAGCTTGAGGCGAAGCGGCCGGCACAAGGCTGCTCGCAAGATTTGAAACGGGAGGAGAGGACGATGAAATCAACGCTATTGGTGGGCGCGCTGCTCACCGCCATGACGGCAACGAGCGCCCTTGCTCAGGCGATCAAGCTCGCCGACGTCGCCGAACTCTCCGGCGGCGGCGCCACCGTCGGCACCAATTGGAAGAACGGCATCGACCTCGCGATCGAGGAGATCAACGCCAAGGGCGGCGTGCTCGGCCGCAAGCTGGAGGTGACCCACGCCGACTCGCAGTCCAACCCGGGCGTCGCCCGCGCCCAGGTGCAGAAGGCCCTCGACGCCGAGCCCTATGTGCTGCTCGGGCCCGGCTATTCCGGCTCGGTGAAAGTGACCGCGCCGCTCGCGGCCGAGGCGGGCATCGCGCAGATCATGGGCGGTGAAGCCGCCGAGCTGACGCAAGCCGGCAACAAGTTCCTGTTCCGCACCTCGTTCGGCCAGCAATCCTCGATGCCGAAGGTCGCAAAGTACATCCACGACGAGATGAAGGCGAAGACGGTCGCGGTGGTCTGGGTCAACAACGATTTCGGCCGCGGCGGCCGCGACGTCGTGGTCAAGGAGCTCGATCGGCTCGGCTCCAAGGTCGTCGCCGACCTCTCCACCGAGGCGGGTCAGGCCGACTTCGCCGCCGACGTCGGCAAGATCAAGGCTGCGAACCCCGACGCCGTCTTCGTCTATCTCAACGAGGAAGAGAGCGCGCGCATCCTCAAAGAGCTGAAGCGCCAGGGCGTCACCGCACCGCTGATGGGCGAGACCACGCTGATCGGCCAGAAGGTGATCGAGCTCGCCGGCGATGCGGCCAACGGCGCGCGCGGCCATGTCGGCCTCACCACGGATGCGCCGGTCGATCTGGTCAAGGCGTTCCGCGAGAGGTTCTCCAAGAAGTACAATTACGTCCCCGATCATAACGGCCTGAAGGGCTACCTCGCCGTCTACATGGTGAAGGCCACCACCGAGAAGATGGGCAAGATCGACCCGAAGAAGTTTGCCGACACGTTGCACGGCCTCACCATCAAGGCCGCGGACGAGCCGGGCATCCTGATGGACGTCACCTTCGACCAGAACGGCGACATCGATCGCCAGAGCTTCTTGGTGGAGGTGGTCGAAGGCAAGCAGGTCGTGAAGCAGGTGCTGCCGAAGTTGAAGTGAGGGAATCTTCGCCTCTCCCGCGCCTGTCTCGCCGAAGCTTCAGCGAAGGCGGATGCGGGGAGAGATCTCTCCTCTCCCTTTCCCCGCTCTTCGCCGGGAGAGGGTGGAGTAAGGGGTGCTGCCGCAGTCACGGTGACAATTGAATTCGCGGAGAGAGACCCCTCACCCTTGCCCTCTCCCGGTAAGAACGGGGAGAAGGAGGAGCGGAGCGAGGGAGTGGAGAGAGGGGAAAATGTCCAACCTATTCGATCTACTGGTCGCAGGGTTAGCCACCGGCGCGATCTATGCGCTGGTCGCGGTCGGGTTCACGCTGCTGTGGCAGACCTCGCAGACCATCAATTTCGCGCAAGGCGAGTTCGTGATGCTGCCGGCGTTCCTGATGCTGGCCGCGATGCATGTGGGCGCGCCGTTCTGGCTCGCGATCATCCTCGGCATCCTGCTGTCGATGATCCTGCTCGGCCTCGCCTTCAAGCTGCTGCTGGTCGATCCGATGATGCGCCACGGCGTGCTGCCGCTGGCGATTGCGACCATGGCGCTCGCGATCGGGATCAAGGAAGCGGTGAAGCAGTTCTTCAGCGCCGAGGCTTCGCCGTTTCCCTCGATCGTGCCGACCGGCGACATCTCCATCCTCGGTCACGCCGTCTCGCTGCAGAGCCTCGGCGTGCTCGTTGTCGCCATTCTCGCCGTCCTGGGCCTGACCACCTTGCTGAACCGCACCTCGCTCGGGCATCAGATGCAAGCGGCGGCACAGAACCCGACGGTGGCGCGCATCATCGGCGTGCCGGTCGAGCGCATGATCCTGTTGACCTTCCTGATCAACGCCTTCCTGGTGGCGCTGGCCTCGCTGCTGATCACACCGATCTACCTTGCAAAGTTCTCGTCCGGCGAGGTGCTGGGCCAGGCGGCCTTCATTGCGGCGATCGTCGGCGGCTTCAACCAGGTACGCGGCGCGATCGCCGGCGGCCTTCTGATCGGCGTGCTCGACAATCTCGCGGCGACCTATGTCTCGACGCAATACCGTGCCGCCGTGCCGATGATCTTCCTGATCGCCGTGATCCTGTTCCGGCCACAGGGCTTGCTCGGCCGCGCCGAGGAGCGCACGGTATGAGCGGCTTCGCCAAACCGTTGAAGATCGCGCTCGGCCTTGCCGTCATCGCCGCGTTGATCATCGTCCCCATGAACTTCAACCGCTACGGCCTGTTCATCCTGAGCCAGTGGGCGGTGATGAGCATCGCCGCGATGGGCCTCAACCTCACGCTGGGCTATGCCGGCCAGGTCTCGCTGGCCCAGGGAGCGTTCGTCGGCATCGGCGCCTATGCCGCCGCGATCATGACGACGCATGGCTGGCCGCTGCCGGCCGCGATCCTGGTTGCGATTGCCTTGAGCTTCGCGATCGGCTGGGTGCTCGGCTATCCCGCGCTGCGCGTGCAGCACCACTATCTCGCTTTCGTCACACTGGCCTTCTCTACCCTCGCTTTCCTGGTGTTCCGCAACGAGAGCTGGCTCACCGGCGGCATCTACGGCATCTCCAACATTCCGCGTCCGCACATCCTCGGGCTCGCGACCAACAAGCCGCTGCCGTTCTATTATGTCTGCCTCGGCTCGCTCGCGATCGTGTCGCTCGCGGTTTGGTGGCTGATCCGCTCGCCGTGGGGGCGCGCCTTCATGGCGCTGCGCGAAAATCCGCTGCGCGCACAATCGCTCGGTGTCGACACGCGCCGCTATACGCTGATGGCGTTCGCGATCGGCTCGGCGCTCGGCGGCGTCGCCGGCGCGCTCTACGCGCCGCTGACGCAATATATCGACCCCGTTCCCTTCAACCTGTCGCTCTCGCTTGATCTGTTGATGATGGTGATCGTCGGCGGCGCGGGCTTCTATTTCGGTCCGTTCCTGGGCGCGATGATCGCGGTGCTGCTGCCGGAATGGCTGCGCTTCACGGAAGGTTATTACCTGATGCTCTACGCGGTGGCCGTGATGCTGCTGCTGATCTGGTCCCCGACCGGCATTCTGGGAATCCTCGACCGCTATCTCGCCGAACGCCGCACCAAGGCGGCGTCGGCGCTGCGCGCCGTCGCAAAGTCCCGCCTGGAGACGGTGCAATGAGTGCGGTCCTCGAAGTCACCGACGTCAAGAAGAGCTTTGGCGGCATCCACGCAGTCAACGGCGTCTCGTTCGATGTCCGCGAGGGCGAGATCCTCGGCCTGATCGGTCCGAACGGCTGCGGCAAGTCCACGCTGTTCAATTGCATCCTCGGCCAGCTCACGCCATCGGGCGGCGAGGTGAAGCTCGATGGCAAGCCGGTCACGGGATTGCGTCCCTCCGAGCTCAACAAGCTCGGGGTCAGTCGCACCTTCCAGCTGTTGCAGGTGTTCCCAAAGCTCTCGGTGCGCGAGAACCTGATCCTCGCCGGACAGGAGCACCAGGGCAACATGGCCTCGCGCCTGGTCGGCCGCTCCGACGCCGGACTGACTGACGCCGCCAACCAGATGATCGGCTTCTTCAAGCTCGACCATCTCGCCGACGAGCCTGCCGGCGGCCTCTCCTATGGCCAGCAGAAGCTGCTCGACGCCGCCATGGCCTTCATGGGCGGGCCTCGCCTGGTGCTGCTCGACGAGCCCGCCGGCGGCGTCAACCCATCGATGCTGGCTGACCTGAAGGAGCGTCTGGTCGCGATCAACCGCGAGAAGAATGCCACCTTCGTCGTGATCGAGCACAACATGGAGTTCGTGATGTCGCTGTGCTCGCGCGTGATGGTGATGGCGGAAGGCAAGGTGCTGGCGATGGGCCGGCCCGAGGAGGTTCGCAGGAACCCCGCCGTGATCGAAGCCTATCTCGGACATTAGGAGCGAGTGATGAGCGACCCGATCCTCTCGGTCCGCAATCTCGTCGGCGGCTACGGCAAGATGACGATCTTGAACGGCACCACCTTCGCCGTTCCTCCAGCCACGATCACAACGATCATCGGCCCGAACGGCGCCGGCAAATCGACCGTATTCAAAGCAATCTTCGGCCTCCTGAAGCTGCGCGAAGGCAAGATCAGCTTTGCCGGCCGCGACGTCACCAATCTGAGCCAGCGCGCCCTGCTCAATGCCGGCATCTGCTACGTGCCGCAGGGCCGCAACATTTTTCCCGAGCTGTCGGTGCGCCACAATATCGAGCTCGGCGGCGTCGCTGCCGAGAAGGGGCTGGATCTGCCCCAGCGGATCGAGAAGGCGCTCGACCTGTTTCCCGCGCTGCGCCGCAAGTCGGCACAGCAGGCCTCCACGCTGTCAGGCGGCGAGCAGAAGCAGCTCGAGATCGCGCGCTCGCTGCTGCTCGAGCCAAAGCTCGTGCTGATCGACGAGCCTTCGATCGGCCTGTCGCCGCTGATGGTGCAGCAGACTTTTGGCATCCTCAAGAGCTTGCGCGACCGCGGCGTCACCATCCTGATGATCGAGCAGAACGCGCGTTCAGCGCTGGAGATCTCCGACATCGGCATCGTGCTCGAACTCGGCCAGACCCGCATGGCCGACAAGGCGGAGCGCATCCTGAACGATCCCCGCATCGGGCAACTCTTTCTCGGGGGTGCCATGGAGGACAATGCAGCATGAACAAACGCTCGATCGCCACCGTCTCCCTCTCAGGCAGCCTCGACGAGAAGCTCCGCGCCATTGCGGCCGCAGGTTTCGACACGGTCGAGATCTTCGAGAACGATCTGCTGTCCTTCGGCGCGGGTCCGCGCGACATCGCAAAGCTCTGCCGCGACCTCAACCTCGAGATCTGCGCCTTCCAGCCGTTTCGCGACTTCGAAGGCATGCCGGAGCCACAGCGTGCGCGCAACTTCGCCCGTGCCGAGCGCAAGTTCGACCTGATGCAGGAGCTCGGCACCGACCAGCTGCTGATCTGTTCCAATGTCTCCCCCAGCTCGCTCGGCGGCATCGACCGCGCCGCGGAAGATTTTCGCGAGCTCGGCGAGCGTGCGGCCAAGCGGGGTTTGCGCGTCGGCTACGAAGCGCTGGCCTGGGGGCGCCACGTCAACGACTATCGCGATGCCTGGGAGATCGTGCGGCGCGCCGATCATCCCGCGATCGGCATCATCCTCGACAGCTTTCATGCGCTGGCCCCTGGCTTTCCGACCCGTGCGATGGCCTCGATTCCCGGTGACAAGATCTTTCTGGTGCAGCTTGCCGATGCACCGAAGCTCGAGCTTGACATCCTGTCGTGGAGCCGACACTTCCGCTCCTTCCCCGGCCAGGGTGACCTGCCGGTCGGCGAGTTCATGGCCGCGATCGCGGCGACCGGCTATGCCGGGCCACTGTCGCTGGAAATCTTCAACGACCAGTTCCGCGCCGGGTCGGCGGCACAGACCGCGGTCGACGGTCTGCGCTCGCTGATCCTGCTGGAGGACCAGCTCGCACCGGATTGGCCGAAGCTTGGCCGCGAGCCGCTGGCACCGAAGGCGAAGAGCCGCGGCACCGGCTTCGTCGAGTTCGCCCTCAACGAGACCAAGGCCGGCGAGCTTGCCCGCCTGTTTTCGCAGCTCGGCTTCCGCAAGACCGGCCAGCATCGCAGCAAAGCGGTAGAGCGCTGGTCGCAGGGCAAGGTCGAGCTCGTCATCAATTGCGAGACCGACGGTTTTGCGCATTCTCACTACGTCACGCACGGTCCCGGCGTCTGCGCCATCGCGCTCGACGTCGACAATGCCGGCCGCGCCATGCAGCGCGCCGAAGCACTGAAGGCGCGCACCTTCTACCAGCCGGTCGGGCCGGGCGAGCTGGAGATTCCCGCGATTCATGGCGTCGGCGGCAGCCTGCTCTACTTCCTCGATCAGGCCGGCAAGAACTGGGACACCGATTTCGAGCCTGTGACGAGCGATGCCAGTGGTGATGCGCTGCTGGCGGTCGATCACATCGCGCAATCGATGCCTTACGATGAGATGCTGTCCTGGCGGCTGTTCTACACCGGAATCCTCGACCTGAAACGCCTGCCGCAGATGGAGCTCGCCGACCCCAGGGGGCTCGTACAGAGCCAGGCCATCATCAACGCCGACCAGAGCCTGCGCTTCGTGCTCAACGGCTCCTCCGCCAACCGCACGCTGCCGGCGCGCTTCATCTCCGAGTTCTTCGGCTCGGGCGTGCAGCACGTCGCCTTCTCGTGCCAAGACATTTTTGCCACCGTCGCCGCGATGCGCCAACGCGGCGCGGACTTCCTGGATATTCCTGACAACTACTACGACGATATCGAAGCCAAATACGACCTCGCGCCCGAACTGATGGCGCAGCTGCGCGCCAACCACATCCTCTACGACCGCGAGGGCGACGGCGAGTTCTTCCAGGTCTACACCCACATTTTCGACGAGCGCTTCTTCTTCGAGATCGTCGAGCGCAGGAATTATCAGGGTTTTGGCGCAGCCAACGCCGGCATCAGGCTCGCAGCGCAGGCGCGCGAGGTGCGGCCCGCCAGCATGCCGCGGGTGTGATGACCCTCTGCCCTTGGCTCTTCCCTCTCCCCGCTTGCGGGGAAAGGCCGGAATTCGAGCGCAGCTTGAATTCCGGGTGAGGGGGAGCTTCCGCGAGACGGATATCCGCTGGAACGACGGTCTCTCAGCACGTCATTGCGAGCGCAGCGAAGCAATCCAGAATCCCTCCGCGGAAAGACTCTGGATTGCTTCGCTGCGCTCGCAATGACCATGTTGAACTGTCGAGGACTCCGACCGACTCGGTCCCCGGAGACTCCCCTCACCCCAGCCCTCTCCCCGCAAGCGGGGAGAGGGAGAAGCGTCAGCTCACTTCATCTTGCACTTGTCGTGGAAGCGATCCTGGTCGTTCTCCACGATGGTGGCGACGGTCTTCAGCGCGAGCTGGCCCTCGGAATCCTTGACCACGTCCTGCAGATAGAAATTCTGGATCGGGATGTGGTTGTTGCCGTATTTGAATGAGCCGCGCACCGACTTGAAGTTCACCTTCTCCATCTCGGCCCTCATCTCGTCCTTCTTTGAGGTGTCGCCCTTCACGGCAACGACGGCGCTGTTGATCAGGTTCGCAGCGTCATAGGACTGCGCGCCGTAGAAGGTCGGACGCAGTCCGGTGTACTTCTTGCGGTAGTCGGCGACGAAGCGCTTGTTCTGCTCGTTGGGGAGGTCGTTGACCCATTGCTGCGCGCCGGGCACCCCGAGTGCGTTCTCCTTCTGGAGCGGCAGCGAGAGCTCGTCGATGGTGAAGGCGGTGTAGAGCGGCATCGTGCTCTTCAGCCCGGCCTGCGCATATTGATTGAGGAATTGCACGCCGGCGGCACCGGGGTAGAATACGAAGATCGACTCGGCGCCGGAGGCGCGCGCCTTGGAGAGCTCGGCGGAGAAATCGAGCTGGCTCGGCCACACCGTGTATTCCTCACCCACGACCTGACCTTTGAAGGTGCTCTTGACGCCGGCCAGCATGTCCTTGCCGGCGGCGTAGTTCGGGCCGATCAGGAACACCGACTTGACGCCCTTCTGGTTCATATAAGTGCCGACCGCCTGCGGGGTCTGGTCGTTCTGCCAGGAGGTCGAGAACACGTAAGGCGAGCACAGCTCGCCCGCGAGCTGCGACGGACCGGCATTGGCTGAGATCAGGAAGGTCTTCGAATCGACCGCGGTCTTGAGCGAGGCCAACAACACGTTCGACCAGATATAGCCGACGATGAAGTCGACCTTGTCGGACTGCACCAGCTTCTCGGTTTTCTGCTTGCCGACGTCGGGCTTCTGCCCGTCATCCTCGTAGATCACCTCGACCGGCTTGCCGTCCATCTTGCGGCCGAGATGGTCGAGCGCGAGCTCGAAGGAGTTGCGCATGTCGTTGCCGATCACGGCGGTCGGGCCGCTGAAGGTCGAGACGAAACCGATCTTGATAGTGTCGCCGGCGAACGCCTGATTTGCCAGCACCAGCGCCGCTGCGCCCGCCAGCCAAAATGCCCTTCTCATAACCACTCCCCTCCTTATTATCGGTCCCGGAAACGGGTGATCGCCGCCCCGGGCCTGTCTCTATTGAACGCAAAATCCATCGAGCCGCCAACGGCTCAGCGGCGGCTCCTGCACCATATTTCGCCCTAATCTGCGATGGCAAGAAATATAATTCTACTCACTTCGGCCAAGGCCGCCCAAGGCCGGCCCGAAGGCTGCGGCGCTTTTTCGCGCCAGATCGATACATCAGGCCTATGCGACGATTGATGACGACTATTGGACCACGACGCCCGATCCGCACTTAAATGCAGGTGAGCAGCAGCGAGATTCGAGGTGCATCATGGCCGCCACTCCCCACCGCGTTGTCATCGTCGGCGCCGGCTTCGGCGGGCTGGAGACGACCTACCGCCTTGCGGGCGCACCGGTCGAGATCACGCTGATCGACCGCCGCAATCATCATCTGTTCCAGCCGCTGCTCTACCAGGTCGCGACCGCATCGCTCGCGACCAGCGAGATCGCCTGGCCGATCCGCCATCTCATGCGCGACAGGCGCGAGGTGACGACGCTGTTCGCGACGGTGAGCGGCGTCGATGCCGAGCGGCGCCGCGTTCTGATCGACGATGGCAGCGAGGTACCCTATGACACGCTGGTGCTCGCCACTGGCGCGCGGCACGCCTATTTCGGCCATGACGAGTGGGAGGTATGGGCGCCTGGCCTGAAGACGCTGGAGGATGCGACCACGCTGCGCCGGCACATCCTTGTGGCCTTCGAGCGCGCCGAGCGCGAGACCGATCCGAAGCGGCGCGCGGCGCGGCTGACCTTCGTCATCGTCGGCGCCGGCCCGACCGGAGTCGAGCTCGCCGGCACCATCGCCGAAATGGCGCACCACACTTTGCCCGCCGATTTCCGCAACATCGACACGACGAAGGCACGCGTCGTTCTGATCGAAGCCGGCCCGCGTGTGCTCGCCGGCTTTCCCGACGACCTCTCGGCTTACGCGCAGGCCTCGCTGGAAAAGATCGGCGTCGAGGTCGTGCTCGGCCAGGCCGTCACCGAGATCAATCGTGAGGGCGTCGTGTTCGGCGGCAAGCTGCTCGAGGCAAAGACACGGATCTGGGCCGCCGGCGTGCGCGCCTCGCCCGCGGCCGAATGGCTGGGCGCAGCCAGCGATCGCGCCGGGCGCGTGCTGGTGGAGCCCGACCTCAGCATTCCCGGCCATCCCGAGATCTTTGCGATCGGCGATACCGTCACCATCAACGCCTGGGACGGCAAGCCGGTGCCGGGTATCGCGCCGGCGGCCAAGCAGCAGGGCCGTCATGTCGCCGAGACCATCAAGGCGCGGCTGCGCGGCACATCGGCGGGCCCGTTCCGCTACAAGCACGCCGGCAGCCTCGCGCAGATCGGCAAGCGGCTCGCGGTGATCGACTTCGGCAAGATCAAATTGCGCGGCACCATCGCGTGGTGGATCTGGGGCATCGCCCACATCTACTTCCTGATCGGCCTCCGCCACCGCCTCAGCGTCGCCCTCAGCTGGCTCTGGATCTACGCGCGCGATCAGCGCGCGGCGCGGCTGATCACGCAGGGATCTAGCAAGGTGGTGTAGGGACGTTTCTCCTACCCTTCCCAGGAGGGGGAGGATGAAGGAAGATCGCGCTCCTGGCTACATTCACTTCACCAGCTCGCACCCGCCCTCCGCCAGCGGACGGAACGCCTGGTCCGCCGGAATGGTCGAGACCAGCTTGTAATAATCGTACGGATATTTCGACTCTTCCGGCTTCTTCACCTCGAACAGGTACATCGGATGCACGACGCGGCCGTCCTGGCGGATCGTGGTGTCGCCGAACAGCTTGTCCTTGCCTTTGAACTTCTTCATCTCGGGCACGACATTCTTGGCGTTGTCGCTGCCGGTGGCGGCGACGGCATTGAGATAAGCGAGCGTGGAGGCGTAGACGCCGGCCTGATTGCCGCTCGGCATCTTGCCGTTCATGCCGGCGCGGGCTGCGAAGCGTTTCGCAAACGCGCGCGTGTCGTCGTTCATGTCCCAGTAGAAGGCTTCCATCAGCTGGAGGCCTTGCGCGACCTTGATGCCCATGCCGTGGATGTCGTTGATGAAGAGCAGGAAGGCCACGAGCTTCTGCCCGCTCTGCTGGAGCCCGAACTCGGCGGCCTGCTTCACCGCGTTGATGGTGTCGCCGCCGGCATTGGCCAATCCGATCACCTGCGCCTTCGAGCTCTGCGCCTGCAACAGGAAGGACGCGAAGTCGGAGGTGCCGAGCGGATGTTTTGACGAGCCGAGCACCTTGCCGCCGTGTCCTTCGATGTATTTCTGCGCCTCCGCCTCGATACCCTTGCCGAGGGCGTAGTCGACCGTGAGGAAATACCACTCCTTGCCGCCTCGCGACATCATGGCGGCCGCCGTGGTGTTGCCGGTCGCCCAGGCATCGTTGACCCATTGGATGGTGTTCGGCGAACAGGCCTTGCCGGTGAGATCCGAGCTCGCCGTCGAGGACGCCAGGAACGTCATGCGGCTGTCGCGCAACAGCGCGTTGATGGAGAGCCCGACGGCCGAGTTCGGCACGTCGACGATGGCATCGACGCCCTCGATGTCGAGCCATTTGCGCGCGATGGCATTGCCGACATCGGCCTTGTTCTGGTGGTCGGCATAGACGATCTCGACCTTGATGCCCTTAGCCCCGCCGTTGAAATCCTCCGCCGCCATGCGCGCGGCCTCGACCGAGCCCATGCCGTTGGTGTCCTGGAAGATGCCGGAGATATCGTTGAGCACGCCGATGCGCACCACGTTGTCCGAGATCTCGGCATTCGCCGCGCCGGTCGCCAGGCTCGCAGCCAGCGCGAGAGTCAACTTCAGATGCTTCATCATTCCCTCCCCTGTTTGATGTATTGTCGCGCCGGTCGTTGCCGGCACGTTCCGAGATTCAGACCTGCCGCTCCGGCATCCTCAGCACCAGCCCGTCGAGCTCGGGCGTGATGTCGATCTGGCAGGACAGCCGGCTGTTCGGCAGCCGCTCGGCGGCGGTGCCGTCGAGCAGCGCATCCTCATCGTCAGCCATTGCAGGCAGGCGCACGAGCCAGGCCTCGTCGACATAGACGTGGCAGGTCGCACACATGGCGTTGCCGCCGCATTCGGCCAGGATGCCGTCGAGGCCGTGACGGGTCGCGGCCTGCATGGCGCTCTCGCCGCCTGCGGTCTCGATGCGGATGGACTTGCCGTCGGGATGGATGAAGGTGATGGCGGGCATCAAAGCTCCTCGTCAGGCCGGGGTGATGGTGACAGGCAGGCTGTCGAGCCCACGCAGCGTGTTGTTGAAGCGGCGCTTAGGCTCGCCCGTGATCTCGATCTTCGCGATGCGGCGCGCCAGCGCCGTCAGCATCACCTCGCCTTCAAGGCGTGCCACGAGCTGGCCGACGCACATGTGAATGCCCGAGCCGAACCCGACATGGCCGGAGGTGCGGCGGGCGATGTCGTAGCTGTCGGGCCTGTCCCAGCGCCTGGGATCGCGATTGGCCGCGGCGAGGAACATCAGCACTTTCTCGCCCTCGCCGATCCTCGCGCCTGACAGCTCGACCTCGCGCGTCGTGGTGCGGAAGAAGGTCTGCACCGGGCTCTCGAACCGCACGGCCTCCTCGAAGGCGCCGCGCGCCAGCGAGAGATCATTGCGCAGGCGCTGCCATTGATCGGGAAAGCGCGCGAGGCAATAGACCGCGGCCCCGATGCCGTTGACGGTGGTGTCGAGACCGGCCGAGAGCAGCGAGCGCACCAATAGCGGTGCCTCGGTTGCGGTGATGGCGCCCTCGTCGACCTGCGCATGGATGCAGGCGCCGAAGCCACCGGGCGCAAGGTTCTCGCGCTGGCACTGCTCGGCGACATAGGCCTGGTGCGGCGTCGAGCGTTCGATTGCCTCCTGGCGGAGCCGGTTCGGCGGACCGAACGCGTTGAACACGACGCTCGCATAGGGAATGAGATGCTCGCGGCCTTCGGGCTTCAGGCCAAGTGCATCCGGAAAGATCGACAGCGGGTAGGCCTCGGCGAGATCGGTGATCGCATCAAAGCTGCTTTTTTCGATCAGCGCATCCACCCGCTCCTCCGCCGCCGCGGCAAACCGGTCGCGCACCTGCTTCATCACTGTCGGTGACAGCACCTTCGACAGCACGGCGCGGGTGCGGGTGTGCGCGGGCGGATCGGCTTCCAGAATCAGGCTCGGCGGCCGCCATGGCGTCTCCTTCTTGAAATCGGACAGCCCGACGCCGCGGCTGGAGCAGAAGGTTGCGGGATCGTTCAAGACGGCATGGACCTCGGCATAGCGCGCAACGCCGTACACCTTCCATTTGTCGAGATAGACCACCGGGCCGGCTTCCCGCAGCAGCTCATGGGTGGGATAGGGGTCGGCGAAAAACTTCATGTCGAAGGGGTCGACGTCGAGATGCGGGACACCTGATCCAACGGAGCCGGATGCGGTCATGAAAGACCTCTCTCATTTTGATCTTGTGAAAGGGCGGCGCATGCCCTTAGGTCTTCGGGCCCGCCGCGAGTCAGAAAATCGATATGCCGCCGTCCTCGACCAGAGTTCGCCAAAAGCCCGCACCCAGTGATGCGGGGCCGACGCTCAACCTCGAGCGTTACGTGCCGGCGTTCATCACCTTCATCGCCAACAAGCTCTCGAACAGCGCGACCGCGTTCTATCAGAAGCAGTTCGGCGTCAACGTCACGGAATGGCGGATCATGTCGCTGCTGGCGCTCGAGCCGGGCATTCCCGCCTCGCGCATCTGCCACGTCATCGGTTTCGACAAGGGGCCGGTGAGCCGGACACTGGCCGGCCTCGAGAAACGCGGACTGGTGTCGATCCGCACCGATCCGAACGACGGCCGCACCCATTCGATCGCGCTGACGGCGAAAGGCCGCGCCACCCATGACAAGGTGATCGTCGCCGCGCTCGAGCGCGAGCGGCGGCTGCTGTCCTGCCTCAGCAAGGACGAGCGCGAGGTTCTGATCGACCTGCTGCGCCGGCTGCACGAGAATCTCGGCGCGGTGACGGACAGCAGCCACACCTGACACGCAGCGCCGAGGCTGCGTCGTGCCGGCACTTTCAGGCATGCGCCCACGTATGTTCGCGGCACCAATCCTGCCGAACATTGTTTCCTCCGAGATCGGCCGCGGCAGTTCGTCTGCCGTCGTCCGCCCCTGGAACGGTTCGCATAAATTAGTTGCTTAGGCAACAAAAGATTCGGCAAATATTACGACAGGATGGCTGGCTTAGTTCGGTGGGCTCAGCGTCTCGCTCCCGTGTCCCGGACGCGGCGCGGCACGCAATGACGCGACACAAAGCCGGGATCCAGATTTAGCGACGCCCGCAAAGAATGGGCCCAGGCTCAGCAGCGCATCACTTGCGTGCTGCGCTGCGTTCGGGGCACGAGAGGAGTATGCGCGGCAACTGCATTAGCCGGCGCGGCCGATCCATTCCCCCGATGCATCATCATTCAACCGCGCCAACGCCTCCGCACGCCGCGTCAGCACGGCGCGCTGGTTGATGTAGCCCTTGTCGGTGATCTCGCCGCCATCGACCGAGGGCGGCTCCGCGAGCAGCAGCGCGCGCGTGGCGTGGCCGGAGGAGTTGCCACTCTGCTGTTTCAGCCGCGCCAGACCCTGCGCGATCGCACCCCTGACCTTGTCGTGCGCCAACACCTCGTTCACATCAGCCGTCTCGGGCAGCCCGGCATGCGCGCGGCAGGCCGCGACGTTCGGGAACACCAGGAAGCGCACCTCATCGCCGCCGTGGCCCGACACGACGATGTCCTGCGCGAGCGGCGCCAGCGCGGCGATCCCGGCAACGCGGAGAGTGCCGACGCTGACCCAGGTGCCGGAATTGAGCTTGAAGTCCTCGGCGACGCGACCGTCGAAGAACAGGCCGCGCTCGGGCCGCGCGCTATCCGCGAGCTTCACCGCATCGCCGATCAGATAGAAACCTTCTTCGTCGAAGGCCTGCCTAGTCAGTTCCGGCGCCTTCCAATAGCCCGGCGTGACATTGGGGCCGCGCACACGCACCTCCAGCTTGTCGCCTGACCTAACGAGCTTCAGTTCGGTGCCGGGAATTGGCACGCCGATATTGCCGGACCGCTCGGCGAGGAAATGGCAATCGGTGGCGAGCGGGGAGGTCTCCGTCGAGCCCCAGGCCGAGACCATCGGCAGCGTGCGGCCGACAGTCTTGAGCGAGAGCTCTTCGAGCGCATCCCACAGATTCTGCGGCAGCGCGGCGCCCGCGTAGAAGGCGAATTTCACCTCGCCGAAGAAGCGGCGGCGCAATTCCTCGTCGCTGCGCAGCGCCGCGATCAGCATGTCGAATCCGCGCGGCACGTTGAAATAGACCGTCGGCATCACGCTTTTGAGGTTCGCAAGTGACGTCGCGAACAGACCGGGCGCAGGCTTGCCGCCGTCGATATAGAGCGAGCCGCCATTGCGCAGCACGAGGTTGAAATTGTGGTTGGCACCGAAGGTGTGGCTCCAGGGCAGCCAGTCCAGAATGACGAGATTACCGCGGCTCTCATCGAGGAAGGTCCAGGTCTGCGCCTTGGCTTGCTGGCTGGAGGTCAGCATGCGCTGGGTGTTGATGACCGCCTTGGGCGTGCCGGTCGAGCCTGAGGTGAACAGGAATTTTGCGATCGTATCAGGCGTCACCGCGGCGAAGGCTGTTGCAACGGCGGGCGTCTCGGGCGTTGCGGCAACGGTGCGGAAGGCCAGCGCGTCGGCGTCAGCAGCATTGCCGCTGATGATCTGCGCTTGGTGCAGCGGCTTGATGGCTGCCAGCGGTGCCGCGAACGGCTTGGTCGCCGAGACGTAGATCGCGCCCGGCTCGAGCAGCGCGATCATGCTCTTGAGCTTGTCAAAATCTTTCGACATCAGCGAATAGGCCGGTGAGATCGCGGCCGAGGGCACGCCGACATGCTGAGCGGCGAGCGCGAGCAGCGCATGGTCGATGCTGTTGTCGGAGAGGATCGCGAGCGGCCGCTCGGCGCTGAGGCCCTGCGCGAGGATCCAGGACGCGGCGGCGCGCACGTTCCGCAGCGCCTGCGCATAGGTGACGGTGGTCCAGGGCGCTTCGACGCTGCCGCGCTCGGCCAGGAAGATCGCATCCGGCGTTTGCCGCGCCCATTGCTCCAGCCAATCGCCCACGCAGCGCGCAGCAGCGCGCAACGGATCCGGCGATCGCAGCACGATGCTGCCGTCGGCGCGAAGCTCTGCGACGGTCCTTGGCGTTGCGAACAGGCCTGCAACGTCACCATCTGGGGCAACTGTCATGTGTTTCCTCCGCGGCGGGCCGCAGCCTCGTTTCGGGCCGCTTTGGCCATAATGTTGGGCACGGCAATTGTTGTCGTCAACAACATTCTTCCTCTCGGCGCCTCGAGGCATTAGGATTGCGCGACAGGAGACACCGACGTGACAGCCAATGCAGCCCGGGCCGACACCCGCCCCTCCCCGCGCAGGCGCGCCGGCAACGGCGCAGCGCCTCGCGAGGCCGCCGGCGACATTGGCCTCGACGCACTGGTCGGGCACGCCGGCTATGCGGTGCGACGCTTCCAGATCTGGATCTTTCAGGACTTCATCAAGACGCTCGGCGAGGTCGACATCAGGCCGACGCAATATTCGGTGCTGACGGTGATCGGCGCCAATCCGGGCTTGTCACAGATGGCGGTGGCAAAGCGCCTCGGCATCGAGCGCGCCCGGCTGGTGCATCTGCTCGACAGCCTCGAGCAGCGCAAGCTGGTGAAGCGGATCAAATCGAAGGAGGACCGGCGCTCCCATGCCTTGCATCTGACCGCGCAGGGCGAGACGGCCCTGACGAAGTTCAAGCGGCTCGCGGCCGAGCACGAGCGGCATGTCGAGGCGAAGATCGGCAAGGAGAACCGGGCGCACCTGCTCCGGATCCTCGCCGGCTTCACCTGATGTCGGCTGCCCATGATTTGGGCAGATGCACGCCACAGGTCGCCGATGCGACCGCCCATGCGCCTGCCGAAATATCCCCCAAGCCGCTGATCGCACGATAATATCCGGAGCAATCGCCCTGCCCGGATAATGTACACAATGGCACATCGCTTGCTTCACTCCAGGCGAAGACGAAATGCCGGAGTTGGACGCCATGGGGGCTCAGCAGCCTGAAACGATCGCTGCGATTGTGGCCGCGCATCGCGCGGGGACGCTGACGCCGGCACAGACGATCGCGCGGACCTATCAGCGCATCCGCGACCACAACGATCCCGCCGCGTTCATCAGCCTGCGCGACGAGAAGGATGCGATCACGGAGGCCGAAAAGCTCGCCACGAAGGACGCGGCCAGCCTGCCGCTCTACGGCGTGCCGGTCGCGGTGAAGGACAATATCGACGCGCTGGGCTTCCCCACGACTGCAGCCTGCCCGGCTTTCTCCTACACGCCGACACACGATTCGAGCGCGGTGGAGCGCCTGCGCGCCGCCGGCGCCATCATCATCGGCAAGACCAATCTCGACCAGTTCGCGACCGGCCTCGTCGGCGTCCGTTCGCCCTACGGCATTCCCAGGAATTCGATCCGCGAGGATCTGATTCCCGGCGGCTCGAGCTCGGGCTCGGCCACCGCCGTCGGCGCCGGGCTCGTACCGCTGTCGCTCGGCACCGACACCGCCGGCTCTGGCCGCGTGCCGGCGATGCTCAACAACATCGTCGGGCTGAAGCCGAGCCTCGGCATGATCTCGACCGCTGGCCTGGTGCCGGCCTGCCGCACGCTCGATTGCATTTCGGTGTTCGCACTGACGGTGGACGATGCCGCGCTGGCACTGTCGGTGATGGCCGGGCCGGACCGGGCCGATCCATTCTCGCGCGAGCGGCCGCTGGGCCCGCTCACGCAATTCCCCGCCAATTTGCGCCTCGGCGTGCCGCGCAACGGGCAGCTGATCTTCTTCGGCGACAAGAAGGCGGAAGCCGCTTACGGCGATGCGCTGAAGCGCTGGACCGCGCTTGGCGCGGTGCTGGTCGAGTTCGACCTCGAGCCGTTCTACGAGACGGCGCGGCTGCTCTATGAGGGGCCGTGGGTCGCCGAGCGCTATCTCGTGATCAAAGACCTGCTCGCTTCCGCACCCGATGCGATCCACCCCGTCACCCGCGAGATCACGGCGGCCGGCGCGCGACTGACGGCGGCGGAGACCTTCTCCGCGCTCTATCGCCTGCAAGGGCTGCGCAAGATTGCCGAGCGCACCTTTGCGAACATCGACGCGCTGGTGCTGCCGACGGCGCCGACGGCCTACACCACCGCGCAGGTGCTCGCCAATCCGATCGAGCTCAACAGCCGGCTCGGCACCTACACCAATTTCGTCAACCTGCTCGATCTCTGCGGTCTCGCCGTGCCGGCTGCGATGCGCAGTGATGGCATTCCGTTCGGCATCACGCTGCTCGCGCCCGCCGGACACGATGCGATGCTGGCTAGCATCGGCCGCGTGTTCCATGCGGATACGAAACTGACGGTTGGCGCAAAGGGGGTCGCGCAGCCCGCGCTCGCGCCGCTGCCCGCCGAAGGCATCGACGAGATTCCGATCGCGGTGGTCGGGGCGCATCTGTCCGGCATGGCGCTGAACGGCGAGTTGAAGGCGTTGAGCGGGAAGCTGATGGAGGCGACAAAGACCGCGCCGGACTACAAACTCTATGCGCTCAACACCACACCGCCGAAGCCGGGCCTGCTGCGCGTCGCAGCCGGCAAAGGTGCGTCGATCGAGCTGGAGATCTGGTCACTGTCTGCGGCGTCGTTCGGCAAGTTCGTCAACGCGATTCCCGCACCGATGGCGGTCGGCACGATCCGGCTTGCCGATGGCCGCAGCGTGAAGGGCTTTCTCGTCGAGCCGGAAGTGCTGGGCGAGGCGCGGGATATCACCGCGTATGGCGGATGGCGGAAGTATATGGCGGAAGCCGCGAGAGGGTGAGTCCTGTGGGGTGGGCAAAGCGAAGCGTGCCCACCATCACCATCAAATAGGAAAGACGGTGGGCACGGCGCTTTGCGCCTTACGGCACCGCGCGCGGCCCTACACCGACACCGCGTAGATCTCGTACTCCCCGCGCACCAGCTCGATATGCGCGCGCATCGCGGCCGCGGCGCCCTGCTTGTCGCCGCGCATGATGGCGACGACGACGCGGTCGTGCTCGGCCTGCGATTTGGCGAGACGGCCGAGATTGCGGAACTGGGCGCGGCGGAACGGCTGCACGCGCACACGCGTCGCCAGCGTGATCTCGGCGATGTAGCCGTTCTGCGAGCCGGCATAGATCGTGTTGTGGAAGCGCTCGTTGACCTCGTGAAAGCGCTCGGGATTGCCGGCGTAGCTCAAGAGCCGCAGCTCTTCGTGGATGGCCTCGAGCGCATGCCGCTCGGCAGGGGACATGCGCTCGGCGGCAAGGCCGGCGCACAGCGCCTCGAGCTCGGCCATCGCCTCGAACATGCTCTTCAGCCGCTCGATCGACGGCTGCGCCACCACCGCGCCGCGATGCGGCCGTGCCTCGACCAGGCCGCTCGCGACCAGTTGGCGCAGCGCCTCGCGCACTGGGGTGCGCGAAACGCTGAAGCGCCGCGCGATGTCGGTCTCGTCCAGCGGCGCACCGGGTGCCAGGGTTCCGCGCACGATCTCGTCCGCAAGCTGAAGACGCAACTCCTCGGCGCGCGTGACCTTCTGCACCGACGGCGAGGGACGGTCGACGCGGGGCACCACCGGCTCGCCCGGCAGTGTCCCCTGCGGAAAATCGTCAAGCGTCATACGGTCTCTTTCGGCTCGTCGATGATGCTGACATGAGCGGCGACGACGCGCCAGCCCTCCGGGAAACGTATCCACGTCTGCATCTGCCGGCCGACCTTGCCGGGCGCCGTGTCGCGATAGAACAAGGTGGACGCCACGGCCGTGTCGCGGCCGTAGCTCGTGATCACCGTCTTTGCCGTGCGACGATTGAGCCCGACCGGCGAGCGCGCGGCGCGGAAGCCGGAGATCGCCTCATAGCCATAGAGGTTCTCGCCCATGCCGTAGCGCAAGGTGCGCGGGTCGTTGCGGAACAGCTCGCCGAGCACGGCGACGTCGTTGCTGACGAGGGCCTGCTCATAGCGCTCGAACGCGGCTTTGACTTCCGCGATCACCTCGGGGAGATCGATCTCCATCTCAGAATCCTCTCAAAGTCCCCTTGGCGCGGCCGCAGCGACGACGCCCATCTTTTCCAATGCGTGCGCGACGCGCAGCGCGATGTCCTCGCGCCAGGGGGCGGCGATGATCTGCACGCCGATCGGCAGCGGCTCGAGCGGCACCGGCACGGCCACCACGGGCAGGCCGATGAAGGAGATCGGCTGGGTGTGGATGCCGATATTGGCGCGCACCGGCAACTCGACGCCGTCGAGATTGAAGTTCACCTGTCCGAGTTTCGGCGCGGTGCAGGGCGTTGCGGGCGCAATCAGCACGTCGACCGACGCAAAGATCTCGGCGAGCTGCGCGCGATACCAGCGGCGGAATTTTTGCGCGCGGTCGACCAGCGCTGCCGGCACCATGGCGCCCGCGATCAGCCGGTCGCGCACGGCCGGATCGAAATCGTTCGGGCGCTGGCGCAGCCGATCGAGATGCAGCGAAGCGCCTTCGGTGGTGGTGATGACATAGGCGGCGGCACGGGCGCGGGAAGCTTCGGGGATATCGACCACTTGCGTTGCGCCAAGCGCCTTGGCGACACGGCTGACGGCTTCGACGGCTTCCGGAAACACGTTCTTCTGGAAATGTCCGCCGGCGATAGCGACGCGCAGGCCCGAAATGGGCTGGCCGAGCAGCGGCGTGACCGGCTCGACGCCGCGCGTGGTGCAGGCGCCGTCGTCGGCGTCCGGCCCCTGCATCACGTCATAGGCGAGCGCGAGGTCGGCGACACAGCGCGCGAACGGGCCGAGATGATCGAGGCTCGCCACGAACGGAAACGAGCGTGCCCGCGACAGCCGGCCATAAGTCGGCTTCAGGCCGAAGATGCCGCAGAAGGACGAGGGCACGCGGATCGAGCCATTGGTGTCGGAGCCGAGCGCGATCGGCACCAGCGCGCCGCCGACGGCGCTGCCCGAGCCGCCCGACGAGCCGCCGCTCATCCGTGTGGTGTCATGCGGATTGCGCGAGGGGCCGTCGTGGATGTTCTCGCCGGTGAAGTCGTAGGCGTATTCGCCCATGTTGAGCGCGCCGACCAGGACGGCGCCGGCCGCCTCCATTCGTTCGATCAGCGTGGCGTCGCGCTTGGCCGGCGCGAGGTCGCGGTTGATCTTCGAGCCGGCGCGCGTTGGCAGACCAGCTACGTCGAACAGGTTCTTCACCGCGAAAGGCACGCCGGCGAGCGGGCCGACTTTCTTGGCCGAGGCGATGTCCGCATCGATCGCGCGAGCTTTCGCACGGGCACGTTCGGCGGTGACGTCGGTGAAGGAATTGAGAATGCCGTCGTGCTGCTTGATGCGCGCGAGCGCGGCTTCGGTGGCGGCGAGCGCGGACAATTGGCCGCCGGCCACCGCTTTCGCGATGTCGGCAGCATTCATCTCTGGCTTGGCGGTCATGGCGGCATCAGGCGGTGAAGATCGGCGCCGGCTCGGTCTCGTCCGGCAGCGTGAATTCATCGACGAGGCGGGCAAGCCGCAGCGAGACTTCGAGATTGGCGCGCACCGCGGGTCTGAAGGCCTCCTCGACCGGCAGCGCCAGCGCTTTCGATACGGCGTCGATATAGTCGTCCAGGGGTTCGGCCATCACGCTCCCAAACAGTCTCTCAGTGCGCCGGCAACGGCGGATGCGGGATCGCCGTCAGCAGCTCCTTGGTGTAGTCGTCCTTGGGATCGCTGAGCACCTGCTCGGAAGAGCCCTCCTCGACGATCCGTCCCGTCCGCATGACAATGACACGATCGCACAACAAGCGCACCACATTCAAATCATGAGAGACGAACAGATAGCTCATACCTAGCCGCGCCTTGAGGTCCTGCAGCAGATTGAGCACCACGGCCTGCACCGAGACGTCCAGCGCCGCCGTCGGCTCGTCCAGGATGACGAGCTTCGGATGCAGGGCAATGGCGCGGGCGATGCCGACGCGGGCCTTCTGGCCGCCGGACAATTGGTGCGGAAACCGATCGAGCAGATTGTGCGGCAGCCCGACCATCGTGGCGAGCTCCTCGCAGCGGGCTCGCAGCGCGTCGCGGCCCTTGAGGTCGCCGAGCTGCATGATCGGATCGGCGATGGCGCGCGCCGCGGTGAATCGCGGGTTGAGGCTGTCGGTGGGATCCTGGAACACCATCTGGATCCGGCTGCGCTGCGGCAGCCGGGCGAAGGCTGATGGCGCGATGGCGGAGATGTCCTCGCCGTCGAACTGGATCAGGCCGGAGGTCTGGTCCAGGAGGCGCATCACCATCATCGATGTGGTCGATTTGCCGCAGCCGGATTCGCCGACGAGGCCGACGCTTTCGCCATGCCCGATCGAGAAGCTGATGCCGTCGACGGCGCGGAATACGTCCGGCTCCACCGGCGGCTTGCGGCCGAACAGCTTTCCGAGCACGGCGGTCGCGCCCTGGCGGGGATACTCCTTGACGAGCTTTTCGATGACGAGGAGCGGCTTTGTCTCGTCGCTCCCGGGGCTGACCCGGGGGTCCATCGACTGAGATGAATCTTGCGGAGTGTGATGGATGGCCGGGTCAAGCCCGGCCACGACGGCCGCGCCCTCCTCTTCCGGCAGCAGATCCCGCAAGGACACCCCGAGCCGCGGCGTCGCGCGCATCAACCTTTTTGTATAGGGGTGCTGCGGGTTCGCAAAGATGTCGGCGGCCTTGGCGGTCTCGACGACGCGGCCCTTCTCCATCACCACGACGCGGTCGCAATAGGCGGCGGCGAGGCCGAGATCGTGGGTGATCAGGATGGTCGACATCGCGCGGCGTTTGGTCAGCTCGACGATCAGGTCCATCACCGCCTTCTGGGTGGTGACATCGAGCCCCGTCGTCGGCTCGTCCGCGATCAGCAGCTGCGGGTTGCAGGCGAGCGCGAGGGCGATGACGACGCGCTGGCACATGCCTCCCGACAGTTCGAACGGATAGGCATGGTAGCGCTCGCGCGGGCGGGAGATCTTGACTTGCTCCAGCGCCTCGATGGCCTTCTCGCCGTGATCGGCAACCTGGGCCTGCTGCACATGAGTGCGCAAGACGTCCTCGATCTGGTCGCCGACTTTGCGGATCGGGTTCAGTGCCGCGCGGGGGTTCTGGAAGATCATCGAGACTTCGCGGCCGCGCAAATCGCGCATCTGGTTCTCGGTCGCGGCCTTGACGTCGATGCCGGAGAACATCACCGAGCCCTCGGCGATCTTGCCGGCGCGATCGAGGATGCGCATCACAGCGTAGGAGGTCACCGACTTGCCGGAGCCGGACTCGCCGACGATGGCCAGCGTCTCGCCCTTGGCGACGGAGATGTTGACGTGCTGCACCGCCTTGACGATGCCGCGGCGGGTGGTGAATTCGACCGTGAGGTCCTGGACGTCGAGCAGGGGCTGGGCGGTCATGGGCGGCTCGCGACACTCAAAAGGTCGAAAACAACCCCATGCACAGTAGACACTCCATTGAAATCGTTAGGGAATTTTACTGAGGATTTTGGACGTGGAGCAACCATCACGTCCTCCGCTGGGGGTCGACGATGTCGCGCAGGCCGTCGCCGAGAAGGTTGAAGCAGAACACGGCGATCATCAGGGCAAGGCCGGGGAAGAGCGCGATCCACCATTCGCCTGAGACCATGAAGCCGGCGCCTTCGGCGACCATGATGCCCCATTCAGCGGTCGGCGGGCGGACGCCGAGGCCGATGAAGGAGAGGCCAGCGGCATTGAGGATGGCGTAGCCCATGGTCAGCGACATCTGCACGATCATGATCGGCATGATGTTCGGCAGAATATGCACCAGCAGGATGCGGAGCTCGCCGTTGCCGGAGAGACGCGCGGCCTGCACGAAGCCGGCGTTGCGGCGGACATTGGCTTCGGCGCGCGCGACGCGGGCATAGAGCGGGAAGTTGACGATCGCGGTCGCCAGGATGATGTTCTGCACGGTGTTGCCGAGCGCGGCGACGATGCCCATGGCGAGCACGAACAGCGGGAAGGCCATGATGGTGTCGGCGATGCGGCCGACGATGCGATCGGTCCAGCCGCCGAAATAGCCGGCCGCGATGCCGGCAAGGCCGCCCATCAGGAACACCAGCGCGACGGAGGCGATCGCGATGAACGTGTCGAGCCGTGTCGCCACGATGACTCGGCTGAAAATATCGCGGCCCAATTGGTCGGTGCCGAACCAGTGCGCTGCCGATGGCGGCTTCAGCGCCGCAGCAGTATCGGACGCGAGCGGATCGTACGGCACGACATAGGGACCGAAGATCGCGGCGGTGAGGATCAGGATCAGTAGCGCGAAGGCGAAGCCGGTGACCTTGTTCTCACCCAGGACGTAGCGGGTTTGTTCGAGGACAGCGGCAAGCCCCGACGTTCGTGCGGGACCCACGGGTTCAACAGCAGGCGCAACGGAGCTCATGGTTTAGCCCTCCAGCCGCACGCGCGGATCGATCACGCCGTACAGGATGTCGATGACGAGATTGAGCAGCACGTACATGACCGCCATGGTCAGCACGAAACCCTGTACCGGCGCGAAGTCCGACGAGATCAGCGCTTCCACGGCGTAGGAGCCGATGCCGGGCCAGGCGAACACCTTCTCCACCAGCACGTTGGCGCCGAGCAGGAACGAGAACACCATGCTGAGCGTGGTGATCACCGGGAGCATGGCGTTGCGGAAGGCGTAGGTGACGATGACGGTTGCCGGCGACAGGCCGCTGGCGCGCGCGGTGCGGACGAATTCGGATGCGAGCACCGCCAGCATCGAGGCGCGGGTCATGCGCGCGATCGGCGCCAGCGAGAAGATCGCGAGCGTCGTCGCCGGCAGGATGAGCTGGCTCAGCGCCGAACGGAACGCCTCGACATCGCGGGCCAGCAAAGTGTCGATCAGATAGAAGCCCGTCACCGTCGGCGGCGCGCTGTAGAACACGTCGAGGCGGCCGAGCGGCGCCGGCGACCAGCCGAGCCGGAAATAGAAGACATAGACCAGCACGAGGCCGGTGAAGAACACCGGCAGCGACACGCCGGCCGTCGTCGTGACACGACAGAGATGGTCAATCCATGATCCCGGTCGTGTCGCCGCCAGCACGCCGAGCGGGATGGCGATCGCAATGGAGACGATGAGGCCGAGCAGCGTCAACTCGGCGGAGGCCGGCAGGCGGTTGCGGATCTCGGTGGCGACCGGCTGGCCCGTGGTCAGCGAGTTGCCGAAATCGCCATGGGCGAGATCGTTGGTATAGCGGAAGAACTGCTCGATCAGCGGCTTGTCGAGGCCTAGCTTCTTGCGGATCTGCTCGACCGCTTCCTTGGTCGCGGCGGGACCGGCGAAATAGGCGGCGGGATCACCGGGCAGCGCACGCGTCAGCAGGAAGGTGACGATGACGACGCCGATCAAGGAGGGAATCGCGAACATCAGGCGCTTGCCGATCATGGTCAGCATGACGACCTCCCAGCGAGGAAATGAGATCGCGCGGCGCGCTCCGCCTCACTCCGAAATACGGCTAGCGTCGCGGCCATGTTGCGCGCGAGCATGTCCTCTCACCCCTTCGCCAGCGCGCGATAATCCAGTCTCCGGTGGAACCAATACTGGTAACCACTGACGTTCTTCTGCATGGCGACGTTGACGAAGGGTTGGTACAGCGGGATGCGCGGAATGTCGGTGTAGGCGAGATCGATGAAGCCCTTCACGTCGGCATCATAGGCCGCCTTGTCGCCGGTGGCGGCGGCCGTGCGTGCGCCGTCGATGAACTTGTCCATCTCCGCCGACTTGTAGCTCATGGTGTTGAAGACGGAATTGTTGCCGTGATAGCACCAGTAGAAGAAGTACTCGGGATAATCGAGCCAGCCCGAGAACACGTTGGTGAAGAGCGGCATCTCCTTCTTGTTGAGCTCGGTGCGCCAGTTGGCACCGGGCACCTTGTTGATGGTGGCCTTGATGCCGATCTGCGCAAGGCTCTCCTGCACCAGCACGCAGAGCGGCTCGTTGACGCCCGCAAAATTCAGGTCGAACGAGATCGTGGTCTCGAAGCCGTTGGCGTAGCCGGCCTCGGCCAGCAGCGCCTTCGCCTTGTCCATGTCGGTGTTGTACTTGTGCGGCTGCGGCCAGGCGACCTCGGTGGGCTTGTCCTTGGGCGCACCGAACATCGGGTTGGCGAGGCCAAACATCACCGCGTCCATGATCTTCTGATAGGGCAGCGCGTAGGCGACCGCCTGGCGGACTTTTGGATTATCGAACGGCGGCTTGGTGACGTTCATGCCGATATACTGGATGCCGTTGGAGAACGGCAGCGAGACGACATTGAGCTTGCCGTTCGCCTTCATCTCCTGAAAATCCTTGTTCGGCAGTTCGTAGGAAATGTCGGCGTCGCCGCGCTCCAAGAGCGCACGGCGGTTGCCGGCCTGCGGCACCATGCGCCAGATCACGCGCTTGATCTTCGGCAGCGGACCGCACACCCAGTCGTCGTTGCGCTCCATGATCACTTCGGTGCCGGCGGTCCATTTCGTGACCTTGTAGGCACCGGAGCCCGCGGTCTGCTGCTTGGTGAATTCCAGACCCCAGGGATCCTTCTCGCTGGCATTCTTCTTCACCAGCTCGGAGTTGACGATGCAGGGCACGATGACGGCGAGATCGGGAATGGTGAGCTTGTCCTTCTTCAGGAAGTCGACGCGTACGGTATGGTCGTCGATGACGACGAACTGCTCCGGCTTCGTGAGAGAGCCCGCGCTCATCTGGAAGGTCGGGAAGCCGCCGACGCTGACGGCGCGGTCGAGCGACCACTTCACGTCCTTGGCGGTGACGGGCGTGCCGTCGTGGAATTTGGCGTTCTTGCGCAGCTTGAAGGTGACCGACATGTCGTCGATCCTGAAGTCTTCGGCGAGCTCGCCCTTGAACTTGTCGCGGTCGTAATAGGGCACGCCGCCTGGGCCGCTCTTCATCTCGTGGCTGATCAGGCGGTCGTAGCAATTCCAGGACACCTCATAGCCGGGCACGTTGGTGCCGACGCCGTGGATGTCGAGATTGTTGGGGCCGCCTTCCGAGACGATCAGCAGCGTCTCCGAGCGGGCATCGGCATAGGCGGAGGAGATCACTGACGGCACGGCCGGAAGCGCCGCGCCAGCGGCCAATCCGGAAACGGACTTGAGGAAATCGCGGCGCTTCATGAAATCGCTCCAACGCAACGTTTTTGGTTGGAACCGGATTCGCAAGGTTCGTGCCAGAGCTTAACGGAAGCTTACATCGCACCTAAACGATTGATCTGTAATGGGATTGTCCGAATTCGGCCCACTGGGCAGTTTTGAGGAGCCCCGCTCTTTGCATACAAAGAGATGATTTTGACCATAAAATAAGCAGACGAAGTCAAGGGCCCGTTTTGTCGCCACTTCCGCACACATTTCATGCCGCGGGCCGCAGCCTCGACTGGATCCGGGCTCGCGCACCAAACTCGCCATTGCGAGGAGCCCTTGGACGAAGCAAATCCAGAATCTTTCCGAGGAGACGATCTGGATTTGCTTCGCTGCGCTCACAATGACGGAGCGCTCACCCCGGCCAGATCAGGTCCTGAAGCTCGGCCAGGTCATTGGCTTTGTCCTGCCAGCCCGCGATACAGATGTGCGCGTTCAGGTCGCTGGCGCGGTGCAGCAGCATCAGGGCCATCAGGCGGCGCTTCAACTCGAAATCCAGCTTCGCGTAGCCGAAGCCTTCGAGCAGGCTCTTCACCCGGCCCGGACGGCCCGCCGCCATGAAGGCGCTGGGGCCGAGCAAGTCGTAGTCGCGCCATCCTGCGAGCACGTCGCCGAAATCGAACAGGCCTTTGAGCGACCATTGACCGTCATTGCAGGCGAGCAGGAAATTCTCCGGGATGTATTCGCCGATCAGGATCACCGGCGGTGCATCCATCGGAATGAGCTTTGCGGCATCGCGCAGGAGGTCGTCGAGGCCGGCGAGGAACTTTGGTGCGAGGCCGAGACGGGTGTGCCGCGCGCGGCAGCCCTGCATCTGGGTGCGCATGAACGCGTCCCAGCGCGGCTCGATATGCGCGAGTTCCCCAAGCGGGGCACGCTGCACGGCGGCGATGGTCTCGCCGATCTGGCGCAGCAGGCGTTCCTTCTGATCTTCCGGCAGTGAAGGCCACACCTCCGAGCCGAGCGTGCCGGCAAGGCGCGTAATGATGAGGTACGGCCAGCCGTCGCGCGTCCCTTCGGCGACGATCTCAGGGATCGGCAGGGACAGCCGGCCGGCGAGCTGCGTCAGCGAGGCGCGCTCGGAGAGGAATTGCGCACGGAGCAGCGGCGGAAAGATTTTCAGGATCAGCTTGTCAGCGAGCCCGACCACGAGATTGGTGCCGGTCGCGAACACATGCGGCGAGCCGGCATCGAGCTCGTGGCTGCGCGCGACGTCGAGTGCGATTGGCAGCCATCGTGAAGAAGCGGAACGAAAGGCGCGAAAGCTTTCCGCGTCGGCGAAGTGAGGGAGAGTCATCGACATTGCGAGCTTGATGCGTTTGAGTTCGTCATGCCCGGGCTTGTCCCGGGCATCCACGTTCGTCGTAGCGCGTGGCAAGGCGTGGATGGCCGGGACAAGCCCGGCCATGACGCGATGGAAAGATCCTGCGCCAATGCCAAGCTTCGCTTCTCAGGTCATAGCTACCGTTCCGGACTCGCGCGCTCGAACTGGCGCAAGAGCTTATTGCCGCGCTCGACGGCGGAATCCAGCGCGGCTTGGGCGCTCTTGTGGCCGGCGAAGGCCTGCTCGAGTTCGTCCTCGATCGCGCCGCGGATCAGGACGAAGGAGCCGAGCCGGGTGCCCTTGGAGTTCTCCGTCGGCGGATTGAGCGTGATCTGCTCGAACGAGATCGCCGAGCCCGGATTGCGCTCGTAGAATCCTTGAGCGCGAGTCAGCTCGAAGGCAGCGCGGGTCACAGGGAGATAGCCGGTGTTCTGGTGCCAGGCGGCCTGCACGCCGGGTTGCGACAGATAAGCGAAGAATCGCGCCACGCCCTTGTATTCCTCGCGCGGACGATCGCGCAGCACCCACAGCGTGGCGCCACCGATGATCGAGTTCTGCGGCGCGCCCTTCACATCAGGCCAATACGGCATCATGCCGTAGCCGATCTCGAATTTCGAGTTCGCCTTGATGTCGGCGCGCGTCGCCGAGGAGCCGATGAAGATGCCGCATTCGCCGTTCTGGAAACGCGGCTCGGCCGCTTGTCCGCGCCCGCTATAGTCGAACAGCTTCGTCTTCTGCCACTCGGCGAGCGCCGCGATGTGATGCACGAGAGTCGGATTGTTGATGGTCAATTCCGCGTCCAGCCCGGCAAAGCCGTTCGCCCGCGTCGCCACGGGCAGATTGTGGAAGGCGGAGAAATTCTCGACGTGAATCCACGATGGCCAGGACGTGGTGAAGCCGCAAGGCGCACCGCGATCGCGCAGGCGCTTCGCGGCCGCGCCCAATTCCGGCCAGGTCTTCGGCGGCGCCTCCGGATCGAGGCCGGCGTCGCGGAACATGGTCTTGTTGTAATAGAGGATCGGCGTCGAGGAATTGAACGGGAAGGACAACAGATTGCCGCCCGCATCGGTGTAATAGCCGGAGACCGCGGGCAGGTAATCACCCAGCGAGAACGGCTCGCCCTGGTCCCGCATCAGGCGGAACACAGGATAGACCGCGCCCTTGGCCGCAGTCATGGTCGCGGTGGCGACCTCGTTGACCTGGACGATCGCAGGCTGGCTGCGCGAGCGGAAGGCGAAGATCGCGGCCGTCACCGTCTCGGTGTAGTTGCCCTTGTAAGCAGGCAAGATGCGGTAATCGGACTGCGAGGCGTTGAAGTCGGCGGCGAGCTTGTCCAGTTGCCGGCCGAGCTCGCCGGACATGGCGTGCCACAACGCGATGTCGGTGGCGGCGCGCGCCGGGGCGGCCAGCGAGAGAGCCGCGACGGCGGCGAGGACCTGCAAAAGGCGCGATGCTGACGTCACGATGGCTTTTCCCGTGTCGCACGACGAAAGGCGGCTGCCCTGCTTAAGGCGCGGCCTCTGCGGTTTCAACCGGGAATGAGCGCCGACCGCGCCGCACAATCGAGCCGTGGCCCCCCGGCGGGATGGCCTTCCCTTGACCATCTGCTAGATTGTATTGAACCTTTTCCTTCCGCCATAGACTCCATCTCTGAGGGGTTGAGTGTGCCAGTGCTGAGCCGTGCCGAACTCTCGCGGACCGGGGTGATCTTCGTCGCGCTTCTGCTCGTCGCCTGGGCGACGGACGCCGTTGCGCGCGAATTTCGCGCCGCCGATACCCAGGCCGAGGACTACCCGACCGTCCAGGCGCTGCGCTACATGGGCACACTGATCGCCGAGCGCACCAAGGGCCGGCACGAGATCAAGGTGTTCCACTCCCGTCAGCTCGGCGAGGAAAAGGAGACCATCGAGCAGACCCGGGCCGGCGCGATCGACCTCAACCGGACCAACGTGGCGCTGATCGGCAATTTCGTCCCGGCGATGAACGTGCTCGCCATGCCGTTCCTGTTCCGGTCCATCGAGCACATGCGGGAGGTGCTGGACGGGCCTATTGGCAACGAGATCCTCGGCAGCTTCGAGCCCTACGGCTTCGTCGGGCTCGCATTCTACGATTCGGGTGCGCGGTCGATCTACAACGGCGTCCGCCCGGTCCGGAGCATCACCGACCTCCGGGGCCTGCGGATCCGGGTGCAGCAGTCGGAGTTGATGAGCCAGATGATCCGCTCGCTTGGCGCCGAACCGGTCGAGATGCCCTACGGGCAGGTGCTCACCGGGCTTGCCAACCATCTGATCGACGGCGCCGAGAACAACTGGCCATCCTTCGTGACGACGGATCATTACAGGCATGCCGGCTACTACACGCTCACCGAGCACACGATGAGCCCCGAGGTGCTGGTGATCTCGCTGAAGGCCTGGAAGAGCCTTTCGACGGAGGAGCAGGCCATCTTCAAGGAGGCCGCGCAGCGCTCCAGCCGGTTCATGCGCGAGAAGTGGCGCGACCTCGAGGAGCAGTCGCAGCGCAAGGCACAGGGCGCCGGGGTGACCATCATCAGGGATATCGACCGCAAGCCGTTCGAGGAGGCGATGGCTCCGATCTATGCCAAGGCCGCGCGCGATCCGGCGGCGGCCGCGCTGATCGAACGCATTCGCAAGGTGGAGTGAGGCCTGTTGGCTGCGCTTGGACATCAGGAACACGCGGACAGGCCGCCCGGCCCGATCGGGCAGCTGCGCGCGCGCCTCGTCGGCGTGCTGCGGGCGGTGCCGATCCGCTGGCGCATCCTGTCGATCGCGGCGCTGAACTCCGCCGTCGTGGTGGTGCTGGTCGCGATGATCTGGAACGGCGCGCAGGTGCTCGGCTCGGCCTGGGACGACGTGCGCCAGGTGCGCGAATCCGATCGCATCCTGGCGCTGCTCGAAAGCGAGACCGGGCGGCTGCAGAACCTGATCCACCGCTACATCAACCAGCCGAGCCCGGACCTGTTCGCCGAGATCCTGCTGTTGCGCGAGGCGGTGCTGGGCACGCTGACGGGCCGCGCCGCCAAGGACCCGATGCTGTCGGGCTCGGTCGAGGAGCTCGAGCGCACCACCGACCGCTTCCTCAACGGCTTCGGCGAGCTGCGCAGCGTGCAGGCGACCATCGCGAAAACCTATGAGGAGCAGGTGCAGGGCCCGGCCAGGGACATGGCGGGCCTCTACTCCATCATCGAAGGCGCCACCGGCCATCGCGACGCGCTGATCTGGCCCTCGCTCGGCAAGTCCCGCGAGGCCTTCACCGCGATGCTGGTGGCGGCCAATTCCTATTATCTGTCGCAGTCATCGGGCGCCGCCGACGACGCGCGCCGCAACACCGAGACGATCGAGAAGACCATCCCCGTCATGATCGATCTCGTCGACAACGACCTCCAGCGCATGGCGCTGCAAAAGCTCGCGGCGCGCACCGCGTCCCTGCGCGAGGGCTTCGCAAAGCTCTCCGAGCAGCTTGCGAGCCGCACCGAGCTCCTGCGAAACACCATCGACGCCAGCCAGGCCGAGGCGATCGGCGCCATCGACGACCTCTCGAGCAAGATGCGCCGGCGCGAGCAGAAGGCGCAGGAGACCTTCGACCGCACGCTGGCGGACATTTCCCGCCGGGTGCTGTCGATCGCGATCATCTTCCTCGGCATCATCCTCACCGCCGGCGTTCTGATTGCATTGTCGATCCGCCTGCCGCTGCAGCAGATCATGACGGCGATGCGCGCGATCACGCTCGGCGACCTCGGCCGCGAGGTGCAGGGCACCAATGCACGGGACGAGGTCGGTGCCATGGCACGCGCGGTGGAGGTGTTCCGCGAGAACGCGATCGCCAAGCGCCAGACCGAGGACGAGCTGCGCGCCTCGAAGGAGAAGGCCGAGAGTGCGCTGCTCGAGCTCAATACCGCACAGCAGAATTTGATCGATGCAGAGCGGCTCGCCGCGCTCGGCGGACTCGTCGCCGGCGTTGCCCACGAGGTCAACAACCCGATCGGCATCAGCCTGACCGTGGCGTCGAGCTTTGCCCGCCGCACCGAGATTTTCGAGGCCCAGCTCAAGGGCGAGGGCGGCCTGCGCCGCTCTCAGCTCGAAGAGTTCGTGCAGTCCTCGCGCGATGCCTCGCAGCAGCTCGTCGCCAACCTGCAGCGTGCCGGCGAGCTGATCCAGTCGTTCAAGCAGGTTGCCGTCGACCGTTCCCATGCCGAGCGCCGGCAATTCAGCTTGAGCGAAGCCACCGATCAGATCATCGCCAGCCTGCGCCCGGTGCTGAAGCGCTCACCGATCACGCTGGAGGTCGACGTGCCCGAGGGGCTGCTGCTCGACGGCTATCCCGGCTCCTACGGCCAGATCCTGACCAACCTGTTCCTCAATGCCGCCAACCACGCCTTCGCCGATGGGCGCGCCGGTACGATCGCAATCTCGGCGCGGCCGCGCGGGACCGAGGACATCGAGATCAGCTTCGCCGACGACGGGGCCGGCATGACCCCCGACGTGCAGCGCCAGGCCTTTGACCCTTTCTTTACCACCCGGCGCAATGAAGGCGGCACGGGACTTGGCCTGCACATCGTCTATAACCTCGTGACCCAGCAGCTCGGCGGCCGCATGATGCTGGAATCCAAGCTGGGACAAGGCACGACTTTTCGCATTATCATGCCCCGCATCGCCAAGGGCGGCGCGCAAAGCACAGAAAGTGACGGGACTTCTCAATGGCCGAACAGGACGATGTCCTCCACCTGATCGACGACACCGGTACCGCGTCGGAGGACAGCAACGCCCGAAAATGGAAGATCGCCGTCATCGACGACGATCCGGCCGTGCATGACGGCACGCGTTTTGCTCTCTCGGATTACAGCCTCAACGGCCAGAGCCTGGAGATCCTGTCGGCCTATTCCGCGGCGGAAGGCCGCAAGCTGATGGCCGAGCACAGCGACATCGCCGCCGTGCTGCTCGACGTCATCATGGAGACCGACGTCGCCGGCCTCGAGCTGGTCGAGTTCATCCGTAACGAGATCCGGAACGAAACCGTGCGCATCATCCTGCGCACCGGCCAGCCCGGCCAGGCGCCGGAGCGGCGCGTCATCGTGCAGTACGACATCAACGACTACAAGGCCAAGACCGAGCTCACCGCCGACAAGCTGTTCACCTCACTGACCGCGGCGCTACGCTCCTATCAGCAGCTCGAGCGCATGGTGCAGACGCGGCGCGGACTGGAGATCATCATCGACGCCGCCTCGACGCTGTACGACTTCAAGTCCATGCAGCGGCTCGCCGAGGGCGTGCTGACCCAGCTCGCTTCGCTGCTCAACGTCGACTGCGCCGGCATCCTGGTCCTGCGCGACAATGGCGGCGCCGATCCGGAGCTCTCGGTGCTCGCCGGCAGCGGCTGCTACAGCCGCTTCATCGGCACCACATCCTCGAAGGCGCTCGACCCCGAACTGCGCGAGATGGTGGAGGCCGCGTTCCAGCGGCGCAAGAACGAATTCGCCGACCACCGCAGCGTGATCTATCTGCGCACCGGATCCGGCCGCGAGGTCGTGGTGCTGCTGCAGGCCGAGCGCGAATTGTCCGAGACCGACCGCTCGCTGGTCGAGATCTTCTCCAGCCGGCTCTCGATTGCCTTCGACAACGTGATCCTCTACCAGCAGCTCCAGGACGCCAACACCCAGCTCGAAGACCGCGTCGCCCAGCGCACCCGCGCGCTGATGCAGGCCAACCGCCGCCTCTCGGCGCAATGGCTGCGGCTGCAACGCGCCAACGGCTTCAAGAACGAGATTCTGGGCACCGTCGCGCACGACCTGAAGAACCCGCTCGGCGTCATCCTCGGCCGCACCGAGATGCTGAAGGAGCTGATCTCGACCGGCGCATCGATGGGCGGCGTGGTCGCCCAGGTCGACCACATCCGCGACGCCACCAAGCGGCTGACCACGATGGTCGATCACCTGATCTCGGATGCGATGGCCGATGCCTTCGACATCACCATCCGCCGCGAGCCGGTCGACGTCGCGGCGCTGGTCAAGGAGGTTGCCGAGGCCAACCAGCCGCTGGCGTTCAACAAGCAGCAGGCGATCAGCGTCACTGCGCCGCCCAACATCGTCACCATGTGCGACACCGACCGCATCCGCGAGGCGATCGACAATCTCATCAGCAACGCCATCAAATACTCGCCGATCGGCGGCAAGATCGACGTGGCCGTCACTCACGAGGGCAGCGACACCATCGTCCGCGTCAGCGACGAGGGTGCCGGCCTGTCGCCGGAAGATCTTGGCCGCCTGTTCGGCCGGTTCCAGCGGCTCTCCGCAAAACCGACCGGCGGCGAGAGCTCGACAGGGCTTGGGTTGTCGATTGTAAAGCGTATCATCGACATGCATGGCGGCGAGGTGACCGCGGACAGCGACGGCCCCGGCCAGGGCTCGACATTCACCATCACGCTGCCCGCGACAGAAATGCCATGATTTGAGCGCCAAGATTTTAGTGACATGACCCAAAGCCAGCACATCATGATCGTCGACGACGAGGCCCCGGCCCGGGAGATGGTCGGCGATTACCTCAAGATGCACGGCTTCACCGTGACGCTGTGCGACGGCGGCAAGAGCTTGCGTGCTGCGATCCAGGGCAGCATGCCCGATCTCGTCGTGCTCGATCTCAACATGCCCGAGGAAGACGGGCTCTCGATCATTCGCGACCTCAAGAGCCGCAACAACGTGCCTGTCATCATGCTGACGGCGACCGCGAGCCCGATCGACCGCGTCGTCGGGCTCGAACTCGGCGCCGACGATTACGTGGCAAAGCCGTGCGAGCTGCGCGAGCTGATGGCGCGCATCCGTTCGGTGCTGCGGCGGAGCGGGCCGGCCAAGGCAGCAGCGCCCGACGCGTCGGCGGCGAAGTCGGACAAGGACCAGCTGGTTCGCTTCGGCACCAAATGGCTCGATCTCGAAGCGCAGGCCTTGCGCGACGACGAGGGCAACGAGCATCCGTTAACGGCGTCCGAATTCGGGCTGCTCAAGGTGTTCGCGGCCAATCCGAAGCGCGTGCTGTCGCGCGAGCGCCTGCTGGAGCTCGCCAATGCGCGCGACGCCGAAGCCTTCGACCGCGCGGTGGATCTGCGCATCATGCGCATCCGCCGCAAGATCGAGCCAGATCCGGCAAAACCGGCCGTGATTCGCACCATCCGCGGCGGCGGCTATCTGTTCTCGCCCCAGGGCGAGAAGGCGTAGGGCGGCACCGCCGGCTCCAGATCGTCATTGCGAGCGCAGCAAAGCAATCCAGACGTCCGCGGAAAGGACTCTGGATTGCCCACCGCCCGCACGGTGCCGCTTTGACCCGATCAAACGCCCTGGACCGGCGCTTCCCCTCCGCGAGCACGGCATGGGTGCCGCGCCACCAAACGCAATCCTCCGAAATACGTTCCCGGCGCCTGCGTCGGCATCAAAACCCCCGCCCCGTATTTCCCGTATATTGAAATTCCACGACTTTTTTCCCCGAATGTTTCGTCGACCCATTTGCGACGAAACAAATTGGCGGCGCACGAAACCATTTTCCGCTTTTCGTGCAGACGTCCCGAAACGTTGGCTCATTAACACTTTCACCGAAGGAAACGCCGCTCGGTTGCGGCGGTACGGGGAGCCAAGTCCATGCGGAACGTCATCGCCATCAACGCCCAGGCCAGCCAGAGCATCATTGCCGCTCAGGCGACTTCGGACGACATGCTCCTCGAAAGCATCGCCGACGGCAACCGTACCGCCATGCACATGCTTTATTGCCGGCATAATGTGCGGGTGTACCGCTTCATCCTGCGCATCGTGCGCGACGCCACCACGGCGGAAGACCTGGTCAGCCAGGTGTTTTTGGACGTGTGGCGGACCGCCGGCCAATTCCAGGGCCGCTCGCAGGTGTCGACCTGGCTGCTCTCGATCGCCCGCTTCAAGGCGCTGACCGCGATGCGCCAGCGCCGCTTCGAGGACATCGACCAGGAAGACGTCCGCCAGATTCCCGACGATCACGATACGCCCGAGACCTCGCTCGATCGCAGCGACACCAGCGCCATCCTGCGCGCCTGCGTGCAGAAGCTGTCGCCCGCGCATCGGGAGATCATCAATCTCGTCTACTACCACGAGAAGTCGGTGGAGGAGGTCGGCCAAATCATCGGCATCCCCCAGAGCACGGTGAAGACGCGGATGTTCTACGCCCGCAAGCAACTGGCCGACTTGCTCAAGGGCGCCGGCGTCGATCGCTTCGCGGCCTGAAGTTCAGATATTTCAAGGGGATAGGACCATAGCTGGGTTCTACCGGGACACGGAAACGTTACCGCCGACGAAACAATTGAAACAAACGACAACATCAGGCGGAAAAACTTTCCCCCTATAAAGCTCGCATACGGTTTCGTTAAACCTCCCAAGACCTCCAACGACCCGGACGATGCCCCGTCCGGGTCGTTTTGTATTTTGGGGCGCCCGGACGCGTCCGCATCGTCATGGCCGGGCTTGACCCGGCCATCCACGCCTTCCTGCGCGACAAAGAACTTGGATGCCCGGGATAGGCCGGACATGACGGCCTCGGCAAATTCCGCCCCCGTCACGAAGCCGTGACGCGGCGTAACGATCGACGCGCGACGGACGAACTGCCCTCGTGACCTCATCCACGAGTGCCTCATGCTCGCACTGATCTTCGCTGTCCTCGCCGGCATCCTCACCATCGCCGCGCCCTGCACATTGCCGGTGCTGCCGATCCTGCTCGGCGCCTCGATCGGGCGCGCGGGACATCTGCGACCGGCGATGATCGCGCTCGGCTTCGTCATTTCCTTCTCCGCAGTCGCACTGCTGCTCGGCGCGATCACGCACCTGTTCGATTTCGATCCGAACGTGCTGCGCGAAGCCGGATCCATCCTGCTGCTCGGCTTCGGCCTGTTGATGCTGTGGCCCGCGCCGTTCGAATGGCTGTCGATCCGGCTCAATGGCTGGCTCGCTCTCGGCAGTTCGAGCGGCGCGCAGCGCGAGGGCGCGTTCGGCGGGCTCGTGCTCGGCACCACGCTGGGTCTGGTCTGGACACCCTGCGCCGGGCCGGTGCTCGGCTCGATCCTGACGCTGGTGGCGACGTCGAAGGATGTTGCCTGGGCCGGCACGCTGCTGGTTGCCTACGCCATCGGCGCGGCGATCCCGATGCTGGCAATCGCCTATGGCGGACAGGCCGCGACGACGCGCGTGCGCAGCCTCGCGCGGATCTCGCCACAGCTGCAACAGGGCTTCGGAATCGTCGTGATCGGCTTCGCCGTTGCGGCCTATTTCCAGTACGACACGCTGATCGTGGCGTGGCTCACCGGCTTCTATCCCACCGGCCAGATCGGCTTGTGATCACCCTCATTTTCACCGGAGGACTCGTCCATGACTGTCAAACTGCTCGCCGTAGGCGCCGCATTGATCGGCATCACCGTCACCGGCGCCGTCATCCCCGGCATCTGCGACGAGGCTGCGCGTGCCACACCCATGGTCACCGCTGCCGCGAGCCAACAGACCGCGCCCGACTTCACCGGCATCAGCAACTGGTTCAACTCGAAGCCGCTCAGCATCGCCGATCTCCGCGGCAAGGTCGTCCTGGTCGACTTCTGGACCTATGGCTGCGTCAACTGCGTCAACACGCTGCCGCACGTCACCGACCTCTATGCCAAGTACAAGGACAAGGGCCTCGTCGTGGTCGGCGTGCACACGCCGGAATTCCCGTTCGAGCGCTCGGCCGCCAACGTGCAGGCCGCGCTGAAGCGCCACGGCATCACCTATCCGGTGGCGCAGGACAACGATTCCAGGACCTGGAACGCCTATCGCAACCAATACTGGCCGGCACAATACATCATCGACCAGGGCGGCAAGATCGTGTTCCAGCACGCCGGCGAAGGCAGCTATGAGCAGATCGACCGCACCGTGGCACGGCTGCTGAACGTCAATAGCTGACGCCGCACGGCCAGCGCGCGGCGGGTTTCAGTTGTCGCCCTTGTTGCTTGACTCCACGGACCCGTCCGTGGAGTTTCGCAAGCGACGCAATCAGCCGCCAGCAATGGACGATACGCCCAGCCATAGCGACATTCGCCTTCGTGAAGGCTCTTCGATCGCGCAGCGGCTGGTCATGTCCGGCTTTGCGGTCGCCGTCGCACTCTGCTTCACGCCGGGCCTGTTCACCCAGGACATTCTGGAGATCTTCATCTCGGTGGTCGCGCTCCTGGTCGGCGCGGGATTCGTCGTCGGCATCATGCTGGCGCCGGCCGTGGTGTGGATCATCACGCCGAACGAGATCCTGATCGGGCGGCAAAGTCCGTTCGGAAAGCTGCGCACGCGCATCGTGGCCAAAGACGACATCACGGGGTTGCAGGTCCCCGGCAGCAAGAGAGTGAAGGCCCGCTTTCAACTCGTCTTCACGCTGGCCTCCGGAGAACGCCTGACGTCTCCGCCGATCGCCGACGTCACCCATGTTCGCGACACCGTCGCCCGGATCGCCGCGCAGTTCGAGGTTCCCAATGTCGAGGAGCCCGTCAATCCGCTCGATGCCAGCAATCCCGAGATGCATCTCGGCGAGCCGCTGGAGGCGTTTTCCGCACGCGACATCAGGATCGTGTCGCTGGTCGCCGTCGCGTTGTCCGCCGTGCCCTACGCCTACAAGCTCTGGCGCGGATGGCCGCCCACCCATGTCGATATCCTGCTGCTGCCGCTCGGCGTGATTGCGGCGTTCGCCGTGCATCGCTACGCCAACCTCGTCACTGGCGCGTTCTGGATCATCCGCGAGGGCGACATCCGCGTCGAGCGCCTGTGGGGCGACGGCACGCCGCGTGCGGACCATATCGAGGGGCATGACGTGAAGACGATCACCGTGGAGCGCCGCGGGCGGTCCGAGGACGAACATTGCATCGTGACGATCCGCCTGCGCTCGGGACGGCGGTTTCGCAGCCCGCGGATCGGCTCCCGGGTCGAGGCCCGCGCTGTGGGAACGGAGATCGTGCGGCGGCTGGGGATCGCGGCGGAGAGCAATAAGATCTAAAGCATGATCCGGAAAAGTGCGAAGCGGTTTTCCAGAAAGATCATGCGTAAACAACAAGCTAAAGCGCGATGACGATTCATCCAAATCTCATTGCGCTTTAGGGCCGACTGCCTCGGCATCGTCATGGCCGGGCTCGTCCCGGCCATCCACGCCTTGACCCGCCGCACGAAGAACGTGGAAGTCCGGGTGACGGCATCTGCGAATGCATTTCGGCTGCCCCACCCGGCGCGGATACCGCGGGCACTGCTTTTCGCGCCATCCCCCGTTTGTGGCATTGCTCCGGCCCCGTCAAAAAACCAAAGACATGGCAGGACAGCGCGTCATCAACTTGCCATGAACTTGCCCCTCAGGTTTGATGGTTCCGAATGATTTGCACTGTGGCATCGGGGAGAGCTTGAAATGACGGATTTTCGTCGCCTGACCGGGATTTTCATGGCTGCGATCGGACTGGTCCTGTCCACGCCGCACGCCTTCGCCCAGCAGCCGGACCACGGCGACGAGCCGGGCCTGATCGCGGACGATTCCTACCAGCTTGATCCGGAATGGCAGAAGCAGGTGGTCTACTTCCGCACCACGGAAGCACCGGGCACCATCATCGTCTCGACCGCCGAACGGCACCTCTATCTGGTGCAGCCCGGCGGGCGCGCGATCCGCTATGGCATCGGCGTCGGCCGCGATGGCTTTCAGTGGCAAGGGCTGGTGACCATCACCAACAAGAAGGAGTGGCCGGACTGGACGCCGCCGCCGGAGATGATCCAGCGCCAGCCCTATTTGCCGCGCTTCATGGCCGGTGGTCCCGGCAATCCGCTGGGCGCCCGCGCCATGTATCTGGGCACTACGGTCTACCGCATCCACGGCACCAACCGTCCCGACACGATCGGCACCAAGGTGTCCTCGGGCTGCTTCCGTCTCGTCAACAACGACGTCGCCGACCTCTACGATCGCGTCCCTGTCGGGACCAAGGTCGTGATCCGGCAGAAGCCCGAGCTTTAAGGGCTACGGTTCGAGCATGATCGCTCCGGTCATGCTCCGCCCCCTCCTCCAATTTCCTTTTCCCGATTATTTCGAGAGAGAGACATCATGCGCACTTTTCGAGGCGGCCTGCTGATCGGGCTCGCGGTCGCCGTGCTGGTCGGCGTCCTCGCCATCATCTATGAATTCTACGACACCCGCACCCTGAAGCGGACTGTTCGCCGCGGCGAGGTGCTGTGCGGCGTCAACAAGGGCCTGCCGGGCTTCTCGATCCCCGACGACAAGGGCAACTGGACCGGCTTCGACGTCGATTTCTGCCGCGCGGTCGCCGCGGCGATCTTCAACGACCCGGGCAAGGCGAAGTTCATTCCGCTCGACGCCAGCGAGCGCTTCAAGGAATTGCAGAGCCGGAAGGTGGACATCCTCTCGCGCAACTCGACCTGGAGCATGGCGCGCGAGCTCGACTACGACCTCTACTTCCCCGCCGTCGCCTATTACGACGGCGCGGGCTTCATGCTGCCCCGCTCGCGCAACAAGGAGACGTCGCTGGATCTGAGCGGCAGCAAGGTCTGCGTGCAGGCCGGCACCACGACCGCACTCAACGTTGCCGATTACTTCCGCGCCAACAACATGAAATACGAAGAGGTGAAGCTCGAAAACCTCGCCGACGTGGTGAAGGCCTACGACACCGGCAAGTGCGACACGTTCAGCGCCGACGTCTCGCAGCTCTACGCGCTCAGGCTGAACCTGTCCAAGCCCGGCGAGCACATGATCCTGCCGGACATGATCTCGAAGGAGCCGCTCGCCCCGGTCGTGCGCCAGCGTGACGACGATTGGATGATGATCGTGAAGTGGACGCTGTATGCGATGATCAACGCCGAGGAACTCGGGGTCACCTCGGAGAACATCGACGAGGCCCTGAAGTCGAAGAAGCCGGAAGTGATGCGCCTGGTCGGCACCGAGGGCAATTACGGCGAGCAGCTCGGCCTCACCAAGGACTGGGCCGCGCGCATCATCCGTCATGTCGGCAATTACGGCGAGATGTACGAGCGCAATATCGGCGAGAAGTCCAAGCTGAAGATCCCGCGCGGCATGAACCAGCTTTGGAATGCGGGCGGGGTGCAGTACGCACCGCCGATGAGGTAAGGGGCGGACTCGCTACTGTCATTGCGAGCGAAGGCTGGCCTCTCAATCGTCATGCCCGGGCTCGTTCCGGGCATCCACGTTTCCGAGGCACCAAAGAACGTGGATGGCCGGGACAAGCCCGGCCATGACGGCTCAGGGCAAGCGCTATCCACCACCTGCACGTGAGGCACGCGCTCGCGCCTCACATCCGACTGTCTCAATACCCTCGCGCGCGCGCCAGCTGCTCGGTGTGGTAGTTCGCATCGCCGAACAGTTCCTCGCACACCCTTGCGCGCTTCATGAAGAAGCCGATGTCGAACTGGTCGGTCATGCCCATGCCGCCGTGCATCTGCACCCCTTCCTGCACCGCGCGCGTTGCGGTGGTGCCGGCGCGGGCTTTTGCCACGGCGACGGCTGAAGTGGCTTTCGCAACGTCGGCGTCCAATGCCTGCAGTGCCTTCATCACCGCGGCGCGGGTGATCTCGATGTCGACATAGAGTTCGGCGGCGCGGTGCTGCAACGCCTGGAATTCGCCGATCAGCTTGCCAAACTGCTTTCGGCTCTTGAGGTACTCGACGGTGCGGTGAAATACTTCATCGCTGAGGCCGACCATCTCGGAGGCGACCGCGCCACGGCCGATATCGAGCACGCCATCGAGCAGGGCCGAGCCCTGATCGATCTCGCCGAGCACGCTGTCGGCATTGACCTCGACATTGGCGAATTCGATCCGCGCCGCGTTGTGCGCATCGACCATGATGGTGCGCTCGATCGCGACGCCTTTGGCCTTGGGATCGACCAGGAACAGCGTCAACCCTTCGCGCTCGCCGGCGCTACCCGCGGCGCGCGCGGCAACGATGAGGAGGTCGGCGACATGGCCATCGACCACCAGAGCCTTGGCGCCCGAGAGCTTGAAGCCGTTGCCGGCGCGCACGGCCTGAAGGCTGGTCTGGAGCGGGCGATGCTTGGCGCCCTCGTCGATCGCGAGCGTCGCGAGCAGCGAGCCGCTGGCGATCTTCGGCAGATATTCCGATTTCTGCGCGGCATTGCCGCCGCGATTGAGCGCCGAGGCCGCGACCACGCTGGTGGCGAGGAAGGGCGACGGCATCAGGGTGCGGCCGATCTCCTCCATCACGACGCCGGCTTCGACATAGCCGAGGCCGCTGCCGCCGAATTCTTCCGGCACCAGCAGGCCGGCAAAACCCATCTCGGCGAAGGAGTGCCAAAACTCCTTGGAGAACCCGATGGGGTCCTTGCTGTCGCGCAAGTGGCGCAGATGCGACACCGGCGCCTTGTCGCTGATGAGCCCGCGCGCGCTGTCGCGGAGCATCGATTGTTCTTCGGTGAGGACGAGGGCCATGTGCAAAGTTCTCTAGCGTTTGGCGGAATGTGTAAGTGTTGCTGTCGTTCCGGGTCGGGTCGAGGACGCGAACCACGGAGCGCAATTGCGCTCCGGAGAATCTCGAGGTTCCGGGTTCGGTCCTGCGGACTGCTCCGGAACGACGGTGGAATTAGGCCCCCGGCAGATCCAGGATGCGCTTGGCGACGATGCCGAGCATGACCTCGGACGTGCCGCCTTCGATCGAGTTGGCCTTGGTGCGCAGCCAGGCGCGCGGGCGCGCGCCCTGCTTGGAGCGCTCGCTCTCCCATTCCAGCGCATCGACGCCGCCGGCCGACATCAGGATCTCGTAGCGGCGCTTGTTGAGCTCGGTGCCGTAATATTTCATCGCCGAGGAGAACGCCGGATGCGCCTGCCCGGCCTTGGCGAGATCGACCGCGCGCTCGGCGCAGGCCGCGAGCGCGGCCTCATCGACATCGAAGCGCGCGATCTGGCCGCGCAGCATGGCGTCGTCGAGCCTGCCTTGGCCATCGGTGCCGACCGAGTCGGCCGCGATCTGGCCGAGCGGCCGCCCGACGCCGCGCTCGCCCATGCCTGAGATCATCGCGCGCTCGTGCTGGAGCAGATATTTCGCGACGTCCCAGCCGCGGTTGACTGTGCCGACCACGTGCGACTTCGGCACGCGGACATTGTCGAAGAAGGTCTCGCAGAACGGCGAGTAGCCGGAGATCAACAGGATCGGCTTGGTCGAGACGCCCTTCGAGGTCATGTCGAACAGGATGAAGCTGATGCCGTCGTGCTTCTTGGCCGTGGGATCGGTGCGGACCAGGCAGAAGATCCAGTCGGCGTAGTTGGCATAGGACGTCCAGATCTTCTGCCCGTTGATGATGAAGTCGTCGCCGTCGCTCTCGGCCCGGGTCTGGAGCGAGGCGAGATCGGAGCCGGCATTCGGCTCGGAATAGCCCTGGCACCAGCGGATCTCGCCCGCGGCAATCTTCGGCAGGTGCTCCTTCTTCTGCGCGTCGTTGCCATATTTCAGGAGCGCCGGCCCGAGCATCCAGATGCCGAAGCTCGACAGCGGCGGGCGGGCACCGATCCGCGCCATCTCGGCGCGCAGCACCTTGTGCTCGGCGGCGCTGAGGCCACCGCCGCCATACTCCTTCGGCCAGTCAGGCACAGTCCAGCCCTTGTCGCGCATGCGCTCGAACCAGATGCGCTGCGGCTCGGAACTGAATTTTGCATTGCGCCCGCCCCAGAACACGTCGGCATCCGACGTGGCAGGCTTGCGCATCTCCGGCGGGCAGTTGGCTTCCAGCCAGGCGCGCGTCTCGTTGCGAAATCGTTCGAGTTCGGCGGATTCAGTTTCGCTCATGGTCGTTTCCATCACTCAAAAATCGACTTGTTGTGCGCGACTCTGGGCCATCGCACCGTGGAATTCAACCACTTCCGCAGGCGTGCATTCCGCTATAGTCGAGGGCATGGCGGCTTGAAAACAAAGAGGAAACGACAATGCGCCTGAAGCTTCTTTCGCCTGGCGAAATGAACGAGAGCCAGCGGCAGACCTATGACGAGTCGATTGCCGGCAAGCGCGGCAAGCCGCCGGCGCCGATGATGGCCTGGCTCAACAGTCCGGAGATGGCCCGTCACGCCACGCGGCTGGGCGAGGTGCTGCGCTTCGACACGATCTTCCCCGCCAAGCTTTCGGAGATCGCGATCCTGGTGACGGCGCGGCACTGGACCGCGCATTACGAATGGTACGCGCACAAGCGCCTCGCGCTCGCGGGCGGGCTGAACCCCGACATCATCGACGCCATCCGCGACCGCCGCACGCCTGATTTCGACGATCCCCAGGGACAGATGATCTACGACGTCGCGAAGTCGCTGCATGAGGGGCACGGCGTCGAGAAGGGACTCTACGACGCGGCGGTGAAGCTGCTCGGCGAGCGCGGCGTCGTCGAGGTGATCGGGCTGTGCGGCTATTACACGCTGGTGTCGATGACGCTGAACACGTTCGAGTTCGGCCTGCCCGACGGTGAGGTGTCGGAGCTGGCTTAGTTCTGATCCGGAAACGCTGGGTTTCGGGATCGGCGGTAGCACCATCTAGGAGCCCGCCTTATGTGCATGTTTTCAACGGAGCATTCACATGCCGCAGAACCAAGCCATCCATGCCGGCACCAGGATCGGCCACGTTCATCTCAAGGTCGCCGACCTCGATCGCGCGCTCGGCTTCTATTGCGGCGTGCTCGGCTTCGAGCTGATGCAGCGCATGGGCTCCGGCGCGGCCTTCATCTCGGCGGGCGGCTATCATCATCACATCGGGCTCAACACCTGGGAGAGCAAGGGCGGCTCGCCGCCACCGCCGGGCACGACGGGGCTCTATCACACCGCGATTCTCTATCCGACCCGGCCTGCGCTGGCGGATGCGCTGCACCGGGTGCTGACGGCCGGCATTGCGCTGGACGGCGCCAGCGACCACGGCGTCAGCGAGGCGCTGTACTTGCGCGATCCGGATCAGAACGGGGTGGAGCTGTATTGGGACAAGCCCAGGGAGCAATGGCCGTTCGGGCCGGATGGGAAGCTCGCGATGGTCACCAAGCGGCTGGATGTGGAGGATTTGTTGAGGCAGCGAGAGGGGTGACCTGCGCTCCCTCCACGCGTCATTGCGAGCGCGGCGAAGCAATCCAGACTGTCACCGCTGAGACGGCCTGGATTTGCTTCGTCGCCAGGGCTCCTCGCAATGACGGAGATTGTTGAACGGCCGTCGCGCCCTACGTGAGCTTCGCTCTTGGCTTGCCCCGCACCAAGATCAGCGCCGCAGCCGCCACCTCCAGCACGAAGCAGAGATAGAACGGCAGCGTGTAGCCACCGGACCAATCACGCAAGGCTCCGACCACGCCGGGGCCGAAGGCGTAGGTGACCTGGTTGATCGCGGTGTTGAGGCTGATCAGCACGCCGAACGAGGCGGTGTCGAACTCCTGCTGCACGATCAGCGATGGCAGCGTGATGAGATTGCCGACGGAGAAGCCGAACACCGCGCAGGCGGCGATCAGCACATAATCATTGTGCAGGTTGATGACGGCGCACAGCGCCGCCGCCTGACTCAGGAACGACAGCGCCGAGGCAAGGCGCTGGTTGAGGCGGTCGATCACCAGCGAGAACAGCACGCGGCCGACCACCGCCATCGCGGTCAGCACGGCTAGTGCAACCGCAGCGCGCTCGCGGCCGATCACGGGATCGAGGAACGAGATCAGGTGCACGATGAAGCCGACTTGCGCGAACAGCACCAGCGCAAAGGCGATCGTGACGGTGAGAAAGCTGATGTCGCGCAGCGCAGCCTTGCGGATCTCCGTCGAAGACTGCGGCATCTCTTTCCCTGCCGCGAGCCCGCCATGATGGCCCGGCGGCGAACCAACGGCGAGCAGGATCACCGGCACGAGCAGCACCAGCATGGCGGCCGCGGCGGCACACATCGCGCGGGCGAAACCGAGATGACCGATCAAGCTCACCAGCAAGGGCACGCCGGCGATGCCGCCAAAACTGGCGCCGTTCAGCGCCAGGCTGATCGCCATGCCGCGCTTGTCGTCGAACCACAGGCTGATCGTGTTGGTGATCATGGCGAGACTGGTGCCGGCCCAGCCGAAGGCGAGCACGGCATTGGCGAGGTACAGCTGCCAGGGCTCGCGCACCGCGCCGATCGCAACCGCAGCCGCCGCCATCGCCAGCGTGCCGGCAATCAGGCAGAGGCGCGGGCCGTAGTTCCGCACGGCTTCGCCGACGAACACCACCAGCAGCGCGCCGAACAGATAGAAGAACGTCGTCCCTGCGGAGATCAGCGAGGTCGGCCAGCCGCGGGCGCGCTGGAGCTCGGCGACGTAGACGCTCTGGCCGTAGAAGCCGAGCCCCCAGCCGAAGGTCGCGAGCAGGAAGCACACGGCGACGATGCGCCAGCCTTCGTAGCGGAGGGAGGATTCATAGGTTTGAGGCTGTTGAGAATTGTCGAGCATGCGCGGCGCCCACGACGTGGATGACCGGGACAAGCCGGCCATGACGCATCAATTAATAGCTCGCTTCAGAAAATCACTTCGACGCAGCTCGAACCATCGGCGCTGCTGACAACCTCCTGCCAGTTCACACCGCATCCGGGAACTCACCCATGGCTGCGTCCAACCGCGCCTTGCGGCGGCGGGCCCAGGAGACCAGCGAGAGCACGACAAGCCCGAGCACGACCGGCGGGAACACCACCATGTTCACCGCCGACCAGCCGTAATTGGCGAGCAGCTGGCCCGAAGAGAACGAGCCGATCGCCATCATGCCGAACACCAGGAAATCGTTGAAGGCCTGCACCTTATTGCGCTCCTGCGGCCGATGCGTCTCCAGCACCAGCGCGGAGGCGCCGATGAAGGAGAAATTCCACCCGATGCCGAGCACGATCAGCGTCGCCCAGAAATGCATCGCAGTGAGGCCGGAGAGGCCGATGCCGGCGGCGCCGGCTTCCAGCAGCAGGCCGGCGGCCACGATCCCAGGCGCACCGAAGCGGGCGATCAGCGCACCGGTGAAGAAGCTCGGCCCGTACATGGCGACGATGTGCCATTGAATGCCGAAATTGGAATCGGAGACGGACAAGCCGCACAGCTTCATGGCGAGCGGCGCCGAGGTCATCACCAGATTCATCATGGGATAGGAGATGACGCCGCACAGCGCCGCCGCGACGAAGCGCGGCTGGCTCACGATCGTGAGCAGCGGCCGCCCGCCATGCAGATCGGCCGGCCCGGGTTTTGGCATATCGACGCCGGCGACGATGCCCGTGGCGACCAGCGCCACCGCGGCCTGCACCAGGAAGCTGAAGGCGAACAGATAGGGCTGCCAGACGTCCATGGTCCATTGCACGAGCTGCGGACCAAGCACGCCGGCGAACACGCCGCCGGCCATCACCCAGGACACTGCCTTGGGGCGGTAGGCCGCGCTGGCGCCATCGGCGGCGGCGAAGCGATAGGACTGCGCCACGGCACCGTAAAGGCCGCCGAGGAAGGCCGCGAGGCAAAACAGCGCGAAGGAGCCGTGCAGGATGGCGAAAGAGCCGGCAAGGCCCGTGAGCGTGCCGAGGCCCGTGCCGATGACGAAGGCCACGCGGCGGCCGAAGCGGCGCGAGATCGCGCCGGTCGGCAGCGTGCCGGCGGCAAGCCCGACCACATACATCGAGATCGGCACGGTCGCGAACGAGATGTCCGGGGCGAGCGTGGCGCCGACGATCGCGCCGGTGGCGAAGATCACGGCCGAGTTGGCGCCGGTCAGCGCCTGCGCCGCGGCAAGGCGCACCACATTGCTGCGCACGCGCGCGTCGTCGGCAATCTCGTCGGCAGCGGTCACATCAAGCATCGGCATTTCCGCCCAAGGGCTCTGTTGATTCCCGGCACTATGGAGGGACGCGCAAGGGCGGGCAACCGGCGCAAACGGACGCGGGCCATGCCGCTGACGCAATCGGTGGGATGATAGCGGACCGCGCTCTTGACGGCTTGCGCTCGATCAAATCCTATCCGCGGCGACTTGTTGGAGTTTCGTTCATGACCGTCGACGACAGGCCCACGCTCAGCGCTCCCGACGACGATCCCTGGCTGTGGCTGGAAGAGATCGAAGGCAGACAGGCGCTCGATTTCGTCGAGCGGCAGAATCAACTCACGCTCGCCGCATTCGGCGGAGCGGCCTTCGCGCGCGACCGCGACATTCTCGCCGCGATCTATGATCGTCCCGACAACATCCCCTATGTCAGCCGGCGCGGCTCCGATCTGCACAATCTCTGGAAGGATGCCGCCAACCCACGCGGCCTGTGGCGGCGGACTTCGCTGGCGGAATTTCGCAAAGCCGATCCGGCATGGGACACCATGCTGGACATCGACCAGCTCGCGAGAAGCGAAGGTGAAGACTGGCTGCTGAGCTCCATCGTCACGATGCCGGGAAGCTCGCGGGCGATCCTCAGCCTGTCGCGCGGCGGCAGTGACGCCGTTACCTTGCGGGAGTTCGACCTCACCACGAAGAGTTTCGTGACGAACGGCTTTGCACTGCCGGAAGCGAAGGGCGGCGTCGACTGGCTCGATGCCGACACGCTGCTGCTGTCGAGCGCCTATGGCGAGAGCATGGCGACGAGCTCGGGATACTCTCGGACCGTCCGCCTGTGGCGGCGAGGTCAGCCGGTCGATCAGGCCGAGGTGATCATCGAGACCACCGCTGATCACATGGCGATCTCCGGTGTAGCCGACGACACCGGTGCGGCGCCACGGGTGTGGATCGTCGACCAGATCGACTTCTTCAACTATGGCATATGGCTGCGCGATGCGGCCGGTAACATGACGAAGCTCGATCTGCCGACCGGGATCTGGATGCAGGCGCATCGCGACTGGTTCGCGATGAAGCTGCGCAAGGACTGGACCATCGGAGGCCGGACCTATGCCACCGACACCGTGCTCGGCATCTCGCTCTCGGCCTTCCTGGCCGGCAGTCGCGATTTCGCGGTGCTGTTCGAGCCCGCACCGCGGCGCGCGCTACAAGGCTTGTTCTGGGCCGCCGGCAAGCTGGTGCTATCTATTCTCGACGAGCTCAAGCCGTGCTTCGAGATCTGCACGCCATCGGCTGCGGGCTGGAGCCGCGAGACGCTTCCCGGTCTGCCCGAGATCGGCGTCGTCGATGTCTGGCCGCTCGATCGGCATGCATCCGAGAGCAACGGCGACCTGCTCGCCAATGTGCAGGACCCGCTCACGCCGCCCTCGCTGCTGCTGCTCGAACGCGGCGTCGCAAGCCCTGTTGTGCTGAAGCAGGCGCCAAAGACATTCAATGCCGACGGTCTCGTGGTGACGCAGCACGAGGCGATCTCGATCGACGGCGAGCGCATTCCCTATGTCCAGACCGGCCCCGCTGCGGAGACCGGGGATGCGCCGGTCTATATGAGCGCCTATGGCGGCTTCGGACTTGCCGTGAAGCCGTATTACAACGCTTCGCTCGGCAGGCTATGGCTGGAGCGCGGCGGCACGACGGTGCAGGCGAATCTGCGCGGCGGCGGCGAGTTCGGCACGCGCTGGCACGATGCCGGCCGGCTCGCCGGCAAGAGGCTCTCGCACGATGATTTCGCGGCCGTGGCCGCCGATCTCGTGCGCCGCGGCGTGACGAGTGCGAAGCGCATCGCCGCGCAGGGCGGATCCAACGGCGGCATCCTCATCACCAACATGCTGGTGCGGTACCCTGAGCGCTTCGGCGCGCTGTTCTGCACCATCCCGCTGATCGACATGCGCCGCTACACGAAGTTGCTCGCCGGCGCGAGCTGGATCGCGGAATATGGCGATCCCGACAAGGCGGAGGAGTGGGAATGGCTGAAGACCTACTCGGCCTATCACAACGTGAAGGCCGGCCAGGCCTATCCGCCGATCCTGATCGCCACAACGCGGCGCGATGACCGCGTTCATCCCGGCCATGCCCGCAAGATGGCGGCAAAGCTCCAGGCGATGGGCTATGAGGCCTGGTTCTACGAGCCGGCAGCCGGCGGCCACGGCTACGGCAAGGACAACAAGGAGCGCGCGAGCTTCGAGGTGCTCGGCTTCCGGTTCTTGAAGGAGAGGATCGGATGGAGGGATGGCGCGGCGTGACAGCCTCTTGATTTGACCGACGCAAGTCCAGCGGGCCGTGCACCTCTCCCGATTGGTTTGCGGGACAGATCGGCGTGCTCGGGCGATGCGAAGCATCGTCCCCACGGGGCGGGTGAGGGTTTTCTGCTCTAGGGAGTATCCCGTTGCGGAGTCACCCTTTCCTCCGCCCTCACCCGTGAGCGAGCGGGGGAGGGAGCGCACCGCCGTCGCGGCTTAGCGCGCGAACACCAGCGTCAGATTGTTCGCGGGCATCTCGATCGTCTCGACCAGGCGAAGGGCCACCGCGTTCGCCAACTTCTCGACGTCGCTGATGTCGCGCACGCCCCAGTCGGGATTGCCTTCGCGCAAGGAGGTGTCGAACACCGCATTGCTGATCGCAGTGTGCTTGCCGTCGCGCTTGAATGGGCCGTAGAGGAACAGCTTGCCGTCGGGGCGCAGATAGCGGCCGGCGCCGGTGAACAGGCCTTCGGCCACGGCCCAGGGCGCGATGTGGATGACGTTGGCGCAGAACACGGCTGCGAGGCTGGTCGGTCCCTGCCCGCTTTTCATCTCCGGGCACCAGTCGGGATCGGTGAGGTCGATCCGCAGGGGTGAGCGGATGTTCGGCAGGCCCGCATGCACGCGCCAGGCTTCGATGCTCTTGAGGTGGCGCTGGTTGAGGTCGCTCGGCCACCAGATCAGGCCGGGTGTGTGGCGGGCGAAATGAACCACGTGCTGGCCGGTTCCACTGCCGAGTTCCACAACGTCGCCGGTCGTGCCGGCAAGATGCTTTTCCAGCGCCGCCCAGATCGGTTCGTGATTGCGATGGAAAGCCGGCGCATCGAGCCGGCCATCCGGCTCGACCCGTCCGCCGTCCCTGCCAAATTCAACGACGTATTCAGCCAAATGACGTCCCCAGAAAATGTGAAACAGAACACGGCCCTAGGGGGCAAACGACCGAGAATGATTTGCCATTCCCAGACAATGTGATGAATGAACTATCTCAACGGTTGCAATGCGGGGGATATTAATCCCATTTTGCCGCCTGCATAGTCTTGATTGTCAGGCGATGCCCTTTGTGCTTTTGAACAATTCCGCAAACGAGATCATCGACATAACGCTCGGGACGAAGCCTTGACCGTCTTTCCTTGCAAGCCCGCCCTGCTTGTTGCGCTGGCCCTCCTCGCCGGCGCGGCCGTGCCCCCGGCGGGGGCGCAATCCACCGTGACTGAGGGCCAGAAACTCGCTTTCGACCGCGGCAAGGGCAATTGCCTGACCTGTCACGTCATCAAAGGCGGCGACCTGCCCGGAACGATCGGGCCGGAGCTGAAGGACATCAAGGCCAAATACCCCGATCGCAACGAGCTGGTTGCGATCATCTTCGACGAGACCAAGCGCAATCCGCAAACCATGATGCCGCCGTTCGGCCGGAACCGGATTTTGACCGAACAGGAAATCAACGCGATCGTTGATTTCCTGCAGACCCTGTAACGGGCCGGCAGCCCAGGAGATTTGAGATGACCACGACCACCGGCCCTCATCCGACGCGGCGCCTGATCCTTCAGGGCGCAGCCTCCGTCGCGCTGCTCGGCCTCGGCAATCTGCCGTTCGGCGCCGCGCCCGCGCGTGCGGCGGCGAACGACAAATATCCGGAAGAGGCCTTCAGGCAGAAGAGCGAGGCGGACGCGATCAAGGTGCTCTACGGCAAGACCGCCGAACCGTCGGACAAGGTCAAGCTGGATGCGCCCGAGATCGCCGAGAACGGCGGCGTCGTGCCGATCTCGGTGACGACGACGCTGGACAAGGTGACCTCGATCTCCTTCTTCGTGGCCGAGAACCCGTTCGCGCTCGCGGCAAGTTACAAGATTCCCGATGGCACGATCCCTGCGGTCGCCAACCGGCTGAAGATGGCCAGGACCACCAAATTGGTGGCGATCGTGGAAGCCGACGGCAAGCTCTACAGCGCGACCAAAGAGGTCAAGGTCACCGTCGGCGGTTGCGGCGGTTAAGCGAGGCAGTTCGACATGGCATCAAGCATTCGCGTACGCGCAACGTCCAACGGCGACATCACCGAGGTGCAGGCGCTGATCCAGCACCCCATGGACACGGGCCTGGTCAAGGATTCCAAGGGCGAGCTGATCCCCGCGCATTTCATCCAGGAGCTGAAGTTCGAATGTAACGGCAAGGACGTCTTCGTCGCCAATTGGGGCACTGCGGTTTCCAAGGACCCCTACGTCAAGTTCAGCTTCAAGGGCGCCAAGAAGGGCGACGAGCTCAAGATCTCCTGGACCGACAACAAGGGTGGCTCGGACACGACCACCGCGAAGATCGCGTGATGAAACAGCGCGCTACGATCCTGCTCGGCTCGGCGTTCGTCGCACTCGCGGCGCTTGCCTTCGCCGCAACGCGCGTCGTCGCGGCCGACAAGGTCGACCCCGTCGCCGACGCCAAGGCGTTCCAGAACTTCTTCTTCCAGAAGTTTCCGGACGTGAAGCACGAGGATTTCGTCAACGGTCCTTATTCGATGAACGAGGACATGAAGCGGCAGTGGCAGGAGAAGGAAGAATTCCCGCCTTACGAGTTCGCGCTCGATGCCGGCAAGGAGATGTTCTCGACCCCGTTCAAGAACGGCAAGACCTACGCCGACTGCTTCCCGAACGGCGGCATCGGCATCCGCCAGAATTATCCGTACTTCGACACCAAGGAAGGCAAGGTCATCACGCTCGAGCTCGCGCTCAACCGCTGCCGCGAAGCCAATGGCGAGGCACCCTATTCCTACGTCAAGGACGAGATGGCCTCGCTCACCGCCTATATGGCGTACACTTCGCGCGGCAAACCGATGGACATCAAGATACCCGATGATCCCCGTGCCCTTGCGGCGTTCGAGAACGGCAAGCGCTATTTCTACACGCGGCGCGGCCAGATGAATTTCTCATGCGCGAGCTGCCATGTGCAGAGCCCGGGCGAACGCATCCGCGCCGAGACCCTGGCACCGGCGCTCGGCATCCTCAACGCGATGCCGATCTACCGCTCGGAATGGAGCGGCATGGGCACCACCAGCCGCCGCTTCGTCACCTGCAACAGTCAGACCCGCGCGGTTCCGCTGGAGCCGCAATCGGATGAATATCGCGACGTCGAATATTTTCTGTCCTACGTCGCCAACGGATTGCCGATCTCAGGTCCGGGAGCACGGCCATGAAGCGGTCACTTGCTCTCGCCATGCTGCTCGCATTGAGCCTTGCGCCATCCGCGCGCGCGGCAGATGAGGCGGATTACAAGGCGGCCTATGCCGCCGCCGAAGCCGCCTCCAAGGAGGCGGCCGGCTTGCGCAATCAGTGGACCGTGACCGTCTCTGCGCTGGCGGCAGCGAAGAAGGCTGCCGACGGCGGCGATTTCGACCGTGCTGTCGCCGCAGCCAAGGAGGCCGAGGCGCTGGCGCAGGCCTCCATCTTCCAGGCGAAGACCGAAAAAGAAGCCTGGAAGGCGATGGAAATCCGCTAGACTGCTCCCGAGTGGAACAATCCAGCGATCACGAGAGGCGCGGAGAATTTCTGAATGGCGATCCGCCGCCGCGACTTCCTGAAGAGTGCAGGCCTTGCGGCCGCAACGCTCGGCCTGCCCCGGCTGGCCCGTGGCACTGAAGCCGCCAGCATCTACGACGTCGAGCGGTTCGGCAATGCGCGGATCCTGCACCTCACCGACACGCATGCGCAGCTCAATCCGGTCTATTTCCGCGAGCCCAGCGTCAATATCGGCATCGGCGAGATGGCGGGACGGCCGCCGCATCTGGTCGGCCGCGCCTTCCTGGAGCGGTTCGGCATCCGGCCCGACAGCGCGGATGCCTATGCCTTCACCTGCATCGAGTTCGAAAAGTCCGCAGGCCGGTTCGGCAAGCTCGGCGGCTTCGCTCATCTGAAGACGCTGGTCGATCGCTTGCGCGCCGATGTCGGCGAGAAGCGTTCGATGCTCGTCGACGGCGGCGATCTCTGGCAGGGCACGGGCCTCGCCAACCTGATGCAGGGCCGCGACATGGTCGAGGTCGCCAATCTGCTCGGCATCGAGGCGATGACCGGGCATTGGGAATTCACCTATGGCGAGCAGGCGCTGCGCGACAATCTCGAGCGCTTCAAGGGCGAATTTCTGGCGCAGAACGTGTTCCTGACCGAGGAAGCCGCGTTCAACGACGCCCCCGCCTTCGACAAGGCCACGGGACGCGTGTTCAAGCCTTCGATGATCAAGGAAATCGGCGGGCATCGCGTCGCGATCGTCGGCCAAGCCTTCCCCTACGTTCCGATCGCGCATCCCAAGAGATTCACACCGGACTGGAGCTTCGGCATCCGCGAGGAGGAGTTGCAGAAGCATGTCGATGCCTTGCGCGGCACCGACAAGGTCGACGCCGTCATTCTGCTGTCGCACAACGGCATGGATGTCGACCTCAAGCTCGCGAGCCGCGTCACCGGCATCGACGTTATCCTCGGCGGCCACACCCATGATGCCGTACCGCAGCCGATTGCGGTGAAGAACGCGGCCGGCACCACGCTCGTCACCAATGCCGGCTCCAACGGGAAATTTTTGGCCGTGCTCGATCTTGCACTCGACAAGGGCAAGGTCAGCGACATCCACTATCATCTGCTGCCTGTCTATTCCGAGTTGCTGAAGCCCGATCCTGGAATGGCCGAGCTGATCGGCCGGCTGCGGGCGCCGCATGTGAGCGACTGGTCGGAGAAGATCGCAACGCCCGATCGCCTGCTCTACCGCCGCGGTAATTTCTCCGGACCCATGGACGAACTGATCTGCGCCGCGCTGCGCACCGAGCTCGATGCCGAGATCGCGCTGTCGCCGGGCTTCCGCTGGGGCGTCACCGCGCTGTCGGGCCAGGCGCTGACCATGGAGGATGTGCTGGCGGAGACCGCGATCACCTACCCCGAGACCTATGTGCAGGATATGACGGGGGCTCAGATCAAGGACATGCTGGAAGACGTCTGCGACAACCTCTTCAACGCCGATCCCTATTACCAGCAGGGCGGCGACATGGTGCGCGCCGGCGGGCTCAGCTACACCTGCACGCCGGACGCTGCGATCGGTAGCCGCATCTCGGAGCTGAAGCTTGGCGACGGCAGGGCGCTCAGCGCCGGCCACCGCTACAAGGTCGCGGGCTGGGCGTCGGTCAATGGCCAGCAAGGCGCGCCGGTGTGGGACGTCCTCGGCAAATATCTGCGCTCGGGCCGGATGTTGCAGGAGCGACTCGGCTCCGGTGTGACCTTGAAAGGCGTCGAGGGCAATCCAGGCATTGCAGGACAGGGATGATGCGGTCGCAGCTCTTATCCGCAATGATGCTGGCACTGCTCGTCTGGACCCCGCCCGCTCTTGCGCAACAGATCCCGCTCCAGGACAAGCCGTTCGCCGAGCACAAGGTCGTGCTGCAACTCTCCGACGGCGATGCGAAGAAGCAGGCGCTGGTGCTGAGCGTCGCCAACAATCTGCTCAAGGCCTACGATCCCGACAAGATCGCGATCGAGGTGGTGGCATTCGGTCCCGGCATCGACCTGCTTCTTGCCGGCAGTGAGCGGCGCAAGCAGGTCGAGAGCCTGATCGCACAGGGCGTGCGCTTCGACATCTGCCTCAACACGGTGGATACGATCGCGCGGGAGACGGGCAAGCGGCCGGAGTTCATCCAAGCGGCCACGCCGGTGCAGGTCGGGGTTGGGCAGATCCTGTTCCTGGCGGAGAATGGGTATACGGTGGTGCGGCCGTAGGTCCCTACCTGTCATTCCGGGGCGATGCGAAGCATCGAACCCGGAATCTCGAGATTCCGGGTTCGGCTCTGCGAGCCGCGGAATGACGGGCTAGGCCCTGCGATAGCAATCTTCCATTATTGCCGCCAGTGCAGTGAATTACTTCTCTTTCCGACCCGGAGCGTAGTAGAATCTTTGGAAACCAGTTCCACGCCGGGGTCTCTGCCATGATCTTCCGCCAGCTCTTCGACAGCGTTTCAGGCACCTATAGCTATCTGCTCGCCAGCCGCCCCGGCGGCGAGGCGCTCATTCTCGATCCTGTGCTGGAGAAGGTCGACCGCTACTGCCAATTGCTGCGCGAACTCGACCTCAAGCTGGTCAAGGCGGTCGACACCCATCTGCATGCCGACCACGTCACCGGCCTCGGCGAGCTGCGCGATCGCACCCATTGCATGACAGTGATGGGCGACCAGACCAAGGCCGACGTGGTGGCGATGCGGGTGGCCGACGGCGACAAGCTGACGATCGAGGGCCTGTCGCTCGACGTGATGTACACGCCGGGCCACACCGACGATTCCTACTCATATCTGATGGGCGACCGCGTCTTCACCGGCGATACGCTGCTGATCCGCGGCACCGGCCGCACCGATTTCCAGAACGGCTCGTCGCGCGCCCAATACGATTCGATCTTCAACCGCCTGCTCAAGCTGCCGGACGAGACGATGGTGTTCCCCGCGCATGACTACAAGGGCGACACCGTCTCCACCATCGGCGAGGAGAAGCGCTACAACCCGCGGCTCCAGGTGCGTTCGGTCGACGAATATATCGAGCTGATGGCGAATCTGAAGCTGCCCAATCCGAAGATGATGGACGTGGCGGTCCCCGCCAACATGCATGTCGGCCTGCATCAGGAGGAGCTGGAGAAGGAGGGCCGCGCGCTCAGCGCAATCGAGGCGATCCGCAGCCTCGGCCGGCCCGACATCCTGCTGGTGGACTTGCGCGAGACCAACGAGCGGCTGAAGCACGGCATGCTCGAAGGTGCGCTGCACACGCCCTACCCGTCGGTCGAGGAGAGCCTGAAGCCCGGCGGCATGCTGCGCGAGGTCGCGGCCGCGACGGGACGCCGCGTGGTGTTCTTCTGCGCCTTCGGGGAACGCTCGGCGATGGCGGTGGCGGCTGCGAAGGAAGCGGGACTTCTCAACACCGCCCATATCGCCGGCGGCATCGATGCCTGGAAGAAGGCGGGCGGGCCGGTAGTGCAGTGACGGCCTCGTCGCGGGCCTTGAGTTAAGTCAGCAACCGCACATATCTGGCGGATAGATTCGGATGCAGCATCACCATCCGGGACCAGCCATGGCCAAGACCGGGAATACGACCGCCAAGCCGAGCGCGCCGCCGAAGCAGGCGCAAGACAAGGCAAAGAAGCCCTCGCGCCGGCGCGAGAGCGACGACGACGAATACGAAGACGGCGACATCGCAACGCCAAAGCGCGATCGATATGGCCCTGACGACGAGCCGTTGTGAGGGGTAGCGCCACACTCCACCGACGCCCCTCACTCCCCCGCCAGCACTACCTGCCATGCGCCTGCGTTCATGGACAAATAACCGCCCTCCCCGATAGTTTGCGCGTCCATCGGGAGTGAAACGGAACTGCAATGGTCGACGTTCTCGCCGCACCGCAGCAAGGCAAGGCGGATAGTGCGCTGCGCACGCTGACCGGAATCTCGATCGCGCACTGGGTCAGCCATTTTCATTTGCTGGTCCTGCCGATGCTGTTTCCGTTCCTGAAGGAGAAGCTCGGCGTCGGCTATGTCGAGCTCGGCTTCTCGCTGACCGCGCTCGCCGTCGTTTCGGGCCTGACTCAGGCGCCGACGGGCTATCTCGTCGACCATTTTGGCGCGCGCAAGATCTTGCTGATCGGGCTGACCCTCGGCGGCTGCGCGCTGATCCTGCTCGGCCTGCACCTCAGCTACGCCGCGCTGATCGCCTGCGCCGTGCTGCTGGGCCTCGCCAACAGCGTCTATCATCCCGCCGATTACGCCATTCTGGCCGAGCACATGGACGAAGCGCGGATGGGGCGCGCCTTCTCGGTGCACACCTTCGCCGGCTATCTCGGTGGCGCGGTGACGCCGGCGATCGTCGCCGCGCTGGTCACGCTGTGGGGCGGCGTCGGCGCGCTGGTCGCGTCGGGAGCGATCGCCATCGTGGTGGCGGTGCTGCTGATCGCCATGGGCATTCCCGAGGCCGGCGCGCACAAGACAAAGCCGGGTGGCGAGCGCGCGCCGAAGCAGGCGGTGATCACGCCGGCGCTGATCACGCTGACCGCGCTGTTCATGCTGCTCAGCCTGTCGGTCGCCGGCATCAACAATTTCGGCGTGGTGGCGCTGATGAGCGGATACGGCACGTCTTATTCGATCGCCAATGTCGCACTGACCGCGTTCCTCGCCGCCAGCGCCGCGGGCGTGCTCGCCGGCGGCTTTCTCGCCGATCACACCGAACGTCACGGCTATGTCGCGGCGGCCTGCTTTGCCGCGAATGCGGCCATCGTGCTGCTGATCGCGCTGGTGACGCTGCCGGGCTGGGCCCTGACTGCCACGATGGCAATCGCAGGCTTCCTCTCCGGCGTGATCGCGCCGTCGCGCGACATGCTGGTGCGCAATGCGGCGCCCGCGGGCGCCGCGGGCCGCGCCTTCGGCATCGTCTCGACCGGATTCAATCTCGGCGGCATCGTCAGCCCGCTGCTGTTCGGCTGGATCATGGATCAAAGCGCGCCGCACTGGGTGTTCGGGGCGTCCGTGATTTTCATGGTGGCGACGGTGGTGCTGTCGCCGTTCACGGAACGGAAGCCGGCGAAGGCGGTTCGTGAGTAGCGAAAGCGGCTGGTTACGGGATCGGCGCGCGCCTGAGGGCGCGCTTGTCCGGGACGACGAGTGGAGAGAATTTCGAAAACAACAAACGACAAAACGGGAAGAAACATCATGAGCAATGCTGATCTCGTGATCCGCGGCGGCACCGTCGCGGATGGCCACGGCGGCGAGTTGTTCGAGGCTGACGTCGCCATCAGCGGCGGGAGAATCAGCGAGGTCGGGAAGATTTCCGCCAAGGGCCGCGAAGAGATCGATGCACGCGGAAAGCTCGTGACGCCGGGCTTCGTCGACGTGCACACCCACTACGACGGCCAGGTCACCTGGAGCCAGGACCTCACGCCGTCTTCGCAGAACGGCGTCACCACCGCGATCATGGGCAATTGCGGCGTCGGCTTTGCGCCGTGCAAGCCTGATGACCACACCCGCCTGATCCAGCTCATGGAGGGCGTCGAGGACATTCCGGAGCCGGTGCTGAGCGCCGGCATTCCCTGGGCGTGGGAGAGCTTTCCGGACTACATGGACTGGCTCGCCAAGCGCGATTTCGACATCGACGTCGGCGCGCAGCTGCCGCATGCCGCGCTGCGGGTCTATGTCATGGGCGAGCGCGGCGCGCGCCGGGATCCCTCGACCGCGGAGGACAATGCGGCGATGGCGAAGCTCGCGGGCGAGGCGGTGCGCTCGGGCGCGCTCGGATTCTCGACCTCGCGCACGCTCAACCACCGCACATCGACCGGCGACTTTACGCCGACGCTGAAGGCCGGCGAGGACGAGCTCGCCGCGATTGCCGGCGCGATGCATCGGCAGGGGCGCAGCGTGCTGCAGTTCGTGCTCGACCTCTCCACCATCCACGAGGACCTGCCGATGATGCTGCAGGTGGCGGACGTCACCAAGTGCCCGATCTCATTCTCGATCACGCAGAACGACAGGGCGCCGCAGCGCTGGCGCCAGACGCTGGATGAGATCAATGCCGCGGCCAAGCGCGGCCTCTCCATCACCGCGCAGATCGCGGCACGCCCGGTCGGCCTGCTGCTCGGGCTCGAGCTGTCGCGCAATCCGTTCCAGACCCATCCGAGCTACAAGGCGATCGCGCATCTGCCGCTGCAGGAGCGCTTGGCGCGGCTGCGCCAGCCGGATGTGCGCAAGGCGATCCTGGGCGAGACGGCGACCGCGACCGACGATCCGCTGTTCTTCCGGCCCAACTACGACAAGATGTTCCTGCTCGGCGATCCCCCCGACTACGAGCAGCCGCCGGAGAACGCGCTGGGACCGCAGGCGCGCAAACAGGGGCGTCAGCCGGAGGAGCTAGCCTATGACGCGATGCTGTCGGACGAAGGGCGCGGCATGCTCTACGTGCCCTTCCTCAACTATTCCGACGGCAATCTCGACGCGACGCGCGAGATGCTGCTCGACCCGCAATCGGTGCCGGGTCTGTCCGACGGCGGCGCGCATTGCGGCATCATCTGCGATGCGAGCTTTCCGACTTATCTGCTGACGCACTGGACGCGCGACCGCAAGCGCGGCGAGAAGCTCACGATCCCGTTCGTGGTCGCGGCGCAGTCGCGCAAGACCGCGTTGTCGGTCGGCCTCGCCGATCGCGGACTTATTGCTCCGGGCTATAAAGCTGACGTCAACGTGATCGACTACGACCGCCTGCATCTGCATCCGCCGAAGGTGCATTACGACCTGCCGGTCGGCGGGCGGCGGCTGTTGCAGGATGTCGACGGCTATGAGGCGACCATCGTGTCGGGCGTGGTGACGCGGCGACACGGCAAGGCCACCGGGCGCCGGCCGGGGAAATTGATCCGGGGCGCGCAGGGGGTGCAGTAGCGGGGGCTGCCGCTACCCTCCCCTGGAGGGGGAGGGTAAAAAACAGCACCTGCTATTACGTCGGCGATACCGCGCCCTTCAGCGCGTTGGCCTGCGCAGCGGCGGCGCGCGTCAGCCTGGCGCGCTCGGTGTTCGGCCAGAGCAGCAGAAGACCGAGCAGACCGGAGCAGACCATGATCACGGCATTGATGGTGAAGCCGGTCATGTAGCCGTCGATCGTGCTGCCGGCACGCTGGATCACCGTCCCCATCACGGCCGGGGCGATGATGCCGGCAAGCGTATAGAGAGCACCGTAGATCGCGAGAATCGCGCCGCGCTGCGACGTCGGGGTGAACTCGCCGAGCATGGGCGGGCAGACCACATAGATCGCCCCGCACAGGCCCGAGCCGACCACGAGCAGCGCGATCTGGAGGCCCGCGCCCTGGACATGCGGCATCATCGCCAGAATGAGCCCGCCGATCACCAGCGGCACCGAGCCGAGAACGCCGCGCGCCACGCGGGTGTTGTAACCGCGCGCCATCATCACCTGCGAGATCCAGCCGGTGAGAATGACGATGGTGGCGCCGAACACCCAGGGCAGGATCGAGATGAAGCCAGCCTGGCTCTGCGAGAAGCCGAGCCCCTTGACGATGAACGGCGTGAACCAGGTCAGGCCGAGCGACAGCGCCCAATAGGCGCCGAATGTTGCGGCGACGCATCCGATGAAGGTGCGCGAGGTGAGCAGCTGCAAATAGGGGATCTTCGGTTCGGTCACGGCCGAGGTTTGCGTGTCCTCCAGCGGTCCTTCCTTGCCGAGCGCGAGCCAGGCCGCAACCCAGATCAGGCCGACCACACCGAGCGCGCCGAAGGCATAGTGCCAGGAATGGTTGACGATGATCCAGTTCAGCGCCGGCACCGCGAGGATGACGCCGAACGCCGAACCCTGCGACAGGATCGCGGTGGGCAGCGTGCGCTTCTCGTCGGGGAACCATTTGTAGATCGCGTGCGCGGCGACCGAGAAGGCCGGGCCTTCGCCGGCGCCCAGCACGATGCGGCAGATCAGGAGCGTGGTGAACGAGACGGTGCCGACCATCGGAAATTGCGCCAGCGCCCAGACCACCGCGAGCGACAACAGCACCCAGCGCGTCGGCACCTTGTTGACGATGAAGCCGACCACGATGGCGGCGATCGAGAACAAGAAGAAGAAGGAGGAGCCGAGCAGGCCGAATTGCTCCGGCGTGAGCTTCAGATCAGTCATGATCGGCACGCCGGCAAGACCCACGACGATCTTGTCGGCGAAGTTCACCAGCATGAAGAGGAACAGGAGAAAGGTGATGGTCCAGGCGCCCTTTGGCGTCCTTGTCGTCTTGCCCGCCGCCGCCGGCGTTCCCTGAGCGCTCATGAATCTCCCCGTATGTCTTTTTGGCACTTTTTTGATTTGGCCATCTTGGAAGCTAACAACGGCTTCGAGACCAACGCAACCAGCATTTCCCCGGCAGGTGTGCTACGCAGCAATTCCGTTAATTCCGTCCGGCGCCATTCATCGTGCTGAGCATCCGAAATCTTTCCAAGACCTTCTCCGCGGCCGGCGAGCCGGTCCATGTGCTGCGCGGCGTCGATCTCGACCTCAAGGCTGGCGAACGCGTCGCGCTGACCGGCGAGTCCGGCAGCGGCAAGAGCACCTTGTTGCACCTGATCGCGGGACTCGATGCCGCCGATGGCGGCACGATCCGGCTGGAGGAGATCGAGGTCACCAAGCTGTCGGATGCGGGACGTGCCAGCTTGCGGCGCGACCGCATCGGCCTGGTTTTTCAGCAATTCAACCTGATCCCGAGCCTCTCGGTGGCGGACAATCTCGCCTTCCAGGCGCGGATCGCCGGGCGTCACGATGCAGCCTGGACCAAGGAGCTTGTCGAGCGGCTCGGACTCGGCAGCCTGCTCAAACGCTATCCAGAGCAAATATCAGGCGGCCAGCAGCAGCGGGTCGCGATCGGCCGGGCGCTGGCGACAAAGCCCTCGCTGCTGCTGGCGGACGAGCCGACCGGCAACCTCGATGAAGCCACCGCCGAGGACGTGCTGGCGCTGACGCGCGACCTCGTGGCGCGCACCGGCTGCGGCTTCCTGATGGTGACGCACAGCCTGCATCTGGCCGCGACGCTCGACCGTCATCTCACCTTGCATGCAGGACGAATCGCATGAGGCGCGCGCTGTGGGTGCTGGCGGTGCTCCTGAGCCATTGGCGGCGGCACGGGATGCAGTTCGCGACTCTGCTGATCGGACTGACCGCGGCGACCGCGCTGTGGAGCGGCGTGCAGGCCATCAACCAGCAGGCCCGCAGCGCCTATGACCGCGCGGCGGCGACGTTCGGCGGCGTGCGCACCGCGATGCTGGTCGCTCCCAATGCGGCAACCTTTCCGCAAGAGCTGTTCGTAAAGCTGCGCCGCGCCGGGTGGCCGGTGTCACCGGCGCTGGAGGGCAGGATCCAGATCAACGGACGCTCGGTGCGGCTGCTCGGGATCGAGCCGGTGACGCTGCCAGTCGCTGTCGGCAACGCGCCGCGCCTCGGCGCCTCGGATCTGAGCAGCTTTGTGGCACCGCCCGGCCAGACCTTGGTGGCACGGGAGACGTTGAGCGACTTGCAGGAAACCGAAGGCGCGTCACCGCCGATCAGCAGCGGCGCAAAGCTGCCGCCGCTACGCGTACAGCCGCAGCTCGCGCCCGACGTGCTGGTGGTCGATATCGGCGTGGCACAGCGATTGCTGAACAAGCCGGACCAGATATCGCGGCTGCTGATCGGCAAGCCGAAAGGCAAGCCGGCGCCGCTCGCGAGCCTCGTTGGCGACCGGTTGCAGTTGATCGAGCCGACCGCCGAGACGGAGCTGGAGCGTCTCACCGACAGCTTCCATCTCAATCTGACGGCGTTCGGCCTGCTGTCGTTCTTCGTCGGCCTGTTCATCGTCAACTCGGCCGTCGGCCTCGCCTTCGAGCAGCGGTTGCCGATGCTGCGGACCTTGCGGGCCTGCGGCGCCTCGGCGCGGCTGGTCAACACGGTGCTGGTGATCGAGCTGGTGGCACTGGCGCTGGTCGCAGGCCTGATCGGGCTCGTTTGCGGCTATGTCATCGCAGCCGCATTGTTGCCCGATGTCGCCGCCTCGCTGCGCGGGCTCTATGGCGCACGGATTCCGGGACAGCTCAGCCTGCGACCCGAATGGTGGGTTGCCGGCATCGGCATCAGCGTTGCCGGCGCACTTGTTGCGGCCGCCACCAGCCTGATTAAGGCGATCAGGATGCCGGTGCTGGCGACCGCGCAGCCGCGCGCCTGGCAACAGCGGCAACGCCGCTGGCTGGTCCTGCAGAGCTGTGCGGCCTGCGCCGTGTTCGCGGTCGCAGTGCTGCTGCTCCACTACGGACAGTCGCTGATCGCAGGGTTCGGCGTGCTTGCGGCGCTGATGTTGGGTGCGGCGTTGATCCTGCCAGCCTTCCTCGACATCATCCTGCTCGCCGGCCAGCGCGTTGCGCGAGGCCCGCTTGCGCTGTGGTTCTGGGCCGACAGCCGGCAACAGCTTTCCGGATTGTCGCTCGCGCTGATGGCGCTGCTGCTCGCGCTCGCGGTCAATGTCGGGGTGTCCACCATGGTGGAGACGTTCAGCCGCACCTTCATCGGCTGGCTCAACGGGCGGCTCGCCGCCGACGTCTACATCAGCGCGTCCGACAATGCGCAAGCCGTCGCGATCCGCAATTGGCTGAAGGATCGCAGCGATGTGCAGGCGATCCTCTCGGGCGGACGCGCCGAGGCGCAAATCCAGGGCCAATCGGTGGAGTTGCTTGGCCTGCCCGATCACGCGCTGTATCGCGAGCGCTGGCCCCTCTTGGAAACCGCGCCGCGCGCCTGGACGCAGCTGGTGCCCGGCAATGCCGCCTTCATCAGCGAGCAATTGAGCCGCCGGCTGAATGTGCGGATCGGTGACGTCGTCGAGGTGCCGGCGCCGGGCGGGAGCTGGGAGCTCGACATCGTCGGCATCTATGCCGATTACGGCAACCCCAAGGGGCAGCTCACGGTGAATGTCGCCGCACTTATCCGGCAGTTCCCGCAGACGCCGCAGACGCGGATCGGCCTCATCGTCGCGAAGGAGAACATCCCCGCCCTGATCGCGGCCCTGCAGAAGGAGTTCGCGCTCGACGATCGCAGCGTCGCCGACCAGGCGACGGTGAGGGCGGAATCGATCCGCATCTTCAACCGCACCTTTGCGGTGACGTCGGCGCTGAACGCGTTCACGCTCGGCGTCGCCGGCATCGCGCTGCTCACCAGCCTTTTGACGCTGGCGAATTCCCGCCTGCCGCAGCTCGCGCCGCTGTGGGCGATCGGCCTGACGCGGCCGCGCCTGGCCGCGATCGAGTTGACCCAGACGCTGTCGGTCGCGCTGTTCACGGCGGTGCTGGCCGTGCCGCTCGGCCTGTTGGTGGCGTGGTGCCTGATCGAAATCGTGAACGTGAAAGCATTTGGCTGGCGGCTGCCGTTCCACGTGTTTCCACTGCAGCTGATCGAGCTGGTCGCGGTCGCGCTGCTGGCCTCGCTGTTTGCGGCGCTGCTGCCGATGGTGCGGCTGGCGCGGATGCAGCCGGCGAATCTCGTCAAGGTGTTTGCCGATGAGCGCTGAAGCAATCTCGCGGCGTACATTCGCCGGCGGCATTGCCGCCCTCGCTCTCGCGCGCCGCGCAGGCGCGCAAGGCTATGCCGGACTCGGCGAGACCGCCGACGGCTTCGCGAAGGTGACGCCGGGAAGGACATTCACCTTCCCCGCCGATCACGGGCCGCATCCGGAGTTTCGCATCGAGTGGTGGTATCTCACGGCCAACCTCACAGACAGCAGCGGCGCCGCCTGTGGTCTGCAATGGACGCTGTTCCGCCAGGCGGCGCAGCCGGGCCCGCAACGCGAAGGCTGGGCCAATCAACAGGTGTGGATGGCGCATGCCGCGGTGACACGCGCCGACACTCACCGCTTCGCCGAAACATTTTCGCGCGGCGGCGTCGGGCAGGCCGGCGTGACGGCCAAACCGTTCGATGCCTGGATCGACGATTGGGAGATGAAGAGTCTCGAGCGCACCGACGATCGCACCTTGGCGCCGTCGACGCTGAGGGCCTCCGGCACCGATTTCAGCTATGCGCTGACGCTCGAAGCCGAGCGCCCAGTGGTGTTGCAGGGGGATGGCGGCTACAGCCGCAAGTCGGAGCGCGGGCAGGCGTCCTACTATTACAGCCAGCCGTTCTATCGCGCGCGCGGCACGCTCGCCATCGACGACAAGGCGGTCGATGTCTCGGGCCAGGCCTGGATGGACAGGGAATGGAGCAGCCAGCCGCTCGATGCCGACCAGACCGGCTGGGACTGGCTCTCGCTGCATCTTTCATCCGGCGACAAGCTGATGCTGTACCGGCTGCGGCAGAAGGACGGCAAGGATTATCCGTTCGGCAACTGGATCAGCGCCGGCGGCAACACGCAGATGATCGCGGGCGGCGACATCCAGATGATGCCGAAGGCCACCGCGGACGTTGCGGGACGCAAGTTGCCGGTGGAATGGCAGATCGCAATTCCCTCGCGATCATTCTCGATCCTTTGCAAGCCGCTCAATCCCGGGGCCTGGATGGGGACCGGATTTTCATACTGGGAAGGACCGATCAGCCTTGCCGGGACACATGACGGCGTTGGCTATCTCGAGCTGACCGGATATTGAGGCGCGATCTCCTCGAAGGAACCAGCGATGTATCATCTCACCGCCCTCGTCACCCTGCTGGCGATCGCGTTTTATTTCTTCACCGCCATCAACGTCTCGCGCTCGCGCGACAAGACCGGCGTCAAGGTACCGGCAATGTCGGGCCATCCGGATTTCGAACGGGCCTTCCGCATCCAGATGAACACGTTGGAATGGATGCCCATTCTCCTGCCCGCGCTCTGGCTGTTCGCGATCTACATCAGCGACGCCATCGCAGCCGGACTCGGCGCGGTCTGGATCGTCGGCCGCGTCATCTATTTCATCGGCTATTCGCAGGCCGCCGCAAAACGCGGCCCGGGCTTTGCGATCCAGGCGCTTGCTGCCATTGCGCTATGGGTTGGGGCGATCGGGGCGGTGGTGTTGCGGCTGGTGAAGTGAAGCACGGCATCGCGCGTGCTCATGTTCCGGGCGCGGTGCGTGCAACGCTGCGCCGCTGAACCGGGACCCAGTCAGGCCTCCATGGCCGGAAAGGCGTGGATTCCGGCTCCGCGCAGCAGCGTCTTGCGCTGCTGCGCGTCCGGGACACGAGAGCTTCACTTCGTCAGCGGGCAGCCGCTTTCCTTCGCGGTGAAGAAGGCCTTGTCGCCGGGGACGGTGGCCAGCAGCTTGTAGTAATCCCAGGGCTTCTTCGATTCCGAGGGCTTCTTGACCTCGAACAGATACATGTCGTGGACCATGCGGCCGTTCTCGAGCACCTTGCCGCCCTGCGCAAAGTCGTCGTCGACCGGAAGCTCCTTCAGCTTCTTGGCGACGGCATCCGGATCCTTGGTGCCGGCGGCCTTGACGGCCTTCAGGTAGCTCAGCGTCGCCGAATAGGTGCCGGCGTGGATCATGCTCGGCATCCGCCCGGTGCGCTTGAAGAAGCGTTCGCCGAGATTGCGGGCCTTGTCGTTGAGATCCCAGTAATAGCCTTCGGTCAGCACCAAGCCTTGCGCGGCCTGAAGTCCGAGGCCGTTGACCTCGGCGAGCGTCATCAACAGGCCCGCGAGCTTCTGGCCGCCGGAGACGATGCCGAACTCGGACGCCTGCTTGATCGAGTTGGTGGTGTCGAGGCCGGCATTGGCAAGGCCCACGATCTTCGCCTTCGAGCTCTGCGCCTGCAGCAGGAACGAGGAGAAGTCCGACGAATTGAGCGGCACGCGCACCGAGCCGAGCACCTTGCCGCCGTTGGCGGTGACGATCTCGCTGGTGTCCTTCTCCAGCGCATAACCGAAGGCGTAGTCGGCGGTGAGGAAGAACCAGGTGTCGCCGCCGGCCTTCGTCAGCGCACCACCGGTGCCGACCGCGAGCGCGCGGGTGTCATAGGCCCAGTGGAAGCCGTAGGGCTGGCAGGCATCGCCCGTCAGCCGCGAGGTCGCGGCGCCGACGACGATGTCGATCTTCTTCTTTTCCTTGGAGAGCTCGTGGATCGCAAGCGCGACCGATGAAGTCGTCAGCTCCGTGATCATGTCGACGTTCTCGACGTCGTACCAGCGACGCGCGATCGAGGTCGCCAGATCCGGCTTGTTCTGGTGGTCGGCGGTGACGAGCTCGATCTTATGGCCGAGCACCTCGCCGCCGAAGTCCTCGATCGCCATCTTGGCCGCTTCGACCGACCATTTTCCGCCGTAATCGGCATAGACGCCGGACTGGTCATTGAGGATGCCGATCTTGACGCCTTGGGCGGAGGCCGGCACCGCCAACAACAAGGCAGACGCAGCGGCCGCCAAAAGTGCTGATTTCATATGTTATCTCCCGACAGTCTTCTGTTGTGAAATCGCGCGGATAGTAGTGAAGAACCCCACGCCTGCCCATCCATTGCATGTTGGTCGTTAGTATGAAGGGCGCGCCGCAAAATCGATGTCGTCCCCGACAAGCGCAACGAAGCGGAGCGCTGATCCAGGACCCATAGCCACAGGATCCAGTTTGACGAAGACTCGTGGTTACCGCCTCGCGCCCACAACCACTCCCTGGGGGTATGGGTCCCGGATATGCGCTTGCGCTTGTCCAAGGGACGACACCGTGATCGAGGATGCACCATCGGCTAAAGGCCGACGTCAGGCTACCACCTCCGGCTTCTTGTCGCGCCGTCCTTCCGCCAGGTTCCGCACCACGACATAGAAGATCGGCGTGAACAGAAGCCCGAACAGGGTGACGCCGAGCATGCCGAAGAACACGGCAACGCCCACGGCCTGCCGCATCTCCGAGCCGGAGCCGGTCGAGATCACCAGCGGCAGCACGCCGAGGATGAAGGCGAAGGAGGTCATCAGGATCGGCCGCAAGCGCAGGCGGCAGGCTTCGATCACGGCCTCGAGCCGCGGCTTGCCTTCGAGCTCGATGTCGCGCGCAAATTCGACGATCAGGATCGCGTTCTTTGCCGCCAATCCCACCAGCACGACGAAACCGATCTGGGTGAGGATGTTGACGTCCTGGCCCATGATACGCACGCCGATGGTGGCGGCGAGCAGGCACATCGGCACGATCAAGATCACCGCGAACGGCAGCGTCCAGCTGCCATATTGCGCGGCGAGCACGAGATAGACGAACAGCACGCAGATCGGAAAGACGTAGAGACCGGCATTTCCGCCAGTGACCTGCTGATAGGACAGGTCCGTCCATTCGAAGGTGAAGCCGCTCGGCAGGGTGTCGTCGGCGAGCTTCTTGATGGTATTGAGCGCGGTGGTCGAGCTTACGCCCGGCGCCGGCTCACCCTGGAGCTCGGACGCCGCATAGAGATTGTAGCGCGCGACGCGGTCGGGACCAGAGACGTCCTTGAACTCGACCACGCTGCCGAGCATCACCATGTCGCCGGAAGCATTTCGCGTGCGCAGGCGCGCAAGGTCACTCGGTTCCTTTCGGAACGGGAAATCGGCCTGCGCGGTGACGTGGTAGGTGCGGCCGAACAGGTTGAAGTCGTTGACATAGGTCGATCCGAAATAGGTCTGGATGGTGTCGTTGATGTTGGCGATGGGCACGCCCAGCTTCTGCGCCTTGGTGCGATCGATGTCGACGAAGAGCTGCGGCGTGTTCGCCGTGAACGGCGAGAACACCGAGGTCAGGGTCGGCGCCTTGCGCGCGGCAGCAACCAGCTCGTCGGTCGCGGCTGCGAGCATTTCCGGCCCTCGACCCTGGCGGTCCTGAACGCGGATGGTGAAGCCGCCGCCGGTGCCGATGCCGGGCACGGCCGGCGGCGGAATCACGATGATGAATGCACCTTGGATCGCGGACAGACGCTTGCGCAGCTCGGCCGTGATGGCGTTCGCGGACAGCCCCTTCTTCAGCCGCACCTCCGGCTCATCGAACACCGGGAACAGAGCCGCCGCATTGCCGGCCTGCGTACGCGTGGCGCCGGAGAAGCCGGCGAAGGCAGCGACGCGGACGATGCCGGGCGTATCCAGTGAGATGCGCTCGATCTCGCGCACGATTTCCGTGGTGCGCGCCAGCGAGGCCGCGCCCGGCAATTGCACCGATACGATGACGTAGCCGCGGTCCTGCGCCGGGATGAAGCCCTGCGGCGTGGTCACGATCAGCCAGCCGGCGCTGCCGATCAGCACGACATAGATCAGGAGCATCACCACCGAATGCCGGATGACGAAATTGGCGAGGCCGGCATAGCCATGCGAGAGCCGGTCGAACACTCGGTTGAACAGGCCGGTGAAGGCGCCCCATGCCCGCGCGATGACGTTCCAGGCAGCCGGCGGCCGCTTCTCTTCGTGCGGGGTGAGGATCTGCGAGGCCAGCGCCGGTGACAACGTCAGCGAGCAGAAGCAGGAGATCGCGGTCGCAACAGCAATGGTGACGGCGAACTGCTGGAAGAACTGCCCTGAGATGCCGCCGAGGAACGCGGTCGGGACGAACACCGCGCACAGCACCAGCGCGATCGAAACCAGCGCGCCGCCGACCTCCTCCATGGTCTTCAGCGCCGCATCGCGCCGGCTCAGGCCGTGCTCGAGATGGCGTTCGACATTCTCGACCACCACGATGGCGTCGTCGACCACAATGCCGACCGCGAGCACGAGGCCGAACAGGGTCAGATTGTTGATGGAGAATCCAAGCGCCGCCATCACCGCGAAGGTGCCGACCAGCGAGACCGGGATCGCGATGATCGGAATGATCGCGGGCCGCCATCCCTGCAGGAACACCAGCACCACGACGACCACGAGCAGCATCGCCTCGTAGATCGTCTTGATCAGCTCATGAACCGACTGGGCGATGAACTCGGTCGGATTGTAGCCGATATTGTAGTCGAGACCCTTCGGGAAGCTCTCCTTCAGCTTCGTCATGGTGTCGGAGATGTGCTTCGCCGTCGCGAGCGCATTCGACCCGGGCCGCTGCGTCACCAGCATGGCGACCGCCGATTTGCGCAGCAGGAAGCTGTTGGTGGAATAGGCCAGCGCGCCGAGCTCGATGCGTGCGACGTCGCGCAGCCGCACCGTTCGCCCGTCGGAACCGGCCTTGATCAGGATGTCCTCGAACTGCTTCTGGTCCTTCAGCCGTCCCGTGAAGACGAGGTTCGGCTGGAAGGCGCGGTCAACGATAGGCGGCTCGGCGATCTGTCCGCCCGCAATCTGCACGTTCTGGGCGCGGATGGCCGCCAGCACCTCGGTCGAGGTCAGGCCCAGATTTGCGATTCGATCAGGGTCGAGCCACAGCCGCATCGAATAATCGCGCGCGCCGAAGATCTGAATGTCGCCGACACCGTCGATGCGCAAAAGCTGGTCGCGAACCTGGAGCAGCGCATAATTGGAGATGTAGAGCTGGTCGAACGTGTCGTCGGACGACAGCATGAATACGACCATCAGGATGTCGGGCGAGTTCTTGCGCGTGGTGACGCCGTTGCGCTGGACCTCCTCGGGCAGTCGCGGCTGCGCGATCGCGACACGGTTCTGCACCAACACCTGCGCCTTGTCGAGGTCGGTGCCGAGCTTGAAGGTGACGGTGATGGTGAGCTGGCCGTTCGAGGTCGCCTGGCTGTAGAGATACAGCATGTCCTCGACACCGTTGATCTCCTGCTCGATGGGAGCGGCGACGGTATCGGACACGGTCTGCGCCGAGGCGCCGGGATATTGCGTGGTGACGACGACGGTCGGCGGCACCACTTGCGGATATTCGGAGACCGGCAGCGTCGTGTAGGCGAGCGCGCCGACGATCAAGAGCACGATCGACAGCACCATCGCCAAAATGGGCTGGTTGATGGAGAGACGGCCGAGATTCATGACTTGCCACCGGCCGGAGCTTGCGCGGTCTGGGGAGCGACCTTGGCGCCGACGCGGGCGCGCTGGATGCCGTTGACGATGACGCGGTCATCAGCCTTCAGCCCTTCGCGGATCACGCGCAGGCCGTCGTCGAGCGGTCCCAGCACCACGGGGCGCGCTTCCACCGTGTCATCAGGCTTGACCACGAACACCATCTTGCGGGACTGGTCGGTTGCAACAGCGACATCGGGGATCAGCAACGCCTCGTAGGGCGCGCTGCCGATCAGGCGGACGCGGCCGAACTGACCCGGCAGGATCGACAGATCGGTGTTCTTGATGACGGCGCGGCTGCGCAGCGTGCCGGTGGAGACATCGAGGCGGTTGTCGAGGAAGTTGATGGTACCTTCATGCGAGGGCTTGGTCTCGCCGGCGAGCGTCACCTGCACCGGGTTCGCGGTGTCGCGCGAGCTCGGGCGCCTACCTTCGAACCACAGCTTGCTGTATTTGATGTAGGTCGCTTCATCCATGTCGAAATAGATGTAGATTGGATCGAGCGTCACGATCGAGGTCAGCAGTGTCGAGGCGCCGTTGTCGCTGCCCTGCACGAGATTGCCCGGGCTGACGAGATGGCGGCTGACGCGGCCGGTGAGCGGCGCGGTCACATGCGTGAACTCGATGTTGAGCTTGGCGGCCTTCAGCGCACCTTCGGCCTGCACTTCGGCAGCGTGCGCGGCTTGCAAGGCCTGGCGGCGTTGGTCGACGACCTGCTCGGAGACCGCGCTGGTCTGCACCAGGTTGAGGCCGCGATCGAGCTCGCGCTTGGCAAGCTCTACCTTGGCGCGAGCGTCGGAGAGCTGGCCGTCCGCCTGCGCGGCCACCGCCTCGAACGGACGCGGGTCGATCACGTAGAGCAGGTCGCCTTGACGCACGATGGCGCCGTCCTGGAATTCGACGGAATTGACGAAGCCGCCGACGCGCGGGCGCACCTGCACCTCCTCGACCGCCTCGAAGCGCCCGGTGAACTCGTCCCAATCGGTGACGGTGCGCTTGACAGGCTGGGCCACCGTCACCGGCGGAGGCGGCGGAGCAGCTGCCTGCGATGCCGGCTTGTCGCAGCCGGCGAGGGCGAAGGCTGCGGTGAGAAGCCCGGCAATGGCGCTGAGCTGAACGAAATCGTGCTTTTTGACAAACTGCTCGCTTCCGTCCGGTCCGCTCATCCCAGGTCCTCGCATAAAAGCCGCGGAAAAAGCAGGGTACGCCTCCACCTGCGGGGGCCACAACATGGGTGGCAAAGATGAACTCTTCAAGACCACTGCACGCGCAATGCCCGGCCAGATGCCCTGGCCGGATGGTGGGTTGACAGAGGAAGGGGTGGTCGCGCACGCGCAGCATTCTTCGCCTCTCCCCGCGTGCGGCCGCGTGCGGGGAGAGGGAGAAGGAGCCGCCAGCGTGTTCGCGCATGACGGACGCGGCGGGCTCGGCTAGACTGTCCCTTACAAAACAAGACGAATTGTCCGGGGAGGACGGGCGTGCACCAGGGACGTGTCGTTTTTGGCGCGATCGAAGAGGTCGTGTTCGGCCATCCTGCGGCCGGCGCGATCGTCGCGCAGATGGACCGGCTGGGAACCCGCCGCGCCTTCCTGATGGTCTCAGGGACGCTGAACCGTCAGACCGGCGAGATCACGAAAATCAAGGACGCGCTCGGCGAGCGCTGTGCCGGCCTGTTCGACGCCATGCCGGCGCACACGCCGCGCGAGGCGGTGATCGCGGCAACCAATGCAGCGCGTGAGGCGGGCGCCGACCTGATCGTCACCGTCGGCGGCGGCTCGATCACCGACGGCGCCAAGGCGGTGCAGCTCTGTCTTGCCAACGACATTGACGACATCGACGGCATCGAGCGAATCCGCGTGCACAAGGGCGTCGCACCCGAGATGAACGCGCCGACAGTGCGCCAGATCAGCGTGCCGACCACCATCGCCGGCGGCGAGTTCTCATCGATCGCCGGCGTCACCGACCGCAGCAGCAACGTGAAGCAGATGCTGCGGCATCCGCTCATGGTGCCGCGCGCGACCATCCTCGACCCACGCATCACCGTGCACACGCCGGAATGGCTGTTCCTGTCGACCGGCATCCGTGCCGTCGACCATTGCGTCGAAGCGATCTGCTCGCGCGAGACCCACCCTTATGCCGACGCGCAATCGGTCAAGGGCCTTGCCATGCTCGCCGATGCACTGCCGCGGGTGAAGGCGGACCCTGCCGATCTCGACGCCCGCATGGATGCGCAGATCGGAACCTGGCTGTCGATGGGCGCGCTCGCAGCGGGTGTGCCGATGGGTGCGAGCCACGGTATCGGCTACGTGCTGGGGGCCGCCTTCGGCGTGCCGCACGGCTACACCTCCTGCATCATGCTGCCGGCGGTGATGCGCTGGAACGCGCGCGACAATGCCGAGCGCCAGGTGATCGTCGCCGCCGCGATGGGCTATCCCGGCCGCGATGCCGCCGACGTGCTCGATGCCTTCATCCGATCACTCGGCATGCCGCGCAGCCTCGCCGAGATGCGCGTCTTGCCGGAGCATTTCGAGACAATCGCCGAACAGGCCATGCGAACGAACTGGATTCCGCGCAACCCGCGCAAGATCACAGGTCCCGCCGACATCAAAGAAATCCTGCTTCTCGCCGCATGATCCAAGCCGGAGGATAGATGTACACTGGTCGCCACGCCCGCCTGCGCCCGCTGCAGCCCGCATTCATCATGGCGGCGACGGGCGAGACCGTCACCTATCGCGAGCTCGAGGCACGCAGCAATCGCCTGGCGCATCTGTTCCGCAAGCACGGCTTGAAGCGGCTCGATCACTACTCGATCTTCATGGAGAACAATTCGCGCTACCTGGAGGCCTGCGGCGCGGGTGAGCGCTCCGGGCTCTACTACACCTGCATCAACTCCTTCCTGACGCCGGGCGAGCTCGCCTATCTCCTCGTCAACAGCCAGTCGAAGATTTTGATCACGTCGCTGGCCAAGCTCGCCATCGCGCGCGAGGCGATTCAGGCCTGCCCCGACGTCAAGCTCTGCATCGTCGCCGATGGTCCGGGCGAGAGCGAACGTATCGTCGGACTTGCGGACGTGACCGCGGACATGCCGACAACACCGATCGCGGATGAATGGCTCGGTACCGCCATGCTCTATTCATCCGGTACGACCGGACGGCCGAAGGGCATTTTACGGCCCCTTCCGGAAGAGCCGCCGAAGCACAATCTGCCGCTGTTCGATTTTCTGACCAAGCTTTGGCACTACCGCGAGGGCATGGTCTATCTGTCGCCGGCGCCGCTCTATCACTCCGCGCCGCAGGCCGCAGTGAACCTCACGATCCGCATGGGCGGGACCGTCATCGTCATGGAGAGTTTCGATCCAGAACGTTACCTCCAGCTCGTCGAGCAATGGGGCATCACCCACACGCAGCTGGTGCCGACGATGTTCTCGCGCATGCTGAAGTTGCCGGCGGAGGTGCGTGGCCGCTACGACCTGTCCTCGCTGGAGATCGCGATCCACGCCGCGGCGCCCTGCCCGGCCCTGGTCAAGGACGACATGATCAAATGGTGGGGACCGATCATCCACGAATACTACGGCGCCACCGAGGGCCTCGGCTTCACCGCCTGCAACAGCGAGGAATGGCTCACTCATCGCGGCACCGTCGGCAAGGTGCTGCTCGGCGACCTCCACATTCTCGACGAGAACATGCGGGAGTGCCCGGTCGGCACCCCGGGCCAGGTCTGGTTCAAGACCGCCTCGCCGTTCGAATATTTCAACGATCCCGAGAAAACCAGGGAGGCGCGCTCGGCCGACGGCAGCATGAGCACGGTTGGCGACGTCGGCTATGTCGACAAGGACGGCTTCCTCTACCTCACCGATCGCGCGACCTTCATGATCATCTCCGGCGGGGTGAACATCTATCCGCAGGAATGCGAGAACCTGCTGATCACCCACGCGAAGGTCGCCGACGCCGCGGTGTTCGGCGTGCCCAATGCCGATCTCGGCGAAGAGGTGAAGGCGGTGGTGCAGCCGATGCCGGGCGTGGTGCCGGGGCCGGCTCTCGCCGAAGAGCTGATCGCGTTCTGTGCAAAATCGTTGTCGCGACAGAAGGTGCCGCGCTCAGTCGATTTCGAGCAGGAACTGCCGCGGCTGCCGACGGGCAAGCTGTACAAGCGGCTGCTCAGGGACCGGTACTGGGGGAACAAGGCGTCGCGGATCGTGTGAGGGGCACCGCAAGCTCCATTGTCGTCCCGGAGAAGCGCGCCTCAAGCGCGCGCCGATCCGGGAGGACGGCGGAGCATGGGGACAGGACTGCACATAACGTCAGCGCGGGAACCGCTACTTCGCACCTGCACTCGCACATTGTGAAAGTGTGAAGCCTGCGGCCTTACGTCATCCAAATTGCCAAGGCCGCAAAGAGCCTTGCCCGTTGCCTCGCTCCATCTGCCTCGCTATCGTCTGACAAACAGGTCGCAAAAGGCCGAGGTCCAGGGAGGATGAGCATGCGGAGCGTGTGGGCGCTCGCCGCAATGGCGGCGCTATCTGTGCTGACGGCCTCGACCGCCACGCGCGCCGGCGAGCCCAAGCAGGGCGGTATCCTGCGGATGTATCACCGCGACAGTCCGGCCAACGCATCCATCCTCGAGGGCGCGACCTACTCGGTCAACGTGCCGTTCATGGGCGTGTTCAACAACCTCGTCATCTACGATCAGCACATCGCGCAGAACAGTCCTGATACGCTCCGGCCGGAGCTCGCCGAAAGCTGGTCCTGGAGCAGCGACAACAGGAAGCTGACGTTCAAACTGCGCCAGGGCGTGAAATGGCATGACGGCAAGCCATTCACGTCGGCCGACGTCAAATGCACCTTCGATCTCCTGATGGGCAAATCGCAGCAGAAGCTGCGGCAGAATCCGCGCAAGGCCTGGTACAGCGAAGTCAACGAGGTCACCACGAGCGGCGAGTTCGAGATTTCCTTCGACCTGAAGCGGCCGCAGCCCTCGCTGCTGGCGATGCTCGCGTCCGGTTACACGCCGATCTACCCCTGTCACGTCTCGCCGGCGGAGATGCGCACTCATCCGATCGGAACCGGACCGTTCAAATTCGTCGAGTTCAAGGCCAATGAATCGATCAAGCTGACGCGAAATCCGGACTACTGGAAGAAGGGCCTGCCTTATCTCGACGGCATCGAGTACACGATCATCACGAACCGCTCGACCGCGATCCTCGCTTTCGTCGCCGGCAAGTTCGACATGACCTTTCCGACGCACATCACGATCCCGCTGCTGAAGGACATCAAGTCGCAGGCGCCGAACGCGACCTGCGTCGTCGAGCCAACCAACGTTTCCACCAACATCATCGTCAATTCGACCTCGCCTCCGTTCGACAACATCGATATCCGCCGGGCGATGGCGCTTGCGCTCGACCGCAAGGCGTTCGTCGACATCCTGTTCGAGGGCCAGGCCGACATCGGCGGCACCATGCTGCCGCCACCGCAGGGCATCTGGGGCATGCCCAAGGACAAGCTCCAGACCATTCCGGGCTATGGACCCGACGTCAACGCGAACCGCGAGGAAGCCAAGAAACTGATGCAGAAGGCGGGCTACGGTCCGGACAAGCATCTCGCGGTGAAGGTCTCGACGCGCAATCTCGCGGAATATCGCGACCCCGCGGTGATCCTGATCGACCAGCTCAAGAGCATCTATATCGACGGCGAGCTCGATGTCGTGGAAACCGCAAACTGGTTTCCGAAAGTCGCGCGCAAGGACTACATGCTCGGCCTCAATCTGACCGGCAGTTCCGTCGACGATCCCGACCAATCGTTCTACGAGAACTATTCCTGCGGCTCGGAACGGAACTACACCAATTACTGCAACAAGGAGATCGAGAAGCTGTTCGACGTGCAGTCGCAAGAGACCGACGTCAGCAAGCGCAAGCCACTGGTGTGGGATATCGACAAGAAGCTGCAGGAGGACGTCGCCCGCCCGATCATCTTCCATGCACGGGCCGGCACCTGCTGGCAGCCCTATGTCAAGGGCGTCACGATCATGTCGAACAGCTCCTACAACGGCTTCCGCTACGAGGATGTGTGGCTCGACAAGTAGCGTCAGGCTAAAGATCAGCGGCTCGACGGAGGCACGTGATGTTTGCCTATCTGGTGCGGCGCCTGTTCCTGATGCTCGTGACCCTGTTCGGGATCTCGGTCGTCATCTTCTTCCTGCTGCGCATTGTGCCCGGCAACATCGTCGATATCCTGTTCGCCGCTGCCGGCTATGTCGATCCGGCCGACAAGGCCGAGCTCGAGAAACAGCTCGGCATCGACCAGCCATTGGTTGCGCAGTATCTGCACTGGATCGGCGGCTTGCTGCGCGGCGATCTCGGCTACTCCTATGTCTCCGAAAAGCCGGCGCTTCAGGAGATCCTGCCACGGATCCCGATCACCGCGCGGCTCGCCGGGCTGGCGCTGCTGTTCTCGGCATCCATCGGCATTCCGCTCGGCGTCATCAGTGCCGTGAAGCAGGGCACAAAGCTCGACTATGCGCTGCGCGTCGTCAGCCTCAGCGGCTTGTCGCTGCCCTCGTTCTGGCTCGGCCTTCTGATCCTCACCGCGTCGGTGGCGATGTTCGGCCAGATGCCGATCTTCAACCCGAATCCGAAGACCTGGCTCGAGGCGTTCGCGACCTATGCCGTGCCGGCCGCCGCCGTCGGCTTCCGCAGCGCGGCGCTGACCATGCGCATCACGCGCTCCTCGATGCTGGAGGTGCTGCGGCAGGACTATATCCGCACCGCGCGCGCCAAGGGTGCCTCCGAAGCGGCCGTGAACTATCACCACGCGCTCAAGAACGCGATCCTGCCCGTGATCACCGTGATCGGCATCGAGGCGGCGTTCCTGATCGGCGGCCTGATCGTCACCGAGACCGTGTTCAATATCCCCGGTGTCGCGCGCTTTCTGGTCGAGGCGATCCGCTGGCGCGATTATCCGATCGTGCAGAACCTCGTGATGTTCATCGCCGTCGTGGTGGTGTTCGCGAACTTCACCGTCGACATGCTCTATGCGGTGTTCGACCCGCGGATCCGGTACTCGGAATAGGAGATCAGCTTGGCCGCGATCGACTATGATCTCGAACTGAGGCGGGCCGGCGCGCATGCAACCGGCGGCTGGCGACGCGTGCTGTTCATGGCGCAGCGGCATGTGCTGGGTGCGGCCGGGCTCGTTATCATGACGGTGTTCGTGCTGACGGCAATCTTCGCCGACTTCATCGCACGCTACGATCCCCTGACGGTCGATTCGGCCCGCGCGCTGGCCCGCCCGAGCCTGGCGCACTGGATGGGCACCGATTCCTTCGGCCGCGACGTGTTCAGCCGCATCATTCACGGCGCGCGGATCTCGCTCGCGGTCGGGCTCGGTTCGACCGCGCTCGGCGGCACCATCGGCGTGATCGTCGGCCTCACCTCGGGTTATCTCTCGGGCTGGGTCGATCTCGTGTTCCAGCGCGTCTCCGACGTTCTCCAGGCTCTGCCGCTGCTGGTGCTGGCGCTGGTCATGACGGCGGCGCTCGGCCCCTCGCTGCCCAATGTGATCATCGCCATCGCCATTCCGCTGATCCCGACGGTCGCGCGCGTCATCCGCGCCAACACGCTGGCGCTGCGCGAGCAGCCCTTCGTCGAAGCCGCAAAGTCGATCGGGATGAGCGAGATGCGGATCGCGCTGCGCCACGTGCTGCCGAACACGCTGGCGCCGCTGATCGTGCTGGCGACGGCGCAGCTCGGCTCGACCATCCTCACCGAAGCCTCGCTGTCCTTCCTGGGCCTCGGCATTCCCGAACCCTATCCGTCATGGGGGCGCATGCTCTCCGAATCCGCCGCCGAATATGTCCGCACCGCGCCGTGGCTCGTGATCTTCCCGGGCATCGCAATCAGCCTCGCCGTATTCGGCGCCAATCTGTTCGGTGATGCCCTGCGCGACATCCTGGATCCGAGGCAGCGCGGCTGATGGCGGACAAATCCGATCTCGTGCTCGAGGTGAAGAACCTGAAGACGGTGTTCTTCACCAACTCCGGCCTCTTCAAGGCCGTCGACGATCTCTCCTTCAGCGTGAAGCGCGGCGAGACGCTGGCGATCGTCGGCGAGTCCGGCTGCGGCAAGAGCGTGACCGCGCTCTCGCTGATGCGGCTCGTGCCCGATCCGCCCGGCCGCATCGTCGGAGGCTCCGTCTCGCTCGAAGGCACCGACCTGCTGGCGCTGGATGAAACGCAGATGCGCAGGTTCAGGGGCAACCGCATCTCCATGATCTTCCAGGAGCCGATGACCTCGCTCAATCCGGTGATGCGGATCGGCGACCAGATCGTCGAAGCCGTGCGGCTGCACCGGAACATCTCGGCGAAACAGGCCCAGAACATCGCGGTCGAGATGCTGCGGCTGGTGCGCATCCCCGAGCCGGCGCGGCGCGCGCGGGAATATCCGCACCAGCTCTCCGGCGGGATGCGCCAGAGGGCGATGATCGCGATGGCGCTGGCGTGCCGGCCGGCGCTGCTGATCGCGGACGAGCCGACCACTGCCCTCGACGTCACCATCCAGGCGCAGATCCTGGCGCTGATGCTCGACCTCCAGAAGGAGCTCGGCACCGGCCTCGTGCTGATCACGCACGATCTCGGCGTCGTTGCGCAGACGGCGCAGCGCGTGATCGTGATGTATGCCGGGCGAAAGGTTGAGGAGGCCAGTGTCGAAGCGCTGTTCGCCTCGCCGAAGCATCCCTATACGCGCGGGCTGATGGCCTCGATCCCGGCCGTCCCCGCATCCGGTGTTCCTGCGCAGGCGCGGCTGAACGAAATTCCCGGCACGGTGCCCTCGCTGGTGCGGCTGCCGAAGGGCTGCGCCTTCGCGCCGCGCTGCAAGCTCGCCATCAAACGTTGCGAGGCCGAATATCCGCCGCTGGCGGACTGGGGTGGCGGCCATCTCGCCGCCTGCTGGCGCGCGGAAGAAGTCGCGGAGGTGGCATGACCGCGACGCTGCTCGAAGTCACCGATCTCAAGAAGCACTACCCCGTGCGCGCCGGCGTGCTGCGGCGGCAAGTCGGCACCGTGCATGCCGTCGACGGCGTCTCGTTCGCGCTTGGAATCGGCGAGACGCTGGGTCTCGTCGGCGAATCCGGCTGCGGCAAGTCCACGGTGGCGCGCAGCGTGCTGCGGCTGGTGGAGCCGACCTCTGGCCAGATCCGCCTCGACGGCGAGGACATCACCCATCTATCGAAGACCGCGCTGCGTCCGCATCGCCGCTCGATGCAGATCGTGTTCCAGGACCCGTTCGCCTCGCTCAATCCGCGCATGACTGCAGGCGATATCGTCGGGGAGCCGCTGGCCGTGCACGGGCTTGCGAGCGGCAAGGAGCTGGAGACACGGGTCGCGAAACTGTTCGAGCAGGTGGGCCTGCGGCCCGACCAGATGCGCAATTTCCCGCATCAGTTTTCGGGCGGCCAGCGCCAGCGCATCTGCATCGCACGCGCGCTCGCGCTCGAGCCGCGCCTGATCGTCTGCGACGAGCCGGTCTCCGCGCTCGACGTCTCGATCCAGGCGCAGGTGATCAACCTCCTGATCGACCTGCAGCGCCAGCACGGTTTCTCCTATCTCTTCATTGCGCACGATCTTGCCGTGGTGGCGCATATCAGCCACCGCGTCGCCGTGATGTATCTCGGCCGCATCGTCGAGATCGCCGACAAGGACGAGCTGTTCCGCAATCCCAGGCATCCCTACACGCAGGCCCTGCTCGCCTCGGTGCCGATCGCCAACCCGCTAGCGAAAAAGCTCACGCCGCTGGTCGATGGCGATGTGCCCAGCCCGGTCAACCCGCCCTCCGGCTGCGCGTTTCACACCCGCTGCCGGTTTGCGATGGAGCGGTGCAAGACGGAGCGGCCGGCGCTGGTCGACGCGGGCGACGGGCATCAGGTGGCGTGCTTGCTGAACGAGGGGACGGGTCGGAGCCAATAGCTCCACTGTCGTCCCCGCCCCTTATCAGAGCGGAGTTTGAGGCAGCATCTCGCCCCATCGTCATTGCGAGCGCAGCGAAGCAAATCCAGACCGTTACCGCGGAGGGATTCTGGATTGGTTCGCTACGCTCGCAATGACGAGCTTGGCATCAGCCCGCCTCGATCTCCACCACGATCCTGCCCGTGGTCACCTGCTCACCCTCGGTGACGTCGATCGCGGCGACGACGCCGTCGATGCCGGCCTTGTGGACGTGCTCCATCTTCATCGCTTCCAGCGTCAACACCGGCTGGCCCGCGGTGACGCGGTCGCCGGGCTTGACCAGCACGGCGACGACGCGGCCGTTCATGGCCGCGCGGACCTTGCCATCGCCGCCATTGGCTGCGGCCGCCTTCGGCGCGGCGAGGGTGAGATCGGTGATCGCCAGCGGGATGCCGCGGTGCTGGACGTAGAGGCGATCGCCATCGCGCAGAACTTTTGCGCTGTCCATCACGCCGTCGTGGCGGAAGCGGATGGAATCGGGATCGAGCTGCTCGACCTCGAACCTGTCCTGACGTCCATCGACGACGACACTGTAGCTGCCATCGCGCTCGCGCGTGACTTCGAGCTCGTATTTCTCGCCGGCAATCTCGATTTTCGCCGGCAGCGGAAAGGGGGCCGCGAGACTCCGCCCGCCCTGCCACGACGGCGCGCGTGGGTTGGTGACGTAGAGCAGCAGGCCCGCCAGCGCCACGTCGAATGCCGCGTTCGCGCGCGCTGTCAGCAGCTCGTCGCGATGCGCACTGATGAAGGCCGTCGTCGCCTCGCCTTTGGCGAAGCCGGGATGACGCAGGCAGGACATCAGGAACGCCTGGTTGGTGGTCACGCCAAACGCGGTGAGCTGCTCCAGGCCGACGATCAGCCGCCCCCTCGCCTCCTCGCGCGTGGTGCCGTGGCTGATCACCTTGGCGATCATGGAATCGTAGAACGGTGGAATCTCCGAGCCCGATTGCAGCGCGTGCTCGACACGGATACCGTCGGGCACCTGCCAGCGCGCCATGCGGCCGGACTGCGGCATGAAATCCTGCGCGGCATCTTCCGAGCAGAGGCGGACCTCGATGGCATGGCCTTCGAAGCAGATGTCCTGCTGCTTCACGGGCAACGGCTCGCCGCGCGCGATGCGCAGCTGCAGTTCGACGAGATCGAGCCGGGTGATCGCCTCGGTCACGGGATGCTCGACCTGCAGGCGCGTATTCATCTCCATGAAATAGAACTCGCCGCGTGCATCGAGCAGAAACTCCAGCGTGCCGGCGCCCTCGTAGCGCAACGCCTTCACCGCGGCGACAGCGACCTCGCCCATCTTCGCGCGCAGCTCGGGCGTGACGGCGGGAGACGGCGCCTCCTCGATCAGCTTCTGGTGGCGACGCTGCACCGAGCAGTCGCGCTCGCCGAGATGGATCGCGTTGCCGTGGCTGTCGCCGAACACCTGGATCTCGATGTGCCGGGGATTCTGGATGGCGCGTTCGAGGATCGCGGTGGGATCGCCGAACGCCGCCTTCGCCTCGGAACGCGCACTGCGCAGCGCATCGGGAAACGAGGCCGCATCGGTGACTAGCCGCATGCCGCGGCCGCCGCCACCCGCGACCGCCTTGATCATCACAGGGAAGCCGATCTTTCCGGCTTCCGCGAGCATGACTTCGTCGCCCTGCTCAGTGCCCTGATAGCCGGGGACGATGGGTACGCCGGCCTTCTTCATGATCTCCTTGGCGCCGGCCTTGTTGCCCATCGCCTCGATCGCCTGCGGCGAAGGGCCGATGAAGACGAGGCCGGCATCCTTGCAGGCGCGCGCGAACTCCTCGTTCTCGGCGAGGAAGCCGTAGCCGGGGTGAACGGCATCGGCGCCGCTCGCCTTCGCCGCGGCAATGATCGCGGGGATGTTGAGATAGGATTGCACCGGCAAGGCTTCACCGATGCGCACGGCCTGGTCGGCCTGGTGCACGTGGAGGGCATCGCGATCGGCATCCGAGTAGACCGCGACGGCGCTCAAGCCCAAGCGCCGCGCACTGCGCATCACGCGCAATGCGATCTCGCCGCGATTGGCGACCAAAACCTTGAAGAACGGGCGGTGCAGCACTGATCCGTTCCTCATGGGCGGGCCACCGAGAATTGCATGCGCTGGGGCGTGCGTGCGTCGCCTTCGCGGCAGACCGCGAGCACCTCCGACAATACCGCGCGGGTATCGCGCGGATCGATCACACCGTCGTCGAGCACGCGCGCGCTGGTCGAGAACACGTCCATCTGGCCGTCGAACACGCCGATGATCTCGGCCTTCATGGCGTCGAGCCTGTCCTTTTCGATCGGCTTGCCGCGCCGGGCTGCGGCGGCTTCCGTCACGATCGCCATGGTTTCGGCGGCCTGCTCGCCGCCCATCACTGCGGTCTTGGCATTGGGCCAGGAAAAGCAGAAGCGCGGATGGAAACCGCGGCCGCACATGCCGTAATTGCCGGCGCCGAACGAGGCGCCGCAATAGATGGTGATCTGCGGCACCGTCGCCGAGGTCACGGCTTGGATCATCTTCGAGCCGTGCTTGATCATGCCGGCTTCTTCATAAGATCTGCCCACCATGTAGCCGGTGGTGTTGTTGAGATAGAGCAGCGGCGTGCGGGTCTGGCAGCAGGCCTGGATGAAATGCGTCGCCTTGTTGGCACCGGCGGGATCGAGCGGCCCGTTGTTGGTGATGATGCCGATCGCCTGCCCCTCGATGCGGGCGTGGCCGCAGACCGTAGCCGGGCCATAATTCGGCGCCATCTCGGTGAAATCGGAATCGTCGACGATGCGGGCGATCACCTGCTTCATGTCGACCGGCCGCTTGTGGTCCATCGGCATGATGCCGAGCAGCTCGTCCTGATCGTAGCGCGGCGGCTTGAACTCTGGAGCCGCCCTGCCCGGCCGCTCCCATTCCATCGCCGCCATGATCTCGCGGGCAATGCGCAAGGCATCGCGGTCGTCCTCGGCGAGATAATCGCCGAGGCCGGAGATTTGCGTATGCATCTCGGCGCCGCCGAGCTCCTCCTCGGTCGCGATCTCGCCGGTCGCGGCTTTCAGCAGCGGTGGCCCGGCAAGGAAGGCGCGGGTACGGCCACGCACCATGACGATGTAATCGGATAGGCCGGTCTGATAGGCACCGCCCGCGGTGGAGGAGCCGTGCGTGACGGTGACGACCGGCAGCCCTGCCGCCGACAACCGTGCCAGATTGCGAAAGATGTTGCCGCCGCGGACAAAATCCTCGACGCGGTAGCGCAGCAGATTGGCGCCGGCACTTTCGACGAGCTGGACATAAGGCAGCTTGTTCTCCAGCGCGAGCTCCTGCACCCGCAGTGTCTTGTCGAGGCCGTAAGGCTGCAGCGCGCCGGCGTCGATGCCGGAATCACTGGCGCTGACCATGCAGCGGATGCCCGAGACGAAGCCGATGCCGGCGATGACGCCGCCGCCGGGCACGCTCTTGTTGGGATCCGGCACGTCGAACATGTAGCCGGCGAGCGTCGACAGCTCGATGAAGGGCGCACCGGGATCGAGCACCAGCGCGACGCGCTCGCGCGGCAGCAACTGGCCGCGCTTGTGGAAGCGGTCCTTCGCTGCAGCCGATGCGGCCCGAGTGCGCTGTTCCAGCGCGCGCATGCGGTCGATCAGCGCAAGCATGCCGTCGCGGTTGGCGAGGTAGGCGGCGCCGCCGGGGGAAATGGTGTTTTCGAGAATGGACATGACTCTATCCTGCTCGTCATTGCGAGGAGCGAAGCGACGAAGCAAATCCAGACTATTTCCACGGAGAGATTCTGGATTGCTTCGCTTCGCTTGCAATGACGGGTGAGGCGATACCTACCTGTTCGTCCCAAAGATCTTCCGCGCCTCGGCGGGGCTGGCGATATCGCGGCCGGCGCGCCGCGCACAGGCGGCGACCGCTTCGATGAGCTGACCGTTCGACGTCACCTTCTTGCCGTCGGCGAGATAGAAGGTGTCCTCCAGCCCGGTGCGCAAGTGACCGCCGAGCTCGGCGCAGCGCTGATGCAGCGGCCAGATCTCTTCGCGGCCGATGGCGGTGACCTGCCAATGCGCCTCGGGGTGCTTCAGCTTGATCAGGATCGGCAGCAGCTCGGGATCAGCCGGCATGCCGGACGCCACACCCATCACGAAATTGTATTCGAGCGGGCCCTTGTACATGCCGACCTGGGTGTACATGCCGACACAGCGGACAATACCAACGTCGAAACATTCGAACTCGGGGACGGTGCCGACCGCGTTCATGACGTCGAGATAGTCCTTCACCTTCTCGACCGCGTTGTCGAACATCATCGGCGGCCAGGCCCAGGTGTTGTCGGCCTTCACCTTCAGATAGTTCAGCGAACCGGCGTTGCAGGCGGCGATCTCCGGTTTTGTCTCACGGATACAGTCGAGCGCGCCGGAGTAGTTCGGCCCTGATACGCCCGAGGTGTGGTTGATGATGACGCCGGGACAGGCCTCGCGGATCGCCTGCTGAATCTCCTTGCTGACCGCGACCTCCCAGGACGGCAGATGCCCCTTGCCCGGCGCCTGCTGGCGCAGATGGATATGCATGATGGACGCGCCGGCCTCGAAGGCAGCCTTGGCCTCGCGCGCCATCTGTTCGGGCGTCACGGGCACGTTGTGCTGCTTCGGATCGGTGAGCACGCCGTTCAGCGCGCAGGTGATGACGGCCTTGTCGCTCATGCCAAAAGTGTCTCGCACGTTGGGAATTCAACGGTTGCGATCATGTGACGCGCGACATGCGGCTTCTTGCGCGGAGAAGCTGGAAAAAACGAGGAATCCCAGGGCGGGCAAAGGCGCTCTTGCGCCGTGCCCACCACATTTCGGTGTTTGGAAAAGATGATGGGCATGCTTCCGCTTTGCCCATCCTACGAGAGCAGCGCTAGCTTGCCTCCGCCATCCGCACCGTCTCGGTGCTGCGGTAGATCGCGAGGTCGCGCGAGCCGACGAAGATCGCGCGCGGCTTCAGGCCGTAGAAGCGGCGGATCGAATGGCTGAAATGGGTGCTGTCGGGATAGCCGATGTCCTGCGCGAGATGGGCGAGGTTGAGGTCCTGGTTGGCGAAGTGCAGCAGATGCCGCGCACGCTTCCACGCACGGAACGAGCGGAACGAGATGCCGGTCTCTTCCTTGAACAGATGCAGGAAGCGCGAGGCGGAGAGGCCTGCTTCGGCTGCGCAGGTATCCGCCGTCACCGGCTCGCCGGAGAAGCGCTCGATGCGGGCGACGGCGCGCATCACACGCGGATCGAGCACGCGGCGCGGCAACGCTTCGCCAAAGCACATCTCGTCGAATTCGGCGGTGGTGATGTCGCCGTAGCGGCGCCGGCGCAGCAACGCGTAGGCGGCAAGGATCTTGCGGGCATAGCCGGCCCGATCGGGTCCGGTCAGCCGTGCGGCCAAAGCCTCGATCACGCCATCCGGCATGCTTTCCGGCTCGAGGGTCACGCTGATCACGGTGCGGTAGTCGCTGGCAATGGAATGCCGCTGGTTCGGCAGGGTGACGAGCAGTTCGCCGGTGGAGAGGACGTCGTCGATCGTCAGGTGCAGATTGCCCTTCACCGCCACATAGACGTGGCAGCAGCCAGGCGTCCTCTTGCGGGGGCGGCCCAGTAGGCCGGCATAGAATACCCGCTCCGGCGTGATCAGCATCAGATGGTCGGATTCGCGACCTTTATCTTCCATTGGGGTCCTCCTCGCGCGGCTCTCTGGCCGCTGCGGACGGAGGTCACCTTAGCGGAAATTTGGGCGCTGTCACGATAGGATAGCGCTGTCATGGAAACAGCGCCGTCGTTCCGGGGCGGTCCATTGGACCGAACCCGGAACCTCGAGGATTCTCAGGCGCAACGGCGCACCGGAGTTCGATGCTTCGCATCGCCCCGGAACGACAATCTCAACGCACGCGTGGTGCAACATTCTGCTCGTTTCCGGCCTTTTGCTCAGCAGCAACCGCGCGCCTGAAGCCGTCGCGCTGCTGCAGGCGCGCCCAATAGGCCGCAACATTTGGCCCAAAATCCTTGGCGAGACCGATGCTGTGGGCGAGGCGCAGCGCATAACCGATGACAATGTCAGCGGCAGTGAAGCGGCCCGCGCACAAGTTTTCGGCATTGGCCGTAGCGGCCTCGACCGCGCGCAGTCTGCCCAGGAACCATTTTGCGTAATCGGTGGCGACCTGCGGGTTGCGCCGCTCCTCCGGTTCGAGTTGGGTGTATCTGAGCACCAGCGTTTGCGGGAAGGTTAACGTGGCGTCGCTGAAATACATCCAGTTCAGGAACGTGCCATAGGCGGGATCTTCCGGTCCCACCATCAGCGGCGTCGGGCCGTATGTGATGCCGAGATAATGGCATATGCCGGAGGATTCGGTCATCCGCGTCTCGCCGTCGATCAGGAAGGGGATGGTCCCGAGCGGATTGAGCGCAAGATAATCCTTGGCGAACACCCGCGGCGGGAACGGCAGCATCTTCAATTGATAGGGCAGTCCCATCTCCTCCAGCATCCAGAGCGGGCGGAACGAGCGCGCGGCGTCGCAGTGGTAGAGTGTGATCATCAAGCACTTCCTTTGCTGCCGGGCAGCGTGCCCATCATCTTGCACAGGACCATCAGCATGACCTCGTCGGCACCACCGCCGATCGAGGTCAGGCGGCTGTCGCGATAGGCGCGGCTGACCGGCGTCTCGTTGGTAAAGCCCATTCCGCCCCAATATTGCAAGCAGGCGTCGGTGAGCTCGCGGCCGAGCCGGCCAGCCTTCAGCTTGGCCATGGTCGCGAGCCGCGTCACGTCCTCGCCCGCGACCAGCTGCTCGCCCGCGCGATAGATCAGCGCGCGCAGCAGCTCGACCTCGGTCTGCATCTCCGCAAGCTTGAAATGGACGACCTGGTTGTCGAGGATCGACTTGCCGAAAGCCTGGCGATTGCGGGTGTACTCTATGGTCTGATCGATGATGTATTCGTGCGCCTTCAGGCAGGCCGCGGCACCCCAGAGCCGCTCCTCCTGGAACTGGATCATCTGGTAGGTGAAGCCTTTGCCCTCCTCACCGATCCGGTTGCGCTTGGGCACGCGGACATTATCGAAGAAGATCTGCGCGGTGTCGGACGAGCGCATGCCCATCTTGTCGAGCTTTCGCGCGACAGTGACGCCCTTGCTCTTCATGGGGACGCAGATCAGAGACTTGTTGCGGTGAACCGGCCCGTCGCCGGTGTTGGCGAGCAGGCAGATCCAGTCGGCCTGCGTGCCGTTGGTGATCCACATCTTGCCGCCATTGATGACGTAATCGTCGCCGTCGGAACGCGCCTGAGTCTTGATCGAGGCGACGTCGGAGCCGGCGCCCGGCTCGGAAACGCCGATGCAGGCGACGAAATCGCCCGAGATCGACGGCGCCAGAAACTCGCGCCGCACCTCGTCCGAGCCGAACCGCGCCAGCGCGGGCGTCGCCATATCGGTCTGCACCCCGATCGCCATCGGCACGCCGCCGCAGGTGATGGCGCCGAGCTCCTCGGCCATCATCAGGGCGTAGGAGTAGTCGAGGCCGGAACCGCCGAACTCGACCGGCTTGTTCAGGCCGAGGAAGCCGAGGCTACCCATCTTCTTGAACAGCTCGTGCGCCGGGAAGATGTCGGCCTTCTCCCATTCGTCGACATGAGGATTGATCTCGTTCGCGATGAATTTTTGCAGGGAACGGCGGATGTCGTCGTGGTCGGCGGTGAATAGCATTCTTTCCCCTTTGTCATTCCGGGGCGCGCGAAGCGCGAACCCGGAATCCAGAGACTAGGTCCTACAAGATCGAGATTCGCAGGTGCGCAAGAGCGCACCATAGTTCGACGCTTCGCGTCGCCCCGGAATGACGGTGAGCGTCATAACCCCATCTGCCTCGACGCCAGATCCTTCATGATCTCCTCGGTGCCGCCGCCGATGGCGTTGACCTTGACCTCGCGGTAGATGCGCTCGGCCTTGATGCCGCGCATGAAGCCGGCGCCGCCGAAGATCTGCACGGCCTCGGAGGCGCAGAACGCCATGGTCTGCGTCGCCTGGTTCTTCATCATGCAGATTTCGGCGACCGGGCTCTCGCCCTGCTCGAGCCGCCAGGCCAGCATTTCCAGCATCGCTTGGGAAGCCGCGACCTTCTGCGCCATGTCGACGATCTTGTGCCTGATGACCTGGTGCTGCGCGAGCGGCTTGCCGAAGGTGTTGCGCTCCTTGGCATAGGCGATCGCCTCGTCGAGGCAGACACGCGCGAAGGCGGTGCAGCTCGCCGCCATGCCCATGCGCTCGCTGTTGAAATTCTGCATGATGATCTTGAAGCCGTGCCCCTCCTCGCCGATCAGGTTCTCGGCCGGTACGCGGCATTCGTCGAAATGCAAGGTCGCGGTGTCGGAGGCCCACCAGCCCATCTTCTTCAGCTTCGTCCGCGACAGGCCGGGCGTGTCGCCCTCGATCAGGAGCAGGCTGACGCCGCCGGCGCCCTCGCCGCCGGTGCGCACGGCAACAGTCAGGTAATCGGCGCGCATCCCGGAGGTGATGAACGTCTTCTCGCCGCTCACGACGTAGTGATCGCCGTCGCGGCGCGCCCGCGTCCGGAGGTTTGCAACGTCCGAGCCGCCGCCCGGCTCGGTGATCGCAAGCGCGGAGATCTTCTCGCCTGACAGCACCTGCGGCAGCACACGTGCCTTCACCTCGGGCCGCGCCGCACGCGCGATCGGCGGCGATCCAATCGTATGACTCATCAAGCTGGCGCTGATACCGCCGGCGCCGGCTTGCGCCAGCTCTTGGCTGGCCACGATCTTCATGAACTGGTCGGCGGCGATCCCGCCGTATTCCTCGGGAAATCCGAGCCCCAACAGACCGATCTCGGCCGCTTTGTGGTAGAGCGCGCGCGGGAATTCGCCGGCCTCGTCCCACTCGTGGGCGAAGGGCGTGATCTCCTTCTCGACGAAGCGGCGCATGACGCCGCGGAAGGCGTCATGCTCGGCGGTATAGAACGGACTCTTCATCGCACAGGTGCCTAGTGGAGGGAATCGTCCCGACAACCATGGCCGGAACCTTGGCAGCTCACTTGCGCGGAGTGGCTGACTGGAGCCGGCGCTCCGGGCAAGGCAGCAACCTAGCCACTCAACGCAAGACGATTTTCGCCGCTCGCAGGCCAACTCTGGCGCAAAAAAGTTGCTGCACAGACTCCGGCTGGCCCCCAGGGCCACGCCGGGCATGGTGCATGGGCAACAAAGAAAAGAGGGCGCACAAGACCGCCCGAGGGAGGAATTCTTGGCCATTCGTTACTACGACTGGATCGCCCATCATGGACGCCGCGCGCCGAACAAGGTCGCGCTCATCGATCTCGCGAGCGAGCGACGCTTCACCTATTCGCAGCTGGATGCCCGTGTCTCGCGCCTCGCCTCGTTCCTGCGCCACACGCTCAACGTCTCGCGCGGCGATCGCGTCGCAGTGCTGGCGTTAAACACGACCGATACGCTAGAGGTGCAGTTCGCTTGTGGCCGGTTGGGTGCCATCTTCGTGCCGCTGAACACCCGCCTCACCGTTCCCGAGCTTCAGTTCATCACCGGCGATTGCGCGCCGAAGGTGATGATCCACGATATTGATCTGGCCGAGACCGCGCAGAGCGTGGCGAAGCTTTGCGGGGTTACGACGAACCTGCTGCTTGGTCCGGGCGGCACCTATGAGGCCGGCATCGCCGCCGCAAAGCCGCTGGGCCGCGCCGAGGAGGTCACGCTCGATGATATCTCGACCATCATGTACACCTCGGGCACGACCGGACATCCGAAGGGCGCGACCATCACCCATGGCATGACGTTCTGGAATTGCGTCAATCTCGGCGGCCCCACCTGCATCGGTCCGTCCTCGGTGCTGCTCACCGTGCTGCCGTTGTTCCACACCGGCGGCCTGAATTGCTACACCAATCCGGTGCTGCACGCAGGCGGGACCGTGATGATCATGCGCGCATTCGATCCCGGCACGGCGCTCGGCCTGATCAACGATCCCGCGCAGGGCATCAACGTGTTCTTCGGCGTGCCCGCGATCTATCAGTTCATGGCGCAGCATCCGGCCTTCGCGACCACCGATCTCAGCCGGCTGATCGTCGGCGGTGTCGGCGGCGCACCGATGCCGGTGCCGTTGTTGAAAGTCTGGGAGGCACGCGGCGTCGCGCTGCAGCAGGGCTATGGCATGACCGAGACCTCGCCGGCCGTGCTGGTGCTCGACCGAGAGGATGCGGCGCGCAAGGCCGGGTCCGCCGGCAAGCCGGTACTGCACACCGAGGTGCGCGTCGTCCGCCCCGATGGCAGCGACGCCGATGTCGGCGAGCTTGGCGAGCTCTGGGTCCGGGGGCCGAACATCACGCCGGGCTACTGGAACAGGCCGGAGGCGAACAAGACATCCTTCACCGATGGCTGGCTGCATACGGGCGATGCCACGCGCGTCGACGATGAGGGTTTTTACTACATCGTCGACCGCTGGAAGGACATGTACATCTCGGGCGGCGAGAACGTCTATCCGGCTGAGGTCGAGAACGTCCTGCACCAGCTCACCGCGATCGCGGAAGCCGCCGTGATCGGCATTCCCGACGTGCAATGGGGCGAGGTGGGCCTTGCCATCGTCGCGCTCAAGCCCGGCCAGAAGCTGACCGAGGCCGACGTCTTTGCGCATTGTGCGGCCAATCTGGCGCGCTTCAAATGCCCGCGCCGGATCCGCTTCGTCGATGCGCTGCCGCGCAACGCCACCGGCAAGATCCACAAGCCGACCTTGCGCAAGCAGTTCTCGATGACTTCCGAAGTCGACAAGACAGTCGCCAACGCCTGAAAGAAGCGCCCCTCACGAGCGCTTTTCTTTTTTGAAGTGCCTGCCCCACCCCACAAAAGCGAAGGTATTTCCATGAAGAACAAGAAAATCGCCTTACTCGCCGCGGCGACGGCCCTGACCTTGCTCTCGGTTCAGAGCGCCTCTGCGCAGAAGAAGTACGACACCGGTGCCAGCGACACCGAGATCAAGATCGGCAATGTCGAGGCCTATTCGGGCCCTGCTTCCGCCTACGGCGTCATCGGCAAGACCGAGGAAGCTTATTTCAAGATGATCAACGACCAGGGCGGCATCAACGGCCGCAAGATCAACTGGATCTCCTACGATGACGGCTATTCGCCGCCCAAGACCGTGGAGCAGGTCCGCAAGCTGATCGAGAGTGACGAGGTGTTCCTGGTGTTCAACGCACTGGGCACGCCGACCCAGACCGCCGTGCAGAAATATCAGAATGCCAAGAAGGTGCCGCAGCTCTTCCTCGCCACCGGCGCCAGCAAATGGAACGACCCGAAGAACTTTCCCTGGACCATGGGCTTCCAGCCGAGCTATCGGGTCGAGGCGCGGATCTTCGCCAAATATATCCTGCAGGCGAAGCCGGATGCCAAAGTCGCCATCTTCTATGCCAACGACGATTTCGGCAAGGACTACGTCGCCGGCATCAAGGAGATCTTTGGCGAGAAGGCATCTTCGCTGATCGTGGCGGAGGAGAGCTATGAGACCACCGAGCCCTCGATCGATTCCCACATCGTCAAGCTGAAGGGCACCGGCGCCAACGTGTTCGTCAACATCTCGACGCCGAAATTCGCGGCACAGGCGATCAAGAAGATCGCCGAGCTCGAATGGAAGCCGATGCACGTGATGACCGACGTGTCGATCTCGATCGGCGCGGTGATGAAACCCGCGGGGCTCGACGCGTCGGAAGGCGTGCTGTCGGCGACCTATCTGAAGGACGCATCAGACCCGCAATGGAAGGATGATGAAGGCATGAAGAAATTCCTCGCCTTCATCGACAAGTACATGCCGGGCGCCAACGTCTCCGACACCAATCTCGTCTACGGCTATGCCGCTGCTCAGACCTTGGTGCAGACGTTGAAGCAGTGCGGGGACAATCTGACGCGGGAGAACGTGATGAAGCAGGCCGCGAACCTGAAGGACTTTGCGCCTGATACGCTCATCCCGGGCATCAAGATCAATACCAGCGCCAACGACTTCGCGCCGATCGAGCAGCTCAAGATGATCCGGTTCAAGGCTGGTCAATGGGAGCTATTCGGCGACATCATCAGCGCCGAAATCGGAGGCTAAAGCATGATCCGGAAAAGTGCGAAGCGGTTTTCCGGAAAGATCATGCGTAAAACAACAAGCTCAAGCGCGATGACGATTCATCCAAATCTCATCGCGCTTTAGTCCGGACCGGTTGAATACGCCCCCTGCCAGATAGCGGCCGAAAAGGCCGCTATCTTTTCAAGGGAACGAGGTCGAGGCGAGGTTATGCCGGCAGGAACAGCGCGAACGGCTCATCCACCGTGCGGCGCAGGTGCTTTCGGTACAGCTCATAGTTGGCATCGCCGGAAGCGACCCGCCCGAGGGACGGCTTCGCAACGTTCCTGATCGGTACATAGGCGATGGGTGCAGCGATCGGCGTCAGCTGCGAGCCGGGGCCGGCGCGGAGCGTCGAGATGATGCCGTACATCTCGCCGGAAACGGTCGGGCGCGACACCGTGATCACGCGATGCTGGCCGTGCTTGATGATGACGAGGTAGATGAAGCCGGACTGATGGGGCACGGCGACCTCGCCGGTGTGCTCATAGGCGGCATCGGTCCGATCGCCCTCGCGGAAGACCAGCGACGAGACCTTCGGCTCCCAGACGATCTCGGTGCGATAGGCGAAGATCGCATCCTTGTCGCCGAAGGAGGGCCGCAGGGTGATGTAGACGTCCTCCAGCCAAGTGACGGCGCGATGCGCATAGGAGCCGAGGCTGTCGGGCGCGACATCGTTTTCGGCGGGAGGCGTCACGACGACGGCGTTCTTGCGCAAGGACACGCCCAGCGCTTGCTCCAGACGGACCGTCGTTGCCAGCGTGAACGGCCGGCGGCCGCCTAAAACTTTCTCCAGCGTCGACAGACTAAGCTTGGCCTGCTCCGCCAGCGCCTGCCGGGAGATCCGGCGTCTGGCCAGCTCCTCGCGAATGGTTTCCGCAATCTCGCGGCTCTGCTCGTCTGAAAGCTGCTTGTCGGCCTGCGTCTGCATCGTCAACCCTGCCCTGAGAGTCCCATCCTAGCAGGGCGGACAAACCAGCACAAAACCGCACAGGGCCGCCCCGGCGGAAGCAAGTCCGGGCCGGCCGCGGCGGAACATTGCCGATCATTCTGCTCGCGAAAAGGTGCCCTGCCGGCGGATGTTGAGAGCCAGCAAACACGCTTCGGGAGCAAGCCAAATGGACACCTACGACATGGCGGAGAGCGACGAACACCCCCTGTTGAGCCGGCTCATCAAGGTCGGACTGTTCCTTCTCGCACAGAGCATCGCAGTGATGCTGGTCGCCGTCCTGGCGCTGCTGGTGAGCTTCGGGACGAGCTGGTCGGCAACGACCGAACAGGCCAGCCTGCTCCAGCCCGGCGACGCCAGATCCGGCAGCCTGCTGCTGAAGGAAGACGGCGCCTATGCCGAGGCGATCCGCCTTGGCACGGACATCGATATCACGGTATCGGGCCCGACGCTGCGCGCGCGCGTCACCCAGGTGTTTCGCAACCCGACCAAGGATTGGGTCGAAGCCACCTATGTCTATCCGCTCGCGACCGATGGCGCCGTCGACACGCTGAAGATGGTGGTCGGCGACCGCGTCATCGTCGGCGACATCAAGGAGCGGCAGCAGGCGCGCGTGATCTACGAGGAGGCGCGCCGCGCCGGCCGGAAAGCCGCGCTGACCGAGCAGGAGCGGCCCAACATCTTCACCAACTCGGTCGCCAATATCGGCCCCGGCGAGACCGTGCTGGTGCAGATCGAATATCATGAGCCGGTGCATCAATCCGGCAATGAGTATTCGCTGCGCCTGCCGCTGTTGGTCGCTCCGCGCTACAATCCGGCGCCGATCGTGCAGAGCGTCGACTTCCGCAAGGACGGCTCGGGCTGGGGCGCGACGACATCGGATCCCGTGCCGGATCGCGACCGCATCTCGCCGCCGGTGCTGGATCCTGCCAGGAACGCGCCGGTCAACCCGACCAGCATCACGGTGCGCCTGAACGCCGGCTTTGCGCTCGGCGAGGTCAAGAGCCACCATCATAACGTTGAGATCGAGAGCCCGGACAACACGACGCGCTTCGTCACGCTTGCTGATGGCGCCGTCCCCGCCGACCGCGATTTCGAGCTGACCTGGAAGCCGGCCGCGAACAAGGCACCGTCGGTCGGCCTGTTCCGCGAGCATGTCGGCGATGCCGACTACGTGCTCGCCTTCGTCACCCCGCCGAGCGCCGAGCAGGCGACGCAGAAGCCGCTGCCGCGCGAGGTCGTGTTCGTGATCGACAATTCCGGTTCGATGGGTGGCACCTCCATCGTCCAGGCGAAGGCGAGCCTGCTCTATGCGCTCGGCCGCCTGCAGCCGAATGATCGGTTCAACGTGATCCGCTTCGACGACACCATGGACGTGCTGTTTCCGGCCTCCGTGCCGGCGGATGCCAGCCATGTCGGCGAGGCGACCTCGTTCGTCGGCGCGTTGCAGGCGCGCGGCGGCACCGAGATGGTGCCGGCGATGCGCGCGGCGCTGACCGACGAGCTCGGCGATACCAATATGGTTCGCCAGGTCGTGTTCCTGACCGACGGCGCGATCGGCAACGAACAGCAACTATTCGATGCGATCACGACGATGCGCGGTCGCTCGCGCGTGTTCATGGTCGGCATCGGGTCGGCGCCCAACACCTATCTGATGACCCGTGCCGCCGAGCTCGGCCGCGGTGCCTTCACTCATATCGGCTCCGTCGAGCAGGTGGAGGAGCGCATGCGCGGCCTCTTCGCCAAGCTGGAAAATCCGGCGGTGACCGGTCTCAGCGCAAAATTCTCCGACACCAAAGCCGACGTCACCCCGGCGATCATTCCGGACGTCTATCGCGACGAGCCCTTGGTGCTGGCGGCCAGGCTCGACAAGCTCGCGGGCTCGCTCGAGATCAAGGGCCGCGTCGGCGACCGTCCGTGGTCGGTGACGCTGCCGCTGCAAAACGCCGCCGAGGGCAAGGGCCTGTCAAAGCTCTGGGCCAAGCGCAAGATCAGCGATGCCGAAGTGGCGCGCACCTTGCGCGAGACGACGCCAGAGGAAGCCGACAAGGCGATCCTGGCACTGGCGCTCGATCATCAGATCGTCACGCGACTGACCAGCCTCGTCGCGGTCGACAAGACACCGAGCCGTCCTGAGGGCGAACCGCTCAAGCTCAGCGACCTGCCAATCAATCTTCCGGCCGGCTGGGACTTCGAGAAAGTGTTCGGCGAACGGCCGCATCCGACGCCGACGCAGCTGCGCGAACGTCATGCCGATGCGCGCGATCAGCCGGCGGCACGACGGCCGACACCCGCCGCACCCGATGCGATCCGCCTGCCCAAGACTGCAACCTCGGCCGAGCTGAAGATGATTGCAGGCCTGATCCTGATCGTGCTCGCCCTGACCCTGTTCGTGTTCAAGCGGCGTCGGTCCTTGCTCACCGACGCCGCTTGAGAGAGGAGCATCCCCGAACTCCTCTGTTAGCGCGCGCGGCTGCCCGTCCCGTACAACGGCCGCGCGCGCCTTTTTTGATCGTCATTGCGAGGAGCGAAGCGACGAAGCAATGACGGGAGACGAAACACAATGCCACGCCTCATCTCTCCCCTGCTATTGGCGCTGATCGGCCTCATCCTGTTCGGCGACGGCACCTATATCCATGCCAAGGCGTGGTTGGCGCAGGTGTTGCTGGAGCGGGCATTCGACAGGAGCATTGCGACGGGCCAGGCGGTGAAGCCATGGTCGTGGGCCGACACCTGGCCGGTGGCGCGGATCGAGGTCAAGCGGATCGGCGCCAGCGCCATCGTGCTGGAAGGCGCGAGCGGACAGGCGCTTGCTTTCGGGCCCGGCCATGTCCAGCACACGGCTGATGCTGGCGAACGCGGAACTGCTGTCTATGCCGCGCATCGCGACACTCATTTCCGCTTCCTGCGGAATGTTGCCATGGGTGACGTCATCGACGTCACGCGCAGCGACGGTCGACATTTTCGCTATCGCGCGGATTCGTCGGCCGTGTTCCGCTTCGATGCATCCGGTATCGACGCCGCGGCACAAGGTTTCGGGCTTGTCCTCGCGACCTGCTGGCCGTTCGACGCCGTGACCTCTGGTCCCGAACGCTACGTCCTGCATGCGACATTGATTGGAGCCGACAGATAGATCGCCGATCGGACTGACACACACCGATGCGCACTTCATTCCACCACACGGCATACCAGCCACACGGTTGCCACTCCGAAGGACTCGCCATAGAACAGAGTGACGCGCCACCAAAGAACAACAACAGGTGAGGTCACGCCATGGAAGCCCGTGTGTCTGCTGCATCCGCGTCCCTCGTATGGTCTCCGCCGCCAGATGCCAGCGACATCGTCAAGGGAATCCACGCCATGCTGCACCCGCACAACATCGTGTTGGTGGGCGCGACCGATAAGCCCGGCAATTATGCCGAGCGCATCTGGAACAATCTGGTCAAATACGGCTTCGAGGGCGGGCTCTATCCGGTCAACGCCAAACGCGAGATCATCTGGGGCGTTACCTGCTACAAGGATTTCGCGAGCCTTCCGGAAAAGCCCGACCACGTCCTGGTGCTGGTGCCGGCGCGCTTCGCCGTGCAGGTGATCCGCGATGCCGCCGCGGCGGGCGCTCGCTCGGCCACCATAGTCACCTCAGGCTTCAGCGAGCTGCAGGATGACGAAAGCCAGAGGCTCGCCGCCGAATTGCAGGCCGCGATCCGCGAGACGGGCCTCGCCGTCACCGGCCCGAACTGCCTCGGCAACTTGAGCGCCGGCGAGAAGCTCTTCACCAATATCGACGATCGCATCGTCACCATGGAGCAAGGCGCGGTGGCGATCGCAGGCCAATCCGGCGCCATCGTCATGGCGATCCGCCAGGCGCTGGAGGATCGCGGCGTCGGGGTCGGCTACATGGTGACGACAGGCAACGAGGCCGGACTCGAGACGCCCGACCTCATGCGCTATTTCGCCGAGGATCCGAGCATCAGGGTGATCGTGGTCTACCTCGAAGGCGTGCGCAACACCAAGGCGTTCCGCGATGCCTGCAAGGCGGCGCGCGCCGCCAGCAAGCCCGTGATCGCGCTCAAGCTCGGGGCATCAGAGGGTGGCCGCGCCGCGGCGATGGCGCATACCGGCGCGCTGGCGGGCTCGATCGAGACGTTCGACGCGATCGCCACACGCGAAGGCGTGATCAGGGTTGGGGGCCTCGACGAGCTGATCGAGACCACCGAATGTTTCGTTCATTCTGCCGTGCCGAAAGGTGACCGGCTCGCGGCCGTGACGCTGTCCGGCGGCAAACGCGGCATGCTGATCGACGCCTTCTACAAGGAAGGCCTGAACTTCGCGCCGCTAAGCCCGCACGTCAGCTCGGAGCTGGCAAAAATGCTCGGGCCGGGCTCGATCGTCGGCAATCCGCTCGACGCCGGCTTTGCCGCCGTCGTCGATCCCTCCGTCTACATGAAATCGATCAAGCTGATGATCGACGATCCCGATATCGACATCGTCATCATCGATGCCGAGCTGCCGAAGGTGCCGCACGAGCTGCGCGAGCGGAATTTGCGCATCGTCAACGAGATGGCGAGCCGGGCCGCAAAGCCCGTGATCTATGTCAGTGCGATGTCGATCGGCTTCACCGAATTCACCAAGAGCCTGCGCAAATCCCTGCCCCATCTTGCGGTCATGCAGGGCATGGACCGCGCGGTGACCGCGATCAAGTCGCTGCTCGACTACGCGAAGTTGCGCAAGGAGGTGCCCGACATCGTCTCCAGCTCTAAACCCGCCGCGCGTGCCGTGCTGGAGAAGGCATTGAGATCGGCGACTGGCGCCGCACTCGACGAGGTCGCCTCGAAGAAGCTGCTGAAGGCCTACGGCATCTCGATCTCGAAGGAGGCGATCGCACAGACCGCGGCGGAAGCCGCGACGATTGCCACGCAGATCGGATTTCCGGTCGTGGCAAAGGTCGTCAGCGCAGAGATCCTGCACAAGTCCGACATCGGCGGTGTGGTGCTGGATCTCAACAGCGCGGCCGAGGTGAAGAAGGCGTTCGCCGACATCACCGCACGGGTCAAGAAGCTGAAGGGCAAGCCGAAACTCGATGGCATCCTGATCGCACAGCAGGTCAAGGCCGAGCTCGAGCTCGTGGTCGGCGCTTCGCTCGATGCCGAGATGGGGCCGGTGGTGCTGTTCGGCACCGGTGGCATCGACATCGAGCTGATGAAGGACGTCGCGCTCGCCGGCGCGCCGCTGGATGAGGCCGAGGCGCGGCTGCTGATCGGCCGCACCAAGGCCGGGATCAAGATGCGCGGCTATCGCGGCAGGCCGGCTTTGCATGAGGCGTCGGCGGTGAAGGCGCTGGTCGGGCTGTCCAATTTGATCGCGGATGCCGGCGACCGGATCGCCTCGGTCGACATCAACCCGTTCCTGATCAACACCAGGACGGGCGTCGCGGTTGATGCGCTGATCGTGCTCAACAACGCCGCGGCAAGACGCGCGGCCGGGCATTGAAGGGGACGGTCGGGTTAGCGGCAGCGTGATCCGCCAATCAGGTCCATCCACACACGCGGCGTTAGCGGATCACGATTTCGGCTTCGCTCCTCGCGCTTCGGCGGACAAGTCGTTAACCCGCCCGATGTACCATTGCGGGCTCCTTCCAACTTCCCCGGTTTGGCCGTAGAATCGCTCCTGCATGGCACGCGCGAGCAATCTTGTGATCGGAACGGCGACGCTGGCGGCGATCGCCGTGGCGTTCGGCGGCCTGCTCGGCGTGCAGAAATGGCGCACGATCCAGAGCCGCAGCCAGTTGCGCGTGGTGTTCGAAGGCGGCTCCGCCAGCGGACTGCGCCGCGGTGGGCCGGTCAATTTCGACGGCGTGCCCGCCGGCCAGATCCTGTCGATCAAGCTGGATAATCCCCGCAGGATCGTGGCGCTCGTCGCGCTCGACAACACCGCGCCGATCCGCAAGGACACCGTGGCAGGCATCGAGTTCCAGGGCCTCACCGGCATTGCTGCCATCTCACTGATCGGCGGCGCCCCCTCTGCGCCGCCGGTGCCGCTCGACGCAGACGGCATCCCCGTGCTGACCGCTGATCTCAGCGATGCCGAATCCATCGTCGAAACCCTGCACAGCGTCGACCGTGCCATCGTGAACAACGCCCCCGCGATCAAGGAGGGCCTGCGTACGTTCGAGACCACCACCGCCGATCTCAGGAGCAAGGCTGCTCAGATCGATTCGGTCATGGCCAAGGTCGACAGCGCCTTTGCGGGATTCGACAAGGCGGTCGCAAAGATCGAGGGCGTGGTGCCGGGCTTCGTCGACGGCAAGGCCGACGAGCTGTTCGAGAGAATCAGGGAGCTGCACGAGCTTGCCGGCACCATGAAGAAGAAGTCGGCGACCTACCTCGAAGACATCCGCCGCTCGCTGCTCGACGTCAGCGAGGCCGCCAACAAGATGAGCGGCGTGCCGGCAGCTACGGCCCCGCGCCCACCGCGCAGACCCACGGAGCAGAAGCGGTAATCTCCGACACGTGGTGCACGAGTTCCTTTTCGGCGTCACGAGCGGGTGACGTGCACCAGCATTGACTCAGTAATTGCTCGGGGACGCTCCATTCGGGATGCCTTCGATCGGGCACTCGTCCGTCCCCGGCGTCGAGCGGGTCATCGCCTCGACCATGTCCCGCGTGCCTTCGGGATCCCTAATCCAATTCTTGTAGAAGTCATACGGGCACGCCGCGACACCGCGCGGGCTGTCGCCGGAATTGATCATGCCGGTGTAGCCGCGGTGGACCAGCTTGTAGAGATGGTTTTGCGACTGGCCGTTGCGGCGCGCGTCGCGGATCAGATGTTTCGACAGCTGGGCGTACTGGATGCCATAATCCTCCTCGCCGCACTCGCCGAGCGTACGACCGTCGAAGCCGATGATCGCGGAGTGGCCGAAATAGGAATAGACGCCGTCGAAGCCGGCAGCATTGGCGACCGCGACATAGACGTTGTTGGCCCACGCCATCGCCTTCGAGATCATGACCTGCTGCTCCTTGGCCGGATACATATAGCCCTGGCAGCGCACGATCAGCTCGGCGCCCTTCATAGCGCAGTCGCGCCAGATCTCCGGATAATTGCCATCGTCGCAGATGATCAGGCTGACCTTGAGGCCTTTCGGACCCTCGGAGACATAGGTGCAATTGCCGGGATACCAGCCTTCGATCGGCACCCAGGGCATGATCTTGCGGTACTTCTGCACGATCTCGCCCTTGTCGTTCATCAGGATCAGGGTGTTGTAGGGCGCCTTGTGCGGATGCTCCTCGTGGCGCTCGCCGGTGAGCGAGAATACACCCCACACCTTGGCCTTGCGGCAGGCCTCGGCGAAGATCGCGGTTTCCTCGCCCGGCACCACGGACGCGGTCTCGTACATCTCCTTGGAGTCGTACATGATTCCTTGCGTGGAATATTCCGGAAAGATCACGAGATCCATGCCGGGCAGGCCGACCTTCATGCCGACGATCATGTCGGCGATCTTGCGGGCGTTATCGAGCACCTCGGTCTTGGTGTGCAGGCGCGGCATCTTGTAGTTGACCACCGCGACACCGACCGTGTCTTTGCTGCTGGAAATGTCGCCGTGAAGCATGTTGAGCGCTCCTGTCTTTTATTGGCGTGAGGCGTGGGGTTAGTGGCTGATCATCCAGGGCCGCGCGGTCGGAAAGCCCTTGGCGCCGCTCCTGGTCTGGGTCATCAGCCGCGCCGGCTTTTTCCTGTCCGTCGGGCTCTTGTCCTTCACCGTCTTGCCCGACGAGCAGCAGCCGCAGCCGGGGCCGTGCGAGGCCCTGTATTGCGCCAGCGTCTGCGGTGCGTGCGTGCTGCGCTCGTTGACGGCATGCGCCTTGCGCTTCTCCGCGGGCATGCAGAAGAAGTTCGGCGCCGTCAGGATCACCCGCGGGGCCATGCTCTCGCAATGCGGGCAGCTTTGCGGATCATCGCATTCCGCCATCGGGCGGAGGTCCTTGAAAGGTCCGCAGTCGTCACAGAGATATTCATAGACGGGCATCGCATCATCCCTAACGTGTTCAACGGAGCTCGCTGCTGCGCTCATGCGAAGGCAGCCCTCATCCCGACCCTCTCCCCGCAAGAACGGGGAGAGGGAGCGCGGCATCATTTGTCCGGCGAGATCGGCATCTGGATGTCGCCAGTGATGTGCTTGATGGGCCCGGCCGCCGACGGCATCACGTCGAAGTCGAAGATCTCGGTCGGCAGCCATAGCGTGGCGCAGGCGTTGGGCACGTCGACCACGCCGGAGATGTGGCCCTGGCACGGCGCGGTGCCGAGGATCGAATAGGCCTGGGCGCCGGAGTAGCCGAACTTCTTCAGGTATTCGATCGCGTTGAGGCAGGCCTGGCGGTAGGCGATGTGAACGTCGAGATAATGCTGCTTGCCGGCTTCATCCACCGAGATGCCTTCGAAGATCAGATAGTCTTTGTAGTTGGGCGTGATCGGCGACGGCTTGAAGATCGGGTTCTTGATGCCGTATTTCGACATGCCGTCCTTGATCACCTCGACCTTCAGGTGCAGCCAGCCGGCCATCTCGATGGCGCCGCAGAAGGTGATCTCGCCGTCGCCCTGGCTGAAGTGCAGGTCGCCCATCGAAAGACCTGCGCCGGGCACGTAGACCGGGAAATAGATCTTCGAACCGCGGGAGAGATCCTTGATGTCGCAATTGCCGCCATGCTCGCGCGGCGGCACAGTGCGCGCACCTTCCGATCCGATCTTGGCCTTGACGTCACCCTTGGCACGGCCGCCATGGGCGGTCGCCGCGAACGGCGGGTTAGCCAAACCGGGCACGCGGGTCGGATTGGTCGAGATCAGCTCGGCCTCGCGCTTGTTCCAGGTCTCGAGCATCTTCGGATCGGGCAGACAGCCGATCAGGCCGGGATGGATCAGGCCAGCAAAATTTACGCCTGGCACATGGCGCGAGGAGGTGTAGAGGCCCTTGATGTCCCAGATCGACTTCTGCGCCAGCGGGAAGTGGTCGGTGAGGAATCCGCCGCCGTTCTGCTTGGAGAAGAAGCCGTTGAAGCCCCAAAGGCTCTCCTTGAGCGGGCCGACGTCGAGCAGGTCGACGACAAGGAGATCGCCGGGCTCGGCGCCCTTGACGCCGATCGGGCCGGAGAGGAAGTGCACGATCGACAGGTCGATGTCGCGCACGTCGTCGGCGGAATCGTTGTTCTTGATGAAGCCGCCGGTCCAATCATAGGTCTCGATGATGAAGTCGTCGCCGGGATTGACCCAGGCCACGATCGGAATGTCGGGGTGCCAGCGGTTGTGCACCATGTCGTTTTCATAGGCCGATTTGGTGAGATCGACCTTGATCAATGTCTCTGGCATCGAGATGCTCCCCTTCTACTTGCGGTTGGTTAGACGGACAGATATTTCGAGACCTGCGCGGCATCGACGGCGTCGCGCGGATCGTCGCGCACGATCTCGCCGTTCTCGATCACCAGCACGCGGTCGGCGATATCGAGCGCGAAGCTCAGGACCTGCTCGGACACCACGATCGAGAGCCCCTTCTCGTCGCGGATGCGCTTGAGTGTGCGCGCCATCTCCTTGATGATCGACGGCTGGATGCCCTCGGTCGGTTCATCCAGCAGCAGCACCTTCGGCTTGGTCGCAAGCGCGCGCGCGATCGCGAGCTGCTGCTGCTGGCCGCCGGAGAGATTGCCGCCGCGGCGGCCCTTCATCTCCAGCAGCACCGGAAACAATTCGTAGATGTCGCTTGGCACCTCGGAGCCGCCGGAGACGACGAGGCCGGTCTCGATGTTCTCCTTCACCGTCATGGTGGAGAAGATCATGCGACCCTGCGGCACATACGCGAGGCCCTTGGCGACGCGCTCGTAGCTCTTGAGACCGCCGAGCTCGGCGCCATCCATGGTCACCGAACCGCTTTTGGCCGGCAGGATGCCCATCAGCGATTTCATCAGCGTGGTCTTGCCCATGCCGTTGCGGCCCATGATCGCGACGATCTCGTTCGGCGCGACCTTGACGTTGAGCCCGTGCAGCACCTCGCTCTGGCCGTAGGCGACGTGAAGATCTGAAATTGCCAGCATCGTTGGCTCCTAGACTCGGTGCTTCTTCACCTCTGCCCGGCGGGGAGAGGCATAGGCCGCTCTTCGCGGCCATGCTTCAAAAGGCCGAAGCGAAGCTTCGGCTTTGGCGCAGCGCCGGGTGAGGGGGCGCAGGTTCATCGAGGGAGCGAAGCCCCTCACCCGAATGGCTGCGCCATTCGACCTCTCCCTGTGGGAGAGGTGGACGGAGATCGCCCCGCGTGCTTGCCCCTTACTCGCCATCGTCAGTGTCCCAGATAGACTTCAACGACCTTGGGATCGTTCTTCACCTTCTCCATCGTCCCCTCCGAGAGGATCTGGCCCTGGTGCAGCACGGTGACCTTGTGGGCGATGTCTTCGACGAATTTCATGTCGTGCTCGATCACCAGCACCGAGCGATTCTTGATGATGCGGTTGAGCAGCTCGGCGGTCTTGGCGCGTTCGGACACGCTCATGCCGGCGACGGGCTCGTCGAGCATCAACAGGTCCGGATCCTGGATCAGCAGCATGCCGATCTCGAGCCACTGCTTCTGGCCATGGCTGAGCTCGTCGGCATAGGTATTGAGCTTGTCCTTCAGGAAGATCATCTCCGCGACCTCTTCGACACGGTCCTTCACCAGCTGATCACGCTGAAAGGTCAGCGAGCCGAACACGGTGCGGCCGCGCGGAAACGAGATCTCGAGATTCTCGAAAACGGTGAGGTCCTCGAACACCGACGGCGTCTGGAACTTGCGCCCGACACCGGTCTGCACGATCTCGTTTTCCCTCATTTTCGTGAGCTCCTTGCCACGAAACTGAATTGAACCAGACGTTGCCTTGGTCTTGCCGCAGATCAGGTCAAGCACAGTGGTCTTGCCCGCGCCGTTGGGACCGATGATGACGCGGATCTCGTTCTCCTCGACGTAGAAGGAGAGATCGTTGACTGCCTTGAAGCCGTCGAACGAGACGGTCAGTCCGGGAAACCGCGAGCAGGAATTCCTTGGGCTGATGACCGATGAGCATGATCTATCTCCTCACTGCCAGGGTGGCATCGGCATCGGGATGACCGATGAGCATGATCTATCTCCTCACTGCCAGGGTGGCATCGGCATCGGGATGACCGATGAGCATGATCTATCTCCTCACTGCCAGGGTGGCATCGGCATCGGGATGACCGATGAGCATGATCTATCTCCTCACTGCCAGGGTGGCATCGGCATCGGGATGACCGATGAGCATGATCTATCTCCTCACTGCCAGGGTGGCATCGGCATCGGGATGACCGATGAGCATGATCTACCTCCTCACTGCCAGGGTGGCATCGGCATCGGGATGACCGATGAGCATGATCTACCTCCTCACTCTGCCGGCGCGCCGTCGGCGACGGAGTTGTCGTTCCAGCCCGCCTTCGCCCTGCGCGAGGCGAACAGCTGATCGATGCGCGGCTGCACGTAATCGGCCCAGAGCCCGGACAGACCGTTCGGGAAGGCGAGAACGACGGCGATGAACAGCGCGCCGAGGCCGAACAGCCAGAGTTGCGGAAATGATTCCGACAGGCTGGTCTTGGCGAAATTCACCAGGATGGCGCCCCAGATCGCGCCGAAGATCGACATCCGCCCGCCGACGGCGGTGTAGATCACCATCTCGATCGATGGCACGATGCCGACGAAGGACGGCGACATGAAGCCGACATTGAGCGCGAACATGGCGCCGCCGATCGCGGCGAAGATCGCAGCCATGCAGAAGGCAAAGATCTTGAAATTGGCGACGCTATAGCCGGAGAAGCGGACGCGGTCCTCCTGTTCGCGCATCGCCACCAGTATGCGGCCGAGCTTGGTCAGGCGAATGAATTGCGCGATGCCGATGCAGGCGAACAGCAGCACCACCTCGACGAAGTACAGGATGATCTTGGCGTGGTCGGGCCGGATGTCCCAGCCCTTGAGCGTGCGCAGATCGGTCATGCCGTTGATGCCGCCGGTATAGCCCTGTTGACCCACGATCAGGATGGTGAGGATGGCGGCGACGGCCTGGGTGATGATCGCGAAATAGGTGCCGCCGACGCGGCGCTTGAACATCGCGGTGCCGATGATCAGGGCGAACAGGCCGGGCACCAGGATGATGGCGAAGATGGTGAAGGTCAGGCTGTGAAACGGCTGCCAGAAGAACGGCAGCGCCGTGATCTGATTCCAGTCCATGAAATCGGGAATGCCGGGCGTCGACTGGATCTTGGTGTTCTCGACGCTCGAGGCCTCGAGCTTGAGGAACATCGCCATGCAATAGCCGCCGAGGCCGAAGAACACGCCCTGCCCCAGGCTCAAGATGCCGCCATATCCCCAGCACAGCACGAGACCGATCGCGACAAAGGCGTAGGTCAGGTATTTTGCGACCAGGTTGAGGCGGAACACGTCCAGCGTCAGGGGCAGGATCACGAACAACACGGCGGCCAAGGCAATGAAGCCCATGAGCTCGGATCGGTTGAAGAAGCGTGAGTTGATGATCATGACTTGCCTCTCGTTATTTCCGGACCTTGAGGGCGAAGAGACCCTGCGGGCGCAGCATCAGGATGCCGACGACCGCGAGCAGCGTCAGCACCTTGGCCATCGAGCCCGACATGAAGAACTCGAGGGTGGATTGTGTCTGCGAGATCGAGAAGGCCGAAGCGATGGTGCCGAGCAGGCTCGCCGCGCCGCCGAACACGACGACCAGGAACGTATCGACGATGTAGAGCTGCCCCGACGTCGGCCCGGTCGAGCCGATCATGGTGAAGGCGCTGCCGGCGACGCCCGCGATGCCGCAGCCGAGGCCGAACGTGAAGCGATCGACCTTCTCGGTGTTGATGCCGACTGCACCGGCCATGACGCGGTTCTGCACGACCGCGCGCACCTGGCGGCCCCAGCGCGACATGTAGAGAACGTAGGCGACGGAGATGGTGATCAGCACCGTGAGCCCCATCACGAAGACGCCGTTGATCGGCACCTCGATGCTGTCTGTCACGTGCAGCGAGCCGAGCATCCATTGCGGCAGCTCGACACCCACCTCGCGCGCGCCGAAAACGGAGCGATAGGCCTGCTGCAGCATCAGGCTGAGGCCCCAGGTCGCAAGCAGCGTATCGAGCGGGCGCTTGTAGAGGTGCCGTATCAGCACCCATTCCACCACCATCCCCAACGCACCTGAGGCGAGAAAAGCGAGGATCATGGCGAGGAAGAAGTAACCGCTGAACAGACTCGGCAAATAGGTCTGGAAGAGATTTGACGTCATCCAGGTGACGTAGGCCCCGAGGATCATGAACTCGCCGTGGGCCATGTTGATGACGCCCATCTGGCCGAAGATGATCGCGAGCCCGAGCGCCATCAGAACGTAGACGGAGAACAGGATCAGTCCGGCAAACCCCTGCATGACGAAGATCGAGCCGAGGTCGCCAATCGAATAGTCGCCGAACATCTATGTCCTCCGTCGGGAAAGGGTCCCGCGTCGCGAGCAGATTCGCGACGCGGGGGCTTGAGGCATGGACTTGCGGTCCACGCCAGGGAGCGGTTTTGCCTTGGGGGAAAGTGCGGCGAACGCCGCGGCTCTTACTGATAGCCCTTGGGGAACGGATCCGGCTCGACGAGATCGGCGGTCTCGTAGATCAGCTCGAACTGGCCATCGAGCTTGGCGCGTCCCACCCGGGTCTTCGACCAGAGGTGATGATTCTCGTGGACGCGCACGTAGCCTTCCGGAGCTCCCTTGAACTCGACGCCCGGCGAGGCAGCGGCGATCTTGTCGACGTCGAAGGAGCCGGCCTTCTCGACCGTCAGCTTCCACAGCCATGGGCCGAGATAGGCAGCCTGGGTGACGTCTCCGATCACGGTCTTCTCGCCCCACATCTTCTTGAACGCCGACACGAAAGCCTTGTTGTTGGGATTGTCGAGGGACTGGAAGTACTTCATGCAGGCATAGGCGCCCGCGATGTTCTCACCGCCGATGCCGTCGATCTCATCCTCGGTCACCGAGATCGTGAGCAGCGGCTGCTTGGCGAGATCGACGCCGGCCGCCTTGAGCTGCTTGTAGAAGGCGACGTTGGAGCCGCCGACGACGTCGGTGAAGATCACGTCGGGCTTGGTCAGCTTGATCTTGTTGATGACCGAGTTGAACTGGGTCGAGCCGAGCGCATAGTATTCCTCGCCGACGACCTTGCCCTTGAGCACATTCTCGACGTGCTTGCGGGCGATCTTGTTGGAGGTGCGCGGCCAGATGTAGTCCGAGCCGATGAAGAAGAACGACTTGGCGCCCTTCTCCTTGGCGATCCAGTTCAGGCCGGCGAGAATCTGCTGGGTCGCTTCCTGGCCGGTGTAGATCACGTTCTTGGATTGCTCGAGGCCTTCGTAGAAGGTCGGGTAGTAGAGCATGCCGTTATACTGCTCGACCACCGGCAGCACCGCCTTGCGGGAGGCCGAGGTCCAGCAGCCCATGATCGCCGCAACCTTGTCGTTCACAAGCAGCTTCTTCGCCTTCTCGGCGAAAGTCGGCCAGTCCGATGCGCCGTCCTCCTGGATGAACTTGATCTTGCGGCCGAGCACGCCGCCCGCCGCGTTGATCTGCTCGATCGCGAGCTTTTCGGCCTGGATCGAGCCGGTCTCGGAGATCGCCATGGTGCCGGTCGCCGAATGCAGGATGCCAACCGTCACTTCGGTGTCGGTAACTGCCAGACCCGTGGTGTTGACCGCCGAGGTCGCCGGCGCCTGCGCAAAGGACGCCCGCGGCAGCATCGTGATGGCCGGCACGGCCGCCATTCCCATCAACAATTTGCGCCGCAGCGGCGACAACAGGCCCTTGTTTGCTTCGTCTGACATGAGCACCCCACTTTTGTTCGAGAACACGCGATTGGTGCCCGTGAGGATGGCTCGAATTTATGCAGCCCAAGCATACGCAAGATCGCGTATACTGCACCGCAAAATGCCGACGTAGGCTTTTGGTACGGAATTTGCGAGGGGTCCGGGTCCGTATCGGGAGTAGGGGTAGGTGGCAGGGCGGCAGCGAATAGACCGCGTCAGGCGCCAGTACAACCAATGGGTCGCCAACCAGACGCTGGAAGACTACGCGCTGCGCTTCACCGCCAAGAGCGCGCGGCGGTGGTCTGCCGCCCGCGTCGCCAACACCGCAATCGGCGCGATCTCCTTCCTGGTGCTGGAGGCGATCGGCGGCACCATCACGCTGAATTACGGCGTCACCAACGCCGCGGCCGCGATCCTCGTCGTCTCCGCCATCATCTTCTGCTGCGGCGTGCCGATTGCCTATCATGCCGCCAAATGCGGCATCGACATCGACCTCCTCACCCGTGGCGCCGGCTTCGGCTATATCGGCTCGACCGTGACGTCGCTGATCTACGCGTCCTTCACTTTCATCTTCTTCGCGGTGGAGGCGGTGATCCTGGCGACCGCACTGGAGATGTGCTTGGGCATTCCGCGCCCGATCGGCTACCTCATCAGCGCGGTGGCGATCATCCCGCTCGTAACCTACGGCATCACACTGATCAGCCGCTTCCAGCTCTGGACGCAGCCGCTCTGGATCATCCTGCACATCCTGCCCTTTGTCGCGATCGCCTGGGCCAATCCCCACTCGTTCACGGAATGGCGCAAGTTTTCCGGTGAACACGGCGACCTCAACGGGCATTTCGACCTGTTGCTGTTCGGCGTGGCATCCTCCGTGGTGTTCTCGCTGGTGGCGCAGATCGGCGAGCAGGTCGATTTCCTCAGGTTTCTGCCGCGCGACCGCCGCGCCTCCAGGGCATCGTGGTGGATCGCGCTGATGAGCGCGGGGCCGGGCTGGATCGTGCTCGGCGCGCTGAAGCTCCTGGCCGGCTCGTTCCTCGCGTTCTTTGCACTGAGCCATGGCGTGCCGGCCGAAGAGGCCGCCGAGCCCGCGCATATGTATCTCGTCGCCTTTCGCTACGTACTGTCCGAGCCGGACCTCGTACTGGCCCTGACCGGCATCTTCGTGATCCTGTCGCAGATCAAGATCAACGTCACCAACGCCTATGCGGGCTCGATCGCCTGGTCGAATTTCTTCTCGCGCCTGACCCATAGCCATCCCGGCCGCGTGGTCTGGCTGGTGTTCAACGTGATGGTGGCGCTGCTTCTGATGGAGATCGGCGTCTACAAGGCGCTGGAGCAGACGCTGGCGCTCTACTCCAACGTCGCGATCGCCTGGGTTGGCGCGCTGGTGTCGGACCTCGTCGTCAACAAGCCGCTCGGCCTGCGTCCGCCGCAGATGGAGTTCAAGCGGGCGCATCTCTACGACATCAATCCGGTCGGTGTCGGCGCGATGACGCTCGCGATCATCGTCTCGATCGCGGCGTTCTACGGCCTGTTCGGCCCGACCATGAAGGCGCTCGCCGCCTTCGTCGCGCTCACGGTCGCCTTCGTCACCGCGCCTGTGATCGCCTGGCTGACGGACGGAAAATTCTATATCGCGCGCAAACCGAAGAGAAGCTGGGCCAATATCGAGGCGATCCAGTGCTGTATCTGCGAGCACAGCTTCGAGCCTGAAGACACCACCTCCTGCCCCGCCTATGCCGGCCCGATCTGCTCGCTGTGCTGCTCGCTCGACGCCCGCTGCCACGATCTCTGCAAGCCACACGGGCGTGCGCAAGTGCAGTTCGCCGACGCACTCGGCAGAATTCTGCCGCAGCCGATCTATGCGCGGATCAACTCGCAGTTCGGCCACTATATCGGCGTCTTCGTGGTCTCCGCCGGCCTCGTCGCGCTGGTGCTCGGACTGATCTATCTCCAGACCTCGGCCAGCGTGCATGGTGAAAACATGCTGGTCTCGAACGTGCTGTGGAAGGTATTCTTCTCGCTCAGCATCATCATCGGCGTGGTGGCCTGGCTGTTCGTGCTGGCGCAGCAGAGCCGCCGCGCCGCCGAGGCCGAGACGCGGCGTCAGACTGCGCTGCTGATCCAGGAGATCGACGCGCACAAGCGCACCGACGCCGAACTGCAGCGTGCCAAGGAGGTCGCCGAATCCGCCAATCTGGCCAAGAGCCGCTACGTGGTGGGCCTGAGCCACGAGCTGCGCTCGCCGCTGAATGCGATCAGCGGCTATGCCCAGCTGCTCGAGCAGGATACGACGCTGGGCCCGAAGCCGCGCGACCAGGTCCGCGTCGTCCGCCGCAGCGCCGATCACCTGTCCGGCCTGATCGACGGTATCCTGGACATCTCCAAGATCGAGGCGGGGCGGCTGTATCTGTCGCGCGACGAGGTGCGCTTGAGCGAATTCCTGGACCAGCTCGTCGGCATGTTCCGCCTCCAGGCTGCCGCCAAAGGCATCGACTTCGTGTTCAGGCGGCCGGCGCATCTGCCGGTCGTCGTCTATGCCGACGAGAAGCGGCTGCGCCAGGTGCTGATCAATTTGCTTTCCAATGCCATAAAATTCACCCAGACCGGCAGCGTGCAGTTCGTCGTGCACTATCGCAGCCCCGTTGCCGAGTTCGAGGTGATCGACACCGGCCCCGGCATCCAGGGCGACGATCTCGAGCGCATCTTCGCGCCGTTCGAACGCGGCGCGCTCGGCGTCGCGCAGCCGCAGACCGGGACCGGCCTCGGCCTGACCATCAGTCGCCTCCTTGCCGGCGTGATGGGCGGCGATATCAAGGTTACGAGCACGGTCGGCACCGGCTCAACGTTCAAGGTCAAGATCCTGCTCTCGGAGGTCGCCAATCCCCAGCGCATCGCGCCGGTGGAGGCGCCGGTCTCCGGCTATCACGGCGCGCGCAAGACCATCCTCGTCACCGACGATGATCCCGTGCATCGCGACCTCCTGCGCGAGGTGCTGACACCGCTCGGCTTCATCCTGCTCAGCGCACCCGACGGCGCGGGCTGCCTGGCGCTGGCACAGCATTGCCGGCCCGATCTATTCCTGCTCGATATCTCGATGCCTGCCATGGACGGCTGGGCTGTCGCCGAGGCCCTGCGCGCGAACGGACATCACCAAGCGCGCATCCTGATGGTGTCGGCAAGCGCGATCGAGGCCCACGGTGCGCCGCTTGCACAACCCTTCCATGACGGCTACCTGATGAAGCCGATCGACATCCCGCGGCTGCTGGAGACGATCCGCCAGCTCCTGAAGCTCGAATGGCAATACGATTCGGACGAGGTCGCGGTGCCGTTCTGGCATCCCGAGACCGGATCAAAGCCGCCGCTGCGGCACATCGAGGCGCTGATCGGGCTAGGCCAGATCGGCTACGTCAAGGGCATCCAGTTGAAGCTGGACGAGATCGGCAGCGAGCATCCTGAACATGCCGACTTCGTCGCGCAGATGCGGTCGCTGGTCGATCGCTTCGATCTCGACCAGTACATGGCTACATTGAAGACGTTGCATGCTTATGAGCATTGAACCAAAGAAGCGCGACGTCGCGCTCGTTGTCGATGATTCCCCGGAGACGCTGCGGCTGCTCACCGACGCGCTCGACGGCGCCGGCATGACGGTGATGGTGGCGCTCGACGGCGCCGCGGCGATGCGCATCATCGATCAGATCACGCCCGACATCATCCTGCTCGATGCCGTGATGCCGGGCATCGACGGCTTCGAGACCTGCCGCCGGCTCAAGCGCGATGCGGGTCTCGCCAACGTCCCCGTGATCTTCATGACAGGTCTTGCCGAGACCGAGCACATCGTGCGTGGACTGGAAGCGGGAGGCGTCGACTACGTAACCAAGCCAATCGTGATCGAGGAGATGCTGGCGCGCATCCGCGTCCATCTCGGCAATGCCCGGCTGACCCAGAGCGCGCGCGCCGCGCTCGACGTCTCCGGCCGCTTCCTGTTCGCCGTCAATCGCCAGGGCACCGTGCTCTGGGCGACGCCGCAGGCGCAGAAGCTGCTGTCGGATCATCACGGCGCACAAGCTGAGGACTTCATCCTGCCGCCATCGCTACTGCAATGGCTGGAGCAGGCCAAAACCAAGGGCAGCTCGAAGTCTCAAGGAGCTTGCTTGCCCGACAATCCGCAACTTCGGCTCTTTTACATGGGCGAGACCGCGCCGAACGAATTCCTGCTGCGGCTCTCCAGGGAGTCCGGCACCGCGCTGCCTCCCGAATTCACCAGCGAGCTCGGCCTCACCACGCGGGAGGGAGAGGTGCTGGCCTGGCTCAGCAAGGGCAAGACCAACCGCGACATCGCGCAGATTTTGGGACTGAGTCCGCGCACGGTCGACAAGCATCTGGAGCAGATTTACGCCAAGCTCGGCGTGGAGAACCGGACGGCTGCGGCGGCGATTGCGACCAATGCGACGCGGCGGAATTCGTGAGCGTATCGCGCGAGTGAGTTGAGGCGCCGCTTGCGCGATAAATGGTGTCGTCCTGGACAAGCGCAGCAAAGCGGAGCGCTGATCCAGGACCCATAACCACAGGGAGAAGCTTGACGAAGACTCGTAGTTACCTGCTTGTGCCACGACACCTCCCTAATGGGTCCTGGCCTTCGCCAGGACGACTGCGGAAAGTGTGACGCCAGGCTAAGAAATTTCACCCATACACAAAAGCCGCATCGTCCAGATCCGTCTTCGGGATCTCGTCCTTCTCCACCCAGTAGTCTTGGCTGTGCTGCCATTCCGGCTTGTCGCCGCGCTTCGGCAGCAGGTCCATGTTGCGCATCATGTAGCCGGGGTTGAAGTTTTCCGGATCGATCCAGGGCAGGATCGGCATGTTGTGATCTTCGGGGCGCAAGCTCACTTCGACCTTCTTGGCGCCCTTGGCCTTCATGTGTCCGAGCAGCCGACAGACGAAATCGGCGACGAGGTCGACGCGCAGCGTCCAGCTGGCGCGGAAATAGCCGAACACCCAGGCCATGTTCGGCACGCCCGTGAACATCATGCCGCGATAGGTGACGGTGTCGCCGAAGGCAAGCGGCTTGCCGTCGATCTCGAAGGCGATGTCGCCGAGGGCGGCGAGATTGAAGCCGGTTGCGGTGACGATGACATCGGCTTCCAGAAGCTTGCCGGATTTGAGCTGAATGCCGTTCTCGACGAAGCACTCGATCTCGTCGGTCACGACGGAGGCTTTGCCGCTCGCGATGCCCTTGAACAGATCGGCATCCGGTACGAAGGCGATGCGCTGCCGCCACGGCCGGTATCTTGGCGTGAAGTGGGTCTCGACGTCGTAGTCGGGACCGAGGACCGCGCTGATCTGGCCGATCAGCTCCTTCTTGACCTGCTCAGGCTTGGACACGCAGAGTTTCGTGAACGCATCCTGCTCGAACAATATCTTCCGCCGCACGATCTCATGGATCCAGGCTTCGTCGACCTGAAGCCGGCGCAGCTCTTCCGCGATCTCGATGGCGTTGCGGCCGAGCCGGAAATAGGTCGGCGAGCGCTGCAGCATGGTGACGTGCGCGCATGTGTCCGCGATGTTCGGCACCAGCGTCGCCGCCGTCGCGCCCGAGCCGATCACAACCACCTTATTGCCCGCGAGATCGATATCATTCGGCCAGGTCTGCGGATGGACGATGCGACCCTTGAAGCGGTCCATTCCCTTCCATTCCGGCGTATAGCCCTCCGAATGGCGGTAATAGCCCTGGCACATCCAGAGGAAGTTTGCGGTAAAGGTCTTTGCCTCGCCCGTATCGGTGGTCGTCGCCTCGATGGTCCAGAGATTCTGCTCGCTCGACCAGCTCGCGGAATTGATCTTGTGCTTGTAGCGGATGTGACGGTCGATATCGTTGTCGTCGATCACCTCTTTCATGTAGGAGAGAATCTCCTCGGCGGTCGCGATGGGCGGGCCGACCCAGGGCTTGAAGCTGTAGCCGAAGGTGTGGAGGTCGCTGTCCGAGCGGATGCCGGGATAGCGATGCGTGCTCCAGGTGCCGCCGAACGTCGCCTGCGTCTCGAGGATGACGTAGCTCGTACCCGGCAGCTGCTTTTCGATATGATAGGCGCTGCCGATGCCGGAGATGCCGGCGCCGACGATCAGCACGTCGAAATGTTCCGAGGCCTGCTTGGTGGTGGCGTGACTGCGAACAGCGACATTCATTGTTGCTTCTATGCCTTGCTTGTTTTTGTGGCCGCCTTTGATCGGGCGACGCGTTTCCTCCGCGACGGGCATGGTCGCCCATCGCGCTTCCGCTTCAAAATGACATAGATCAAGTCGAGGTCAAATCACAGCGCCGCACCCCAGCTCCGCGCGGTCTGCAAAATCCAGTCGCGATAGAGCGTCAGCGGCGTCACGCCGGTCAATCCGCCGCAACCTGCGGCGCCGTTCGGCCCTGTCGACCAGCTGATGAGACCGACGAGCACGGGACCATTCGGCTTGTCCTCGAACACGGGGCCGCCGGAATCGCCGGTGCAGGCGCCAATTCCGTCGCGAACACCGTTGGTTACGGGATCGACCAGGCGAATCTGGAGCGTGCCGGGCTGGCCGGTCGTAACGAGGCCGGCAACGCGCGTCGTGCCGCCGCTCTTGCCGTCGCCCCGCACGGTGACGCCAATACCGGCGATCACGAAGCGGCTGCCGACCTGGATTGGAATCGCGGGCATGCCGACGGTCACCGTGGATTTTCCCTTGAGTGGAATATCCAGTTGCAGCAGCGCCACGTCGGCGGTGGCGCGATGCGCCTGCATCGCCTGCATGTTGAAATTCGGATGGATCGCGACGGTACGGACATTCAGCAATTGCGGCTGACCATCGGCGCTACGCTCGACGATCTTGTAGTCCGCGCCGGGCTGCACGCAGTGGGCCACCGTCAACACTACTTTTGGCGCGATCAGGCTGCCGGTGCAGAAATTGCCACGCGAGCCGACGATGGTAACGATGGCGCGCGCAATGCCGTCGGCTTGCGGCGTGCCGCCACCGACGATGGCGTGGGCGGGTGTGGCGAGCAGCAGCGCCGCTGTGATGAACGTGGCAAGCTTCTTCATGGGAACACGCTTTGGCGTCAGCATCCGGTGAGGAGGGGGACAGCTTCGGACTGGCTCTTGCCGATAACGCATGCTAGCCCTCTTGGAAAGGAATTGACGAGGGCAGGACATTGGCGATCGAGGCTGTGGTCTTTGATTTTGGCGGCGTGCTGACGAGCTCACCATTCGAGGCGTTCACGCGGTTCGAGACCGAACGTGGCCTGCCCGCCGACATCATCCGGCGCACGAACGCAGCCAATCACCTGGAGAACGCCTGGGCCAGGTTCGAGCGGGCCGAGGTCGATATCGAAACCTTCGATCACTTGTTCGCCGAGGAGTCCCGCGCGCTTGGCGCAGAAGTGCGCGGACGCGACGTGCTGCCGCTGCTCCAGGGCGATCTGCGGCCGGAGATGGTCGAGGCGTTGAAGCGGATCAAGGCACAATTCAAGACCGGCTGCATCACCAACAATTTGCCGGCTAACGCAATCGGCAGCATGACCGGACGCTCACTTTACATTGCCGAGGTGATGGTGCTGTTCGACCACGTCATCGAATCCGCCAAGATCGGCCTACGCAAGCCTGACCCGCGCATCTACCGGATGATGGTCGAGACGCTGAAGGTCGATCCGAACAATTGCGTCTATCTCGACGATCTCGGCGTGAATTTGAAGCCAGCGCGCGAAATGGGCATGACGACGATCAAGGTAACGAGTGGGGCGCAGGCGATCGCGGATCTCGAGAAGGCGACGGGGCTGAAGCTGAGATAGCGCGTCATACTCCGTCACTGCGAGCGCAGCGAAGCAATCCAGGCTGTCTCCGCGGAAAGATTCTGGATTGCTTCGCTACGCTCGCGATGACGGCGGTGGCGAGATATCGACCAACCAAATCTACTCCGCCGCAGCCGCGATCCGCTCCGGGAACGCTGCGGCCAGCGAGTCACGATCCGGCTTCAGCACACCGCGCTCGGTAATCAGGCCGGTGACAAGCCGCGCCGGGGTCACGTCGAAGGCGTAATTCGCGACCGGCGAGTTCTCCGGCACGATGCGTACCGTCTCCAGCCTTCCGTCTGCGGTGCGGCCGGTCATGTCGGTGACTTCAACGCCACTGCGCTGCTCGATCGGAATGCCACGGATGCCGTCGTGGACGGCGAAGTCGATCGTCGGCGACGGCAGCGCGACGTAGAAGGGCACGCCATTGTCATGCGCGGCAAGCGCCTTGAGATAGGTGCCGATCTTGTTGCAGACGTCGCCATTGGCGGCGACGCGGTCGGTGCCGACGATGGCGAGATCGACCATACCGTGCTGCATCAGGTGTCCGCCGGTATTGTCCGGGATCACCGTGTGCGGCACGCCGTGATGACCGAGCTCCCAGGCCGTGAGCGAGGCGCCCTGGTTGCGCGGCCGGGTCTCGTCGACCCAGACATGGACCTTGATGCCGCGCTCATGTGCAAGATAGATCGGCGCCGTCGCCGTGCCCCAATCGACGGTAGCGAGCCAGCCGGCGTTGCAATGGGTCAGCACGTTGACCACTTCGCCCGGCTTCTTCGCCGCGATCGCCTCGATCAACTTCAGACCGTTGCCGGCGATGCCACGGTTGATCTCGACGTCCTGCTCGACGATCTCGTCGGCGCGCGCATAGGCCGCTTCCGCCCGTTCCACCGGATCGATCGGCGCGAGCGCCGCGCGCATCTCGTCCAGGGCCCATTTCAGATTGATCGCGGTCGGCCGCGCCACGACGAGCGTGTCATAAGCGCGCTTCAGGCTCTCGTCCGAGGCATCCTCGCGCATGGCGAGCGCCATGCCGTAAGCGGCGGTGGCGCCGATCAGCGGCGCGCCGCGCACCAGCATGTCACGAATGGCAACTGCCGCGTCTTCACACGCCGTCAGCCTCGCAATGACGAATTCATGCGGCAGCCGGCGCTGGTCGATCGCACCGACCGACCAGCCGTCACGCTCGCGCCAGATGCTGCGGAAATGCTTGCCGTCGACCTTCATGGCATTCTGCCTTTCGTATCACGCCCGCAGCACGCGTCCTGCCACGGCGTCGAGCTTCTTCAGAAGCTCGGGATCGCGCGCCTCGGGCGCCGTGATCAGCGCGGTGTCGAGCGCGCGGTCCGAACCGATCGGGCACGGCTCGTGCTCGCGCGGGAAATCCTTGGCCAGCCGCGCCACCAGCGCCTTCGCCTTATCGGCGTTCGAGTTCAGCACGCGGATGATGTCCTGAACGGTGACGGCGTCATGATCGGGATGCCAGCAGTCGAAATCCGTCACCATTGCGACGGTGGCGTAACAAATCTCCGCCTCACGCGCGAGCTTCGCCTCGGGCATGTTGGTCATGCCGATCACGGAATAGCCGAGCGTCTTGTAGGTCATGCTTTCCGCGTAAGTGGAGAATTGCGGCCCTTCCATGCAGACATAGGTGCCGCCGCGCGCGATCGCGATGCCCTCGGCCTCAGCCGCCGCGGCAAGATGCATGCGCAGCCGCGGCGAGACCGGGTGCGCCATCGACACATGCGCGACGCAGCCGCGGCCGAAGAACGAGCTCTCGCGCTTGTGGGTGCGGTCGACGAACTGGTCGACGAGAACGAAGGTGCCCGGCGGAAGTTCCTCTTTGAAGGAGCCGCAGGCCGACAGCGAGATCAAGTCCGTGACGCCGGCGCGCTTCAGCACGTCGATGTTGGCACGGTAGTTGATGTCGGAGGGGGAGAGCCGGTGACCCCTGTCATGCCGCGGCAGGAACACCACCGGCAGGCCGGCGATGGAGCCACGCCGCAGGGGCGCAGAGGGCTCGCCCCAAGGGCTCTTGATCACCTCTTCGCGAGCACCCTCGAGGCCCGGCAGGTCATAGATGCCCGAGCCCCCGATGATACCCAATACCGCCCGCGTCATGCCTGCTCCACCCTGTCCGCCAAATGTGACATGGTTAAGCTATGCCAGTTTTGCGGCGGATTTGGAACGGGGGTGGAGGGGTGACGGCGGTCGCGTGAGGAGCGCGGACGACGCCGTGGAAGGAGCCGTGCGCTCGACTTAAGCCGCCGTTGCCGGCTGCAGCTGGGTCGCGACCATCCGCTCCAGCGTCTCGACCGACTGGAAATTCTCCGGCGTGATCTCGGACTGCGGGATGGTGAAATCGAACTCGGCCTCGACGCCGAGCATCAGATTGACCATGTCCATCGAGGTCAGGCCGATATCGACGAGCTTCGCCTGTGGCGTGACGTCAGCGGCAAGCGAGTTCTGTTCGAGGATGCCCTTCACCAGCTTGATGATGCGGTTGCGCAAATCGGTATCGGAGGCCTGCATCGGCAAATTCCCATCTGTCTATCGGAGGCGGATCAGACTGCCGGCCACGATGGGCACGGTCTGCCGGTCCTGCAATGGGCGGCAGCAATACTTCGCGCTTCTTAGTAAACGATGACTCAGATTGTCCGAAATTCAGGCTTCTTCCGGAATCCTAACACGATGCTGGAAAATCGGGTGATGCAAACAACCGGACCTTAACTGTTCGTTCGGAATTGGGTTTTGTTTACCCTCTATTTCATCGACGAATTTGAATTAAATCCGTAGCCTCGTCTCACAAGCAAAGATGGCCGGAGGATCGCTTCAAGCGGCATCGCGAATGATGCCGGCGATCTCGAACGGCAAACCGGAGGCGGACGAGTATGAACGTGCGTGAAGCAGTCCTCACTGTCGACGAGATGCAGACCAGATTTCTCGAGCAGGGTCCCTCCCTGATCGAGCGTGCCGCGCGGACCGCCGCAGCGGCCGCAGCCGACGCAGACGGGGTCGATCGCGACGCCCGCTTCCCGCACAAGGCTTTCGACGTCGCACGCGAGCAAAAGCTGCTCGGCGTGATGGTTCCGGTCGAGTTCGGCGGCTTCGGCGCCTCGATCTATGACGTCACCGACATCTGCTACACGCTCGGGCGCGCCTGCGCTTCGACGGCGATGATCTACGCGATGCACCAGACCAAGGTCGCCTGCGTCGTCAGGCACGGCCATGGCATTCCCTGGATGGAGACCATGATGCGCCGGGTCGCCCGCGACCAGTGGCTGCTCGCCTCTTCCACTACCGAGGGCCAGAATGGCGGCAACATCCGCGCCAGCGCTGCCGCGGTCGACCATGCCGGCGACACCGTCTCGCTCGTGCGCGACGCCACCGTGATCTCCTATGGTGCCGAAGCCGACGGCCTCGTCACCATCGCCCGCCGCGCCACCGATGCCGCCGCCTCCGACCAGGTGCTGCTGGCGCTCGCCAAGGACGACTATTCGCTGAAGCGGACGCTCGGCTGGGAAACGCTCGGCATGCGCGGCACCTGCTCGACCGGGTTCGAACTGAGGGTCGACTGCCCCGCCGACCGCGTCTTTCCGGAATCCTATGACAAGATCCACGCCCAGACCATGACGCCGTTCGCGCATCTGTGCTGGTCGTCGGCCTGGGCCGGCATTGCCGCTGCGGCCGTGACCCGCGCGCAGGCTTTCATCCGTAAGGCTGCGCGCTCTTCCGGCGGCCAGATGCCCCCGGCCGCGGCGCATTTCACCGCCGCCAAGATGTCACTGGCCAAGCTGCGCGCGCTGATTGCCGCCAACATCGACGCCTTCGCCAGCGCCGAGCATGACGAGCGGGCGCTCGGCTCGCTCGACTTCCAGTCCTCCATCACGCTGCTGAAGGTGCAGGCCTCCGAGCTCGCGGTCGAGACCGTGATGCATGCTATGCGCACCGCGGGCCTTTCCGGCTACCGCAACGACGGCGAGTTCACCATGGGCCGGCACCTCCGCGACGTGCTGTCGTCGCCGATCATGATCAACAACGACCGCATTCTGGCCAACGCCGCTACCTCGACGCTGATGAGCGGGGTGCCATCGAGTCTTCATGACTGACGTGCCTTCGCGACCAGACCAACAAGAACAATTTCGAGATAGCAGGACATCGACCCCATGAATATTGCCGTCCTCCCCAATTCGCCCGATACTGCGCCGCAAGTGATCGATCCGCTCGATCATCTCGCCGACAAGCTGTTCCACCGCATGGGCGCCGATGGCGTCTATGCCCGCACCGCGCTCTATGAGGGCGTCGTCGAGAAGCTCGCCGGGTTGATCACCAGCCATCGCGAAGCCGGTACCGAAGTGATGCGCTTCCCGCCGGTGATGAGCCGCGCGCAGCTGGAAAAATCCGGCTATCTCAAGAGCTTCCCGAACCTGCTCGGCTGCGTCTGCGGCCTGCATGGCACCGAGCGCGAGATCAACGCCGCGGTCAGCCGCTTCGATGCCGGCGGCGACTGGACGACGTCACTGTCGCCCGCCGACCTCGTGCTGTCTCCGGCCGCCTGCTATCCCGTCTACCCGATCGCGGCGAGCCGTGGCCAATTGCCGAAGGGCGGCCTGCGCTTCGACGTCGCCGCCGACTGCTTCCGCCGTGAGCCGTCGAAACATCTCGACCGGCTGCAATCGTTCCGGATGCGCGAATATGTCTGCATCGGCACGCCCGACGACGTCGCCGATTTCCGCGAGCGCTGGATGGTGCGCGCGCAGGCCATCGCCCGCGACCTCGGCCTGACCTTCCGCGTCGACTATGCCAGCGATCCGTTCTTCGGCCGGGTCGGCCAGATGAAAGCGGTGAGCCAGAAGCAGCAACAGCTCAAGTTCGAGCTCCTCATTCCGCTGCGCTCGGAGGAACAGCCGACTGCCTGCATGAGCTTCAACTATCATCGCGAGCATTTCGGCACGACCTGGGGAATCCAGGACGCCAATGGCGAGCCGGCCCATACCGGCTGCGTTGCCTTCGGCATGGATCGCCTCGCCGTGGCCATGTTCCACACCCACGGCACCGATCTTTCAGCCTGGCCCGCCAAGGTACGGGACGTCCTGGGCCTGCAGCCGCATGTTGCGGCAGGCGCCCACGGCGAAGGCTGGCGCTAACGCAACTCACGAGGCCGACCATTTCTACGGGCAAGACGAGTGTGATCCATACCAAGGTTCGATGCCGCGAAATCACCGAGTCCGACGTCGACAAGGTCGCGGACTTGCTGACGCGCGGCTTCGTCGGCCGCTCACGCGAATACTGGATTCAGGGCCTGCGCCGGCAGGCCTTCCGACCGGTGCCGGACGGTTATCCGCGCTTTGGCTACATGCTCGACGACGACGGCACGCCGGTCGGCGTGCTGCTCTTGATCTACACCGCGCGAAAGATCGGCGAAGAGACCGCCATCCGGTGCAATTTGTCGAGCTGGTATGTCGACCCGGCCTATCGCAACTACGCCCCGCTGCTGACCAAGATCGCCCAGCGGCACAAGGACGTCACTTATTTCAACATCAGTCCGGCGCCATGGACCTGGCCGATCATCGAGACGCAGGGCTTTCGCGCCTATTGCCGCGGCATATTCTTCTCGGTCCCTGCGCTGGCGCGTGCGCCGCGCTGGAGCGAGATCGAGGTCATCGCGCCGCATGCCAAGGAGATCGAGGGGCTTTCGGAAATGGAGACCGAGCTCCTGACGCGGCATGCGCGCTACAATTGCCTCAGCCTCGTCTGCCGCACGCCGAAGGGAACGTTCCCCTTCATCCTGCAACCGGTGCGGATGCGCCGCGGTTTCATCGCACCGCCGGCGATGAAGCTGATCTATTGCCGGAGTGCCGCCGAATATGCCGAATGCGCCGGCCGCATCGGCCGGTTGCTGCTGCGGCTCGGCAAGATTTCGGTGGCCGTCGATTCCAATGAGCCGATTCCCGGCCTCGTCGGCATTCATACCGAGCGGCGCGGCCGCAAATACTTCAAGGGCCCGCATCGGCCACAGCTCGGCGATCTCACGGACACGGAGCTCGTGTTGTACGGGCCGTAGAGGAACGCTCAGCCCATACGCCGGACACCTGATATGTTGCGCCCTCACGACTAACTCTCGCAGGCACCTCTGCAATGAGGACACGCTCTCCAGCGTCAGTCACCCTCCGTAAACTACTGCGATTAAGGGAATTTTCCGGGCTCTTCGCTACCCTCCGCGGCCGAAATAGGTTGCGTTAAGTCTTTGGCCTGCCGAGGTCCCGCCGACCCCATGATGTCGACCCGCGACAACGAGCCTGGTGCACGCAGCGAGCAGGGCCCGGAGGCCCTGGTCGCGCTGAGCCAGCTTGCGCTCGACCACATGGAGCAGGGCGTCTGCGTCTATGATGCCGACAACCGGATCGTGCTGGTGAACCAGCGCTACCTCAGCCTGTTCGACATGTCGGCCGAGATCGTGCGGATCGGCACCAGCTATCGTGAGGTGCTTGCGCATAGCGCCTCGCGCGGCAACTTCCCGGCGGACGAGCTCGACGCGCTGTACTCGGCGCGGATTGACCAGATCTCCGCGGGCAAGCCGTTCCGCACCGAGCAGCGGCTTGCCAGCGGCCTCGTCATGGCACTCGCGCTCAAGCCGCTTCCCGGCGGCGGCTGGATGACGATCTGCGACGATGTCACTCGCCTCGCCCGACTCGAGGCGGAATTGCGCGTCCAGACCGAGCGCAGCCAGCACGCGCTCGCCAACATGTCGCACGGCCTCATCATGTATGACGCTGAAAGTCGCGTCGTCGTCTGCAACGATCGCGTCCTGCGGCTCTATAACCTCGATCCCGGAATCGTGAAGCCGGGGGCCTCGCATTCTGCGGTGATCGAGCACTGGATGTCGCGCGGCAATCTGCCAGGCACCCCACCCGATAAATTCCATGACGCCAGGCTGGAGGACGTACGCACGCGGCGGGCGAAAACGCTGCTGGTGATGCGCTATGACGGACGAATGGTGCAGGCCGTCTCCCGGTTCCTGCCCGACGGCGGCTGGGTGACGGTGCACGAAGACGTCACCGAGCGCCTGCAATACGAGGAGACGCTGCGGCAGCAGAATGTCATGCTCGACGCGGCGCTGGAGAACATGGCGCACGGGCTCGCCTTCTTCGACAGCGACATGCGCCTTCGCGTCTGCAACACCACCTACCGCAAGATCTACCTTCTGTCGCTGGACGAGACCAGGCCCGGCACACACCTCTCCGAGCTGATCGAGCGCTCGATGGGGAACGGCGCATTCTCTTCCGAATACACTCCGCAGCAGCTGGTGGAAGTCGCCAGCAGCAGGATCGAAAAGCGGGACACCTCGCCGATCCGCCGGCACATGTCCAACGGCACCGTGATCTCGGTCCGCTATTGCGCGCTCCCCGAGGGCGGCTTCGTCGCCACCTATGAGGACATTACCGAGCGCGAGCGTGCGATCGAGCAGCTGCGCGAACAATATCGCCGCTTCGATGCCGCACTGAACAACATGAGCCAGGGCCTGTGCATGCTCGATGCGAGCCTGCGCGTGATCGTCTGCAATCGCCGTTATATCGAGATGTACGGACTGTCGCCGGAGATGGTGAAGCCCGGCGTCTCGATGCGGGAGATCATGGAGCACAGCTGCGAGCTCGGCAACCATCCGAGCACGACCGGCGCCAAGCTCTATGCCGACTATGTCGAGAGGCTGCGCGAGGGCGAGCACACGCTGCACCGCCATTTGAACGACGGCCGCATCATCAAGCTCAATCACAAGCGGATGGAGCATGGCGGCTGGGTCGTCACCTACGAGGACGTCACCGAGCGTCACAAGGCCCAGGCCCGGGTGGCGCACATGGCGCGGCACGATTCGCTCACCGACCTGCCCAACCGCACGCTGTTTCACGAGAAGATGGGCGAGGGACTGAACCAGGTTGCGATCGCCGGCGGCGCCATGGCCGTGCTGTGCTTCGACCTGGACAATTTCAAGACCGTCAACGACCGCCTCGGCCACGCCGCAGGCGATCGCCTGCTGCGCTGGGTCGCGGCGCGCCTCAAGGAGAATGTCGGCGAACACGACACCGTCGCGCGGCTCGGCGGTGACGAATTCGCCGTGCTCCAGCGTGGGCCGCAACCGCAATCGGCTGAGGAGCTCGCCCATCGCCTGGTCGACATCATCGGTCATCCCCCGCCGCTGGAAAGCCAGCCGATCCATGTCGGCGTCTCCGTCGGCATCGCGATTGCACCCGACCACGGGCTCGATGCCGACGAGTTGATGAAATGCGCCGATCTCGCGCTGTACCAAGCCAAGGCCAAGGGGCGCGGAGCCTATCAGCTGTTCGAGCCCGAGATGGAGGAAGAGGCGCGCAGCCGGCACGCACTGGAGCAGGATCTGGCCGGCGCGCTCGAAGGACATGAATTCCACCTGGTGTTCCAACCGCAGATGCGGCTCGATTCCTCCGAGCTCACCGGCTTCGAGGCATTGCTGCGCTGGAAGCATCCCTCGCGCGGCTTCGTCTCTCCGGCCGAGTTCATCCCGCTCGCGGAGGAGAACGGGCTGATCGTTCCGATCGGCGAATGGGTGCTGCGCACGGCCTGCGCGGCCGCCGCGGCCTGGCCCGGCGTCACCGTCGCGGTGAACCTGTCTCCGGTGCAGTTCCGCTCCCGCGGGCTGGTGGCGATGGTCGCGAGCGCACTTGCGGAAGCCGGCCTGCCGCCGCAGCGGCTCGAGCTCGAGGTCACGGAGACGGCGCTGCTCGACGACAGCGAGGCGACGATCGACATCCTGCATCAGCTCCGCGCCCTCGGCGTGCGCGTCAGTCTCGACGATTTCGGGGTCGGCTATTCCTCGCTGAGCTACTTGCGCAAGTTTCCGTTCGATCGCATCAAGATCGACCGGTCCTTCGTTGGCACGCTCGGCGAAAGCCCGGAGAGCGTCGCCATCGTCAGAACGATCGCAAGCCTTGGCTCCGTGCTCGGCGTCGAGACCACGGCCGAGGGGGTGGAGACCGAGGAGCAACTCGATTTCGTCCGCGAATGCGGCTGCACCGCCGTTCAAGGATATTATTTCGGCAAGCCGTGCCTCGCATCGGAGGTGGGCCGCACCATCGAGACGCTGAACATGGTGCGGCGCGTGGCCTGACGGCTTAGGCGCGTCAAATTCCGTCCCTCGGCACGCGGCCAAACGACGAATTGTCGCATGTAGCGGCTTTGCCGGTGTTACCCGGCCGACCGCCGCACGCGGTCCGCGCAATGCGCTTTTCTTCTCACTCGATTTCAGAAACAATCGTCTCACAAGAACGAGAGACGGCGGTCCCAAAGAGGCCGCCGCGAGGGAGGCGTTTCGATGTCGGGATACGGGCTGAAGACGATCGCATTTGCCGCGCTGCACGCCGTCATGGGCGCATTGCTCACCACTGCCGTCAGTGCGCAGGACTACCCAACCAAGCCGATCACGCTGATCGTGCCTTGGCCGGCCGGCGGATCGACCGACATCTCGATGCGAGCGATCGCCGACAGCGCCTCGAAGGTGCTAGGGCAGCCGATCGTGATCGACAACAAAGCCGGCGGCGGCGGCACGGTCGGACCGGCGACGATGGCCGCGGCGGCGAAGCCGGACGGCTATACCATCTCGCAGATCCCGATCACGGTGTTCCGCCTCCCCCTGATGCAGGAGGTGTCGTGGGATCCGGCGAGGGATTTCACCTATATCGTCCATCTCACCGGCTACACCTTCGGTGTGACGACCAGCGCGGAGTCGCAGTTCAAGAGCTGGAAGGACGTGGTGGAGTTTGCAAAGGCGAACCCGGGCAAGGTGACCTACGCCACGCCGGGCGCCGGCACTTCGCTGCATATCGGCATGGAGCAGATCGCCGCGATGTCCGGCATCAAGCTGACGCAAGTCCCTTTCAAGGGCGGCGCGGAAACCAACGCCGCAGTGCTGGGACAGCACACCATGCTTCAGGCTGATTCCACGGGATGGCGGCCGCTGGTCGACGCCGGCAAGCTGCGGCTCCTGATGGTGTGGACCGGCTCACGCTCGCCGAACTATCCTGATGTGCCGACGCTGAAGGAGCTGGGCTATCCCATGGTCTATGATTCCCCGTTCGGCATCGCAGGTCCGAAAGGCATGGATCCCAAGATCGTCGCCAAGCTGCACGATGCGTTCAGGAGGGCGATCGAGGATCCGGGGGTTGTGGCAACGCTCGCCAAATACGACATGGTGCCGAACTACAAGAACACCGACGACTACAAGAAGTTCGTCGCCGAGGTTACGGAGTCCGAGCGCAAGGTGATCGAGACGCTCGGGCTCGCGAAGAAGTAAAGTTCGCTGCCACACACGCTGGCGTCATCCTGAGGTGCGAGCCGCGCTTGCAGCTCGCCTCGAAGGATGGATCGGGGCACCGTCGCCCTTCGAGGGCTACGCTGCGCTCCGCCACCTCAGGACGACGGTGATCTCAAGGCGCTTCACATGAACAACGACACCAACGTCAAGCTCCGCCTCAGCAACTCCGAACTCTGGGGCGGGCTGATCGGGCTCGCACTCGGCGGCTTCGTGATCTGGTCGGGCTTGAGGCTCAAGCTCGGCACCATCAACGATCCCGGCTCCGGCTACGTGCTGTTCTACACGGGCATCCTGATGTGCGTGTTCGCAGCCGCCATCGTCGTCTCCGCGATCACCGAGGGCGGGCCGACGCTGGCCTCGCGCTGGGAGAATGTGCGCTGGAGCAAGCCGCTTCTCCTCATCGCCTGCCTCACCGCATTCTCCTTCGCGCTGGAGCCGCTGGGATTTCTGCTGTCGTCGATCCCGCTGATGCTGCTGCTGTTGCGGCTGATCGATCCAGTGCGCTGGGCTCTGGCGATTCCAATCGCCGTGCTGGTGCCATCAGGCATGTGGTGGGTGCTCAAGCGGCTGCTGTTGATCCAATTGCCCTCGGGCCTGTTCGGGATCGGTTGACCCTATGGATACGCTCGTCAATGTGGCACATGGATTCGGCGTCGCGCTGCTGCCGGTCAACCTGCTCTACTGCTTCATCGGCGTCTTCATCGGCACGCTGGTCGGCGTGCTGCCGGGCATCGGCCCGATCTCGGCGATGTCGCTGCTGCTGCCGGTGACGCTGTCGGGAACGCCGGAATCCGGCATCATCATGATGGCCGGCATCTATTACGGTTCGATGTATGGCGGCTCGACCACCTCGATCCTGGTCAACATCCCCGGCGAGGCCGCCTCCGTCGTCACCTGCATCGACGGCCACCAGATGGCGAAACAGGGCCGCGCGGGACCGGCACTCGGGATCTCCGCTTTCGGCTCGTTCGTCGCCGGCACCTTCGCGCTGGTCGCCCTGATGCTGGTGGCCCCGAAGCTTGCCAGCATCGCCATCGCCTTCGGCCCGGCCGAGTATTTCAGCCTGATGGTGCTCGGCCTCGTCGTGCTCACCTTTCTCACCCAGGGTTCGATGCCGAAGGCGCTGCTGATGGCGTGCATCGGCGTCGTGCTCGGGCTGATTGGACTCGACAGCATCACCGCGCAGCCGCGGTTGACCTTCGGCCGCATGGAGCTGATCGACGGCGTCGGCCTCGTGCCCGTCGTGATGGGCCTGTTCGGCATCGCCGAAGTTCTTCTCAACACCGAGCAGGCCATCAAGCGAGACATCATCAACACCAAGATCACCCATCTCCTGCCCAACAAAGAGGATTGGAAGGTGAGCGCAGGCCCGGTCGGCCGCGGCACGATCCTCGGCTTTTTCCTCGGCATCCTGCCGGGTGGCGGCGCAGTGGTGGCGTCATTTGCATCCTACGCGCTGGAGAAGCGGCTGTCGAAGACGCCCGAGCGTTTCGGCCATGGCGCGATCGAAGGCGTTGCGGGGCCGGAGTCGGCGAATAACGCCGCGGCGGGCGGCGCGTTCATTCCACTGATGACGCTCGGCATCCCGCCGAACGTGGTGATGGCGCTGCTGCTCGGGGCCTTCGTCATTCACGGGCTGCAGCCGGGACCGCTGCTGATCACGCAAAACCCCGGCCTGTTCTGGGGCATCGTCGCCAGCATGTATATCGGCAACGTCATGCTGCTGATCCTGAACCTGCCGATGATCGGCATGTGGGTGCAGTTGCTCAAGCTGCCCTACAACATCCTGTTCCCCCTGATCATCCTGTTCACGATCCTGGGCGTCTACTGCTCGAGCAACAACGTGTTCGACGTCTATGTGATGATCGCGTTCGGGATCATCGGCTATTTCATGCGCAAGCTCGGCTACGAGCCCGCACCGCTGGTGCTGGCCTTCGTGCTGGGACCGATGATGGAGAACAACCTGCGCAAGTCGCTGATCCTGTCGCAGGGCGATCTCTGGACCTTCGTGCAGCGGCCGATCTCGGGCGCGTGTCTCGTGCTCGCGCTGGTGCTGCTGATCGCTCCGCTGCTGCCGTCACTGCGCAAGAAGCGCGAGCTGGTCGCGCTGGATGAGGGGGCCTGAAGTTTTCGCAAGGTAGGCAAAGCGAAGCGTGCCCACCCTTGGCGCCGCATTGTTGGAGAGATGGTGGGCACGGCGCAAGTGCGCCTTTGCCCATCCCACGGCACCTCAACCCGCCGCAGGGAGCGCGTTCTCCGACGCCACACCCCACGGCCGCTCGGACGAGGCAAGCCCGATCAGGCGGCCCTGGATGTAGTCGCAGCCCCAGTCGCCCAGCATGCTTGCGGCCTCTTCGTCCTGCACCCATTCGGCGACGGTCTTGATGTCGAGGCGCCGGGCGAGGTCGATCAGGGTCTGCACGAAGGCGCGGTCGTCGGCGGAATGGGTGATGTTCTGCACGAAGGCGCCGTCGATCTTCACGATATCCACGCCGAGCTTGCGCAAATTGCGGAACGAGGTGTAGCCGGCGCCGAAATCGTCGATGGCGATGCGGCTGCCAAAATGCTTGAGGCGGCTGACGAAAGCGCGAACGTCGTCGATGTCCTGGATTGCGACCGTCTCGGTGATCTCGACGATCAGCCGCTCGGCAACACCGGGATGCGCCTGCATCAGCGATTCGATCCCCGCCCACCAATCCGGATCCATGGTGGTATCCGGCGAGATGTTGAGGCTGAGACAAACGTCGGGCGCGGCCGCAAGCTCGGCGACCACGAGCTCGAGCACGCGGTGATCGACAAGGCGGATCAGGCCGAGCCGCTCGGCGACCGGCACGATGTCCGGCGCAAGCAGCACCTGGCCATCGCCCTGGTCCATCCGTACCAGGCATTCATGGAATGCGCGTTCGCGCGAGGCGGCCGAGACCACGGGCTCATAGGCGAGCCTGATGCGGCGTTCGTTGAGCGCGGTGACGATCTCGTCGGTGACGCGGATGTTGACGCGGCGCTGTGCGTCGCGCGCCGGATCCGGACGCCACGCCGCGAACGAGCCGGCGCGGCGGCGCTTGGCGGCATCCAGCGTTTCATGGGCACGGTTGACGGCCTCGTCGGTATTGCGGGCATAGCGCGGCAGGCTGACCGCGCCGATCGAGGCGGTGACCGAGACCGGGCCGGATTTCGTCGGCACCACCTCGTCGCGGATGCCGGCGAGGAAGCGCTCCGCGGCGACGTTCATGTCGTCGACGGTGCAGTTCTTCAGGATCAGGCCGAACTTGTTGCCGGAGAAGCGCCCGAGCACGTCGCCGCCGCGCAGGCGCGAGCGAATGCGCTTGGCAATGTCGAGGATCACGGCATCGGCAACGTCGAAGCCGAAGGCATCGTTGACGCGGGCGAGATGATCGATGCCGACCAGCATGAAGGCCGCGGTCGAGCGGAAGCGGGTGGTCTCCTCAATCGTCTCGGCGAGCGCCGCGATCAGATGCGAGCGGTTGAGCTCGCCGGTCAGCGGGTCGAGACGCGCCAGCCTCGTCAGCTCCTCGTCGCGGGCGTGACGTTCATTGTTGATGCGGACGGAGCCGATCGCGCGCACGGGACGGCCGTCGGGACCAGCGAACCAGCGGCCGGTCTCCTCGATCCAGATGACGGGATCGCCGGCGCTCATGCGCACGCCATACTCGACGCGATAGGGCGTGCCATCGGCCCCATGCACGGCGGAGGTTTGCGCCAGAGCTGCGGTCCGCAGCGTTTGCGCGGGCTCGATCAGCTTGGCGAATTCGGCGCCGGTCGCGAGCCGCTCGGCGGGGATGCCGGGAAAGATGGCGGCGACCTGCTCACCCCAGACGATGGCATCGCTTGTGATGTCCCAGGCGAACACCGCCTGACCGAGCACGGCCAGGATGTCGGAGGCTTGCGGCAATGCAGGAGTCAAAATCGCCTCGTTTTGGGACAGTGGAGAAGTCCTGAACCGGCCCAGAATAGAACCAGATTCGTCCCCGACCCTAAGCAAAGTTGATAAACAATTTGGAAACCACGTTTCCGAAGCGCCGGGAACCAAACCGGCCCGGCCGGCATAGGCCTTGCGAGTACAGGACTCGCACCGGCACCCGCGTCCCGAAACGCGACAAGCTTGCCGGATCGACGGTGATTGCGATGTTGAGTACGGATCGATTGGACACGGCGGACAACGGCACAGGCACGGCCCTGGTGCCGCTGATGCCGACGTTGCAGTGGGTTCACAAGGCGCCGCTGCCGCGTCCCGATCCGAGTTTCGTTACTCAGCTCATCGCCAATGCCGAATATCTGCCCCAGACCAGCCGGCTCCGCCGCGCCTCTTCCGAGGATGCGCGGACGGCCTATGGCAGCAAGCAGCCACTGGGAAGCGTCGCCGCGCGGACGCGGCAGGTGGCTTGATCAGCGCGGCGGTGTATCCGGCGAGGACGGCGTGCCGTTGCCCGGCTGAAGATGCGGCGAGGGAATTTCCGGCGAGGGGGCGCCCTGCACCGGCTTTGGCGCAGGATGATCCATCAGCACGGATTCGGCGACGGATTGCGCCGAGGGGGCCGGCGGCGCGGGCTGCGGCGCAATCACCGGCTCGAACTTGGAGGCGGCCTCCGCATCATCCGCCGGTGCTTCGGCCTTGCGCTTGGCCTTGCGTGGTGCCGGCACCGTGGTCTCGGCGACATAGGTGACGCGGCGGCGCGTGCGCTGGGCAATGCCGCCGAGGAAGTCGGCCATCGCCAGCAGCACCAGCAGGAAAAAGGTGGAGTTGCCGAATTTCGGCCACATCACGAATTCGGCTGCGGCCGCGCCGAAGATGATCAGCGACAGCAAATGATCCATCAGGAATTTCGAGCCCGGTCGCGCGCCCTTGACCACCTCGAGCAGCAGCAGCACCACGCCGAGCGCGAGCAGGAGATCGGCAAGCGTGACCGGCCAGCTCTCGCCCGTGATCATCGGCACCTTGAACAGCACATCCGAGAAGGACACGCTGGGCATCAGGAAGGCGATGATGTTGTAGACCGCGAGCGGAATCAGGAGCAGCGGGAAACCGACCATCGGCGAGATGCCTTCTCGATCAAGATATCCGGACAGAACAATGCAGCGGCGAAGCATTTGCTCCGCCGCCGTCACCGTATCTCATGGGTTGGCCGAAACCAGGCGGGTCCAATCTCTCGCCTGAGGAAAGGTCCTGGCTTCAGGACTCTTTCTTCTTCAGGACCTGGCGGCCCTTGTACATGCCGGTCTTGAGGTCGAGATGGTGCGGACGACGGAGCTCACCGGAGTCCTTGTCTTCCACATAGGTCGGCTTCTTGATGGCGTCTGCCGAGCGGCGCATGCCACGGCGCGACGGCGAGGTTTTTCTTCTCGGAACGGCCATTTCAATATCCTCTAGGGATTGGTGTCATCAGGGCATCGTCCGCGAAGGGACGGCTCAGCACCCGCAATACGAGGCGAGCTGAATGCCGATCAAGGCCGCGCTTATAGAGGAAGGCTGGCCGTAAAGCTAGGCTCTTGGGCTGGAAAATACGCCCGGAACGGTCCCAAAATCAGCGATTTTCGCGCCAACAGGTCGCCAGCGAGCTCGCCTGCCCTCGCGCCATATAGGTGGCCGCCAGTCGCCGCACGCCTGGACCGGGAATCCGGGCGCTGCGTTTGACCGGATTCGGCAGGATCGACGCCAGAAGTGCGGCCTCCCGGGGGGAGAGGTCTTCGGCCGATTTGCCGAAGGCATAGGCGCTGGCCGCCTCCACCCCAAACTGCCCCTGCGGGCCGAGTTCGGCGATGTTGAGGTAAATCTCGAGAATCCGCGGCTTGGGCAGGACGAGATCGATCCACAGGGCCAGCGGGAATTCGAGCCCCTTGCGGATGAAATCGCGCCCCTGCCACAGGAACAGGTTTTTCGCCACCTGTTGGGTGATGGTGGAGGCGCCCCGGAAGGCGGTGCCGTCCTCCCTCGCGTCGTCGATCGCCTCGCGCAGCGCGCCCCAATCGATGCCGTGATGCTTGCAGAAATGGGCGTCCTCGGCCGCCACCACCGCGCGCGGCAGATACGGCGACATATCAGCCAGATCGATCCACTGCCGCTGCATCGGCGCGCCCCGCAGGCTGCGCCAGGCCATCAGCGTCGAAACAGGGTGGCCGGCGCGGTAAAACGGCGCGATCACATAAGGCGCGAGAACCACGACCGCGATCGCTACCAGCAGGATTTTGACGATGCGCAAATCGACCTTTCCGGTGCAAACCGAACCGCGGCCACGGGCTGGACCATTAAGTCTGTGATAATCTGGGCCTTTTCCAGCACTTTTTAGGCCTTCCAAACGATTGACTGGGGCAGGCGCATAAAGGATTGTCCGGCCGAATTTTAGTTCTGGAGCCCTTCTTGATGACCGGCACGTCCCCGTCCGATTTCGCCAAACGTCTGGACAAGACCGCTGATGACACCGAGGCCTTGCTCGCTCGCCTGCTGTCGGACGACATCCTGCACGACGAGATCGCCCGGCCCAAGCGACTGATGGACGCAATGCGCTACTCAAGCCTCAATGGCGGCAAGCGCCTGCGGCCATTCCTGGTGGTCGAGAGCGCGGCCGTGTTCGGCGTGCCGCGCGAGGCGGCCCTGCTCGCCGGCGCGGCGCTCGAATGCATCCACTGCTATTCGCTGATCCATGACGATCTGCCGGCGATGGACAATTCGGACCTCCGTCGCGGCCGCCCCACCCTGCACAAGAAGACCGATGACGCCACCGCGATCCTCGCCGGCGACGGCCTCCTGACGCTCGCCTTCGACATCATCACGCGCGACGAGGTCCATCGCGATGCCAATGTGCGGCTGTTGCTGACGCGCGCGCTGGCGCGCTGCGCCGGCATCGGCGGCATGGTCGGCGGCCAGATCCTCGATCTCGCTGGCGAAGGCCGCTTCGGCGGCAACGAGCCGATCGATGTAGCCCGCGTTCAGCAGATGAAGACCGGTGCGCTCCTGCGCTACGGCTGCATCGCCGGCGCGATCCTCGGCCAAGCCTCGCAGAAAGAATATCAGGCGCTCGACGATTACGGCCGCGCCCTCGGCGAAGCCTTCCAGATCGCCGACGATCTGCTCGACGTGGAAGGCGATGCGGCCGCACTCGGCAAGCCCTCGGGCCAGGACGCGGCGCTCGGCAAGACCACCTTCGTCACCCAGCTCGGCATCGAAGGCGCCAAGCAGCGCGTGCGCGATCTGCTCGCGCGCGCCGACAGCGCCGTGTCGATCTTCGGCGACCGCGCCGCCGTGTTGCAGGCCGCGGCGCGCTTCGTCGCCGAACGGAAGAATTGACGTTGCGCACGATCTCCACCTCTCCCCGCTTGCGGCCGCTTGCGGGGAGAGGTCGATCTTCAAGCGCAGCTTGAACATCGGGCGAGGGAGCAGACTGCCGTCGCGGCAACCGTGAGAGAGCCGTCACCGTCATGGCCACTGACAAGGAAGATCCCGTCCTCGTCCGCTTCCGCAAGATGTCGCGGCCGATGCGGCTCATCTATGCGCGGCCGCGGACCTTCACCGCGCTCGCGGCCGGCATTCTGGTCTGCCTGCTGCTGCCGGGGTCATACCGGCTGGTGACACGGCTCCTGCTCGGCTGGGATGCGCTGATCACTGTCTATCTCGTGCTGGTCTATGCGATGATGCTGTGCAATGACCATCAGCACATCCGCCGCGCCGCCGCGATGCAGGATGACGGCCGCTTCGTGATCCTGCTGGTAACGGCGACCGGCGCTTTCGCCAGCATCGCGGCGATCGTCTCCGAGCTCGGCACGCCGCATCGCGGCGTTCTCGAGCTGACGATCGCGATCACCACCATAGCGCTGTCGTGGGCGGCCGTGCACACGATCTTCGCACTGCATTACGCGCATGATTATTATCGGCACGGTACGGCAGGTGGCCTTCAGTTTCCGAGCGGCGACAAGGAGGACCACGCCGACTACTGGGATTTCGTCTATTTCTCCTTCGTGATCGGCATGACCGCGCAGGTCTCCGACGTCGGCATCACCGACAAGACGATCCGCCGCACGGCCACAGCGCACGGGATCGTGTCGTTCATCTACAATACGGCGCTGTTGGCCCTGACGGTGAACATCGCGGCGAGCGCGATTGCGAGCTGATGTCGTCTCCATCCGGAACGACGATCTCGATCAGCACGGCCTTCAACGGCACACTTCTGCATTCGCATCGTTGCCGGGGCCACCGCCGCCGCGATATTCCAGATGGCAACCGCGGCTGACCGGGCGACAGCCCGCGCTATTGCAGAAGACCTGCCCGCCACCGGCGGCGCGGCCTGCACCAGCGGCAGCAGCGATGCCAGCAGCGGCACCATAACCGCCCCCAGCTCCAGCAGCCGCACCTCCGGCCTGACGACGCTGTCGTGCAGGACGTCCATCGCCGTCGTCGCGCTTGGCCATCGCCGGCTTGGCAGGCTTGGCTGCACGCTGCTTCTCGCACTCATTGTCGTCGTTGACCACATAGCCTTCGCGGCAGACGATTTTCGTGCATTTGTCGCCATCGGCCTTGAAGCCGAGCTCGCAGACCAGCGGACAGACGCGCGACGGTCTTGACTTGACTGCATCGAGCGCGTCGGTGCTTGCCACCTTCACGTCGAGCTTGGTGCCGGCATAGCGGTTGAACTGTGACAGCGATCGCTGCGAGGACGCATTCCAATTGCCGTCGACCTGCCCGGAGAAACATCCGACGCGACCGAGCTCGGTCTGCACCAAGCGGTTGAGATCGGCCGGCGCGGTCGCCGGGGTCAGCGAGGCGACATTGGTGCCGACCGGGCTCGCCGTGCCGGTAGGCGGGGTGCTCGGCACGGCGGCGGCGAGATCGACGCGCTGCTGCTCGGCGGCGGCGGCCTGCTGTTGCGCCTGTTCCTTGGCCCTCTGCGCTGCAAGCTGCACTTGTTCGGCGGCCTTGGCGTCGGCCGCAGCCTTGGCCAACGCCTCCTTCTGCGCGCCGAGCACAGCGAGACGATCGCGTTCGGCCTCGGCCTGCTTCGCCAATTCGATCGCCGCCGCATGGGCCTGCTCGGCCTGGATCTTGTCGATCTGGAGCTTGGCGAGGTTCGCATAGAAGCCGTCAGGGTGCTGGGCGACGAAGGCTTCCAAGGCCGCCCTGTTGCCGACCTGGAGCGCGAGCTCGTAGTCGCGGCGGACATCAGCCTGGGGATTCGCCACAGGCGATGCCGGCGCTATGGCTGTCACCTTGACCGGCACCAGCGGCACGTCCTCGCCGCCGAGCGAACCGTAGACGAACGGCTCCTGCTTGTTGCCGGTCGATTTGAGCACGTCGTCACGCACGAAGCCGAAGGCGCGGCGGACGTCGAGGCCCGGCGTCGTCAGATGCTTCGACAGTGCGATCGTGAACGGGCTGTTGGCACCGTTGCCGTCCTGCGCCGTGAAACCGGCCTTGGCCGAATAGGCAATCAGCGTGTTGGAGTTGGTCGGCTCGATCCGGGCGAGGCCACGGCCGATGCCGCGCGAGGCAATCGTGCGCTTCATCTGCTTGCCGAACGGATTGTCGCGGCAGGCATCCAGGATCACCAGACGAAGCTGCTTTGCAGGCTCGACCGCGACCAGGACACGGTCGAGCGAGAGCGCTTCGTCGTAGACGTCGGTGTCGCGCTCGAGCTTGGCATCCACCGGGATCAGATAGTTCGAGCCCTCGACCTCGATGCCGTGGCCAGCGTAATAGACCACGGCGATATCGGCATCGCGGGTCGCGTCGGCGAAGTCGCGCAGCACGCGCCGCGTGTCCAGCGCCGACAGATCGTGCCAGGATTCGACGACGTCGAAGCCGGCCTCCTTCAGCGTCTTCGCCATCACCGCCCCATCATTGACGGGATTGGCGAGCGAGGGCGCGTGCTGATAGGCCGAGTTGGCGAGCACCAGCGCGACGCGTTTTCCGGCGAAAGCGGGCCCGGCGCCGAACAGGAGGCCGAGGACGACGAAAAGCGGACAAAGTCTGAGCAAACTGCGCATGACACGACTTCCGATGGTTCCGGGCCGTTCGGGCCCTTTGGGGCCGCTTTAGCAACCTCCATCGCCCGCGCTTGTGATGGAGGTCACGAAGGGGACGCCGACGACAGGCCGGATGAGCCCAATATGTTTGTCGCGCCAGCGCTGTCGCGGTTCGCCGCCGAATGGTCGCGCGGACCGGTTCCGTCAGACAACCCCGATGTGCTCCCGATATTGCGGCAGATTGTCCGTAATCTCGTGCCAGGGCGCCTTCGATCCCACAAAAATATGGGCGCTCGGCCGGATCGAGGGGGCATCGACCAGGGTTCCCATGGCGACATGGACCCATTGTCCTTCCCGTACCCGGGAATAGAGCAGTGAGCCGCAGCGGGCACAATGGGCGTCATGGGTGGTATCGTCGCCGAAAATCATCCGCCGGTCCCAGCCGCGGACGATGCGGAGCTTGTCGTGCGCGATGCCGGCGAACGGCTTGAACGCGGCGCCGGTGGTGCGACGGCAGTTCGAGCAGTGGCAGTTCATCGCATAGGAGAACGCGTCCGCCACCTCGAAGCGCACGGCGCGGCAATAGCATTCGCCGGCGAGGATACGAGCATTCGAATTCTCTGATCCGATCATTCCAGCGTCCTTGCGCAATTGGCGAGAGACACCCATAGCGCATTTCGATGTCTACGACTAAGTTCGCCCCAAGCCATCATGCAGAGGAATGACCCATGAGCCAGGACCGGTCGAGCGTCGAATCCGTCGTGCAATCCTACTTTGACGGACTCTATGAGGGAGACGCCGAAAAGCTCGGCGCCATCTTCCATCCCTCCGCCGATCTGCGCTGGGTCGAGAAGGGCGAGCTCCAGGTTCTGACAGTGCCCGACTGGCTCGACCGCGTGCGCAAGCGCGCCTCGGCCAAAGCCGAAGGCAAGCCGCGCGAGGACTTTATCGTCACCATCGACCGTTCGGACGAAAAGACCGCCTTCATCAAGGTGCGTTGCCAGCTGCCGCCGCGCTACTTCACCGACTATCTGGTGGCGATGAAGCTCGCCGACGGCTGGCAGATCGTATCGAAATCGTATCGGTACGACCTGAGGGAGTGAGGGGTCTCTCGGCGCTTCGCTGCCTGAAATCTGGCGCACTCGTTCTCGATTCTCCGTCATTGCAATGACGGTTCGATGAACCGTGCGTTGAATCCCACCCCGCCCCAGCTCCACTGCCTGAAAGCCTCCCATGCCTCTCGACCGCCGTTCCCTGCTCGTCTCACTCTGCTGCATGGCCGCTTCTCCCGCGCTTGCCGCGGAGGCGCCGCCAGAGCTCGAAACCTATGAACGTGAAAGCGGCGGGCGGGTTGGGCTCTATGCGGAAAATCTGGTGAACGGCAAAAAGCTTGCCTGGCGCGCCGACGAGCGGTTCGTGATGTGCTCGACATTCAAGGCTTCGCTGGCGGCCTGCGTGCTGGGGCGGGTCGATCGCGGCGAGGAGCAACTCGCGGCCATGATCCCTTACGGTCAGGCGGATCTGCTGGAATACGCACCGGTGGCGAGGGAAAACCTCGCAGCCGGCAAGATGTCGGTCGGCGAGATGTGCAAGGCCATCGTCGAGCTCAGCGACAACACCTGCGCCAATCTGCTGCTGGCGCGGATCGGCGGCCCCGCCGCGCTGACTGGATTCTGGCGGTCGCTCGGCGACACCACCTCGCGGCTCGACCACGACGAGCCCGAACTCAACCGCTCTCCGCCCGGCAATCCCCAGGACACCACGACGCCGGCGGCGATGGCGAACAATCTGCGCCGGCTGGTGCTGGGCGAAGCCTTGTCGGCGCAATCCCGCGTTCAGCTCACCGAATGGATGGTGAACTGCAAGACCGGCGCGAACCGGCTGCGCGGCGGCCTGCCCGCAGGCTGGAAGATCGGCGACAAGACCGGCAACAATGGCAAGGACGCAGCTGGCGACATCGCCGTGGCCTGGCCGAAGCCCGACACGCCGGTCCTGATCACGGCCTACGTCCAGGGCGGCACGCCGACCCCGGCGAAGATCGCCGGCGTGTTTGCGCAAATCGGCAGGATGGTGACCGACCGGCTGGCGTCAGCCGCGCATTGACGGTACGGCCGCTTCCGGGTCAAGACAGACCATCATGGAAGCGAAGTTTCAGACTTTTCTCATCTTGCTCGCCGTGCTGGCAGGCACCGCACTTGCCGCGCGCCGCTTCAACATCGCGCCTGCCATTCTGCTGATGCTGTCCGGCGTCGGCCTCGCCTTCGTGCCGGGCATGCCCGCGGTGGAATTGCCACCAGAGCTCGTGCTCCTCATGGTGCTGCCGCCGCTGATCTACTCGGCGAGCGTCGCCATGAGCTGGCGCGAGTTCAAGAACAATCTGCGTCCGATCGTGCTGCTCGCGGTCGGCGCGGTGATCTTCACCACGGCGATGGTGGCGGCTGCCACGCATTATGTGATCGGCCTGCCCTGGGCCATCGGGTTCCTGCTCGGAGCCATCGTTGCGCCACCCGACGTGGTGGCGCCGCTCGCGATCGCGCGCCGGCTCAACATGCCACGCCGGCTCCTGGTCATCCTGGAGGGTGAAGGACTGGCCAATGATGCCACTGCGCTGATCCTCTACCGCTTCGCGCTCGCGGCGATCATGGTCGGGAATTTCTCACTGCCGCTCGCGGCCGGCGAGTTCCTCCTGATCGTCGCGAGCGAGATCGCCTTCGGCATCGGCGTCGGCTGGCTCTCCTTGCGATTCCGCAAATGGTCCGGGGATCCGCAGGTCGAGCTGACGCTGTCGCTGATCACACCCTACGTCTCCTACTGGCTGCCCGAGCACGTCGGCGGCTCCGGCGTGATCGCGACCGTCGCCTGCGGCCTCTATGTGAGCTGGAACGGGCCGTTGCTGATCTCGTCGGCGACGCGCCTGCAGGGCATCTTCTTCTGGGATCTCGTGATCTACCTGATCGAGGGAATGCTGTTCCTGCTCACCGGCTTCCAGATGCGCACGCTGTACGAGAAATCAAAAGCCTTCCCGCTCGATGACATTCTCATCGCGACTGCGGTGGTCCTGGTCATCGTCGTGATCGCGCGCTTCGCCTGGCTTTATCCCGCGACCTATCTGCCGCGGATGCTCTCCAAATCGCTGCGTACGCGCGACCCGTCGCCGCCATGGCAATGGCCGTTCGTGCTCGCCTTCACCGGCGTGCGTGGCGCCGTGTCGCTGGCTGCCGCGCTGGCGCTGCCGTTCACGCTGCCGGGCGGCGAGGCCTTTCCGTCTCGCGACCTGATCCTGTTCGTCGCCTTCGGTGTCATCTTCGTTACGCTGATCGGCGTCGGCCTGACGCTGCCGCCGGTCGTGCGCTGGCTCGGTGTCGCCGAAGCCGGCCGCCACGAGCATGCCGCTGCGCACGAAGCCGAGATCGCCGCCCGCCGCCAGGCGCTCGAGGCCGCTCTGGAATCACTCGACGCGCTGACCGCGCAAAAGGAAGTGTCCGAAGAAGTGATGCGGCTGCTGCGCGCACGACACGAAATCCGCGTCAGCCAGCTCCCGGACTCGCTCGATCCCAACCACCACGACGTTTCAGCCGCCGGCACCGCGCTGACCCGCGACCTGATCGCCGCCGAAAGGAAATTCATCCACAACCTCCTGCGCGATGGCCAGATCACCGACGAGACGCGGCGGCGGATCGAACGCGATCTGGATCTGGAGGAGGCGAGTCTGGCGAACCGCGAATATCGAGGCGGGCCGCTGTAGCTTCCTTCTCATTGCGGCTGCTGAACCGGCCGAGCCAACTACCGCCTCTCGCAAAACTCTCTCATTGCAGCCGCGACGGCTCCCGCGACGACCTCCTGCCGCTCCGGCGAGTTCATCTCCATTTCCTCGTCCCGATTGATGATCGAGCCGGCCTCGAGCAGCACGGCGGCGCTCCGCGTCCGCGACAGCACGACGAGGCCGTCATAGCGATAGACGCCGACATCCTTGTCGAGCAGCTGGTGGCGATAGCGGCCCATCACCGGCAGGGTGTATTGGCCGGCATAGTGCAGGCCCTGCTCCTTCAGCTGCTTGCCGATCATCCGGGCCAGCATCAGGCTGCTGGCGAAGTGCGGATTCTGCTGCGACACGAACAGCGAATGACCCGAAAAACGATCGCTGAAATAGCTCTTTGCGCCGTCGAACTCCCAGGTTTCGAGCAGCTTGTCCGGCACCGAATCATGATGGACCGACAGGAACAGATCGGTGCGGACTTCGTTCGCGGCACTGATGCGCTTGAACAGGCTCGGCCGCGCCTTGCCGTCCGTGACGAGCAAGCGGGTTTCGGCAAAGCCTTCAGACTTGAGCTTCGCTGTGATCAGTCTGGCGAGGCGGAAGTTGAAGCCGAACTCCGGATCATTGCGCGCGCTCAGTGCGCCGTAGGAGTCCGGGGTGTGCCCGACATCCACGACGATCCGAAATTTAGGCATCTCACATTTGGCCGGTGACAGCTGCTTGGGCTTGGGTCTCGCAGTCTTTCGCGCGGCAACGGCCTCGCTGCTGCCAACAGTCGCAAGCGGCGACAGCAAGATCAATGCGACCAACCCGACGATGATGCTCCGCAACCGCCCCAAGCGCTACTCCGCTGCTGCGATCCTGGGGCGACCGAGCACGATCTTCTTCGGCTCGCCGTCGGGCTCGGGGAGCTCGCCGGACAGCAGCACGAGAATCCAGAAGCGGCGCAACAGTTCGTCCATTGCCGTTCCGGGGCCGGACTCGGCGAGGAATTCGTTGTCCTCGGCGCGGAACATGGTGGATCCTCCCGATTTCGTTTTCGGGAAGATTGGCGCAGACCTGACCACGCGTCAACGCTGTGGCACCGCCTCATTGCAAGGCGAGTCAGCTCGTGCGGCTCGCCCGTCCCTAGGCGGCACGCGGCGGAGATTGCGTCTGCGGAGGAAGCTGTTCGACTTCTTCCGCAATGGCCTGGAGAGCGCGCAACGTGTACTCCCTATTCATGGACTCCGTGGTGGCCTGAAGTTCGCGCAGCGCGATCCTGAACGGCTCCTGTGTGTCCGGGAAGTCCGATGCGTTGGAGGCCAGCAATTGCTGGGCTGCCACGAAGAGCTTGGTTCGCGCGCTCTCCCATGCGGCCATCATCTGGCGCACGCGTGGGCCGCCGCCAACACCCCAGATCTTGTCGAGAACATCCGCGTCCATGAGGTGCTGATCCTGAGCTTCCCGCAGGATCATGTTCATGTGGCTGAGCAACTGGGTCACGGCTGACTTCCAGGCATCCATCTCCTTGGACGTATCCGGCGCCAGCGGGAAATCGAACCTGGCCGGCCTGTATTGGCTGCTCCTCTCCAGGAAGAGGAATCTGAACTCGAGGCCGATGTTGATGGCACTCAGAAGGCGAGACGTCAGAGGATCGCCATAGTGCCGGACGATCATCTTGACGATGTAGATGTGGATTTCGGTCTTCTTGCTCACATAGGTCACGACCCGGGACACGAAGAGCCGATATGCATCGTCACCCTTGGACGTCGCGACGACAAGATAGTTCTCGTCGCCGCCCTGGAGCGCGTTGGTAGCCAGCGTCCTGATGCCTTCGGCCCATGTTCCGCTCATCTCGGCCGGCATTCTGTTGATGAACGCATTCCAGCCGAAAAAGCGATTCTTTTCCTCCGGGAACCCAAAGACCTGGAAGGAATTTCCGACCATCTCGATCTTGAACTTCGACAGATCCACTCCGTCCGGCCCGATCATCGGAGGCGCGTCACTGTGGAGGATGATCTTCCGCTCCGGATAGGTTTCCGAGGAGACGCGCGATTCCAGATACACCTGAATGCAGCTGTACAGCCTTGCGGCAGACGAGACGAGCTTCTGCCGCCAGAGCTCATCCTGCTTGCTGACACCGCCACTTGCGCCACCGTGCCTCCCGAGCACGGCATCCGCCGTCGCCGAGATATCCGCCAGCAGCGCGAAAACGGGATTTGGCGATGGCTCTTCCGCGCTCATTCCCGGCACCGTGAATATGTGATTCTCGTCGATCTTGATCGCCTGGAGATAATCGAGCGTGGTTTGGTTCGCCGCACCAATTGAAATCGGAAGAATTCTTCGGGGGATGTTGCCGTGGATCTTCGGACGCTCCTCGAGCGACCTCGCGAAATAGCCGACCTCGAAGCCCGGAAACGCGAAGCTCGGTTTGAGCCTGTCCGTCAGGATCACCAGGAGAATGTCAGCCTCATCCAATGCGTTGGTGATCACGGTACGATAGTCCGACCCCTTTCCGATGCTCCCGACGTCGCGGAACACCTTGACCGGAGGAAGTGACGCAGCGACGGCAAACAATTGCAGTAGCTCAGCCTCAAAGCTCGCGGCCAGCTCCCGGTCTTCACTGACATAGCTGATGAAGACCGAGATCTGCTCGGGTCGGGCGGCCCGCCGGGTGCGGTCGGAATTCGCCGACCTGCGTTTGCCGGCCGACGTCGACTTTTGCTTGCCCGCCTTGGCCATGTGATGCTCCCGAATACTTAAGGTTGTGATCCGATGCGCAATTCTCCATTTCCACGCGCGAGCCTAGGCGATCAGCCTGCCGAGGCAATGTAAGCTGGTTCACAGAACGGCAAGTTTATCGGATCGTGCGCGAGGGCATGCCAGACCTTCAGCGCACAAGGCCCTGCTTGTGAGCGCTGACGGGCATAATTTGTGGAGCTGGAGCCTAGACCGGCCGCTCCCCCTTCACCGTCACGCGCGTCCCTGATCGCGTGTGCGGCCAGTAGTCCCACATCGCGCGGTGCTGGGTGCAACGGTTGTCCCAGAAGGCGATGGCATTCTCGGTCCAGCGGAAGCGGCACTGGAACAGCGGATTTTCGGCGTGCTGGTAGAGATAGGCGAGCATCGCATCGCTCTCGTCGCGCGGGATGCCGTTGATGTGCCGGGTGAAGCCGCGGTTGACATAGAGCGCTTTCCTGCCGGTGACGGGATGCGTGCGCACCACGGGATGCTCGGCATGCGGATAGGAGGGACGGTCGGCGACGCCGTAATTCGCATAGAGCCCGCGATAGATCGGCTCGCCATCGTGCAGCGCGGTGAGCCCGTCGAGATAGGCTCTCATGCGGTCCGACAGCGCCTCATAGGCTGCATACATGTTGGCAAACAGCGTGTCGCCGCCGCGCGGCGGGCACTGCTTGATGTAGAGGATCGAGCCCATCGGCGGCTCGAGATCGCAGGACACGTCGGAGTGCCAGCCCTCGCCATTGGCGCGCGGCGAGTCCTTGTCGGCGTAGATCCTCATGAGCGCCGGATCTTCGTCCTCGTGCGGCGCGGCGGGATGGAAATGCAACTCGCCGAACTTGCGGCCGAAGGCAAGGTGCTGCTGCGGCGTGATGTGCTGGTCGCGGAAGAAGATGACGAGATTCTCGGCGAGCGCACGGTGGATCTCGTCCATCTGCCGGTTGGAGCTGATATCATCGGAGACGAGCTTGCCGATATCGACGCCAGAGATTTCCGCGCCGATGATGGGGGTGAGCTTCTCGACGGCGATGGTCTCGTAGGGCGCGCCGTCCTCTGCGGTGTAGCGATAGCGCGGGCCCTGCTTGCCGGCGAGTGAGCTCATGGCGTGTCTCCCGATCGTTGTTGATTGGAAGCCATCGTAGCGCGCGGTGATGGATGTGCAATCTGCACCGCAAACTCGGCTCGTCGTCCCGGATCGGCGCGCACTTGAGGCGCGCTTGTCCGGGACGACGGAAGGGAGCGCGAGCGGAGCGAAATTATTCCGCCGCCGTCACCGGCACCTTGGCGCCCTGGCCGTAGCGCTGGTCGATGTAGTCGATCACCAGCGCCTTGAAGTCGGCGGAGATGGTCGGGCCGCGCAGCGTGCGGAACTTCTTGCCGTCGACGAAGACGGGCGCGGCCGGGGCTTCGCCGGTGCCGGGCAGCGAGATGCCGATATTGGCATGCTTGGATTCGCCGGGGCCGTTGACGATGCAGCCCATCACCGCGACGTTGAGCTCTTCCACGCCAGGATATTTCGTCTTCCAGGTCGGCATCTCGTCGCGGATGAAATCCTGGATCGAGCGCGCCAGCTCCTGGAACGTGGTCGAGGTGGTGCGGCCGCAGCCGGGGCAGGCTGCAACCAGCGGCACGAAGGTGCGGAAGCCCATGGTCTGCAACAGCTCCTGGGCGACCTGCACCTCGCGGGTACGGTCGCCGCCGGGCTCCGGCGTCAGCGAGATGCGGATGGTGTCGCCGATGCCTTGCTGAAGCAGGATGCCGAGCGCAGCCGAGGACGCCACGATGCCCTTCGAGCCCATGCCGGCCTCGGTGAGGCCGAGATGGATGGCGTAGTCGGAACGCGCCGCGAGATCCTGATACACCGCGATCAGATCCTGCACCGCCGAGACTTTTGCGGAGAGGATGATGCGGTCCTTGGGCATGCCGAGCTCTTCGGCGCGCGCGGCCGAGAGCAGCGCAGATTGCACCATGGCCTCGCGCGTCACCGCGCGCACGTCGCGCGGATTGGGTGATGCTGCGTTCTCGTCCATCAGCTTGGTCAAAAGCTCCTGGTCGAGCGAGCCCCAATTGGCGCCGATCCGCACCGGCTTGTTGTTCTTGTTCGCGATCTCGATGATGTCGGCGAACTGGGTGTCGCGCTTGTCCTTGAAGCCGACGTTGCCGGGATTGATGCGGTATTTGGCCAGCGCCTCGGCGCAGGCCGGATAGGCCGCAAGCAGCTTGTGGCCGATATAATGGAAGTCGCCGATCAGCGGCGTCGTGATGCCGCGCTTGGCGAGGCCGTCACGGATGTGCGGAACGGCGGCCGCGGCTTCCTCGCGGTCCACGGTGATGCGGACCATTTCGGAGCCGGCGCGCGCGAGCGCTGCGACCTGGGCGATGGTGCTGTCGACATCGGCGGTGTCGGTGTTGGTCATCGACTGCACGACGATCGGCGCGCCGCCGCCCACGGCGACGTTACCCACCTTCACCTGGGTGGTCTTGTGCCGGGGCGCGGGGCCCGCGATGTCGGAATCGAGAGAGTTTTCGAGCTTGTTCATGAGGTCCAAATATCAGGTTTTGGTGACGTTCAGCAATGCATCACGCGGCGCCGCAGCCGTTTGGCTCGGACGGTTAACCAGAAAAAGCCCTGCAATTACAAGGACCGCGGCGGCCCCGAATGTCAGGCTCAGGGTGTCGTGCATGATGAAATAGCTACCCACCACGCCAAACAAAGGGGTGATGAAGGTAAAAGCGGACAATTTGCTGGCCGAATAGGCCTTCACCAGCGCGAACCAAAGCGTGAACGTGGTTCCCACCACCCAGATTGCCTGGAAAGCCATCAGGCCGAGCGACAACGGCGCCGGTATGTGCGTGATGGATTCGCCGAACAGCCAGGCCGCCATCCCCAGAATCGGGATCGAGGTGGCGACCTGATAGCCCAGCGCCTTCTCGGGCGCGGCGAAGCGCAGCCGCGTGCCCTTGGCAACCAGCGTCGTCGCCGCCCACAGCGCGGCGCCGCCGACGACCATGAGATCGCCGAGCAGAACATGCGAATCGACATTGGGCTGCGGCACGCCGATCGCCAGCGCCACGCCGGCAAAGCTGATGGCCAAGCCCAGCCATTGCGAGCCGCCGAGCCGCTCTCCGAGCACCTGGTACGAGCCGAGCGCGACGAAGAACGGCGCCGTATAGAGGAACACCACTGCACGCGAAGCAGAGGTGAGACGCAGTCCCTGGAAGATCAGCACGAATTCGATGCCGAACATCAGCCCGGCGATCAGGCCGGCCCTCCACGTCCCGTCACGCTCGAAGAATTTCACGCCGCGCAGCGTGCCGATGATGAACAGCACCGGCAGCGCGCCCATCGAGCGGATGGTGGCCTGGAGCATCGGCGGAATGTCGGGCAGCACCAGCTTCACCGCGATCTGGTTGAACCCCCAGGTCAGGCACAGCATGAGCATCAGGGCGATGGCGCCGGCACTGAGAGGACGGCCGGCAGGCGGTATGGCTTGAGGTGCGGACATTTCTTCCTGAGATCCGGCTTTGCGCCGTTGTTGCTAAATTCGATAGGCCGCGGGCTCTTTACCTCTCCCCGTCGGGGAGAGGTCGATTTGCGAAGCAAATCGGGTGAGGGGGCGCCGGCCCCATGAGAGAGCGAAGCCCCTCACCCGCGCCTTCGGCGCGACCTCTCCCTTTGGGAGAGGTGGGCACCGCCGCTTTGGCTCGACCTGATTCCATCTTTCTAAGAGACTTTCTGACAATGCGTGCAGATGCCCGTGATCTCCACCACAGACAGCTTTGGTACGAAGCCTGAGCTGCGCGCGGCCGCATTGAGGTCCTTGGCGAACGACGCCGAGGGGATCTCGCCGACCAGGCCGCAGCGCTCACAGATCAGGAACGCCACCGCCGAGGTCGCGTCATGATCATGGGCGGCACAGGCCAGATAGGCATTGCGACTCTCGATGCGGTGCACGAGGCCGTTGGCCATCAGGAAATCGAGTGCACGATAGACCGTGATCGGCGCCGGCCGCGGCATCGACTTGGCGAGTTCGTCGATCACCTCATAGGCGCCGAGCGGACGGTGGCTGGAGAGCAGCGCCCTCAGCACTTGGCGGCGGATTGGCGTGAATTTCTGCGCACGCTGCGCGCAAACCTCCTCGGCATGCGCCAACGCGTCCGCCGTGCAGCGGCCGTGATCGTGGTCGGGCGCGGGAAAGGCCGGCTTCGCGAGGGTCATCTGGCCTACCTTCTAGCATTTCGGCGGTGGAACCCAAAGCGCGACCGACCCAGCGGCTGTCAGCCATGCTTATCCCGCGGGACAGCGTCTCGCTAACCCGCCATGAAATAATCATAAGCTTGCTTATTATATACAAGCTTATTGGAGGCCAAGCTTATGAGCCGCGGGTCCGTGGACCAGAACTTCCTGTTTACGCTCGCCGAGCTTTACCGCCTGCTGCGCGTCTATGCCGACAAGGAGGCCTCGCGCTTCGGCATCACCCGCGCGCAATGGGCGGTGCTGGCCAAGGTCGAGCGCAGCGAGGGCATGAAGCAATCGGAACTCGCCGAGCTGCTCGAGGTGCAGCCGATCACGCTGACACGCCTGATCGACAAGCTCTGCGACAGCGACTGGATCGAGCGCCGCAGCGACGCCTCGGACCGCCGCGTCAAACGTCTCTACCTGAAGAAGGCCGGGCGGCAGCTGCTCGGCAGGATGAGCGGCCTGAAATCGGAGCTGACCGCGAACGCGCTTGACGGCATCAACCCGGCGGACGCTCACCGCCTTCTCGTCCAACTCGAAACGATCAAGGAAAACGTGCGAAACGCGATCCAGGCCTCTGGGGCGGAACAAGCGCGTAAGGAGCAGCGCTATGGCTGATCAGGTCCTCAAATTCCAGCCCGAGCAGAAGGCTGACAGCGGCAAGCCGACCAAGAAGGCCGGCACCGATCCGCGCCGCCGCTTGGTGGCGGGCCTGCGCCGCTATCGCCGTTTCCTGCTTCTCGTCGTGCTGCCTCTCATCGCCGCCATCGGCGGCCTCACTTTCTATCTGCATGGCGGCCGCTATGTCGGGACTGACGATGCCTATGTCGGCGCCCAGAAGGTGCTGGTAACCCCCGATATTTCCGGCAAGATCCTGAAAGTCGTCGTGAAGGAAGGTCAGGCCGTCAAGCAGGGCGACGAGCTGTTCGAGATCGATCCCGTGCCGTTCCGCCTCGCGGTGGACGAGGCCAAGGCGCAGCTCGCCCAGGCCCGCACGACCTATGACAACCTCGTCGCCAACATCAAGATCTACGGCGACATGCTCGACCTCGCCCAGCAGGGCGTCGACCTGAAGCAGCGCGACGTCGAGCGCAAGCAGGCGCTGGTGAAGAACAATTACGGCTCGCAGCTCGACCTCGACAACGCATCCAACGCGCTGGTCACCGCGGGCGCGCAGGCGCAGTTCATCAAGCAGCAGCTCTCCAACGCCAAGACGCAATTGCTCGGCGATCCCAAGCTGCCCCTGGAGCAATTCCCGCCTTACGTCCAGGCCAAGGCCAAGCTCGAAGATGCCCAGCGCAATCTCGAACACACCGTGCTGCGCGCGGCGATGGATGGCGTGGCGACGCAGGTGGAACAGATCCAGCTCGGCCGTTTCGTCGCCGCCGGCACGCCGGTGTTCTCCATCATCGACGTCGCCCATCCCTGGGTTGATGCCAATCCGAAGGAGAGTGACCTTACCTATGTCACCGAAGGCCAGCCCGTCACGCTCGAGGTCGATGCGTTCCCGAACCACGTCTTCAAGGGCAAGATCGGCTCGCTCTCGCCCGGCACCGGCGCGCAATTCGCGATCCTGCCGCCGCAAAATGCCACCGGCAATTTCGTCAAGGTGGTGCAGCGCGTCCCGATCCGCATCTATTTCGACGAGACCGACAAATATGTGCGGAAGCTGAAAGCCGGCATGAGCGTCTACGCCACCATCGACACCGGCCATCGGCGCTCGCTCGCCGGCCTGCTCGGCCTGTCGGCGACAGCGGGCCAGGACAAAGACTAAGGATCCGCCACGATGTCCGGCCCCAACGCCAACCTGATGGTCCCCGGCCTGCGCCGGAACATGGTGACGATCTGCGCCATGACCGCGACCATCATGCAGGCGCTGGACACCACCATCGCCAACGTCGCGCTGCCCTACATGCAGGGCACCCTCTCGGCCTCGCAGGATCAGATCAATTGGGTGCTGACCTCCTACATCGTCGCCGCGGCGATCATGACGGCGCCGGTGGGCTGGATCGCCAACCGCTTCGGCCGCAAGCGCATCTTCATCATCTGCTCGGCCGGCTTCACCATGGCATCGGTGCTGTGCGGTCTGGCGCAAGACATCAACCAGATGGTGCTGTTCCGCCTGCTGCAAGGCGTGTTCGGCGCCGCCCTGGTGCCGCTGTCGCAGTCGGTCATGCTCGATTATTACACGCTCCAGGAACGTGCCAAGGCGATGTCGATCTGGGGCATGGGCGTGATGATGGGCCCGATCATGGGCCCCTCCCTCGGCGCCTGGCTGACCGAGACCTATTCCTGGCACTGGGTGTTCTTCGTCAACCTGCCGTTCGGCGCCATCACCGTGCTTGGTCTGATCGTCTTCATGGACGAGACCCGGAAAGATCTCAGCCTCAAATTCGACTGGTTCGGCTTCGCCGCACTGGCGATCGCGATCGGCGCGCTGCAGCTCGCGCTGGACCGCGGCGAGCAATTGGGGTGGCTCGAATCGAACGAGATCGTCGCGGAATTCATCGTCGCGGCCGTCGCCTTCTATTTCTTCCTCGCCCACTCCTTCACGACCTCGACGCCGTTCATCCGCTTTGCGCTGTTTCGGGATCGCAACTTCGTCACCGGCTGCGTGTTCATGATCGTGATGGGCCTCGTGCTGTTCTCGACCATGGCGCTGGCCTCGCCCTACATGCAGAACGTGATCGGCTATCCCATCATCACCGCCGGCCTGCTGCTGGCGAGCCGCGGTTTCGGCACCTTCTTCGCCATGATGCTGGTCGGCCGGATGATGCGCTATTTCGAAGCGCGCACATTGATCATCACCGGCCTGACGCTGACCGCGGGCTCGCTGTACCAGATGACCGGCTGGACCGATCTGACCCAGGTGCCGGAGATCGTCACGGTCAGCGTCATCCAGGGTTTTGGCTTCGGCCTCGTCTTCGTGCCGCTCTCGACCGTAGCGTTCCTGACCTTGTCGAACGAACTGCGCACCGACGGCACCGCCATGCTGACCCTGATGCGCAACGTCGCAAGTTCGGTCGGCATTTCCGTCGTCATCGCCGAGCTGACGCAGGGGACGCGGCGGACCTATGCGATCCTCTCCGAGCACGTCAACCCGTTCAACCACGCGCTGCAGATGCCCAGCGTCAGCGGCCTGATCAATCTGTCCACCGACGCCGGCCGCGCCCTGGCGAACCGGATGGTCAGCGTGCAGGCGCAGATCATCGCCTTCTCGCACGACTACCAGCTCGTGATGGTCTTCATCCTCTGCACCATCCCGCTCGCTCTACTGATCGGCTCCACCAAGGCCACGCTGCGCAAGCAGGCGGCGGGGCCGGAACACGCGGTGATGGAGTAGCAACAGGTGTCATGCCCCGGCTTGATCGGGGCATCCAGTACGCCGCTGTATCACAGGAACGTCTCTGGAATACTGGTCGCCCCGTCAAGCCGGGCGACGACATCGAGCTTGTGGCGCCGCCTACCCCAACAACTCCTCACACCCCAAATCCTCCACCGCCATCATCACCCGCTCCAGATTGTTCCACCAGATCACCGGCGGGATGTTGATGCTCCACTGCCAGATTGGCTTCGTGATTTGCCAGAGCACCGCCCAGCGGTAGTCGCGATCGAGCGCGCCGCGCGTGTAGCCGCTGATGCCGCTTTCCATCAACGTGTCGTGGTAGAGATTGAGCAGCGGGCGTTCGAGCACCTGCCGGCGTTCCGGATACCAATGCACGGCCATCATATGGGCGAGGTCGTGGGTCGGAACGTTGATGCTCCAAAGATCGAAATCGAAGATGCGCACGGTATCGGCGACGCCCGCGCGCGGCAGCAGGAAATTCCAGGTGTGGGCGTCGCCATGCGTGATGCTGACGTGTCGGCGTGAATGGTAACGCTGGGACAGCCGGTCCGACTGATCGATCAGGCGACGGTAGAGGATCCGCCGCTCCTCGCTGAGGCGATCACCAAGAAGATCGGCAAAACGGTCATAATGGCCCGCAAACGTCTCCATGCGCTGCGCGCTGTCCTCCGTGCTCGCCCAGGTACCCACAGCACCGCCGAGGCTCGGATGGTCCCACCAGGCTGCATGCCAGCGCGCGAGCGTGGTGACGATGGCGAACGTCTGCTCGCGCGATGGCGGCACCGGCCAAGCCATTGCGATGGCGTGGCTGTCGGTGAGGTCCTCGAGCAGAAGATGCCAAGTGAGACTGTCTTCGTCGAAATGTCCGTCGAAGCAGCGGGGCACCAGTCCCGGCGGCATGCTTGGCGTCAGTTGCGTGTAGTATTCCACCTCCCGCCGGCCGCCATTGGCAAGCTTCTCGGCGAACGCTGCATTTGCGGTCTTCAGAATCAGCGACTGCGGGGCGCCGGCGGATTCGCCGACATAGCGCAAGCCGAGACGGATGATATGCGACACGACGGTGTCGTGCTGATGCAACACCTTCACTTCGCGGACCGCGCCGGCGTCCAGCACGCCGGCCCTGCGCAGCGCGGCCGTCAGTCGGGCGGGCTCAACGACCGCCGGCAATTGTGGAGATGTCATGAACCACGATGCCCTTGTCCCGCGCCATACTGCACGATCACGCTCCCGGGCACCAGCGGCCGATTTGCCGCCGGGCTCAGGCTGCCGCGGCCGAGTCGCGCACGGTCCGCACGACGACCGACCGCAGCTGTTCGGTCGCCTTCCAGAATTTCTGCACCTCCGCATCGGACTTCGACACCAGCGCGGTCTTGAGATCGGCCGAGAGGCTGGAGGAGACCCAGAACGCCTTGCGCTCGTCGTAATCCTTGCGGAGCTGGGCCAGGCGTTCACCGTGGGCCGCCAGCTGGTCTGGTTCGCCGAATGCAATGATCGCCGAAGAAAGCGAAGGACGAATTTTCATGGAACAATCCGGTGACGCAGGTCGAGTACAAGCAGACCCTAAACGACTGCGGTAAACACGGGATTGCTGCACGCCGAAATTGCGTGCCGGGAAATCCGGAGAGCTATGTGGCGAGACGACCGGATTTGAGTCAGTGAGAGTGACACACAGCACGAAGAAGGGCGTTTCGGCCTGATGCAAAGGCAGCAAGCAGCTCAATTGCGCTGGATGAGGAGAGCATGCCGGCTGCGGATACAGCCGGCACGCATTCTTTACACGTCGAAGAACACCGTTTCGTCGTCGCCCTGAAGGTGCAGGTCGAGCCGGTAGACCGGCTTGCCGGGCTCACGGACCGCGGTCAGCGTCGCGCGACGGTCGGCCGGAACCAGCGCCAGCACGGGATCGGCGGCGTTGCCAGCCTCGTCGCTGAAATAGATGCGGGTGTAGAGATGCCGCAGCATGCCGCGACCGAACACCGCAAGCAGAATGTGCGGCGCCTGCGGTTTGCCGTCGGGGTCCGGCACCGCGCCGGGCTTGATGGTCTCGAAGGAATAGTTGCCGTCCTTGTCGGTGCCGCAGCGGGCAAAGCCGCGGAAGCTCGCGTTCGGCAGCGCACGCTTGTCCTGCGGGTCGGAGAAGCGGCCTTGCGCGTCCGCCTGCCAGATTTCCAGCATGGCATCCGGCACGGCAACGCCATCGCCATCGAATACCCGACCCTCGATGCGGATGCGGTCGCCTGAGACGTCCGGGGTCAGCGTCGAGTTGGTGAACGCGTCGTTCCAGGCGTACTCGCCGTTCGGCGTCAGGCCGTATTTGAAGAACGGACCGACCGTCTGCGATGGGGTGATCCCGTCGGGTTTCACAGACTGTTGCACTTAGTGGTTCTCCATGGGGGTGGCGTTCTTGCCGCGCAGCACGATGTCAAAGCGGTAGCACAGCGCCCATTCGGGCTTCGTGTTCTCGAGATCGAAAGACGAGACCATCCGCGCCCGCGCCTTCTCGTCCGGCACCGAATTGAAGATCGGGTCGAACGGGAACAAGGGATCGTTCGGGAAATACATCTGCGTCACGAGGCGCGTGACGAAGGAATAGCCGAACACCGAGAGATGGATATGCGCGGGCCGCCATGCATTGTGGTGATTGCCCCAGGGGTAGGCGCCGGGCTTGATGGTGACGAAGCGATAATAGCCGGAAGCATCGCTCACGGTGCGGCCCGCGCCGGTGAAATTCGGATCGAGCGGCGCCGGATGCTGATCGCGAACATGAATATAGCGGCCGCAGGAATTGGCTTGCCAGATCTCGATCAACGAGTTCGGCACGCCGCGGCCGTCCTCATCTCGCACGTGGCCATGCACGATGATGCGCTCGCCGATCGGCTCGCCACTGTGTTGGGTGGTAAGATCGTTGTCGCCCTCGCGCACGGTCTCGTGGCCGTAGACCGGGCCGGTCAGCTCCGACAACGTGTGGCGCATCGGGATCAAGGGCTTGTTCGGCGCCCGCTTGATCGAGCTCTTGTAGTCGGGCGACAGCGGCAGCGGATGCGCCTTGTTGCTGTCCGTGGGATAGACGAATGTCATGGGCGAACTCCTCCCCGGCCATTTTACGTCTGGCCGGTCAACGCTTCCGCCAATCATTATAGGATATAACTAATTTGGGGAAGCCGGTTTGGCGGCGTCCCCGCGCCTGCAGCCGGCGGCTCTTACCTGATCGGCGCGCGCGGAAGCACGGCCTCCCCGGCCTCGAGCCGGTAGGTATGGTCGAGCGAATACCAGGGCACGGAGACGTCCTTCGCAGTCGAATGCGGCGTCGCGTGGCGCACGAATTTGCCGATCAGCGCCTGTGTCACGCCGAATTGCACGTCGCTGTCGATATGGGGATCGGCAGGGTCGTAGACCTGCGAGATCAGCACCTTGAATCCTGGCTTGAAAATCAGGGCGTGCAGATGGGCGGGACGATAGGGGTGGCGGCCCTGCGCCTCGAGCAGACGGCCGACCACGCCATCAGTCGGGATGGGATAGCCGACCATCATCACCGAGCGGAAGGCGAAGCGCCCGTCGGAATCAGTCGTGAACTTGCCGCGCAGGTTCATGTCGGCCTGCTCGGGGTCTTGGTTCTCGTAAAGGCCAACCGGCGAAGCATGCCAGACATCGACCTCGGCCCCGGCGACGGGCTCGCCGTCCCTGTCGACGACGCGCCCGCTGACGAACAGCGTGGCCCCCGGTGTCTCCGAGCGCACGATCGATCCGCCATTCTCGACCCGGGGCGAATTCAACCGCCAGAACGGCCCGAGCAATGATTGATCGGTCTCCGTATTGCCCTGATCGCCATTGTTGAGCAGGCACACCAGCGAGGAGACGCCGAGCGACCCCGCCATCAGCACGACTTCGTTGTGCGTGTCGGTGGTCAGCTTGCCGAGCTCGGCCACGATCGCCGTGGCATCGCGGAATTCCTTCTCGGTCAGGCGAACGTCGCGTACGAAGGCGTGCAAATGCTTGACCAGAGAGACCATGATCTGGCGCAGCCGCGGATCGGATGTCCGCTCCATCACCGCCAAGGCTGCGGCCGTGACGTCCTGCTCGTGCTCGATGATCATGGGACGATCCTTGAAGCGACAAAAAACGCCGTCATTCCGGGGCGATGCGAAGCATCGAACCCGGAATCTCGAGATCCCGGGTTCGATGCAAGTGCACCGCCCCGGGATGACGGTCCACTGCGTGGACCGTCAGTTCAGCTTTTCGATCGCAACGGCCACACCCTGGCCGACGCCAACGCACATGGTTGCGAGCGCGAGCTTGCCGCCGCGCTTCTCCATGCCGTGCACGGCGGTGAGCGCGAGCCGGGCGCCGCTCATGCCGAGCGGATGGCCGAGCGCGATGGCGCCGCCATGCGGATTGACGAAATCGGCATCCTCCTTGACGCCAAGCTGGCGCAGGCACGCGATGCCCTGCGAGGCGAAAGCTTCGTTTAGCTCGATCAGGTCGAAATCGCTGATCTTCTTGCCGAGACGCTCCATCAACTTCCGGGTCGCCGGCACGGGACCAATGCCCATGATGCGCGGCGGCACGCCGGCAGAGGCCAGGCCGAGGATGCGCGCCCGCGGCGTGAGGCCGTGCTTCTTCACCGCAGCTTCCGAAGCCAGGATCATCGCAGCGGCGCCGTCATTGACGCCGGAGGCGTTGCCGGCGGTGACTGTGCCGGGATTGCGAACGATCGGCTTCAACTTGGCGAGACCTTCGAGCGTGGTCTCAGGGCGAGGATGTTCGTCCTTGTCGACCGTGATCGGACCGGCTTTGCCGCCAGGAATCGTGATGGGCGTGATTTCTTCCGCGAAATAACCCGCGGCAATCGCGGCGCCGGCACGCTGCTGCGAGCGGATGGCGAAGGCATCCTGGTCGGCGCGCGAAACCTGGAATTCCTCGGCGACGTTTTCGCCGGTCTCCGGCATCGCGTCGACGCCGTACTGCGCCTTGAGCAGCGGATTGATGAAGCGCCAGCCGATCGTGGTATCGAAGATCTCGGCCGAGCGCGAGAAGGCCTCCTGCGCCTTGCCCATCACGAAAGGCGCGCGGGTCATCGACTCGACGCCGCCGGCAATCGCAAGTTCGATCTCGCCGGCGCGAATGGCGCGGCCCGCGGCCCCGACGGCATCGAGGCCGGAGGCGCAGAGCCGGTTCAGGGTCTGACCGGGAACCGAGTCCGGAAGACCTGCCAGCAGCAGCGCCATACGCGCGACGTTGCGGTTGTCCTCGCCGGCCTGATTGGCGCAGCCGAAGAAGACTTCATCCACCTGCGCCCAATCGAGATTCGGATGCTTGGCCATCAGCGCCTTGATCGGGGCTGCGGCGAGATCATCGGCGCGCACCTTGGCGAGCGAGCCGCCGAAGCGGCCGATCGGGGTCCGCACCGCATCGCAGATAAAGACGTCACGCATCGTTGTTCTCCCTGGCTGCCGCGGTCCGGCCAAATTCTTCAATGTCGACGGAGTTTTAGGAGGGCGCCCGCGGCAGGTCAATTGACGGTTTCGCGTGCGATTTGCAGGGGGCTGCGTCCCGCAACGCATGCCGCGGTGCGGACAACGTGGAAAACCTCCCCTGCCCGGCCAAAGCGATAGGAGCAGGAGGCGAAATTTTGTAGGTTGCGCCGCCCATGACGTTGCAACAGCCCATCTCCGCCCCAGAACCCGAACCCACGCCAGCGCCCCAGGCGGAAGCCGCCGCGCGCGTGACGCCGATGATGGAACAGTATCTCGAGATCAAGGCGGCGCATCAGGGACTCCTGCTGTTCTACCGGATGGGCGACTTTTACGAGCTGTTCTTCGAGGACGCCGAGATCGCCTCCAGGACGCTCGGCATCGTGCTGACCAAGCGCGGCAAGCACCAGGGCGCTGACATCCCGATGTGTGGCGTCCCGGTGGAGCGCTCCGAGGATTATCTGCATCGTCTCATCGGCGCCGGCCACCGAGTCGCGGTGTGCGAGCAGACCGAGGATCCCGCCGCAGCAAAAGCGCGCGGCAACAAGAGCGTGGTGCGCCGCGGCGTGGTGCGGCTGGTCACGCCGGGCACGCTGACCGAGGACACGCTGCTGGATGCGCGCGCCAACAATTACCTGCTCGCGATCGCGCGCGCGCGTTCGTCCGCCGGTGGCGACCGCTTCGGCCTCGCCTGGATCGACATCTCGACCGCCGAATTCATGGTGACCGAGGTTTCAGGCGGAGAGCTCGCGGCGACGCTGGCGCGCATCAACCCCAACGAGGCGATCGTCACTGACGCACTCTATAATGACAGCGAGCTCGGCCAGACCTTGCGCGAGCTGCCGGCGGTGACGCCGCTGACCCGCGACGTCTTCGACGGCGCCACTGCCGAAAAGCGGCTCTGCGACTACTTTGCGGTCGCGACCATGGATGGGCTGGCGCAGCTCACCCGCTTGGAGGCCACCGCCGCGGCCGCCGCCGTCACCTATGTCGACCGCACCCAGGTCGGCAAGCATCCGCCGCTGTCGCCGCCCGCGCGCGAGGCCTCGGGCGCGACCATGGCGATCGATCCCGCCACCCGCGCCAATCTCGAGCTGACGCGGACGCTCGCCGGCGAACGCCGCGGGTCACTGCTCGATGCCATCGACTGCACTGTCACCTCTGCGGGTTCGCGCCTGCTCGCGCAGCGGCTCGCGGCACCGCTGACGGATGCACCGGCGATCGCTCGCCGGCTCGACGCGGTCAGCGTCTTCGTTGCCGATTCTGCGGCGCGCGAGGACATCCGCAGCATTTTGCGGGGCGCGCCCGACATGTCGCGCGCGCTTGCCCGACTCTCGGTCGGCCGCGGCGGACCGCGCGACCTCGCCGGCATCCGCGACGGCATCTTGGCCGCCGACCAGGCGCTAGCGCGGCTCGCCGAACTGGATCAGCCACCGCAGGAGGTCGCAGCGGTGATGGCGGCGCTGAAGCGACCATCGCGCGCGCTGGCAGCCGAGTTCGCGGCAGCGCTCGATGAGCAGTTGCCGCTGATCAAGCGCGACGGCGGCTTCGTGCGCCAGGGCTATGAGCCCGCGCTCGACGAGGCGCGAAATCTGCGCGACGCCTCGCGCCTCGTCGTCGCCTCGATGCAGGCCCGCTACGCCGACGATACCGGCGTGAAGGGTCTCAAGATCCGTCACAACAACGTGCTCGGCTATTTCGTCGAGGTCACCGCACAGCACGGCGACAAGCTGATGTCAGCGCCGCTGAATGCGACCTTCATCCACCGCCAGACGCTGGCAGGACAGGTGCGCTTCACCACCTCCGAGCTCGGCGAGATCGAAGCCAAGATCGCCAATGCCGGCGATCGCGCGCTCAACCTCGAGCTCGAGATCTTCGAAAGGCTCTGCGCGAAGGCCCTTGCGATCAGCGATGATCTGCGCGCGGCGGCGCAAGGTTTTGCGCTGCTCGACGTCGCGACGTCGCTGGCCAAGCTGGCGGTCGACGAGAACTACGTCCGGCCCGAAGTCGACGGCTCCCTCGCCTTCGCGATCGAGGCCGGCCGCCATCCCGTGGTCGAGCAGGCCCTGAAGCGCAACGGCGAGCCGTTCATCGCCAATGCCTGCGACCTGTCGCCGGCGCCCGCACAACAATCCGGCCAGCTCTGGCTGCTCACCGGTCCCAACATGGCGGGTAAATCGACTTTCCTGCGCCAGAATGCGCTGATCGCCTTGATGGCTCAGATCGGCAGCTTCGTGCCGGCCACGCGTGCGCGGATCGGCATCGTCGACCGCCTGTTCTCGCGCGTCGGCGCCGCCGACGATCTTGCCCGTGGCCGCTCCACCTTCATGGTGGAGATGGTCGAGACCGCGGCGATCCTCAATCAGGCCGGCGAGCGCTCACTCGTCATCCTGGACGAGATCGGCCGCGGCACCGCGACCTTCGACGGCCTTTCGATCGCCTGGGCCGCGATCGAGCATCTGCATGAAAGCAACCGCTGCCGCACGTTGTTCGCAACGCACTATCACGAGCTCACCGCGCTCTCGGCCAAGCTGCCGCGCATGTTCAATGCGACGGTGCGCGTGAAGGAGTGGCAGGGCAATGTGGTGTTCCTGCACGAGGTGCTGCCGGGCTCGGCCGATCGCTCCTACGGCATCCAGGTGGCGAAACTCGCCGGCCTGCCGCCCGCGGTGATCACGCGCGCCAAATCCGTTCTGTCCAAGCTGGAGGCGCAGGACCGCGGCCAGACCGCGCGAGCGCTCGTGGACGACCTGCCGCTGTTCGCGGTGCCCTCACGCGCCGCCGTGGAAGCCGCGCCGCCGAGCGAGGCCGAGCTGCTGATGGAAGCCGTGAAGGCGCTGCACCCCGACGAGATGTCCCCGCGCGAGGCGCTCGACGCGCTTTATGCCCTGAAGGCGAAACTGCCGAAGCAGTGACGGTGCCGTAGGATGGGCAAAAGCGAAGCGTGCCCACGCAAGAGATGGTGGGCACGACTCGCCAAGAGCGCGCCTTTGCCCAACCTACGAAGTCGTCGCCGCCATCCGCTTCCTTCGCCCATTCCACCACAGCGTCAAATTCCACACGATGCAGGTGGCAAGCCCCAGGCTGAGGCCGATCGCGGAGCCGAAATTAGCCGCGCCGAGATGCAGCACCGCAACCGCCATGCCGAAGCCGAGCAGACCCCAGGCGGAGTTGGCAAGCACGGCGGCGGTCGGCGGACCGCCGATGCGCGGATGCAGGATCAGCATGATGCTGGAGAACACGACCGGATAGAGCGCGATGATGCCGCTGATGCGAGGACCGACCCAGCCGGAGGTCGAGACCACGATCGCGACCAGGATCGCGACCAGCGCAGCCCGCATCGGGATATCGTACCAGCGGCGCGTCACCAGCGGCATCTTCGCATGGCGATAGCCTGCGAGCAGCGGAATGCAGAGGCCGAATGCGATCAGATTGGCGGCGAGGCCCGCAGTGAGCGACCAGTCGAACTGGCGAATCATCGAGGCAAGCACGATCCACACTGCGATGGCGCTTCCACAACTCACCACGAGATTGTGCCGCTGTGACAACACGACATAGGTGAGGCACATGAAGATCGTCGCCGCATTGACCGGCAGGCTCGCCAGTGCACCCTGCGCGATGAAGGCGGCGTCATGGTCGATCGCAAGAAAGACGTAGGAGGGACCCGCCGAGACCGGCAGGGTCGCGATCAGCGCACCGATCACCGGTCCCGAGCGCTCCGTGATAATCGACGCCGTCACGACGAACGCCGCCGCAATCGCCATGCGCAGGAGCAGGAAGAGGATGAAATGGAGGTCGAGGGACATTTGGCGCGGGATATTATTGTTGAGGAATTTTCCGCGGGCTCGGTTCACCTCTCCCGGAGGGAGAGGTCGATTTGCGCAGCAAATCGGGTGAGGGCTTCAGGTCCCACGAGGGAGCGCAGCCCCTCACCCGCGCCGGAGCCTGCCATCGGGCGCGCCTTCGGCGCGACCCGGTGGGCGCGACCTCTCCCTATGGGAGAGGTGGGCAGTCACATCCGCTGCATCGAGACCGAGACCTTCGGGCCGTTCTTGATGGTCTGGTAGACCACGCAATAGCGCTCGGTGAGCTTGAGCAGGAGATCGAGCTTGTCCTGCGGCGCTGATGTGTCGACCTCGAAGCGGAGGCGGATCTCGGCGAAGCCGACCGGGGTCTCCTTGTCGACGCCGAGCGTGCCGCGGAAATCGAGATCGCCCTCGGCATAGACGTTACCTGTTTTGAGCGGCACCTCGATCGCCGTCGCGACCGACTTCAGCGTGACGCCGGCGCAGGCAACCAGCGCCTCCAGCAGCATGTCGCCGGAGCAGAGCTCGAGGCCGGAGCCGCCGGTGGCGGGGTGCAGGCCAGCCATCGCGATGGCGCGGCCGGTCTCGACCTTGCAGGCGATGCCTTCGCCATCGGTGGAACCCTTGGCCTTCAACGTGATCAGCGCGGCCTTCGGATCGGCCTTGTAGCGCTCCTTGAGCGGAGCCTGCATCTGGCGCAGTTCGGCGGCGTCCATTGTTGTTCTCTCCCGGAAAAATCGCCTTTCGATGTACCGGCTCGGGGCGAGATTGTCACCACCACATGGCCTGACCGGGACCCTGGGTTGCGTCCCGGTCGGGGACGTTGCGGTCCAGCGAACGGTCGAGTGATGTCAGGACGCTGCGCTTGAAATTCTCGAACAGCGGAGAATTGCGATCGCGTGGCCGGCCGAGACTGATCTCGATCTGATCGAACAGCCGGCCCGGCCGCGGCCGCATCACCAGCACGCGATCGGCCAGCACCACGGCCTCGTCTACGTCATGGGTGACGAGGATGAGCGTCGGCCGCGTATCCGCCCAGAGGTCGAGCAAATGATCCTGGAGATCCCTGCGGGTGAAGGCATCGAGTGCGGAGAACGGCTCGTCGAGCAGCAGCACCTCCGGCTGCGGCACCAGCGCCCGCGCGATCGCAACCCGCTGCGCCTGACCGCCGGAGAGCTCGCGCGGCCAGGCCTGCGCCTTCTCGGTGAGCCCGACGCGCTCGAGGGCGCGCGCCACCTTCTCGCGCCGCTCGATCGCAGGCAGATCGGCAAGGCCGAAGCCGATATTGTCGCCAACGCTGAGCCAAGGCAGCAGACGCGGCTCCTGGAAGATGATGCCGATCTTGGCATGGGGCGAACTGATCGCTTCGTCATCGAGCGTCACCCCGCCCGAGCTGGCACGATCGAGACCGGCGATGGCGCGCAGCAATGTCGACTTGCCGCAGCCGGAGCCGCCGATGATGGCGATGATCTCGCCTAGCCTGATCTCGGCCGAGAAGCGCGCCAGCGCCTCAACACCGTTGGGATAGGTCTTGCTGACCCGGTCGAGCACGAGCATCGCCTCAAGCTCCCTTTGCCCGCCCGAAGGCGTCCTGCCAGCGCAGGAACGGCGCGGCGGCAAGCTCGATCAGCCAGTCGGTGAGCTTGCCGAGAATGGCGAAGATCACGATGGCGGCCAGGATCTGCGCGGGCTTGCCGAGTTGCTGGCCGTCGAGCAGGAGATAGCCGAGGCCTTCGGAGGCGCCGATCAATTCGGCCGCGACCACGAACATCCAGCCGAGGCCAAGACCGATGCGCAGCGAGACGACATAGGCTGGCAGCACCGCGGGCAACAGGATGCGGCGGATCATGGCGAACCCGGAGAGGCGAAAGACGCGTCCGACCTCGACGATCTTGCGATCGACCGAGAGGATGGCGCCCATCACGCCGAGATAGACCGGGAAGAACACGCCGATCGCGATCAGCGCGACCTTCGAGGTCTCGAAGATACCGAGCCAGAGGATGAACAGCGGCACCCAGGCCAGCGACGGGATCGCGCGCAGCGCCTGCACGGTCGGATCGAGCAGCCGCCGCGCCAGCGACCAATAGCCGGAGATGGCGCCCAGCAGCGTGCCCGCGACCACGCCGAAGGCGAAGCCGAGCGAGACGCGCCACAGCGTCGCGGCGATGTGGTGAACCAGCTCGCCGGAGCGGGCAAGCTCGGTGATGGTGGTGAAGATGCGAGAGGGCGGCGGCACCAGGCGCCCGTTCGACCAGCCGGACCAGACCACGAGCTCCCAGCCGAGCGCGAGCGTCAGCGGCAGCAGCACGCCCAGCATCGGCCGCGCACAACGCGACAGAAGCGACGGCGCGGCAGCACTCGCGGCTCTATCAGAAGTTTGTTGCAGAACTGGCGCGTCGGAGATCATGGCCGGTAGGAACCGCGTCTGGTCGGGGAATGCAACACTACTATTGCCGCGGCTACTGCTGCTCTCTTCCTTCTGTGGCCCCTTGTGGGGAAGGTGGCGCGACGCGCCGGATGAGGGGTTCTCTCCACTCGCAACACTGATCGTGAGGATAGATACCCCTCACCCGGCTTCGCTTTGCGAAGCCACCCTCCCCCACAAGGGGCCCACACGGGGGAGGGTTACGACATCAATTCGTCGGCAGCAGGACCTGGTCGTCGATCAGGGCGTCCAGCGTCGCCTTCACGTCGAGCTTGGCATCGACGACACCGGCTTGCTGGAGAGCGAGGCCGGCGGCGAGAATCGATTCGCGTTGCGGCGCACCGATGCGGCTGTGGGTCAGCTCGGTGCGCTCCTTGAGCTGCTTGTCGACGACAGCCTCGGGCAGTTTCGTGACCGCGATGAAGATCTTCTTCAGCTCGTCGTAATTCGCCAGCGAATATTTGCGCGCCTCCTCGTAGACCGCGAGGACGCGGCGCGCAATGTCGGGATAGTCCTTCAAGAACTGCTCGCGCACATTGAGGATGCCCCAGGTGTTGGCGTCGGCCTTGCGATAGAACAGTTTTGCGCCTTCCTCGACCTCCGCCTGCGCCATCATGGGATCGAGCCCGGCCCAGGCATCGACGTCGCCACGGATCAGCGCGGTCTTGCCGTCGGCATGCTGGAGCAGCACCGGGGTAATGTCCTTCTCAGTGAGGCCCGCTCCTAACAGCGCGCGCACCAGGAAGATGTGCGGATCGGTGCCGCGGGTCACGGCGACGCGCTTGCCCTTGAGGTCGGCGACGCCGGCGATCTTGGAGTCCTTGCCGGTCACCAACGCGGTCCACTCAGGACGCGAGTAGACATAGATCGACTTGATCGGGTTGCCGTTGATGCGGGCGACCAGCGCCGCCGAGCCCGCGGTCGAGCCGAAGTCGATCGAGCCGGCGTTGAGGAACTCAAGCGCCTTGTTGGAGCCGGCCGACTGCACCCAGGTGACCGTGATACCGTCCTTGGCGAACTCTTTCTCCAGGAGCCCCTTCTGCTTCAGGACCAGCGACACCGGATTGTAGGTCGCCCAGTCGATGCGGATCTCCTTGATCGGGTCTGCCGCCTTGGCCGCCGGGGTCAATGCGAGCGCCACAGCTCCCGTCAGAAGAATACGTCGTGCAATCCCAGCCATGCTCGGCCTCCTGAAAAACTTCATTGTTTTTCAATGAGTTATAGCCAGAGGTCAACGAGAAAATCCGCCCCTGCAAGCGCGCGGCCCGAGAACAGGTTTGCGCAAACCCGCGGCTTTCCAGCATGGAACGCCTATGCCAGAGAATGGCGGGTGACAGCGCCTCTCGCCTCTTATATCGGGTGAGACATGGACAGCGTCGCGATTGAAAAGAAGCCAGAGACGGATGACCGCTTCGACACCGCGCGGATCACCGCCGCGGTCGATGCGCTCGCCGAAAAACATGAGGGCCGCGAGGACGCGTTCCGCACGGCGATGGCGCAATTGCTCAAGGCCGAGCTGATTGCGGCGCGCGCCGCAGCCCAGGCGATCCTCTTGAAGGACCGTCACGGTCGCCGCTGCGCCGAACGGCTGTGCCACGTGCAGGACGAGATCATCCGCATCCTGTATTCGGCTGCGACCCGTCATCTCTACCGCTCGCCGATCCCGAGCGGCGCCGAGCGCATGGCGGTGGTGGCGACCGGCGGCTATGGCCGCGGCCTGATGGCGCCGGAATCGGACATCGATCTGCTCTTCATCCTGCCCTACAAGCAGACCGCCTGGGGCGAGCAGGTCGCCGAAGCCATTCTCTATTGCCTCTGGGACATGGGGTTGAAGGTCGGTCACGCCACCCGTTCGGTCGACGAATCGATCCGGCAGGCGCGCGGCGACATGACGATCCGCACTGCGATCCTGGAGACGCGCTTCCTCACCGGCGACAAGCCGCTCTATGACGAGCTGGTCGAGCGCTTCGACAAGGAAGTGGTGCAGGGCACCGCGTCGGAATTCGTCACCGCAAAGCTTGCCGAGCGCGAGGAGCGGCACCGCCGCGGCGGCCAGTCGCGCTATCTGGTCGAGCCCAACGTCAAGGACGGCAAGGGGGCCTTGCGCGACCTGCACACGCTGTTCTGGATCGCCAAATACGTCTATCGCGTGCGCGATACCCACGAGCTGGTCGGGCGCGGCGTGTTCGACGCGCAGGAATATCGCAGCTTCCGCCGCTGCGCCGATTTCCTCTGGTCGGTCCGCTGCAATCTGCATTTCTACTGCAACCGCGCCGAAGAGCGCCTCTCCTTCGACCTCCAGCGAGAGATCGCGGTGCGGCTCGGCTACACCTCGCATCCCGGCATGCAGGACGTCGAGCGATTCATGAAGCACTACTTTCTGGTCGCCAAGGAAGTCGGCAATCTCACCGCCATCCTTTGCGCCAAGCTCGAGGACCAGCAGGCCAAGCCCGCCCCCGTGCTGAGCCGGATGATGGCGCGGTTGCGACCGACCGCGGTGAAGCGGCGTGTCCCTGACAGCGACGACTTCATCGTCGACAACAACCGCATCAACGTCGCCGCACCCGACGTCTTCAAGCACGATCCGGTCAATCTGATCCGCATCTTCCGCCTCGCGCAGAAGAACAACCTCGCCTTCCACCCGGATGCGATGCGCGACGTGACGCGCTCGCTCGGCCTGATCAACGCGGGCTTGCGCGAAAATCCCGAGGCCAACCGGCTGTTCATGGAGATACTGACCTCCGAGAATGCGGAGATCGTGCTGCGGCGGATGAACGAGACCGGCGTGCTCGGGCATTTCATCCGCGCCTTCGGCAAGATCGTCTCGATGATGCAGTTCAACATGTATCATCACTACACCGTCGACGAGCACCTGATCCGCTGCATCGGCTTCCTGCAGGACATCGAGCGCGGCGGCATCGAGGAGTTCGCGCTCGCCAGCGACCTCATGCGCAAGACCCGGCCCGAGCACCGGCCCGTGATCTACATCGCAACGCTGCTGCACGACGTCGCCAAGGGCCGGCCGGAGGATCACTCCATCGCCGGCGCGAAGGTGGCGCGGCGGCTCTGCCCGCGGCTCGGCTTCAGCCAAGCCGATACCGAGCTCGTGGCATGGCTGATCGAAGAGCATTTGACGATGTCCACGGTCGCGCAGTCGCGCGACCTCTCCGACCGCAAAACGATCGAGAATTTCGCCGCCGTGGTGCAGTCGGTCGAACAGATGAAGCTGCTGACCATCCTGACCACGGCCGACATCCGCGGCGTCGGTCCCGGCGTCTGGAACGGCTGGAAGGCGCAGCTGCTGCGCTCGCTCTATTATGAAACCGAGCCGGTGCTCACCGGCGGCTTCTCGGAGGTCGATCGCGGAAAGCGTCTCGCTGCCGCCTACGCCGAGTTCCGCATGGCCTTCGCCGAATGGCCCGCCGACGAGCTCGATGCCTATATCAGCCGGCACTATCCGGCCTACTGGCTCAAGGTCGAACTGCCGCGCAAGATACGCCATGCCCGGTTCGTCCGCTCCAGCGAGCAGGCCGGCCACAAGCTCGCGATCAACGTCGGCTTCGACGAGGTGCGCGGCGTCACCGAACTGACGATCTTCGCAGCCGACCATCCCTGGCTGCTATCGATCATCGCGGGCGCCTGTGCCTCGGCCGGCGCCAACATCGTGGACGCCCAGATCTACACCACGACCGACGGCCGCGCGCTCGACACGATCTCGATCTCCAGGGAATACGACCGCGACGAGGACGAGGGACGGCGCGCCACGCGCATCGGCGAGATGATCGAGGACGTGCTGGAAGGCAAGCTGCGCCTGCCCGAAGCCGTGGCGCGGCGCACCGTGCGCAGCAAGGCAAGGCCCTTCGTGATCGAGCCGGAAGTGACGATCAACAACCAATGGTCCGATCGCTACACCGTGATCGAGGTCTCCGGCCTCGACCGGCCCGGCCTGCTCTACGAGCTGACCACCGCGATCTCCAAGCTCAATCTCAACATCGCCTCGGCGCATGTCGCGACCTTCGGCGAGCGCGCCCGCGACGTGTTCTACGTCACGGACCTCCTGGGCGCGCAGATCAACGCGCCGACGCGGCAGGCTGCGATCAAGAGCGCGCTGACCCATGTGATGGCCGGCGACAAGGCGGTGCAGCCGGCGGCGTGAAGCGCTCGTCATTCCGGGGCGATGCCGAGCATCGAACTATGGTGCGCAATTGCGCACCTGAGAATCTCGAGGTTCCGGATTCGCCCCAGTGGGCGCCCCGGAACGACAGGGTCCTAAGCCTCCACCCCCTCATGCCGCAGCAGCCAGCGCTTGCGCGCCAGCCCGCCGCCATACTTCACCAGCGAGCCATCTGCACCGATCAGGCGATGGCAGGGCAGCACCACGCTGATCGGATTGGAGCCGTTGGCATGGCCGACGGCACGAATCGCTTTGGGCGTGCCGATCTTTGCGGCGAGTGCACCGTAGCTCAGCGTTGTGCCAGCGGGGATTTGCGCGAGCGCGGTCCAGACCTTTTGCTGGAATGGCGTGCCGGCGGTGCGCCACGCGATCTTCGAGAGCTGACCGAGTTCGCCTTCGAAATATCCAGACAACGCCGTCCGCATACCCGCAGGCGCAGCGTGATCACTCAGATCCACCGCGCCGTAATGCAGGCGCAACAGCCCGCGCATGCGGTGCTCGTAATCCTCCCAGTCGAGCGCGCGCAAGACACCAGCAGCATCGGTGACGAGCAGCGCGATCCCGATCGGCGTCGTCAAGCGGTCGAGACCGAAGCTTGCAGATGTTTTGGTTGGTCGAGCGGCCATTGCCACACCATTGCGTCGAAACACTTCCATCGCACTTGCCATGCCGGCCGTGCTAACGTCCACCCGAAAGCTGATGCTTTGGGGAAGCTCACCTTGATCCTGATCGCCAATGTCCTGGTGGCGCTGGTCGCGGCGCTGCACGTCTTCTTCCTGGTCCTGGAGATGTTTCTCTGGGACAAGCCGCTGGGCCTGAAAGTGTTTCGCAATACGCCTGACAAGGCCGCGATCACGAAGGTGCTGGCCGCCAATCAGGGCCTCTATAACGGCTTCCTCGCTGCCGGCCTGGTCTGGGGTCTGCTCCATGGCAACCCGGTCTTCGCGTTCCAGATCAAGGTATTCTTCCTGCGTGATCGTGGCCGGCGCCTATGGCGCGGCGACCGTCAGCACGCGGATACTGATCGTTCAGGCGCTGCCGGCGGCGATCGCGCTGATTGCACTGTTTCTCGCCTGAGACGCTACGGCGCAGCGGCGCGATCCTTGCGCGGCGGCGAACCTTCCTCCACAATCTTCGGCAGCGATGGCGACCGTTGCGATCAACGGAGAAAGACCGTCGGCCGAAAATTCCGTCAGGAGGAACAACCCAACATGAACAATCGCAGAGCCTTCATAGCTGCCACAGCGGCGCTCGCCTTCGCGGTCTCGACCAGCCACGCCCTCGCCCAGAAGAAATACGACACCGGCGCAAGCGACACCGAGATCAAGATCGGCCAGACCGTGCCGTTCTCCGGCCCCTATTCCGTCTATGCCAATATCGGCAAGACCCAGGCCGCTTACTTCAAGATGATCAATGATCAGGGCGGCATCAACGGCCGCAAGATCAATTTGATCCAGTATGACGACGCCTATTCGCCGCCGAAGACGGTGGAGCAGGTGCGCAAGCTGGTCGAAGGCGACGAGGTGCTGTTCACGTTCCAGCTGATCGGCACTGCCGCGAACGCTGCCGTGCAGAAATATCTCAACGGCAAGAAGGTGCCGCAGCTCCTGGCCTCGACCGGCGCGGCGCGCTTCAACGATCCGCAGAATTATCCATGGACCATCGCTTACAATCCGAACTACGTGTCCGAGGGGCGGATCTACGCAAAATACATTCTCGCCAATCATCCCAACGCCAAGATCGGCGTGCTCTACCAGAACGACGACATGGGCCGCGACTATCTGGCCGGTCTCAAGAGCGGCCTCGGCGACAAGGCCGCCAGCATGATCGTCGGCGAGGTCTCCTACGAGGTCACCGACCCGACCGTCGACTCGCAGGTGGTCAAGCTGAGGTCGATGGGCGTCGACCTGTTCTATGATGCCTCGACGCCGAAATTCGCGGCGCAGGCGATCAAGAAACTCGCCGATCTCGGCTGGACACCCGTGCACATCCTCGACATCAACGCGAGCCCGGTGTCGGCGACGCTGAAGCCGGCCGGCCTCGACATTTCCAAGGGCATCATCTCGACGAACTACGGCAAGGATCCCGGCGATCCCCAGTGGAAGGACGATCCGGGCGTGAGGGCTTTCTTCGCCTTCATGGACAAGTATTTCCCGGAGGGTGACAAGCTCAACACCGTCAACACCTACGCCTATTCGGTCGCGGAGCTATTGGTGCAGGTCTTGAAGCAATGCGGCGACGATTTGACGCGCGAGAACGTCATGAAGCAGGCCGCCAACATCAAGGGCTTCGTACCGAGCCTGGCGCTGCCGGGCATCAAGATCACCACCGGGGCGAACGACTATCGCGTCAACAAGCAGATGCAGATGATGAAGTTCAACGGCGAACGCTGGGAGCTGTTCGGGCCGATCATCGAGGACACGGGCCCGTCGGGTTAGGCCGAGAACCGATCTCGTAGGGTGAGTTAGCCCGAGCAGATACGCTCCGCGCATCCGCCCGTCCGACTCACCCTACAAAGGACGAGCGCACCCCGCCTTGCGTCGCAACAGCTCCTCCGCCACACTCGCGCTCAGCGATGGCATCGAAGGCGCAGTGCGCCCGCCAGACCATCTGCAATAACAAACGGAGGAAATTGCGAATGAGGAATGGAATGCTGCATTTGGCCACGGCAACGGCGCTGACCCTGGCGCTGTCGATCTCTGCGGCCAATGCCCAGAAAAAATATGATCCAGGTGCCAGCGACACCGAGATCAAGGTCGGCCAGACCGTGCCGTTCTCGGGACCGGCATCGGCCTATGCGACGATCGGCAAAGCCCAGGCCGCGTATTTCAAGATGATCAACGATCAGGGCGGCATCAACGGCCGCAAGATCAACCTGATCCAGTATGACGACGCCTATTCGCCGCCGAAAGCGGTCGAGCAGGTGCGCAAGCTCGTCGAGAGCGACGAGGTTCTCTTGACCTTCCAGATCATCGGCACGCCCTCGAACGCCGCCGTGCAGAAATATCTCAACGCTAAGAAGGTCCCGCAGCTGTTCGCGGCCACCGGTGCCTCGAAGTTCACCGATCCCAAGAACTTCCCGTGGACCATGGGCTACAATCCGAACTACTTCGTCGAGGGGCGCATCTACGGCCAGTACATTCTGAAGGAGCATCCGAACGCCAAGATCGGCGTGCTCTATCAGAATGACGACCTCGGCAAGGACTATCTGAACGGCCTCAAGGCCGGCCTCGGCGACAAGGCCGCCAAGATGATCGTGACCGAAGCCTCCTACGAAGTCTCCGACCCGACCGTCGATTCGCAGATCCTCAAGATCAAGGATGCCGGCGCCGACCTGTTCTTCAGCGCGACCACGCCGAAGCAAGCGGCGCAGGCGATCAAGAAGATCGCCGAGCTCGGCTGGCACCCGGTGCAGATCGTCGACATCAACGCCACCTCGGTTGGTGCGGTGATGAAGCCGGCGGGGCTCGACGCTGCCAAGGGCGTGATCAGCGTCAACTACGGCAAGGATCCGCTCGACCCGACCTGGAAGGACGATCCCGGCATGAAGAAATATTTCGACTTCATGGCGAAGTACTATCCGGACGGCGACAAGGATTCGAACTTCAACGTCTATGGCTACGGCACCGCCCAGCTGCTCGCCCATGTGCTGCAGCAGTGCGGCGACAACCTGACGCGCGAGAACGTCATGAAGCAGGCCGCCTCGCTGAAGGACGTGGCCGGCGACACCGCCCTGCCCGGCATCAAGGCCAACACTTCACCGACTGACTACCGCGTCAACAAGCAGCTTCAGATGATGAGGTTCAACGGCGAGCGCTGGGAGCTGTTCGGCCCGATCCTGGAGGATGCGGGCCCGGCGGGTTAGTAGGTGTTCAAACTCTGAACGGCAATCGGCGACCTTCTGGCCGCCGATTTTTTTGAAGGGCTTCGCCCAACCGCTCGCGCCTCGGGATGACGGGGTGAGATGCGGCTTGCTGACGTCTACGTCGGTATCTCCCCAAAATTCTTCCCCACGGGCAGCACCGCGTGCCGGATCAGCCGTGAATCCTCCACCGCGGCCTGGCGGTGCTTGACCGCCTCGCGATAGACGGGATCGCGGATCATCTCGACAAAGGCGGCGACGCTGGGATATTCGGCGATGAAGCAATGGTCCCAGCGTTCCTCCTGCGGGCCGATCAGCATCAGCTCGAACTTGCCCTGCCAGACGATGCGGCCGCCGAGACGTTCGAACACCGGGCCGCTCTCGCGGCCATAGGCCGCGTAGGCTTCCGCGCCGCTGGCCTTGCGGCCGTCAGTATAGGCCGCCTCCTTCCGCAAGCGCACCAAATTGAGCATGTGGATCGGGCCGGGGCGGTCGTTCTCCCGGAATTGCGCGAAGATCTCCTTGGTCGGATCGATGTGGCCCATGCGAGTTTCCCTCTTTGTTGACGCGTGCGATCCTAGCCCTGCGGCCCCGGAACCGGAACCGCGGCGGGCGAATGCCGCATCTCCTAATTGCGCGTTAACGTCGGGGTAACCCGGCCTTAAACAGCGGCCGCTAGCGTCTCGGCGGGGCGGGCTGACCGGGCGTATTGCGTATGGCGTGGGGAAAGAAGAAGGGTGCGCGGAAGGAGCCGCTGTTCGGCTTGCCCGCGGCGCTCGCCGATCTGCGCCTCACCCCGGCGGACCGCATTCCCGGCGGGGACGACAAGCCGAAGAAATCCGCAAAATCATCCGCCAACCGCAAGAGCGAGGATTCCGGCGACGAGCCGCCGCGGGAGCGCAAGCCGCCAGCCAGCCGCAGCGGCGCCAAGCGGCGCCCAAGGTCACGCGGCGGCTTCAGCCTCGGCCGCCTGGTCTATTGGGCCGCAGTGCTGAGCCTATGGGCCGTCATCGCCATAATCGGCGTCGTGATCTATGTCGGCGCTCATCTGCCGGCGATCCAGTCGCTGGAAATTCCCAAGCGCCCGCCGACGATCCAGATCGTCGGGATCGACGGCAGCATGCTGGCGCAGCGTGGCGAGATGGCCGGCGCCAATGTCGCACTGAAGGACTTGCCGCCGTATTTGCCGAAGGCGTTCATCGCCATCGAGGACCGCCGCTTCTATTCGCATTTCGGCATCGACCCCGTCGGCATCATGCGTGCCCTCGTGACCAACGTGCTCCATCGCGGCGTCTCGCAGGGTGGTTCGACGCTGACGCAGCAGCTCGCCAAAAACCTGTTCCTGACCCAGGAGCGCACCATGCAGCGCAAGCTGCAGGAGGCCGAGCTCGCGATCTGGCTGGAGCGCAAGCACTCCAAGGACGAGATCCTGGAGCTCTATCTCAACCGCGTCTATTTCGGCTCCGGCGCCTACGGCGTCGAAGCTGCCGCGCAGAAATATTTCGGCAAGTCGGCGAGGAGCGTCACCATCGCCGAGGCCGCGATGCTCGCCGGCCTCGTCAAATCGCCGTCGCGCCTTGCGCCGAACCGCAACCCCGAAGGCGCCGAAGCGCGCGCGCAAGTCGTGCTCGCGGCGATGGCGGATGCGAAGTTCATCACCGAGGCGCAGGCGCAGGCCTCGATCGGCCATCCCTCCTACAATGTGAAGCCGGTCGGCGCCGGCACGATCAACTACGTCGCCGACTGGATCGGCGAAGTGCTGGACGATCTGGTCGGCCAGATCGACGAGAGCATCAAAGTCGAGACCACGATCGATCCGAAGCTGCAGAGCGTGGCGGAAGCCGCCATCATCGACGAGCTCGCCGCCAAGAGCGTGAAGTTCAATGTCAGCCAGGGCGCGCTGGTGGCGATGACGCCCGACGGCGCCGTCCGCGCCATGGTCGGCGGGCGGAACTATTCCGAGAGCCAGTACAACCGCGCGGTGACCGCCAAACGCCAGCCGGGCTCCTCGTTCAAGCCGTTCGTGTATCTCACCGCACTCGAACAGGGGCTGACGCCTGATACCGTGCGCCAGGACGCTCCGATCGAGGTCAAGGGCTGGAAACCAGAGAACTACACTCACGAATATTTCGGCGCGGTGACGCTGACGCAGGCGCTGGCGATGTCGCTCAACACGGTCGCCATCCGTCTCGGCCTCGAGGTCGGGCCAAAGAACGTGGTGCGCACCGCGCACCGGCTCGGCATCTCCTCCAAGCTCGAGCCCAATGCGTCGATCGCGCTCGGCACCTCCGAGGTCTCGGTGGTCGAGCTGGTCGGCGCCTACGCGCCGTTCGCCAATGGCGGCCTCGCGGTGACGCCGCACGTCGTCACGAGGATCAGGACGCTCAGCGGCAGGCTGCTCTACATGCGCCAGGCGGACGAGCGCAACCAGGTCATCGACCCCCGCTATGTCGGCATGATGAACACGATGATGCGGGAGACGCTGATATCGGGCACCGCCAAGAAGGCGGAGATCCCGGGTTGGCCGGCGGCCGGCAAGACCGGCACCAGCCAGGATTACCGCGACGCCTGGTTCATCGGCTACACCGCGAGCCTCGTCACCGGCGTCTGGCTCGGCAATGACGACAACTCGCCGACCAAGAAGGCGACGGGCGGCGGCCTGCCGGTCGAAGTCTGGACGCGTTTCATGAAGGCGGCGCACGAAGGCGTGCCGGTCGCGAGCTTGCCGAGCTCACCCGGCGGCTGGGGCCTGTCGAATCTCGCGCAGGCGGCCTCGCAGGTGTCGCCGCCCACGCCAGCGGGACCGCCACTCGCGAACGCTGGCGGCTATCGCCCGCCGCCTCCCACGCGCGCCAATGTGCGGCCGGAAGCTGCGGCCGGGCTCGACGGCTGGCTGATGGACCGGCTGTTCGGCGGCAATCGATAGGTTTTGCCTGAGGTCCCGGCGACCTCAGAGCAAAAACTGCGAAAACAACCCCATGCACAGTAGAACGCGGCATCAGGCGTGACGCCGGGTGGATCGTGCGAAGCGTTTGACGCGACGGGGTCAATTGGACACGCGGCGCAATCGCCGCAAAGTGTGGCGAGAATCGAGCAAGACGACCTGGATGTTGCCTCACCCTCCCCTGTCATTCCCCGCGAAGGCGGGGAATGCAGTACGCCGCGGCCTCTCGATTTGAATCACTGCGGCCTCTGGGATACTGGATCGCCCGCCTGCGCGGGCGATGACACCTCCCAAGATGCCAACAGCATGATCTTTCCGGAAAACCGCTTCGCACTTTTCCGGATCATGCTTTAGTCCTCGACCCCATACCGGTGCAGATCGTTGCCGTAGGTGTCGAGCCACTTCTTGGCGCGCTCCATCGACGGGCAGACCTTGCCGCATACGCGCCAGAACCGCGCCGAGTGATTCATCTCGACGAGATGAGCGACCTCATGGGCGGCGAGATAGTCGAGCACGAAGGGTGGCGCGAGGATCAGGCGCCAGGAGAACGACAGCGAGCCGGCGGAGGTGCAGGAACCCCAGCGGCTGGACTGGTCGCGGATCGAGAGCCGCTTGACCCTGACACCGAGCTCGGCGGCGTAGGCTTCCGCCGAGCGCTGCAAGTCGCGGCGCGCCTCGCGCTTGAGGAAGTCGCCGACGCGGCGGTCGACGTGTTCAAGGCCGCCGGCGACGCAGAGAATGCGCTCACCGCTGTCGCGCATCTCGGTCCACACCGTGCCGCGCTGGCCGGCGCGATGAACGATGCGATGGGGCGTGCCGCGCAGCGGTATCACCGTGCCTGGCTGGAAGGGTGCGGCCTTCGGCAAGCGGCCAAGGCGCGCGGCGATCCACGCGCCGTGACGCTGCGCGAAATCCTTGGCTTCGGCGAGCGTGCCGCGCGGCGGCATGGTGAGGATGGCTTCGCGATCGCTCGGATGAATTCTGAGCGTGTAGCGGCGCGCGCGGCGGTGCCGGCGCAATCGGATGGCAAAAAATTGCGATCCGTGGGTGATGACGAGGGTCTTCGGTTCGTGGGGCCGACGATAGAGGAGTGCGCGAGTGGCCATGTCTGACAGTCCGGGGGGCAGGAGAGCGCCCGGATTCTGCCATAACCGCCGCCAGGGAAAGCGCTCGGCGCAAAAACAAATCATTTGCCCAATATACAGCGGTCAGGCGTCCGGGAGGCCCTACAGACTGGGGTTGGAACCATCAATTTTCGCCCCCGCTGGATGCATGCGACATCCCCAAGGGGTGAGTAGAGACTCACTCCTACGAGGCTACCCAAATACCGCGAATCTGGAGGGAACTTGCCCCCGCTGGAAGCTCCGCCAGGGGCTGAGATTTCGACGGGAAAGCCGAAATCTGGAGGTTATTCGGCCGCAAGAGCCTGCAACGAGCTCGGATTCGAAGCCGAAACCATGAAATCGTGAATCCGCGGCACGATCTCCGACTTGAAACGCGATCCGTTGAACACGCCGTAATGTCCGACGCCCTTCTGGACGTAATGAACGCGGCGATGATCGGGAATCGCGCTACACAATGTGTGCGTAGCTTCGGTCTGACCGAGACCGGAGATGTCGTCGTTCTCGCCTTCGACCGTCATCAACGCGACGCGCTTGATCTTGGAAGGATCGACGCGGGTTCCGCGATGGGTCATCTCGCCCTTCGGCAGCGAGTGCTTCACGAAGACGGTGTCGACCGTCTGCAGGTAATACTCGGCCGAGAGATCCATCACCGCGAGATATTCGTCATAGAAGTCGCGATGCTTGTCGACAAGGTCGCCGTCGCCCTTCACCAGATTGGCGAACAGCTGCTTGTGGGCATCCATGTGCCGGTCGAGATTCATGCTGATGAAGCCGTTGAGCTGCAGGAATCCCGGATAGACGTCGCGCATCATGCCCGGATGCGGGAACGGCACCTTGGTGATGACGTGGTTGCGGAACCAGTCGATACCGCGCTCCTGGGCGAGGTTGTTCACCGCGGTCGGATTGCGGCGGGTGTCGATGGGTCCGCCCATCAGCGTCATCGAGGTCGGCACGAACGGATCGCGCCGTGCTTCCATGATCGAGACGGCCGCGACGACCGGCACGGAGGGCTGGCACACCGCCATCACATGGGTGTTGCCGCCGAGAATGTGCAGCATCTCGATGACATAGTCGATGTAGTCGTCGAGATCGAAGCGGCCTTCGCTCAGCGGCACCATGCGGGCATCGGCCCAGTCGGTGATGTAGACCTCATGCGCCGGCAGGAAGGCCTCGACCGTGCCGCGCAGAAGCGTCGCATAATGGCCGGACATCGGGGCCACGATCAGTACGCGCGGCTGAGGGCTGCGCAGCGGGCGGGCGAACTTGCGGTCGAAGTAGAGCAGCTTGCAGAACGGCTTTTCCCAGACCGAGCGGATTTCGACGGGGACGCGGATGCCGTTGACCTCGGTGTCGTCGATACCCCATTCCGGCTTGCCATAGCGGCGCGTGGTGCGCTCGAACAATTCGCAGGCCGCGGCGACCGACTTGCCGACCTCGGTGCGAGCCCAGGGATTGAGGGGATTCTGAAACAGCAACTTGGTTGCGTCGGTGACCGCTCGTGCCGGATTGAGAGAGGCTTGAGCCATCTCGTACATCCAGTACATCGGCGTCGTCAGGACCGGACTGCCTTCTGCAGCCAGGGGCGGCGCGCCGCCGAACTCACCAATGGGCATCGTTATATTCCTCTTCGCATCGCAACATACTGCCGGATGCGCAATATTGCGTCAATGCATGGTTCCGTACATCTACGTAGCCGAAACGAGTAAATCAGCCTGAATCCACGGGAAAGTGACGTTATTCGCCGCTCGAGAGCAGCGAGCCGTGCCTTCTGGCGCTGCGCAATAGGGCAAGGAATGCCCCAAAAGAAGCAACCAGCAGCACCGCATTGATGGCCAACGCCTCCAGCATCAGATCGGTCCTAAAGGCGTGCTCGATCAGCAGCGCGCGCATTCCCTCGAAGGCGTAGGTCGGCGGCAACGCCCAGGCGACGTATTGCAGCCAGGCAGGGAGCACGCTGACGGGATAATAGACGCAGGCCAGCGGCAGGATGGCGAACATCAGGGTCCAGACGATGCTCTCGGCGCCGAGGCCGTTGCGCAGCACCAGGCCCGAGACGAAGATGCCGACCGACCAGCTCGTGAAGATCAGATTGCAGAAGAACGCGATCAGCGGCAGGCCGAGGGCATAGACGTTGAAGTGAAACAGGACCAGCGCGAGCAGGGTCATGGGGATGATCCCGATCGCGAGCCGGATCAGGCTCATGACCATCAGCGACAGCAGAAACTCGATCGGCTTCAGCGGACTCATCATGAGGTTGCCGATGTTGCGCGCCCACATCTCCTCCAGGAACGAGATGGAGAAGCCGAGCTGGCCGCGGAACAGGATGTCCCAGAGGATGACGGCGCCGATCAGCGTGCCGCCGGCGCGCGCGAAGAAATTGGCGTTCTCGGCGATGTAGAGCTGGAGGAAGCCCCAGGTGATGACCTGCAGTGCCGGCCAGTACAACAGCTCGAGCAGCCGCGGCCAGGACGACATGAGGAGGTACCAATAGCGCAGAATCATCGCGCCGATGCGATGGACGGAGATGCCGCGGTGGAGGGAGAGTTCGGTCATGGGTGCACCGCGCAGCTCGGATGAGAGCCGTTACCCCATCTACGATTGCAGCTCACCTCGCCGCCTCCTTTGCGCCGTTCACCCGGCCGCGCGCGACGTCCAGAAACACCTCCTCCAGCGTGGTGCGGTTGTAGCGGGCCATGATCGCCTCCGGTGCGTCGTCGTCCTCGATCCGACCGCGTTTCATGATGATGACGCGGTCGCAGAGCCGCTCGACCTCGAGCATGTTGTGCGAGGCCAGGAGGATGGTGGCGTTTTTGTTCCGGCGGTACCGCTCCAGATGCGCGCGCACCCAGTCGGCGGTATCAGGATCGAGCGAGGCGGTCGGCTCGTCCAGGAGCAGCAGCTCGGGCTGGTTGATCAGCGCTTTCGCCAGCGCAACGCGGGTCTTCTGCCCGGCGGAGAGCTTGCCGTTGGCGCGGTCGATGAAATCGCCGAGGCCGAGATCCTCGGCGAGCTCAGCGATGCGGTCGGCGAGATTCTTCACTGCATAGAGCTTGCCGAACACGGTGAGATTCTGCCGCACCGTGAGCCGCATCGGCATGTCGACGTAAGGGCTCTCGAAATTCATCCGCCCCAGCACGGCCGCGCTGTCCTCGGGCATCCTGTGACCGAGCACCTGGACGCGGCCGGAGGTCGGCAGTACCAGACCCATGATCATCGCGATGGTCGTGGTCTTGCCGGCGCCGTTGCCGCCGAGGAGCCCGGTAATGCTGCCGCGCGCAAGCGAAAAGGAGATGTCGTCGACGGCGCGGGTCTGCTTGTAGACCTTGACGAGGTGATCGACCGCGATTGCCGCGGGCGAAATGCGATCCGCGACAGTCGGCCGACTTGAAGCCTTGTCATTCTCGGTCATGCTGGCCGTTCTTCTGCTATTGCAGCGAAGAGCGCAAGGCTTGTAATTCCCGGCAGGTTCCGTGAGCCGCGCGTTTGTGACTTGGAAGGCACCGCCACATTGGCCGATATGACCGAAATTGCCGATTCCGACTTCCGCCACGCGCAGCGGCATATCCGCCTCGACACCATCCTGCGGCTGCGTTGGCTGGCGGTGCTGGGCCAGCTCGCCGCGATCTTCATCGTGGCCCAGGGGTTGGAGTTCAACGTCGAGATCGTCCCCTGTGTCAGCATCATTGCGCTGTCGGCGGCGCTCAATCTGGCGCTCCAGACCGCGGCCAATCCGATGCGGCGGCTGGAGCCGATGCAGGCGGCTGGCCTCCTCGCGCTGAACATCGTGGAGCTGGCAGGTCTGCTGTTCTTCACCGGCGGACTGCAGAACCCGTTCTCGTTCCTGTTCCTCGCGCCCGTGCTGATCTCGGCGACCGCGCTGCCGGCCCGCTTCACCTTCGGCCTCGGCCTGCTCGCGGTTGCCTGCGCGTCGGCGCTGTTCTTCTTCCATTTTCCACTGCCGTGGGATTCCGAAGATCCGTTAGTGCTGCCGCCGATCTATCTCGTCGGCGTCTGGCTCTCGATCGCGCTCGCGATCGGCGTGACCAGCCTCTACTCCTTCCAGGTGACCGAGGAAGCGCGCAAGCTTGCCGACGCGTTGGCCGCGACCGAGCTGGTGCTGACGCGCGAGCAGCATCTGACCCAGCTCGATGGCCTTGCTGCCGCGGCCGCGCACGAGCTCGGCACGCCGCTCGCAACCATCTTCCTGATCTCGCGCGAATTGGAGAAGACGGTGAAGGACGCGAGCATCGCCGCCGACCTGAAGACCTTGCGCGAGCAGACCCAGCGCTGCCGCGACATCTTGAGCAAGATCACCCAGCTCTCCTCCACCGGAGCACCGTTCGACCGCATGAAGCTGTCGGAGCTGATCGAGGAGGTGGTGGCGCCACACCGCTATTTCGGCGTCGAGATCAAGGTTCGGATCGCGGTGGCGGCGGCGTCCGAGCCGGTCGGCTCGCGCAATCCGGCAATCCTCTACGGTATCGGCAACATCGTCGAGAACGCAGTCGATTTCGCCCGCACCACCGTCGAGGTGAACGCCTGGTGGAACAAGGACAATATCGAGCTCGTGATCTCCGACGATGGCCCCGGCATTCCGCCCGATATCCTCAACCGGATCGGCGAGCCCTATCTGTCGCGGCGGCGCACCCAGGATGACGGCGGCGGCGAACGGCGTGGCCTCGGCCTCGGCGTGTTCATCGCGCGAACCCTGCTCGAACGCACCGGAGCCAAGGTCTCGTTTACCAACCGGATCTTTCCGGAACACGGCGCCGTGGTTCAGATCACATGGCCGAGACAGCGTTTTGAGGCTATCGAGACGCTCGAACAAACAATAGGATAGCCGCGACCTTGCGTCGCACAACGGGGCGGATCGACGATTTGCCGCCTTGGCACCGCGCGATTGCGACGCCATATGTCAATGCGCTGGAGAGAGGACACAACCTTGAACGCCATCGCCGAACTGAACGAACAGACCGACCGCTCGCTGCTCATCGTTGAGGACGACAAACCGTTCCTGGAGCGGCTGTCGCGCGCCATGGAGACACGGGGCTTTGCCGTGACATCATGCGACACTGTCTCCGACGGACTTGCGCAGATCGGCAAGTCGGCCCCAGCCTTCGCGGTGGTGGATTTGCGGCTCGGTGACGGCAATGGCCTCGACGTGGTCTCGGCGTTGAAGAAGAAGCGCCCGGACGCACGCGCGATCGTGCTGACCGGTTATGGCAACATCGCCACCGCCGTCACCGCGGTGAAGATGGGCGCGATCGATTATCTCTCCAAGCCCGCGGATGCCGACGACGTCGTCGCCGCACTGCTCTCGACCAATGCGGAAAAGTCCGAGCTGCCGACCAATCCGATGTCGGCCGACCGCGTCCGCTGGGAGCACATTCAGCGCATTTACGAGATGTGCAACCGCAACGTCTCGGAAACGGCGCGCCGACTGAACATGCACCGGCGCACGCTGCAGCGGATTCTGGCGAAGCGCGCGCCGCGGTGAGTTTCAGCCGTACTCGTGCCCGGGACGCAGCGCAGCGCGAAGTGATGCGCCGCTGAGCGGGGCCCATGCCTCGGCTTGAACCACTGTCTGCTGGGTCCCGGCTCTGCGCAGCAATGCACCGGAACCATCCTACTCCCAAAAGTCGACGTGACCCTGAGGATCGACCAGGCGGTTGATCCGAAGCGCCGCTGCCATTCCAAATCGCACCGTCATCTGCTTGCGCGTGGCGGCAGCCAGCTTGTGCTCGGGCGCCTCGCAATGCAGGTGCGCGCCATAGGCGTCGGCGATGATCAGGCCGGTGTCTTCAGGAAAGATCTCGCAGGGCAGATCCTGCGTGAAGGCGAAGAACAGCCGGTCGCAATGGGCGCGGTATTCGTGCCATTTCTGGTCGGCGCGCAGATCCTCCACCGACGACTTGATCTCGACGATCCAGATCTCGCCGCGCTCGTTCAGCGCCACGAGATCGGCGCGCCGGCCCGACGGCAGCGGCAATTCGCTGATGCAGGAGAAGCCGAGCGAGCGCAAAAGCCGCGCCGTGCCGCGCGCGATGGCGAGCGCCGTCTCCGACTGGCGGCGATCGGGCGGCGGCACGAGGGCGATGCGGGCGGTGTTGTCCATGGGGGCAAGATAGCCGATTCCATGAAGCGCGGACACTGTCTCCCCCACCCGTCATTCCGGGGCGCGCACAGCGCGAGCCCGGAATCCATAACCACAGGGAGACGTGTCGGGCAAAGCAGGTAGCTCCGAGTCTTCGCAAAACTGCTGCCTGTGGTTATGGGTCCCGGGCTCGCGCTGCGCGCGCCCCGACGGCGAGTGCGGAACCGCACTCGCCCTTAACACTTATTACGCAGCCGCCGCACCCGGGCGGAACCACCCAGGCTGCGCGCATGATCGACGATCTCTGGTACAAGAATGGCGTGATCTATTGCCTCTCCGTCGGCTCCTATATGGACGCCAATGGCGACGGTGTCGGCGACTTCAAGGGCCTGCTCCGCCGGCTCGATTATCTGCACGGGCTCGGCATCACCGCGATCTGGCTGATGCCGTTCCAGACCTCGCCCGGCCGCGACGACGGCTACGACATCGCCGATTATTACAGCGTCGACGCCCGTTACGGCACGCTGGGCGACTTCGTCGAGTTCGCCCATGGCTGCAAGCAGCGCGGCATCCGCGTCATCATCGACCTCGTCGTCAATCACACCTCGGACCAGCACCACTGGTTCAAGGAGGCGCGGCGCGACAAGAGCTCGCCCTATCGTGACTGGTACGTGTGGTCCGACAAGAAGCCCGGCAATGCCAACGAGGGCATGGTGTTTCCCGGCGTGCAGAAATCAACCTGGACGCACGACAAGGAGGCTGGCGCCTGGTACTTCCACCGCTTCTACAATTTCCAGCCCGATCTCAACACCTCGAATCCGCACGTGCAGGCTGAGATCCTCAAGATCATGGGCTTCTGGATCCAGCTCGGCGTCTCCGGCTTCCGCATGGACGCCGTGCCCTTCGTGATCGCGACCAAGGGTGCGAAGGTGAAGAAGCCGGTCGAGCAGTATGACATGCTGCGCGCGTTCCGCGAATTCCTGCAATGGCGCCAGGGCGACGCCATCATCCTCGCCGAAGCCAATGTGCTGCCGAAGACCGACATCGAATATTTCGGCCGCGATGCCGACCGCATGCACATGATGTTCAACTTCCATGTCAACCAGCATCTGTTCTACGCGCTGGCCTCAGCCGACTCGCGCCCTCTGGCCAAGGCGCTGAAGGCGACCAAGCCGCGGCCGGCGACGGCGCAATGGGGCCTGTTCCTGCGCAATCACGACGAGCTCGATCTCGGACGACTGACCAAGGCGCAGCGCGAGGTCGTGTTCAAATGCTTCGGCCCCGACAAGGACATGCAGCTCTACGACCGCGGCATCCGCCGCCGCCTCGCGCCGATGCTGGGCGGCGACCGCCGGCGGCTCGAGCTCGCCTACAGTCTGATGTGCACGCTGCCGGGGACGCCGGTGATCCGCTATGGCGACGAGATCGCGATGGGCGACGATCTCTCGTTGCCCGAACGCAATTGCTCGCGCACGCCGATGCAATGGTCGACCGAGCCGCATGGCGGCTTCACCAAGAGCGACAAGCCGGCCTGCCCCGTCATCGACAAGGGGCCTTATGGCTTTCCGCACGTCAACGTCGCAAAACAGCGGCGCGATCCCAACTCCATGCTGAACTGGACCGAGCGCATCGTCCGCATGCGCAAGGAGGTGCCGGAAGTCGGCTGGGGCGATTTTGCGGTCATTCCCGTGCGCGATCCCGCCGTGTTCATCATGCGCTATGATTGGCGCAACAATTCGGTGCTGTTCGTGCACAATCTCGATGAGAAACCGCGCGAGATCGCGTTCTCGGCCGGATTGCCCGGCGAGACTGGCGCGCACCTGATCAACCTGCTTGCGGAGGACCACAGCCACGCCGACAAGCGCGGCCAGCACCGCGTCGTGCTGGAGCCATACGGCTACCGCTGGTACCGCGTCGGCGGGCTGGATTATCTGTTGAAGCGGAGCGACATCGACGAAGCTACGGTGCGGGATAAGAAGCATCGGGGGTGATGTGGTCGCTTCGCTGTCCCCACGCTCACAGCTGTCGTCCCGGACAAGCGCGCCTCGAGCGCGCGTAGATCCGGGACCCATAACCGCAGGATGAAGAGTGGAGCGACCCGGCAACTCCGAATCGTCGCAAAACAGCTCCCTGTGGCTATGGTGATCGGCGCTCCGCCCTCGACAACGCTTGGCGTTGCCAAGAGCTGCGCCTGTCCGGGACGACAGCTAGGGTGGAGCGACGATGACCCCCTCGTTGCCGCGCAAATCCAGCACGCCCTCGATCCCATCACCTTCGCGATCCAGAAACGTCGAGAGCAATATCCTGCTGTCGAAACCGATCGCGCTGGTGGTCACCGCGATCGGATCGGGACCGAGATTGAGTGCCACAATCACCGTCCTGCCGCCGGCCTCGCGGCGGTAGATCAGGAGATCGCCTTGCGCTGCGATCGGATGATAATCGCCTACGACCAACGGGGGACAGCCCCTCCGCACGGCGATCAGGCGCTTGTAGAGATTGAGGATCGAGCGCGAATCGGCTTCGAGATTGGCGACATTCTCGTGGATATGGTCCTCCGGCAGCGGCAGCCACGGCCTCACCTCCGAAAAGCCGGCGAAGTTCGACGAATCCCATTGCATCGGCGTGCGGCAGCCGTCGCGGCCGACACCGATGCCGGGCACGTTCTTCTCGAAGGGATCGCGCACATCCTCCGGCGCGATCGCGAGCTGGTGCATGCCGATCTCGTCGCCGTAGTAAAGCGTCGGCGTGCCGCGCAGCGTCAGCAGCAGCATGGCCGCGACGCGGGCCTGCTCCGGCCCGACCCGGCTCGCCACGCGCGGGCGATCATGATTGCCGAGCACCCAGTTCGGCCAGGCGCCGCGCGGCAGCGACCTCTCGTAATCCTCGATGATCTTCTCGATTGAGCGCGCGCTCCAGAAGGTCGAGAGCAGCGCGAAATTGAACGGCATCTGCGCGCCGGTGAGATCGTTGCCGTAATAGGCCATCAGGCGGTGCAGCGGCAGATAGATCTCGCCGATCAGGACGCGCGCGCCATAGGAATCGGTGACACGCCGCATCTCGGCGATGACGTCATGCACTTCCGGCTGGTCGGTCGAGTATTGCGTCAGGATTCTTTCGTTCGGCGGCCGGCCCTCGACATAATGCGGGTTGGGCGGGTTGTCGCGGAATTCGGCGTCCTTGATCAGGTGCCAGATCACGTCGACGCGAAAACCATCGACGCCCCTGTCCAGCCAGAATCGCATCACGTCATAGATCGCGGCGCGAACCTCCGGATTGCGCCAGTTGAGATCCGGCTGCTGGGCGAGGAAGGCGTGATAGTAATATTGGCCCGTCGTCTCGTCGAATTGCCACGCGCTGCCGCCGAACTCGGACAGCCAGTTGTTCGGCACGCCGCCGCCGGGTGCCGGATCGCGCCAGATGTACCAGTCGCGCTTGGGATTGTCGCGCGAGGCGCGGCTCTCGATGAACCAGGGATGCTGGTCGGAGGTGTGGTTCGGCACGAGGTCGAGGATCAGCTTGAGGCCATTGTCGTGGGCGGCCGCGAGCAGCGCATCGAAATCCGCCATCGTGCCGAACAGCGGCTCGATGCCGACATAATCGGAGATGTCGTAGCCGAAATCGGCCATCGGCGAGGGAAAGATCGGCGACAGCCAGATCGCGTCGACACCGAGCGATTTGACGTAAGGCAGCCGCCGCAGGATGCCGGCGAGATCGCCGACACCGTCACCGTTGGAGTCCTGAAACGAGCGCGGATAGATCTGATAGAAGATGCCGTCGCGCCACCAATTCTCGTTGCCGTGAGCCATGCCGGAAGACCACCCGAATCTGCGCCTTGCGCGGGAGAACGCGACAGCAACGCCCCGGTTCAAATTGGCAGGCCAAATGGAACGGCCGTGTGACGGGTGTTCCCGGGAGGAGGCCCGAATCTTTTGCTTGGCGGCTCGGCAAAAATCGGCATTGTGAGGTCATGACCGAGCAAAACGACACCAAAGCCAAGGCGGGCGCGATCATCGTTCCCGTGACGCTGTTCGAGCAGAACTGCACCATCATCTGGGATGAGCCTTCCAAGAAGGCCGTGGTGATCGATCCCGGCGGCGACGTGCCGAAGATCCTGGATGCGATCAAGCAGACGGGCGTCACCGTCGAGAAAATCTGGCTGACCCATGGCCATATCGATCATGTCGGCGGCGCGGCCGAGCTGCGCGATGCGCTGAGGGTGCCGATCGAGGGTCCGCATGTCGCGGACAAGTTCCTGCTCGACAATGTCGTCGCAAGCGGCGCGCGCTTCGGCATGACCGGAGGTCGCGACTTCACGCCTGACCGCTGGCTCGACGAAGGCGACAGCGTGTCGATTGGAAGCCTAGAATTCGACATCCTGCACTGCCCCGGCCATTCGCCCGGCAGCGTGGTGTTCTTCAACAAGGACTTGCGTTTCGCCCATGTCGGCGACGTCTTGTTCGCTGGCTCGGTCGGGCGCACCGACCTGCCCGGCGGCAGTCACGCCACGCTGATCAATTCAATCAAGACGAAGTTGCTGCCGCTCGGCGACGATGTCGGCTTCATCTGCGGCCATGGCGCCGGCTCGAGCATCGGCCAGGAGCGGATGACCAATCCGTTCATCACCGGCGAGATGTAGGACTACTCCGCCGCCTCGGTGAGCACGGGCTCGCCGAGATGGCGCTCGCCCCATTCGCGAATGGCGGCGACGACGGGCACGAAACTCTTGCCCTTGCGCGTGAGGCGATATTCCACCTTCGGCGGCACCTCGCCGAAATCCTTGCGGTCGATCAGGCCGCTCTCGGTCAGCGCCTTCAATTCGCGGCTGAGTACGCGCGGCGTGATCGCGGCGCTGCCCTCGGTGCCGCGCAGCAGACCGCTTCTGATCTCGCCATAGCGGCGCGGGCCATCCTTGAGATCCCAGACGATGCGCAGCTTGTACTTGCCGCTGATCATCTTCTGAAACGCCGCAACCGGACAGGCGCGCAGCGGGATCGCTCTTGCCTTCGCCATGTCGTCTCCTCCATGCGCAGCCAGTTTTCTTACGCGAACCGGCATCCACTTCGCTCGAAAACGCCACGCGGCAAGAATAGGAGCGGCGGCGAAAAAGTCCATACTATCAATTTTGTCCATACTTGCAGGACCGCGCGCAAGGCGCAGATGATGACGCACAAGACGAACCAAGGAGCGTCACATGAAGCACTTCATGATCAGATACCAGTTCAAGAACGGCACGACGGAAGAATGGCACCGGGAGATCGCCCGCTTCATCAAGGCGATCGACGGCGATCCGGAGCTGAAAGGACGGATCTTCTATCGCGTCCTGAAGGCGCGCGACGAGGGCAGCTATTTCCACCTCGCCAGCGCCAGCGATGAGGGCGCGCAAAAAGCTCTGCAATCGCGCGACTTCTTCAGGGCTTATCAGGAGATGACGCGGAAGATTGCGGGCGGCGAGGTGACGGTGACGCCGATCGAGGTGATCGATCAGACGATAGCTTCGGCGGGCTGAGTCGACGGCGCCGCCACGAGCTCCGCCGTCGTCCCGGACCAGCGGGACCATAACCACAGGGAGAAGTTTGACGCGGCCTGATAACTCCGGGTCCCCGCAACCACATCCGCGTGCGGTTATGGGTACCGGATCGGCGCGCGCTTCGGGCGCGCTTGTCCAGGACGACAGCGGCGAGCTATTTCATCAGCCCCGCGGCGGTCAGCGCGCGCGTGATGATCTGGCCGAGATCGAAGCCGTGAGACTTTTCTCGCTTCGGCTCGGCCGGCTCTGCGACCGCAGAGCGGATCGAGCGGGCGAGATGTGGTGCGGGCGTCAGAGCCGGCTTTGCCTCCACCTTCTTCTTCGCCTCCGCGATCCAGCCGGTCAGGCCGAAGAACTTTGCGATGTGATAGGACGAGGAGATGCCGGCCTCGATCAGGAACGCGCCTTCCATGCCGTAGCGCTGGTCGTTGTCGGCTAGCCCAAGCGGCGTGCCATGCGCCATGTCGGTGATGGCGTAGGACTCGACCAGCGTCTCGCCGTCGTTGTTCCACCAGGTCTGACGCGGATAGCCGTCGACATTGGTCTCCGCCATCGGCACTTCGGGCAGTTCGTGCAAGTCGAGCCACTGCTTGACGATCTCGTTGGCATTGCCGGGATTGACAGTGCGGTCGGCGCTGCCGTGCCACACCGAGATCTTCGGCCAGGGCCCGCGATGATCAGAGGCGCTGCGTACGAGATCGCCGAGCTCGCGCGCAGGACGCGCCGGGGAATGAAACATGCCGTCCAGCGCCTCGCGCAGATTCGAGGCGATGCCATAGGGCAATCCGGCGATAACAGCGCCGGCCGCGAAGACCTCCGGATAGGTCGCGAGCATCACCGACGTCATGCCGCCGCCGGCGGAAAGGCCGGTGATGAAGATGCGCCTGGAATCGATGCGGTGCGCGTCCGCCATATGCGCGATCATCTCGCGGATCGAATGCGCTTCGCCGCTGCCGCGCATCGTGTCCTCCGGATTGAACCAGTTGAAGCAGGTGTTGGCATTGTTGATGCGCTGCTGCTCGGGCATCAACAGCGCGAAGCCGTAATGCTGCGCCAGCGTCGACCATCCCGCGCCGAGATCGTAAGCGGCCGCGGTCTGGCCGCAGCCATGCAGCACGACGACGAGCGCGCGCGGCTTCTGCAGCTGCGCCGGCACGAAGGCGAACATGCGCAAGGCCCCCGGATTGTCACCGAAGCCCGTGACCTCTCGCAGCGGGCTGGATGAATCCGCGCTGCGGCCGAGCTCGGCAAAGCGCAGACCGTCCAGCTTGGGCAGACGTCTCAACAGATCGACATTTCGGGCTAACGACACGGCAGCTTCCTGGTGGGCGACATTCCAACGTCCAGCCCAACCAGATAGTTGCTGCGTTGCAAAATAAAAAGACCGTGCGCTGTCAATCCCAGCGAAAATCGCGGGAAATCCGCTGGAATCCGCATGCATTAACCGTCGCGCCTCAACTTCGTGCCTATACACGGCGCATCCGCGCCAGAAATGCGGCACAGATCATGATGAATGTCACAAACAGCACGAGCGACACGAGGAATCCTGCGCGCGCTGATTGCAATGATTCGATCGCGAAGAACACCGCGCCGATTGCGGCCACTCCGGCCGCATTTCCGATCTGCGCCATCGTACCGTATATGCCGGATGCGGAGCCTGCGGCGGCGGGCTTCACCGTCGAGAGCACCGCGCCGGAGAGCGGTGCCATCACCAGCCCCTGACCGTAGCCGAAGATGATCATGGTCAGCGCGAGCTGGAGCGGCGACGGAGCATCGACACGGCCCGCAACAAGCGCAAGCGCCGCAAGACCTGCGATCTGCAACATGCAGCCTTCAGTCAACACCTTGGTGCCGCGATGCCGTGCCCGCACGCCGCTGTGGCGCGAGGCCACGACGAAGGCGAGCGCCAGCGGAATGAAGGCCATGCCGGCCGCGAGCGGTGGGATATTCAGGCCGCGCTGCATGAACAGCGTCATCACCAGATAGAACGAGAGATTGGCAAGGAAGAAAAAGAAGACGGCGCCGAGGCCGCGCAGGAAGGCGGCGTCCGCCAGCAGCGTGAGATCGACCAACGGCATGCCGCCGGCGGCTGCGACCGCTTGCTCCAGCTTCAGGAACGCGGTGAGGATCACCCCGCCGACTGCCATCACCGCCCACAGCCACGGCGCCCAGCCGAGATCGTGACCGAACAGCAGCGGGCCGATCAGGCACAATAACCCGGCGAACAGCACCACGCTGCCCCTGATGTCGAGCCTTGTACCCGCCCGTCGCGGCACCGACGGCATGATGCGCCAGGCGGCAGTCGCGATGACAAGGCCAAACGGCACGTTGACGAAGAACACCGAGCGCCAACCGGTGCCCGCGAGATCGATTGTGACGAGAAAACCGCCGAGCAGGAAGCCCGCGGCGCCCGCAAGCCCGAGCACGATGCCGTAAATGGCGAAGGCGCGGTTGCGGTCGTCGTCGGTGAACAAAAGATGCAGCGTCGCCAGCACCTGCGGCACCATCAACGCCGCGGTCGCGCCCTGCGCCAGCCGCGCGATGATCAGCTCGACGCCGGATTGTGCGAGTCCGCACCACAGCGAGGTCGCCGTGAAGCCGAGCACGCCGGCCAGGAAGACATCCTTTGTGCCGTGGATGTCGCCGAGCCGGCCGCCGGTCACGACCAGCGTGGCATAGGCGATGAGGTAGATCGCGATGATGGATTCGATCTCGGCCGGCGAGGCTTTCAGCTCGACGGCGATGGTAGGAATCGCGACATTGACCACGAAGGCGTCGACGCCGAACATGAACTGGGCGGCCACGACGATGGCCAGCACCCACCAGCGGCGGGTCGAATCGAGCGGCTTTGTGACGATCTGATGCATTGGGGCACGACTTTGGACTATGGTTGCCCCGATGATTTCAGATCGCGAGTGGCACCGCGATTACCTCACAGGTAGGCTTCGCGCGTTTCTCTTCGCCTCTCCCCGCAAGCGGGGACAGGAGGAAGATTCAACGCATGTCTGCATTCCGTCATGCGGGACATCGTGCGATTGCGTTCGCTTCCGCGAGCACGTAGCCTCGGCGCTTCAACAAGCAGAAAATCCAGCCGGAGAGAACGCCATGGCGCGCCTGAAATTCGGAGCCTTCCTTGCCCCGCATCACCCGATCGGCGAGCATCCGATGCTGCAGTTCCGGCGCGATCTCGACCTGGTCGAGCAGCTGGATGCGCTCGGCTATGACGAGTTCTGGTGCGGCGAGCATCATTCCTCCGGCTGGGAGATGATCGCATCGCCCGAGATGTTCCTGGCCGCCGCCGGCGAGCGCACCAAGCGGATCAAGCTCGGCACCGGCGTGGTGTCGCTGCCCTATCACCATCCCTTCAACGTCGCCCAGCGCATGGTGCAGCTCGACCACATGACCGGCGGCCGCGCCATCTTCGGCTCCGGTCCGGGCGCGCTGGCCTCCGATGCGCACACGCTCGGCATCGATCCGATGACCCAGCGCGACCGTCAGGACGAGGCGATCGGCATCATCCGCCGCCTCTTCAACGGCGAGCGCGTCACCGCCAAGAGCGACTGGTTCACGATGAACGATGCCGCGCTGCAGATCCTGCCCTTGCAGGAGGAGATGCCGTTCGTGGTGGCCTCGCAGATCTCGCCCTCCGGCATGACGCTGGCCGGCAAATACGGCATCGGCATCATCTCGCTGGGATCGATGACCACACAAGGCCTGATGTCGCTGCAGCAGCAGTGGCAGTTCGCCGAAGATGCCGCAAAGAAGCATGGCACAAAGGTCGACCGCGCCGACTGGCGCGTGCTGCTGACCTGGCATATCGCCGAAACGCGTGAACAAGCCCGCCGTGAGGCCGGCGCCGGCCTGATGCGCTGGCACAACGAATATAATGTCGGCACGCTGCAGCGGCCGGGGCTCACCGCGTTCTCTTCGCCCGATGAAGCCGTGGACAAGACCGCGTTCGTCGAGGGCGCCGCGTCCACGATCGGCACGCCCGACGATCTCGTCAAAACCATCAAGAACGTGATGCAGGTCTCCGGCGGCGTCGGCGCCATCATCGGCTTCGTGCACGACTGGGCCAATCCGGAAGCCACGCGCCGCAGCTGGGACATGGTGGCGCGCTACGTCGTGCCAGAGATCAACGGCTATATCGACGGTCTTCGCAAGTCGCAGAAATTCGTGATCGAGAACCGCGCGATCTTCGAGCGTGCGGGTCAGGCGGTGATGGCCAAGATCATGGAGAACGAGAAGGCCGCCGAGGCGCTGAAGGTGACCGGCCCCGGCCGCGTCGCCATTCCCGCCGTCAACGCCCCGGATCTGCAGAAGGAAGCGGCAAAGCGGTAGGCAGCATGGCCGCCGGTTCGACAGAACGTCTTGGCGGCGTCGGAGCGAGCGCCTCGTCCATCGAGACGACCGCTTCCAGCAGTCTCCTCTATGCAGGCGAAATGCTTCGCACGGCATTTCCTGGAGAATATCGAGGTGTCGCTCGCACCCGGCTACAAGCCGGACTGGCAGATGTGGCCGATCCCGAAGCCGCGGGATGGGTTGCAGGTGACGGTGAGGGCGGCGTGAGCTTGCGTGTCCCGGACGCGCAAAGCGCGAGCCGGGACCCAGAATCTTGCGACACGTTCGGCCTGGAGAGATGGCCCCCGGCTCTGCAGCGCATCGCTGAACTGGACGATGCTTCGCATCGCCAGGACAGCGCTGCGCCGCGTCCTGGGCACGAGAGCGCCCCCTACGCCTCCTGATCGAACGCCTTGCGCAGCGCCACATAGCCCTGCTGCTGCTGGCTCCAGTTGCGGCCGCCGGTCATGGCGCCGTCGACGACGAGGTCGTGGCCGTTCACGAAACTGGATTCGTCGCTGGCCAGGAACACCGCGGCATGGGCGATGTCATCGGGAAGGCCGGCGCGCGGGATCGGCTGCGCGGTCTTATAGACCTCGCGCATCACTGCCGGCGTCTTCTCCGCAGCGTCGGTCGAGAGCCCCAGCGCCTTGCCGAAGATGCCGGTTGCGATCGCGCCGGGCGAGATCGAGTTGACGCGGACATTCGATTCACCGAGCTCCATCGCCACGCATTTGGTGAGATGGATCACCGCCGCCTTGGCCGCACTATAGACCATCGAGGACGAGAAGCCGGCGAGGCGGCCGGCGATGCTGCCATTATTGATGATGCTGCCTGCCCCCTGCTTCCTCATGTAGGGAGCGGCGTGCTTCATGCCGAGCATGACGCTGCGCACCAGGGTCGCCATGGCCGCATCGAACCGCTCGACCTCAAGGCCCTCGATGCCGCCGGTCTGTGCCGGGCCGCCGGCATTGTTGAACAGGCAATCAATCCTGCCGAATTTCTCGACCGCGAGCGCGATCAGCGCCTGCATCTGCGCTTCGACCGTGACGTCGGTCTGGCGGAAGATGCAATTGGCCCCGAGCTGCCCCGCCAGCGCTTCGCCTTCCGGTACGCGCCGACCCGCGATCACAATTTTGGCACCTTCGGCAACGAAGACTTCCGCAGTGCGCAATCCGATCCCGCTCGTCGCCCCCGTAATCACCGCAACCTTGCCGTCCAGCCTGCCCATGGAATGTTCCTTTTTTCGAGCGATTTGATGCCAAATGGCGAATGTCGGCCGCCGCCCTCACCGCAGCGGCCACTATCCCTGCCCGCTTCCGCCAAGGCAAGCTATGCTCCTGCGGGCGGCATGCGTAACATCCTCACCGGCCGCTCGCTTTTCGAATGCCTATCACAACCGGGCTGCGTATGAGGAAGCTGATCGACGAGTTCCGCAAGGCCTGGCAGGGCGCCGCGCCGCCCTCGCTCGGCCTGAGCATCTCGTTTGCGGTGATCTGCCTGCTGGGCGCGACCCTCATCCGCTGGGGTCTCGCTCAGATTCGCCCCGACATCTACTTCACGCCGTACTTCCCCGCCGTGTTCTTTGCCGCTGCCCTGGGCGGATTTCGGATCGGCATCGTGACGGCGTTGGTCGGCGGCGTGCTCGGCGTCGTCCTGAATTTCGGCGACGCTATTGCCGATCGCGCGCGATTTGCGCTGCTCGCGCTTTACTGGGTCGTCTGCGCGATCACCATCTGGGGTGTCGAGCACTATCGCATCATGCTGGCGGACCAGCGCCGGATCTCCAAGCGCCTGATCGAGGAAGAAGATTATCGCAAGCTGCTGGTCGACGAGCTCCAGCACCGGCTGAAGAACAAGCTGTCGACAGTGCATGCCGTGTTGCACCAGGTGCTGCACGACCAGCCGCAGGTGTGGACCCGGATTGATCCCCGGCTGCGCTCGCTGGCCGCGACCGACGATCTGATCTCGCGGATCGACAAGGGGGGCTGCGATATCCGCGACCTCTTGATCTCCGAGCTCGGGCCCTATGGCCATGTCCGATTCACTCTCAATGGTGAGCGGCTGTTCCTGCCGCCGAAGCTCGCGGTCACGCTGTCATTGATGTTTCACGAGCTCGCGACCAATGCAGGCAAGTACGGCGCATTCTCCGCACCGCGCGGTCTGCTGCAGGTGTCTTGGACCATCAACGACGACCGCCTCACCATCACCTGGGACGAAACCGAGGGGCCGAGCGTGGACAAGGTGTCCGAGCCCGGCTTCGGCACCAAGCTGCTGAAATCGGCACTGTCGGCCTTCGATGGCAGGACCGAGATCTCGTATCTCAAGTCGGGGCTGCATTGCATCATGCAATGCCGCATCCCCAAGAGCGGCTAGCGGAGAGCAAGACTCGGTCGGATCACCTCTCGCCGGCGGGGAGAGGTGACCCTCCGGGGCGCGCATCGATTCAAACAAGACTGATCGCGCATCCAAGCGAAAACGAGCCCGCGCACTGCGCGCGCGGTTTCGCATGCGTCGTTGACCCTCTGTTAATGACGATCGTCGGCGCGCGTCGCATCGTCGCAAGTTTTCTCCAAAACACCCCCGTATTTCTCCCGACCCCTTAACCAAACTTAAGAGGGAACCGCGCAAGATCGCGGCCATTGCAAAGGCGCGCTGAAACAACAAGATTCATGACTTCTATGAACGACAATAGATATTCCGGCGCGACTGAAGCCGAGCTCGGTTTTCTCAAGGAAATCGTTAGAATGCTGCCGGCCGGCCTCACCGTGCAGGACGCGCATGGCGAGCTTCTGCTGGTCAACGACGCGGCTGCTGCCCAGCTCGGCATGGACGGCAGCCGTCCCTCACCCGATCTGGCGCCGCGCCGCGAAGCCTGCCGCAAGGCGCTCAGCGCCGGCCGGCCGGTCGTCACCGAGGAAGCGCTTCACGACGGCGCGGCGCGCCAGGTGCTGCTCACGACCCATCGTCCCGTTCGGCTCGCCGGACGCGAGCTCCTGATCTCGGCGTCCTCCGACATCACCGAGCAGAAGAATTTCGAGGACCAGCTGTTCCGCTCCGCCTATTTCGACGAGCTGACCGGCCTGCCCTCGCGGCGCGTGATCGAGCATCGCGCCAACAGCCTGCTCGCGCGCGATCGCGGCGACGAGCGCTTTGCACTGGCCTTTCTCGACGTCGACAATTTCAAGCACATCAACGACTATTACGGTCATGCCGTGGGCGACGCGCTGCTGGTCGAGCTGTCGAAGCGGCTCGGGCGCGACCTGCGCGATTCCGACATGCTGTCGCGCATCTCCGGCGACGAATTCCTGCTGCTGCTCTCGCCGATCCAGAGCCAGGAGGAAGTCGCCGAATTCATGCAATCGACGCTGAAGCGGCTGACCGCGCCGTTCTTCATCGATCATTCGGAAGTCTTCGCCTCGACCTCGGTCGGCATCAGCCTCTATCCCGAGCATGGACGCAGCTTCGAGACGCTGCGGCAGAACGCCGACATCGCGATGTACCGCATCAAGAACAACGGCAAGGGACTGGCCGCCTTCTTCGACGCCAGCATGGAGCGCGAGGCGCAGGCACGGATGAAGGTCGAGCAGTCGCTGCGGCTCGCCATCCTGGAAAAGCGCTTCTGCTGCGCCTTCCAGTCCAAGGTCGACATCCGCACACAGGCCGTGAAGGGCATCGAGGCACTGGTACGCCTGCGCGACGACGAAGGCGTGATCCAGGCGCCGGGCTCGTTCATCAGCCTCGCCGGTGAGCTCGGCCTCATCGACGAGCTGACCCATCTCGTGCTCGCCGAGATCGTCAAATCGATCGACCTGATCAACGACACGTTCGGCGCGGAAGCGACCATCAGCATCAACGTCGCCGCCGAGCAGGCCGGCAATCCCGAGTTCATGCGCAGCTTTGCGCAGGCGCTGGACGACACCGGCTTTCCCCATCGCTTCATGATCGAGGTGACGGAAAACGCCTTCGTCGCCAAGAATCATTTTCAGGCCGAGATCCTGCCGATGTTCCGCAAGCTCGGTGTCGGCATCTCCATCGACGATTTCGGCACCGGCTATTCCTCGCTTTCGGCGCTGGCCGACATCACGGCCGACGAGATCAAGATCGACCGCTCCTTCATCACCGACATCCATAAGCGCCCGCGCAGCCAGGGCATTCTGCGCGCGATCGAATCCTTGAGCGAAGCGCTCGGCATGACGGTGATCGCCGAAGGCCTCGAATCCTACGAGGAGCTGGCTTATCTGCAGGCCGCGACCAACATCCGCTTCGCGCAGGGCTATTACTTCTCGCGGCCGATCTTTCTGGAGGAGCTGAAGCTGGCAACGCCCGTCTCCAGCGAGGCGCGGATCAGCGTGGCGAGCCGGCCGATGCAACAGAATCGCCAGGGCTATTCGCGGGCGAGCGGGTATCGGCGGTAGGGGCAGTGGCGGCGGCGGCCCGAATTCTCCAATCAAATCCCCTTTGAAATTGCTGGTCTTTTGCTAATAAGCAGCCAGGCTTCCCGCGAGGTACGTCATGCCCGCCTCCTCCATCAGCGATCCCGCCTATCTCCGTGCGCGCGCGATGGAGACGCTGTTCGAGCGGCTGGAAAGGCTCTGCGAGGGCGCGATCGCGATCGACCGTGGCGGGCGCGTGGTCTACGTCAACGAGAAATATCTTGCCGCGCTCGGTCTCAACCATACGACCGAGGCGATCGGCCGGCCGATCGAGGAGGTCATCCCGAACAGCCTGATGCGGAAGGTGGCCGAGACCGGCGAGCCGATCCTGCTCGACATCATGGAGCTCGGCGGCGAGCAGCTCGTCGTCACCCGCATGCCGATCGAGGACGAGAACGGGACGGTGATCGGCGCGATCGGCTTCGTGCTCTATGATCATCTCGAAAGCCTGAAGCCGCTGCTCGCCCGCGTCGCCCAGCTCGAGAGCGATCTGCGGCTGGCGCGCCGGCAATTGTCCAACCCCCGCGCGGCGCGCTTCACCTTCGCCGATTTCGTCGGCGCGACGCCGGCCATCGCCCGGGCCAAGGAGCTCGCAAGCCGAGCCGCGCGGCAGAACGTCACGGTTCTGCTCACAGGCGAGACCGGAACCGGAAAGGAGATGCTGGCGCAGGCCATCCACAACGCCTCCTCGCGCGCCGAGAAGCCGTTCGTCAGCGTCAACGTCGCCGCCATTCCCGACACGCTGATCGAGTCGGAGTTCTTCGGTGCGGCGCCTGGCGCCTATACCGGCGCCGACCGACGGGGACGCGAGGGCAAATTCCGCATTGCCGACGGCGGCACGCTGTTCCTCGACGAGATCGGCGAGATGCCGCTGCAGCTCCAGGCAAAACTCCTGCGGGTGCTCCAGGAGCGTGAGATCGAGCCGCTCGGCTCGGACAAGATCACCAGGGTCGACGTCCGCGTCATCGCCGCCACCAACGTGGACCTGCGCAAGCGCGTCAGCGACGGCGCATTTCGCGCCGACCTCTACTACCGTCTCAACGTGCTTTCGGTCGACCTGCCGCCGCTGCGCCACTGCCTCGACGATCTCCCCGACATCTGCGCCCGGCTGCTCGACGACATCAGCGCGTCCGGCGACTACGTCAAGGCGAAGATCACGCCGAGCGCGCTCGCCGCGCTCGCCCGTTACGATTGGCCGGGCAATGTCCGCGAGCTCCGCAACATCCTCGAGCGCGCGCTGATCCTCAGCGATTCCGGGCGGCTGACCGGCGAAGATGTCGCCCGCATCCTCCCGATCGGCACCGAGGCGAGGCTTGCACCGGCCGAGCGCCCGACCGGAATGGTGGTACCCTATGCCGAAGCCGAGGCAGAGTTCGAGAAGCACACGCTCGAACAGGCGCTCGCCGCCAGCAACGGCCAGATCACCGAGGCCGCCAGGATGCTGCGGATCTCGCGCGCGACCTTCTACAAGAAGCTCGCCAAGTTCGGCCTGGCCGCGGGCCCGGCCTCCGTCTGAATTTCGAGACTGGGCATGTCCGGAGTCTCGGATTCCTGACACGCGGCCTGGCCGCGCTTTCCTGATGCCTTCGCTGAATCTGCTGGGTTTTCAGCCATCTGCGCAAGCCTGCGGCAACTGGCGCGGAGCTTGCTCTTCGCTTTTGCACAATGACGCATGCTGCACATGCGCATTCGAAAACCAAGGGAGGACGCAAGATGAGCGAAGCGATCTCGGTCCATCAGCTTCAGGCGAAACACCCCTCGCACGTCACGGTCGCCACCGCGAGCCTGATCGGCACGGCCATCGAGTGGTACGACTTCTTCCTCTACGGCACCGCCGCCGCGCTGATCTTCAACAAGCTGTTCTTTCCGACCTTCGACCCGATGATGGGAACCCTGCTGGCCTTCGCGACCTACGCGCTCGGCTTCGTCGCGCGCCCCCTCGGCGGCGTCGTGTTCGGGCACTACGGCGACAAGATCGGCCGCAAGACCATGCTCTATCTGACGCTGCTGATCATGGGCGCGGCGACCGCGGCGATCGGCTTTCTGCCGACCTACGAGACCGCCGGCATCTGGGCCGCGATCCTGCTGGTGACGTGCCGGCTGATCCAAGGCTTCGGCCTTGGCGGCGAATGGGGCGGCGCGGTGCTGATGGCGGTCGAGCATGCACCCTCAGACAAGAAAGGTTTCTACGGCAGCTGGCCGCAACTCGGGGCGCCGCTCGGTCTCGTGCTCGGCACGCTGGTGTTCTCCGTGGTATCGGCGATGCTGACTGACGCCCAGCTCTATGCCTGGGGCTGGCGCATCCCGTTCCTGTTCTCGATCGCGCTGGTGCTGGTCGGCCTGTGGATCCGCTTCACCATCGCGGAGTCGCCGGAGTTCCAGAAGGTCAAGGACACCAAGCAGGAAGTGAAGATGCCGATCCTCGAGGCGATCAGGATGTATCCCAAGAACATCCTGCTCGCGATGGGCGCGCGCTTCGCCGAGAACGGCTTCTTCTACATCTACGCGACCTTCGTGCTCGCCTATGCCACGCAATCGCTCGGCATGAACAAGCAGGACATGCTCAACGGCGTGCTGATCGGCGCGGCGATCGAGACCGTCACCATCCCCGCCTTCGGCGCGCTCTCCGATCGGCTCGGGCGGCGGCCGATCTACATCTTCGGCGCGGTGTTCTCGGCGCTGATGTCGTTCCCGCTGTTCATGCTGCTCGCGACCAGGAACCCGCAATACGCCTGGATCGCGATCGTGCTGGGCCTTGCCGTCGGTCATGCCGCGATGTACGGGCCGCAAGCGAGCTTCCTGTCGGAGCTGTTCGGCACCAAGGTGCGCTATAGCGGCGTCTCGCTCGGCTACAACCTCGCCTCGATCTTCGCCGGCGCGTTGTCGCCGCTGATCGCGACGGGATTGATGACGGCCTATGCGCCGGCGACCTGGCCGATCTCGCTCTACATGATCGCGCTGGCGCTGATCACCGTGGTCTCGGTCTATTTCGCCACCGAAACGCGCAAGATAGCGCAGTCCTGAATGTCTTCATGTTGCCTCTTGTGTCGCGAGGAGCAACCTGTTCCGGGGCTGCTCTTCGCGATAAGATCAAGCACAACAAGGCATACGGTCCAGGGAGCGGGAGGAACGCCGTGAGCCACCATCCAGCCCTGCCTTATTTGCGCAATTCCGAGAAGGGCAAGGTCGTCTCGGCGACCGAAGCCGTCATGCTGATCCGCGACGGCGACACGGTGGCGACCGGCGGCTTCGTCGGCATCGGCTTTGCCGAGGAGATCGCGATCGCGCTGGAGGAGCTCTATCTGTCGCAGGAGGGCGATGCGCCCTACACGCAGGGCAAGCCGCGCAATCTGACGCTGGTCTATGCGGCCGGACAAGGCGACGGCAAGCAGCGCGGCCTCAACCATTTCGCGCATGAAGGGCTCGTCCGGCGCGTGATCGGCGGGCATTGGGGCCTTGCGCCGAAACTGCAGCAGCTCGCGATCGCGAACCAGATCGAGGCCTATAACCTGCCGCAGGGCGTGATCACGCATCTGTTTCGCGACATCGCCGCGCACCGGCCCGGCCACATCACCCGCGTTGGCATGGGCACGTTCGTCGATCCCCGGCACGGCGGCGGCAAGCTGAACGCGCGCACCACCGAGGACATGGTGGAGCTGATCACGCTGCGCGGCGAGGAGTGCCTGCTCTACAAGACGTTTCCGATTCAGGTCGGGATCATCCGCGCCACCACGGGCGATCCCGACGGCAATCTCACCATGGAGAAGGAGGCGCTGACGCTGGAAGCGCTCGCCATCGCCATGGCGGCGCACAATTCCGGCGGCATTGTCATCGCCCAGGTCGAGCGCGTCGCCGAGAGCGGCAGCCTCAATCCGCGCCAGGTCAAGATTCCCGGCATTCTCGTCGACTGCGTCGTGGTGGCGAAGCCCGAGAACCATTGGCAGACCTTCGGCACCCAATATAACCCGGCGTATTCGAGCGAGATCCGCGTCCGCGCCGCCTCTCTGCCGGTGATGCCGGTCAGCGAGCGCAAGATCATCGCCCGCCGCGCCGCCCTCGAGCTCAAGGCCAACAGCGTCGTCAATCTCGGCATCGGCATGCCCGAGGGCATCGCTTCGGTCGCCAATGAAGAGCGGATCATCGACCTCATCACGCTGACGGCGGAGCCGGGCGTGATCGGCGGCATCCCGGCGAGCGGCATCGATTTCGGCGCCGCGATCAACACGCAGGCGGTGATCGACCAGCCCTATCAGTTCGACTTCTATGACGGCGGCGGCCTGGATGCCGCTTTCCTCGGTCTTGCCCAGGTCGACCGCGCCGGCAATCTCAACGTCAGCAAGTTCGGACCGAAGCTCGCAGGTGCCGGCGGCTTCATCAATATCAGCCAGAACGCCAAGGAGGTCGTCTTCGTCGGCACGTTCGGTGCGGGCAAGCAGCGCATTGCGGTGAACGACGGCAAGCTCGTCATCCTCGACGAAGCCAAGTCGCGCAAGTTCGTGGACAGCGTCGAGCACGTCACCTTCAGCGGCCCGTTCGCCGCGGCGCGCAAGCAACGCACGCTGTACGTCACCGAGCGCTGCGTGTTCGAACTGCGGCCCGACGGGCTAGAGCTCACCGAAATCGCGCCCGGCATCGACATCGAGCGCGACATCCTGCGCCTGATGGATTTCAAGCCGCTGATCCCACGCGACCCGGCGCTGATGGACGCGCGCATCTTCGGCGAGGGTCTCATGGAGCTGCGCGAACGCCTGCTCACCATCCCGCTCGACCAGCGCTTCACACTGGACGAGCAGCAGGACCTGTTCTTCGTCAACCTCGAACGCTATCCGCTACGCAGCAAGGCCGAGATCGACACCATCGCCGCCATCGTCGAGGCCCGCCTGGCGCCGCTCGGGCGCCGCGTCTATGCCATCGTCAATTATGACAACTTCTCGATCCTGCCGGAGCTGATGGACGATTATTCGGCCATGGTCCGCAGCCTCGTCGACCGCTTCTATTCCGGCGTGTCGCGCTACACCACGTCGGGCTTCCTGCGCATCAAGCTTGGCGAAGCCCTGGAGAGGCGCGGCGTCGCGCCGCATATCTTCGAGAGCGCGGAGGAGGCGCAGTCGGACTGGCGCCAAGTCGAGGCCGGCGATTCGGGGACAGCGGGCCAAGCCCAAAAATGATGCATGCTCACGCGCCGGCGCGCTTCGCCGGAAGGTTTAATTGCAATGTTCGTAACGTTGTGCAAATCGCTGTTGCCGAGAAACTTTGAATCAGGAGGGACCATCGTGCGTCGATCACTCATCATAACAACAACCATTCTCGCGCTCGCCGCGGGCACTTCCGCACGGGCCGACGATCTCAAGATCGCGCTGATCTACGGCAAGACCGGTCCGCTCGAGGCTTACGCCAAGCAGACCGAGACCGGCCTGAAGATGGGATTTGAATACGCCACCAAGGGCACCATGACGCTCGACGGCCGCAAGATCGTCGTCATCACCAAGGACGATCAGGGCAAGCCGGACCTCGCCAAGGCCGCGCTCGCGGAGGCCTATCAGGACGACAAGGCCGACATCGCGATCGGCACGACCTCGTCGGCTGCGGCACTCGCCATTCTCCCCGTCGCTGAGGAAAACAAGAAGATCCTGATCGTCGAGCCCGCAGTCGCGGACCAGATTACTGGCGAGAAGTGGAATCGCTACATCTTCCGCACCGCACGCAATTCGTCACAGGACGCGATCTCGAACGCGGTCGCGATCGGCAAGCAGGGCGTCACCGTCGCGACGCTGGCGCAGGACTACGCCTTCGGCCGCGACGGCGTCGCCGCCTTCAAGGAGGCGCTGGCCAAGACCGGCGCGACGCTCGCCGCCGAGGAATATGCCCCGACCTCGACCACCGACTTCACCGCGGTCGGCCAGCGCCTGTTCGATGCGCTGAAGGACAAGCCGGGCCGCAAGGTGATCTGGGTGATCTGGGCCGGCGCCGGCAATCCGCTGGCAAAACTCCAGGACATGGACCCGAAGCGCTACGGCATCGAGCTCTCCACCGGCGGCAACATCCTGCCGGCGCTCGCCGCCTATAAGGGCCTGCCCGGCATGGAAGGCGCGACCTACTACTTCTATGAGATCCCGAAGAACCCGGTGAACGACTGGCTGGTCGCCGAGCACCAGAAGCGCTTCAACGCGCCGCCGGACTTCTTCACCGCCGGCGGTTTCGCCGCCGCGATGTCCGTCGTCGCCGCCGTCACCAAGGCGAAGTCGACCGACACCGAGAAGCTGATCACGGCGATGGAAGGCATGGAGTTCGACACGCCGAAAGGCAAGATGGTGTTCCGGAAAGAAGACCATCAGGCGCTGCAGAGCATGTATCACTTCAAGGTCAAGGTCGATCCGAACGTCGCCTGGGCCGTGCTCGAGCCGGTGCGCGAGCTGAAGATCGAGGACATGGACGTTCCGGTCAAGAACAAGCGGTGACCGCTTCACCTCTTCCATAGGGAGAGGTCGCACCGAAGGCGCGGGTGAGGGGTTCCGCTCTCTCGTGGGACCCGAGCCCTCTCACCCGATTTGCACTGGACGATGCTGCGCATCGCCAGGAGCAAATCGACCTCTCCCCTTCCGGGGAGAGGTGTTACAACCAGCCCGACACGCTTGAAACCCATGCCCCTGACCCTCGAAACCCGCGATCTCACCATTCGCTTCGGCGGCCATGTCGCGGTCAACAATGTCTCCTGCACGTTTCGCCCGGGCGAGCTCACCGCCATCGTCGGGCCGAACGGCGCCGGCAAGACCACTTATTTCAATTTGATCTCGGGCCAGCTGCGCGCTTCGCACGGCAGCATCCTGTTCGACGGCGCCGACATCACCCAGCATTCCGCGCCGATGCGCACGCGCGCAGGCCTCGGGCGCGCCTTCCAGCTCACCAACCTGTTCCCGAACCTCACCGTGGAAGAGAACGTCCGCCTCGCGGTGCAGGCGGCGAACGGCACCCATTACGACATGCTGCGGCCCTGGATGGTGCGCCGCGACCTGATCGCGCGCGCCGACGCCATCCTCGACCAGGTCGCCCTCGGCAATCGCCGCGGCGTCGCCGCGACCGCGCTGTCGCATGGCGACCAGCGCAAGCTGGAAGTGGCGTTGATGATCGCGCTGGAGCCAAAGGTCTTCATGTTCGACGAGCCGACCGCCGGCATGAGCATCGACGAGGTGCCTGTCGTCCTCAACCTCATCGCACAGCTCAAGCAGGACAAGAGCAAGATCATCCTGCTGGTCGAGCACAAGATGGACGTGGTGCGTTCGCTCGCCGACCGCATCATCGTGCTGCATAACGGACAACTCGTTGCCGACGGCCCGCCCGCCGAGGTGATCGCCTCGCCGATCGTGCAGGAAGCTTATCTGGGCGTTGCGCCAAAGAGTGCCGCATGACCGATCTCTTAAAACTCTCCGGCGTGCACACCCATATCGGGCGCTACCACATCCTTCAGGGCATCGATCTCGCCGTCCCGCAAGGGCAGGTCACGATGCTGCTCGGCCGCAACGGCGCGGGCAAGACCACGACGCTGCGCACCATCATGGGCCTGTGGCAGGCCTCGAAGGGCGAGATCACCCTCGCCGGGATGCGCATCGAGAGCCTTGCGACGCCCGACATCGCTCGGCTCGGCGTCGGCTACGTGCCCGAGAGCATGGCGGTGTTCTCCGATCTCACGGTCAAAGAAAACCTGGTGCTCGCGGCCCGCGACGGGCCCCTCGACGATGCCCAGCTCGACTGGATCTTCGGCTTCTTCCCCGCGCTGCGCCGGTTCTGGCTGTCACGGGCGGGAAGTCTCTCGGGCGGACAGAAGCAGATGCTGTCGATCGCGCGCGCCATCATCGAGCCGCGCAAGCTGCTCTTGATCGACGAGCCGACCAAGGGCCTCGCGCCCGCCATCGTGATGGCGCTGATCGAGTGCCTGAAGGAGATCAAGCGCAAGGGCGCGACGATCCTGCTGGTCGAGCAGAACTTCTTTGCCGCCCGCGAGCTCGGCGACAGCGTGCTGGTCATGGACAACGGCACCATCGTTCATCGCGGCGAGATGGCGGCGCTCGCCGCCGACGTGCCGCTGCAGGAGCGGCTGCTCGGCCTGAGTCTGGAGGCGCATCAGTGACAGACCTTGCCGCAACCGATCCGCTGCCGAAGCCGAAGCGCGATCTCGCGCCGGTCCTGCTGCCGATCGCCCTCGCGCTGCTGATGATCCCGCTGATCGGATCGACCAGCTCCTGGCTGACCTTGACCGCCGCGAGCCTTGCCATGGGCATGATGATCTTCATCATGGCTTCCGGCCTTACCCTCGTGTTCGGCCTGATGGACGTGCTCAATTTCGGCCACGGCGCCTTCATCGCCGTCGGGGCCTATGTCGCAACGCTGGTGCTGGCGCCGTTTGCGGCGTCAATTCAGGCGGATTCGCTCTGGGTGAACCTCGCGGTGCTGGCGCCGGCCGCGCTGCTGTCGATGGCAGTTTCCGGCGCGCTTGGCCTGGTCGTCGAGCGCGTGCTGATCCTGCCGGTCTATGGTCAGCACCTGAAGCAGATCCTGATGACGACCGGCGGCCTGATCGTCGCCGAGCAGACGCTCTATGCGCTGTGGGGCCCGCAGATCATCCCGATGCCGCTGCCGGCCTCACTGCGCGGCTCCTTCATCCTCGGCGACGTCGCGGTCGCCAAATACCGCGTGCTGGCCATGCTGATCGGGCTCGCCGTCTTCATCGCGATCCAGCTCGTGCTCAACCGCACCAAGCTCGGCCTCCTGATCCGTGCCGGTGTCGAGAACCGCGAGATGGTCGAGGCGCTCGGCTACCGCATCCGCCGGCTGTTCCTCGGCGTGTTCATGACGGGCTCGGCGCTGGCCGGCCTCGGGGGCGTGATGTGGGCGCTCTATCGCGAGCAGGTGCACGCCTCCATGAGCGACGACCTCACCGTGTTGATTTTCATCGTCGTCATCATCGGCGGCCTGGGATCGATCGGCGGCTGCTTCATCGGCGCGATCCTGGTCGCCATGGTTGCCAATTACGGCGGCTTCCTGGTGCCGAAACTCGCCCTCGTCTCCAACATCCTGCTGATGGTCGCCATTCTGATGTGGCGGCCGCGCGGCCTCTATGCGGTGACCAGCCGATGATGATCCTCTCAGGCGATCCGCCGCGCAGCCGCGTCCTCACGCTCCTTCTCGTCGTCATCATCCTGGCGCTGGCCGCGACGCCGTTCCTGTTTCCGGGCGCCAAGGCGCTGAACGTCGCGGCCAAGATCTGCGTCTTCGCCGCGCTGGTCGCCTCCTACGACCTGCTGCTCGGCTATACCGGCTCGGTGTCGTTCGCCCATACCATGTTCTACGGCATCGGCAGCTACGCCATTGCGATCGCGTTGTACGGAATGGGCCCGAACTGGGCCGCGGTCGCAACCGGAATCGTCACCGGCCTGCCGCTTGCAGCGCTGCTCGCGCTTGCCATCGGCCTGTTCTCGCTGCGGGTGGCCGCGATCTTCTTCGCCATGATCACGCTCGCGGTCGCCTCCGCCTTCCAGGTGCTGGCCTCGCAGCTGTCCTGGCTGACCGGCGGCGAGGACGGGCGCAGCTTTCAGCTGCCCGAATTGCTGCGCCCCGGCAGCGTGCTGATCTCGAAAAGCCTGTTCGGCTTCGAGATCAACGGCCGCATCCTGACCTACTACCTGGTGTTCGCGATCTCTGGCCTGATGATCCTCGCTTTGCTGCGCGTGGTGAACTCGCCGTTCGGGCGCGTGCTGCAGGCAATCCGTGAGAACCGGTTTCGCGCCGAGGCACTCGGCTTCCGCACCGTGTTCCACCTGACCTACGCCAACTGCCTCGCTGCGCTCGTCGCCGCCAGCGCCGGCATCTTGAACGCGCTGTGGCTGCGCTATGCCGGTCCCGACACCTCGCTCAGCTTCTCGATCATGCTGGACATCCTGCTGATGGTGGTGATCGGCGGCATGGGCACGATCTACGGCGCGATCATCGGCGCCACCATCTTCATCCTTGCCCAGAACTATCTGCAGTCGCTGATGGGTGTCGCCTCCAAGGCGGCGGGCGAAGCCGGCCTGCCGCTGCTGCCGGGGCTGTTGCATCCGGACCGCTGGCTGCTGTGGCTCGGGCTGCTGTTCATCGCCAGCGTCTACTTCTTTCCGACCGGCGTGGTCGGACGGCTGCGCAAGGCCGGCGGCGGCAAGAGTGCAGGCGGCCCGCACTAAGCCGGCATCAATGATGCAGAGCAGCGATTGCGCGCGCCGCGCAACCGCAACGAGATTCCCGCTTCGCAGCCTACGGACGCGACCACGCGGCCGAATTAATGCTTAGGTAACTGGTTTTCCTAAGGTTTGCGCCATTTCTGCAATGTATTCCTGTTCCAGCAGGGAGGGGGAATGCGCCAGGTTTTTTCCAAGGTTGCAGCCGGAATATCTCTAGCCGCGAGGAACGGCTGGGAGGTCTTGGCGCGGCGTGGTCCTGTGCTGTGGCTGACCCTGTGCGGCGTGTTGCTGGTCGCGGGCATTTTCATCGTCACGGCCGTGGCCGTCGGCGAATTTCGCGAGCGGGCCCTCGCCAACCGCGAACGCGAGCTGGAAAACACGGTGCAGCTGATCGCGCGGCACTTCGATCAGCAATTCCAGGATTCCGACAGCGTCGCCGCCGATGTGATCGAGCAGATGAACCTGCCTGAGATCACCTCGCCCGCAATGTTCCGCGAGCGCATTTCCGGACCTGCGACGAACCAGATGCTCCGCAGCAAGATCGGCTCCGTGTCCTATCTCGGTGACATCGCGATCTATGATGCCGACGGCGAACTGATCAACTGGTCGCGGACCCAGCCCCTGTCCAAGATCAACGTCTCCTCGCGCGCTTATTTCCAGACGTTCAAATCGGATCCAGCGGCCGAGCCGGTCATCCTGGAATCTGTCCGCAGCTTCATCATCGACCAATGGACCACGATCGTCGCGCGCCGGCTGACCGGCGCCGACGGCACCTTCCTCGGCGTGATGGTCCGGCGCATCGACCCGGACAGCTACCGGCAGTATTTCGCATCGGTCGCGCTTGCCGAGGGCACGGCGATCTCGCTGTTCGATCGCGAAGGCAAGATGCTGGCGCGCTATCCGCACGTCGAAGAATTGATCGGACGGAGCTTCAAGGACGCCCCGCTGATGCAGAGGGTGCTGACCAGGGGCGGTCAGCAGACGCTTCGCGTCAAGAGCCCGATCGACGGCGAGGACCGGCTCGGCTCGGCCGCGTCCCTGAATCATTTTCCCCTGATCATCGTTGCGACCAATACGATGTCGGCTGCGCTCGCGGACTGGCGGCAGCAGACCGGCTTCCTGGTCGCAACGGCAGGCTTCTCGGCAGCCGTGATCGCGCTGATCCTCTATCTCATCATTCGGCAGATCAACCGGCAGAACCGCGAGGCCAAGGAGCGAATCGAATTGGAGCGGCAGCGGCTGGATACCGCCCTCAACAACATGTCGCAGGGGCTGATCCTGTACGATGCCGCCGGATATATCGTCATTTGCAATCGCCGCTACGCCGATATGTTCGGTCTGTCCCACGACGTCATCAAGCCCGGCTGTCACATTCGCGAGGTGATGTACCATCGCAAGGAGCGCGGCGCGTTCGACGGCAACGTCGAGGAATTTTGCGCGGACGTCATGCGGACCGTCGCCGAAGGTACCGTCTCCACGAGAACTCATCAGCTGGCCAATGGCCGCGCTTTCCACGTCATCAACACCCCTCTCGCGCAGGGCGGATGGGTCGCCACGATCGAAGACATCACCGAGCGCCGCGACCTGGAACAGGAGCGCGATCGCAACCACACCTTCCTGCGCGAGATCATCGATCACATTCCGTCGCAGATCACGGTAAAGGACGCTCAAACGCGGCAATATCTGCTGGTCAATCGCATCGCCGAGGAAGTCTTCAACGAAACGGGCGAGACGATCGTCGGCAAGACCGCCACCGATATTCTCCCGGCACCGGAGGCCGTCATCGTCAAGCGCGATGATGACGCCTTGCTGCAATCGCCCGATCAGCTGTTGGTCAAGGAACAAAGTTGGCCGAGGCGGACGGGTGGCCAGCGACATACCATCTCGAAGCGTATCGGCATTCGCGACAAGGCGGGCAAGCCGCGTTACATCATCAACGTAATCGAGGACGTCACCGAACGGCGGCGCGATCACGAAAAGATCGCGCATATGGCGCATTACGATGCGCTGACCGACCTGCCGAACCGGACCCTGTTCCGCGAGCAGATCGAACGCGAGCTGGCGAAAGTCGCCGATGGCTGCCAGTTCGCGCTACTCTACATCGACGTCGACGAATTCAAGGGCATCAACGATTCGCTCGGCCATCATGTCGGCGACGAGCTGTTGAAGGCGATCGCGGGCCGTCTCCGCGGCTGCCTCAAGCAGGGCGACCTGATCGCGCGGCTCGGCGGCGACGAGTTCGCGGTGATCCAGACCGGGATCGCATCGTCCGCCGACGTACTGTCCTTCGTGACGCGGATCTACCAGGCGATTCGGCAGCCCTATCATTGTCTCGGCCATCAGCTCTCGACCGACGCCAGCATCGGGATCGCGCTGGCGCCGCAGGACGGCGCCGATCTCGATCAGTTGATCAAGAACGCCGATCTCGCGATGTACGGCGCCAAGGCCGAGGGACGCCGCACCCACCGCTTCTTCGAGCCGGCAATGGATGCGAGCGCCAAGGCGCGCCTGAGCATGGAGCTGGATCTGCGGCAGGCTCTGGTGAATGGCGGCTTCGAGATTCACTATCAGCCGCTGGTCGACCTGCGCACCAATGAAGTGTCGGGCTGCGAGGCGCTGCTGCGCTGGCGGCATCCCGAGCGCGGCATGGTGTCGCCGGCGGAGTTCATTCCGATCGCCGAGGACACCGGCCTGATCACCGAGCTCGGCGACTGGGTGCTGCGCATGGCCTGCAACGAGGCCGCGACCTGGCCGGCGCATGTGCGTGTCGCGGTCAACGTGTCGCCGGTGCAGCTCAAATGCGACACGCTGGCACTGCGGATTGCGGGCGCGCTCGCCGCGTCCGGGCTGGACCCGCGCCGGCTCGAACTCGAGATCACCGAGGCGGTGCTGATCCGCGACGACGAGGCGGCGCTCTCGATCCTGCATCAGCTCCGCTCGATCGGCGTGCGCATCGCACTCGACGATTTCGGTACCGGCTATTCCTCGCTGAGCTATCTGAAGCGCTTCCCGTTCGACAAGATCAAGATCGACCGCTGCTTCGTCGCCGACATCGCCGAGACGAGCGGCGCGCCCGTGATCGTGCAGGCGGTGGTGAACATCGCGGCCGTCAGCAACATGACCACGGTCGCCGAGGGCGTCGAGACCGAGGCACAGCGCGACATGCTGCGCGCGCTCGGCTGCACGCAGATGCAGGGCTATCTGTTCAGCGCGCCGAAGCCCGCCAGCGAAGTGCGAAGGCTGTTCGGTCCCGGCGATGGCTTGCCCGGGACCTTGCCCGTGGCGGCGGTGGCGTGATGGCGAAGCCGCGCAAAAACGTCGATCTCGCGGATTCCTACGCGGTGCGGCTGATGCAGCACCTGGTGGTGCCGACCTTCGTGATCGATCCGAAGCGCCGTGTCGTGATCTGGAACAGGGCCTGCGAGCGGCTGACCGGCGTCGATGCTTCCGAGGTGATCGGCACCAATAGGCACTGGCAGGCCTTCTACGAAACCAGGCGCCCATGCCTTGCCGACCTCGTCGCGCTCGACCGTCCCGAACAGCTGCCGGAGTACTATTCGGAATATGCCGCGCGCGGCCACAACGGCCTCGGCTTTTCCGCAGAGAACTGGTGCGTGATGCCGAAGCTCGGCAACCAGCTCTATCTCGCCATCGACGCCGGCCCGATTCACGACGAGGCCGGCAACCTGATCGCGGTGGTGGAGACGCTGCGCGACCTCACCGACCAGAAGCGCGCCGAGATGTCGCTGAAGGAGCTCGCCACCAAGGACGGGCTGACCGGCCTGTCGAACCGCCGCGCCTTCGACCAGATGCTGATGAGCGAGTGGGCCCGCGCCCAGCGCACGCAGAAGCCGCTGGCGCTGCTGTTCGTCGACGTCGACCATTTCAAGCTGTTCAACGACCGCCACGGCCACCAGAGCGGCGACGAGTGCCTTCGCGCGGTCGCAGCTGTCGTCAACCGGCATGCCGTGCGCCCCCTCGACCTCGCCAGCCGCTATGGCGGCGAGGAGTTCGCGCTGATCCTGCCGGACATGGACTGCGACGCCGCCTGCACCGTGGCCGAGGAGATCCGCAGCGCCGTCATGGCCTTGCAGATCGCCCATGGCGCCACGGGCGCCGGCGACCACGTCAGCCTCAGCGTCGGCGTGGCAAGCCTGATTCCCGGTGGCGCGGGTGGCGGCCCCGACCGGCTGCTGGGCGCGGCCGACGAGGCGCTCTATGTCGCCAAACGGCTCGGCCGCAACCGCGTCATCTGTGCCGAAAGGGTGCTTGCCGAATTCGCGCGAGCCGATCGCGGCTCGCACCGACTTCCAGCCGTCGCAAGTCGCCGGTCGCGCCGGTGCTGAAGTTCAGCCCATTGAAGGTTCTATTGCGTTCGGGTTCGCCAACGGGTGATGTTGCGCCGAAGCAACATGCAGATTTTCTTCACGAGAAGTCGCAATTTCTCGGGCGCTCATTTGAATATAGATAAGTCAATGCCTGGAGCTGTATTCGCTTTGATGTCTCCCTGCCCATTGCCCAGTGCCCTCGCCTGCTCGGCCGCCCCCGGCTCAGCCATCGAGACCAGCCGCTGATGTCCAAGGAAGCTGGTTCGTTTCGCGGACGTGTCCACCGCGGAACGCAGCAAATTGGTGGCACCTGCATCGAACTCGAGGCCGCGGGCGAGAGAATCCTGCTCGACCTTGGACTTCCGCTCGACGCCGACGGCGCGTCCGACGATCTTCTCCCGTCCGTGGCCGGGCTTCGCGGCGACGATCCGACCCTGCGTGCGATCGTCCTGTCGCACGGACACGGCGACCACTGGGGTTTGCTCCCCCTGTGCAGCCCCAATGTCCCCCTGGCCATGGGCGCTGCAACCGCTCGCATCATGCGCGCGGCAGCTCCTTTCGTGCCCAACGGCTTCGTGCCAGCCGTTTCATTCGAGCTGGCCGATCGCAAGACTTTGCAGATCGGCCCCTTCAGCATCACGCCCTATCTGGTCGATCATTCGGCCTATGATGCCTATGCGCTGCTGATCCACGCCGCCGGCCGGCGTCTGTTCTATAGCGGCGACATCCGTGCGCATGGCCGCAAGGGCGGCCTGTTCGAGCGATTGGTGAGCGATCCGCCCCGCGGCGTCGATACGATGCTGATGGAGGGATCGAGCCTCGGCCGTCTTGACGAACGGACGCAATTTCCGACGGAAGACGCCATCGAAGCGAGATTGACCGAGAGCCTCAGGCCGCCGGGCTTCGTCATCATCTCCGCCTCGGCGCAGAACATCGATCGCATCGTCAGCCTCTATCGCGCCTGCAAGCGCAGCGACCGGACGCTGCTGCTGGACCTCTACGCGATGGAGATATTGCGGGCCACCGGCAACGAGCGCTTGCCGAGCGTCGGCTGGCCCAACCTGTCGGTCTACGTGCCGGAATATCAGCGGCGACAGATCGCACGGAACAGGCGCTTCGATCTGCTCGAGCCGTACAAATCCGCGCGAATCTACCGCGAGCGCATCACCGAGATCGCCGATCGCACAGTGATGTTGTTTCGCCCGGCAATGGCCCCCGACGTGGAGACCGCAAATCTCTGGGCCGGCGCCAGGGCGATCTGGTCACAATGGGACGGATACCTGAAGGATGGTCCTGGAGCCAGGCTGAAGGCGGATCTCGCAACACGCGGCGTACCCATTGAGATCATCCATACCTCGGGCCACGCCAGCATCCTGGATCTCAAGCGGCTCTCGAGTGCAATACGACCGGACAAGCTGGTGCCCGTTCACACATTCGAAGGCGACAGCTTTTTCAAATATTTTGACAACGTCACGCGACGCAGCGATGGCGAATGGTGGGAGGTATGAGATGAGCTTCAGACGCGGAATCCGGCAAGACGACTTTCGCAAGGCACTCGAGGCACTTGCTCGGCAGGATGGCTGGTGGAGGGACGTTCTCGCCGATTCCTCTCTCATTATCGGCGTTCGGAACGAGTACCTGAACGTCTATTGGCAGGGACAATCCATCTTCAAGGTGTCGTTCAAGGGCGGGAAGGTGACCACCACGACGCACGAAAAGTATCTCCTGAATCCGGACTTGAAGGATCAGATCTCGCTTGTCGACGGCAAGTTCGCCTTTGGCGAGGCCGAGCAAAGAATGCTGACGCGCGAATATGAGGGCGCAAAGACCCTGGAGAAGCTCAAAAGGGCTGCATCGCTCTACTCCGGACGAGAGAAGGAAGGCGTTCACGAGATCGCGGCATCCAATCGCTCCGTCGTCGACGTCGAGATCGCGATCAACGCATCCGGCGCCCCCGGCGTCGGGCGGAGTCTCCCGCGCATGGACCTTGCGAACTTCGAGACGACGGCGAGCGGAATAGATCTGGTGTTCTGGGAGGCCAAGACGTTCAGCAATCCCGAACTGGAGAACGGCAAGATTTTCCGCCAGATCAAGGACTATAGGGCGGTGATCGACCTTCACAAGACGGAGATCGATGATAGCTATCGATGGGTTGCGAAGAACCTGACCGAGATGGCGGAATGGAGCAACGGGCACCGTAGTGTGGCTGATGCGGTCGGCGCGGTTGCGAAGGGAGAGAAGATCAACGTGAGCAACGCCAATATCGGACTGCTCGTCTATGATTTCACCGCGGACCAGCGTGATCGCAAGGACAAGGACGGCAAGACGCTGAACGACAGGGTGATTGAATCGCTCGCGGATCTGGGCGTGGGCCCAAAGCGCATCAGGTTCAAGGGCACGACCAAGGATCTCTACATCTGAGTTGGTAGGAGGGAGAAATCCTGCTTTGCCACTTCCCGAGCACGAATTGCTGACCTTCGCCATCGGCGACATCCACGGCTGCTTCGAAAAGCTGATGTCGCTTCTCGCCGTGTGCGATGAGATTCGCGGCCATCGGAGCGCCCAGTTTGTCTTTGTCGGAGACTACATCGACAGGGGGCCCCAGAGTCGCGAGGTCATGGATGTGCTCGTGGGCAGCAAGGGGCAGCAGGACCGATCCTTCGTCTGTCTCCGGGGCAACCATGAAGAAATGCTGCTTCGCGCGGCCGAGATAGAGCGCACCGACCGGGATCTCATGAACTGGTGGGGAAACGGCGGCGAACAGACGCTCGACAGCTACGGAATCGAGGATCCGGCCGATTTCCCGAGCGAGCATCTCGACTGGATACGCGCGCTTCCGCTCATGAAGATCGAGCATGGACGACTTTTCGTCCACGCAGGAATACGGCCGGGCGTACCGCTGGCGTCGCAATCCGACCAAGACTTGCTCTGGATCCGGGAACCCTTCTTGTCGTCCGATCTCGACCACGAGTTGTTCATCGTCCATGGCCATACGCCGATCCGGTCCTGGACACCTGATCTGCGAGCGAACCGGCTGAACCTGGATACCGGCGCCTGCTTTGGCGGCCCGCTCACGGCGGCCGTGTTCGTCGCCTCGAAGGCGCGGCCGTTGATGTTTGTGAACGATTCCGGCGAGATCTCGCGACCGGCCGCCCTCCTGGATTGAAAAGCAATGCGCAGGACCGGGAATCGGGCGATACCGGGCGTCTGGGCGCGGGCGGAGGTTGCCGACCCCGCGGCAATCGGCTAAATGAACCTCGACTAGCACCCGTAGCTCAGCTGGATAGAGCGTTGCCCTCCGAAGGCAAAGGTCACACGTTCGAATCGTGTCGGGTGCGCCATCGCTAAGCGGTTATACCCAATCAAGCCGCCTTCTGACCAGTGCACGATAGCTCGTCCCGCCTTGTCGGGGTCCCCGACGCTCCAGACTTCGTCCGCGGTTCGATGCCAGTGCTAGATCCACATCGGCCCAGCTGGCTGCCAAGTGCCTTCTTCATTCGCCGAGGTGGCGGCGGGGACGCTTCAACTCCTCGAGCGTCTTAATGCCCTGCTCGATCACACTTTTGGAATGCATCCCGCCGAAGGCTGGCTCTTCGCCAAGGATCTTGTGTGTTGCCAGGCGAAGGGCTCCTTTCACAATTGCGTCCATCCCGTGTTCGCGGAGCCAGTGACGATGGCGCCAATCATCGTCAGCTGAATAATCCATTTCGGCCTGAGCCAGACGCAGCGCTTCCTGCAGCTCTGCAGCCGACATCCCGCGATCCGCCTGTCTCTCGAATTTGTTAATCGCCTCTACGACGAGAGCCAGCCGACGGATGAGGTAGACCGCTTCGGTATCGTTGCCCGCCATTGTACGAGCAGAGCGGCGGCGAATTGTGATTGTGCGCGGTGCGCCTCGTCCTTGGCCCATTCGATTTGTCGATCGGCCCGAGCATTCGGGTTGTCGCTAACGACCCTCAGCTTAGGAGGCTTCTCGTCGTCCTCCCCGTCATAGTCGCGGCCCACCATTCTTAGACCTAATGCACCTTGGAAGCGTGGAATGGGCCATGCGTCACCAGACCCTCCATAGGATCAGGCCAAGAAGCACAGTTTGCAGGACGAGAACTGCAAGAATTACCCCGAACCTGGCACCAGCCTCGGATTCGATCTCATCAAGGTTCTCGCATACGTACCGACGGAAGTTCTCCTCACTTTGGAGCACCGCATATTGATCGTTGAAGGACCAGCGCAGGAAATTCGATCGTGTCATAGCTTCAAAACCGTAGATGTGAGACGCTCCTGGTCCTCCACAGACCCTGGCCAAGACCCAGGAGTCGCTAGTCATCGTCGCCCTGAATAGACAGGCCCTTGCCATATGGGTTCGTCGGACTGTCCGCCGAATACGGATTTCCGGCTCCGTATGGATTGTTGATGCTGTCCGATGAGTAGCGGCTGCCGTATCGGCCGTTGGGGTTTGAAACGGAGTCCGGGTCGTAAGGATTGCTGCTCAGGCGTCCTCGATAATTCCCATCGGAATCGTATAGCTTTGGAGCGTTCGTAGCATACGGGTTGGTTGCCGAGTCGTTGCTGTACTCGCTGCCATAGCGCCCGTAGGGATTGTTGATGCTGTTTTGACCATACGGGCTTCCAGCACCGTACGGATTACCTGTCGAGTTAGGAGCGTACGGATTGGCGGAGTAATTCCCCAGTTGTTGGGCGCTTGCGTCTGAAATAGCCAAAGCCACCAAGCAGGCAAGTATCCATTTGACCATTTCCTCTCCCCTGGTTGAGTCTGCACTTTCATACAACCATGGGCAGGATTGTCTGTCCATTGCTTGAATAATGGTTTGACACATGAGCAAATTACCCGTCCGAGAGCCGCCGGCGCAGAAGAAATCACCAGCCCTCCAGTTCGTACAAGATTGGCTTCCAATTGCTGCGGTTTTGGTCGGAGCTCTGTGGACGCTCTACGACTACTCGACCAAGAGGTTGGAGGCGGAAAAAGCGGCAGAGGCAACCCGGAGGATTGAGGCACAACGTCCCTTCCTCACCAAGAAGCTCGACCTGTACTTTGAGGCGGCGCAGACCACGGGACGCCTTCAAAATCTCAAGCCTGGCACGGATGATTGGACGAAAGAGACTGCGAGGTTTTGGGCCCTTCGAACGCGATCGATCCGGCGAACCGGTTCAAGGCGCTCTGGTTGCCCCCGCCTCCACCCTTGTTGAGGTGCGTCACGGCGACCACAGCGATGCGCAGACGGTTTGCCATGTCGGCCAACGGCTCCAGCACTTCCCGGGTCTCTACGTTCCCGTTGCCGTCGCTGCCGCCCATGTATGCCGAGATCGGATCGACGATGATCAGCCTGACATGGCCGATTTTCCTCGCCATCTCTTCCAAGAGATCGACGTCGGGTGCGCCAGCTTGCAGCCGCTTTCATGCCGGCTTTCACGTCAGCATCGAGATGATTGCCTGAACCTGATCAGAGGCGGACGCCACTAGTCCGTCATACGAAGTCTGGCCGTGTGCCGCGGCCTTCAGGATGCATTCGGCTACGGCCGCTTTCAGACCGAAGACCGAGTGGTGAGCCGGCACGTTCGCCATCACGGTCTCCAGCGCTTGGCGCATCGTCTGAATGAGTTCGGAGCTGTATTGCATGGGCTGTCCTCCGCCGGCTCATATTAGGTCGCGTGCTCCCGCTTGCCACTCACAAGCCTGAGATTGCGCTTTGACAACTGACCCATCCATCACCTCGCGCTTCTCCTTGCTCGCTTGTATCATCTTGCCATGAGCGAATCCGACACCGTGACCGGCGCAGCCTCGCCGGTGCGCAAGATCATCCACATCGACATGGATGCCTTCTACGCGTCGGTGGAGCAGCGCGACAATCCGGAGCTGCGCGGCAAGCCGGTCGCGGTCGGAGGCTCCGCGGAACGCGGTGTCGTCGCGGCCGCCAGCTACGAGGCCCGCAAGTTCGGCGTTCGCTCCGCCATGCCATCGGTGACGGCGAAACGGCAGTGTCCCGATCTGATCTTCGTCAAGCCACGCTTCGAGGTCTACAAGGCGATCTCCAGGCAGATCCGCGACATCTTCGCCGAGCACACGGCGATGATCGAGCCATTGTCACTCGACGAAGCCTATCTCGACGTCACGGAGAACCTGCAAGGCATTCCGCTGGCGCGGGACATCGCGCTGAAGATCCGCGAGAAGATCAAGGCCGAGACCGGCCTCAACGCGTCCGCGGGCATCTCCTACAACAAGTTTCTGGCCAAGCTCGCTTCCGATCATCGCAAGCCCAATGGTCAGTTCGTGATCTCGCCGGAGATGGGACCGGCCTTCGTCGAGACGCTGCCCGTCGGCAGGTTCCATGGCATCGGTCCGGCGACAGCTGCCAAGATGAACGCACTCGGCCTATTCACCGGCCGCGACATCCGTAACCAGACGCTGGAGTTCATGAATGCGAATTTCGGCAAGTCGGGCGCGTACTATTATTGGATCTCACGCGGCGTCGACGAGCGGCCGGTCCGCGCCAACCGGATCCGCAAGTCGATCGGTGCGGAGAATACGTTCTCGGCGGATCTCGACGCGTTCGACGCGCTGGTCGCCGAGCTCAGGCCTCTCGTCGATAAAGTCTGGCGCCATTGCGAAGCCACCGGCAATCGCGGCCGCACCGTGACCCTGAAGATCAAGTTCGCCGACTTCGAGATCATCACGCGCAGCAGGTCGGTCGCGGCGGCCGTTGCCGGCCGCGACGATCTGGAGCGGCTGGCCTGCGGCCTGCTCGAAGCCGAGATGCCGCTGCCCAAGCGCGTCAGGCTGTTGGGGGTCTCGCTGTCGTCGCTCCAGGTCGGAGACGGTGCGGAGCCGCAGCTGACGTTGGGCATCTGAACGGGGCTGGAGGCCCCCCTTCAGCGAGCACGGCATCTTTGTCCGCGACGCGGCGCCAAACCTGTCGTAGAGACACCAAGACACGGTTTTTCGCGATTGATGCTGGAATGCTTGCCTTATTGATACGCCTCGGACTGCGTTTCGAAGACCGCATCGAGGAGCGCCGGTTTGTCGACCAATATGTCCGAGGCAGTCTCGGCTGGACGCAGATCGCGATGCTGCTCGGCGCCGCCACCTATGCCGGCTACACGCTCTGGGACTGGGTGCTCTACCCCGAAGTCGTGCCGACCACGCTCGCAATCCGTGGTGGCACCGCCGTGTTCATCCTGCTGCCGCTCACGGCATTGCTGTCACGGCGCTGGATGAAGCCGTGGGCGGAGACCATTTTCCTCGTCTATTGCGTCATCCCCGGCTGCATCCTGCCCAGCATCTATCTCGTGCTGCCGTCGGGCTTCACGTTTGCCGCGCCCGGCATGATGATGATCATCCTGTTCGTCTCGACCATGCTGCCATTGCGGATCGGCTCGCTGGCGATCTTCTGTTTGCTCTCATGGGTGGCGCTGCTGATCGCCGAGACGTTCGCGCCGACGCTGCCGGCGGGCCTCAGGTTCATCAACCACTCTCTCGTCGGCAACGCCTACGCGCTATCGCTCTACGCTGTGGCTGCACGCGAGTACCGGGCGCGAAAGCAATTCCGGACATCCGAGGCGCTGCAACGCGAGAAAGAACGCTCGGAGAAATCGCTGCGAGATCTGCGCGCGACCCAGGAGCACCTCGTGCAGGCGGAAAAGCTCGCCTCGCTCGGGCAATTGGTGGCAGGTGTCGCTCACGAGGTCAGCACCCCGCTCGGCCTCGCCTTGACCACCTCGACGGCCATGCAGGCTGACCTGCAAGCGATGAGTGACGCATTGGCCGGAGCATCGGTCCGGCGCTCCGATCTGACCAAGGGCATTGACCGGCTGAAGCAGGGACTCAGCCTGACCTTCGACAATCTGCATCGCGCGTCCGAGATGGTGCACAGCTTCAGGCAGGTCGCCGTTCACCAAGCCGATGAGGACCGGCGCACTTTCGAACTCAGGGATTGGCTGTCGGAGTTGATGTCCAAGCTCGGGCCATTGCTGGCGCATCACGGCCTGACGGTCGAGGTGCAATGCCCGGCGGGAGTCAAGCACTCAACAGCTACCCCGGAGCGCTTGCTCAGGTGATCAGCAATCTCGCCCTCAACACTGCCGTGCACGCCTATCCTGACAAGAGAGGCGGCAGGTTTGTCATCACGGTGAGCCGGCCGGACCCGACTTCGGTCCGCCTGGTCTGCGCCGATGAAGGCGTCGGAATCCCCGAGCCATTGCAGGCTCACGTCTTCGATCCGTTCGTGACGACCAGTCGGGAGCGTGGCAATGCCGGCCTGGGACTCCACATCGCGTTCAACCTGGTTGCCTCATCGCTCAACGGGCGCTTGCGACTTGAGCGCAAAGCGGGTCCGGGAACTCAGATCGCCATCGAGATTCCGACAGAACAGACATTGCAACACAGCAGCGAAGTCTCTTGAGATCGGAACGCCGTGCGAGCGGTTCCCGAGGCTGCGCCGATCTTCGCCCTCAGGATCGCCGGTCTGCTGCAAACCAACAACAGCCCCGCCAACTGGCTCTGCCTCAGCCAGGGTCGCACCAAGGAGTACATGCGCTGGAGCCCGTTCAATGTCTCAACATCGATTCTCGCCTTCATATGCGGGCTGCCGTTCGGACCAGTCGGCGTCGCCAGCGGTCATATGCGGTCTCGCTCACGATCGTCGCGTTGTTTCCGGCCTATCGCGGAGAAATGCGGCGCTACGCTCGCAGCGGTGGCGGAAAGCACGACCGGCACGACGCTCGTTGGAAGACAACGGAACGACCGGGCATGCTGAAGCCTCGCGCCACGATCAGCGCTTTGCCGACCGTGGCGCACGTGTCTCGAAACGTCCTGCTCGGGGCGCTCAATGCTTCATCTGCTCGAACACCACGATCACGCCGGTCGGTTCGGGCTCATGCGCCATCAGGCGCGTCAGGTCGGAATCGCCCCAATCGGCGAGGCTGACGACTTCGCCGCTCTGGCGATCGGTACCAAGCGATCCCGTGGGCTCGAGGACCTTGAGGCCCATCTCGTCGACGAAGAAGGTATGGTCGCCGAACATGCTGTTGAGCTGCGGCATCGCGGGATGTTCGTCGGGCAGCACCTGAGCGCCGAGCTGGTTGACGGTCTGCTTCACCTGTTCAGATGTGAGCTTCATGAGCTGCTCCGTTTCTGTAGCCGGTTCCTTTGACCCGGGCGGGAGCGCGCGTTCCCTGCGCGCTTGTCCGCCTGGCTCAATGGCCGAACAGGCGCTGCGGACAAAGGTTCCTGCAAAATGTATTTCGTGATCGCATGCGGCGTCCGCCGCGCTCGCGGCACAAGATCGCCATAGGATGCACACGATCCGGCGGTGGGCCGCGCTCACGCGCTATGCGTTTTCGCCGACCGAGAGCGCGCAGATGCGCGACAGATGGGTGTAGGGCAGGCCGGTCTCCCCGGCCCAGGCGTTGAACTGTGCCTGCACCTTGGCGAGGTCGCCCTTCGACTTGACCTCTTCGGCAATGTCGAGACCCGCACCGCGCAGGCAAGCCACCACGTCCCTCGACGTCACGAAACCGTCCCAGCCGACGAAGCGCAGCAGCATTTGGCCGGTGTTGCCCCCTAACCGGCTGCCGCGCTTGTTGAGGAGATCGAGCAGGCCGATCTCGTCGGACGACGGCCACTTCGCCAGAAACTTGCCGAAGCTGCCGTGCTCCTTCGCGATCTCCTGGACGAAGACGGCATTGTCCCGCACCGACATGACCTTGGCGCCGTTACGCACGATGCGCGCGTCGCGCAGCAGGCCCTCCCAATACTCTTCGGGCTGGAAGGTGAGCTTGGCGGGCTGGAAATGCAGGAATGCGTCTTCAAAGCCGTCCCATTTCGAATCGATCACGCTCCAGGCAAAGCCGGCGCAGAACACGCGCTTGGTCATTTCGGCGAGGATACGGTCGTCGCCGAGCTTGGCCAGCCGCTTGAGGTCCGGCTTGGCCGGCAACAGTTTCTCCAACGCCTTGGGCCGCCCTTGCGTTTCTCGGCGCGGGTGCGAATGGTCTTGAATGAGGTCATACGGACATCCGCATTGACGGTTCAATACGACATCAGAATTCGATGAACCGGTCCAGCGCTGCGATGATGACGCGAGGGAGCGACATGCTGGTCCGCTTCTTGCTTTCATGAGCCTGGAATTCCCGGACATAGTCGATCTCTCGCGGACGATTCTCCAATGCGCTGCCTGGTCGTGGCCGACCTGCACTATTCGCTGCCGCAGCTCGACTGGCTGGTCAGCGCGGCGTCGCAATTCGATCTCGTGATCTTCGCCGGCGATGCGCTCGACATCGGCTCGATGGTGGATTTTCGCGCCCAGATCGTCGTGGTGAAGAAGTACCTCGCGCTGCTTGCCGCGACGAGCCGCGTGATCCTCTGCTCCGGCAATCACGACCTCGACGAGCGCAACGCGGAGGGCGAAAAGATTTCGCGCTGGATCTCGGAGGTGCGCGAGCTTGGCATTGCCTGCGACGGCGACAGCCTCAACATCGGTGGCACCCTGTTCACGGTGTGCCCGTGGTGGGACGGACCACTGGTCAAGCAACGCCTCGTCGACCAGTTGCGCGATGCCGCGGCCGACCGACCGCAGCGCTGGATCTGGGCCCATCATGCGCCGCCGGCGGATTCACCCACGAGCTGGGGCGGCAAGCGCTTCTTCGGCGACGTCGAGCTGGTGCAATGGGTCATGCAGTACCAGCCGTCGATGGTGATCTCCGGCCATGTGCACCAATCGCCGTTCGTCACCGGCGGCTCGTGGTTCGACCGGCTGGGCCAGACCTGGGTCTTCAACACGGGCCTGCAACCAGGCCGCCCCCCGACCTACATCGTGCTGGACCTCAGTGCGGACAAAGCATTCTGGCTTGCGGCCGGCGAGGCCCAATGGATCGACCTGAATGCGCCGCTGAAGCGCCCCGCCGCTCAGATCGAGGCGCCGCCCGATTGGCTCACATTCTTGGATCGGATTGCCGATCCGAGCCTGGCGAGACCTCGAGGGGCGGCAGGTTGATCATGCTCTGGAGCACTTCGCCGACCATGGCCAGATGCGTGCCGTGGCCGGCATATTGCCGCTTGAGATCGGCGAGGTAGGTATTGGCGACATTGAGCCGCTGCGCCAGCATTTTTGCGATCAGCAGGGCCACGCCCGGCTCCCTCTCCAGGAACGAGGCGGCATCCTCGAATTCGTAGACCACCGCGTCGGAGCAGGCCCGCACGGTTGCGGTGTGCGGCTGGCCCAGCAGCACGGACATTTCACCCAGCACCGCACCGGGCTCGGTGACGGTGGCGACCACCATCTCGCCCTTGAGCACCTCGAGCTTGCCTTGCATCAGCACGTAGAGATGGCCGGTGGTGCCACCCTCGGCGACCACGACCGTGCCGGCGGCAAGCTGCCGCTCCGTTCCGCCGGTGCAATAGTCCAGGACCGCACGCATCTTGCGAAAGCTCCCGTCGCGGCGCGATATCCAACGTCGGAATACTAGAGCACGATCCATGCCAGGCGGCAATCAATGGGGATGCGGCTGGCGCCGCCTGCCCGCCGCTTGGACATCCTTGCCGGTCATGCGGCTGAAAACCAACAACTCGTTCTCACGTGCGCCCGTCACACCCGAGAGAGCGAAGGCACCTCCCCAGGCAGAATGGCCTGCAAGCCACCAAAGCGGCGCTCACGGCTGTGGAAGGCGGCGAGCGCGTCAGCGAGATCGCCCGCCTCGAATTCGGGCCACATCCGCTCGGTGAAGTGCAGCTCGGCATAGGCGCCTTCCCAGAGCAGGAAATCCGACAGCCGCTTCTCGCCGGACGTGCGGATGATGAGATCGACGTCGCGAAGGCCAGCCTCGCCGGTAACGAGCTGCGAGAAGGCTTCGCGGGTGAGGCTCGTCAGCGCAGCCGCCTTCGCCGCGGCATTGAGGATGGCGTCACGCGCGGAATAATCGACGGCGATGCGCAAATGCAGCGCGCTGCCATCGGCTGTGGCTTCCTCGGCGCGGGTGATTGCGGTGGCGACGCCGTCGGGCAGGCGATCGCGGCGGCCGATGACGGAGAGGCGCACGCCGTTCCTGACCAGGCTCTGCACCTCGCTGGTGAGATAGAAGCGCAGCAAGGTCATCAGTGCGGCGACCTCGGCCTTCGGCCTCCGCCAATTGTCGGTTGAGAAGGCGTAAAGCGTCAGCGTGCCAATGCCCTGCTTGGGCGCGGCCTCGACGATACGGCGGATGGTTTCGACGCCAGCCTCGTGACCGCGCACGCGCGACAGGCCGCGCCGCGTGGCCCATCTGCCGTTGCCGTCCATGATGATGCCGACATGAAGCTTCTCGTTGCGGGACGTGATTTCACTTTGCATTGCAAAGTCTCCAGCCAAAAAGGGGAAGATCAGGTCGAGACGATATCGAGGCGGCCGAGCGGCGGCGCCTCGCGGCCGGCAGCTTTCGCCGCGTCGCGCACCAGCCGCTCGAGCACGGCGAGATAGTCGAGGAAACGGCGGCGGCCGGCCTTGGTCAGGCGGCAGGTCGTGTGCGGGCGGTTGCCCTCATAGCCCTTGGTCACCTCGACGAGGCCGGCTTCCTGGAGCACGGCTAGGTGCCGGCTGAGATTGCCGTCGGTGAGGCCGCAGAGCTGCTTGAGGTCGCCGAATGCCAGGCCCTTGGGATGCGCCATCAGCGAGGTCAGAAGCCCGAGCCTCGCCTTCTCGTGGATCACGCGGTCGAGCCCTTCATATGAGAAGGGCGCGCTGTCAATCTTCGACATCGTTGTCTCCGGACGCGAAATGCAGAATGGCCGCCATCACCGATTGCCCGATCACGAAGGGCAGCCCCATGGTCCATGGCGACAGCGTGTGGGTTCGGCTCGCGAGCACGACGACCGCAAAGCCCGACACGAAATACCAGGCGCCCGCGAGCGCGACCGTGCGCGGCAGCGAGCGGACCGAGGCGAAGATGCCGAGCGACACCAGGATCTGCCACAGACCCGGCAGCAGCCACAGCGTCTCGCTCGCGAACTTCCACATCACCACTGCGAGCAGCACGCCGGCAACGCCGGCGGGCAGAAACTGCTCGATCGCCTGGTGGATCATGGCATCGGCAAGACCCGAATGATGGCGTCGCGAGCGCGCCCGCATCTCGATGCCGATGATGAGCCCCGAGAGAACGGCAGCGATGAACCAGCCGACGAAGAAGCCGAGCGGCTCACCGGTGGGATCACCCAGCAGCCAGAATTGCAGAATCGCGGTGATGAGCGCGACGGCGCCGGTCGCCGCCATTGTCGCCGGGCCGTAGCCGCGGAAGGCGGTGCCCGCCGCGATCTGGCTGCGGATCGCCACGATGTCGGCCAGCGCCTTGTCGAGATCGCGCATTGGCAACGCCAAAACCTCGTTCCACCCGGGCATTCCGGGACGATGAGTCGTTACTTTGTACTGCAAAGTATATGGCGCTGCAAAGCAGATGCAAGCCCGAACTGTTGCGAGAGCCGCACGACCTCGGACGGACAACTGACGGTTGCACCCGACCTGCCCTCGCGGATAAGATGGATCCGAAAGCGTTCCGGGGGCTGGTATGTGGTTGAGGTGGTTCGTCGTTGCGGTCGCGTTGCAGTTGAGTGTGGTCGGGGCGAACGCGGCGGGGCCGTTCGGCTCCGTCAATGTCGGCAACTGGATCGGCGGCGCCTTCAGCAATGACGAGACGGGTGCTTTCTCGCATTGTGCAGCGACGACGCCCTACGCCAACGGCGTCATACTCGTGGTAGGCTACAATGCCGCCGGCACCTGGACGCTGGCCTTTGCGAGTCCCAGCTACCGCTTCAAACAGGGCGAGAACGCCGCGATCGACGTCATCTTCGACGGGCAGGAGCAAGCCAGGCTGTTCGCCACGGCAAACCAGCCGAACATGCTCACATCCGTCATGCCTATCAACGTTGTGCGAACGTTTCAGAAGGCGAGCCTGATGGTCGCGACGAGCGGCCGCACCGCCTTGAATTTCGATCTGACATCGACCGGACCGGTGATCGCCGCTTTGGCCAATTGCGTCACCAGGGTGAAAGCCGACGGGCTGGGCAAGGCGGGCGACTTTACCAAAGGAGCGGCCAAGCCGGCAGCGACGGCGGAGAAGCAGACATCACCGCCGGCCGGCGGCAAATCTGCCAGGACCAAGAGCGGCACCGGCTTCGTGGTCAGCACGAGCGGACACATCGTCACCAACCACCATGTGATCGACGGCTGCGCCGGCGACATCAAGGGCAATCTCACCGGCGAGGCCGCAATGGTGCTGCGCGTGGTGTCGAGCGACGCCAACAACGATCTCGCCCTGTTGCAGGCGCCATCGACGACGACATTCAAGGACTTTGCCCGGATCCGTGACCGCTCGATCCGCTCCGGCGACTCCGTGGTCGCGATCGGCTTTCCCTATCACGGCATCCTGACCTCGGACTTCACCGTGACGACCGGCATCGTGAGCTCGCTCAGCGGCATGCGCAACGACTCGCGCTTCCTGCAGATCAGTGCGCCCGTGCAGCCCGGCAACAGCGGCGGACCGCTGTTCGATAGCACCGGTCAGGTCGTGGGCGTGGTCACCGGAAAGATTCCGGCATTGCGCATCGCGGTGGCGACCGGAAACATTCCCGAGAACATCAACTTCGCCATCAAGACGGGCGTGTTGCGCGACTTCCTCGACAATTCCGTAGTGCCCTATCAGACCGCCGAACCAAAGGGCGAGCTCAAGACCACCGACATCGCCGCCAACGCCCGGCCCTATACGATGCTGATCTCGTGCAATGCGACGGAGCAGGCGGACGCGAAGCGGTAGTGTGGCGCGGAAGGATAGCTGCCTCGCCGCCTCGCGCTGTCATTCCCCGCGACCCGGCTACGCCAAGGCTTCGCCGCGGTCGAGGTCCAGGGGCGCCGAAGCTTTAGCGTAGGCGGCAGGCGGGGAATCCAGCGGCCTCTCGATTGAACCACGACCGTCTCGGAGTACTGGATCGCCCGGCTTGATGTTCAGCCCGGGGACATGACCGACGGGTGTTCGGGGACATAGCCGACACATTCTCCGCTCGCCAAGTCGATGATAGCGACTTGGTGGGCGGCAAAGAAGATCCCGTATTGCGCATCGTTTGCCGAGGGGCGGATGGCGAGGCGCTCGCCACGGAAGGCCTGTGGCACTTTCCAAAGACGT